>JAABUP010000063.1_pt1 | contig 233231 bp, 165 predicted proteins | sample 5559201 | NCBI WGS metagenome assembly JAABUP01 (sample SAMN10711887, study PRJNA513373) | rock metagenome | isolation source: Antarctica rocks | place: Antarctica
TTAACTTTATACTAGATACCTTATTTATTATTAACCTTACTAATAATTTCTTCTACCTCCTATTATTCCTTATTATTAATAAGTTTAGGTACTTATATAAAGATATCCGCCGTAGGAGAGTAGTCTCTTTAATAGTAAGGTTTAATTAATAATATATAGAACGTGTTATAGATCCTATATAATAGTAGTAATAGTAGATAATATACCTATAATCTAACCTTATTAATAACCTTAAATAGCCCTACGTACTTATAAGCTAACTTCTTACTTAGGCGTTATTACTTTAGGTTCTTTATAACTAATATTACTAAATTACTAATATTATATATCTATAACTTATAATTTTAATTATAATACTTTACTTAAGACACTTAGGCGGCTTAAAGGCGTTTTATAACTTTATCCCTTATAACTTATAATATTCTAACTCTATTATTTATAATAGGTATTCTCCCTTCTAGGGACTCGTCCTTAAGTTCCTAATAAACTTCTAGGTAATAACTATATATAAGAAAAAATAGTATTATTTTAATAGAGGAATAAATACTATTTATATATATAAATTTAGTTATAAGTAGTTATCTAGCCTAATTAGTTTACTTATTATTAGTAAATATATATAAGTAGTATTCTAATACCTAATTCTAACGCTTAGTCTACCTATTAATTTATAGGTAAAAGGCTATACTTAGGCGGCGTTTTATCTTAGAGTAAAAATAGACTATTAATTAAAAGGTACTTATAAAGATAGAACCCCTATTACTTATAATACTATTAGGTATATTATAACGGTAAATAATTTTATTATAAAATATATCTACTAGCTTAGCGGTATTTATTATTATTATAATAGGTATATATCTAACTATTTTTATAAAATAATTAATAATTATAAGGATAGAATTATAGATAATTCCCTTAGCCTTACTTAGGGGTAACCCTATAATAAAGTCTATAGATATTTCTTTTTATAGTTAAGTAGTAATAGGTAATAAACTTAGTTCGCCGTAGGTATAATAGCGCGGTAACTTAGTTCTTTAATAGATATTATAAGTTTAATAATACTTAGTAACCTATTTTATACTACCGTTCTAATAGTGTTTATATATAAGAAGATTATACGTCTTCTTAGTACTAAAATATCCTAATAATAGATTATTATAATAGTAACTAATTAATTTACTACGTAGGGCTTTATCCCTTAGAATATAAAGATAACCTTTAAAGGTTAGTAGCCTATTAGAGTCTAAACTCTAGGCCTTAGAATATTTATAATAATATTATTTAATAGGCGCTTCTAAAAAGGACTTTACCTAATTATTATATTTTTATAAGTTATAAATTAAGGTCTTTATAAGCCTTTAAGTATCTTTATAAGCTAAGTCTAAAATATTTATAATATCCTTTCTAGAGATAATAACTTAAATACCTATAATTCTAAATATAGGTATTATAACTATAATAATAGCTTATATTTCTTCAAAACTATTATTCTTTTATAGGGTAAGCTTATTCTATAGTATTAGTAAGAGCTTTATATTTAAGGGTTATTTTCCTTTATAATTAGGTTAGTAAGACGGCGCGTTAGTAGGGTTTAACTTCCCTAAGTAATAGAATATTTTAAAGTTATAAGTAGCGAGCTTAAGTACCTATCTAGCTTACTTAGAGTTTAATTCCTTTTACTTTATAAAGCCTTTTAAGTTATTATAATTAGTCTATACCTTAATTATAAAAGCACTTCCTTCTAGGTAGTATTACTACTATTTTATTACTATTATAATAGTAAGTAGCTCCTAATTATAAGTTTTATAATTTTATTTTAGGTTAGTTATCTTCTAAGACTAGAATATAATAGGTCGCTAGTTACTATCCTTATTTATTAGGATAGGATAGTACTTATAATAAAATTTAAGGTGTCTATTTCTATCTTTAAGGCCTTTATAAGGTTGTAGTAATATAGAAACGGCGCTAATATAAAGGTATCCCGTAGTAATTAGAATAATCTATTAGTAGTAAGAGTCTAATCTAAAGGACCCGTTTTCTTACTGTCCTTACTACCCTTAAGTAGGCTAGTAAGTAGCTTAGTTATATAAGAGTAGTTATAAATAAACTAATAATAAAAATTTATAAAGCTTAAAAAGACTTATATATCCTAATAGGTCTTAGGCTTAGGCTAGTCCCTAATTATTATTATACGCTCTAGATCTATCTTAACGCTATTAGTTAAGATGATAAACCCTAAAAATTTAACCCTTTTAATATTAAATTAGTACTTCTTTAAGTTAGTATAAAGGGAAAACTAATATAACTATTCTAGTATTTACTAAATATATCGCTAGTAATCCGCTAGGTTAGAGCTATAAATAAGGATATTATCTAGGTATATTATATAAGTTATATTATCTAGACTAACTAAGGCCCTATTAATATAGGCTTAAAATATAGCCGGTATATTAATAAGCTTAAAAGGTATAACTAAATATTTAAAGTAGTTATAATAAGTTTAGAAAGTAGTTTTTTATTTATCGCCTTCCTTAATATAAATCTAATAATAGGTATCCTTTAAGTCTAACTTTATAAAAACCTTAGAACTATATAAGCGGTCTAATATCTTAGTAATAAAAGGTAATAGGTATCTATTCTTTAAAGTTATAGTATTTAACCCCTTATAATCTATATATACACGTAGCCTACTATCCTTCTTTAGTATAAAGAGAATAGGTACTCTAGCTAATAAGATAGAGTGGCGAATAATCTCCTTTTAAAGCGAATCCTTAAGGTAGCGTCGTAGCTCCGCTAGCTTAGTTTAAGATAAATTATAAAGCGGCTTATAAGGTAGTTCTTTACCTTCTATAAGATTTATAGTATAGTTACCCTCCTTAAAAATAGGTAAGGTACCCGCTTTCTTACTAGAAAAGATATTAGTAAAGGCTTCTAATTCCCTAGGGAGTTAGGGGACTTTTTATTCACTAGACGCTATACTAGTATATATAATAATAAATATATTTAGCTCTTTCCTAATATTTTAAGTAAATACTTAGGGCTTATTAACTTATAATATACTAGAATTAACTTTAAAGCGCTAGTAATCCGCCTCTAGATCTAATAGTATACACTATTATTTTAATCCTAGTATACTTAAAATAATATTAGGGCCCTTTTAATCTATTATATAAAAAAGAGTAGTATACTCCTTTTTATAACCCTAGCTATCTACTAACTAGTAATATAACTAGTAGGCTTTATAGATATATATACCGCTTCTACTAAGCGCTTATACTTATAATAAGATAGCTTTATAAGGCTTTAAATCCTATTAGATTATAAACTTTTATAAAATTAAACTTAAGTATAACCTAGAGTCTAAAAGTGTTATAACTTAATACTAGTTACCTTATAACTTTACCTAACCCTTTATAAGGATTAATAATATTACCTCTATTAATTAGTCTTCTTACCCCTCTTTTAAGGCGGTTAAGGGGCTAGTTCTTTTTTTACTAATATTATATTAATACTAAAATAAGCCTAAGGCTTATTAAGATTAATATAATTTAATCTAATATAGCCTTCTTTATTATAATAAAAATAGACTATAGAATCTATTCTAGTATTAGGCCTAGCCTTCCTTTTTAAGGTATTATCCTTAAAGCGCGACTACTTACCACTACTACTATTAGAACCTTTAGGCTTTATAACCTAGTCTTCTAAGAACTTATTACTACCTTTTAATTTCAGCTAAGACCTACCCTAAGATTTTCCTTAAGAACCTAAGCCGCCTATATAACGCCTATATTCTAAGGTATTCTCTAGTATAATAGCTTAAGTAAATATCTCCTTACGCTACTTAGTAATATTACTAGTACTAAGAATTTTATTCTTTAGCTTATTATAGAGCTTTATAAGGAAAATATCGGCCTTATACTCCTTATTAAAAGGTAGTAAATAAGACTCTAACTCCTCTAAATAGGCCTTAAAATTTAAGACCTTTTAATTATTATATTAGTATACCTACTCCTACTTCTTATAAGTAAGGAGATAGTAGCTCGCTAGATCCGCGATTAAGTTAAGTAGAAACCTTTTAAAGAATTTAAATATAATATTAATAAGACTTTAACTCCTAAAATAGGTATATTATTAAGCTTTAAGGTCCCCTTTTAAGGAGTCTATATAATAAGCTATATAAGACTTATTTATAATAAAATACTTTAGACTTATAATAAATTTAATATTAACTTTATAAAATTAATATAAGTACTCCCCTTTAAAGGATCCTTTATAAGGTCTTATCCTTTTAGGGCGAAGTACGTATATATAAGTATATTAAGACGGCGCTAAGATAGTAGTATTTTAAACTCCTAGGTTAATATTAATTTAAGGATTATAAAGTACTTTATTATAAGCTAGTAATATAACTAATTTATTTTATTATTTAAGATAATAATTTTTATTCTAGGCCTCCTCTAGTAGCTATTCTAGCTTATCTAGAGTAGAAGGAGTAAAGAGTCCTCCTTCTACTAAGGCGTTATAACGGCGTTCTAGTAATATTTTATATAGTAGTAGTTCTACTTAGTTATTACTTTTAGCCTATTAATTATTATAGGGTAAACTTAATATAATAATAACTCTAGGCCTTTTCCTTTAAAAAGGGAGAGAGATTAGAATTATAAGGCCTATACCCGCTAGCTTTATAGCGGTATATTAGGTAATAAAAGACGTAGAGTCACGTTATAGGGGTTTAATAATAGGTATAAGTCTACTAATAGATTAGGTAGTAGGCCTACTATAGTAGTAGAACTAATCTCTAAGGAACTTAGAAGAAGAATAGGCCCGTTACTAGGACGTTACCCCGTATTTCTAAGGAAGGTTACTTAAAGTAGGTTATAAGGTGGCGCGTAAGGCGTATATACACCTAAGCCTAATACTACTCTAGTTAAATAATACCCTTAAAACTTATAACTTAAAACGACTTATTTCTAGTCGACTAAGATACTAGGTATTAGGTATAATATTTCTTATATTCTAAGCTTATATAGATTATCTTTAATAGATAGACCTTAATTTATAATAAGTAGATAATTAATTTAACCTACTAAAGGGGGATAATAATACGAAGATTATAAGTACTTAAGGAGCTAATACTACTAATAGTACTAAGCCTATAAATAGTAAGGATACTAGGGCGAATAAGACCCTATTATTAATAAAACGCTATAAGTTTCTAGTATATATCTAGGCCTAAATTTATAAAGATAGCCTCTACTAGAAATATCTTAAGCTAGGTTATATCTTAAGAGATTTAAACGCTCCTTATAAGAATATACTAAACCTAATAAAGGAATAAGTAGACGCTAGACTAGCTTTTATAGGTATAAAACTAGAAGGTAATACTCCTTCTAATAATTCTAAATAGGAAAAAGAGTAATCCCTAGTAAAGTTACTATTAGGGATAAATTAGCTTATACGCGTAAACGTATTAAATAGCTAGAAGAAATAGAAAGTATAAACCTTACTATAATCTACCTCTCTTTAGTATTATATATAGAGCTATAACATAGAAGATAGTTAGATTTCCTAGGAACTATCTTCCTAAAAGGAAGGAACTATAAAAATAAGATTATTAACTAATATAAGTACCTTAGTAAAGTATTTTATAAATGAGAAGTTTATTAAATTTTATTAATTACCCCTTATAATACTAACTAAGCCTTACTAATTAAGGCTAGCTAATATTAACTTTCTAGTAAATATTACTTAGGCTACTTAAGTTAGATTTATAATTAGGAATTATATTAAAGAATATTAGTATCTAGTAACCTCTCTAGGGAAATTTAATATAATACTAGGTATACCCTAGTTAGAGTAATATAATCCTTATATTCCCTTTAAGGAGTAGTCTATTACCTTTAACTCTAACTATTATATAACGTACTATCTTACTTATAATAAACTAAGTTAAGTCTTTAACTCCCTAAAGAAAGAGAAGGAATCTAGATTAATATATAGGAATAGAGATATATCTAAAGTATCTACCTACGTATTTATAAAGATAGCTAAGAGGGATAAGAACTAAACTATATCTCTCTAGCTAGAAGACTTTAAATATTTAGTAAAGCGACTAGTTAAAGAGATATATAAACTAGGGTTTATAATAGATATTATAGCTATTATAGTAGAAGACTATAAGAAGTTTTTTAAGAAGATAAGGAGGAATCTAATTATAATAGATAAGCTAAAAAAGAAGGTCTCTAAAGAATATTATTAGTAGATTAATATATAGAACCCTATAAAAGCTAATAAGCTTCCTCCTTATTACCCTATTAACTATACTATTAACCTCTAACCTAGTTTAATTCCCCCTACTAAACGAGTGTATAGGATATTAAGAGAATAAGTAATAGTTATAAAGGAATATATTAATGAAATACTTAGTAAGAAATTCATTTAACTAAGTATATTACCTTATACTACTCCTATCCTAATTATTAAGAAACTAGATAGCGAGTTATTAATTTATATTAACTATAAGGTATTAAATATATTAACTATTTATAATAGGAATATACTACTACTAATAAGAGAGACCTTGGTAAAATTATATACTATATAAGTATATAGTAAATTTAATATTATTATAGTATTTAATAGTATTAGAATTAAAGAAGGTAATAAGAAAAGACTATATTCCTTATATAATATAGACTTTTTAAGTATATTATTATACCCTTTAGATTATATAACGCTCTAGGAATATTTTAAGTATTTATTAATAATATCCTATAAGAATATTTAGATATATTCTACGTTAGTAATTTCTAAAAACCTAGAGGGGTACCTAGAGCTAGCCCTAGGCCGCCCTAGGCCCCTAGGGCCGTGGTTTAAGAGAGCTTGCCTAGGGGCCGTAGGGGTAGATCTAAGTCCGCCTAGGGCTATAGGGGCCGTAAGGGTAACCTACCTAGTACTTAGGGCCCTAAGGGACGCGTTAAGATTAAGTATTAAGGCGCTAAGTAATAGTATTATAATACGCTATTATTAGGGTTCTAGGCGCTAGGGAATAATATTAAGGTACTTATAATAGTAATACTATTATATTATCTAATATAAAAAGTTAATATAACTACTACGCTATTAGTCCCTACCTAGGCCTACCCTAGTATATTACCCCCGCGTAGAAATTAGTTAAATCAATTAATTCCGGGGTTACTTTTAAGGTAGTATTAGGGGTAGCTCTAGGGTATACTACCTAAGTCCCCTATTAATTATAGAATATTAAAACTTTTAAAGTTCTACTTAATAAGTAGTTATATAATATAGTTTTACTTAATAAGTAGTTATATAATTTCTTAGAATTTACTAACTAGTAGAATTTAGAAAAGTTACTTAGTTAGTAGTTATATAATACTTCCCTTAGAGCCTAGAGCGGCCCTAGGGCCTTAAAATACGCTGCGACAGGCCTAGGGCTAGCCTAGGGCCCCTAGGGCCGGCCCTAGGCCTACGGGCCGAAGGCCTTTACTAAGGGTATAAGGGCGAGTTAAGATCTTACCGACGTACTCTATATACTTAGACGATATCTTTATCTATAATAATAGTATAGATAAGTATATTAAATATATTAGCTTTATACTAGAAAAGTTATAGTAAGTAGGCCTATACTTAGATATTAATAAATAGAAATGTTATATAATAGAAATTTAGTACCTTAGTCTTATTATTACGATTAAAGGACTAAAGATAGATCTAAAAAAGATTAAGACTATTCTTAATTAGAAAGTACCTAGATACGTTAAAGATATCTAGATATTCCTAAGGTTTACTAACTTCTATTAGAGGTTCGTAGACTAATACTTATTAATAGTAGTACTATTATCTAATCTAACTTAGACTATAAATTAATAAGAATTTATATCTCTATAAGTAGTAGATAGTAAAGAATAGAAAGTATTTAACTTACTAAAGTAAGTATTTATTAACGCACCTATCCTAGTATATTTTAACCCTAAGTTAGAAACTTAGTTAGAATCTAATATATTAGACTTTATAGTAGTTATAATATTATCTTAAAAGGATAGTAAAGGAATACTACGACCTATAACTTTTATATTAAAGAAGATATTATTATAAGAATATAATTACAAGATATATAATAAGGAACTACTAGCTATTATTTAAGCGTTTAAAGAATAGTATCTTAAAATTATAGGAATACCTATTAAAGAACTAATTTAAGTTCTTATAGATTATAAGAACTTAGAGTACTTTATAATAACTAAATAGTTAAATAGAAGATAAGCTTAGTAGGTAGAGTTTCTTTCTAAATTTAACTTTAAGATAAAATATCAGCCTAGTAAATAAAGAACAAAGCCGGATAGCCTTACTAGAAGGGTAGGAGATCTACCTAAATTAGAAGATAATAATAGGTTAAAATATTAATAATAAATCTTATTAAAAGACCGCTATCTTAACCTAGGAGTAAAGAAGGCTATTGCCCTTATACCTATATTAATTAATAAAACTAAGGAGTTAATCCTTAATATAGCGGCTATAATATATAATTTAAGTAAATAAGACGGTACTAGCGGTGATAAATTAATAGAGTATTCGCCGTTAGAAGTCTTAAGAGTTCCTAATATTAATACTTCTATTAAAGATTTAATAAAGGACTTTATTACTAAATTAGAAACTATAAAGCTTATTAAGGATTATTATAAAGACGACATATTAGTATAATATATTATTAATACTAAAGTATCTAACTAAAGAAAGATCCCTTAAGATTTAATTAAATTAGGATTACGTCTAGAACTAGGAGACTATATAATTATAAATAATCTACTCTATATAGGCTATTAACTCTACGTACTAGATATAGTAATACTTAGGATAAAGATAATTAAAGATATCTATAAAATACCCCTAAGAGGATATACTAGATAGGTATTAACCTATAAATATATTAGTACTTACTATTTCTAGCCTTAAATAATAGATATAGTTACTCGTTATATAAAGAGTTATTATATATATAAGAGGTCTAAGACCGTTTATAAGGGAAAGTATAAGTTACTTAGACTATTACTAATTCTAGATTACTACTAGTAAGACATCTTAGTTAATTTTATTATACCTCTCCCGATATATAAATAATACGGAAGAAGGTTTTAATATATAATAGTAGTAGTAGACTAGTTATCTAAAAAGAAGAAATTTATAACGCTAGACTTAATAGAGGTTAAAGCTATAGTATAAGCTTTTATAGAATAGATATAGAGGGAGGAAGGATACCCCTCTACTATTATCTTAGATAGGGGGATATAGTTTACTTCCTACTTCTAGTAATAACTATATTAATAAATTAGGATAAAACTAAAGCTATTAATAGCGTTTTACCTAGAAATAGATAGTTAGACTAAGAGTATAAATACTACCCTAAAATAATACCTCCGTGTATACGTTAGCTATAATTAGGATAACTAGGTTAACTTCCTATTAATAGTAGAGTTTAAAGCTAACTTAGATATTAATAAATTATTAGGTATTACTCTATTTATAGTAATTAAGGGATATATACCTAGATTAGGATATAAGCTTAAAATACTATAGGATTAAGATATAACATAAAGATCTAAGAGGGAGATAAGGTCTATAAATATATTTATTTAAGATATAAAGAATTTAAGAGAATACTTACAAGACTAATTAAAATAGGTATAAGCCCTATAGATAGAATAAGCTAATAGACGTTATTACCTTATACTAGAATTTAGAGTTAGGGACTTTATAATACTAAATATAAAGAATATTAAGATAATTTATCTAAATAAGTTATTAGACTATAAAATAGGTCCTTATAAGATAATTAGGGTTATTAATAATAGAGCTTATAAGCTAGATTTACTAATATTAATAAGAGGTATATTCCTAGTATTTTATCCGTTACTACTATACCTTAATAAAAGCGACCTACTCCCTAGATAGTTGATACTACCGCCTCTATTAATAAATATTAATAATAAAGGCGTAGATTATAAGGCTAAAGAAATACTAGATTTAACTATTAATAAAAGAAGGAAAGACCCTATAACGGGTAAGAAAAGATGCCTAATATATAAGATTAAGTACACGGGCTATAAGAATAATATTCTAGAATAGTAACTATTTATTAATGTAGTAGGGTATCCTAATTTAGTAGCTAATTTTTATTATAAGTATACTATAAAGGATAGACTATATAGGTTATTTAAGATATTAGAAGGATAGGAACCGCTATTAGCTTTACTTATATATAAGCCCGACGCTACTATATTATAAGACGAGACTTATTATTAATATACTAAGTTATAATAACTAAGGAAGTATTAGCCTAATATAAATATAGATACCGCTAATACTAGTAGGCGAAGGGCTAACTATAATAAGCTAGTAGCGGAGGATACGGAGTCAGGTAATATTTATTATTAAATAAAAAGAATGCGTTTTTAAATGATTTAGACGTTTACTAGAGCTCTAAATTAAAAAGGGGGAGGTAATATTATAGTTTTACAGTGTAAATTAATACGTACTCCCGATTAGGCCTAGTACGTGCGCTAAGATATAAATGCTATGTTCGTATATAATATAATATAGAGAATAGTATAGTTAACATTCTTATATAAACTTGATATTAATACTATTTAGGTTTATATTAAGTCCCTAATAAAGTAGCTAGATAGTAGAGTATAAAATATAAATATAAATACAAATATAAAGCGATAATATATATAGAGTAATAAAGGATAACTAATAGAGACTTACCTTAATTATTATTATAATTATTAACTATTTAATATATAATATTATATTAGTAATTAATCCTTTATATTATACTTATATTATAATAGTATTTATCTTATAAAGTATTAATCGTATTAATATTAAACGCGTTAGCTCCTATTATTAATATATTAAGATATAGCTTAAAGTAACTTATAATAGGTTAATATTAATAGTAGTAGTTATAAAAGAAGTTAGAAGTAAATAAAATATAACCTTATTATATACTATATTATATATATTAACTACGTAATTTAATAGTATAATATTATTACTTAACTTTTATATTATTATTTATATTATACGTTTATAAAGTAATATAATAATAAACTTAATTAATAATTATATTCTACTACTAATATAAATTATAACTATAAAAGCTTTTATATATTAGTAGTATATAATATTAGCGGTGTATTACTATTATTATATTATTACTATCCTTAGAACTCTTTCCCTTACTTTCCCTACTAAGGTTTTAAAGGTTTTTAATAAGTCTTACTATAAATAGTAATAGTTAATATTTAGGGATAAATACCCTTAAAGGGGAGGTAATTATTAGGATATCTTAATATATCTAGCTAGTATAATACGGCCTACTAGTAATATCCTAGTAGTATTAGTTTAGCTTTTTATTATCCTAATAGATATCCTTTTATCTAGATATCTAAGAGACTAGGTAGCTTCCTTAAGGGGTATTTAAATAGTCCTCTCTCTACCTCTTTAGAAGGTAGAGATTAGTTCTTTTATAATTATAAAGTTACTAAAGTATTAAGTCTACCTTTATAATACTACCTACTCGCTAGTAGTTTATACTATCTATTCCAGCCCTTAGGAACTAGCCTTCTAGTCTAGTTCCTAATAAAAATTCAGGTTAACAAATTACAAAGTCTAATACTCTAGGGTAGCCTCTTAGGGTATTAGCCTTATAAGGCTGGACGGTTACCGAGTATAAACGGTTACTAGGTAAACCCTTCTATATACTTAGTATGGACTATAAATAGCTAACGTATCTATAACTACCGTAGATAATTAACCGTTTCATCTATTAGATCTAATTAGACTGACCGCGTCAGGTCGGTACTTCGAACTCGAGTCAGGTTCCTAACTCGACTCTTAGCGAGTTAATACTAAATTCCTAGCCCGAGTATTCGGGTCGGTACTAATAGTTAGTACTGAGTATTCGAGTTAATACTATAGGGTGGTACTGAGTATTAGTACTGAAGTATTGACCCGACTCGCTAAGATATTAGCTCCCCCCATATTATTTTGCTAAGACTATTATATCAGGAATATTTTTTATTTAAAATAGTATTTCGTACTATATATATAACTTACTAATAGATTACTAAGCATTATTATTATTACTAACTAGGTAATTCTTAATAGTAAATAAGATAATATAAAAAGGTAATAGCTAATTAGCTATTCCTATAGAAATAATAACTATAATATTACTAATATTTTCTATTTATAGTAGGTTTTACTATTATATATATAACTTATTATTATATTACTAAGCATTATTATTATTATTACCTAGCCTAACCTAGGTAATTCTTTAAGGTAATGCAAAATAGTAATATATATCCCTAGGGAATTAAAGGGGTTATTAAAATTCTAATTAAAAAAAAATCTATTTTTAGTATAGGGGTAATTCTAGAAAAAATCTGGTGTCCCCTACTATTTTATTAGGGGCTTGGCGTCTTGGCGATACCTTGGCGATTCGGGTCGGTCTAACCTGACTCGCCAAGGTACCGAGGGCTTTTCGGGTCGGTACCAATCTATGGTACTGAAACCCGACTCGACGGTTAGTCTAGATCTAATAACTCGACCTTTACGTATATACAAGTAGCTATAACTTATATCTTAGTAAGGTATCTGTTTTAGGGGTAATACTACGACTTAGATATAAAGTCGCTAAGATATAGTTTAGTAGTAATACTACTATAGTCGAGTCGGGCTATAATAATATTAGGTATAATAATATCCGCTTATTAATTAATTAATTATTTATTTATTTATACTCCTATACTAGTTAAAGCTAATAAGGGTAGACTTTTTAGGAGGTACACCTAGCGTACCTATCGTTCGGGGAGAAACCCAGCTAAGGGATAAAAACTCCACCTACTATCTGCAGGCTATACTATTATTCGGCTCCTTCCCTCCCCCCCCTAATAGGCCTACTATCGGGGCGGTATATCGAGGGGTCGGGTCTACCGTCTATAATACTAAGGTTTCGTCGACTATATTCTCTTCTCTTTAGTTAGGGCGGAGCCCTTCCTCTCTATTAGTTCTCGCTAACATCTCTTTTACTAGCATAAACTAGTAGAGGGCGCCTGACCTAGTTGACTACCTCGCCGCCGCCCTTATCCCTATTAGTAATAAGAGAATAGTACTATAGTCTTCTAACCCAGCCTCTAGTAATATCTAACTCCTACTAGTATAATAGTCGGGATAGAATAGCAGGATATATTTACCGGTCTACCTCGCCACCCCGTACGGGTAGCTAGGACTTAGGATCCTAGGAACCTTCCTAATAAATAAGAAGTAGTTAAACCTAATCTTGTCCGTACGTAACTAGACTATTACAGAGCTCTCCGGCTTCTTTAGGCCCTTATAAAGGTCCTATCTCCCTCCTACTAGGTCACCCTTCTATACTAGGCTAAGGATAGATATATAAGGTTAGCATCCTACTTATTTAGGTCCTTACCCTAGTTTCTACCCCTCCTTACAGGCGTCACCTTTTACCTTAGAGCTTAGGACTATTCACCCGCAGGGGGGCTTTATACTTCCGGCGGAGGCGGACTATTAGCACCTAAGTTAATCCTTATTTACTCCTTAAGTATATCTCCTAAGCGGATCTAAGTGTTATTACCGCTTTAGCTTGCTCTCTACTCCGCCGCAGGCCCTATTTAGGTAGATTATTCCCTTAGCTCCACGTACCGACACGCGTATACTATCCTCTCAGGCTAAATAGACGGTCTCCGTAGTAGCCGCTATTAAATACCACGCCTTATAAGGTTAAGACCCCTACTTCGCGTTACTATTAGAGGTCTCCCTTATTTAGGCCGTCCGTGTCTCGTAGGGACTACTAGTATTAAGCCCCTAACTAGGTAGTATAATATAGTATTTCCACCCTACTAACTAAGGTACGCTATACTAGGTTTCTAGCGTGCCTATATTAAAACCTACTTTTTATTCCGCTCCCAGCCGGTAACTGCGCGGGGGGGACTTAAACCCCTAGGAGGTATAAGAGTCGGTATTAACAAGTTCCCTATATCTAGTAGTCCACGTACCCTAAGGGTACCCTATCTAGTAGCTAGTAGTCTAGCGCATCTACTAGTTAAGACTAGCTTCAGCCTATATCGATAACGCGTAGTAGCTACTAGTCGGGTGGTTTTTATAAGCGATTTCCCTTATAGATATTAGGCGCGACCTAACGCGTCTCAGGCCTTAGACCTAGTCCTAGCCCTTTCCCTACTAGGGGGTACCCGTATAAGGAGATAGGAGGGTGCCCGTATTCGTCCTCCTAGCCGCTCTTAGCTAATGACTGCGTAAGGGGACTTAAACCCCTAAGAGGTAGAGGACGCGTCTTAACGATTCGTCTCCTATTAACCCGTTTTAACGATATAGCCCCGGTATCTCTTTCTAGTCTGTCCCCTACTAGGGGGTGCCTATATAAGGAGATAGGAGGGTACCCGTGTCCGTCCTCCTAGCCGCTCTCAGCTGATTACTGCGTAAAGGGACTTAAACCCCTAAGAAGTAGAGGAGGCGTCTTAATAATTCGTCTCCTATCAACCCGTTTTAATAATATAGCCCCGGTATCTCTCTCTCCCTAACACGTATATCTGTCTTTTTAGGTTATATAGATAGTATCCCTTTATAAGCTTCCTATAAACTTATAACTATCCGGCCGCCGGAGGCGACTATCCGCTAGGGGTTAGAGCCTATTAAAGGGTTGAGGTCCCTAGGGCTATATATATATACTTTGGGCTGTATTATAATATCCGCTTACTAATAATATTTATTAGTATATTTAATTACTTTTAGTAAAGAATAATAATATCTACGATATAACGATTATTATTATAATTTTAGAAATCTTTAGTAGGTATTATTATAAAGTATATATTTTTTAACCTATTATTAGTAGGGGAGACTACTTTAGCGGGGTATTTTCGTTAATTTCCCCCTATTAGACCCTGAAATTTCGGGTAATTAGGGTTCTCCGCCCGCTAAGGCTCTTAGTTTCTAGCTTAGCGTATACCTAGCTGTAAGGATATCCCGTTTATAATAATAGCTCCTTATGGAATTTACACATCGTTATAGCCCGACTCGACTGTATATCCTTTAGTCAGGTGGCCGTATCTTAATGGCTGCTTGCTTCGGAGATTTCCACCCTAATGTAAGATACATTAGCGCTGCAGATCGCGGCTATTTATGCAGGTGGCTTATTGCTTGGCTGCCTTCTTAAAGGCATAGCCTTGACTATCTCGCTGTTAAGCAACGTGATTATGGCTATCTGCATAATACTCTAGAGAGGTAAGAACAAGGAGTTGAAAACTCTGTTCCACATGATCCATGCCAAGACGCTAGCATGGATGGGGCTAGATGCCCATTTCTAACACTCGCCAAGGCAGCCCGAGATAGGTCTACAGGTCCATATCTATGTCTGTCTTCGCAAAGTGAAGCTGGACTGATCTACTTCGCTCTGACTCCGTTGCTATTGTTTAGCAAGCTAGAGCTCGGAACCGGATCCGAGCATGTATTGTACGTATTGTGGGCAAGCTTTCTCACGTGCAGAGCATCTCGAGCGTCACGTAATTACGCGTAAGTCGGGCGCCCATCTACTTTACCCTTTGATATTCTACCTTAGATGCTGGCGGCTGGTGGCGACCTTCCGACCGTACCTTGATATTGTCCACCTCGCTACCCTGACTCCTCTTAGATACCAACGTGAAGCCGTACAAATGTGCAAAGTGCCATTCCTCCTTCGGGCGGCAGTAAGTCGACTATTCATAGAGTAGGGTCGCCTCTGCTGTGCTCAAACTAAGTTGAAAACCTTTGGTCTAGGGATTTACTGCAACGTCACGTAACACAGCTTCATAGAAGAGCTGGCGATTCCACCGATGTGGACGCAGCTCCTCCCCCGAGACTAATTGCCTGTTACTCCTGTGCTCGAGCTAAGATCAAGTGCGACAAAGGCGTAAGTCTCTGGTCCCGATAACAACTCCTAAGCCATTTGCCAGAATTACTCAATCGAATATTGATAGGTCCCAGCTTGTGGTCGGTGTGTTGGCAAGGGTCTGCAGTGCCAGCCACGTACAAGTCAACATTCCTCCGAAGCCGTCCTTCGAGCCAACAGGCAGTTTGGAGACTACAGGAAATCATCTGGTAGCGGTGAAAATCCCGTTGGAAGTACCCCATCCGATTCGCCGCAACCACAACCTAAATCCCGTGATGACTCTAATAGGCGTCATAACACGAACGACTTTTCGGCATCAAGGAATGGTCTTTTCACCCAAGACCATGCTCTCGGATGGGCTGAGGGTGCACGAGAACAGCAGAATGGGAATGGGACGGGAACTTCTAGTATCCAGGCTGTGCAGTTGACTCAAGAAATACCAATAGATAGCCCCCCAGGCCCGACATTCGAAGGGTACAATCCTGACAAGGATCATCAATTCATGATCGATGACCATTCCTTTAACACGAATTATGCGGACATGTCGAGCTACATGCCCTCCGACCCTACCGACTCCGATATGCTTCCATCTTCTTTGCATCTCACCAACCCGCTCGCATCTGACGTTGCTCTTGATCCTACTGCAAATTCAAATGGATGTTCTGTCAATGGTCAGGATACTCTCGGCGCAGACTTTGAGGGTTGGCCCTGTTTTGTATGCAATCCCCCGTCAGGAGAGAGGATCAATCCCAAGATAGGGCGCATGTTTCTCGAAGGTTTAGAGCATACCCTCGAACACTACGATACTATGCGACCGTCCACGTTGTTGTTGGGAGGGGATAGAGATAGTCGTGCATTCAATGCGGAGACGTGTATTGAACCATTCAGCGGTAGAGCAAGAGATAAGCTCCTGGTCATCACGCAATCTATCCTCCACAAAGCGCGCAAAATTCATGGCACTAGCACGAGAGAGCTTGGAAACAATGAGGATCAACTCCCGGATACCCCTACAAGCTATGAGGTTTTCAGTATCCTACCCTCCACCGATGATCTCGAACACCTACTTCAGTCCTATGCTAATCGATTCGAACCCTACAACTCCTCTGTTCCATCTCGTTTGCTGAGTCCAATGGCCATTCTGGAGTCAACAGAAGAGAGATGTTCAAGCCTTTTGCTGCTTCTCATGTTTGCTCTCGGTGCGATGGCTACTCCGACGAATGAAGCTCGCTGTTTCACGAGCGGTCTCACCGAGTCTTGCCGGCTTTCGTGGTTCGGCCTAGTTGAAAAAGATGTATCGCTCGCCAGAGACCCGATCATGCTGCGGTCAGCGCTTATGTTCATAAATATTGCGGCATGGAGTGGGGACAAGTGGCACATGGATGTGAGTCTATTGCCCCAAAGCATATCATTCTGCATGCTGAGGAAAATCAGCTTGCTGCTGCCCAACTTGATCTCTACATATCCGTAAGTGATGTCCCCTGATCTCGTATCGCGTATGGCGACTGACTGTGTGAGTGTAGATGCTTCGTTATTCTGGACTACTGGCCTATCGCGAAAGAGGTCGTCGACCAGAGACGAATGAATGCTCGGCGGATTGGAAAAGCTGGAAGGATTTTGAAAGTGGCAATAGGTAAGTTGTTGGTAAGTACCGTTCCTCTTGATAGGACGCAGCTGATTCTTCAGATTGGCCTATTCCTGGGTGGTCGCCGACCAAGAATTGAGCTTGTTCCACGATAGACCATCAAAGCTACCTATCGCCGAGCTTAATGCAGCAATACCGGATCAGGACGTGTTATGGCGCTCAAGATCTGCCGAAGAGTGGTCACGTGCATACAACGCGATTTACAGCAGCCCCAAAGCCAGTGTACCTCGAAACCCACCATCACTCAAGCATGTCTTCCGCCGCTTCATGAGTGGAGATCCTCTGATCCAAGGACTGGACTTCTCACCCACCCAACTCCGTCTCTTCCTCCATCCCTTGCAGGCTACGGTCTCCCACCTACACGAGTGCCTCGACTGCTTCCTCGACGCGGGTAATGATCGTCAATCACTGCGCTTGATTACACAACTTGAGGAGGTACAATCCATATTACAAGACTGGTATACCATGTGTAGCCGATCAATCGAAAAGGCAAGTCCATTTGACCCTCCAACTTGCGCAAATTTGGTCAACTATCATCTGATCAGCCTCAACACCATGACCAATTTCCGCGAAATGGAACGATTTGCCCGTGGCGAGCTTCGGCAAGAGGAGTTCCGGCACAGCTATTGGGTGAGAGTGCGTTGTATCGAAGACGCAGCGCGGATATGGTTTCACTGTGGGCAGGTCATTCGCCTTGTCCGCGTCATGCCCGAGGCCCAACAGCCACCATGGTGGCCAGCGGCGATCTATCGTGTCGCGATTGTCATGTGGGCAACTAGTATCGCCAACATGAAGGAGCAGCGAGTGGCGCCCATTTCGGGCAGAGGGTCGTCGGACGATATATTCATAATCGATGGCCTAACTCCCGAGCATCCGTCCATCTTACGGTATATGCGGTACCGTGAGGGAGATCCAGTGCTTTCAAGGCGCGGTGGGGGGTTCCTGTCATTGGAAGTGCCCGAAAACAGCCTTAAGCACTGCCTGGAGGTGTTGAGCGAGGAGCTAGCGACCACGAGACTTACAGAGGGGATCCAAGACCGCTTGACAAAACTTCTCGCAAGACGAAACGAGATGCGGTGATTGTATAGAGAGACTGATACAATAGACAGAAAGGATTGACTACACGGTGATCGATGAGCTAGGGATTCCTACCAAGCCGTAGGTCACGTGCCAGTCTTGACCCCCCTTTACCCCTTTAGCTCGCCAATATCATCCTTAATGCAGAGTTAGTTGAGGTCCCAAAGCTTACGTCACAACTAGCTTATGATAATTTGCTCGGAGGCTACTGCTGGCTTACGAAAAGCCATTGAAAAAGAAGGCTTAAGATTACAGCGTAGACTCACGTCAGGAAAGTCTTAGAATTCAGTCACTGCGCAAGCTGCGCGTCAAATAACCATCTCAGCTAAACGCGCTATCACCAGAGAAGTCAGGAGTGCACATGGTAAAAGGGTTACCAGTCAAATTGATCGCAGCATGCTGCACGCTTCGAAAACCAAAGTCGTGCTCAGATATCTGTGACCCCAGGCGAAACTTTCTCCAAGATGGCGAAGAGCTCTCGGGTTGTTCTCTCCTGCATCTTCCTGCCCATTTCGCTGTCCACATTGGGCCCGGGACTACATGGTGCTAGGTTAGTCTGTGGACGGTCGACTCATATTGAGGGTAACAGGTTCGTTGCACATACCTACGGACTTTGCAATCCATCACGAACGCACCATGCGTTCGCTCTCCCACGTCGGGCTGCACAGCATGGACGAGAACGCGGCTTCCAACCTCAGTGGTACGAGCGATCGTGGCGATCGCGAAGCTCATCATCAGTCCTTGGAACCAGCCAATATCGTCTCGGAAGATATCACTCTTGCAAGCACCAGGTGTGTTGTAGTTGATGACGACGTTGGATTTTGCGGAGACGGGAGAAAGTGCAGCGATGCTGCGAACTGCATACATGAGGAGTACCTTGGAGACCTTATAACTATGGCGGATGTCAGCATACGTCGATGTGTGGGAAAGGCAGTTGAAGGGTTCGTCGTCGTTGAACATGTCAGACGAAAGCATTTTGAACTGACCGATCATCCATGTCGACGCCCTCTTTCACTTTCAAGGCGTCAAACAGCTTTCCCGAAGCATCCTTCTCTTTGAATTTGGCAATATAGATCAAGTCCGAGCCTACGAAAGTCATGCGACCCTGCACGTTGTGTTCGGCCGCGCTCTCTTGAAGTTTCGGCAGTACGCTGAGGGCCAAGAGTACCGTGCCAATGACATTGACGGTGATCGTGCTCTCCTGGTCCTCAGCAAGGCTAAACTTGGTGGTCAAGATCCCCGCGTTCTGAACGACAGCATCGAGGCGGTCCAGCGTCTTGACCCGCTCGCCGAAGGCCTTGATGGAGTCATAGTTTGACAGGTCGACCTGCCAGATCGCGATGCGTGTCTTGGAGGTGCGGAGCGAGTTCGCAATGTCGGCGGCAGCAGCCTCTCCTTTCTTAATGGTGCGGACGGCTAGGATGACGTTGGCGGCATTCAGGCGGACGAAATGACGAGCGGCCTCGAGACCTAGCACGCGCGCATCAGCCTCGGTATACTATCTTGAGAGCATCTTCCAAGCCGTCTTACCGAGACCGGTATTGGCGCCTGTGACGATGATGGTCTGACCGGATAAATCAGAGGTTGGGTATGGAATCTTGACGAAGAGCTGCGAGTGGAAAAACCTGGACAGGTAGCTTATGAGGCCCATTCTGCTCTTCTTCTTCTTCTGCGCACAGCGTCAGTGCCAGCTTCAAGAATGTTTCGTAATTCTAAATGTGATCAAGGGGACATATATGTAGGTTGTTTGTTATCTATGGTGGAAAAGGTGGTCCTGAGCTGGAGGAAGGATGTAATTGAAGCGAGTGCAGTGCATCTCCTGACGAAAAGCAATGTTGATATCACTTATGAACCGATACTGCCTAGAATGTGGATTGGAAATCATAGTACACAGTTTGAGCATGATAACCAATCCGATGGCCAATTAAAAGCTGCCAGACGCAATATACAATCCTGAAGCACTCTGTAATCAGCCCTATTCTACCTAGCGACGGACGGACTCCGTAGGCGGCTCGGTGTGGGGCTCCGACCGAGACATGCTTAGGTACGTCCCGGCCTACAATTTAGTTGGTCCGGCTTAACCTCGGCTTAGTATATTATAAATCAAGGGGTCTTCGTATCCTACTACTAAATCCTACATTAGCTGTCTTGAGGGTATTTACAGAGATATAGCTGAGATGAGTGCTAAATTCGCTACCCAGGATATAAGATATAGGATATACTACCGTAGGTACTAGATACTAGAGAACAAGATGCCGCGGGAACCTGTTCTGACTCTTTGTAAACCGGTTGTAAATCTCCTATCTGTGTAGACTGCTATCCAACAAGATAGCTAGATCAACATCAATATCATCATCATCGATATTATCATCGATATCATCGCCTTCCTCAGCCAAATCCACCCCCTAGATACCACCATAATCGCAGCTCTTGATCTTCTCAGGGTCGCGAAATATATTCAGACCTCCTTCACGTCTCTTTTTCTCTAAATCTCTGAAGAAGGGCGTGGGTGGATGGCGAGGAAAGAATCGCCGAACCTATGACAAGGCGAAAGTATACGATGATTCCTTGAGCCGTTGCCAACGCTCCAATAGAGCTGATCAACTGTTTTAGCAAAATACTATTCAATAGGAAGAATGTGATCCAATAATTCACCTAACTTGGATTATCCAAACGCTGAAATTGACTCGTTGCCGTCTATTCTTAGCCCATACACAAGCTTATACGGCTTGCCTTGGCTTTCTCTTATCCCGTGCATGATAACTGTACGTAGATTAGTGACAACACAGTGATAGAAGCTGGAGGAAACACGATAAACACTTGCCTATATATACATATATAAAACGAATCAACCATTCGCGATGGAAAGTATGCCCTCTCTTCTCGCCTCGATCAAGATCAAGTTTGTTCCCATCGGTTCATCTTTGTCATACCAGAGCGAAGTGTCTGCAATACCCTGCAGGACACGCTTTTCCTTTCGATATATCACACAGCGGTCAAGCTTGGGTTTCGAATCGCAAGAGAGGAGCAGACGGGGTTCAAGCTTGGATTCTAATCGCAAAAGAAGAGCAGAAGAGCTCAAGTTTAGTTTTCGAATCGCAAAAGAAGAGCAGAAGAGCTCAAGCTTAGTTTTCGAATAGCAAGAGAAGAGCAGACGAGCTCAAGCTTGATTTCGAATCACAAAAGAAGAGGAGACGAAGTCAAGCTTGCTTTTCGAATCACAAAAGAAGAGCAGAAGAGCTCAAGCTTAGTTTTCGAATCACAAAAGAAGAGGAGACGAAGTCAAGCTTAATTTTCGAATCGCAAAAGAAGAGCAGAAGAGCTCAAGCTTAATTTTCAAATAGCAAGAGAAGAGCAGACGAGCTCAAACTTGCCTTTCGCACCACAAGAAAAGAGCAGACGAGCTCAAGCAGAAGCAGAAACATCCCTAAATCCTCAAGCCACTGCATTAAGCGTGAGCGAATGCCGATATCAAACACAGAGAATCCCCAAGAAGGATAGGATATGAAAAGCCACGGAGTTCTGAGTAGAGCTTTCGAGGAGGTTTCTGGAGCTCGATTATATATATATATTATATACACCCCGAACTTAGGATTGGCAATTACCGTTTTGGTTCAGGAAAGGGAGTAGGGCCGCTCTAAAGGGAGCAATGAGGGAGCACCGAGGGAGTAAGAGGGAGCACTATAGGACAGTGCAGGGGCGCAGCAGGTGGGAGCCTCAAATGGCTACCCCAGCCTTCGGCTCAAGTTGCCCTCGTTGTCTCCATCACCTCAAGCCCCGTCTGCTGCCTTGATACACTCACAAAATCCATTAAGAGTTAAAGCAATCGGGAACGGATTACCCCCTCGATGCCTTGCCAAGATTACGTACAGCAGTCTCTATATACTGCCAGACCTGGCCATTACACACGTGTCCACATCTCGTGCGCATCGTTGAGCGTGCGCGCCATGCCAGGGAGAAGCCATCCTGTGCAAGGGATGATAGTATGCGGCGTATGCGGAAGTCACTCATAACACCAATCATATGCGTTCGAGACCAGAGTCAAATACTTCGCCGCCGCCACAATCTTTTCCTCTGCAGCTACCTGTCAGTTCTTTGCCCAGTAGACTAGCTTAAGGCTGCTGATTGGCAGCCCTGCATTGCGAGCCTTGTGACTGGTGAGTACTATCAAGACAGCCAAGGACGTATAGAAAGACGGGGCTACCCAGCCCTGCAATATGATAAAAGGAGCTCCAGCTATCGGCTACCTGCATCCCCGTTCCACTGTGCACTTTTACCATTGTGTTCGACCAAATTCCTCCGAGCGATAACACCACTTTACTGCGATATCAGGCATAATAATTGTTAGTACGTACGCCACAGCAGGGTATACTTTTGGTTTGCTGACCAATCAATCCCCCTGTTTTTGTAGATCGTACTAACAATTATATCGCTGGTTACCATAGTACAGCCATGGTTCACGACATTAAAGAAAATCCGGTTATGGAAAAAATGGGCAAAATGCTCGTAGGCGAACTCATACAGTGGGCCCAAGATATGGATAACAACAACGATGCACTCGACCTTGTACGACGATCCGGGACGCTTGCTAGCAATAGCAAATTTCGCTTGGACAAGCAGGGTGAATTTAATGCACACGGTGTTGCGTGGGTCAATCTCCAGGTTCAGTACCGCGATGCGACTCTATACACCATATACATACAGAAGAATCCGTACTTGAAGGGCCTGATTACCGACCGTTCGATTCATAATGAGAACATCAAATCTGCCCATCGCGGCTATCCCGATGTGACTCTCTACTATACAATGGAGAAACCCCAGGCTGCGAAACGTATACGACTCGCACCAGCGGAGATCAATCCAGAGGAGATTAACCTCACCGTGTAAGAAAGGCTTTGCTGTGACCGCGGGTCGGAGAGGACAGATCTATGCCCAACTCGCAATAGATGATTTGATGGGGTAGTGGTAGCTCTAACAATGCCATCATGTAATGTTGATCGTGGGGAAGTGGGTCATACGAATTTAATATAGTGTTGGATTGTATGAGCCACATGATCAGCCAGAAAGGATGCCTTAGGGTGTGGACTCTGGAAGGAATGGAGTTCATGGGATTCAATTATGAAGAATAGAATAGAATATCATCCAACCAGCTTGTAACGTCCCCTCCGATCTCGATCCCGTTCTCTCGCTTTCCTTCGATGATTCTAGGCTAATTTAAGGATCGAGGTGTTACGCACGTTACCTTAGAGTATAATATAATATACTTACACGTATGTATAAGCACGAGAGAGCAGTGAGGGAGCAATTGGACGAAACAGGCCTTAGTGAGCGAGCACAGAGCGTTACGTGTTATTAAGTTTCGAGGTTGCTATATATAAATATATTGCGCGCTTGATTTCTTTCGAACTGCAGGGAAGAGGGGGGGAGGTGTGGGATAGGTAAGTTATTGTATTGATGAGGGCGTCGTGTTGGGTGGGGTAGGGAATGGGCTTGAAGTAGAGTCGCTTCGATTGGTTGGTGTGGATTGTGAGGATGTTGTTGGTTAGGAAGTATGCGAGAGATGAATTTGCTAAGGAGTCTTTTGTAATGAGGAGATAGTTTTTCTCGATAGTAATGATAGAAAAGTAAAGTTAAGTAGACCTCGTAAAACGCGATTATCCGCTTGCGCCTACGCATCAACTAGCTGGTAATATCTCAGATAGAATATCTCAATAGGATCTCTTGCTTTAATACTGCTAGCTGGAAGCTTAAACTGTATCAGCCACCAATAAACGGATAGTAATGGTTCGGGGTTATAGATGCTAAAGGTGTACCGGTAAATGTATGTATATATGATAGATGTGAGGAAGAGTATATCTGTATCTTGCTGCTGATGGTCGGAAAGCAACCCAGGACGATTCATAGACTTGGTCGGCCGTTTCATGTCTTGCCGAGGACAGAGCTTGTTGGTTACCCCTCAAGGAGGATTCAAGCCCCAACGCCACGTCAAGGCCAAGCTCATGTTGGGGGGCCTTTTAACGTCTATGCTTGGGACGGGAAATGTGAATGGTCAAAAGAGTGAAGAAGAAGAGGAAATTGGCTTTGGATGGTGTGGTTTGTGTTGCTTTTCGATCATGTTGGTGTGTAGGAATGCTTGGGCGCACAATTGTCGTGTTCAGGAAGTGGAAGATAAGTAAGAAGATCCGGCGGTCTCACAATGTCGAAGGATCAAAGGATTGTCGAGTTCCGCGTTTTGTCGATTTCCAATCGTCGTAAATGTCGTGCTGTTGGGGCCGGCGAGTGTTGAGCTAGAATTTGTTGATCTGGTCGGCAATGTGTTGGGAGGGGACCGCGATGGCCAGTAGCAATTTTGCGTCTTGCTCAGAATGTAAAGAAAAGTAAGAAGATCCAAACTCAAAGCCAATGGTTGGAGAATGTCGGAGTGTTGGTAGCGATGTGCTGTCGTCAAGTGTCGTGCTAAATGTCGGATACTCGAACTCACGGTCATTGTTGTCTTGTCGGTCGTGTCGACTTGTAGGACTTGAACGTCATGCCCAGGACGCAAAAGAGATGTAGAGAAAGTCCAGGTTCCGTGTCGCATCGTTTCCTTTGGTGTTCGGAGTGCCACGCATGGCGATGTTGTTCAGAAGCTTGTCGATGTCAAATGCAGTCGATGTCGTTGTTGTCGTTGGCACTATTGTTAGATTGCTCGCAAGCAAGTATTGTCGACATCAATCGTTGTTACACCAAGGTGTCGGTCGTTGCAAGATGTCGTATATCAAAGTCGAGAGTGTCGAGTGTGTCGTTCATCAAATGCGGAGATCCTAATGACAATGTCGTACGAAGTGCGCATGGTCGTAAATTCTTCGGATGATTTGGGGAAAGAAAACGTAGAAGGAAAGAGAAGGAAGGATCGTAAGGATTATAAGAAGTTGTGTTTAAGTGAATTGGAAGAATGAGGGAAGAAAGGTTGTTTAAGTAGTGACGCCGAGGACCTACGTTGCGTGTTGAGTAGTATGAGTCACGAAGTATCTGTCAAAGTGGAGAAGTGGCTGGGGTTGTGGAGCAGCGTTGAGCAAGATACGGAGTCATGATCCACTTTTCAAAGGGCAAAACTTCCTGGCGCAGGGCAAATACGTGAATGAGGCGAAGGGTAGAATAGCTTTAAACTATGATTGGGCGATTTTGGTGATTGTATCTTGAAGGCTTCCCTGCTTCACATCAGCTCAGATTGGCGCCGAGGCAAAGAAAGGTCCATTTTTGAAGAATCCGCCTCTTTATGACCGATAACTATGGCATCACAACCGAGAAACTTCATTAAAGGTTGAGGTGTTGATATGCTCCTTCGCCTCTGCATCGGAGTCTCGTGATCATCAACGCTTTTGGGCTCATAAGCATAAGGATCTGTGATGTGCTGGAAGCCTATGCATATCATTCAACTTGTTGCATTCCCATGGCCGTGGCCGGATGAGTAGTGTTGACGCGGCAGACTATAATGCAACGGTAGCTTGGATTACATGAGAGTGAGTTTTTTAAGGCACATCGAAATTACATAAGTAATTCGAAGCATGAGTGGTGTCTTGCGTAATGAAGGCATAATACCAATACCTAAGCCCAAACTCGAAAGATCCCCATGTATCAGCGACCAAACCAACACTCCACGGTCTTAAAACTTGGAAGCTAATCCCATTGAATGACTTATAGGATCTCTCGCATCACACCCATCTGCCGTTAGTATTCACTAGATCTTCATCCGGCCAATATCCAACCGCCGCAGTATTCACTGACTAATGAGGTGATTATGTCACTGTACATAATGACATCTTCGCTCAATAGGAAATTGATGGTAGAGGCGGCCGATTTTTCTTGGATGAAGCCCATTCCAGTAGCTGGCGTTGTGCTTACCGGCTTGGGGTTCCAAAATACATATTCTTTTTTCTGGACGTGGCCACGAGAATGGTTCAGCAATAGCATGGATGCGAGCGAGCCATATGACGCTTCTTACCAATCGAAGATTTCAGGAGTCCTCTGGATAGACGTCCTATACAAGTTTCACGTGTATTTTGCTCCAACATGATCAAACACCACAGCTCTTACTAGAGCGCCATCGTTCTTTGGTCACGGTGTTCCATCTATCTCCCCAGCCATCATGACCTCGTGAACTTGTTCCTCTGTGTGAAGTAGCCATTCAATTCATCATTCATCTCTGACCATAACTGTGGGGCTCTTGCGCTGACGAATATGTGCTCGAAGATGATCTTGACCCCTCTTCACCATTCATCGAAATATCTTCCCAGTTCAATGTATCCTTGCCGTCCTCTCACTTGTCCTTCAGAGTAGTGTTCTGTGTGATAACCCTCCCTCAAAAGAATCTTGATGTGGAAGCGCCGTTCATCGCTCTGCAAGCTCAGTTCAGCAGACTTCCTACTTAGCCGTTCGCGATCAGGTTGGCCGTCATCGTCTTCGAACTCCAAAATTCCCAATAGCTTGATAGTCTTAACGTCCAAAAGGCTTCCCTGATGCAGCCGTCGAGCGCGTGTATGCGCTACTTGGGACGTAGAATGGCTTAAAGCTATGTCTTTCGAAACTGGTGCATTCTCACAACCAAAGCCTACCAAGGCTCCAATAGTTATCTCCAGCCTGGATAGTAGTCTTGACAGCAGCTCTAGACTCCCAAATGGTCAATATGAGATCGTGTCTCCAACATCTTCAAACCATACCTGCCTTATTCTATTCTATCGCTTGCCAAGTTCTGGAACGTTTCAATCAGGTTTCAGGGTCCAAGCCACCGGAGGTAGGCCCGCCCGCACAGCACAGGCGCAGCTGACGCCCCGTCTCACCGTCACTTCTCTCTCAACATCAACACTTCTACTGATTCCTACAACCTCACAGCATATCTTCACTTAGGATATCACAGCCTTTCGAAAATCAAGTCCCTAATCTGTTATAATACACAACCACCGTCACTCACACCGCCCTCCAAAATGCCTGAGATCACCCAGCCCCTTCCTACTCAGCAAATGGCTGCTCCCTCCTCCTTCAACGACGCCACTCAGAGCATCAACGAACAACCCGTAAGTCTATTCCATAACCTTTGCGTATATCCACCATCCATCATCCCCCACACAAGCCAGTCCAGCACATACCCTACCCCTCCCTACGCTACCCGCTCCCCCCAAGCCGTTCCACATGCGCTCTGTCACTTGGCAAATGCTTATCATCGCCAAGATCCCCTTGGCGCGCGCGAGAGAGAGCTTGGCTAACACTAAACCTCAAACCACAGAAGCCTACCGAACCTATGACTATGAGCCTGCGTGGTGGAGGGGAGGGCGGAGATATTTGCTGTGGATTGTATGTTTGATGTCTCGCGTGGAGATTTGGGAGAGGAGTATGGACAGTGCTGATTTCGGTGGTACAGATGTGCGGGATTGGCGTGCTTTGAGTGCTGTGAGTGCTGTTGCTGAAGGGGAGGGGTGGATGAGATGAGGTTTTGAAGGGGAAGGGGGGATGAGATGAGGGTATGGGATAGGGGTGAGGTTAATGGTATGGGTTGATGGTGTTGGGTGAGTGGGGGATGAGTTGGTATGAGCCGCTGGGTGCATTGACCAGGTTCGGTGTATACGAATATCATGGCTCATACAATCGATAGCTTATGACCAGAGTTCGCTATGCTGTTCTCAAGGTCTTGTCTTTGATCGTGAGTATGGCATTCGTACTATTGATACTTTCACTATTGCGAGCGTTGACTTTGTTCTGCAATCTTATTCGATTTATTCCTTCTTCCAACAGGATCACCGCAATCAAGGCCGGTATGAAGAATGTATTTGGGGTGTTGTCATGCTGGAATGGGCATATTGCTATATCGATGCAGCTGTGCGAATGAAGTCAGTGTCACGGGTAGTGCTATACCTGATGAGTTCGTCTAACATGAGAGTGCCATCTTCACCTCGCTAAAACGTTGTGCATACACATCGTTCGATCTGTTTTCGATAGTCTCCCCAACAGGCTCAATCTCTGTGGCATGTTCGATACATCTCCTTGTCACCATTTGCGTCTGGAGAGCCCCAGGTTCGTCTTTCGTAATAAACATCATTGCCTCCTGACCTGCACCAATGCTACCACAACGACGACCGCAAGCACGAGAAACAACATCGATGGCCGCAGTAACGCTGTACTGCTAGAGCAAAAAGGGTGATGCCAGTTGGCGGCCATGCCATAACACAAGCTAGCCAAGGCCCTATTGTTCTCTTGCCCTTGAGCGATGGTGGTCGTGCCTTGACCTATAATCTTGGTAAGGTATTCAAGGACTCGGTCGATCTTGAAGCTGAGAGCGGCGATCTGGTGGTAGTTCTGTAAGCTTGTATTACGTGCAAAGGATAGGGAGGGGAAGCTTACGGCTTCGGTTTGGTTTGCTGGGGAGGCCATGGTGGCAGATTCTGATGGGGTAGTGGGGTTATATGGGAGCGATGAGTCTCCGCGGTGTATGTGCAGGATAATCAGTATAGGTGCAAGATGATGTCGTGGTTGGTGTCTCAAGGTGAGGGTTCTTGGAGCACTTCAGACCGCTGCAACATCGAACCGAAAAAATTGCAGGCTTATGTGTGTCGTGTTTTAAATCAAACTCAGGTGCAAATGGAATAATCTTGATGAGTGAAGTCAACCTTGACACTTTTCGTGGGGAACACTAGGAAAGCTGTCACACCCCAATTTCTTTATTCGTGTTTGCACACAAAGAAACCATTCTCGGAACGTTTTGGAAGTTGCTGCTAGTCTGTTGGGAACTGTGCTCGATGTTACACAACCTCTAGCAACACGATCTGTCGGATTAGAGCCAACATTCTACAGCGATTGCAGTCCGCAACATATCTTGATTATCGCAGGGGTGCCCATTGAGCAAACTTGATATGCTGGACATGCCGAGGTCCACATTGTTGTAGTACGTTTGCATGATCCGTCATGTCGACAAGGCATTCGCTATAACAAACATAATGCATGCATTGTTACGACGATTCTCTGACATGGTTACGACACTACAAGGTCACCAGTCGACGTCTTGAGGGAAGGGAGCAAGGTCCCTTGAACCCACAGATGGCGCGGCCCTGACATATGTACATGAAGGAGATGATGCTTTGGAGCACCCGGATCAATATTCTGCATTGGCTGGTACGTAAATGAAAGTGTACAGTTCAGTCAAATATCTGAAAGCAGCGCTTGGCTATGATAACGGAATGAATTCCGCACTATTCTTGGAATATTCTAACTTATGGGAGCGATAGTCGACATTGATCCACCTAGTCGATCTATCATGTGAACAGCCTGAAATAACCTATTCTGATATCCAGATGGGGGCAGCGAGCCCTTCATTACAGCGATGCCTGCACGCTTCTCCCCTCCCCTGAAACCGATTCGACTTTCCCACCCACCAACAACCACATCACTCCTACGGCAACGATCACGGAGCCTCTACCTCGTGCTCGCCATCCTCCTTCTTTACCTATGGTACACGTCATCCTTCCATATCCTCCCCCACCGACTATCCGCCCACTCCCCATCGCTCATCTACAAGAATGTCGACTGGTCCCGGTATGCCTATAGTCAATATGCTACCAATAGTGCCTACCTCTGTAACGCCGTCATGGTATTCGAAAGCCTGTCCCGTCTTGGTAGCCAAGCCGACCGCATCCTTCTCTACCCGCAAGAATGGGATCTTGACATTGCATCCTCCTCCGATCGAGATAGCCAGCTGTTGGTGAAGGCAAGGGATGAGTACAACGTGAAGCTCACGCCTATGGAGATACCAAAGGACGTCGATTCTGTTTGGAATGGAAGTTTCACAAAGTTCATGGCATGGGGACAGACGCAGTACGATCGCGTTCTGCAGTTAGATGCTGATGCGACGGTGCTAAAGCATATGGACGATTTGTTTCTGGCTCCGAGGGCACCGGTAGCTATGCTGCGCGCCTACCGGAAGCTGCCTGCTGTACAAGAATTGACCAGTCTGTTCATTCTTCTAGAGCCGTCGGAGATGGATTACCAGCAATTGATGGTCGCAGCACGGCCGGACGTAAGGCAGAAGGGTGAATACGATACGGAGATCTTGAATCGGTTCTACGGTGACTCGGCGATGGTGCTGTCACATCGTGAGTATGGGCTACTGAGCGGGGAGTTCAGGACTGATGATCATACGAATTACCTGGGCAGCAGATTAGCGAATTGGGATCCGGAGAGGGTTATGAAGGAGGCAAGTCTGGTGCACTTTTCAGACTGGCCGCTGCCTAAGCCTTGGATCATGTGGCCACATAATCTCATTGGGGAGATTATGCCAAAGTGTAAGATTGGAGACTTGGGAAATGATGACTGCAGGAACAAGAAGATCTGGATGGAACTGTATGATGATTTCAGGAGGAGGAGAAAGGTATGTGCATGTAACCTCTGACCATGACTGTGTGCTCATGCGGTTGGGTTAGGATATTTGTGCTCTACTTTCCGCTCCTGCGCCAGAGTGGCCTCCTCGAAATACAACGCATAGTCGCTCTAATGTGGGATGATTCATCCCAATCCATTCCAGCCACTTTTCCTTGTAGAAGCCCATTGAAAGTATCTGAAAGTACAATGTATCACAAACCAGATAAATCCCCAAGATTCAAAGATCCCACGATAGAATAGCACGGAACCATCGTGAGCCTGTAAAACGAAAGTACCAATCAAGACCATTCCGGGGATGGAGATTTCAACGACCTCAACAGAAACAAACTTCCCTCTGCAACCTTCAGTTCATCACTGCACATCGCCATCTCCAAGCCAAGAGGTGTCGGTCTATAAATGATTGCAGGCATTCATAAACAGATCGACACATTCGAGTACCCTAAGCATGTAATAAGTGCACATTCCATTTGATCCCGAGACTCACCACGGGAGCATCAGCAACAAGGGAAAGCTTGCTATTCCAGCGCAACCATCAAAGCGGTTGGCCGGCTCCCAACCAGAAGATGCCAGGTTAGTAAAAGTAAGGAAGACGAAAGACCGATCAATCTCCCAGATCCGAACTTGAATTGTGAAGCCAGTTCGGTCACTCAGTACCAGATACGAGGAGAAATTCATTATCCGCGTATGGAGACACAAAGAACGTGAACGTCTACGTTGAATGACTTGTATCACCTTATCAAAATTGGCCTGTTTCACAATCCCACAGTCGTACATACCTAAGACACCTTTGATTGAGGGCGGAGACACTATGGATCACCAGCTTCGACAATGATTCTCATTGGACACGCGCCTGTATGAGCAAAGCCAGTAATGCGAATGAAGCCCATCACGTTGATCCATGTCATCGATCGATGCCTACGAAGCAAGCCTGCAGAGATTCTTTGAGGTTCAACATTGACAAAACCAAGTGAATGCGTGTACTACATATGCTCAAGATAGCACACAGTGCTCGTTGACCTTCGAACCCCTTCGGGACTCTTCTAGCCACTTTTCAAGTTGCACAAAGATTTAGGTCCTTTGGATGTTCACGCATGGTGCAAATCCGTCAGAAAGAGAAGCGACGTTCGAATAGAAGCTTTGTTGATTTTCTTGAAAATCCGTAATTCACCATAGCAACATCAACAACAACACAGACAACGACCATTACACACATCCCGCATTATCTTTACTCGGAGCGAGACTGGATCTATTACAGCCGTCTGATTGCATAATTCGACATTTACAATCCAAGTTGCGGTCGCACCTTGGCCGCGACAGCATGGCGTATAGGAGCGATAGAACATTCTACGATATCCTTGAGCTCAATAAGACAGCAAGCAAGGACAATGTCAAGGAAGCATACAAGAGGATGGCTCTCAAGCGCCACCCTGACAAAAATCCCGACGACAAGCGGGCGGTTGCAAGTTTCCAAGAGGTTATTGTCTATCTTCTTCGTGTTCCTGCATACGAGACTGACTTTCACGCGTCTGAACAGGTCCAGAAGGCATACGAAACCCTCTATGACAGCGGCAGGCGAATGGCCTACGACGTCGGTATTGGTCTCCACAAGCCGATACCACTGAGTCAGGCCTTCTACGATGACACCACCTGTAATAGGGCGACGGCAAACTCTTTCAACTCATCCTTAACCCCTCAGCGGCCTGACTGGTTCTGGTCGGATATTCTTAAGCCAAAGCGATCCGGTCGTTCGCCAATGACACCCAACTCCAAACAGGAGCGGGAAGCATCGGACGATGGGAGTGAACGGTATGAAGAGCAAGACTGGTTCGGAAATTGGCGGAGGGAGGAGGAACAGAAGCATCGCCAACACGAAGAGCATGTGGCTCAGAAGCTGGAGAAACAAAGGAGAAAACTCGAGGCGGAACTTCCGAATAAACTTATCAACACCCTCGGGCTGATACTTCGGTTGGTCGCTTCCATTGATAAGATGGAGGCCGAAACCGAGGCTGCCGATACTGTTATCGAGGAGTGGGCTGGGATGGACGAGAAGGAAGAGAACTTCTTTGAAGAGGTTTACAAGAGGAACATCACGCTCAACTCACTTCGAAGAGATCTTGAGAGTGAGACGAAGAGGTATCGGACGCTCTACAAAAAGTTGAAGACTTTTGATCCCAAGCAGGGTGCGGAGGCCGAGCAGATCTACAGACGACTGCAGAAGAATACGGCCAAAAGGTGCGAGAAGAAAGGCAAGGACTCGGACAGTTATGAAGTTCAGGATCGGAAGGCTCAGGACGAACGCCGTCGCCAAGAAGAGGTTGAGAATAATGTGGATGAAGCGATTCATTGTCAAGCAAAAGATGGTGCAAAGGCCAGCGAAAAACTCTCTCGAGCGGTCGAAGGACAGGAAAAGGCCAATGAAAAGCACCACCGTCAAGAAGCCATAATTCGCAAAGAAGTCAAGCGCCGCGCCCTACATGAGAAACAAATGAGGACGAAGCGATCATCCTCGCCTTCACAAACATTCATTCCCGACCTGACAACCCCCAAAGCACCCACCGACTCCAACACTTTCACTTCCACTGAACCAACAACACACCAACCCGACACCCTAGAGCCCGACAAAGCAGACACTGCATACGATACCGACGAAGAAATCATCCTGCTCCAGTGCCGACGGCTCCACGCCCGGCACCGCGACGTCAAAGGTGATTTCTGGGATATTGCGGAGGGGGAGCATGTATGTTGTTTTTGCGGTAATGTCTTGATTGTGTTTGAGTGTCCGCTGTATGAAAGGTGTGGGTTGAGGGCTTGTGAGGGGTGTAGGATGGGTTGTTAGGGAGAGGGGGAGGGGGAGGGTGACGTGGGGACTCTGGTGGTGGGTTTGAAGTTTGGGTGTGGGGGGGGAGGGGGGTTGTTGTTGTTAATGTTGTCGGGAATTCTGGCGAGGTTTTTGTTTGGGGTGTGGTTTGAGACGTTGATCGGGTTTTGTGCTGCTTTGTCTTTGATAGGTCTATCGTGCGAGATGTGTGGTACGTGCCGTGGCCTGCTTTTGCCGCTCGTGAGGGTCCACGGATCTTATGGGAAGACTGTGATGGCTTATGTAAACTCTGGTTCCCTTTTAGATTGCTTATCCATACTATGACATGCTATATAGTACAACCCAATCCTTTACTCATCACTCATCATCAATCAACTTCCCAGCTCGTATGTACAACACATGTGGGGTTTCGCGAACAGGTATGCATGCAGTGCTGACTTTGTGGAGATGTGAGGTTTGTGCCCTCTGGAGGGGATTGGTGGGAGAGTGGGTTTACAACAGTACAGTAAACAACACGTAGGAGGGTAGGTGGGTTTGAAAGTGGGAGTGTTTGGTGAGGGGGCTTTCGGACGGGAAGGGGAAAGGGGGGGGGGAGGAACGGGTTCTTGTTGGGGGAGCGGTGTCGGTGTTGGTGATTACGATGGGGAAGTGTGGAATCAGTACAGCTAGGTACACTCAATTAATACGTCCCGGGATGGATGGATGTATACGTGTTAGATCATAATGCGGAAATGAAAATGGAAGTGGAAGTGGAAAGGGGGGGGGGAGTGGTGTATGTACATTCGTTACTCAGTTCGCTTTATAATAGTAATCGCTTATTCGATGAATTTGGTACTTGAGTTATAGTATTCTTCATCTTTTACCGTATATTCATATTCATATCCGTTAAATTCGATTCGATCCGATTCAAGTTACCGTGGGATGTTTAGACTGGGCTATGTACAATAAATATAAAGTAAGTAAGAGTGAGTAATTCAAAACGTTCGTTTTCGCTATGTCTCGGTTTAAGTCGATGTTGTGAATTAGGACTAGTTGGGGTAAGCTATAGTTACGTTAGGGCTTTTATGGAGGATGTGGGGGTTTTGATATTTAATTTGGGAGGGGTTGGGTATGGGTGAGGGGTGAGGGGGAAGGGTGTATGGGATTTTGTGTTGAAGGGGGGATGGATGAGTTGGGATGGGCATATTGTTTAGTCAAATGTAAGATTGTGTGGCTAGATGATATATTTGTATGCGTGATGGTTTTTCGACACGACCGACATCGCTTCTGTCGTCGGCTTGAATGAACCTCGTGCAGCTTCTCCTGAAATCATGACTGGGAATCCATCTCCACCTATAGCGCTCGCTCGTGGGGGTATTGTTGCGCTTCTTAGATTTGCGAATAGATGCATGTTATGCCCATTGTTCGAGTTATGGGCTTTTAACGAGCGTGGATTGTGTGGAACAAGAGTGGCTAGGACGGTTTTTCAGGTTTTGGAGACACCGATACGCTAGAATTTGGCGTTGAGGGGAGGATCCAACGTAGGGGGTAAGAGTTTGGGTGATTCGAAGTGAACAATGCGCAACTCGTAGGAAGAGATATGACGGTCGGTCGTCTCAGATTAATTTTACTCACACAGTTTTGATATCGTTCGCGCGGCTCGTTCTCGTGGTAAATGCCCATGGCATCAACTCCATTCGCCATCCAACCAGTCTCATTGGGTATCATAGCCGATGCAGGGATTTTATCGCTTGCAAAAGCGGTATTGAAGTCGGTTTCTGCCGTTCATGTCCATCAGGATTTTTGACGAACTCAGTCTCGGGTCATAGACGGTATGAATCTTTGGTGCCGAGTTTGGTTTTGCGTTTTCTTATGTAGAGCTGGCTGGCTAGCATCGACTGGGTGAGGAGTTGGGAGAGCTCGCCTCTCCAGATTCATGCTTCCGCTTCAAGTACTCGAGCCTTGTCTGAGATGTTGCATCAGTCTGATAATGCTTTTGTGGGAAGTCGGACTGTCTTGACCGAGGAAATTGCCTCAATCTCGGCATATCCGACCAAGGTCCTGCGTAGATTTAGGGTAGCAGTGATTCGAAGAGCAGCTTCTTCGTCTATTCAGAAAATTATACTGTTTTGATAAGATCAATGACTTGGATCTGATCTGGGAAACATTCGTCATTCCTCTGATGGGACATCATTGGCCATGGTCTTTGGCGGTTAACGAGATTCAGCCTAGATAGTGCATTCCAGGCTGAGAAAATCTGCGGTCATGCACCGCTGAGGAACTGTCACTAATGTCGTTGGATCTGGTAAGGGTATGGTGCTGGGAGGAGATATATGGTAGTGTGTTGTCCTACTCTTGGAAGCAAGCGTCGAACTATGATTTCTCCACACCCTGGGATGCGGAGAGAACGCGAATGACTCCAGCCCGTAGCATTGGGTCTTGTTGGTTGCAAGAACGTAACGGCTACTCAGGATGAAGGTTCTGAAGGGCTGCTGTTGAGTTTGACCAATGCACTTACTCTGAAGTAGGCTAGGCAAACGTGGAAGCATCGTCGATCGAAAGAGGTCTGTTGAGAAACTTGAGAAGATGATGGCAGGGACAACGAGGACCCATGGTCGTTGATCAAGCTGGAAGGGAGCTGAATGATGCATGGCTGGAGAGAGGCCAAAAAGATCACTATGAGTAGCACCTTGGCGCTGATTCGCTACCGCACTCATCAGGAGCATACGCCCATGACCCGAGAGTGTGAGGTGACGGGTAGCCTAGCCTACCGATAAGGCGTACTTTGCTCTGATACTCTGGCATCCATGGTTATTTTCTAAGACTGTATTCGGCTTCTGGACTTGTGCGCATCTCGTCAAGTCCACCTCGCACCAAAGAACTCGACGTTCAGCTCCCGACAAGCTTTCTCGCCAGCCTCGATGAAGGGGTTCGGTCCCGATATATAAACCCACGTTCTACCTTCTAACTCATCTTTGCAGATCTCGCCGATCGCCAATTTTGCATCAAGACGGTCGTGCCCTTTTCCAGTCAAGTGTGACCGGACTTCCAGGCCGGGAGAGTCTGGGAAGAATGGCAATTTGATATATTCCGACTCGCGCACGCTCCATATCACGATACATCGTTTCCATATGCCTCCTGCGCGTGCATGCATCTGACAGCTGGCGCCTCGGTCTGCGGTGCTACAAGTCCGCTCTAATTTTTGCGGCCGGGAAGGTGTAGCCTTTCCAGGTTCGACACTTGCGAATTGAGCGCTGAAAGCAGCGGCGATAGCGATGGCACCACTGACACCTGTACCAGCAACGAGGCATATGACCGTGTTGTAGCTTGTTGGGTTTGCGGGTGTGAAATAAGGCCCTTCGAGCCGGAGTGAAGTACTGGTATTGGCGGAGAGGCTTCGCTCGGGGTGTTTCTCTGGGTCGTTCAGCTGTGCCTCTGGTGTAGAGACCCCTGCTGGCTCTTGATCCACTAGGCTTGCTAGCTTGTTCGTCCACTCTTTGCTCGCCTTCGCTTCGCGTGGATGATCTGTAGAAGTCGTCAATGAGCGAGAGGCTTTGCTTCTGCGAAACAGGAATTGTATCATGATGGTCTCGTCGCTGGCACTGGGCGAGATGACGACCTTTTGTGCAGTGGAGCTCGGTGTGGCAGCCTTTTGCGTTGCGAGATGTGTGATGGTCGTGAAGGGATGGATCTCTCGGATGGATGACTCGGTATGATGAATGTGGAAATGAGCAAGAGGTGAATGGCACGCACAGCCATCAAGACGTCTGCGGGGAAGTGGTAGGGTGAGACTAGCATGTCGTGTCAGTCTCATTCGAGGGTACATGGGTGAATTATTAGAGGAAGCTCTCACCAAAACCACCCGTTACCGACAGCAGTCAAGGTACTGTCCATCTTTCCACTCAGCTCATATATCCGCATGCCCCAATCTAGGACCCACATAGCCAGACCTGGTGCAGTACAATAAAACATCGTACTGGCGTGCAGACAAATGATAATGACCGCCACGATTGCCAGTAAGTGTGTGAAATAGAAGACATTGAAGTGCTTCCGCCTGATGATTGGTAGTGTGGTAATGAACATAGCTAGGAAGATTAATGCGGTGATCAGACCAGTGAATATGAGCGAAGCTTTCCAGACACCAAGCGAGGACCTGTTCCCTGGCCATACCTCGTTATATAGATATGTAGGGCCCAGGAGCGGGAAGATAAAGCGAGTGAGGTTGGGGTTACGATTGTAGACAGCCGTCCACGACGCATACAGAAAGCCGTGGATAAGGACCAGGCCGAAAAGAACATATGCCTGGATCATATGAAAAGCAAAGGTTGTAGATGCAGATAACCGGAAGAATGAAGACAATGCACTATTTCTGGCCACTGGAAGTAGGACCATGCCCATCGTTATATCAGCATAATGACCTGTTAAGGCGATAGCAGCCAGGAGATTATTCCCCGCGATCAGTCCACCCTCTTGCCCTCGGGTGACGAAGTAATCCTGTAATCGGAGCCACCATACTCCCGTAACGATGCCGTACAGAATGAGTATCCATAATGCAACCAAAGCGCCACTGAATGTCAAGGACTTGCCAATTATAGGCAACTGGACTTGGACCAGGCGGTACTGCAGGATTGCTCGGATGGATGGGTGGAAAGCCCGCAAAGCCAGCAGTGTCACCGACAGTGAGATCCAGCAATACCATATAATAACATGAAGCCGCGCTTGAAGTGGAAACAGCGTTTCGCCGCAAACTCCAGCATAGCAGTGGTGGCCAGATCGAAAGGTGAGAGCAATGGATAGGCCGAAGGAGGCGATGAGACTGCCGGTCAAAGGCCAGAGACAGGTCCGGGGCGTTATCCTTTTCAATTTCATCACGAGTCTTCACCTAGAACTATCTTGGAGCATCTCCATGCAAGTTTCTACTGTTGTATGCACGCAGCAGGGCAGCCAGGATAATGAGGATCAATCCAGCTAGAAATACCGGGTCTAGACGTGACGTGCTTTAGTAAAGAGTCGATTGCACGTATTGGCGGCATGGATACTGCAGGCTGGACGCTCGATGACTGGTAGTCCGAATAACAACGTGGAGTTCCTGTAGCTTAGAAACACAGAGAGGAGTCATCGGCAATGTGGAGGCCCGTGTGTCGATGTATGGTTTTGGCTTTTCCTGCATCTGCATGACAGAAAGCGTGTAGCACGACTGAACGCATTAAGAGAAAGACGTTTTCCTTCTAGAACTCAATATAGGCGCAGAGATGGGAGATGACCGCCAGTAATCCGGCATACTAGACCTCATCCATCCTATGAGACCCTGATAACGACCCACGCTTTTCCTGATCTGACTTGTAGTGATCTTTCACTGGTCGAGATGATTGTGGTAGCGCAAAGCCACAATCTCTGTTAGGATTAGAGGCGGGAAGCCCATCATCCGAGTTCCGTTCTTGTCTTAGTCTAGGCTCAAAATGGTCGAGGATCGTTGGTCGCTTCGATCGAACGGGCGATATACTTCAGCCGACCGTCACTCGTGCAGCAAGGCGCGGCAACGTCAGACTGGCCATTCGATTCAGACCACTGCTGTTGCCACCCTGTTGGTTCAGGTATGCTGCCAAGCCAGATACTCCCTGTACCAGTTTGTGTCCAGAGCGGGGCACATGTACAGTTCACTTGATGACAGCCAGAGACCACTGGCCGTTCACCTCTCAATCTCTTGTACTTCTTCAGCACGCCTGGTATGCTTCAACACTTGAATTCTCGAGGGCGCAACGGCCTCGAGAACCCTCGGGTATTGCCAGAGCTGCGCCCTTCAGAATGACTATGTCTATAGCGTAAGACTGGTGACCATGTGCTAGTAAAGCTTGAAAGACACCAGATCTCTAGAAGGGGAGACAATAGATGCAGAAGTCCAACTTACTGTATCTTCCCATACACAGCATGAGCAACATCAATGGTCGCTTGGAGCTGAGAGAGCGGAAGAGAGGCCTCTTTCGGTGTGCGGAAACGTCGTCAGACGCCACGCTGTTTCTTGTGGATGCCTCAGTGCGTGCTCATCCGGGCACGTAATTCCGGAGCTTATCGAGAACCAATATAATTCCCACTAAATGATATCAGTGTGGGTTTCCCAGATTACATAACTTGAGACTTGCGCTCACAGGTCGGATGAAGCACGGCTGTGGAATCAGATCACAGCTGCTACCCGGCGCTCGAAGATGCGCCTCATCGTCAAGCTTGTGCCACCACCCAACGACACATAATGGAAGAGCAGCCCAAGCCGGTCAATGGCCTGAATGGTAAGAACAAAGGACTTATTGATCTACTAAAGGGCTGGCCAAACCCTGCCTTGCTTCCATCAGCCCACATCAAGACCGCCTCCTGCGCTTCCTTGTCGGATCCTGAAGTCTTCACACCTGGCCTTCTCTATGGGCCTGATCAGGGCTTCATACCATTGCGAAAGCAAGTCGCCAAATGGCTCTCCCATTTTTACCAGCCTCCTGATCCTATATCGGTGGAGCGAATATGTATCACTGGGGGAGCCAGCCAGAATCTAGCGTGCATTCTCCAAGTATTCTCAGACCCACTCTACACGAGGAATGTGTGGATGGTGTCCCCAACATACTTTCTCGCATGCCGAATCTTCGAAGACAATGGCTTCCACGGATGTCTGCGCTCCGTACCTGAAGATGAGGAGGGTCTCGACATCACATATTTGAGGAAGGAATTGAAAAAGAGCGAGACAGAGGCGAAGGCACAAGGAAATAACATGCCGGTATGATATACCAGACACAGACGAGACACTGGCTGAGTAGTCTATGATAGACGCTCAAACCAGCACGGCCATGGAGCAAGATCTATCGACATTTGATCTATGCTGTCCCTACATTCTCGAACCCTTCATCAACTAGCATGAGTCTCCGGCGCCGTCAAGAGCTCGTTGAAGTCGCACGCGAATACGACGCTTGTATCATCACCGATGACGTCTACGACCCGTTGCAATGGCCTGCAGACGAAAGTTCCCAAATCTCTTTTGAGCATGCGCGTCTGCCTCGCATTGTCGATATCGACCGCACTCTCGCTGGGGGAGCAGAAAGAGATGGAGTAGATGGGTTTGGAAATGCGGTAAGCAATGGGAGCTTCAGCAAGATCGTTGGACCAGGCTGTCGAACAGGATGGGCAGAAGGAACGGCGAGGTTCGCATGGGGCCTTTCGCAGGTGTAAGCTACATCATACCGTCTGAGCTTAGCACATTGCTGATCATGGAAGCAGCGGGTCTTCGAGGTCTGGTGGAGCTCCATCTCAGCTGACTGGCACCTTCCTGTCGAGCCTTCTGGAGTCGGGTGATCTTCAGCGTCACATTTCCCAGACTTTACAACCTACATATGGTCGGAGGTACCGAAGGATGATCGCTGCCGTCGAAACGTACCTAATACCTTTGGGAATCACGCTACCGCAGACCAAGGGCGAGATGGTAGGCGGATACTTCATCTACCTTAGGCTACCTGCGCCACTACACGCTGAGGAGGTTGCTGTGTCTGCCCGGGACGACGAAAACACCATCATCGCACCCGGGCCCATCTTTGCGGTTTACGGTGATGAAGGAGCGGTGGATTTGACGAGAAATGTGCGACTGTGCTTTTCGTGGGAAGCAGAGGATAAGCTGGCCGAGGGTATCCAGCGCCTCGGTCGAGTGATTGGGAGATTGCAAGATAAGCAGTGCCTGGAGGGATCTCCGTCATGGCGACCCTCGGGGGAAAGCAGGGTGATGATGGAGCAGTACCGCTGAGGAGAAAGCAAGAGTCTAGAGTACCCAGATTCGGGTCACATCGGATTTGAGGGTACTGGGGCACTTGCTTGGGCCAGCACGAAACCGTTACACCATCGAACCAGAAACATCTCCAGCACGAGTGTTGGAGTATTCGCACGGGCACCCATCTCTAGAAGCGCAGAAATGCGCCTTCGACACTCTCAACGACGTTCCACACAGCCAAGCCACAGAACCCAGGTGGATGCATGTGAAAGCATGGCATGAGACCCAAAGATCCTTCGAATTGCGGGGAATTGTGGGGAAGCGTGCGCTAGACAGGCACTGCAAGTCATATGCAATCTTATCTAGCCTTCCCCTTTTGCTCTTTCGGAGATGTAGAGACAACAGACGATATCGGCACGCTTCATGAATCAGGCGGTCCGTGAGCAGGGATTCGATGAGTGATGGATTTGTGTTCGTGGCTCGAGGCTCGACGTTAGTCGCTTTACGTAAATACAATACCGTGGAAAATGGGCGTCAGTGATGAAAGTCCTGCTGCAAATTACCGCTTTGTATACATGAAACAACAGGCTTGACCTTGTCGACGAGAACGATTCGTCCCGTCGCTCACAGAAGTAGGAAGGATTCGAGGCAAATTGACCGAAACAGGAAAATGGATTAAGGTCGACGGGTGGGGCTTGCTCGGGCCTCGGCCTGACCCCTGTTCAGTCTAGCTCCGGGCCCACTGCCGGCGCTTGCATCTCTTAGGGTGCAGCCACTCACAGCGAACACATGCCAACGGTCCTTACATTCTGATACACACCCCGTTATGTTTCGATCTATCACCAGCCCACAGCCAGTCCGTCAGCAAGCCAGTCATCATACTCATAACGCGTGTGCGTGAAGGTACTGCACTACGTTTTGAATAGAGAATTACACATTTATCTGAGTGCTCCACGTCTTCCGGTTCCTGGATATCTCCGATACGTCTCAAGAAGCACGAGGGGAAACCATGGGACTGTAGAACATCCAATCACTTCGTCAATCTAGTAGATTCACAAGCAGAAGATGTCCGAGTGCCTCAGTGGCTCGCCAGGTCTTCCTTACGGACAGCCACCGCTGTCGGGTGCGGCGCACGGTTCTCATTCGCTGGGGCCGCCTCAACCTCCATTCCTGTCAACATCCTTGCCCCCATGACGGCTTCATTCTTTGCCCGACCATCTCCTAACCACCAGACTTCGAACAATGAATGTGACTCGGATGAGCAGCTGGGCGGACGAGATGTTGACCATTTCGCCTACCGGGATGCTGGTCAATCTGATGGCAGGGGAGGTTGTGCTATATATGAGTCGTTGGATGCGCGCAAGGGGGAGGGAGATTGTCCTGGAGATACAGCAATCAATCACAACCTTTCAAAATCACACGCGTCAATATTCAGGGGGGGTTTGCCTCAAACTGTAAGTATCCTGCTTTGCCTGTGAAACAGGACTGCATATAGCTGCCTTGCCCCCTTCACATTTCTGTTCACTATCAGGTCTCTCCTCCACACACCTTTCGGTTGTCAGTGAGCGGCAGTCACCTGACAAAGCTTCCTTCACTTCACTTGTTTAATTTTTTCCACAATAGACTTTCTCCTTCCACCGACATCTTTCTTTGTTTCTTTGTCGCTTTTCTTTCATCAACACCCTCAACCACTCTTTGTTCATACACAATCTTTTTGTCCATACTATTCATTCGCTTCTATATCAGCGCTGGCTCGCTGACGACTGTTAATTTCAAGTCCTTATTCTCGTTCCCAACATACCTACGCATCACCAACCATACCCGAAGATCACGCCAGTCGTATCTCATCGCCATGTTCGCGTCAAGCGCAGTCGCCATGTTCGTCACACTTCGACTGCTACTCCTCGTCGTAGCACCTACCTCGCTGGTCGGAGCGGTGCCCATGACTACCAACTCAACAGCCACATCATCCAAGCAAGATGCATCTTCAAGCTACTGGCTCTCAAGCATTCAACGTCAAGGTACCGTGGCCTTTGGCAGCTCACCAAACTATCAGATCTACCGCAATGTCAAGGAATTTGGTGCGACGGGTGACGGTACCACGGATGACACTGCTGCCATCAACAACGCCATTTCGTCCGGCAATCGCTGCGGGCTAGGCTGCGACAGCTCCACAATCACCCCGGCGTTGGTCTACTTCCCACCTGGAACGTATCTAATCTCCAAGCCACTCATCCAGCTATACTATACCCAATTCGTTGGCGACGCCATCACTCGCCCTACCATCAAGGGCGCAGCTGGCTTTGTCGGTATTGCTCTCATCGATTCTGATCCATATGAAAACACAGGCGCGAATTGGTACACCAACCAGAACAACTTCTTCCGCCAGATCAGAAACTTCGTCATCGATATGACTGCAATGCCGGCAACCGTAGGTGCTGGTATCCACTGGCAGGTCGCGCAAGCTACCAGCTTGCAGAACATAGAGTTCAATATGGTCAAAGGCGCCACAAGCAAGCAGCAAGGTGTCTTCATGGACAACGGCTCAGGCGGCTGGATGAGCGATCTTGTCTTCAACGGAGGTAACTATGGGATGTTCTTGGGCAACCAACAGTTCACGACCCGAAACCTGGTTTTCAACGACTGCAACACCGCTATTTTCATGAACTGGAATTGGCTTTGGGAGCTTAAGTCTCTGTCTATCAACAACTGCGGCATTGGTGTCGACATGTCAAACGGCGCAACCAACCAGACTGTTGGCTCAGTCATCGTCCAAGACAGCAAGTTTGTTGCCACCCCCAAGGGTATCGTCACGTCCTACAGCAAGACCAACAACGTCCCAGTCACAGGTGGCACTCTCATCATCGACAACTGTGACTTTACCGGCAGTACCGCCGCTGTATTCGACAACAACACCAACACCGCGATCCTCCCAGGAGGCTCTGTGGTTGCATCATGGGTTCAAGGCAATGCCTATACGACAGGTAACGATGGCACTGCGACCGGCTCTTCTTGCACTACCGCGGCTCCTTCGGCCACAAGTAGTCAAGTTCAAGGCACCCTTGCCGCCCCAACCAAGCCGGCCTCCCTCATGAACGGCAACAGCATCTTCGAGCGTTCCAAGCCACAGTACGAAACCGTCCCCGCCTCGTCCTTCGTCAGCGTCAAGTCCGCAGGAGCCAAAGGCGATGGTGTAACAGATGACACGGCGGCGATCCAGAAAATCTTCGACGGTGCGCAAGCAGGCCAGATCATCTACTTCGACCACGGCGCCTACATCGTCTCGTCCACCGTCAAAGTCCCCGCCAACATCAAGATCACCGGCGAGATCTGGCCCATCATCATGGCCTCTGGCGCCGCGTTCTCCAACCAAGCCTCCCCAGCCCCAGTCTTCCAAGTCGGCCAGCCCGGCCAGACCGGCGCCGTCGAGATGAGCGACCTGATCTTTCAAGTCAAAGGTGCCCAACCCGGCGCCATCCTCGTCGAATGGAACATCGGATCCACGTCGCAGGGCGCCTCGGGCATGTGGGACGTCCACATGCGCATCGGCGGCACCGCCGGCACGAACCTCCAATCCGACCACTGCGCCAAGAACCCCACCGTCACCGCCCCCGTCAACGCCGCCTGCGAAGGCGCCTTCATGCTCCTCCACGTCACGAAGCAAGCGAGCATCTACCTCGAGAACAACTGGTTCTGGGTCGCCGACCACGAGCTCGACCTCGCCGACCACAACCAGATCAACATCTTCAACGGCCGCGGCGTGCTCGTCGAATCCCAAGGCCCCGTCTGGATGTACGGCACCAGCTCCGAGCACAGCCAGCTCTACAACTACGAACTCGCCAACGCCAAGGACGTCTACATGGGCATCATCCAGTCCGAAACGCCCTACATGCAATCCAACCCCGACGCCCTCGCCGGCGGCTTCACCCCCTCACCCACCTACTTCGACCCGGACTTCGCCACCTGCACCACCCCCGGCTGCAAAAAGGCGTGGGGCCTGCGCATCTTCGCCTCGTCGGACATCCTCGTCTACGGCGCCGGTCTGTACTCCTTCTTCGACAACTGGGCCGAGGATTGCCTGGCGACGCAGAGCTGTCAGGAGAGCATGGTTAGCGTTGAGTGTTCTGAACAGGTTTACATCTGGGCGCTTAGTACGGTCGGCAGCACGAACATGGTTGCGGTCGATGGGGCGGGGGTGGTGGGGCAGAAGGATAATCGGGATAATTTCTGCTCGACTGTTGCGTTGTTTGAGGAGGCTTAGGCCTTTCACGAACGATGGGGATGGGTGGGTGGGACGGTCGCTTTCAGGTTAAGCTGAGATGAGGTGGGATGTGTTTGTGCGGAGAGATCAACATACATACTGTCTGTCGTTTTCTGAGCGGAACTTGAATCATTTTCTTCGATTCTTTGTACATACATACCCCTTTTTTCCCCTTTCGCTATGGACAACGAATTATGTATATCTTCACTTCTTCCTCATTTATCCACCCGCTCGTAATTATCCCATTTCTCATCTCCCATATCTAACCCTTCCGATCCCACATGATCTAATTATCCGATTCGCCTAAGGTAGTCTATGGAACCCCTCTTCTTTTTACCCTCTCGTCTCATATCGCCCTCTATTCTCTCAATCTTCCTGTCGTGAGCGCTTTGGATGGGGGCTTTTGCGAGAGGGTTTTGGTGGAGGAGGTTGGTTGGTTTATGGGGGTTTTTCTTTTTTACTGTGGATGTTTTTGGATGTGGGGGGGTGGGGGTGTTTGGGGATATGGATATGGATTATATCTTCGGCTGCAGTTTTTGGGTTTCGATCTCGTATGATCTGGGGGGCTTGGGCTGCGGAGGTTGAGGTGGAGAGGGGTTTGTGGATTGTATTGTATATGTGTTTGAGATGTGCGTCGAGCTTCTTCGGTAGGTGAAGAAAACATTCGGATGTTGCAGGTGGAGAAGCGGGGGTTCTGTAGGGATGTATGATATATCATATCTGGATTTTGAGTTTCGTGATCTTTGAAATCTTGAGTTCTGCGCTTGTAGATAGGGTTTTCTGTACGTGGAGACTAGACGGGATGGTGGAAGTTTTGGGAGATTTGGGAGAGCTGAGGGTGGATAAGGTAGGATAGGTATGAGGTGAGTGAGATCTAATGATGATGATGTTCTAGTGAGTCTATTGAGGCTGGCTGCAAGGAGTGATCGTGTGGTATGTTCTTATAGCTGGGCAGTGGGAGATGAGTCCAAGATCTGATTGTTTACCTGACGTGGAAAGTCGACTTGTTTCCTATAATCATACTTGACGATTTCGCCACGCCTGCAAGTATGTTGTAGAGCATAGTGAAGTTAGCGGTTGGAAAGGATATGAGGGTATATGAGATATTCTTCGTGACTCGAACCTGCTTTGATTGATGAGAGCGCTGTTGGATTGTTTCGTATTCAAGGTATGATGTCCATGGCGATGTTGGAAATTCCTGTGGCATCTCCACCCAGGACGACCTTGACTTGGTGTTAATGCCATTGATCGACCCAACCTAGAGACTGTTATTTTTTCATTTGTCGCGCAATTCATACGGACTCTATGGACTGCCGATTGTGTCAAGCCTGATCATGCGATTTTGGTATATCTAATCCCTTCAGCATCAGTCGCGATGTCAAGCGACTGTACTTTATAGCATTACCTATACCATATAGTAGTAGGATCAAATCGGTGTACGAGATAGCTTCGTAAATATTGGTCGGTTTGGAAAAAGGTAATGGGCTCATATCGTACTTCAATGGAGTCTTTTGAGAGATGCATTCTGGAGAACTGTATGTGGTGTCGACGCTTTCAATCGGGTTTGCTTCCAGGTGATGTAAATTATAGACTGCTTTTGATCTCGTCTCCGTTGACAGAACAGCCAACAGTAGAGGCTTTGCTCTTCATATGCCTTCTTAGATAGCATGCAAATAAGTAATAAGCTTACAAGCTTACAGTATGATATCATAATCACCAAAAGCTCCTGCAAGACTCTATAAGTTGACATGTCCAACCTGTTGAACTCTCAGCCTGGTGTAGGATGATCCCACGAAGGCTTGGAATGGGATTAGGATGATGATATCAACATGGTCGGCCTTACTTGCTGCGCCTTGATTGTTTCAGAAATGCCAAGTCCGATGTCTTGGCAGAGAAGCTAGTTCTAGTTCTAGATCCTGTTGCCCTGCGAAACGAAACCCAGTTCCCTGTCCACGCACGCAGGGCCATGTGGGGAGTGCATCAGGGTCTTCCCTCGAATCTATTCTTCGTTCTTCACCGTTTGATATCGTTACTGTATTCTTAGATATAGCAACACAATAGCTTGCATCGCCCCTCCGTGGCTCCGCCATGAACAGCAACATCAGGAACACTATCCCGTGCAAAACGGCCCAATGCTGATCCGCCACGCGTGCCGAGAATCCCTCAGGCTGAAAACTTTCCGTCGAACTGTACATATGCAATGCGCAGTCTAGTACTGCGAACCTAATGGCATTATAACCTCTAACACTGTGCTTCTGCTCAGCGCCCTATCCCTACAGTTTCGCCTCTCGTCTGCCCACCACACACCAGCGAGATGGCAAGACGCATTTCCTCCATCTTCTCCCTCGGCAGCAGCTCTTCAAGTCGTACCGAGAGTAGCAATGACTCTCGTCTGTCTGCTTCTACACACCCCTCACGACCACCGAGAAAACGGCGTTCCACGTCTCTCGCTGCAAAATCCACGCCTGATCTCCGACCTGCAGTTAACCTACAAGACCTACACATCAATCAGTCCTCGGGGCATACACCTACCATCATTCCACCGATTCTCCCTCGTATCGAGGATGACTACCCTTTACTCCGCCCTTCCCTGAATCTGTCGCCGTACCCTGTTCGACCAGAGTCCCAAAACGGAAGGAGGCCGGCAAGCGTTGGAGGTAGGCCTCGCAGCAGAGCTGATGACAATGATATCCTCGGTCACTCTAGCACTTTACTCAAACCCCTCCCAATGAGTCCAGATTCGCCTGGTGGAGGCAGTCCACTCAGCGCAGGGGGTAGTCCTGGCAGCCGCCCAGGCTCTCGACCGCCTTCTCGACCTGCATCACCGATCAAATCCTGCCCTCCGACACCTGTAACAGAATCGAAGCTTGGCAAGCGGCGCAGTTGGTTACCGACGAGGTTCAGAGCGGAAATGCAACAAGAAGAACGTGACGGCCAGACTACACAGGCATCGATCATCACCCCGCAAGGAAAGCTCCCGTACGATACCTCTCCATTGGCAAATTTTCGAAAGGTTTCTATGATGCCCAGCCTTGCCTAATGTGATGAAGCTGACCATTAGTCTAGGTCCCGGAACTCTGGAACGAAGACGGAGACACGCTAGTTTATCTACACTCCCGAGAGTTCGGAAGAGGTCCATCCTTCAAAGTGAATTCGTCACTGATCGCTTCATCGCGAAAATTGACGGTTGCAGCTCATGGTACCACGTACGGCAACCCTCAGCGTGGGCAAAGCGACGCGCAGCATCAATCATACACGGAACGTGCGCAACATCTAGCGGTGAACAACGGTGCGGTATCGCCTTCTCCGTCCAGACCAGGGTCCTCAACCAAGGGCAGCTCCAAAGGATCTCGCTCCATCAGTGATTTCTTTGACGACCCTTCAAACAAGCAAGAAATTCACCTGTGTCTTCCAATGCCGCTGCAAGCAGATCTTTCGAATGCTACTTCGCATCCCACTCTTGAGGATATCGAGGTTCTCATCACACTGCGTAATCTTTTCGCCTTTTTGGCAGGACAGCCTCTTGTCGCGACACCAATGCAAACGTCTCTTTTCAAGATCTTCTTAAGGATAGCGGATGTCATGCAGCGGTATGAGTTCAGAAATCTTGATGGATCTACATTGGGAGAAGAATCAGCAGGGAGCTTTGCAAGGGTCATTGAGGACTGGAAACTCGCAGACGTGAGAGCTAGCAGGGAGAAAACGATTGAAGCAATTGTCCTAGGAGAGCGCATGCGGTCATCGGCATTATACAACGAAGGATTCGTCCACGCTGTCGGCAAATACGAAGAGATCTCAGGTCTGAGGAGTCACAAGTACGGCTTGATCGCCGATGTTACCAGAAAGCGTCTGGAGAGGGCCCACCTTGATCTTGCTGCGCGTTCGCAGAATATACAGACCAGGCTACGCGATTTCGAGTTCCCTTCTCTGTTCGCCGGAGCCGCCAATTCAACGTCGAGTAAGGAAAGCAAGATCATTCGCTTCAAAAATTGGAGAAGCTCCTACATGTTAATGAGAAGGCATGTCATTACTCTTTACAAGTTCAAGTACGGAGCATGGCCACCAAAAGCCAAGTCAAAAAAGAACGACTTTGAGGAAAGCGGGTTGAATCGCCTCTTACTCCGCGACCTATACCAAGACTTCTCCGACCTATACGACATTCTTGCAGACCGCACTGCTTTGACAACACGTACGGTGGATGGAATATCGCAACATGGCTCAAACGACTCGGAAGATCCTAGAGTACGCACACTACGCCGGGTAATGGATGAGTTCGATCGCAGTTCGCCTCCAGTACTACCTCCCGTACCATTTGACATAGCCCGCCTGCCTTCGCTTTCAGACACCAGACGAGGATTCGACGCGCTTGATCCAAAGAAACAAAAGAAGAAGAACTCGAAGAAATTGTCTGAAGATGAGATCAATAATGCGCTCATGCAATCATATAATCGCGAGAACGTCAAGTCAGGTCCTTTCATAGAGGCTTTCATGGCATTTGAGCGAAGGTCTGCGCGTGGGAAGTCAATTGAGGAAATACAAGATCTTCGCGATGGGCAGTGGCTATTCATGTACGCCGTCCTTCAATCGTTGCCACTTGTGGTAGTCGACGCTCCGGGAGTGAAGTGGACGAAAGGTGTTGAGTACTTCCTGTGCGAGGTACCGAAAGGATCCGCGCCTTGGGTCCAGGAAAATCCCACCATGAGACAGAGCTGGTACGGTATTGCGGGGGGGTCCGGCATCATCAGTCTGCCAGCCGACATTGTCGAACACGGTGTCGAGGGCATCTACCACCGAAGCCACTGCTGGCAGGTGGCCGAGAAATGGGGTGGGTTCACCGAGCCCGCCGACGATCCGCCTCAATGGCCTCTCCAGAACGATCAGCTTCTATCACCCCCGTTGCCTTCTGAGCCGGGCTCGAGACCTGCCTCACAGTCGTCAAAACGAATGTCTCGGAGGGCTTCTACGGCTATGGGGTTGGAGCAGTTGCCTCTGCCTCCGGGAATTGGACCGAAAGGATCCAGACCAGTCTCGATGCATGATCCTCTGAAGACCTTTGGTGCGATCCTTGCACAGACGGACGGCATGGAACAGAAGAAGAAATGATTTGTTATACCCCATTGGTGGTTTTTTTGGTTTCATGAAGTCTTCGCAACGACCATATTTGACATAGTATGCGATGAGTGACTAACGTTTATACTGATTTAACGATAATGACCTCTGGATTTGTATAAAAGTCTACAATTTGCTTTAGTGCTCTGTACATCGAAAATCCTGTAGGCATATGATCTTGTCACATATTCATCTTTGTACTTCAATGTCTCTCTAAGTTTCAACATTGATTACCACCCTCGAGCAGTGTTCTGATTTCATTATGTCGACACTTTGTGCAGACACACAGCAAAGGCCGATGTCAGACTCAACTCTCCTCATAAACCCGGCTTTGTAACCAACTATATGGGTGATTGGATAGCGAAGTGCACGACGTGCCCGAGGTCATCATGTGTACCCTGTAAAGATCATTGCACTTGAATCTGTCAAGATCGCGACTAGATTCTGGTTATTTGTTGGCATGCATGCTGTGTCTGGAGACGCTCAGCCTTGCGTGTACTGCTTGGGTGTACAGTATCATACAGCAGTACGTACTTACCAAAGCGGCAGGGATGACGGACTAGCTCGACACTCCCAGCGCCCCTCAGGATCAGTACCTAGCCTCCTACCGAATACATAACAAACCCACTATCCACCCCCATTTCAAAAGAAACCTTTCGACTCTCCTTCCCACCAGATTGCACACATTGCACACTTCGAAGCACCTTTACGCCCCATTTCACAGCCTTGCAGATCTAGCGTCCCGCTTGCCAACACGATACCGCAACCGACCACACCGCGCCCCTCGAACTCGCCATTCAGAACGTCGCAGTCGCTGCTGAACGGAGACACAATGGCCGACGAAGCGGTGGATTGGAACGCCTTCGACGAATTCATCAATTCTGACTTTGGATTTGATTCGTCGACTGAAGGGCACGATATGCAGGGCGTTGGAATTGGGGAGTAAGATTTTTTTTTTATTGGCTGATCAAGGGGCAACGCAGCAACTGCATAAATAGCGCCGATAGCTACAAAGAGGAGTGGCTGTCGGATGGGATGCCTGGGCTGCCCCGAAACCTTAGCCAGCAGCAATTTGATCAACAGGTTTCCTACCATTCTTTCTGCTTGCCTCCGCGTCTCCACGGTAATTCCTCTACCCGAGCGGTCATCACTGAAGGAGTCACACATGACTTCTACCCGTTCAATCATGAGAATGGCGCCGGCGAGATCGATACACAGGACACTGCGAACATACACGAACCCAACGCGCCGCAGCCAGGACCAACTGCAGTCCCTCCGCCAGTGTTGTCGGATTTGGATGGCATAGATTCGGTACTCTCAACCTCTGCTTGCAATGCAGGCACTGGTCCATCGGAAGCTCTGCACATGAAACCCTGCGCCTGCATCTTATGTGTCGGAATTGGCGATCTTCCTGCCCCCAGAGGTCAACCGGGGCCTGATAAACAGTGTCGATTTCTCCCCTGTTCGACGATGTGGTACAATCTCACAGCCCACGAACGAGAGCACTTCTGGGTAAATCATCAATACCAATGCGGAGAAGAGTGTAAATTCACCACTAAAAGATGGCCGGATCTCAAACGACACACTGCCTCCAAACACTGCACAAGACCCGAGAGGAAATTCCCCTGCCCTGTGCTCTGGTGCAAATACAGCGGCAGCAACGGCTTCGCCCGCAAAGACAAATTGAAGAGCCATATCAAAGCCGTACATCATGGAATGACCATGCCTGGTAAGGTAAATCAAGCGATCAAGCCAAAGGTTGATGGTGGAGCTTAAGAGTACTCCGGATGGACAGAACGGAATGGTAGAGGAGCTTGATCGGGGGTGAATCATTGAGGAAGTTTTCGGGCGACGGGCTACTCGGACATTCTTTACACTTTTCCTTTTTTATGCAATCAATGATGATTCTGCACTTGGAAGAAAACACATCACGAGGCGAGGAGGCGGACTTTCCTTTACTGACTGCTTCAAGGCCAGGCTAACGGCATGTTCTCATTCATTACATACACTACGGCTGTTGATCGATCATGATGGTGTTTACGACGGATGGCATACTCTCATTCAATCTTCGCCGGACTTATATGAGATCTTTCTTTCTATAGGATAGGCTTTACTGTTGGAATGCAATATGGTTGAACTTATCTTGAAGCTGTAGTCGTCGTAAATGCTGATGATGTTACATCCCGTTTTAGAACTATTGTGAGGAGAGCTTGACTGAACTGTAGGAGGTGGGAGGATGGGTATAATTTTGATTGGCTGAAAAAGATATCCTGACTAAAGCTAGCGCCTTGGCAGCTTCTTCGTCAATCTTCGCCTCGAGGCTTCTTCATCAATATCTGCTATCAACCATCGTACAGGACAAAGGTCTTTGGACCGAGTAGCCTTTTCATGAGAACATATGGACATGAAGGTGAATGCATGTGTGTAGACATCCTCTCGTTGAGACTTTGCCAGACTACACGTCATTATTGAATTTTATAAAGTATCCTGTGTCGATGCACTTATACAGCGCATTCAGAGCCGCTATCATTCCCCAATCCCTGGTAATTGATATGAAGGGATTGTGATGACGGATGTTGCTCAGGATAGGGTGGCCACAACCCTTCGACGCAACGGCAAACCATCCTCATGCGAGCCATGTCGAAAGTCGAAGCTTTCATGCGATCATCTCAGGCCTACCTGTGGTCGATGTCAGCGTCGACGAGCACCAGAAAGATGTGTATATCACCCTGCTCCCATGACCAATAGCCAGCGGCAAGGGATTGCGCCTCCCAGTCAGAATCTTTCGTTGTCGGATGACGACAGCCTTCGACGGCAGCACGAGCGATCAGTCTCAAGTAGCAAGCAGGATGAGATCCCAAGTATACTTGCTGAAGCTTCGACCGAAGGTGCCATTCCAGCCCCAGTCTTCCTCGGGCCGACAAGCTATTCGGCTGTTTTTACTGAAGGTGAAAGCCACATCGGTCTTGAGAACCGGAATGAGAATCGAGATATCAATATCCGTGGCTGGTGCTCACCAAAATTACGTACCTGGGATTTTTGTGATATACAAGAAGGTGCTGCGGTCTTGGAGCTGTTGAAGGATCTGGACATATACGAACCAGGTCTGCAAGAGCAATTTCACATCGAGGGCATGTATTGTACCGTTCCGTTTGCTCGCGAGTGCATCGATTTGATCACTCGTGACCAGAAAACCAATAGCAACCGATGGGAGTCTCTGACCACCCTGGCTCTCAAGATATTTATAAAAACCTCCACCCCGTGTCCACCAGATAGCACCATAACCATGGAAGAGTATTCCTCTTTCCTCGTGGGTGACAATCTCTCGTGGGAAGTTGTTGGCATCATTCTTAGCATCGCAGGATTGAGTGCGATATCGATGGACGAAGTCAATTTCAAGGAAGTGGATCCAAACATTGATTGGAAGGATCGCGCCCGAAAGCTGGTCCGAGCTGGTGAAACATGTATCACTTTCTCGGAACAACACGGGCAGCTCAAAGGTGATACTCAGGATTCTGCAAGCCTTTGGGCTATGTCTTTTGAGACCATATCCTCCTACGTGCTCTCACCTAGGTCTAATCATTGCTTATAACGTTGTCTTCTTGTCAAGACTGCTGATGCTGACTGTAGATATATGTGTAGATGTTGGAATCAGCCTCATATTGCTAAATTTCCTTCTGCATTCTCAGGTATTTGGCGATGCTGGTAAAAGCTGAGCAGTCTTCAGTATGGATCTATGCTTCTGACAGGGATTAGACTACCACTGTTGGCGCAAATTGGGGGGTATGACCAATCTTCACCTTACCTTCTGCTTCTCCAAAGCTCATTCTGACAGACCTCACAACCGCGATATTCGCATTGGGACTACATCAGGAACCTCTCAAGATCGGGATACCGTTCTTCATCCTTGAGCTTCACAGAAGGCTCTTCTGGTTCGCCTATCATTGCGACAAAACTTTCGCAACCTTCTTCGGAAGACCTCCATTGATCAACAGCAAGTACTGCTCTCGCAAGGTGCCGTTAGATCTTGACAATGTTCAATTGAGTTTGCAAGGTGAGGCCTTAGACCTCGCGGTGAACGGACTGGACGAAGACGGTTGGGATCAAAATCCTTCTGCGAGTCGACCATCGTGGATTCGGGTGGCTACGATCTCTTCCAAGCTGAGGGAGGAAATACTGGAACTTTCTCTAGGGGTGAACCCAGATAAACTAGAAGATAAAGCGAGGTCTGTCAGAACCAGATAAACAGCTACAATGCCTGATTCAGGATACAGAGAGCTCAAGGAGCGCCTCGGACACTCCGAAGACACTCTGCCCCGTAGATTCAAAATACAATCAAGGACATGGGCATTAGATCGGACCGACAATGAGAACTTCTTCCTACTCAATCGAAAGCTTGACTATATCTACAACGACTTCCTTTTGGAAAGGACCCTCGTCAAGCGCGTGCGAACCCCACCAGGGGATCTCATCAGTGCATCAAGGTCTCTGTTATCGACCCTACTCGCAATGATAGGCAACAGACACCGTCAAGGCTCAGTACGTCTTCTCATGGTTATAGTCCCCCAATAGGTGCAGTACTTCCAACTTATGAGAGCTGCTAGAGGGCCAGGGAATCATGTTTGGCTTTCATACGCCGTCTGATATCAATGCACAGGCCCAATCAAATGCTGACCCTGAGCTTCTCTAGTACGTAAGCGAAATGCCTTGGCTGATAGCACTTTACGGTCTTCCCTCAGCAGGGATACTGGCATTGGAGCTGCTGCACCAATCACGTTACAGATCTCAACCAGCGACCATCGACTTTCCACGCTCAGAAATCATACAGAATCTCAGCAACCTGGTCTCGTCGATCGACTTCATCGTTCGACCTACGAATGGTAACTATGGAATATGTGGTCAAGCTAAGAAGATGCTGCAGGCTATATTGGATACCGTCTTGTCTACGGAGTACGACCAGCCTGCAGTTGACGAAGATAACGAGGCTCCGAAACCCATTGACGCTTTTGTGGGAGAGGGGATTGACGATCAGATGTGGCTCAATACCAATCTTGATATGGACTTCTGGACTAGTCTGGAGGATCATCCGCTACTTGTTTGGCCGGATATGACGGAGAATTCGTGACGCTTGGGATCTTCTGTCACAGTTGAAAACTGAGTTGCGAGTACAGGCTTTATGGTACTCATGCTAGCGGAGAACCAATTGTCAGAGCATTTCTATTACTAAAGTAATATTGAGATCCAGAAGATTTAGCGAAGTATCGGCTCAAGCGCCGAAATGCCGGAGCAGTGGTGGTGCTATTGACTTAAAGGTTTACGATGGTGATTGTTTGTGTTTATTTCTCGGGAGGAGGAGGTTATGGGATTGGATGGGATGTGATGTGATGGGATGGGATGGGTTGGGGTTATGGGGTAGGATGGAATGGGTTACTTGCTAGGGCGAGTGGTGAGGGAGATGAGAGTTGGAGGGTGGGGCGTAAGTGTAGTTGGGTACGGGGGAAGTAGCTTTAAGTATGGGGAACTTGATCAGTATATGAGGGTATGTGCAGCATCAAGGGATTGAAGTTATAAGGGAGTGTTTGTTCTGTCCACGAAGTATATATGCCTAATGCGGTAATAGTTGCGGAAACTGTGGTTCCTTGGCGTTGCGGAAATAAGCCACTCCGTATTCGTTTCCGCTCTCCTGTTGTCTACACCGTATATTTTGTTACGGCGCCCAGGTGCAATGAGTTTCTCGGACGTTGACAGCCATACCGGCCTGTCACAGCGTTACCATCATCATGCCAAACCCTCGCGTCCTGATCAGCGGTGCCTCCGTGGCAGGACCAGCACTTGCCTACTGGCTCGTTCGTGCTGGATGCAAGGTGACGGTCGTCGAGCGTGCACCGACCCTTCGAACTGCCGGCCAAGGCCTTGACGTCCGCGATGCTGCTCGAGAGGTAGTCAGGCGTATGGGCATTTTCGACCGCCTTCGGGACAAAAGCTCAAAGGAGGAGGGTCTCGAGATCGTTGACAAGAACAATCGCTGCCTTGCGCGCTTTGGTGTCGACCTGTCCGGCAGAGGTGACAGCTTCACGTGCGACATTGAGATTCTCAGAGGAGAACTGGCAGGGATTCTCTTTAATATCACAAAGGATGACGCCTCTTATATCTTCGGCGACATGGTCGAGAGCCTGGAGGAAAATGAGAAGGAGATTGGCGTCAAATTTGCCAACGGTACACCCTCTATGGCATTCGACTTGGTGGTCGCTGCGGATGGCACCGGCTCGAAGATCCGTGGTATGGCATTTGGAAATGGAAGCTCTCATGTCAAATCTCTGGCTTCTTACGTGTCCTACTTCTCCATTCCTATCGGCGACACAGACTCTATGTTATCGAGAGCCAATTGGGTCACGAGAGGTCGGTACGTGGTACTACGACCGGACAACGTGGGCCGCACCAGGCCTTTCCTAGGACTCACTGCCTACAGCAAATCAGACGAAAGACTGGCTCGGCTGGAAAAGGCCACGAAAGAGGATGTCCCAGCCCAAAAAGCTCTGACGCAAGAGCTATTTCATGACGCCGGCTGGGAGATCTCTCGGATATTGAAGGGTATGCACGAGTCTGACGACTTTTACATGCAACATGTCGTACAGCTCCGACTGGAGCGCTGGTCGAACGGTCGCGTGACTGTGGTTGGCGACGCGGGCTATTCTCCTTCGCCATACACAGGCATGGGCACATCGATCGCTTTCATCGGCGCGTACGTTCTCGCAGGCGAGATCTCCCGACAGCCGAACAACATCCCCGCCGCGCTGGAGTCCTACGAGCGTATCCTGCGCCCTTACGTTGAGAGCGTTCAGAAACTGCCGCCTGGCATACCGTGGATCGTTTGCCCTCAGTCGGCGCTTGGGATTCGAGTGTTTGAAACCATCGTTTGGGGTGTAGGGTGGCTGTCGACGACGTGGCTGGCCACTTTGCTATCGAAAATCGCGTCGTATTCCTTACGCACTGAGGATGAGTTTAAACTGCCAGACTACGAGGCGTTCAAGAAGTAGGATCAAGTTCAATACATAGCTTGTTTGACATACCCCGGATACCCTCCACTCGGAAGCGTCTATACTCAGCTCATGTATATTCGTACCGGCTACTACTTGCCCATGTATGGTCACCAACCTCAACGGCATTGCCTTCTTACCAGGAGTTCATGATGACCACCTTCTGGGTCTAAACTTGCCCGTACCCTCCTTTCCGGCAGATCGTACTATTCGACGAATCGATTAGGACATCGGGGCCAAACATTGCAGGCAGCGACCCACAGAGCAAGAAGGCAGACCTTCGCAGAAGTTGAATAGCAGGAGAGCCAAACATCCCATCTTCCAACTTGGGAAGAACACTTCAGCTTTCTCGCTCATACATGCCGTGGTATCAGATGCACAGACTCCCTAGTCCACGTTCACGAGGAGGGCATCACGATATGCTGCCGTGATCTTGTCTACGTTGACGCCCAACGGCTTTATCAAAGCCATATGAACAGCTCGAGCGATAGGACAAATCATGATGCAATAACCTTACGGCCGAATCATCATATTATATGAGTGTGCTCCATCAATATTATATAGGGTATATGATATTGGTCTACATTTCTAAGTCTTTGGTCTATGTCGCTCTATAGCTACGCTTTTTATCTCTGCCGACTTTCAATATCAGCAAGTTACCTTCCTGCTCGCCACACTACTCGTATCAGACCCGTCTTCCTGGTCCTGCCACCCCTCTCTAGTATCCTTCGGCATCCTCACAAAAGTCAGCCCGATCGCCAGCGCCATACCAGCTAAGCCCATGCCAAAGTACAACGCCGCTCTATATCCTTCTGCGGGTCCTCGTCCACCAACAGCATGCGTCTCCACCATTCCCGCAAATCCCAAACCGATACTCGTCGCATAGAGTTGCAGCGTTCCAATCAAGCTTCCTGCGACACCCTGGTCCTTCTTGCTCACATTATTACAGGCCACAATCTGCGCAGCCGTGTAGATGAAATCCGGACAGAAGCTCTGGATGACTGTTGCCGGAAACATCTGCATCCAGTAGAGCTGCTGCTCTGGCATCGTTGCGACCAGCACCTGAGCTATCAGCACTGCGATGGCGCCAATGGCAAGAATCCACTGTACGGCTAAACGAGGTACAAGCCAAGCCGCGACGAACGCTCCAGCAGCGGAAAAGATGGCAAGCGGTGTCAAGCCCCAAGCGGTGGACAGTACAGACCAGTGTCTGATCTGCTGCTGCCAGGCGATCATGTACCAGATGAAGGTGCCGTAGGACATGTAGCTGAACAGCACGACAATGATAACGGCACCGAACGAAGGCGCGCGGAAGATGGTGAGAGGCATGATGGGGTAAGTAGCAAAGTGATACTCCCAGACACCAAAGGCCACGAATAAGAGTATCGCGACGATCAGTAGGGCGATCTCATATGGCGAGCTCCAGCCGGCTTTTGGTGCTTGACTATGGGCGAGCATGTTAGTTGCTATAGTAGGAGACCAAAGAAAGGAGGGATCGTATAAGAGACATACTTGAACACGAAGTTGAATGCAATTAGCCCAGCAATGCCGAGGACAGACCCGACCCAGTCTATTTTCTCGTCCTCACAGACAGGTGTCTCACTTGGCATGATGATCGCAAGACTGCCAAATATCATCGTCCCTAATAATGCACTGCAACCTCACGAGTCAGCTGCTAGCAATCAAAGGGACAATTTGAGTTGCTTACATGAGGACAAACAGCCACTTGTATGAAACTTTTTCTGTCAACAATCCAGCCATCAAAGCGCCTGAACATTTCAATTAGCATGATCTTCTGAAGGTACGGGATCGATCCATGCGAATTGACTATCATGAAATCCGCGAAGGAATTCAACGACTCCACCATTAGACCAAACCAAACAGAAGATCAACTCACCAGTCCATCCGCCAATAGGCGCGCCCGCCCCAATCAACCCCAAACACCGATTCCTCATCCGTCCCGGCGGGAACGTCATCCCAACAATCGCCACCGCATTCGGCACCACCATCGCACCCCCCATCCCACTAACAGCCCTCACAACATTGAACGAGATGAAATCATTGCAGAAACCATTACCGAGCGTCCACACTATTCACCAGGCAGCACCGAGCAAGAGCACGCGCGCATGTCCATAGATGGATCCCAGCCGGCCGGACATGAGCACGAAGGCGCCGGCTGTCAAGGGGTAGGAGGCGGCGATCCAGGATGCTTGGCTGGGTGTGGTGACGTGGAGGGTGGATGCGATGTGCAGGCCGCCGCCCATGCCGGCGCCGAAGGGGAGCATGGTGACGATGTTGGCGAGGATGAGGAGGATGGCGATTGCGGTTTGGCGGCCTTGGGGCACTGTGTGGGGGGTTTCTTCGGGTGGGGGCGTTGGGTGTGAGGATTTGAGAGGTTCCGTGGGGATGGTGGGTTTGAGATGGCATTGTGAGGGTGTTGTGGGTGGGGACATCTTTTCTTCGTCTGGGGAGTGGGACGGATACATGGTTTGATGGGGGGATGTAGTCGTGTCTGTGGGGGTTTGGTGTCTTTGGTAGTTTTGGAGGATGTGAAGATGGTCGTTAAGAGGATTTGAACTGGACTGAATGAGAGGGTCATCTTCAGGTCTTATAGGCTTTATTGAAAAGTATCTAGCACTGCTGCGAGAGGATCAATATTGCCGTTTCTGGTGGTGCCAAAATAGGAAGGTTTACTCACATCTCGTAGGGCTGAGCTGGGATAGGAAACTTTCCCAGTTGGGTTCGCCGCGTCAAGAATGCTTGGCAGTAATTGCGTCAGGTCTCCATCCTTCCAAAAATCGAATAGGAGTCATCCAGTGATACATGCTTACCGATATCGTGTATTCTTACTATTCGAAGTGACACCATGACCGAAATAATCAGAACACGCATATCGAGTTCTAGAGTATCCGGAGCGTAGAGCAAACTCCACTGAGCCTCGCAATCAATCCCCCACAAAGTGAAAATGCCCAAATGTGCAGGCTGCAGAGTCCGTCATCGGGCGTGTGATACCCACTCACCTTGCAAAGAGTGCGAGGAGAATGGCAGGCAATGCCTCCGTCTCAATGTCCGCTTCCGAAATCTGGTGTGTCCATCAGAGAAAATCTCTCGCGCAGAGTACAGCAAATATGAATTCTTCTTCGACGTTGAGCAGACTTGGGTAGATACTAATGGGGATCTTGAGTTTGTTGCTGGAGGCGATAGCAGCGATGACGCTTCAGTAATGGGAGAGCAAGGGGACGATGTCTGTGATATGGTCGAGGCGGCTGCGCAGTTTCGGCCAGATTTAATAGAGGAGTCTTGTGTAACGGACGTGCCTAGATCGACGTATCATACTCCGACAGCTCAGGCACCTATTCCGGACGATGATCCACCAGACTATCTTGTAGCGCTGGAGCAAACGTCTCACGACCTACCATTTGACGTACCTATAGACAACACGCCGCCCCAGACCTCTAGGAGGGCATCACCGCCTGAAGAGGAATTAGCCCTGGAATCGGATGTGTTTCGACAAGGAGTTTCATCATCTGCGCGCAAGGTGGCATTGCCATTGAAAAGCTTACAAGAGGCAAAGCTCTTCCAGCACTTCATCACACATCTCGCACCGTGGGTATGCAGAAATTCCATGGTGCTTTGCGACTAGGCTGATTGGTCCTCAAGATGGACGTTGGCGATAGCCAGAGACACTTTGGCAAGGTCGCAACCTGCATGGCAGCGACGAGTCCTCTGCTGATGACCGCAATCCTCGCCATCTCCGCTCTTCATCATAGCCGAGTAAGTGGCCAAAATGATCTTTACAACGCCATGACTTTGCACGACAAATGCATGAGCATGATTGTTCCCATGTTGAGCCATTCCGAACGCGCCAATGATGATAGTGTACTTATGACCACGACTATCCTGCATTTGTATGACGGTCTCGAATGTAAGATCACTCTTATAATATCTTGCTATATCTGATATTGACCTTACCGTATCCTAGCTGGCAACGACTTGCCAAGACATCTCAAAGGAACCTCCATTTTCTTTTCCGCAGACTCCATGTACATCTCAACTCCACTACGTGCAGCTGTCTTTTGGCTACATCTTCGCCAAGAAATCTACAATGCCTACTTGTATCAGCGCAGCGTAGACACCGATCTAAGCAACTGCACTTTCGACTCCGATAACGAATCTGACGACGACGGCATGTGGTTCCATCAAACCTTGTACATCGCTGCTCAGGTGACAAAATGGGCCTTTGGCAAGGACATCTCACACGCGCGATGGTATGAACTTCGCAATATGCTGGACAGGTGGGAGGCCAGCCGCCCTGCCAGCTTCGACCCGATCCACTTCCGCACCCGTGATCCACACAACGATAGGTTTTTCCCCGAGGTCTGTTACATAACCGACGAACACGTCGCCGCCACCCATTTCTTCTACATGGCAAAACTGCTGCTCACAACCCACGATCCCAACCTCCCACGTATCGGACCGCGGACGAAAGCCGCCGCACTCGCCATGCAAGAGACTGCGCTGTCGCACGTGCGTACCCTTGTCGGCATTGCCGTTTGCAATACCTGGGTCCCAGCCAGATTCACGGCCACGCTTGCCATCCTCATCTGCGATGACTGGTTTACGGATCTGAGGGAGCAGGAGGTGTTGTTGGACTATATGAGCGAGACTAGTCGATGCAGTGGATGGTCGAAACAGAATGTGGAGCGGACGTTGATTGAGGCTTGGGGCTGGAAAGGGAAGAGGTGTGAAAGTGTGAAAGTAGGTATTGGGAACGACGTTGGATAGATTGAGGTCAGCCAACCAGGCCTTCTCGATTGTCCTCTCCGTCCTCGGTGGATATTCGAGGTCAGAGTCTCTAAATTGAACGGGGGCTAACACAGTTTTCCGACCTCTATGTCAATGAAAGGGCCACCTCATAGTCCACAGAGCTCGCGCAGATTCTCCGACTTGAGCAACACACTTGTTCGTTCCTTGACTCGTCTTGAAAGTTCCTCCGGCCTTAGAAACGTGCTTCTGCAATCCGAAGGACCACTTTATCTGAGGCCTGCGGCCGGTCCTCAGAGGCCGTCTGCTTCGCCTCGAAATTTTGAATCCACGAACCAACTTCACAGAAGTCCATATAAGATCAACCCGCCATCCTCTTCATCTAGGGCTCAAGACAACACCTGGACTTACAGCAATATCCGGAAGTGACGGAGACTCAAAGCTCTGCAATGGGGTACAATATCTTGCATACAAACCACGCGATTGTAAATCTCCGGTACGAACAAACCATCAAACAAGTCTTATCAGTCTAACAAGCCATACTAACGACACCGGATTACGTCTTATATAACACCAAGAAGACATAGTTATAAGCTATTCTATAGTCTAAATTTAAGTACTTCTTATTATATTAATATTTATTTATCTAAGAAAATAAAATATCAAAATTCTAATAAATTTAGAATATTACTATATCTATATATATAAATAGCTATATATAGCTAATGCAATTACAGCCGTATTATATAGAATACGTATAGTAGCTAATAGATCTATAGCTATATAAAGCTTTTTAGTTACTAGACTAACCGTCGAGTCGGGATTCGGTACCAAGATTTGGTACCGACCGAATACTCGGGTCAGGGTCTTAGTACCAACCGAAATACTCGGTACCTACTTCTGGTACCGACTCGCTAAGGCCTCGATACCTTGGCGAATTAGGTTGACCCGACTCGAATCGCCAAGGTATCGCCAAGACGCCAAGCCCCTAAAAAAATAGTAAGGGATACTAAATTTTTTCTAGAATTACTCTTATACTAAAAATAGATTTTTTTAATTTAAATTTTAATACCCCCTTTAATTTCCTAGGGATATATATTACTATTTTATATTACCTTAAAGAATTACCTAGGTTAGGCTAGGTAATAATAATTATAATACTTAGTAATATAGTAGTTAATTATATATATAATAGTAAAGCCTACTATAAATAGAGAATATTAATAATATTATAGTTATTATTTCTATAGGAATAGCTAATTAGCTATTACCTTTTTATATTACCTTATTTACTATTAAGAATTACCTAGTTAGTAATAGTAATAATACTTAGTAATATATTAGTAAGTCTTATATATAGTATAAAATATTATTATAAATAAAAAATATTCCTAATATAATAGTCTTAGTAAAATAATATAGGTAGAATTAAGGTCTTAGCGAGTCGGGTTAATACTTTAATACTAATACTTAGTACTACCTTATAGTATTAACTTAAATACTTAGTACTAACTATTAATACTAACTTAAATACTTAGGCTAGGAATTTAGTATTAACTTACTAAGAGTTAAGTTAAGTACTTAACTCGAGTTTAAAGTACTAGTCTAATATAGTTAGTTTAAATTAATCTACTTATATATACTTATAATATATATACTTATAATATATATACTTATAATATATATACTTATAATATATATACTTATAATATATAATATTATAAAGATACTAATAGATATAAGCTCTTCTAAGTAATTTTAAGCTTATATAATATCTATTTAAGTACTTCTTATAATATTAATATTTAGTTATCTAATAATAAAGAATAAAAAATAAAAAACCTTAAGTATTTATAATAGTTCCGTGTTATTAGCTCGTCTAGGGTATATTATATTAGGTTATATTATTATTAATTCTTATAGACTAAGATATATATATATTACGAGTAGGACTTAGTCTATATACTACGTACTAGCTAGTATAGTTCTTGTTACAGTTAGGTAGATTACTGGGTAACCTAGGTGAACTACGTCTTAGGTAGATTATAGGGTAATCTATATAAATTATACCTCTTAGTAGGATTTCCTATAATTATATAGATAGCGTGGATTTCTATCTAGATAGGAGCTTTATACTTAACTTATATTATTAACTTAGTAATCTCCTAGATACTAAATATAATATAATATCTATATTAGACTAGTTTAGTACGAAGCCTACTTATCTAGTCTTTAATACTCTACTCTATAAGATTAACCTAGACCTATTAACCCTTAGGATGAACGGGTTATAACACTTTAAGTACCCTTAAGATAAGTACCTTAGGACGAGAACCTACTTTAAGCTAAGTTAGCCAACGATATTTAATAATAAATAATATAAATAAAAGATTAGTTAAAGTTATATAACTAGACCTCTATTATAGGGATAGAGATAAACTTAAAGATTAGCTTATATAACTCGAATTATATATCACCTTTTAGGAAATAGAACTTCTAGTTAAGAAATAAACTACCTTTATAATTACTTATATACGAGGATATATATAGAAATAGATTAGACTATTCTAGAAGAAGTATAAGGATAATAATAATAACGATAATAATAATGTTAAGATATAGTTTAAAAGCTTTACTAAGTTTAAGGTAGAGATTTAAAGAGTCTTTAGACTATTAAATAAGAATAAAGTAGTAATATATATTATTTAATATCTTATATAAAAGAAATCAGTTATAAAATACTCGACTTAATTTTAATAGTACTCTACTTAGACTAACTAGGATAATAATACTCTTATAATAATATACTATTAAGGATTAAAGGATAATATTAAAGATAAACTTATAAGGACTAGATTAATCTTAGACACCCTAGATAACCTTATAAAGGAAGCTATTAATATTAATAATAAATTATTTAAATAAATAATAGAGAAACGGTATAATAGAGGTACTAGAGGATTTAGATAATTAGGGTATTTCATAAAACCCTACTAATTAACTTATAAGGAAAGAGATCCTTATAAACTTATACTAATAGAGCTTAACTTTATAAAGAAAGTAAAGAAGGGGGTATTTAGAGGTAAGAAGTAGTAAAGTAGGGATAAGAAAGTAATTACTTATTATAGCTGTGGTAAGCCGGGTTATATAACTAGAGAGTATAGGTTAAAAAATATAGTATAATAACCGCAGCTTAACGTACTAGAAAAGGTACCTATTAAGAATAATAGACTTATAGAAGATCTACTTAAACTAGAGTTTAGTAATAGAGAGATTAACGTAATTATAATAAATTTACTTAACTATTTTAATCTATTATAAGTAAATATCTAGGAGACTTAATAATACTATCGCGAGCTTTAAGAAGAAGTTATAAAGAGAAGCTAGAATATTAAATAAATTAATAAACGTCTTAAAGAAATCTAAAATAGAATATAAGAACTTAAGGTAGAAGATAATTATAAGGCTTATAAGGATAAGTATAAGTAAGGATAAAGAATAGAGACGGATAATTTAGGATAGAGTAATTTAGTAGCTAATAATAATGAATTAGTTAAATCTCTAGATAAATCTAAACCTTATACCTTAATATCTAAGGATTAAGAAGAAAAAATATAGGAAAACTTAAAAGGAAAATTAAAGCTTAAAGAGTATAAGATAAAGTATAGTAATATATTACTAAAAAATAAGTATTATAATAATCTAAACTATCTAGAATATAGTATTATATATTAGATAGTATATACGGAATACTATTACTAGTATTATTATATAATAAAGATATAGCTAGGTAATATAATAGTAGTTCCTACGTATAGGTATAAAGACTAGAAATATTATAAAGTAATAGGTTACTATTAGTACCTTAGGATTAAAAGATATTAAAAGTGGTTCCTAGGCTATAACTAGAGGTAGTATAGTATACTTTATACGTATCTTAAGTATAATAACAATACTAGAGAATATCACTTAATAGAATAGTATATATACTTTTATAACACGTGTAAGAAGTATATATAATAGAAGAAGCTTATAGGATTCCTCCTATTATCAGGAAAAGAGTAATCCCTTATACTAAGGGGAAGTATAAGGAGATAAATATATTAACCCCTATATAGTACTTATATATATCTTAGTATAATATATATATAAATATACCGGTAAATATTAACGGTTAGAGGACTATTATAATAATAGATTCTAGATTAACTAGAAACTTTATCTCTTAAGAAATAGTACGGTTAATAGGCCTACCTACTTATAGGAAGAAGTATTAGTATAATTTATAGGGAGTTAATAGACTAAAATTATTAGAGAGAGTAGATAAGGAGATAACCTTACTACCTATTATTATTTAATGCTATTATAAGGAGATTTCCTTTAATATTATTATAATAGCCACGTATTATATTATTTTAGGAATACCTTAATTAAAGGAATATAATCCTGTTATAAATTAGTAAGAAGGAGTACTTATATTTTAGTAAACTAAAGACGTTACTAGGATTTAACCTATACGCTAATAGTAGATAATAATAGATAAGAAGTAGAACCGTAGACTAGTTAAGGCGTATATAACCTTAATTTTAAAGGAAAAGGATAACCTTTAAAAGAAAGGGTCTAACTTAATATATATTAGTAAGGGTTAGCTAAGTAAATAAGTTAGAGAAATTAAAAGGAAAGATAAACCTTTTATAATCCCTTATTAGTATAAAAAGTAGAAGTAGCTTTTTAAGGAAGAGATAACTATAAAAGTATTACCTAGGTATTAATTATAGGATTATAAGATTAAACTTAAACCTAGTAGAGAGTTAATATTTAGACTAATATATATACTTTTAGAAAAGGAACTCTTAGTACTTTACGGGTATATTAAGGAGAACCTTAAAAAGGGATTTATTTAAGAATCTAAATTACTAGTAGGATATCTAATCCTCTTTATATTAAAGAAGGATGGAAAACTAAGGCTATACGTAGACTATTAAAAGTTAAATAATATTATAATTAAGAATAGGTACCCTTTACTAAATATTAGTAAGTTATAAGATTAACTTAGTAAGGTCAAAGTATTTACTAAGCTAGACCTTTAAGGAGCTTATAATTTAATTTAGATAAAAGAAGGTAAAGAATAGAAAATAGTATTTTAAATATACTATAGTTATTATAAATATCTAGTAATACCATTTAGACTTACTAACGTACTAGTAACCTACTAAGTATTAATTAATAATATATTAAGGGCGTACTTAGATTAAATAATAATCGCTTACCTCGATAATATTTTAATATACTCTAAGGAAGAGGATACTTATATCTAGTATATATAAGAAGTTTTATTATACTTTATAAATACTAAACTATTCCTTAACCTAGATAAATATAAATTTTATAAGGAATTAGTAGAATTCCTAGGATTTATAATTAGTATAAAAGGTATTTAGATAAGCCCTAAGAAGGTTAAGGTAATACTTAAATAGCTAGTACCTATAAATATTAAAGAAGTTTAAAGTTTCCTTAGATTTATAAACTTTAATTATAGATTTATTAAAGACTATTCTAAGAAAGCTATCCCTTTAACTAATATCACTAAAAAAGATATAGGGTTTAAGTAGGATATAGCTTAAAAGAAAGTATTTAAGATCTTAAAGTAGTCCTATATAGATCTACTAGTACTTAGAACCTTCTAAGCTAATAAACCGGTACGGATAGAGACCGACGCCTTAGATCTAGTAATTAGAGCTTGCCTATATTAAATAATAGAAGAGAAATAATATTTAATAGCCTATTTCTCTAGGAAAATAATACTAGTAGAATAGAACTATAATATATATAATAAGGAGCTACTTATTATAATATACGTATTATAATATTAGCGAGTATATACTAAAAGTTATTTAGACTTAACTATTATAATAGACTATAAAAATCTAGTTAACTTTACTATTATAAAGGAGTTAAATTAATAATAAGTTTATTAGTCGGAATTATATAGATAGTATAAATTTAAAATAGTATATATACCTAGAAAAGATAATAGTTAAGTAGACGCCCTTAGTAGGAGGTTAGATTATATAGAGACTAAGAACGTAATAATAAAGTTAATCCTAAATATAGAAAATAATAGATCGCTAGTATTAATATAAATATTAATAGTAACTATATATATTTAAGTCCTAGGAATTTTAAATAGTATTTAGAAAGGATATTAGACTAATAACCTAGTAAAGAAATTAAGGAGTTAGTAACTAGGAGATAAATTCCTAAAGTATAAGGATAAGCTTTACTTACCGGAATTATATACTAAAGAAGTAGTACGGGATTACTATAATAACCCGCTATAAGGACACCTAGGGGTTACTAAGATAGTTAAACTTATTAGAAGGATATACGCCGTACTAGGGTTATAAGTAAAAGTTAAAGGATATATTAAGGAGTATATCTAGTACTAATAGAATAAATTAGCACGCTATATAAAATATAAGTAAATTTAGTTTATGCTAGTACTAGACTTATTATAGAAAGACGTTATAATAGACTTTATAATAAAACTACCTAAGTTAAGAGACCTAACTATGAAGGAGGTCTATAACTTAATAATAGTTATTATAAATAAACTAACAAAGTATATAATTATAATACTATTTAAAGAGACTTATACTACTAAATAATTAGGGTTTATTCTCCTTAATAGGCTTATAAGAGATTATAATATACCTAAGTCTATTATATCTAATAAAGATAAGCTTTTTATATTAAACTATTAAAAGATATTATTATTAGTAATTAAGATAAAGCTACGGATATTAATAGCTTACTACCTATAAATAAATAGATAGATAGAGCGGACTAACTAAATAATAGAAATATATCTTAGGTATTATATTAATACTAAATAAAATATTAGGTATTATTACTACTTATAATATAATTAGCGTTTAATAATAAGTAGTTAGATATAATAAAGCTATCTCTATTCTTTATAAATTATAAAAGATAAGTAAATATATTCTTAGACCTAAGGCCTAGCCTAGACGTAAATAAAGTAATAGTCCTTATATTAGAAATAAAGTGATTATATAAGGATATATAAGATATAATCTAATAGGTAAATAACTAAATAGTAATGTATATTAATAAGAAAAGGAAAATATATCCTTAATTAAAAGAGGGGGATAAAGTCTACCTCCTTATAAAAGATTTTAAAATAAAGAAATTAAGTAAGAAATTAGATTATATTAAGGTTAGACTATTTTCTATTTAAAGGATAAAGGGACTAGTTAATTATAAATTAAACCTTCTACCTAACGTTAAAGTATACCTAATATTCTATATCTCTAAGTTAGAACTAGTAGATCTAAGTATACCCTTATAAGAAACCTTCTACTTTAAAGTAGAAGAAGAAGATGAGTTTAAGGCTAAGAAAATCCTAGTATAAAGAGGTTAGACCTATCTTATTAAATAGAAAAGTTATAAGGATTCTAAGAGTACCTAGGAACTAGTTAAAAACCTTAAGAACTACTAGAACCTTTTATACTAATTCTGCTAATATTAATAAGACCGGACTAGTTAAAGTCCGTAGGGATTTTAACTTACTTTAAAGATATATTAAAGAGGAAGTTATTAGGGTTAAGGCCTTACGCCTTCTTATCCGCTTCTACCTCCTCTATATTCCTAAGTTTACCTTTAACTAGTTCTAGCTCTTTACTCTCTAAGGTAGTAACCTCTACTTAAAGATAAGTAAAGCGAGCTAGAGCCTCTTTAGCTTCTACTAACTTCTCTTTCCTTTATTAATATATACGGGCCTACTTTAATAGAGAAAAGGGTATAAGATTATAACTACGGCCCTTATAAGCGTATTTAATATAGTAGTTTAAAGTACTATTAAGCTTATACTTTTCGGGCGTATAGGATTTCTTATAATTCTTATAAATATATATTAGAGGAGAAGGGATAAATAAATCTATTAATACTTAACGCTAGTATACTAATAAAAGCCGATATCTATTAGTAGGCATGGTATTATAAGAGTTTTCGGGACGAAAACTAATAAGGGGGAACCTAATATTACGAGTAGGACTTAGTCTATATACTATATACTAGCTAGTATAATTCTCGTTATAATTAGGTAGATTACTAGGTAACCTAGGTAAACTACGTCTTAGGTGGATTATAGGGTAATTTATATAAACTATACCTCTTAGTAGGATTTCTTATAACTATATAAATAGCGTAGATTTCTATCTAGATAGGAGCTTTATACTTAACTTATATTATTAACTTAGTAATCTCCTAGATATTAAATATAATACGATATCTATATTAGACTAGTTTAATATAAAGCCTACTTATCTAGTCCTTAACACTCCACTCTATGAGATTAACCTAGACCTATCGACCCTCAGGACGAACGGGTTGTAATAATATATTAGGGCTAATATAAGTAGTTAGAGCTATTAGCTACTCCTTCCGTTTATAGTATCTAGAATATTACTACATCCGCCTGTATAAACAGCCCTGTACGGCCTACGTAATTACAGCCGTGTAATATAGAATACTTATAGTAGCTAATAGATCTATAACTATACAAAGCTTTTCAGCTTCCTCTACCTAACCCCCGTATAATTGCTTATTATATAGTATTGGACTTTTGGATAAACTCTAATCCCCACAATGAGTGAGAGCTTCGACTGGAACTACCCAGGCCTAAATTGGTCTCATTTTCACTCTCTTGCGAACCTCCTCTCGCTTCGAAATGGCGGCCAGGCCGAGCCTTCTTCGTTATCTGATACGGTGCTCGAAGAAGACTGGGATCCCGATGACAATGGAGATGAGGATGCGCCTAGCGTGGATACTCGATTCGCTCATCAAATATCAGATTCGGGGCACGGGAGGCTCAAACGAAGGTTTCTTGATTGTTTGGCTGAATTCGCGGCCAACAAGAAGGGTGGGATAGCAGTTGCTTGCTCCGCCATGAAGGAGGCTGACGACAATGTCGTCATCTGGATTGCTCGTAATGAAGGCTTTTCGGATGTGGATAAATTCGTGTTTGATAAGTTGGGAAAGGTGCTGGGTTCGTTATCTTGCAACAGTGGTACGTCCCGTGTGACTGCTTTATTTCTGCATACTACAACATAAACTTATGCTTCTTGTCCAGCCGATCAAGCTGAGAATCTCCTATGGGAAGAGATGGTCTTATATCATCAGAATCGGATTGAATACAGCTATATTCCTAACTTGAGGGCAAGCTTCAAAGCTTACGACGCTGTCCGCAGGAGGGATGATACTAAAACACCAGAAAACAGTTCGGCCTCTGATGCTACCCTATCCGTCCTGCGAACTCTTCTCTTTGATCGTAACATCAACGGTACAAGCACCCCTGAAAAGCATTCGAGTTTTGTTATCGCATCATACAACCTGCGTCGGACAAGAAACATTGAGGAGTTACTCTACAGCTCTCCAAGCGCCACTTCCAGATCGAAGAGCTTGTGGTTGAATGTCTGCCTGCTCGCCCGGCTCCGAGTCGCATTCCAGAATTTCAAAGACATTGCTCTCACGCTTCCAAGCTTCGAACAGGTCGCAATCATCCTCGTCCTTCGTCCTCTTGTGCCTGCAAACCCGTCTCAGCGCCCGCTCAGCTTGAAACAGACCTTCGGTATCCTCCAACTTGATCTGGGTCCTGCTACAACGAAAGCTGTCATAGGCCAGAATTGGACTGTCGCTCGGATTGAACGCGAGTTCGCAAAACGGCAGAAGCAAAAGCCGAACGTACACGCCGAGGTTCAAATGCTGATGTCTCTGAATACCAACGAATCATCCACATCGGGTTTGCTCCCGTATTTTGGATGTAGCAAGCTCAGCTGCTTCATGTGCAATCGCTTTATTCAGTCGTATGGGCGATTCACGACAAGAGGGTGCCATGGACGCCTCTTCAAACTATGGACCGTGCCAAGTGTGGATCAACTTCTGCCTGGTCAGGCCGATCGGACAGCAAAAGCTCTTATATTAGTGCAAAAGGAGATTAAGAAGAAATTGAAGGCCTCAGTCGAGGGCCGTATTGGGCACGAACGAACTTCGGTTATTGGAGGAAGCAGTGTTTTAGGTGGTCGGCAGGAGGAGCGCTCACAGAGACAGCTGCACATTGACCGGCTAAGGATGAAAGCAGAACGCGACAGAGTTGCAGTAATGTTCAGAAGGTGAGCGAGTTTCGGATATCATTAGCTTATTTTCACTTACTCTCACCGAAATATTTGTGCTAAGAGTCAAAAGGCAAACAGAGAACACGATCAGTTCAGCCAGGCGCGCCTATTCACCTCCAGAAGGAGATGACTGCGATATATGTATGAGACCGACGACGAGAAGGTGCAACGTTTGCAGCAAAGGCTTCTTCTGCAGCGATTCGTGCCAGGAGAAAAGATCCGGAAGCCACTTGTTCACGTGCTCTAAACGCCCCCTCACTTCCGCTGATTATCTCTGGAAGTCATTGGCGGAGGATCTCATGCCTCAAGATGAGGATGTTCTTGAAGATTTCGGATTTCACAACGTCCTCTTTGGCGGGGACAGGACTTACCTTCTGGGGGTCTACGGAGGCCTCTATCTTTCCGGCAAGTTCTCAGCGGAGGATTTACATGAGTGGCGTGTTGGGGGCATCCTGGTCGATAAGATCAAGGAGTTCTATTACAGCATTCCGGAGAATTCCCGTGGGCAATACTTTCCCTGGTATCTGAAAAATTTCCCTGTCCTGGAGCGCCCTATGACCAACGATGAAGCGCAACAAAAGTTGATAGCGACCTTCTACGACAAGGCCAGGCCATACTTAGATATCGAGGATCGCAACAAGACGGCCAGGGATCTAAAGCCAGAAGCCAAGGGGACTAGTTACAACTTACTGGCGGGAACATTACTCCGGATTAGTCCTAATCCGATTAAAGAAAACTGGTACTCTTTCGGGTTTGTGACCTGCCGCGGACAGCACGAAGAAAGTATGCTTGTAGATCTCTACCAGCTCCTTCTCACCGAAAGCGACGGAAGTTTCTTCTACGAGTTCCATAACCGTCGAAGAGGTGTCATTCAGCCTGCCACGTTCACACAATTTTGGAAAGCATACGAAGCGGGAACACTTATCCAGCTCATGGATTCGAAGGGGCTGAACGAATTACGATCCAGGCTGCCGTTCCTTGAGGGCTTCTTGTCCGCGCCGCCGGCCGGCCCCCACCTATCCGTATGGAACCTGAAGCAGTTTCTTGAGATCAGCGATCCGATGGACCATCCGCCCGTGCCATCGGTCAACGTTGACTATGGGTTTATCAACTGCCGTACTTTCGAGGAAACTTGCACACTGATGGAAATTTACGGAAAGGTTCTGAAGACCGCGAATCCACTGAAACTCCACCAGGCGTGTGTGGCTGGTGATTTGTTTCGATTTGCAAGTGTTTATGTCCGGATGGAAGAGCGGTGGAGGCCGTTGATGCGGAATTTTTATCCTTTGAAAGAAGTGGTGGAGTCGGAGCTGGGGCCAGAGCTGAGGTCAGAGGTAGGGTCCGAGGCGGATGAAGATTCTGCGGGTTTGCCGTCGCTATTGTCGAGACTTCTTGGAGGGTTCATTGGTGGATTTGCTAATTGATGGCGTGCTAGGTAGACGCGACTGCAGGCCAGAAGTGGTCGTGCCGGTAGTTCAACTCCTAAGGAGATCTAGCCCGTTTACAAGTCATCTACATTAATTCTACTATTAACTAATCGTAAGATAATAAATCACTTTTAAGTCTATTATTATCTAGACTTTACTAACTCTACCCCTTTAATATAGTTATATAGAAGTACTACGCTTATCTACTAGCTAAGAGAGTATCTAAGAAGTTATAAAATTACTAGATCTAGTAACTAGATAGTATCTAAGCTCTTTTCTAAGTAGAAGTTATATTAGTAGTAGTATATATAATATAGTAGAAAATTAGGGATTATTATACTAAATAGTAGTATAATATATAATATAGTAGAGAATTAGGAATAATTATAGTAAGTAGTAGTATAATAAATATTTACTAATTCTTAAAGAATATAGTATACCTTAGATATATATAGTAAAGTATTACCTTAGTACTTTAATTATACTATTAGCTAGTAAGCTACTTACTAAGCCCCCTTAACTTAGTAAAACTAATTATATAATAAGAAGGTAGTATATTTAAGTATAAACTTCTTTAATTCTATTAGCTTTTTACTTTTTATATAGAAATATTAACTTTAATTAACTATTCTATTATTAAAGATATATTAATTTTACTTTAAATAGTACTTTAAGTAAGGTATTTATATAATTTATTATATAAATATATAAATTACTATTATATCCTTCTTTTATTAAATAACTTTCTAATTTATAAGAAATTCCTCTAGAAACCTTCTTATAAATATTAAAATTCTTATAAATTCTAAGAAAGTTCTTATATAATATATCCTTATTACTATTAGATCTTATACTAAGTATATTTTTATAAAAGTAAGAGTATTATAAATCTATATTTAATCTTTAATATAGTATTTATAAGAAATTTCTAAGTAATACTAGAATAAAAGTTTATACTTAGAAGTTAGATATATTACTACTCTACTACGTAGTTAGTACTACTAACCCGAACGGGCTTAGCGACCGGCTTGCCGGCTAATAAATAACACGTCTGAGGTACTAAGGTCCTGAAACTAGCTTGCTATTGTTTAAATATAAACACTTTCTGCCTTAGGATTTAGGTGAGATAATTGGACTTCTACCAACCTTATCACATCTCCAAATATCCCATCTCAACTCAGAAATGGCATCCGAAAATCCTAACACCGATTATTCGGACTCAGATCTGCATCAAGCCCCAACTTTGGCATTGAAACAAGCTCTATGCTTTTCCTGCTGGGACGTATCCTCCAATCTCAGTCGATGCAGCGCTTGCAAACGGGTCTCATACTGCTCAGCAAAGTGCCAAAAACAAGACTGGAACAGGAATCACAAGCAAATCTGCAAGAAACTTGTTGCTTTGAACAAGCAGAAGGGATATGTACCCTCAGCTGGCAGGCATTGGAATGACTACTATGACGAGCAGGTACATTATTTGGCAAGACGAGCGAGCAGATTCTGAGACACTTTACAGGTGCTAGAGTTCTTTCGATCCGATACTCTGAATCCTAGTGAACTTGGAAGATTCGTTGGGTATGTCCATTCTCCCGTCACCGATGAAAACCGATCGCCAACAAGCCTGGGCACTATTACCATATTAAATTCATGTCGGAGGAACTCTTAAGCTGACACTATACTTAGCTACGAACCATATTGCTATCACTGCTACAGAAGAGAGTCTCAACTTGAAGATGGCGCGAAGTTGAACGCCTGCCAATACTGCCATCTCACCTCATTTTGCCCCTCCTGCCAGCAAACACATCCATCAGCGGAGTGTGCCACCTTGCAAGATATTGCTGCCGACGACAAGATTATGGTAGATCTCCGCCGGCGAACGGGAAAGAGCTCGATCGTTTCTTTCACCAAATTTCCCAAAAAACAACGTTTTCCACTCTCTTCCGCAAAGGACTGGTATGACTACTACACGAGGCTCTCAGACATGGGTGGCTTCAGGTCCAAAATGAACCGAGATCTGAAGTACCTGGCAAACGACCCCAAAGAACGAGAATGGGTCGAATATATAAGATGTGGTACCAACACGACAACAACTCAACTCACCTTAATCGCTGCCTTGGAGGCGGTAATACCCAATGTCAGCACTCGGGGTTCGATCAACCTTCACATTATAGGCGCAACTGGAACTGAGTTTGCCTCTGTTCCTGCATTCGAGGAGCTATTGCACTTTCTACCATCGCTGACTGCCCTTCGGTTATCTTTCGTGGGTCTGAATGTGCCCGAGGACCCTAAAGACGACACAGAAACCCAGAATCCACACAAGGTTCAGTGCTGCACCACGTGTACAAAGATGGGCCGGACAATTTCAATCACCACCTGGAGAGGTCCATATCACGCATACGTCGATACCGAATTCTACAAGACGCCAGATCTAGCAGCAGCCTTCCAATCAGGGTTCTCGGTAGACTAACAAGCGGACTGGTATCCAACCATCAAGTATCTTGCACATGCTCCACATCCAACACTCTTTACTGCGGGCAGATACTTTGAGATTCGGGGAGAAATGGAAATTTGGAAGAATCTGGGGGCTGAATTTGCGAAGATCGCTGAAGTAAATAAGTGGAAGGGGATGTCTCCTTCGCTTGGAGTCTGTGGGGACAAGCCGAACGAGGTCTCCTATCAAAATTATTGGTGGTATATCGTGAAGCAAAGGTAATTGGGAAATATGCAGGGTTATTGTGTGGAAGGAACGAGAATGGACTTGTCAAGGGAGGCTGCCACCTAGTGAGTCTTGATGTGAATGACTTCGCCGGCACCATCGCTTGATTTCGGATCTCACAGATTGGGAAGCTCAAGAAATGTCTGATCTGGAGAGTGGTGGAATAAGGGTTTGGATAGGTTAATAAACAATTTTGCAAATATCAGGATCACTTTCGAAGACCTATCATCCAAGGTCCCTTCGCAGATTAATCCGAATAATTAGAGGTATAATGACAATCTGACTTCTCCTCCACCGTGGTCACATCCCCTGCGACTTCTACTGTTAGCTTAGCACTGTCCTTCTCCTCCCACTTGTCCAACCCTGCTGTCTGCTTTGTTGAGATTACGAATCGCTTCTCGTACGCAGCCCGAACTACGCTCCTCGTCCTCCATCTGAAAATCGCCGCATGGGACAAAAGGTATAGCACTGCGTTAAAGACTTTAGCGCTATCCTACATCTCATCCTCAAAATCCCTTAGATACAATAGCGTAAAAGCTGTGTCGCGCGCTTTTGACTTGTCACCCTTGATTTCTCGTCTCTCCTCGCGATCGTAGTCGCTTTTGGTCAGATTTCAGATCGCGGAAAATTTCTCGTTGATGGATCGCCCGCCAAGAACGTCAACGCGGAGAAAGTCCGGCAGGGAGGGAGCGAAAACATTGGCGATAGCCAGATTCGATCCCCTTGAGGGCTATATCGAAGCGAGGAATAGGATCGTGAACAAACCCTGTTGATTATAATAATGGCGTTGGCTTAAAAGTCGACGGAGGATAACAGGTATGGTAGATATATGAATCAAATTTGTACCTCGTAGCGCTATACATATCACCAAGGAAATGTTCTGGATGCCTCAGACCTAGCTCGTAAACGTCGATCACGGGATAACGGAGATTTGACTCCTGCGAGAACCATTGAAATAGCTAATGATATTCAGGTGGTATAGTCGTCTTCTTTCGCATTCTATCTATTGGATATGTTGCTGTTTTTTTGAATGTGATGCATAGTCCATAGATCATTAGTAGGGAGATCGTGTATGGTGCAATCTTGTAGTTTTGTAGTATTGAAGTGTTACAGTGTCGCAGAACTTCCTACGCAACTGACTGCCAACTTACGAAGCTGTGACGTCTCACTATGATATTTTGCTTGGTAAGTGAATGGATGGTAAGGGAATGTGGACGATAGCTTTGTACGTTGGTGCTATGAATTTATATGCTGTTAAAATCTTTGCAGTGAACTGATATTTATAACCATTTATATTCCCAAGCCAATATCACAAGATCCGTCCGACTTTTCCTCAACTCCAATGCTACACGTCAACCCATGCATCCAAAATCGCGCAAAGTGAAATATATTCAAATAATCCCAATCCAAGCCTATGTTACCTGCGCCTTCCCAATCCCCATCCTCCTCGAAAACCTATTCCACAACTTCCCCTTCTTTCCCCTCACCCCCACAGCCTGGACCGCCTCCTCTCTCTCCACCCCTTCCTCCCCATCCCGATCCCCATTCCCATCCCCCTCCGGCGACCCAGCCAATGTACTCGACGAACTAGGATCTAGCTCGCTCTCGCTCCCCCTCCCCCTCCCCCCCAACCGCTGCCCCCTCATCGCCCTCTGCCTCCCCTGCAACTGCGACGCCAGCAGCGCAATCTGCTCACCCATCGTAGCCCTCTTGATGAGATCTTCGAGTGTGACGGCACTATAGCCTTCATCGTGCAGGAAGGCGGTCAGGAGGCCGAGGGCGATGATGTCGCCACCGAGGGAGAAGAAGGAGGTGTCGACGTTGATTTCACTCGAGGAGAGTTGGTTTGCCTTGCGGAGGACGGTGCGCCAGCCGCGGCGGAGCATGTCGACCATGTCGTAGACTTCGCGTTTGCGCAGGCCGCGCAGGTTGGCGGCTGTGGAGGGTGGAGAGGATAAGACTCGCTCTAGTGGTGGGTGGGTCGGGTCTTGGAGCTGTGTTGTTGTTACTTTCACGCTGGGCTCGTTGAGGAACGAGGGGAGGTTGTCGTTGGGGTTGCGGGCGAGGGATGTGGCGAAGGAGCAGGTTAGGTCGAGGGCTTTTTCGGCGAGGGATGCGGGAATGGTGTTGTTGTCACACACGCCCAGGATCACTTCGACCATTCCGCCTTCTTTAGGCGTAGATAGGAGATTGAAGTCTGATAAGTTCTCTCCAGCGCCAAGGTGGCCGAGCTTGTACTGACGGCCGTCAAGACGTAGGGGCATTTCTTGAGAGATGTTCTGATGCTGCACTACACTTGAGAAATAGGTCCAGTCTGGCCAATTGGTGCACTGTTGGATGATTTCTCGGAAGCCGAGCGACTCATGGGGCATGCTGGCCACTTGCTGGCTTTGGATCATGCGGAGGAGATCTAGCGCTGTCGCCTTCGACCCAAGACTAATCCTGACAGGGATGATGTTGACGCACGGGCCGACGATGTCCTCGACACCGTATACTGCGGCGTTTCGCCCGCTGATCAAGTTGCCAAATACGATGTCAGACTTGCCGGTCAGTTGAGCCATTGTGAGCGCCCAAGCTGCTTTGAAGATCGTGGCTGGCGTGACGTTCTTGGATTTGAGAGCTGGCAGTTTGATGGTCTTACTGACGGCAGCAGGTACTGGGTCGGACACATTGTACCTTGGCTGGTCACGCTGCCGAATGCTAGTCATGGATGAGGATTGCAGAAGGCCTTTCCAGTAGTCGTAGCTTTTCCGGTTGGCAGGACCCGTGGCTTGCAGAACATAGTTGGAGAAGGATGGCGAAAGTGCTACCTCTTTGCCCTCGTAGGAAGCCTTCAGCGCCTCAATGATCTTTGGTAGACAGATGCCATCGTATTGTGCATGGGACAGTCGCAGTATGAGACGGTGGGCGTTAGTGCCTGTCTTCTTGACTACGCTAAATTGGACGAAGGCTTCACCCAACCGCGGATAGGCGTCCATGCTGGACTCGCGGAGATTGCGAGTAAAGACGTCGAGGTCTTCGTCCGTATCGTATACCTGGAATTGCGGTCGAAGTTTTCGAACGACGACCTGCCAGAAGCGATCACCACAGTAGACAAAGACAGTGCGCAGGATATCGAAGCTCTGCACGAGCTTGAAAACGCTCTTCTTGAGGCGGGTGAGATCCAGATATCCTTGCCCGTCAAAGAAGAAATAGTTCAACATCCATCGCGGTTTGAGCATGGCGCCGGCTATAGAAAGAGCTTGGAAGTCAGTCACCGGGAGCACATCAGTGATGCCTCCCCTGAAAACGCCAATCTTCGGGCAGATGTAGTCTTGGATGAAAGTTTCAACATCAGTTGTTCCGAGACCAGTGAATAATGCACGTCGCTCTAAATTCCTCTGTTCGGTGATCGCAGCTTGATTAGAAGCTGTGCGTCGCATGGCTGCCTTGTGGAGTCTCTTTCGCGTAGAAACCGCGATAAGATGAGCCATTTCTGAAAAGATGGGTTTGTTGAAGATGTCGGCCACCGTGAGTTGTAGCCCAGCATTCTGGGCATTGCTTGCGAGTTCCATTGCGAGAATTGAATCCCCTCCGAGCTCCATGAAGGAGTGGTCGTCGTGTATCTTCCGCTCAGGGATATCGAGCAAAGAGCTCCAGAGCGAGCGCAGAGTCTTGGTAGTGGTATCTGAAGGCTCTGATGACCTCCGCTCCTTCTTTTGGTTCTTGTCGACCGTGGTCAACACCATGTTTGCCACTTGCTCGGTGTTCTTTTTCTCGATTGTGAACTGGCCCGATTTGATTAATTGTTCAATAGCTTCCTGTACGCAGTCTTTGACAATCTTGCGATACGTCCCGATTGGAATGTTGGGTTGATCAGGCGTGATTTCGGAATCCTTGGGACCCTTCACTGGGTCATCTGCAGTCTGGAACGATACTCCGCGAGCGACTGCAGGCCGCTTACCGTCCACGTTTTGGAACGATACCCCACGGCCAACTCCAGGCCGCTTACCGTCTACGTTTTGGAACGATACCCCTCGGGCAAATCCAGGTCGCTTACCATCCACAGTTTGAAACGATACCCCACGACCAACCCCAGGCCGCAAGGCAGTCTTCATGAGCTTTGGACTTGGCTGCGGCTCCTCTGTCATAAATGTCTGATTCGGACTGGTCAAGACACGATCAAGAACCTCCGCGTAAACCTTTGAAAGAGCTTCCGCTTCCGAGACAGAGACGTGAGAAGTCCAGTGTTTGATACATGCCTTCTCAAACCCGGGTGCAACGTTGATGTTGACCGTGACAGAGAATTCAGTCGGATCATGCCCGTCAATCTCCTCGAAGCGGATTGTGTTTACCCCACCCTCCTTCTCACCCGACGACGCTTGGCTCTGTATTGAGCACGCGGTATTGAACATAGCTTCTCCTGCCGGCAGTCCAAGGTCGTGCTGAATCCTTGCAAGTGGGCATTGCTGATATGGTAAGCTTTCGATAAAATCGCTTTGGACTCTCCGGAAAACGTCTGTCAGTGGCTTGTTCTTCTGACTGGCAAAGTTGACTCGACAAACCAACATGTTGATGAATGCACCAACTGTATGTTGGATGCCTTCCACTGGTGCGTCTCGGCCCGCAGATAGATTTCCAAAGCAAATGTCATCCTGGGTGGTGTACCGTCGTAGAACGAGAGCCCAAGCTGCAAGCATGACGTTGGAGAGCGTCAACTCATTAGTCCGGCAAAAGGATTGTAGCTCGTCAAAACGGTCAAAAGGTATGTAGATTGCGTTCAAGAGCTCGGTTTCACGAGGACCAGGATTCAATTGTGGGAGATGAGTGTATTGGACCCCTTTGAGATATCCAGTCCAATATTGTACCGTGGTTGTGAGGGATCGATTGAGAATGTACTTGATGTATTCGGAATATAGTGGCCTCGGTCCTTCGATTCGGTCTTGATAGGCGGCAGCTAAATCGCGCGTCATCAACCCGACTGAAAGTCCATCAATGACAGCGTGGTTCAGCTCTATCTTCACAAAGACCTTGCCTGAATCTGTTGTACAGATCGAGAACTGATGAGGAAGTGTTGGTTGTCTTGTATTGTTGACTTCTCTCAACGATATCTTTGCAAACTCCTCTTCCACCTCCTCATCTCTACAATGCAACACTTTCGCGTCGCCTTCCGCATACTTCATCACGATCTGATCGAAAGCATGGCCCTTGCATACACTGTACACAAAGGTTGTTCTAAGCATCTGGTGATGATCCACAACCTTCTGCCATGCTCGCACTAAGCGCCGAACGTCAGCCCGCCCATTATGTCCTGACTTCACCTCTGCGATCAGATAGCTCAGATAGTTATCCGGCTGTCTGATCTGTGAGAGGAGCAATCCGTCTTGCATAGGCGCGCAAACCATCATGTCTTCAACCTCTTCCATACTAGTGATCCCAATATCAGGTAGGGTCTCATGGAAGAGTCTTGCCATCCCACTGGTATTGGTGGGGAGAAGAGGAAAGTCGCTAAGTGTAGGCTCCGTGGGGGCGTCCAGTAGTTGCCCCGTCATATCTTCAAGAGTGCGTTGGCACTCCATGACCCAGTCACCAATCTTGTTCTGATGTTTCGTGTTCTTGTTGTAGATAAAGGAGAATTTGAACTGGCCATCAGACACGCTAGCACTTATTTCGATCAATGCCAGCCGCCTTGTCTCAGGTCCAACGTCTCCTGTAATCTTTTCGTCCTTATCGTCCAGCTGGATGTCCATGCTTTGGATTAGAGAATCACCACCATTATCACCTTGTTGGGAGCGGCCCGTGTAGTTGAACAGTATTTCCATTGAATCGTGCTCCGCGAATTGCTTGCGCCCATCCTGCGTCAAGAACCTGTGAGAAAAATAATCTCTCCCACTGCCAGGGATCGAGCGCCTTTGGTCTTTTGCTCGTTTCACTATATCCAAGACAGTCTCGTCACGAGACTCGAAGGGTATATACGTCGGAGAAAGGGATGTGAACCATCCTACTGTACCCGACAGATCTATCGAGGCGTCCCACGTCTCTCGACCATGGCTTTCATTGAATATGACCGGGGCGCTGCGATCTGGGAAGATGCGATTGAAAGAGTAGACGAGCGAAGATAAGAGAAGCTCGACGGGCTGCGTACGATACGTATCGTTGGACGCACCGAGAACTGACTCGGTATATGATCGTTTGAGCATGAAGCTTTGAGCTTTGGTGTCCCCATACATGTTCGGTTGCTCCGCCATATTCCAGAAGTCATAATCGGCGGGGCCGATCTCGAAAGGTAGGACCTCCTTGGCGAGGCCTTGTCGGCTGTGATCTTGTTGCATTTCCAACCAAACTTGAAATGACAAAGGCTTCTCGATTGTCTGATTGCCCTTCGCACTGAGCAAGCCCTCTAGTTGCTGGATGATGATACCCCAAGACACAACATCAACGACCAGATGATGGGCAACAAGAGAGAGAATTTGCTTATTTTGCCGCGTACTGAAGTGGTCTATCGCCAGTAATGGACCCTCCATGATGTTAAGACACGTCTGGCTCTCTGCTACTGCGGGTACCATTTGACTCAAGTCATCTATTTGGTGCGTTCGAAGGCGGTAAGCGGTAGTCGTCGTGGAGATGACTTTCTGCTGCCATGTGCCATGCTGATCCCTGGAAAACCTAGCTCTCAGCATGGAATTTTGCCCCACAATAATCTCCAGAGCGTGTCTGATTGTCTCAGTGCTCGTGGGCCGTCTGAGCTTGAGCAATTGACTTTGATTGAAACGTCCATTGCGCGTGTGGTCGCAGGAGGGCCCCGCGACTCGGAAATAAAGCTGCTGCACCGGCGAAAGCTCAAACAGCTGATCGGTCTTCTCTTCCCGACCCGATGTATTCGTCGACTTCGCTAAGTAATTGTTGGAGTCGATCGACTTGGCAAGCTGGAACAGCGATTTACTCTGTAGCACCTTCTGCACTGTGATGCTGATACCGATTTTTCGACATCGGGAAACAATAGACATAGACTGCAGAGAGTCACCGCCTTGACTCATGAAGGACCGGCTAGGATCAACCTGCTCTATAGGCGTATCAAAGACTGCTGCCCAGATCTCCCTCAACCGTTGCACCGTCGGGGTCATCTCCGTCGAGTCGATGCGCACACTATCCTGTGCCGTCATGTGTTTGTAAGTGGCATCATCCAGCACTTTGACCCAGTCCCCGATCTGTTTCTTGTCGGCTTTGCCGGAGATGAGTATTGGGACTGTTTCCACAATGGCCCACATGGCGGGAATCATATAAGCCGGTAGTGTCTCTGCTAGAAATTCTCGAACCTCTCTCAAGTAGGCTTGTGCTGTCTTCATCAGGGAGCCATGGAGAAGTGTGCACGCATTTTCTGCTGCAGCTGTTGAATCCTTCAAAGCGGAGGAAGCGATATCAGCCAATGAGACGACTGCCACCAATCTACCTTTGCAGAGGCCTTCATGTGGTAAGACAACGGTGGCGTGTTGGATGCGCTCGTGGAGTAGAAGTCTTGACTCGATCTCTCCCAATTCGATACGTTGGCCATTCAATTTGATCTGGTGATCTTTCCTTCCGCAGAAGACGATCTTGCCGTCCGGGTGATACTTAACCAAGTCCCCGGTCTTGTAAAGTCTTCGTGCACCTCCAATCCTGCTGCCCCAGGCTGGATTCTCAATGAAGGCCCTCGCGGTCTTCTCTTGGTCGTGAAGATATTCGCGGGCAAGATTGGGACCTTCGAGGTTTAACTCACCAACACAACCCAATGGCGCGAGGCGATGGTGATCGGAAACGTCAGTGATCCACGTGCGGCAGTTGTTATGCGCATATCCGATGTTCTTGGGATCCGTCTGCTTTGAGACGTTGCTATTGGTCACAGAGATGACTGAAGCTTCTGTAGGACCATATCCGTTGATGAGCGTGAGACTCCCTCCCCATTTGAGCATATGTTCTTCGGACAGCGCCTCGCCACCGACCACTAAGACTTTCAAGGATGGCACATCTGATGGTTGAATCAACTGCGAAACGGATGGAGTCAAGAAGGCCCACGTGGGTCTAACGCTGTTGATTGCAGAAGCAAGATCAGACATCTTTTCGTCGTTGTTGGGCATGCATACACAAGCTCCTATTGTCAAGGGCGATATAATCTCCATGATTGCAGCATCGAAGGTGAAAGATGCAAAGCTGAAGACTCTAGAATTTGAATCCATGAGCATGGCTTTGCAATAAGCTTCCGAGCTTGAGCAAACAGCTTCATGCTCGACGACGACGCCTTTTGGACGACCAGTGGATCCCGATGTGAAAATAACGTAGGCCGCATTCTTACTTGAGGGTCGAGCAATGACAGCGGCTCCGTTATCAAGATCTGTTAGTTGAAGCAGCGATTGCTCATCGACCGGGATCACGACACCAGTCAGCCCTTGGTACCTCTCAGTGTACTGCGGAGAGCAAACAAGAAATCGAGCGCGTGTATCTTGTATGACATCCACATGCCGGCCCAAGGGGTGCGACGGGTCCAGAGGGACCATGGCGCCACCAGCTAGCATGATGCCGAGTTGAACCACGATCGCCCATCGCGACTTATCCACACAGAACGGGACTAAAGTCTCAGGCTTCACTCCGAGATACTGGAGATGCCCAGCCAGCCGTTCTACGTGCGTCTTTAGCTCCCTGTACGTGAAGCTGCCGTCCCAGGCACAGACGGCCTGAGTAAAAGGAGCTCGTTTGGCTTGCTGTAAGAAAAGCTCACCAATGGTGTTCTTGACAGGTATTGGTTGGTGACTATTCCATTCCTCGAGAGTGTTGATGTCCTGCTGGCTCACGATCTCTAAGGCGCTCAGCGTTGTCGTGCTTTCCGGTGCCGAAGCACAAAGACCGGTAAGTACGTGTTCGAGTTGATGCACCATTCTCTCGATCGACCACTTTGATAAGTGCACCTCGTTGTAGTGGAAATCCAGCCGTATACTCAATCCACTCGCAGTGCACTCGACCACAAGAGGATAGTTGAAGAATTTTGAACTGATGCCAGTGTCTTGCGGCTTCCAAAACTTGCTATCTTCAACATCATCATCGTTCGCTGCTGTCTGGATGACCAGAAGATTTCGGAAGTCACAGGCGAGTGCTGTCTCAGCACTCAGTCGCTTGATGTGTTGCAGGCCAATATGCTGATGGGGAATGATCTCTGTGGCCTTTAGATGGACATTACGCAGATATTCAGCCACCGTCAGCTCTCGCCCGACCCTGACCCTTGCGGGAACCGTGGTCAAGGTCGGACCCAGCATATCAATGATCCCATCGAGCGGAATATCTCTGCCCGTCAAACTTTCTCCAAACACCACATCTTCTGACCCACCTGTATGCGCAGACAGAAGTATCGCCCACGCACCTCGAATGATAGTTGGTAAGGTGATGCCCGTGATTTTGGACTTATGAGGTAGTTGCACAACATGACTTACAGTCTTGAAATCGACTTCTTGCTCGGCGATTGAATTGGGTAGAGCAGGGGGAAATTGGTAGGCTTGTAAGTCTTGGAACTTGGTGTGCCAAAAGCGATGAGATGCTTCTTTGTCGGAATGCAGGAGATAACCGATATACTTAGCGTAAGCAGTCTGGGTCGGTTGGGGCGAGCATTGGCAGTAGATGTCCTCGACTCGCTGAAGCATTTTGGGCATGCTCCAGCCGTCGTAGATCGCATGATGTATTGACCAGACGAAGTAGCGATCAGGGCCGTCTACGATGCTGAATCTGGAAAGTGGGCCGCCATTGTGTTCAGGTAATCGCACCGTCTTGGACGCCATTTCTGTTAACTTCGCATGATGCCATTCTATGGTTTCAGTGTTCAAAACAACCTGAACAAAGGTGTCCAAGCTTGTATGAACCACCCGTGTCCTCAGGATATCCATCTCCTCGACTGCGATCTGCCATGCTTTTTGAAACTGATTAAGATCAATCGACTCAGGTAGGCGAAAAACATTGTGCGCAACGTAAGCCCCGGCTTGACTTGTAGAAATAGTAACCAGGCCCTCTTGGAGGGGACTGCAAGGGTAGACGTCGGCGATTCTCTCCTTACTCACAGCGCAATGTCCCGCTAATTCATCAAGATACTTGTCAAGATCTCCAACCCTGTCATCAAGAAGGCTGAACTGTTTGTATACAATTTCCTTGTCCTCTTGTAGCTCAGTGCAAGCTTCTGCCATCTCGCCCAATGTTGGTTTGCGGAAGATATCGAATACACTGAGCGAAATTTGTTCCGCTCTTGCTGCCGAGCCGAGTTTCATCCCAATGACACTGTCACCGCCAATGGCAAAGAAGTTGTCATCAGTACTGATGGTTTCAGGTTGAATTCCGAGGAAAGATGCCCATAAACGTTGAAGACTCTTCTCCATTTCAGTGCTTGGCTCCCGACCCTTCTTCCTGTTGGATGAATTTGCGAGTCTGAATGCGGCTAGATCCTCCTGCGCAAGTGCCGTGACTGCCTTACGAAGCCTTATCCTGTCGAGTTTGCCGGAGGCTGTGAATGGCATGTGGGTGATTGGGAAGTAGAGTGAAGGGACCATGTATCCCGGAAGTGCTATGGTAAGCTTGGTTTTGAGATCTTTACTGATAGCAGTAATCTTCTCGGACATTGGCAGGATCAAAGCGTCTGGAGAAGCGCCATTCTCTTCAGAACAAATGAAGGCTGCAAGTGCGGTTGGTTGACCGACGGGAGCGGCCATCTCAACAGCGGCTTCGATATGATTGGGGAGGTTTTCCTTAACGTGATGTTCAATATCGCCCAATTCGATCCTCAAGCCGTTCAATTTGATTTGCGTGTCCTTCCTTGCAACGTAGATGATTTCTCCGGCCGCAGTATAGCGCACCAGATCTCCTGTTTTGTAGATCAACCGGGAATGGCCAGTGACAATTTCTTCATCATTGTAGGTCATCCAGTCCGGGCGCATAACGAAAGCTTTGGCCGTCTTCTCTTCGTTGTTGAGGTAACCACGTGCAACAGTGTTGCCCTCCACGATAAGTTCTCCCACACTACCGACCGGCATAAGCTGATTGTGATCATGGGGGTTCACAATCCAGCAGCGGCAACCAACGCTACGACCGATGTTGGAAGAGTCTTCATCAAGAATTGATCTGTCCAAATCCACTTTGACGCTGGTTGTGGCAATGACCGCACACTCACTTGGTCCATAAGCGTTTACCACAGCAGTCGAGCTGGACCACTTGGCGATATGTCGGGCTTGCATCGCTTCTCCTCCAGTGACAAGCACCTCGAGACTTGGTACCTTCTCCGGAACCAACATGTTCGCGACTGATGGTGTCAAAAGTGTCCACGTTACCCCCATACGATTGATTGCTCCTGAAATGTTATTCATTCGCTCTTCATCGCTGGGAATGCAGATACATGCTCCAGTCATCAAGGTGGTCAGAATCTCCATCACAGAAGCGTCGAAACAGAGGTTAGAGAATTGGAGAACCCGAGATGACTGTCGCATGAGGATAGCCGGCGCGTGTGAAGTAGCACCAGTTGCGAAAGCATGATGTGAGATGACTGTTCCTTTAGGCAACCCTGTGGTCCCACTAGTGAAAATCAAATATGCCGGGTCAGCTGGAGTAGGCTTCATTGTTACAGCGCCATATGGTACGCTTGGTTGTGGCCGTCGCGGGAAGCCTTCGTCCACGACGAAAGTATCAACGTCAGGAATGTCAGCAAATAGCTCACTGTGTTTTTCGGAGCACAGCACAAGCTTTGCCCCCACATTACCAACGATATAGTCAATCCGGCTCTTAGGATGCGAAGGCTCCAATGGAACGAAAGCTCCGCCAGCCTCAAGTACACCCAATATGGCCACCACAGCCCAAGTGGACTTCTCGAAACACAGCGGAACGTACATCTGCGGCCCGACACCGAGCGCAATGAGATGCTTGGCAAGTCTCTTCGCCAATGACATAAGCTTGACGTAGGTAAGATCTTCATTCCACGAGCATATTGCCGGTGCCGATAGGGGCAGTGTTTGTGACTGTTGGTAGATGATATCATGAACGCATCTGTCGACTTGGGGGAGAGGTGTGTCGTTCCAGTCGAATATTTGTTGTCGCTGTTTTTCGCTGCAGTAGGCAACACTTCCGATTTGCATACGAGAGGACGCAGTGTTGCTGACCGAGTGCAAAATCTGATCAAAGGTGTCTGAAATGTTCGAGACTTGAGATTCGCAGAGGAAGTCTGTCCAGTAGTTGAATTGGACGTCAATTCCTTGCTCCAGCGCTTCGACATTGACTGTGAGGGGATACTCTCCCGGGTCATATGCAGAGATCACATCATACTCGAGCTGTTCACTGCTCTCATCTGATGACCTGAAGCGTCTCTGGAACGTGAATACGGTGTTGAAAAGCGCTTGTCCAGCGCCGATCTCGTGTTGCATGTTGCTCAAGGAAAATGCTTGATGTTCCATACTGTCCGAATAATCACCCTGAATCTTCTCGAGAGCTTTGTTCACCTCGAGATCGTCACCTAGCTCCAAGTGACACACCAGCATGGAGATGAATAGTCCCACAGCATCTTGGATGCCCTGAACAGGGACATCTCTGCCAGAGGTGATGTAGCCGAAACATATATTCTCGTTGCCTGTATACACGCGAAGAACTAGGGACCATACCAATTGCAACACGTTGGATAGCGTTGCACCATTCTGAACACAGAATGAATTCAGTCCCGGAAGATTCTCAATATTCAGCTGGCATGTCCGGTTCTCCCGTTCCTGCACCGTACCGTCAAGCAAGGATGGGAAGGAGCAAGGCTCCGTATGATGAAGGTAGCGACGCCAATAGGCAAGATCAGACTCGTAAGAGCTTTTCTTTAGATAAGAGATATAATCGCGATTCGTTGGTGCCGGCACAATCTTGTCCGAGCCAATGTCATAGAACCTTGCAAGATCTCTGAGGATTATAGAGACCGAAGTTCCATCGCAGATAGAATGGCTAAGTTCCAGCTTGCAGAACAACTTGCCGGAAGTAGTCTCGCAGATTGTGAACTGGTGGTGCGGTTGCTTCCGAGAGAAGTCAATCGTTACCTGATCCCTCAGCTTTTCGACTGCATTGGCTGCATGCGCTTGCAGAAATACAATCGTCGGATCGATGGTCTTCACAACGGCCTGGTCCATGAGCCCTTCTTTTGCTAGGCTCTCAATAAACACTGTCCTCAACGATGGGTGTGTCTGTACCACCATCTGCCACGCACGTGCTAGCTTTTTCGCATTCAGCGGCGCAGATGGATTTGCAAGGCGCGGCACAAATACAGCTTGATACATATATTGCTTTGGATTCTTCACTTGACTAAGCAGCACGCCCCGCTGCATCGGTGACGAACCGTAAACATCTTCAACGTCCGATAGTGAGGTGACACCTGCCGCATTAAGTTTGTCTTGAAGTTTCTTGGTGCCATTGTACATCAATGGCAAGAGCGGGAAATTGTCGAGCGATGACTTGGATGGAACATTGAGCAGCTCTTCCGAGGACCGCCTCAAAGCTTTGTCAAGTGCTGAAAGCCACATCTTGATCGAATGCTGGCGTCGGATGTTCTGGGGGAAAGCGATGGAAACCTTCAAGCTGTTGTTGAAAACGCCGGCTGATATCTCGAACAGAGCAAAACGTGGCAAAGCAGGGTCAATGTCAAATTTGGATGACGTTTCGTTCATTGGTTGGAGTGAGGTGCTATTGTCGCGCACGGCGGCCGTTTTCTCCTGACCAGAGTAGTTGAATGCTATCTCCATTGGCCAATGCTTGCTGAACCTCTCTCTGCCCTCCTTGGTCAACATCCGGTGGGCAAAGTATTGCCTACCTTTGTCACGGGTACGGCTTCTTAAGTCTTTGACCCACCGAATAGCGCTGACGATGTTGTTCTCTGTAGTGGCTTCGGACGGAAGGAAGACCGGACTGATTGTTGTAAACCAACCGACAGTGTGGGACAAGTCGAGAGATGAATTCCACGGTTCACGACCATGAGCCTCGTTGAACACTGCAGGCGAGGCTTTCCTATCCGAAAACGTCTTGCAGAATGAGAAGAGGATCGACCCAAGGAGGATATCGATCATCTCCGAGCCAATCGATTGGTTGCAAGGACCGAGTAATTTGGTCGTAGTCGTACTGTCTATTTCCAATTCAAGACTGCGAACAGCCCCGTAGACATTCTTCGATTTCTCCATGCCCCAGTATGAGAGGTTGGTCATAGGTACGTCGTCCTCGAAGTCTAATCCGCAATAGAGCTCAGCCTGGGTGTAGTCCTCCTGAGATTGGCACCAAGTCGGAAATGGGAGCGACTTATGCGCCCTGACTCGTTTTGTAGTAAGCAGTCCCTCAAGATCTTGCTGGATGATGTTCCAAGACACAATATCGATAACGAGATGGTGTGCGACGAGCAGGAGAACCTTTGAGCCACTTTCGTCGGATTCGAAAAGAACAGCAGCAAATATCGGGCCTTTCTCGATATCAAGACCCTTCTGGCTCGCCTCAATTGACTTTGTGACCTCACTGGGAGAGGACCTGCCAGGACGAAGCGTGAATCGATACGATCTTGCCGAGTCTTTCTCCACCATCTGTGTCCATTGGCCACTTTCATCTTTCTGAAAGTTAGCCCTCAGCATTGAATGGGATTGCACCAAAGTCTTGAGAGCAGATGTGATGTTCTCAAGGCTTTGGGAGGAAGGCAAGCGCAATACAACGCTCTGATTGAAATGGTGGACTTTACTCCCCACCCACTCAAAATAAAGCTTTTGCATCGGACTCAACCCATACTTCCTCCCAAACTCTTCCTCCGCATACTTGACCACAGTCTTCTCAAGGCTGACTTTGGTGGCTAATTGCCTAATCGAATCACTGCGGATGATATCCTGAACATTTGTACTGATTCCCTCGGCGCGACATTTGGACAAGACTTGTAGAGCGGAAATTGAGTCTCCACCAAGGAAGAGAAAATTTGTCTCCAATCCTGTTTTCTCCAACGGCAGATCTAAGGCCTTTGACCAAATCTTTTGTAGCCGGCCCTCCATCTCCGAACCTATCGTTCCTGCTGCTTCACTGGAAACATTAGTACCAGATATCTTCCGATTCACCTCCTCAGGCATATCTTCAAGCCAGGTTTTGATTCGCTTGCTATTCAATTTCCCACTCGGTAGCATCGGGATGGTGACTAGGACCACCCAATTGGACGGAACCATGAAGGGCTGGAGGTGATTACGGAGATAGTCCCCAATCCTGCCCACATGCGCTGCGGCATCCTCCTGTGAGACTATCTCTAATTCATCGTATGAGGTCATTTGAGCCATCCTCTCCTTGAAGGAAAGAACAGCAACCAGGCGCTTCGCGAAATGCCCAGACGCTGGGATAAGGGCCAGGGCATGCTGAACAGCCGAGTCGTGGCGCAAGTGGTGTTCGATTTCACCCAATTCCAGTCTCTGCCCGTGGAGTTTCGTCTGATTGTCTTTTCTGCCCGAATACAAGATTGATCCATCTTCCGCGTACCTAACCAGATCCCCTGTCTTGTAGATCTTCGAATAAGCTTTCATCCCCAGCACTTGAAACTTCTCCAGCCACGCCGGTGCCGGCACGAACGCCGCCTCTGTCTTGGCTTTCTCTTTCAAGTAACCACTAGCCAAGATGGGGCCTTGGATTACTAATTCACCGGCGGCACCCACAGGAACCAGCTCATTTTGATTGTGTTGGTTGACAATGAAGCAGCGACTACCCACTGCGGTACCAATACTGGAGAATTTGGAAGAAGCCGTGACATGACTGTTGACTGCGGCCACGACTGCGGCTTCGCTGGGCCCATACGCATTGACAAGTCGAGTCTTATCCGCCCACGTCAAAACGTCTATCTGAGACATCGCCTCACCACCCAGGACCAAAGTCCGAAGTCCGGGGACTGTGGATGGCGAGAGCAATTTAGCAAATGAAGGCGTTAACAAGGCCCAATTGACACTAAGGTCGTTGATCGCTTTGGCAACATCATTCAAACGCGTTTTATCATCCGGTATACACACACAACCGCCCAAGAGGAGCGTGGAAAGGATCTCCATGACCGAGGCATCGAATGTATATGAAGCGAATTGCAAAACCCGTGATGATGATTGCATTCCCATGGCTGGACCATGTGCCAGGGCTCCGCTGGAAAATGCCGAGTGCGATACCAACGTCCCTTTAGGCTTCCCAGTTGAGCCGCTCGTGAAAATGATGTATGCGATATCTGTACTTGTATATTGTGGAAGTGGTTCGTATTTCTGGGGGCAAGCCATGATGGTCTGACGGTCCACCACAACCGTCCTGGCGCCCAAAGATTCACACAGCTCCTGATATTTTGGCGAACAAAGAATGTGTGTAGCATCAGCATCTTGCACGATTCCTTGCAGTCTCGTTTTCGGGGCCTCCCCATCAATTGGTACGAAAGCTGCTCCGACTTTCATAATTGCCAGCATCGAAACAACGACTAGTGCTGTCTTTTCAAAACACACTGGCACGTAACTTTGATGGCCTATGCCAATACTAAGTAAATAGTGTGCAAAAGACGTCGCTGTCTGCTCCAATTCGCGGTATGTAAATTGAGCGTCCCAAGCGCAGATAGCTGGACATGAGAGCGGGAGCGATTGTGCCTTCTCATGGATGATCTCATGCACACATCTTTCAATACACATCGGAGCTTCGCTGTTCCATTCTCTGATAGTGGCTTCGTCATCCGCATGGAGAATTCGCATCTCACCTAGTGTGCAAGGATCCGTGTCTATTGAGCTCAGCTGGGTCAAAGCGTATTCGAAGTACCGTACGAGTCTCTCGAGTTGCCATTGAGAGATACATTGTGGGTCGTAGTGAGCCTCCAGCTCAATCTCAGAGGCGTGGATGTCAAACGAGACGGTGAGCCCGTAAGTGAAGAATACACTTCCAGAGCCAGCAGCTTGTTCCACACCAAAGAAATCACTCGTGTCTGCCACCTCGTTATTAATTGAGATCAAGTTTTGGAATTCGCATGCGTTCCTCGTATCTGCATCAATACGAGTGATCTTCAAGAGACCCATATGCTGATATGGCAATGCCTCTGTAAAGTCCCTTTGAAACTGTTTTAGGTAATCGCCTACTTGGAGATCGCGTTTGGCCTGCACACGGATAGGTACAGTAGCGAACGCAGGCCCGGTCATGTCTTCAATACCAGGAAGAGGAGTATCGCGGCCAGAGAAGATCTCACCAAATACTATGTCGTCCGAGTTCGAGTATGCAGAGATAGTCAGTCCCCACGCCGAACGGATGAGCATTGGCATCGTCATTTCCGAGTTCTGCTTTCTCGAGATCGGTATGAAGTTCAAGAACCGACCTATCGCATCTGGCTGGTATGCCGGCTTCGGTAGCGCAGGAAATTGAGGTGACGTAGTCCCAGTCAGTCTTGATTGCCAGAACTTTGCGGATTCGGCTTTGTTTTCGTTGAGTAAGAATCGAATGAATTGAGGATACAATGGCGCTTTCATTGGAGCGATCGATACATTATCCGATCCCTCGTAGTAATGTGTCCGGACCTTTTGTAACACCAATGGCACAGACCATCGATCGTACAGCGCATGATGGATAGTCCATACGAAAAAAAACTCGCTTTCATCTTTCCCTTTGACAATGGCATAGTTCGACAGACTGCCTTCACTGTGAGCTTCTTGAAACTCCTTTAGATCAAAAATATGATCCAAGTCTTCAGGCTCGGACCAAATGACGGGTTTATCAACAACAGTCTGAAGAAACCCGAGTGACTCAGTAAAAACAATCCGAGTCCGCAAGATGTGATCATGATCCAGGACAGCCTGCCAAGCATTCTTGAATTTCTCAACGTCAATACCGATCATCCGATACGTAGTCTGAGCGACGTAAGCTCCAGGCTTCCTACTACTCAAAGCAATGAGTCCCTCTTGCATAGGCGTGCAAGGATACACATCCACAATCTCCTTCACCTCGATATTGCACAATCTTGAGACTTCATTGATGACCTGGTCAGTCGGAATATTTGCCGGCAGAAGCTCAAATGGTTCTGGTCCAGTCAGTGGCTTCGGATCCATAGCCAAGTCATCTGAGATCTGCGCACCAGCGCACATTTCCGAGAAAATTGGGTTGCGGAATATGTTCCCTACAGTAAGATTGATTCCCTTAGACCGCGCTGTAGTGACGAGACGAATTGCAGCGATAGAATCACCACCCATGCGAAAGAACTGCGAATTCATGCCAATCGAGCCAGCCTCAAGGTGGAGCAGATTTTCCCACAGGCCCGCCAAAGTCTTCTCGACTTCAGAGTAAGGTTTGCGGCCACTATTCCCAGCGAGGCGAAACATAGCGATTTGGTTCTCGGTCAAAGACTCAGCAAGTGCTTTCAGCTGTTTTCGGTCCAATTTTCCAGAGCTTGAAAGTGGCAGACACGCCAGAGGTATATACATGGAAGGGACCATGTGTTTTGGTAGCAGCTTGGCTAAGACTATCTCCAAATCCTTGAATGTGGTCTGGAGCGCGGTAGTCATGGGAAGAATGGTGCTCCCTGTCGTAGTGGAAGAATCAAACTTCTGTGGACACGCAAAAAGAGCTAGCATTTTCAGGCCACTTGGTGCAACCAGCTCGACACCGAACTGCCAATTTGAAGGAAGGTTATTCTTAACATGGAATTCGATCTCACCCAATTCGATTCTTTGGCCGTGTAGTTTGATTTGATGGTCCTTTCGTCCACAATAGTCCATCGTGCCGCTAGCATTGTATCGCACCAAGTCACCAGTCTTGTACATTCGTCGAGGACCAGGATAATTCCCAATCTTCGGCCGATAAGCCTGCGCCCATTCAGGATCTTGGATGAAAGCCTTGGCGGTCTTCTCGCTATCATTCAGATATCCTCTGGCAAGGATCGGACCCTCGATCAACAATTCACCCTCGCAGCCGATTGGGACCAGACGATTATGGTTTGTGGGGTCGACTATCCAAGAAACGCTGCCAACAGACTTTCCAATGCTCGAAGGGTCGCTGTCCTTGTTGAGACCCGTCCTATGGGTGGAATTTATCGAGCATTCGCAAGGTCCATATTGTGCGTGGATCTCCACTTCATCGGCCCATACTTTCAATACAGCTTTCGTCAAGGCTTCACCACCCAGAGACATCCACTTGATACTTCGCATCTCCGCAGGATTGAGATACATCGCCACAGTGGGAGTCAAATCGATCCAATTCGCATTCAGCCTCGTGACGGCACCTGCTACGTCGTTCATGCGGTCATGATCTGAAGGTACACAGACGGTACCACCACGCATTAACGTGGTGAAAGTCTCTTCTAAACAATTGTCAAATGTGTAACTGGCGTATTGCAAGAAGCGTGTTCCTTCATCCATTCCCAGTATGGACCCATGCGCGGCAGCGCTGCTTACCAGTGCCGAATGCTCCAAGACAACCCCTTTGGGCTTACCAGTACTGCCACTTGTGTAAATTGTGCAGCAAGGATTACAGGGTTCTGCTAATCTTTTGGACCTGTTCTCAAGGAGCTGCAACTGATCGAGGAATGCAGCGTCAACCGAGACAACACGCAGGCCCATCCCAGTGAAGAGAGCGTTATAGCATGGCGAAGTCAAAATGACTTTCGCCTGTGTATCCTTGATGCGCATCTCGAGTGCGGCGGTGGGATGCATGGGATCTAAACTCGCGAACGCACCCCCTGCTTTCAACACACCGAGCATGGTAACTGGTGTATATGCGGACTTTTCACAGCAGATGCAAACAAAGGATTCAGGGCCGACACCGAAGAATCTCAAGTATCCAGCGAGTTTCTCTGCCAGTATATCAAGCTCGGTGAAAGTCAGAGACGCGTCCCAACCGCACACAGCTTCTTTATTAGGATGGAGTGAGACTTGTTCGCTCACAACCTCGTGGACAGTTTTGTAGATCTTTGATGGGATCTTGTTGTTCCAAGACATGATCAGCTGTCTATCGGGTTCGCTGATACCGTTCAATTGGCCAAGCTTCTTCTCTGATTGTTCAACGATGTTCTTGAGCGCATGAAAGAATGAGTTCGCTACATTGATGGCATGACTGTCTGATAGACAGTCAGTCCAGTAATCTAGATCAATAGCGGCCGCTTCATCAGATACTTCAATGTTAATCGAGACGTTGTATTCCGTGGGATCATAGTAAGGGCGGTGCTCTTCTAATGATATCTCATGCTTCTCGGCCGTCATCGCCTGAGATATTTTACGATATGACAAGCAGGTATTGAAGAGCCCGTCCCCAGAGAGTTTGAGAGCGTGCATAACCTCCGACAGCGCTGTCTGCCGGTGCTCCTGTGCTTCTAGGAGGTCCTTCTGCACCTGTCGCAATGTTTCCGTGATGGGCGTATCCGGAGAAAGACCCACTCGGCAAACGGCCATGTTCACAAGATATCCCACCGTCTTATCCATGTTCTTGATTACTGGGTCTCGTACCGAGATTAGATATCCATAGCAGATGTCTCTAGAACCAGTATAAGCTTGGAGGGTCAAGGCCCACGCAAGGTGGAAAATATTGGCCATTGTGACGCCGTGCAACTCGCAGAAGTTTTGGAGTTCATCAAAAGCTTTGTAGTTGAAACGCTGCGACTGTAGCTTTCGCTCAGTCGGAGGAGCGGAAGAGTCCTTGAGTACTGGAAAGCTGGTAGGTTCTACTCTAGAAAGGAAAGACTTCCAGTATCTGAGGCCTACTTGAAGGGGCTGGTTCGCCAGAAAAGAGATGTAGCCGCTGTATAGTGGCCCGGTCTCTCCCAGAAGCCCTCCCTCGTAGGAGGATACAATCTCTTTGTAAATTATGTCCATTGATGTCCCGTCAATCAGAGTATGGCTGATCTCCAATTTAAAGAAGGCTTTCCCATTGAAAGTTTCGAGAATTGTCATTCGATGAGCAGGAACAGAGTCGTTGTATTGCATCTTGGGTTGCTCGGCGAAAGCGCGGTCAACATTCTCCTCGGATTCTCGCCCCAGATGTTCGATATTTGCGTTGAAGTTTTGCAAGACCAGTTGATCATAGAGTGCGTCGCCTTGACTTAGACTCTCAATGAAGAGGGTGCGCAGAGAAGCATGGCGACGCACGACGTTCTGCCACGCTTTTGCAAGTCGACTACTATCTATTTGTATTCTCGCGTCTATCGCTTTGACCTCATAGGTCCCTTCGACTGCATACATACCTGCGTCTCGTTTCGTACTGATCAAGAGACCCTGTTGTATCTGTGAGCACCTGTAAATGTCTTCAACATTAGCGATATCTATTCCAAGGGAGGGAAGTTTCTCTGATGTTAGTCTCTGGAGACCATCATAATCCAGTGATAGAAGAGGATAATCGCTGAGTGTGGGACAACGAGCCATGCTGGCAATTGCTGATGGCATCGTGCGGAGAGTATCCTGACACTCAGATATCCAAGAAGTTACCTTGTCCAGGTGCTTCATGCCTTGGTTAAATGTGAACGAATAGCGAAGCTTGCCTTGCACAATCACTGCCGAGATTTCAAACAGCCCAAACCGAGGAGTTTCTTGACCGTAATCAGCTTTGCCACCAGCAGCTCGTGCCTCACCCGCCATCTCTTCAGCTGGCACAAGAAGAGCATTGTCCCGTTCGAGTTGCTGGTATGTTCCTAAGTAGTTGAAGGTGATTTCAAGAGGCCAATGCCCTCCGAATCTTTTCGCGCCCTTGGCAGTAAGGAGGCGGCTGGCAAAGTAAGGCCTACCATTGCCGGGGACTGAACGACGGTAGTCCTTCACACGACACAGCGTATCGGTGAAGGGCTTAGACCCAGCCGAGGCGATGTACACCGGATACATTGTTGTGAACCAGCCGACGGTCCGAGACAAGTCAATGGACCTATCCCATATCTCGCGACCATGGCCTTCGTTGAAGATTACAGGTGCGGTACGGTCAGTGAAGACTCGACAGAAGGAATGGATCATGGCTGCAAGTAGGAAATCGAGGGGCTCAGTTCGAAATGCATCATGACACTTTGACATCAGCAAAGATGTCAAGGCTGTGTCCAGCTCAAACCCTTTACAATCGACATTTCCATAAATATTCTCACGTTCTTGGACACCCCAGTAACTAAAACTTTGCGCTGGTATCTCGTTAGTAGGCAGAACCGTATTGATAGAGGCCTTCTGCGCATCCTCCTGTTGTAATCTACACCACGCTTGGAAAGATAGACATGGCTCGGCCTCTGCGCCAGTTGTGGGGTTTGTGAGGAGTTCTTCCACCTCCTCCAGAATCACTCGCCATGAAACAAGATCGATGACGAGATGGTGAGCGGTCATGAAAAGCAACTGGTCGCCGTTACTGACGTCGAAAAGGTCAACCGCGAAGAGTGGTCCATCTACTGGGTCGAGTGAGGCTTGGCTTCTCGACATGACAGGGATGGTATCTTCCTTGGAGGCGCAGCGGGTATGATTGAAAGAATATGATCCAGCAATATCACTGGTAATACGCTGTTTCCACTCGTCATCCAGTGCTGATAGATGGAATCTCGCTCGTAGCATGGAGTGTCGGTTCACTATCGTCTTCGCCGCTTGATGCATCACCGCTGGTTCGACTGGTTTCGTCAATCGCACGAAAAAGCTTTGGTTGAAGTGACCTTTATCACGCGGAAATTCAAAGTACAGACTTTGAATTGGCGAAAGTTCAAAGTCTTCTTCGATCTTCTCATCATAGGTTGTACTGCGTGCGACTGTCTCTACCAGGGTCGTGAGGTGACCGATAGATTTGGCACGCAAGATATCCTGAACAGTAATGCCGATATTCCGCTTCTTGCAATGACTCTGCACCATCATTGCTGAAATGGAATCGCCTCCTAAGCTCAAAAAGGATTGTTTCCGTAAGCCTATCTGGCTTGGCTGGAGGTTCAGCACGTGACCCCAAATTAGTCTCATTTGATTTTCGAGTTCTGTGGCCAGCGGCTCATTCTCATCAGCTTCACCAGACCCAATCCACTGAGAGTACTCTACATCGTTGATGTCTTGGATGGCACACATCAAAGCTTTACGATCCAATTTCCCGGACTTCAACAGTGGAATCGCCTGATAGACAAGCCAAATGGAAGGCAACATGAACGCAGGTAGCTGAGTAGACAGTCGTTCACGAGCTGCAATGATGATAGGTTCTGCCTCTTCTCGACCTTTCTTGTCAATTAATAACGGCATTTCCGAGCCACCGACTGTAGAAACACCTTCCAACGATATCGCAGCAACCAAGCGACCCGAACAGAGCCCTACTCTCGGCAGGACAACCATACCACGTTCGACAGACAAACAGGCTCGGAGATGATGCTCGATGTCACCGAGCTCGATGCGCTGCCCATGGTGCTTTACCTGCGTATCCTTGCGGCCAATAAAGTGAAGCATCCCATTTGGGGTATGATACCGGACAAGGTCCCCAGTCTTGTACATTCGCCGTCGTGTGACGCGCCGGAAACCCATAGACTGCTGCGCCCAGGGTGGATCCTCAATGAAAGCATCCCGAGTACGGTCATTATCATTCAAGTACCCACGGGCTAGTGTCGGACCTTCAATCAGCAACTCCCCAATACATCCAGGAGGAACAAGTCGATCATGATTTTCTGGATCGACGACCCAAGTCTTTACTGAGAGTGGATGACCAATAATTGATGGATCGCCGTGCAAGGGAACGTCAGGGTTCAAGGTCGCGGCAACAGAGCATTCAGCCGGACCATATGCATTCATCAATTTGATCCCAGTTCCTGACCATGTTGTCATATCATCTCGACTCATGCCCTCTCCCATGAGCAGCAGCGTTTCCAAGACAGGGAGCTCAGACGGATGTAGGAATTTGACAACAGACGGCGTAAATTCGGCGAAAGTGACACGCATCTGATTCATAGCGTCGGCGAGGCCATTGAGCCTAGAAAATTCACTCGGAATACAAATCGTGCCACCGAACATGAGAGCCGTCAAGGTCTCGATGATAGATGCGTCAAAGATGTAGGACGCATACTGCAGGATTCGTGTACTCGAATCGATCGTAAATGATGGAGCATGAGCCTTGGCGCTCGCACAATACGCGCGATGCTCTACGACAACGCCTTTCGGTTCGCCAGTCGAGCCAGAGGTCCATAGGACGTAAGCAGCGTCTGACGGAGTGGCACGGCGTAGCTTATCAGAGGGACTCCCAGGTAGACTCTCAAAAAGCTCCGCATCGACTTGTGTGACTTCGTGTACAATTGGTGCTAGTGTCTGACGGTATTTCGGTGAACAGAGTAGCAATCTAGCTTCTAATCTTTCCACTAGTTTCTTAAGCCGAGGTAGTGGTTGGGAAGCATCTAACGGACAAAAGGCTGCACCAGCCTCCATGACGGCTAGCATTGCTACTGGTACCCATACCGATTTTTCGAAACAAAGAGGGACAATGGTGCCGGGTCCTATTCCTTTGTTGGCCATGATCTGTGCCAGACTACGGACATATCGCCAAAGGCTGCGGTACGTGAGACTACCGTCCCATGCACATACCGCTTCATCGTCAGGCTTGGCGTGAGCTTGTTCGTGGACAAGATCGGTGACGCATCTATCCACAGGCTCAAAGGAGATCTGATTCCATTCGTATAGACGTTGTTTGTTAGCTTCACTCAAATAATCTATATCCTTCAAGCGCTGGCTGGGTGAGTGACTAAGCAAACTCAAGACGTGACCGAGAGTGTTCGCGAGACTTTCAATATAGACTGTCGAAGCATCAGAGCTCCACGATCTTAGGAACATCCTGGGGGTATTCTCGTTGACTTCCACTTGTAATGTGATATTTCCCTAAGTGAATTGTCAGACCGATTAAAAGTATTGTCATATAATTTGAGATTCTCATAACTCACTTTCATAGTTTCCTTAGGTGTCTTGGCAGCAAGCATTTGCGCAGACATATCCGAATCGCAGATGCACACCCCAGTATTCACAATATGAGGTATCGCCTTAATCTCTAAGGTAGTCGCGCTTGAATGGGACGTAATTAGTCGCTTCTGCTCGATGCCCGCAATCACATCTCTGGCGTTCTCCGTGTACCTAGATAGGGTTTCGTCCTCATCGAAACTTATCCGGAGAAGGGATGCTGTAGTATTCCCGAAGCTGTACTCGAAAGTGACTCGATCTTGACCTATGTAGCATCGTAACAGAAGTGCCCAAGCTGTACAGGTTATGCCATGAAGCAATCGTCTGTCACGCCGACAAATATCGATGAACGCTTCGGCTTTTTCGAGGCTAACCTCCATCCTTGTGATATGGGAAGACCCGCTGATCTCGCCATCCAACAGAGGGATCTTGCATGCTTCAGCCTCCGAAGCTGATATGAAAGTGCAGCAAGAGGCTTGGTCCTTCATATCGACCATAATTTCGTATTAGTCTCAGAGTGTCGAGCACAACGCCACAGGTAAGATGTCTCCTGGTGGAATTGAGGCAGAATCAGATGTGTGTAGGTGTTCGAGTATACCTGTCAGGACCTTGATTTCTTCGTCGGTCTGTGATGAGTTTTGGCACGCTGAATCGTGATTTATAAGCTTTACAGGATTGCAAGAGCTACTGCAGATCTTGGGATAAGATTTCCCCGAACCTGGGGAAGTCCCAGATTGCCACATATTCCAGGGAAATTCTTAAACGAGCAACGCCACAACGAATGATTCGTGGCCAAGTCGTACCCGTTTGGCTTAGGGTTCTGTAAGTGCTCTCGAGGCTATCGTCTCCTTAGCTAAGCCATGCCATCATGATAATACAACCGCCGACCATATGACAGTGTAGGTCTTCATTGTGTTGTTTGGCTTTGGGCCGACCTCCGATGCTACAGCCGAACCATGTAAAACGCCACCATATAGATTGGTTGATGTTTGACAAGGCTTGACAGGGATATGATCGCTATTTTCGGCCTTAAAACCATCTGACGAAAGCGAGAGCCTGTGGTGACGGAAGTGGAGCCCTCGTGCTATACCAACCAGTGTGTCTTACGGAAGACGAAGTGAGTCGTAGTACCATGGACCTATACTCCTCTTACTAACACCAGTCCACCATGTGTATGGTCTCAACCCTCTGGGTGGACTACTTCTGAGTTGAACCATTGGCACTCAGCCTTAACAGAGTAAGGAGGAATGCACCCGGTTCTCGGTCCAATTCTGTTGCTACCCTGCCTGACGTGTGGCGTCGCCAAGAAGTAGAAGGCAGCCTCAGTATTCTTCTCTACCAAGGACCATGCTGGTGGGTAGCCTCACATGTCTCATGGAGTGTCCAAAAGGAGACATTGCAAGCGATCCTGCATTGACGGCGTTATGGGTGCGAGGAACAAGCAAGGGGAGCCGTGAAGTCTTCGGCTCATGACATCGTCTGGACCGCGTCTGCTTTACTTGGACCCTAACGGGTGGCTACCTGAAGCCTGCATTGGTGCTGCAACATCGAGATGCGTGATGACTCAGACATGCGGACCTGTGTGCTATAGCAATTCCATGGAGGGCAATTTCGTTTACCTAATTCAATTGTTGGCGGTTCGAGGATTTCTTGCTTCGTCAGTGGGTACCGTTAAAAGCGCGCGACACATATGTCGTTTGAGCTGAGGTCATTGCGTGATAAAACGGCCAGATCTAGAAGGAACTAACAGCGTTAGTGCGGAAACCGTACGGGCCCTTGCGGGTTCTTCCATCCCCGCATCCTCAATTTAGGAGGGGGCGGACTATACTCGAAGGGGAACCAGACGAGATTGGATCAAGCCCGATACGGAAGCGCCTGAGACACATCATATTTTGGTAAGATTTGACGAGACCGAACATCGAGTTAAGGTTGAGGGAGCCATGGAACAGGGAAAGGACCCGAGGGCCGCCGTCAGCCAAGATCATTAGAATACCCTAAAAGTTTAAATATCAGCACAATAAAGTAGGTACCCCACAAAAAGATCTAGCTCACGCTATCAGTAGATCGGTCGGACATCCTCCCGCGACTGGCATCCCTGGTAGAATAATAGCCCTGGTAGAATGATAGCCCTGGTTAGGATAGTATAGTTCGCTTATTATACCCTGTCATAGCAAAGGACATTGAAGATGGCAATGCTGAGCCGACGAATGGGAGAGGGGCAACAGCCCTCCGCGACCGGGACACCCAGCAGTCCGGACACATGTTGTGCCACTCCCTTTGCCGTCCTCCCGTAACGGGTAATGGTCCAAGTTGGCAGGCTGTAACGCAGGGTTTCCCCAGGGATGTGCTAAACTCGGGTGATCCGGGTGCGAGGTGCAGATCAGCCGCTCCTATCATCGCCACTTAGTCTACAATTAGACGAATCACGTGGCGGCCAGTGTTCCAGATGAACGTGGTAATAACACAGTGGCTTTTGTTGCACTAGCAGCTCCACCGTAGGCCAGCGATCTCTCTAGCAAGGTGACACGCAGATTGGCTCCAGGTAATGCCGCCGTCTTTGCTGGCTGTGCACTACAGAGCTGAGAGAAGAAAACACCAAGCCAAGGGTTGTAGCGTTCTTGTAAGCAACATCAATCCTCTCATCCTTGTTCATCCATTCTTTTGGTGGAGCTGTCGATCATGAGGGGCGCTGGAAGAACCACGCAGCAAAAGACTGTCTGATACGGGATGTCGCCTGGTTGGGCGCATACCAAAGTAGCCGATCCTATCAATCTGTTCGATTGGTCGGTGGCCATTTGGTTGGGACTCCACCACGTCGACTTGGGCCTGTGTAATAGAGTTAGTCTTAAGAGCAGATCAAAGGCTTCATGGGACCTAGCGACTTCCAACTCTGTCCCCTCGATGTTCATCATAGGAATATTCAGTGCCAAGAATCAGATTCGTGTGGCTTGACGCAAGACGAACCCAAGCCGGAAGTGGGAAGCTCGCCACATACACCGGTGCCGTGCTCCTGGAATTCTCTCCCACCGCAGCACGTGCATTGGGGTATTCTGCAGTCGCACATCTTGCATGCCATATAAAACACATGCGATTTGAAAATTCGTTATCCCACTCTGCTGGCGACCTCATCTCTAAATCTTGTGGATACATTGCCGTAACTGCACTGATGATCATCACGTAAGCTGCATCTTTAGATGTGAGTTGCACAGTCATACGCAAATATGGTAGGACCGGGGTCATGCGTGCTGAGTGACGATACATTGGGGCCTTGGGCCGGCAACTGTCGGGGAGGTTTCGATTTCACTTTATTGTTCGAGCAATCAATATTATCCCTCCTTCCGCTGTGTGTATTGCTTTTGATCATTCCTCTCCGGATTTCATACCTGATCAAGAGGGACATCAAGGTCGACCGAAGCCTCTTGTCGCCTTCGAAATGGGTATGTGGGCTCCTCAATCCCTACTCTTGCTCGCCGATTCCACGAACGGAATTGAAGCTTAGACTATGCAGGTGTTGTATGCAGTCTATGGAGTTATCCAGGTTGCTCTTTTGGCGCTTTGGGCACAACCATCGACAATCAGAACCAAAGCTTCCATACCGAATGCTGTCGTCAGCGTTATCGGTGCATGCGCCCTCGGAGTCCTATCACACATGGAACACCAACGAACCCTCCGGCCTTCCCTAATCCTGAATATTTGGTTGCTCATAACCCTCTTATTCGACATTGCTCAAGTAAGGACGTTATGGTTGCAAAAATATCAGCCGGCGACTGCCCCTGCAATGGCAGTCTCGGTCGCCATTAAGGCCGGCCTTGTCGTTGTGGAGGCCATCGAGAAACGTAGCATCTTGCGCGGCAAACGGAAAGCTGTCACACCTGAGTCAACCGCAGGCTTCTACAATCAGGCGGTCTTCTGGTGGCTCAATCCTCTTTTCATCAAGGGCTACTCCAAGTCACTGGAGCTGGAAGAGCTATACGGGCTGGACAAACATCTGTCGTCGGGCTATCTCTATCCGCGAGTGAAGACAGTCTGGGAGAATCTTACAGCCAAGGGACCTCATTCGCTCTTGCTGCTGTTTTTCCAGAGATTCAAATGGGACTTTCTCTGCGCTGTCCCTCCTCGCCTCGCATACATTGGCTTCACGTTCTGCCAACCATTCCTGATTACTCAAGCAGTCGAGCTCTCTTCGCAGCCCATCACGGTAGCTTCACGGAATGATGGATATGGCCTCATTGGTGCATATCTTATAGTATACGTTGGCATCGCGATTACGATGGCCCAATACCAGCATTGGACATATCGGTCGATCACAATGGCCAGAGGAGGTTTAATCTCTATGCTCTTCGCCAAAACCTCCTTGCTGAAGTCAGATGACGTTGATCCATCAGCATCACTGACGCTAATGAGCGCTGATATCGAGCGAATAACAAACGGTTGGCAAACGATGCATGAGATCTGGGCGAACATCATTGAAATCGGCGTTGCAATATATTTGCTGGAACGTCAGCTGGGAGCAGCCTGTGGGATCCCAGTTGGGGTTGCTGTTGGTAAGTGCACCCCCGAATTGGGCAGATCCTTTATCATGGGCGTACATCTGACCATGTATGCAGTATCCTTGCTTGGCTCGGTTTCGATTTTGAACATCATCATGCAAAGCCAGGCCCAATGGCTTGAAGCAATAGAGAGACGGATCAGCGCCACGACGACAATGCTAGGCTCAATGAAACGAGTCAAGATGTGCGCCTTGACCGAAGTATTCAATTCCAGTCTTCATGGCCTGCGGATGGAGGAACTCAGCGTTTCCGGCAGGTTTCGTAGGCTCCTGATAGCCAACCTGTTTTTCTCGTTCGCCACTCAGCTGATCGCCCCAGTTTTGACTTTTGCCGTGTTCTCAATACTGGCGCTCAGGGATGGTAACACCACCCTGACTATTAGCAAAGCATTCACTTCGCTCTCGCTTTTCGCACTTCTTGCCGAGCCTTTGGCTTCACTACTAATGGCTATGGCCCAATTTGCGGGCTCTGTGGGCTGCTTCAGGCGCATTCAGACATTTCTGGAAAAGAATGAGCACGCGGATGCACGGCTGCAGCCTTTTCCGGACAGTTTCAAGAAAAATGCAAGTTCCCAATCGAATGCTGAAAGTTCTCAGTCAGACAGCAGTGGCGCTGAGTTGTTCTTTCACAGAGAGAAGAGTCCTGCTCGTGAGGTGCTTGAGAAAGTCATGAGTCCATACTCAAATCCTGAAGGCGATGCGCTCATTCTACGAAGTGCGAGCTTCGGCTTTGATAGCGAGAAGGAATCTCTGATCAAATCTATGGACGTAAAAGTTCCCCGCGCAAAGCTTACAATGATCGTGGGTCCAGTAGGATGCGGAAAAACTGTCTTGTTGAAAGGGCTCCTTGGTGAGATACCGACAATGTCTGGGACGGTGCAGCTCTTCTCCGAGGATGTCGCCTACTGCGAGCAGTCTCCATTTCACATGAATGGTACCATCCGCGATAGTGTAGTAATGTTCGAAGAGTTTGATGATCGCTGGTACAATTGTGTACTTGAAGGCTGCGCTTTAGACGAGGACTTGCAGCAATTGCCACTCGGTGATCAAACGCGAATCGGAAGCAAGGGCATCGCATTGAGCGGTGGTCAATGCCAGCGGCTCGCCTTGGCTCGTGCTGCATATGCCAGACGAGACCTCTGCATCCTTGATGACATCTTCAGTGGGCTCGACCGCGACACAGAAAATCGCATTTTCCACAGTTTGCTTGGCAAGGATGGGATCTTCCATCGCCAGTGTGCAACCGTCATCCTTGCTTCCTCGTCCGTCAAACGCCTACCATACGCAGATTATATTGTCGTCCTGGATGGACAGGGCAATGTTTCTGAGCAAGGAAGTTTCCAAGAGCTCAACGCGAGTGGCGGGTACGTATCCAACTTCGACCTGCCGGCACCCGATTGGAGGTTTGAAGCAAAAGAGACCAAATTCGATCAGCTCTTTCCGCCCCCAACCGAGCTCGTTCATGGCCCTATCGCAGTGAAAGCGACGAAAGGCCTAAGTGAATTGGAGCTCGATGCCAATAGACGAACTGGCGACCTTTCAGTGTATGCATACTACACCAAGACTGTCGGAAAGACCGCTGTGATAAGTTTCATCGCTGCTATTTGTGGGTATGTCTTCGCGATGGCCTTCCCACAAGTCTGGTTAGGATGGTGGGCTACCGCCAATGCTGATCATCCGAACCAGAAGCTAGGATACTATCTAGGTATCTATGCTCTGCTCGGGGTTGGGGGCCTAGCATGCCTCGTGGTCGGATGTTGGGAGTTGCTTGTCACCATGGTGCCACAGGCAGGTGAAAAATTCCACCGAAGGCTGCTCGACACTGTTCTAGCCGCTCCACTGTCATTTTTCTCCACAACCGACACTGGAGTCACGCTCAACAGGTTCTCGCAAGATCTCCAACTCATCGACATGGACTTACCTACCTCAGCTCTGAACTTTTTCACGGCGGGTGTGCTGTGTCTTGCTCAGATCATCCTTATTGGGATCACCTCAACATATGCTGCTGTCTCATTTCCGATATGGTTTTTAGCTCTTTATCTCATCCAAAGATTCTATCTCCGAACATCGAGGCAGCTGCGTTTTCTCGATTTGGAAGCCAAGGCTCCACTCTATTCTCAGTTCACGGAGATTTTGGAGGGTCTGATGACTGTACGTGCTTTTGGGTGGCAAAATGATCTGGAGAAGAAGACCAGTCACCTCCTCGACCTATCGCAGAGACCGTTTTACCTCCTCTGGTCAGTTCAACGCTGGCTGCAATTGGTACTAGATCTGCTCGTGGCTGCAGTCGCAGTCCTGTTGATGACACTCGTCTCCCAGCTGCGAGGTACCATCCAGGGAGCTTCGGTGGGAATCGCTTTACTAAATGTCGTGTTGTTCAGTCAGCATATCAAGCTGGTTATTCAATTCTGGACCATGTTGGAGACGCATATTGGAGCAGTCGCCAGGATAAAGAACTTCGCGGCCCGCACTGACCGTGAGGGCTCATCTAGCGAAAAGACAAAACCCCCTCCTAGCTGGCCAGCGCAAGGTAGCATGGAATTTAATTCTGTCTACGCGAGCTATGATTCATCGCGAATGGTACTGAAGAATCTGACGATGTCTGTCCAAGCTGGGGACAAAATTGGTGTCTGTGGACGAACAGGAAGCGGCAAAAGCTCGCTCATCCTCGCCATTTTCGGAATGATAGAGTTTCATGGGGGTTCCATAATCATCGATGGTATCGACATATCCACACTCTCATCCGAGGACGTCCGCTCCAGAGTCATTGGACTGCCACAGGACGTCTTCATGATTCAAGGAACTGTGCGTCTCAATGTTGATCCGTACAAAAGATCCTCCGATGAGGCGATAATTGGGGCACTAGAGGACGTAAGACTTTGGGATGTTCTCGAGGAGAAAGGTGGACTTGATGCTAGTATCGACGCTGTCAGTCTCTCGCATGGCCAGAAGCAACTATTGTGTTTGGCGCAAGCACTGCTTCGCCACAGTTCAATACTCATCCTCGATGAAGCAACGAGCAGGTTAGTGATCAATCCACACTACATCAAGGTGCGCGGCTAATCTCTACCACAGTATCGACGACGTTACGGACAGGTTGATCCAAAAGATCATCCGGCAGAAATTTTCGAAGCACACAATACTAGCAGTAGCTCATAAACTGGATACGATAACAGATTTTGACAAGGTAGCTGTGATGGACAATGGTACCCTCATAGAATTCGACAGCCCACATGCGCTTTTAACGCAGTCATCATCAGCCTTTCGGCAGTTACACAACAGCTCCGCTGCAGAGCAGCCTGAGGAAACCATCATTAGGGATCCCTGAGGAGAGACAAAACAAAAGATGACATGCGTGTAAGCAGTACATTATGGATAGTTCAGTAGTGCAAGTGAAAGGCGAATGAAGGGTAACATACGTATAGTCAGTACATATTCCGAGATCAGCTAGTGAATACACTCATATTTGCACCGTCGTTGTTCAGCCCCTCATATGGTGATTTTGATAGACACCTCGGATTTTAGTCCTGCAGTAGAGTCGTAATCATAGAAATGATCGGATGATGGTCGAGAATTTTTGAAGTTGCACTTCATGGCATTGTGTATGCTTGAAGAAAGTATATGAGGATTGGATTGGAAGCGCTCTGAACATGTTGCAGAATCCCATGAAATTGCCTGAGCATTAACAATATATGTCGGTGAGGGTGCACAGGGCGGATGCAGCCGATACCGGAGATCCATTGGTTGTTACACCTCTTCACCCTGGCCATTCTTTCTCAACCTATCGAGCTATCTGGGCAATCCATTTTGAATTCAGCTACTGCTCCTCGCCGATCTATGCTGTGAGAAAGGAATCTCTCGGCTGGAACCGCATCATTGCATCAGTCGTCGCCTAATGATGTATCAGCGAGCTCTCTGTAGCCCATTGGTCATCACGAGAAGGCTCTTGCAGCAGCTATCACGGTCAAGAGATAGGACAGCAGCTGCAAATACAGCTCACGTTGCGAAGCACGCCGTAGCGAGTGTGCTCAGCGCTCACCCCCTGATGCGCTTGGACGGATATGCTCATGATGTAAGTTCTTGGAACACCGGGATATCATCACGCGGCTCCCGTCATCTTACTTTGGCAACAAAAAGAGCATAGTGCACGAAATTGGCTGCTTTGCCAACTGCAGGAAACTCAGTCTTCTATGCACCTTTGTTGAATATGACCTGCCTTTTTTGGCAACGTGAGGGATGATCAAGACTGATCAATCAGCCTCGTGACTAGGCTCTCACACCATGTTTGATGCTCCACACCTAAACGCACAGCGTAAGGCATTGGTAATGTAGGACAATTATCAAGAGTGCATGTGTTCCTCTCCTCCATATATCTTGTGTAATCGTGGAGAGGACGGCTTTGACCGGTGATATCTTAGCGATGACGCACTCTTGTTGGCAGTCATTTTGAGTTGCAGGATAGATCTAGGCGTTATTGGCTGCGAGCCTACGTAGCGTGCGTCTGGGGCACAGTGACCTGTCCAGAAGGGCACGTTGTCGATCCAACGCTGGGATTAGGACGCAGGGTTCATGCAATGGCTTCAGAGTTCGTCCAGCTAGGCTGGTCATTTCAGAAATGCAGACCCAAGTGCTCGCAATTAGGCAGCGGTTTGGGTGGTGTCCGATCACGGTAGCAGACTGAGGTGTCATCGGCAGGACAGGAGGTGTCCTAGGAGAGATGGCAGATGAGAATAGCCACTTGGAGGATCAGACGTAGGACAAAGGAGTCGGCTTTTCGAGGTGCATACGCCGATTGTCGAGATTGGATGTTGAGGAAGGAACGGTAACGACGGTTTCGAAATCAGATACAATGCTTGGCCTCAAAGCTTAAGTCGCTGATGCCGCCAGCCATGTCATACCCTCGCGCTAGTATATGGGAGGAGGCCATCGCCATGAATATAATTGAGCTCTCGTCGCTCGACTCGATGGTATGGCGACGGCTGATATCACGCTACACCACGCCCTCAGCAAGTGGGATCACGTGGTCGAGCTAGCCTGAGAGTCTTGGCATGCTCCGCTGCATATGATATTCAAGCACCTTCAGTTCCACCATATTCTAGCCAATATTGATACGATACAATATGTCTATCTACTCATTTCCAAAGAAGAGTAGAGTGCTGAGCCCAACCCCAGGTGTCGGCCAGTGTGACTCCTGGGCCAAGCACAATAAGACACTAAGCTACGAAATACCTGCACAGGGAGGGTGACGGCAATGCGACCTGGCTATCCGGCTGATTGACCGACATCACAAGCTACATGACGCCCTCATAGCCTCGCTATCATAAGGATAAGTTCATTCTGGCATTACATACTGGCCACCTCCGGCTTGCAGACCCGCCTGGGATGTTGACTGTTGGAAAAAGAGAGCCTATCATGGGAGGAAATCCCTACACCTTCTAACGAAACCCTTGCGAGCAGCATGACATTGATACGGGACGGCTATCTACGACGACGGTCACCTGCAAACATATCATCCAATGCATAGGAGTCTTCCACAACACCAGATAGCCACGGGAATAGGGCTTGGCACGACAGGGCCATCTTTGGAAGCTGTTGCGTCGCTTGTGCGCGCTTGGTGACATTCTTCGGCTTCGAATGCCTTAAGCATCCATATCATTGGTGCCGGAGCTTGAGCAGCTGGTCATTGGGAAGGTATACTGGGTCATACTTCTCTTGGACTGAGGCAGAGGAGCCTACTTCATTGACTCTGCTATACTTTCTACGAAATTCTACGAATAACAAAGTCTATCATCGTCACCGTTGTGCGTTTCCAAGCGTCGCTGCGCATAGCCAACGTCGGCTTGGGACGTTGAGCGTCGCTGTTGTGACACGGTCCAATTGTTGTCGACCCATGTCAGAGCTCCAGTGTCGGCCAATACGCACACTGCATATCACAACATGCCGGCTTCAGTATTGTGGTAACATGCTGCGACGATCCAGTGTCCGGTTATGATCACTCCAATTACGGCTCATTCGCCCTTGCCTGGGTTTGCCATGAACTGCATTCTGCGGACATGGTAACCTTCACTGCGCAACTCCCGGAAGAGCCTCATTTCTTGATATGTTCCTGTCAAGTCTTACATCCGAACTTCTCGGAGCCAAACAACACCGTGGTAAGATGGGGGTGAATCTGTACATTGCATGTGGCCAACTAATCATCCTACTGTCTCCTATTGCTAATTTGTAATCTCTCCCAGTCCCTACGTGACAGACCCATATACATCGAGCCTTCCTCCATCCTTCACCGACGGCCAGTTTACCTATTCGAACACTATACTTCTCGTACCACCCCACTATAGCAACCCTCTCGAATTCATGGTATAAAAGCATATGCGAAGATCCCCATGCAGCTTAGCATCAATAAGAGCTAGTGATTGGAGGAAGCCAAGGATAAACATGACGCAGCGATCATGGACATCGTGGAGAGTTGCCACGCTGAATACTACAATTGCACATGGTACCAAGCTGGCAACGCGTCGACACAAATCATATCATGGGTGGACGGCACTGAGTCGAGCCATCACAGTCACGTTAGACCACCATGGTAGACGTGGCGGCGTCCGCGGAAAAAGCCAAAGATGTCTACAACAATGTCTTCAGCGGCAATCACTCCTTCCGCATCGACGCCATGGTTGCGTGAAATAAAGATGTGGAAATTGGCTGAGCTGCCGGACAAAGCTACGGGCCACGTCATGTAGGAGTATGGGGTACATTTGAGTCGCACTACCGCATACAGGGTAGAATACGCGTTTTCTCGAGACCCACCAATTCCGCTCTATTCACCTCCTTCTTTCCCACAGCTCCATTTCCACCAGTCGGTTGGGGTGCGAATGGATGTTGGCCAATGCTGGCAGAAAAGTATCCGTTTGATTACGTCAAGGTACGTCGGTCACTTCTCTGAGACATCTTGAAAGACTATTTGGGATGTGCTAGCGAGACGACGCGACCAATGTTCGCTTGAAGTAGGCATCACGCCGTTACTGACTTTCGCCATACCCGCGCATATATTGAAGTCAGCCTAGTCCCTGCCCATTCTTAGGGGTAAGTAGCTGCAGGAAGCAAGATGGAGCTAATCATTGGGGAAAATCCCTCGACCTCGAAAACGGGTAATGGGTAGCTTGGACCCTGATCACTCTTGGAAATGGTGCTAAACAATCCAGGGGTCCCATAGGTCAGGATGGCAGATACGACTTGCCCTTTTTCGCACTGACGGCGGCCAGCGGCCCCAGCTACGCCACCATCCGCTTCCCTAAAACCTTATTGCTCGCCTTGCGATCGCCATACTTTACTACCTACCGGAGACACCCCCTTCGCCCTTCGTCAACCATCCGCCACGACGTCGTGTGTGTCCACTGAATCGGGACTCGGCCCTCTGGCGATCATCCATGACGGGAGTAGCCTAGTCCCAATCTCTGGATATCGTCAGGTACGGTAGCGCTAAGTTCCACTGTCAAGCGGCATACACGCCATGAGGATCCACAAGTCCCTGCATACACAGAGGCCAACATCCGGCCAAATCAATGCGCCCCTTTCGCGAAGGAAAGCGGGGTTAGCTCCTTTCTCCTGTTGTCCTTCAGCCACGAGGTTGCATTAAAGACGATTCACGACCGTGCATGATACGCTACTGTGTTCAGAACCCGAATTCACTCTTGTCCCAATGGAGATCATACCTTATGCGAGATGAGCCATGCGCACAGCACGCTTGCAACTACTACCACACGGTCACTTTCAACACACTGTCTCTGGTTTATGGCAGCCAGATGCCGGAAAACCAAACAATGAAGCCACAAAACTTGCAGAAAAGCCACATAGCTCTTCTACCCTGCAGCAGGATGTGGACTATCACGCATGTGTGCATGACCTTGCCACCTCGTCTACTCTTGCCGGCACCTTGCCTGTTGACATTCTGTCCAAGTAAAAGCTCCGTGGACTTCATCATCGCCACCCTCTTTTAGGGGTACTTTTCGAGTAGGGAAAGCCACATAGCTTCATTGGGTGGGTCACGCAAGCTCTCTACGCATGGCCAGAACCCTGTTCGTGCCGGCACCGCGTTTACCGAATTTCTCTACCTGTGAGGTAAGAGGCTACCTTAGCACAATGATCCCGTCTCCATGCGAGGACTACCACAATTTTCTTGAGTATGAGGCGCTCGATACATAAGAGCAAGGTGTCCTTCCTGCACCGTGAGGTTCGGTAGCGTACCGAGACGACTTTGAGATAACAATGTTGTGCCTTTATCTGCTACTGCTCGTTGCTGCCCCGGTCCTCTCGTTTACTACACAAGGCCGCGGGCTACGCGCACCAAGCCCACGTGTTGTCAAGCATGGCATGTTTCCTGGTAGCATCAACAAACAAAGTGGTAAAGACAGCAAACTGGGGCGCAGAGCTCCTCTCACTCCACGTCAAGCTTCCGGTTCTGCCCCATGCAGCTCAGGGGGACAGATAACCGCAACGGCTCCAAAGGCAAATATCTTCGCAGGTTTGACCAATGACGAAGCGGCTGCCGTGACGTCCTTCCTCCATGCTCAGAGCAGCATAAACCTGACAGCGGCTGCGACTGCAACTGCGTAAGCTCTGCCAGCATTCCTTACGTAGCTCGTATCTAATGCTAATGCCCTTGCAGGTGGGACAACAGAATTATGCAGGTTGAGCTTCTGCAACCAAAGAAGTCCGATGCTCTATCTTATTTTGACTCCGGCTCGGCGGCACCAGATCGATATGCCCGGGCTGTCATCAGGTTCGGTGCCACACTTGAACCCTATATCCAGGAATACCAGGTGGGGCCACTGCCCGTGGTCAATGGCTCGACCACCGTGACTACACTGGACTCCATATACAACAAGGGCAAGGGATATATCCGCGTCTACGACCAGGATACGAAAGAATTACTAGCATTTTCGTACCAGATCAGTACCAGCATTGCTGATATCACCCAGTCCCTTCTCAATGGCGTAAGTTGACTGCCGACCCATGTCGATCGTGCTGACTAGTCATTGAGACGGCCTTAGGAGCACCAAATGACACCTTGGCAGTCGCCGGGAGTGCTCCGTTGACCTTTGAAGACGATAAAGTGTTCCAGTGGAATCAATTCTACAGCATCAATACAACCCCATGTCTTGATGAATATCTCTTGCTCAGCGGTCTCATGTTCAAAGCTGATATCACCGGTCGTGATCCCGCGAAATGGTCCGTTGTGGCTTGGCAATACAATGGGATCTTTTATGAGTCCGAAGCGGCATTCCGTCTGGCGCTCAACTCTTCAAGCTTTATTAGGCCAGGTCCGAGTTCGGATGGCGATTGGGCCTGCACCGATTACAATGGCGATTCTTTTCCGCATGACGAGCTCAACCCTCCGCTCCCGGTACAACCTGACGGACCACGCTTCGCTGTAGATGAGAAGGAGGGATACATAGAATGGAGTACGTCAAGCAAACCCCTGTGAGGTCTTCTATGTACCCAAGCTAACAATGACCGAAGTGGATTTCAGCTTCTACCTATCCTCAACCAGAGATTTGGGCATGCAGCTACATAACGTGGCATACAAAGGAGAGAGATTCATCTACGAGGTGGGACTACAGGAAGCTGTCGCTCACTACGCCTCAGCAGCCGACCCATTTCAGGCCTCGAATGCATATCTTGATAGCGAATTTGGATTCGGTCAATCATCATTCCAACTCGTCAGCGGCTATGACTGTCCAGCTTACGCCACCTACCTGAACACCTCCTTCTTCGTTGATGAGACGACTCACACTCACCCAAGCAGCATTTGTCTGTTTGAGTTCGACACTGGGTACCCCATCCAACGTCACACTGCCCCGACTTACGTTAGCGTTACCAAGAACATTGCGTTCATTGTACGCAGCGTCGCAACCGTTGGTAACTACGACTATATGTTTGACTATGAATTCTTTCTTGATGGATCTCTCCATGTCACCGTCCGAGCATCTGGATATATCCAGTCCTCATTCTTTGCTACCGGCAATCACTCCCAAGATGGTTTCCATATTCATGATAATCTATTAGGGTCAATGCACGACCATGTGTTGAACTACAAATTAGACCTTGATGTAGCTGGGACTGCCAACAGTCTTGTGAAGAATGCTTTAGTCCCGACTACCCAAGTGTGAGTTCAACAACCCAAGTCTTCGATTGTTATGCTGATTTAGGCTTTAGGTACCCTTGGTCAAATGGTAAAGCAAGAAATACCATGACGTTGGACCGCTCATTCATCACCTCAGAAGACCAGGGCAAGTTGAACTGGGATGTCAATAATGGTGTCATGTACTCTGTGGTGAACAAGGATGCGGTCAACAAGTACGGGGAATATCGGGGTTGGAAGATCATGCCAGGCAAGTAAACTCAGTCCTAAAGTTCCCCAAGCTGACAGAAGTAGCAACCGGAAACCGAAACTCTCTCACCATTCAAAACTCAAGTACCCTCGGTGCCTCTGTCAATTGGGCCACCGACCACTTCTACGCCGTCCAGCACAAAGACAGCGAACCCCACAGCGCCTATCCATTCAACTCATACGACCCGAACAACCCCGTAGTCGACTTCAGCAAATTCTTCGACGGAGAATCGCTCGATCAGGAAGACATCGTCATGTAAGCACCGCCCCCACCCCTTCCCTCACACAACATCCGCACATCACTAACCCTGCCTGCCCCCAGCTATTTCAACCTCGGCATGCATCACGTCCCAGACACCTCCGACCTCCCCAACACAGTCATGACCGTAAGTTCCCTCGCCGCCCCCACCACCACCTCCTCTAACCCACCCTCTCTCCCACAGACCTCCCAATCCTCCATGATCATCGCCCCGCAAAACTACCTCCTCGGCGACGCCTCCCGCGGCACCATCCATCAAACCCGCATCAACGTTATCAACGGCACCGTCACCAGCGCCCTCACCTTCGGCGCCAAACAGCCCACCTGTTCCATCGACCTCTCCACCTCGGCGCCGAACGTGCAGTCGTTCGTCGGCGAAGTCTTCATCGGCAAATATCCCTATGAGCCGAATGCACAGGAGGTGGGGAATATTGGCGCGGGTACGGCGGCGGGGGGTGGGGTCGGTGGTTGATATATGGGTATGGGAGTTTGTAGGTTGTTGATGAAGAGTTGTGATGGTGAGCGGAGTCCGAGGGATGAGGTTGTCGTTGTTGTTGAGCGTGATGTAAAAAGAAAGCTCGGGATTACATACCATATATATGGGTACAAGTTTGGACGTTGTAATTGAGAATATATACGATAGTATGATTGTCAAGTCACGAGCAGGCGCCGTACTGTGTGTTCTTTCCCACATCGCGTGGAGGTTTGTTACAATATTACTATGAGTCAAAAGGCCGACCATGAGGGTACAAAGTATCAACATCATGATTCAGCATCCCTACCTGGAAACTACCCACTCACATAATCTCCTCCCCCAGTCGCTCACACGCATTACGAGTACGTACAGACTTACTCGGCCTTTCTGCTTATATTTCAGTATCTATCATGGCGCTGTAGTATGTTGTATGTTACCTCTGGCATTGGCCGCTCTACAAATAACTGCACGGGTATCGATACTTTCAAGCCTCAAAGACAGGCAGGAAGGCTAGGTAGTCGGAGGATGATATCTGCATGCCCTGTGGCACGTCGCATGGTCTTGCTGCTATAGCGGAATGATATCTTGAGTGTAGAATTTTGCTGCTCAGCGGCTCGAGCTTCTTGGGCGGTCGACAGAATGGCAGTTAGCCTAGAATGGAGGAAATTGGGGTTGATAAGGTCCACAGTCCACTATCCTTTCTATGTTCACCAAAACTTCCCCATCAGAGTAAACGGGATGAATGGCATGATCCTGACCGGAGGATTTCGCGCAGAGAAAGACCGATTCCAGGAACGGCTTTTCTCGATTTTGCGCTTCGATAGAGGTGGATCGATCCGCCTGTATTTCGGAAAGCGGAGACGGACTCATAACTTTGTGTGGAAGCATAGTATCGAGCATGAAGTGCCTAGCGCCTTGATAATTGTAGAGGTATGATGTGCTGCATCAAAGACAGCGCTGTAGCGAGTGAGTGTGTAGCATCGAGGTCGTTGTTAGGCAGTTGCTACCTTCGTTCCCACTTTTAGGCAGTTTTATTGGTGTATTCATATTTCTTGGGAGTATGAAGGTTTGACAGAGTAGTAGATGACACGCGGAGAATTGGTGGACGATACATAACCAGACCGAGTACTATCGTTACTGGCGCGTAAAAGTCTGGGTGTAGTCAATCCGGACGTCAACTTGGACGCATTGGAACGTGAAGGCCAGAATCCTCAGATCCACAACGGTTGTTCTCAGAGTCAGATAGGTATGTTCGCTATAGTCTACCCCCATCGATGGCATACCGATCGTTGGAGTTTGAGATACTCTGAGAGTCCAAAAGTGACAGACAGGCAGGATTTGAGTACGCAACATGCCAGAGATATTTCAACAGCGATCGGGTCTATTCCACAGTTGAAGGATGTAAGTACGCAGTCGTTGACTGGATACTCAGGGGCAAATCGTCGGATGATGCAGATCTAGAGTATCTTGCATCTCTGTAGCGAGCTCTCATAATCTGTATCACGAGCTGTACTTCGGATTGTAGCTTTCTGTCTTTGGGAACATCGACTATGTTGTACAGCTAGAAGAACTAAGGAGACTCTCCATAAGATTTGCTGTGATATGAACGAGCGACTAGCCGTGATATACGTTTGCACTTATGTTGTATTGCGCGTCGTTCGCTCGACCTCATAAAAGGCACCAAACTTACAGACCTACATCATTCAAGTAAAACTGATTCTTTGAATAGGCAGGATATAGAATCAGTAGTGCTGTTGCATCGTATGTGGACCATTGATTGATGCTTCATTGAGGCAGCAGTCAGGTTCTAGCCATGTCAGCGAAGGCGGTTGAGGATGTTAGGACAGGCTATTCTACCACGTTATACGGTTATATTTAAAGTGACGGAGTCAAAAGTGGCCGCGAATATCGTATCTAGTAACTGTATATGCTTTGGTGCAATTGCTATGAGCACCCTCCGTTAGTGTTAACGAAATGTTTCGACATGGAGGCCTCATATCTTGATGATGATGCCAAGGCACTAATATCTATTCTTAGCTCTCTACCAATGAGGGAAAACGACCTGTCACATTCATTCAGATAATTCGTAGCATCATACACATATTTGCTGCTCCATGAGCAGTTGTCTTAATTCCTTCTGGGTGTACGAGTTCGCGTTCGGGAACAGTGTGTCTGGCGCTTGTTGACTGATCCCCTTTCCTTCCATACTAATCGGGTCGTCTTCCTGTGAACCTTGCTGGACTCCAAGGCTGCGGCGAAAGATCTGTCAATCACTATGAGTCTCGTTGCAACCTTGCCATTTCCGACCTTTGCCGGGTTGGGACGACTTTGCGGCTTCCCGCTGGAGGTTCGCCAAGAAATCTACCATTACTCCATCCTCTTCTGCCGGCGCATACCCAAGGAGGACGATTTCAGCTATCTGTGGCCTGATCCTTTACTACTGAACGATAACAGCTACATCCATGTACTGCTGCTTGACGGTCGCCCCTATCATCAAGCAAAGATCACCAACCTTCTTTGCGTCAACTCCACCATCCACCGCGAAGTCGAAGAGGTCTTCCATACTCGTTTCTTCCATCTCTTCCGCGCGCCCTTCAAGTCTTTTGATTGGGACCAAGACCTCTACAATCTCTTCCATGCGCGCGCAAAGACACAGATTTCCCGTCTTAGCTTGCTCCTTGTTGTCACCAAAGCCCCGGGGCTGACTGAGCTTCAAAGACGGACGCTCCTTGTGTGGAAAGAGGGCTATACGATACTTGTGCAGTGCTTCTCCAATTTACGTACGGTCTGCTTCGAGATCCGGGTGCCGTCAAGTCCTGTCACGACGCGGTTGCACAAGCCGATGATGGAAAAGTGCTTGGCTGTTGCGCGCCCCTTGAAGGATATTGAGGGGTTGCGTATCAATTGGGTGGGCAAGAATGTCGGTGCACATATCGCTCAATTATGTGAGAGCGTTAGTGGTTTTGGGGAAGACTGGCCTTGGAACGATTACGATCAGAGCTTGTACCATTTGCGTAAGGAGCTGGACGAAGGGTTAGTAACGATATCTCGGGTGCTTTGGCTCAATGCTGATGGATGACTACAGGCTTGACGTGGGCAATGTGCTAAGCTGAAGAGCTATCTCGGAGCGGAGGAATAGATATCCCGACATCCCTTGAGCCTCGATCTCGCGCTCCGTGAATAGCCGGCCTGGTCTTGGCTTTTCCACGCGCTAGACTCGTCGGTTATCCGCGGTCATCACATGTCATGACCAAGAAAATATTTTCACCTTTGTCAACCAACGGCAATCCTAGCCATGGACAGTGGAAGCGTAACATAAACTGTAACTGTTAACGGCATTCGCAACCAATTTTCCTTCCAGCATGTTCGATTTGACGGCATAATACGGATGACGCTTGATGAGATTTTATTCCTCGTATGACAGCTCCGTGATTTGCAATGCCATTGTCAGCAATGATGTATATAAAGGGTAGGACACTGCTCTCATGTCTACCTCATTCAAACAAAACATCTTTCTTACAAAACAATCACAGCAAGACAATCATATACACACATCTCACCTTACTCCCACCCAATCCTCTCTTCCACAATCAATTCAAACAACAATAATCAAATCTTATAACACCTTACCCGCTACCCCAAAAATAATCCACCACAACCTCCACTACATCTCCCCAACCCCACCCAAGAATGTCAGACGCCCTCATCCTCGGCTACCTCTCCTCCCCCCTCCCCACCACCCACCACACCTCTCAATCCCCCAAAAACCAAAACCACAATACCTCCGCCACCTCATCCGCACCTGTCACAGCGCACAAGAACCACCACGGAAATAACGGCGCATCATCGAAGAAGGACGACAGCAGACGATCTAGCCTCAGTTTGTTCAGGGGATTAGGACGGAAAGTTTGAATGCTCCTTATGGCTTATGGATGGAAATCGATATTTGGGGGAGAGGAGACGGAGAGGGAATGTGAGAGGGAAAGTTCGGTAAAGGTTCTATGGCGTTTATCTGCAGGCAGGTAGATGATGGGTTTTTTTTCTTTGCGATGGTTAGTTAGCGCTACGGGGGTCTGGATACCCTTGACGAATAATATGGACAGATGATGGGATCGCTCGGGTGGATAAAGGATCACTATGGGAATCACACGTAATACTTAATTAATCAATGGATATGGATTTTTCGTACTCAGTCCCAGACTTTACCACAGCTGGTTTATACGTCTTTGGTTATATATCTGAGAAGGAGCCTTGAGGGAATTTTTCCAGCTCATCCCCATCCTACTATTGTGTATATGACAAATACTTCATGTTCATACGTTCATACCATCCCCGCGTCCCAAACCTCGCATGCAGCTCGCCCAACAGGTCCGTGCAAGTCTGAATGTGGTATGTGTTATAGTCATCTGCTTGAACATGTGCTCTGTGAAGTTTTTTTGGGGACGATCCAATACGATATACAACATATGGTGGTCAGTTGTAAACATCAACATTCTCTGATGTTCATTGAGGACGACGTTCTTGATCGTTCTTGTTCTATTATTCAGCTTTACGATGGGGGCTAGTTGATATGGAGATGTAGAGTGCGTATAGCGATACTGTTTCGGGTGTGTCGCTAGCTGGAGTGATTGGTGGAAGACCACGAGATGCTGCTGTTGTGGGGAAAGAGATTGTTGTAGACGTAGAATGTGTAGCATGATTCGTTGTGGGTCTTGTTAGGAGACGGGGATTAGGGCTACGTTACGAGTGGTGTCAGTACCATGTTGTAATTTACATCAATCTGGGCTCTCGGATGCGGCATCAATTATTGCATGTAGTCGCAATTCAATGTTGGAGCCCGGCAGGGCATGATGAAACCCATGGAATACGCCTGTGCGTATTGCTTTTCTTCCATGTAAATCAATTCGCTCCCTAGGTCTCGTCGTAGGTCTGGTCCCAGATATCCTGAGTCCAAAGAGGAATGGAGTCCTGGTGATGTGCGTACTGCTGTAGATGTCAGCTAGGGTGCCTTACGGGCTGTCTCTACCCTATTCAATCGTTCGTACCTTGCCATGCTCGATCGGACAATATCTATCGCACCCATGTCCATTGGGGTATAGGTAGTTCACGCTACGCTTTGCAGCTCCGGGATTGGTATCTGTGCGCAAGTGGTATGATGAGCACTGTGCCTCTTTCGTGATGTGTGAGAAAGCGGGTCTGAGGTCACATCCAAGAAGTGGAACTCACAGTACTACTGACGTTGCTGGGTTTGTCAAGTCTCCGTCAATTCTTCATTATGAAGCTCGATACGAATTGTTTTGGGTGTAGGAATTCCCATAGTATTAGAAGAACAGCTCCGAGGCCGCAGATCGATTATTGATCTTCGGAAACAAGGGTCGTAAGTGTAGCTGAGTCCATGTTGCGCTATGATATGATAGGCGTATTCCTGTGATTTAAAGGTTTCTTTACTGTAGTCAGGCATGGCCTGTGTTCAACAGCTCCGGACTTAGGATTACGACTGAGAAGTTCTTTGCGTGGTGGACGAGATAGGGAAACCGTTGATTGATTGACGAATTGGATGGTATGCCATATAGTCGCACCTCGCAATACAGCGTAGGGAAGTTTTGATTCTTAGATACTACAAACCTATTGGCATTTTCCAATTTCGGGGCTGCTTTCCAGATTAAGCCATGCTCAGTACTTAGCTTCTGCTCCTATGTCGCTTCTGAGCAAGCGACGGCTTCCTAACCCCACCCCCCCAAGTCGAACTGGAAATGTCATATCATCGCCAATCCGCACGACCACTTAGCGCTATGATCTCATCTTCTTGACAGACTACATTCGATCAAAGTATCGTACTCGTCCTGCATTCTCTCCTGGTGCTGGATCCTGCAGATTGTAGGTATAGCGCCATCACTGGATAGTACGCAATCTAAACAAAGACCTGCGTTGCTTGTGATTCTTTTCAACCGGCTCTCTGCGTTTGACGAGTAGTCGTCATGATAGTTGTCAACGTAACCTTCCTTGGAAGTATAGAATTCTATGTGAGCCGTTGGTGGCTGATATCTTGGAGAGCAGACACGTTCAAGCCTAGGGGCCACCTCCATGATTGAACATCGTAGCATTGCCAAGGGTGTGAGATCCGCTTCCTGTAGCTTGGTCGTGATAGTAGGTATGCTTCCGACGTTAGTGAGGAAGCACTTCTGGTTAATCCTGTCAGGAACACTTACTCGGTGTCTTCATAATGTCCCTTTATATGGGGTGCGGAGAATGTCTGCAAGATTTCTGTCCGTACAAGGGTCCTCTCTTCTTCCAGCATACCTGTCACCGATGATTAGATTCTTAAAGCAAAGGCATGGAAGCACGCATATTACATAGGACGGTAGAAGGGATAATGGATCCTCCCCATTTTTCATTCGCAAGTTCGAGGTACGATTTTGCGCAATGTAGAACCAGTATGCTTGTCAGTTCCTGAAAGGCTCCCGCATCGTCGAGTAAATATGCCACAGCCACAAGGCAACCGAGATACTCCATGCCATGTTCGATTTGGTCTATGTTACGAAGCTCACTCATCTGAGTCTCCTCAGGTAGCCTTGCTCTCATCCTGAGGTCAGGGTACGGGTCTAGCCAACGGGTCTTAGCATTCTTCAGTAAATTCAAACAGTCATATTTATCAGCCGCTTGGGCAACGTGGAGGACTGTTGGGGGTTGGAGAATGTCGGGTATCTCGTGGTATTGGTGGTGAATGACTCGACAGAGTACCGTCATCGCTTCCGGGTCATCTCCTGGCATCAGAATCTCCTTGGGTTGTTTTCCACTTGCTGCCATGCCTTCGCGGAAGTGAGGCCCAAACATAGCAGCGAAAACCTTGGAGACGGATTTCAGGAAGAGTGAATGAACTCGCAATCTCACGACTTGCGAAGGCTCTGAGCCAACTATCAAAACACTATCGCCATCGGATGCAATGTCTATTACGATCATCGTAGAAGGGTCGCGGAGGAAGATGGAGTGGCTAGGTACAAATTATACTGATTGCTCGTAATATTTATTAGAAATGGGCATCTAGCCCCATCCATGCTAGCGTCTTGGCATGGATTACGTGGAATAGAGTTTTTAACTCCTTATTCTTACCTCTCCAGAGTACTATTTATATAGCTATAATTACGTTACTAACACGTTATTTAATAGGTTATAAGACCTAGCTACCTTTCTAGCTACTTATATCTACTCTCCTATAGAAGCGGTTATTTACTAGTTCTATAAGCGTAATTTTAGTACTATACTTATAGTATAATACTATATAGGAGTAAATAATAGATACTTCCTTACCTATAATAAAAGCTTATACTAATCTATTAGGTTACTTATAGATTTAAGCTAGTAGGCGCTAGGGAGTTAAAGGCCGCCTAAGGGAATAAATATATTAAATCCTTCCTTACTTATAATAAAAGCTTACTATATAAGTAGAATAACTTATTATTTAATAAGTATTTAAATTAGATATTATAAAAATATATAAAGAAATTAGATAATTTAAATTAAATATTATAAAGCTATTTAAATAGTTATTCTTAGTTTTAATAACTAGATAGCTATTTAATTTTAATTCTTACCTTCTTTTTAATAATATTCTAGGGGGAGCTATTTTAAAGGGAGTAGCTTTATATTAATTTACCTTCCTTTTATCCCTCTACTATTTACCTACCTATTATCCCTCCTACCTACTAAATTTAGCTAAAATTAGGGGGAGCTTTTTTATAGGTTTCTCCTACTACTTTACTTATTCTTAGTATTCTCCTTCCTACCTTTATTATATAGCTCTACCGATAATTCCTACTATAACGCGAGAGGGGGAGAGTAGGAGGAGCGGGAGTAATAACTAGGAGGAGGAGTAATACTAGGCTAGAGGAGCGACGACCTAGAGTAGTAGCGATACTCTAGGGGACTAGAGCGGAGTAAAGCGACCTAGTAGGTATATAATACCGCTAAGAAGAGGAGTAATACTAGGTTAAGGGAGTAGAGCGAGATAATAGTAATACCCTAGTAGGTATATTATATTAATAGTAGGAGGAGTAATACCCTATTAAGGGAGTAATAGGATATTATATTAAAGGAGCTATATTAGAATATACGCCTAGTATACTAGTAATATCTTAATTCCTTTAGAAATAGCCTTAGACTTATTAATAAGGTTTATACCTATCTATTCTAATAAACTAGATTTTAAATAGTTTTCTATTTAGTATTTACTCTAATAATAGTTACTTAATAACTATATATCTAATCTACTTTAATATATACTCTAGTATATCCTTAATATAATACTAGATACTAAGGATTATTATAATATATATTATTATTATTAGTATAAGATTTATCTAATTATAAGGATTTCTTATAATTCTCTATTTAGAATTTACTTAGAAGTCTAATACTTAATAACTATATATTAGAATTACTTTAATAATAGCTTTACTTTAAGCTTAATACCTCTTCTACCTTTATAATAGAATTACGTCGTAAGAAAACAAATATAAGGTAAAGGTACTATTAGGTAAATAGGTGTAAAAGCTTGCCTTACTATCTAAGGAGGTAACCCCTTATATCTAACTAAGCTAAGCTATATAAGGTATAGCGCCTACTACGCTATAGTAGTATCTTATAATAGCCTCTAAGGGATATTATTTTCTTATTTAGATTTTTATTACTATTAATCTAGTATAGGATAGTACTATATAAGGGGGAGTATTAGAAATAGGTATCTAGCCCTATCTATACTAGCGTCTTGGCATGGATCATGTGGAATAGAGTTTTCAACTCCTTGTTCTTACCTCTCCAGAGTACTATTCATATAGCCATAATCACGTTGCCAACACGTTGTTCAACAATATTGATAGCTAAAGGCTCAGGAATAGGGCAAAATGCGGGAGTGCTAGGGACTAGCGCCTCACTAGTCTCGCTTCGCAGAAGACGTACCTGGACACGCTGGAGTAGTTACTGTCTTGATCAAACGCAGTCATCGCTTATATCAAAGACAATATGTTGGTACATCAGATATGAAGTATGTCGCGTGAACGGCTACGACTTTTACAGTCGACCTTCGGACGGCGACGATTGAGCAGCTTTGATGTTGTATTGATAGCCGTTCTTCTTCCTATCAGTGTTTGTTGAGCAGAGTCTCTGGCTCAAGGCAGAATCCTGCGTTGTATGGTATGACTGTCGATCCACCCCCCCAAGCCTGAGGCCAATCGTGCGGCATATAGCGCGCACTCTGAAAGTCGTGTTGTAGGGTCATGTAAGTAGAGGGAGGAGAACCTTGATGGAAGATGGTGATATATCGACATCTCTCCCAGGCCATCTTCATCCTGTTATTCCCTTCGCTAACATTACCGTCAAGTGTTCTCGAGGGACTGAGCATCTCGTGCTTTTCAGACGTCTCCTGAGGCGATCTCCGTAATTCCAACAAATTTTCGAAGCTATCTCGGAATCATGAGAGCCTCTTGATATGAGCACTGCATTCATTAAGGTAATGAGCCGCGGGTGTCCATGCATGAGAAAGACCCGGGTCGCCCTCCTGTATTTCGGCCTAGCGTTGGCGAATACTTAAACAACCCTCTCGCCCAACTTTTCTTCCAGATCTTTCGACCACCATATGCGGCTCAGTTCTTCAGATCCACATTCTATTCGTCATTCGCCCTCATTTTTCTGTTAGCCGTGCATCGTTAGCTGCAAAGCCAGCACATCATCCGCCCTTTCTCCAGCCACACGGATCACGCCGACGGCTCGGAATGGACAACGACGCCTTTGACTGGATGCCGTGGTTCGACACTGATGATTCTTTTGCTGATCCGCCCCAAAATGACGTTCAGGGCGACATATTTGGGTGAATGTTTTTTATTGGCTAACACAAGGGCGTGAAGATTCAACTGCGCTTCGGCGACCTCCGACTCAGACGCCCGGTGTGCGACTTGGGGCGACTGGGCATTTGAGGACTGTTCGACGGCTAGCGTCGATTGGGGAACGAATACGCTAGAGACACTGGGCCATCAGCCTCAAGGCCTGGTCACCTTTGCGAGCTAGAACGTCATTGGCGAAGCCAACTTCTCTACCCAAGACAATGAACCTATCAAGTCTGGGTCCTTAGTCACCTTCTGTGACCAGGCCTTCTTCCACGGCATCCGCGACAAAGATGGCAGCATTGTAGATGATCCTAGCGCTCGACCTTTGACGGACAACAGCTCCCCAGTCCTACATACTGGTCAGCATCTAAAATAAGCAATCCTCCCAGGATGTTCTTGCATGGTTTGTCTGCTCATCGGAGTACCAGGGAATTGGATAGAGGGTGTATGCTGTCGATTCAAAGACTGCGACTTCACCACAGATGTCCATGCTGAATATGTCTCCCATGAGAGAGATCATTACCACGGATCTGGCAATCCCTTATTCCGCTGCGTCGAACAACATTGCAGATTCATGACCAAGAGATGGCCTGATTTAATTCGCCATTGTACCGTCAGACACTGCACAAAGCCCAAGCAGTTCGCCTGCCCAGTGCCCTGGTGCAAATATAGTGGCGACAATGGCTTTGCGAGGAAGGACAAACTTCGGAGCCATCAGAGGAATGTTCATCAGGGTGACGCCATGTCAGTGACAACGTCCACTTTCAGACCTATCCAGCCAGCTATGCCTGGTGGTTCTGGAGCAGCCAACCAAGGAATGTCTGGATTGGGATCTTAAGCTAGTGATGAAATGTTTCTGGGTCATAAGAGTGATCGCTGTCAATGAGGCGTGAGAAGGAGAAGATGTCATGCCACCAATATAGTTTATTCCACCAGCCTTGTCTGTCAATCAATACTGTCATTACCCCTCACAATATGGATTCGGTGCTTCACATACCGTCTTTAATTCTGTCCACTTACCAATCTTATTCAACGTTCAGTCAGCTCTACTAGAACTTGCGTAGCTTCAACGTATACTCCACGCAACTTCTCCAGAGCTCCAGCAGACTCTCGGCTGCCTGTCACATATCAGTACTCTTTGGCATCCATTCAATCAGCTATATAGGCCCTTGTACAACACCCTCTTTTCCGAGGTGGTCCATGTCTTCTGATGATGGTATCTAGTTCTTTCAGGAGTGTACACCCTGCAAAGCTTGAATTCGTATGTAGGGTTGAGATGTCTTTGCAAGACATTGAGATTTAAACCTTATGGCCACTACCTGAGTCGCTTCAACAGATACTCATGATCATGATTGAGTTTCGAACTTACAGTAGCAGATAGAGTGTAGCTTCAACACGATGCTGTAATACTCGATGCCCATTGCATTCTACTGCAGGAGCATCATCGCCGCTTTCACTTTGGAGGACCTTCAAGCCGCAAGCGCTTTACCAATCCTAACAACTCAGGCGATATATCATCATACACTACGGTATAGTATCCAAGTACTACCAATGCACAAGCGCCTGTTCTTCCACTTTTCGAATTACCGGCAGTATTATCAGGGATGACTTCGGTAGGCTTTAGTCTTGTAGAACATCAGCCCATTGATGCAGGTCACTCCAGGAGCATGAGTCTTGCTATCGACAACCCTCTTCATATCCTAATAGTCCGTGACGACCACGATATTACTAATCGATCTTGTGAGAAAATGTCTCCAATGCTCTGACGTTATGCCGAAATCAACAATGGCAGTCGCATATCTGCCAGATTAGATTTTTTGGGCCCAACAATCCAATAAATCCACTGTCTGTATGAATTTTGGGATCTAGAAGATGCCAAGTCGTCGTTTACCTTCGGTACATACTTATGCTTTCTATCCGAAAGCATGCAATGGGTTGGCTCGGTCGACCGGCTGCGAGCTTCCTCCTCCATTGCCCTGGGCCGGATCTCCCGACCCAAGGACCGACTGTATCTACTGCCACTCTTCTATGGTAGGCTTGCACATATTCTCTCTATTGTAGTGAATCGAATTCCTGATAATTAAGAGGGAATAATACGATAGGGTATGTTATGTAAGAATAGACGGAGCAACAGCGTTATGGGGAAGAATTTCATCTCCTTCCCAACACGGTGTCGAATGACAACCTATTCTATCGGAGCAACATCAGACTTTGGATTCTATTATTATTGACACCTCTCGGCACAAAAGTGAGTTTAGGTATGAGAGAGGCCATGGGTGGGAGTATGTGCAACCTCAAAGCAAGGCGTTCAGACAAGGAGCCTTGTGAAGCATGCATACCGGCTAGAGAGCTGACGATCTCTACCGTATACACAGCAGTCGAACAAGCTGGCTGTGGATTACGTCAAATACAACCGGATGGTCTTTCCAAATGTACCCGGGCAAAGCCCAAGCAATGATGCGGTTTGGGAGTTTGGAGGCCTTCTATTTTTGTTTAGATCCGGAAAGAGATGAACCAATCATAATGTAAGCGCTGTGCTAGCCCAGATGAGACTAGCTCGGCATCTCATGCTTGGCGCCGACAACAACGACTGGCGCTCAATCGATCTTCATCTTCTGCATCTCCTTTGTTTCACGCATCCTCTGACGACCTCTGAAGAATCAATCCATTCGCCTTGGCGCATTCCTGGTTGTTTCGACATGAGTTGGAGCAGTCTGATGACCGTCTCGGACGTAAGATCCCAGAGTCGTACCAGCCACTGGCAGTTATGGGCGCTACGAAAAGCTTGCCTCTTCATGATGCTGGATTGGACAAATCTGGCCCAGAGCTCATGCTGTAATGTTAAGCAATGAACAAGTCCACTGATCTCGTCGAATAGCCACGCTCCTGAGACACTGTATTCTTCTCACCTCTTCCCCTATCATTCTCATCATCGCCGTCGTTGTGATGCTAACAAACCCCACTTCAAGTGTATGATGAATGAGGCAATTGCTGAAATTACACGATACTGGTTATTCACCTAATTTGATAGATTTTACGGCCGTTGCAGTGACCATAACACCAAGCCGAGGGGACTTGCTATGGTTCTTCTCACTTAACCACTCCTAATCCCTACGCTACACAACATTACGCCCGGTGCTGTATCAACACTCTTTTCATCAACACTCTTTTCAACAATGCGGAGGCAGGAATCGAACAATGAACAAGGCCGAGCGCTGACAATAAGTACCTAAACTCTCAACACACAATGCCTTCACGCCTCGCACAAGATCCATTCTTCGAGAACCCGTTTCAGCTTTGAATCCAATTGTCACTCCACCCACAAAGCTGGTCTTTGGTTCCATTCTTCTTTCTCTCTTCAAAGCCCTTGTTTGCTCCACACGCGACGCGACTTAATATCTTCCTAGACCTCGAAGACGAAGACTGGCAATTTCTGCAAGCCAAGTGTTTCGTTATTCACTCCCCCTACCTCACTCCGTATAACCTCATCGACCGTGCTGGTCACATCGATATGAGTCCGCTCAACACTATACACCACCTGTTCACTACGTCCTCGCTCCAAACACGCGCCGCTGTCGCCATCAACAGTACGAAGGGACTCATAGGCGAGGACGCCATAAAGAGTCAGATCCTCCCCTACACACATGGCCTCACAGGAGTTGAACTATCAACAGATCAGAGCCTGGAACAAAGTTTATGGATTGGTGTCCTACTCGTCATCTCTGTGGTATTGTGTGTGCGGTTTGGGCAAATGGCAAATGCGCACCTCAGACACCTGCTGAACCTCAACTCCGGCACCTTGCAACAGTCCTACTGGTCAAAGGATCGGACAGCTATATGGCCGAGGATCAAAAAGCAGATAATATATGCGCCGCTGTGGAAGAAGAGGCACAACAGGGAGATCCAGCTATCACGGGCTGGAAATGTTGGGACTTTACCTTCGAGGTTGCACACAGTGCTACTATCTGCATACCTTGGCATCAACATGTTTTACTGCCTGTATCTCAGGTACAGCGATCCCAAGGCTAAGATCCTCGCCGAGCTACGTGGCAGAACAGGTCATCTGGCAATGGTCAACATGCTTCCGTTGGTCGTCCTTGCCGGCAGGAACAGTCCATTCATACCCTTGCTTCGGATCAGCTTCGATACCTATAACTTGTTCCACCGATGGATTGGGAGGGTGGTAACAGCGCAGGCAGTCATACACACCATCGCGTGGGCAGTCAACGAACATGATGCCAAGGGTTCCAAAGGCATTGCAGATGGGCTTCACAACAGTCCATTTCTTGCCTACGGCATGCTTAGCACTGTCGCGTTCGGCGTCATCATGATTCAAGCAGCTTCGATAGTGCGCCACGCTTTCTACGAGACCTTCCTGCACATTCACCAAGTTCTCGCCATCGTAGCAATCATTGGTGTCAAGGTGCATTGCCGCGTGGGTGTTCTCCCTGGAGAGGCCTATATCAACTGGGTAATCGCAATCTGGATCCTCGAGCGCTGTGCTAGACTCTTTCGTATCTTCTACCGCAACCTCTCACCTCGCAAGATCACCAAGGTCACCGTCGAGGCACTTCCAGGCCAGGGCAACGAAGCGTGCCGTGTGACAATCGACATGCCCCGACCATGGCAATTCAAGCCGGGGTCACATCTTTTCATCTACATCCCGGCTCTTTCGTTATGGATGAACCACCCCTTCTCGATCGCGTGGTCCGAGACATTTGACACCTTCTCCGATGAGAGGCTACCCGAGAGAAAACGATCCATCGTGGCCACCTCATCACAAACGACAACCATGTCCCTCATCATCGCCAAACGTACCGGCATGACCGCTAAACTCTACAACAAAGCCCGCGCCTCCCCCACCGGCACAATAACAGTCACCGGACTCGTCGAAGGCCCGTACGGGGGTCTCGACAGCCTCCACTCCTACGGCACCGTCTTCCTCTTCGCAGCCGGCGTAGGCATAACGCATCAACTCGGCCACATCCGAGAGCTACTCGAAGGTCAAGCCGCCGGAACGGTCGCAACGCAAAAGATCGTGCTGGCCTGGTCTGTGCGAACGACGGACACGCTCGAATGGGTCAGGCCGTGGATGGATCAGATCCTGCAGATGGGAAACCGGAAGCAGGTCCTCAAGATCATCATGTTTGTCAGCAAGCCCCGATCGCAGTTGGAGGTGAAGAGTCGGAGCGAGACGGTGCAGATGCTGCCTGGGAGGTGCGATCCTGCCCTCGTGCTGAGGAAGGAGATGGTGACGCGGTGCGGGGCTACGGCTGTCACTGTGTGCGGACCGGGCGCTTTTGCGGACGAGGTGAGGGGGGCTGTTAGGGGGGTTGTGGATACGGGGGCGACGATCGATTTCGTGGAGGAGAGTTTCACGTGGTAGGGGGATGATGTGTAAATGCTGTGCATAGATGTATATGTTTGCTTCGATTCGATGTCAGTATTAGCGTTCATGGAAGGAGTTTATACAGTGTGCTTGCCAATGAATTTATCTGACGTTACTGCCTACATCGTGATGGTGAATCAGACATCGATGTTATGTCTTTATCATATTGCAGCTAAAGTCAAGCTACTATCTAGCCCATATAGGTATAATACTCTCAGCCATCTTCAAGTATGATATGATACCACACAAGGCTGCGAGCTATGCATACAGTACCCATGCCTATATCTAATCCACGCAAAAAGGACATCTTTGATCCTTTTAGTACCCTCGCCTTGCTATCCATTCCGATTGAGATATAAATTGCTTTTGGTCCAGCTCTTTCCGGTTCCCTTGCGAATTTAGACCTCTCATTTTGGTATTTGTGCATATACCATTATCCCATCCCATCCCTTCCATCACACTCTTATCCCATCCCCCCCCACCACCCCTTCCACTCCTACCCCATCCCATCCCATCCTCCCCCTTCCCCCTCCCATCCCTTCCTTCCTCTCCCCCTGCTACTCCTCCCCACCCATCCCACCGAAAGGATTCGCAATCTCCTCGCTGCCGTCGAGGGGGCTGATGAGGACGAGGAGGGTGCCGCGGGCGACGATGAGGCCGAGGGGTCGGTGGGAGGTGTTGCCTGCGTCGTCTGTTGGGGGTGTGTTAGTGGGGGTGGATAGTGGGTGGTGTAAGGGATGCTGGTGGGTGTTGGTGGGTGGTAGGGGAAAGGGGGGAGGGGGAGAGGGGAGAGAGGGAGAGGGGGAGGGGGAGGGAGCGTGGGGGAGAGGGAAGGGGGGGGAGGTAGGGAGGTAGGGAGGGAATGAAGGGGAGGGAAGGGGGGTTAGAGGGGAGGGAGAGAGGGGAGGGGTAAGGGGATGGGGAGGGAGAGGGTACCGTGGAGGAGTTCTTTGACGTCGTCGAGGACGAGGTTCATGAGTTGGTCGTAGCCTTTTAGGGTTCCTGTGACTGGGTCATGTCAGCTTTGCCGTCTGTCTCGAATGAAAGTATGGGTCCAACGTACCTTCCCTCCCTCCATTGAACTTGACACTGATCTCCTTGTCCATATACTTGGTCAGGTCGAGTATGTTCTCCTTCTTGGGCTTGTCACTGCCGGCCTGCGCATGGCCGCCTCGGGCCCCACGACCGCTGTCGCTGCTCCCTCCCCTGCCTCCTCTGCCTCCGCCGGCGCCGCGGCCGCGGAAGTTGCCTCGTTCAGACATCCAATGGGAGATGGAGGGACATGTGGAGTCTGACCGGAAAGATGGTTGGGTCTTAGTGCTTAGTGGCGGAGTCGGATGCTAGGCGAGCGGTGAGTGGTGTGGCAAAAGCGGGCTGTGGCTTGGGGCGCAATTGGTGGTTGGGTGCTTTTCTCTTTTCTCGTGGGGCTAGAATACTGTACCTCACTGCTACGGGTATGCCGGCGCCCAGGCGACTTACCGCTCAGGCGTTCTGGGGCGATCAGGCGACACCCCCATTCCCCCAATGATCCCCATCCCATCCGATCCCTAACTCCGCGAGCCCGGCCGAGGCCAGGAATGGGGGGGCTCGGGGGGAATGAGGGCAAGGGAGCCCAAAGCCCAAAGCCCCACCCTTTGCTCTTCCGAAGGACCCTTGCCTGGACTCTGCCGCGGGAATTCGGGAATATTCCCCCCCCCCAAAGCTGGTTGGAGGGCTGACGATTGCATGTCGCAAAAAGAAGAAAGGCTGCGCCAGTCTGTGACTCCCTTCTTCCCCTCAACCGACATCCTCTCTTTCTCTCTTCCTCTCTCTTCCTCGGACTCCACTCTGCTCTTTGTTTCCTTTCCCCATCTCTCTTCCCCAGATATGTTTCGTATATTCAGCAGTATGGATATTCAGCTACGATAACGAGAAACCAATCACTTCCCGCCCCACTCCGACACGCACACCGTATTCTAGCTTCCGACCGCTTCGCCTACACCACCTGCACCTACTCTACTATCCTTCTTGACTCAACCTCTCCGCCATCATCCATCGATCACAATGGACCACATGGGCTCTCCGCCTCTGCACCCAGTAGACTACTCATCCAGCTCAACCAAACGAAAGCGGAGCCCGTCGCCCGAACCTCCCAAACAACCCACACCACCAGCCAAGCTGCACAAGACACACTCCAACCACCACCTCCAAATCAACTACCTTGTCCGCCAATTCCAGGAGATTCTTCCACTCATATCCGCCGAACATGACTCCCTACCCTCGCTCCTCTCCTTGATCACCGATTACGAAGGTGTCTTGCACCGCCATGAATCCATGGCTGGCAACCTCGGCGCCCGCCCCCTCGGTCCCATCCTCATCCAACGTTTCGAACGTCTGTTCGATGGTCCACCGCGCGTGCTAAAGATGAACGGCAAGTCCGAAAGTACAAGCGTGGGCTGGCTGGACGTGGTGGAGTTTGCGACGAACAAGCCGGAGCAGTTCAAGTTAGACCAGATAAGAGAGGGTGTGAAGGTCTGCCAGTTCTATACGAAGCAGTGCAGGGTGGAGATTAGCGAGGAGGATTTCATCTTGATCAGGAGTGGTATGCCGCAGAAGCTGATACCGCCGCAGCCGATTGGTGAGGATGAGGAGAAGGAGTTGGGGACGTTGGAGATTTTGGAGAAGGCGTTGGGAGGTTGTGTGCATCTTGCTGATCAAGGTATGTGACCACCGCATCCTTCGGGGGATCTATATCCTTTATGTCCATGTATACGCTGTGAAAGCAGAAATAGGCTAATATGACACAGTTGCTGGTCGAGCAAGACAGCTCAATCACAAGATTAGAAGTCGAAGGAATGCCATTGCCAGCAGAAGAGAGGCGGAAGCTACGGTTGATGATGGCACTCGAAGTCGAGTTCCAAGCCGCGGTGGGGATGGAAGTCATTCTAGGCACCCTAGCAATGGGGAACGTGCCTCAAACTCGCCAACCGGCGGAGGCTTTGTCGCGGTGAATTCGAGATACCCAATACCTGCAACGGACCGTTCATCATACAACGGCTCCACACACGATCAACCTCGATCAAGTGCACCACTTACCAACGGCATCAATCCTCTCCATGTCTCGGCCGCGACACGGGCCGAGCTGCTCAGCAAGTTTCACACAAAGAGCGAGCGTTCAAGTTCGATTGACGATGGACCTCATTCCCATAGGCCACCGTCAATATCGCGACCTACCGCGCTTCCCACGAAGCCAAATTCTAGACCCTACGCTGACTCGATGGAGTATGCCGGCGTTCTGCTCAATACAGCTTCGCCTGTCCCCATACCGAATACCCCAACCTCCCTCCTCCCGTACGTCAAACCCTCGCCAGCAGACCGATTCGATGACAGTGGTCCCTTCAAATCTGACATGATGGCTCGTATGGAACAGCTCAATAGGGGCGACCGCGTCCAACCGCCTTGCGACAGGTGTCGGCGACTCCATATGGACTGCTTGAAGAACTTGACTGCATGTATGGGTTGTACCAAGAAGCATGCCAAATGCAGCTGGAAGGACGTTGAAGAGCAGGAATTGAAAGATCATCCATTCGTGCCGAGGGTGAAGACTGCCGAGGAGATTGCAGCGGCAGAACGGGGGAGTGAGGGTGAGGGCAGTATAAGTGGGGGAGATTCTGTGAGGAAAGAACCTCGACGGGAGATGTTGGAGGTGAGAGATGAAGAGTTATTAGGTGAAGAATCGGACGAAGATGTTGAGATGAGGGACAAGCCGGTTGAAGCTGCGCCCAGAGTCACGAATGCGAACGGACTTACCCTGAGCGCTCCGTCGCCATCAGTGACTGACATCCCTTCGAAAGCTATCTACGAACCAGATGTTGTCACCAAAGCGCCAGATGTTCCTTCTGCGAACCGTACAACAAGCCCTACTAAGGGCAACTTCACTCAAGAGACAACACCAAAGCCTGCGCCTGCGGACTCACCGAAGCCGGCATATCAAGCACCACAAGCGCAAATGCAACCATCCCAGGCCCAGAGCGGGACCAACGGACACGTCCAGACCGAATACGAAAGAGACTTGTACACGCAGCTCAGCCAAGCGACACGAGAGAGCGCCGAACACGAAAAGGCAATTGCCCACACCAACGACTCGACGCGCGAGCCCGAAGAGCAAATGTCTGCAGAGCGAAAAAAGCCGCCGCACGAAGAACCGGTCCGTGTCTACACCGCCGGTACCGATCCCATACCGCCAGAATTGTTGCCCGTCCAGCCCATGCAACTGGACCCTGTACAACCTGACCCTATACAACCTTTACTACATGAGCAGCAGCCGCCGACAGCCAACGAAGTCCCAGCGGAGAAAGTGCCGAGTCTACCGATTTTGAGCGAGCATCCTACGCCCAAACCGCAGATGCCGAGTCCACCACTCTCAGGCGTCCCTTCGCACGCTATGCCGACGCCTAGTACGTTGGTGACCGAGCTGCCGGTCGTTCCTCAGCCGATGCAGATATGATTCGTTTTCTCTGGGGGTTTTGTGCTCTTCTGGAAGCACTGGTTGATGCTTGCATGGGGATTGGGGCTATGTATGGTTGGCGTATAGATTCTAGGGACGGATTTGCCAGGCGTTAGCTATCAGGAAGCAACCTGGTATTATGCATCGGAGTAATCTGAGAGGGTATAGTAAAGTATAGCATGTTATAGCTATCAACTCAAGCGAAGCTATAGGACAGGAAGGCATATAAAGGTTTCGATCTCTGGTAATGGAACAGTTCATGCATTTCCATTCTCAACAGCTCTCTACCTCTCCTCTTCCTTCTCCCATTGAAACTACGGATATCAACAGCGAGAGAGATTCTGCATTTCCCAGTCCTAGTCCATATCCATCACAACCCTCTCCCTTCTCCCTTCTCCCTTCTCCATCACAACAATCTCACCTACATCTATCCCCTAAGCTCCATTCAAACCGAACATGAGTTTCCTCATCTACTCCATATATGATGTCTCATCAAGTCATAGTAAAGTGTAAAAACTCCGTACCCCCTCTCTCGTATCATATGCACAGTACCTTATTCCCTCCCCTCTCTTCTCCTCTCCTCTCCGAGTGGCTATTACAATACTCCTCCCTTCCTGAATAAAACCCCTATGTAGGGGTCCGCTAGTTTTACTTCGACGTGTGAGTATCTATAAGGGGCGTGCTGATTCATTGACTGCAATGACATGACGGGAATAGATAGAGGGGATTGGGGTGATGGTTTTGGTTTTGGTCGGATGTGTGGTGTGGGATTGGGTTGGGTGGGGTAGGGGGGACTGAGAGGGGAGTGGGAGAATTTGATGGATGGTGGAGGGTTGGTGGAAGAGGATTTGGATCTTTATTCGCGTGGGTTTTTTAAGGGGGTGTGGTGATGCGTGGCTTTGTGCTTGCTTGGTGGGATGTGGCTTGGTTGGGTTTCTGATGGGGGGTTTGGTTGGGTGAGAGGGAATTGGTTCTAGTGGAGTGTACGATGGTTTGGATGCGCTCTGTAGCCGTTGCATAAAGTATAGGAAGTCCAGAAAGGAGAGCGGCTATCATTGCATCCGTTAAGGTGTATTTATTAACCCGTCTTTAACGCTCTTGAGAACTCTTCAAGTTTGTTCGTGAGCTGTAAGGGCTCTTTGCGAAGCATCCTCGTAGGAGTGCTGGCGACGAATTTTGGGTGGAAAGGGTGCGGTATCGCTTTTGGCGACGTCTTGGATGTTCGAGGGGATCATTATGTTGATTGTGTTTGGTTGGATTTGAGGGTGTATGGACTGTAGATGCCGCTGTCATAGCTTTTGATGAAGATAGCACGGGGTGAAATGTGCGTGGCATTGTCAAGATGATGTCCGTACTTGTTACTGTTCATACTGGACATTGTTGTGGGTCCGTCCGGTCTCCCTTTCACTTGGGGTTTACTTGATGCATGTTGAACATGCAGACTTGTAGTAATATTGGTGAGGTCGATAGTATAGGGTGGCTTGCTTAGCCGTGGACAAAGAAACCCTAAGTTCACAGTTTGACATTCGGACGGAGTCACGCGATGTACACCCTCGTGGGAGACATCCAAGATCATAATAAGTTTCCATTCTCATCGTTATGTTGGAGGCGTACTCCCATGTTGAATGCTTGTCAGCCTCCTGATAGCTACCCATGAATTTTGGTAAGGAAAATGTACGGACAATGGTGGATAATAGAAAGTACTCAGCGGGCACAATGTTGAAGTAATGCCCGTACGAGCCAAGAAAAATACGAGGGCAACTTGAAAAAAAGAGTGTACATAGGAAAGCACGAAGACATTAACATTCAAAGAGTGATATAAAGAATCCACCTTGATTTCTCGCCTCCGACAGCGCTCAACAGGCATGTATCTTGATCCTGGTCTCCCACTCCTGGCGTTCGGCTCTCCCTGTCCTCTCAAGCTCCAGTGCTTGGCTTGGATTCAACGGTCTGAATACCCTGTGGCCTGCTGATCCCGTCTTCGTTCGCCTTTGGCTTGATGGGCCGAAAAGCCTTCCCTGGAACAACTTTCCCTTGGTGAACATTACGTTGGTGGCTTTGGAGCTTGTCTTTGCGGGTGAAACCGTTGTCTCCGCCGTATTTGCATCCGAGAATAGGGCACGGGTATTTGATGGCATTGGTGCAGTGTCTAACTGTGTAGTGACGCCTGAGATCTGCGAAATTCTTGGTAGTGGTTTGGCATCCTTCAAGGCAGTGATATTCCCCGAGATTGCCGAAATGCCTTTGCTCATGGTAAACAGCCTTAGAAGCCAATTTTCTTTCAAAGTACCCTGTAATTTGCTCCCGACAACCCAGAAATTTGCACACAACAGTGTACTTCATATCTCTAGGCAGGTCCGTGAAGACGTTGGGTACACGTATGAAAATATCCTTTGGTAAACCCAGTGAAAGGCAGCTCATACAGCTGCACCTACGAATTGGATCAAGATGCGATTGATCATAGGTTTTTTCTTCACCTTTATGATGCGACAGACATGAGTCAACAATAGGCTGTCCTATTCCAACGCCATCCTCAAGCACGGCGCAAACACTCCAGGGATCGCCATTAACAGACGTCCGTGGCACAGGCTCTGCGTAGATGCCGGACACGGAAAGGCTGGTCTGTTGCACGTTTGGTTGACCGTTCACATCGTGGGAGTTGACCATTGATGGTAGGGGACATTTGCCCTATAGCCCTTGTATCAGCCAATAAAAAAAAACATCGAACCTCTACCGCCAGGTCGCCCTGATTTGCATCGAATCCACAAGGCTGCGTCTCAAAACCAGCGTCGAAATTGATCCAATCGGTCCAATGGGATGTAAATTCCTCCATCTTGGCGCGAAGTGTACGTCTGAGTGGTCGGAGAGTGGGCGCTGTGGCTTGCTTGATGTGCTGGCAAAGGCAGAGCCTTACTTGAGGGCAAGGCTGCGGATCTTGAGGTGGGTTCGGACAGCCAATGAGCGCTGTTGGATCGGTGATAGAAGTCGGCGAAAGTCTTTTGAGTTACTTGGGGAGGGGAGATGCTTATATGTTTGTGAGTAGCTTGGGTATGTGCGGTAGAGCGCCCTTCCCGTATATGGACTGCGCTATTCTCTACTGATGGCGTTTTCGTGAGTTTGCAACGACTGCTCCCAATGGGGTAAGATCTTTCATGGTTATAGATCTCGAGGTAGTAGGAGGTGTCGCTGGATCTTACCACTTCAACGTAATCAAACATAGGTCTGTGATGAAGGACTTGGCAAGCGAGCTACTCCTAATCAGGCTTAGGCTTTATCGCGTACAATACTCCCGAGGGTCGGTAAAAAAAGTCGTGTCCGATGTCGATCCCCGCGATTTAGTAGGCCCGCCCCTATTAATTTTTCGAGAAACCCATCGTCTTACTTATCTATCTAGAACTCTATAGATAGTCCTTTTCACTTAATATATTACTCTATTCTAGTCTAAATATAATAGTCCTTATCCTTCTTACCCCCTTTACCCTTATTAGGACCTTGTTAACTACTAAGGATATACTTATTAACCTCCTATTACTTAATATCCTTCTACTCCTTCTTAATTATATAATATAGTTACTTAAAGTTTATAGAATAGTATAATTTAACCCTACTCTTAAGGATCCTCTAGATATTCTTAATTAGGTTAAGATCTAGTAAATTCGCTAGCTAATTATTAATATACTTAAGGTCTATTTTATCCTTATAATACTTATAGTAATTCTCCTCGCTTCTAATACTATAACTTCTATTATTATCTTCTTAAAAGATTATTTATAGGCCCTATTCTTTTAATACCTACTTCTAATAACGGATAATTAGTAGGATCTTATAATAGTAGTATTCCTAAGTTATTAGCCTACTAAGTTTTTACTATTAAGTATACCTATTACTATTTTTAAACTCCTTATTAACCTCCTCTATATAGTAATAGAATACTAGTCTTAACTTAAATCCTACGCCTATTATAGCCTATACTAAGAACTAGGAGGCTACTATATATTATTATTTTTATATATAATCGCTATAATATCGCTTATATTTATTATAAATAACCTATTTAGTATAGCGGGTATTCTAATAAAAGTAGTACTTATTAGAGAAATAGACCTAAATATTCTCTATAATTAGTATAGTAATATAAGGGTACTATATAATAACGTAGCTATTAAGTACTATAAATAGTACGTATACGTATATATATAGAACTCTCTATTCTTATTAATAGTAAGACTAATTACTACCCTTCCCTTTAAGGGGAATTCCCTCCTTTATATATTATAGGTAAAGGGGTAGCGTAGTACTACTATATACTATAGACGCCACGTTAATAGTAGTACTATATTCCTAACTAATCCTTATAATTATCTCCCTATCTAGGCTCTTAGGCTCTAAGAGTATAAAAGGTTATAATTTATAGAAGATACTCCCTTAGTAATAGAATATACCTCTAATAAGAGTATAATAATATAATTAATTATAAGTCCTCTAAGTTAAGCCTTAAGGAATTTATAATTTTATTAAATTATAATAATTACGGATACTACTCCTATATATAATCCTTATATTATAATATATTCCTATTATACTTCCTATTATCCTTTATTAATTTATTATAAAAGTAGCTAGAAGTCTTAATATTTTAAAGTAAATAGGAAGTTATTACTATTAAGAGTTTACTAAGTACTTAAGGCGTACCTTCTTTATATAACTTTAATATTATTCTTTTAATTATAATATCTTTATTTTTTATTAATTATATTAAGTCCTTTTTAAGTCTTATTTATATTATTACCCCCTCCGCGCCTTATTATACCTCCTTATACTTCTAGTAGTTATTTTATAAGTAATACTTAGTAATAAACTTACCCTTACTACTAATTAAAAGAAGACTACTACTACCCCCTCTACTTATAATAGTATATAACCTCCCCTATTAAGCCGCTCCTAGCTTATTCTTATATTATCCCGTATAGTATACCTTTATTATATTATATTCTAATCTAAAGAGTTATAAGTCTAATATTTTTCGTTAAGGCTTTACTTATCCCTTTAATAGTATAACTTATATACGCGCCTCCCCTAGCTCTACTAGATATAATTATTATAAAGATCTTAATATTAAATATTAATAAGAGATTCCTACTTATACTTACTATACTTATACGCGCCTTCTTTAATTCTTAAATACTATAACTACTTTAAATACTAGCTCTAACCTCCCTTAGCTCGCTAGATTCTAGTAAACCTTTAATAGGCTTATTTAATAGTATTATTACTACCTTTACTACGCCTCCTCTACCCCTACTACTATTATAGCTCCTACTAGGGTTAACCTAGTTATTACTATCTATATTATAAATACCTTAGAGGGTATTCTTAATATCCTTTATTAATATATATATATTACTCTATCTCCCCTTTTAAAGTACTTTTAAAGCCTTACTAATATATTATAAGAGCGCCTCCCTTCTATTATAAAGGATAAAGAAGAGGATAATAAGGAGGATACTCCTATTACTAATAGTAGTAATAGTAATAGGCCTAGTACTACTACTAGTATAATATAGTAGCCCTCTCTTATAATACCTTTAGTAGTCTAGTTATATTAAGTATCTTTTCTTTTTTTATTTATAATAATAGAAATTATTTCCCCTCTTATATAATATAAACTTTATATCTTAGGGTAATCCTACTTAAATCTTTCTAATATATCTAGTATATTAACTAAGTCCTATTTATATAGCTATTAATTATAATTATAAGATTAACCCTTCTACTTTACTAAATATTAAGGTTTATTATAAGAGATTTTATAATTAAGAATAGCTTTAACTTCTTATTTATCTTTATTATTTATAAGCTCTACTTATATAGCTTTTATAACGCTCTTACTATTACTTTAATATAGCTTTATAAGTAAGACGTAAAAGATATTATATATATAAAAGGTATTACGTAGTTATAACTTATACGCCTAACTACTAATATAATTAAGGACCTTAAAAGGCCCTAGATAATATTATAATAGTTTTTTAGTTACTTATACTAATCTAATATACTTTATATTTAATAAGATATAATTACTTATATTATATTATCTTTACTTTATTATTTATTTATATACTCTACTTATATAACTTATACTTAATATAAGTACTACTCTAAACCTTCCCTTTATTTTTAAAGTAGTTTAACTCTTTCTTATATTAATAGGACTTCTCTTAATAGTAGCTCTAAAAGCTTTATATCTAGCTTAGGTAAGTAGTTATAAAGCGCCTTATATAGAGGTAACCTAGTATTAGTATACTTTATATAATTATATATAAACTCTATTAAATAAAGTAACTCTAACTAGTTATCTTATCTCTAGGTAGAATAGTAGCGTAGATACTACTCTAGCGTACTATTCTATCTCTCTATTTAACTATCTATTTAAGGGTAGAAAGTAGTACTAAGCTTTCTTTTTATATTAGTATAATAATATATAGCTACCTAGAAGCTACTTATAAATACTATCCCTTAATTACTAATAATACCTTCTAACTAATTAAACTTTAAAAAGATTTTATAGTATAATAGGTTAGTAATACTAATAGTATTAACTATTTTTATAATAGGTAAATACCTAGCTACCTTAGTATAATAGTCTATAACTACTAAGATTATATTATAGATACCGCTCTTTTATTTACTTAGAGGGAGATTTATAATAAAATCTATTATAATTTCTTAAAAAGGTCTTATAAGTATTAGTAATAGTAATAGTATATTATAAATAGCGTATTTATATAGCTTTATTAATTAATAGGTTAAGTATTCTTATATATAATTATAAATATCTTATCCTATTAATTTCTAATAGAACTTCCGCTTAATAAGCTCTTATATACGCTTCTATAAGTAGTAGCTAGTATAAGGGTTATTATAATAAAGCTTTAAGATTTCTTATTTAATTACTTTATTACTAGGTATAAAAACTATACCACCCTTATAAAGGACCCCCCTCTTATCTACTAATAGAGATACGTTAGTAGCCTTTTTATAGCCCTAGGACTTTAATAATTATTTCTTATTATAAATATCCTCGTCTCCCTTTTAGAGATATTAGAGTATCTCTAATATTAAGTTATTATACTTATTTTATACGCGCTCTATTATTAACACGGTTATAATATACCTTCTAGGTACTATTTAATTAATATTAAACTATCTTATAATAGGGTTTAGGCTATTACTTATACTACTCTATATCTCTAAGAGCGCGTTACTCTCTCCTATTTTTAGGGTATAAGGCTTTTTAAGCCCTATCTCTAACCTTTTATATTATTTATAACTACGGGCCTTATTATCTTATAAACCTTTATAAACGCTATATATATAATACTTATTAGAAGGAATATACCTAATATTCTTTAACTTATTTTATAATATTAATAGATAAGTATCTTCTTTATCTATTATTAGTATATAGTCTAGTCGCCTTAATAGGGCGTTAGCTAGGTTCTTAGTACCTGTATAATAGTATATCTTAAAGTTATATATTATAAGCTTTATTACCTAATATACTTATCTCCTTATTAATAATAATATTATCTAGAAATACCTTAAGTTATTATAATTAGTAATTATTATAATTAGGTATAAGCTACCTTCTAAGAAGTACCTTTATACCTAGAATACCTTAACTATTATAAGTAGTTCCTAGTTATAGGTCTTATATCTAGTTTCCGCTAAATATAACTTATAAGAGTAGAAGGTAATAGGATACTATTCTACTTCCGCCCCTTTTATATTAATTAGGAATTTTTATAATAAAATAGCTATAATAGCTAGAATTAAAGTATTAATCTCTAGTTAGATTTCTCTTATAAGCTTAAAATATATAAGTAATAGCGCCTCTTAAAAGAGTTACTTTAATATTACGGCCCGTGACTTACAGAGGTCGTTAGGGATCGGTAGGTTAATCTCATAGAGAGGAGTGTTAAGGAGAAGGCAAGTAGGCTTCGTACTAAACTGGTCTAGTATAGAATTATATTTAGTATCTAGGAGATTAGTCTAGTAGATAATATAAGTTAAGCACGAAGCTCCTATCTAAAGGGAAAGCAACGCTATCTATATAGATATAAGAAAGTCTATACTCGTACTAATTACTAGTACTCGACCTGCGTCGACTAGAGTAACTTAGTAAGCGATCGCCTAGCTCGCTACGGTTATCCTATAGTAACTATAGCGACTAAGCGAGTGGTCGCTCGACTCGCTATACTAAGGTATATTCGACTTTAGTAAGCGCTTATAGCGTCTACTAAGGCTCGCGTATTAAGGGCGTAATATTACCCCTCCTTCCCTAAACCTTTATCCTAAAGGTTAATTAAGTATTTATATCATCTCGTCCTTAATAACGTCGTATCGAGTTATTAGATCGAGTTACTTATAGGGGAGTAGTTATAATAGTATCGTGTCTACGATACGCGAGGTCTTAAAAAGAATATCGGGTGTCTTCTCTCTCGCGGAGGTGTACGGAATATATTCGGCTAGGGAAGTAATACGAACCGGCCGTACCCGTTATTCACTTCTCTAGTATTAATAAGGCCATGGAGAAGCTTAAGCGCGAAGAGGTAGAGATAGAGGTAGCTTAGGAAGCCGCTAACGAGGCTGCTCGTTAGAAGTAAATAAAATTAAAATGTCTTTATTAGTAGAAGCATTTTCTAAAAGAGCGTAAATAACGGATATTCGATAAAGGGCTTAATAATATTAAAGAGCTAGAATATCTAGAAGAACTTAAGAAGGCTAGTGAAGTTAAGAAGGTACTTACTACCTGTCCTACTTTTTTAGAGTTCGAGGGTTCCGGGACTCTCTCGCCTAGAGCTCTCGAGTAGATCGCTTAGGGTGTGTCTAGGTTTAATAATACTACTAGAGGAGCTCTTAATAGTTCGTGAGATTTATAACTAGTTCCTAGGTATTTTCTAAGTCCTCGTATCCTTTCTATTTTACTAGGTAACTCTAACCTTTTTATAATAGAATCTTTTCGGCTTTAAATTCATTCTCTTCCTCTATTCTAAAATAGAAGGTTTCCTGTAAGGGCGTATTAGAATCTAATTATTCTAATATTAAAATATAGAATACTAGATAGATTTTAGTATTAGGCGGAAGCTATAACTTATAATTAATAGGTCCTTTCTCTTTAATAACTAAAAATGGTCCGACTTTAATATAGTCTAATTTCTTACTTAGTCTTATACTCTTTAGGTTTTTTATAAGGAGTTATACTTTATCCCCCTTCTTTAGCTAAGGGCTATTTTTTCTTTTCTTATTAGCTATTTCTTCTATAGAGTTATTTCGTTTACGGATTTCGCCTTATATGCTCGTATATAAGTCTTTTATATCTAATACTAGTACTAAAGCTTTCTCAGCATCTAGTCCTTATCTCGGATCTAGGAATAGGTTCGCATGTCTTCCGTAGTTAGCGAAGAATAGTGATAGCTTTATAGTATTAGATCTCTTATTATTATAAGCTAATTATACTATTAGGAGTAGTAAAACCTAATTATTTTACTTCTTATTAACGTAGTATCTAAGGTATACTTCTATTATTTAATTTATATATTCTATCTATCTATCTATTTATAGATGATACGCTGTTAATATTCGTAGTTTAGTTCCGATTAAGGCGATTAAGGTCTTCTAATAGTTTAAGGTAAAGAGCTTATCCCTATCTAAGGTAATTAACTCTAGTATACTATAATCTCTAATAAGTCTATCTAATAATATGAAATTAAGCTAACTAGCATTATAGGTTTCTTTATATAGAATTATAATAGTATACTTAGTAAGTTTATTTATAATAACTATTATTAAATTATACTTATTATTAGTTACTAGGTCAACTAACTAAGGTAGTTTTACGACGAAGTCTATTATAATATCTTTCTATAGCGTATCTAGAACTTTAGTAAACTAAATTTGTCTATATTTAGCATATCTTATAGACTTGTTCTACTAGTAATATATATATTCTTTAATGTATTATTTAACTAATACTCGCAGGTTCGGTGTAGTATATACTCTCTAAATGAGTTCCATTATCTTAGAAACTCCTAGATACTCTAAGAGAGGGTTATTATAGTAATTTCTAATTACTTCCTTAACCACCTTAGGTAGTAAGTATAGTTTCTACTTATATAATAATAGGTCTCGGTTAGGCTATTATTTCCTAAGCTTGCTGGCTAAGGTGTCGCTAATATATACTTCCTTTAAGTTAGGAACTGCATGTGTTATAACTTAAACGGTCGTTACTAGGTTCCTTACTAGTACTAATAATCCGTCGTCTTCCTGTTTTAAGATAGGTTATATTATGACGTCCTTTACTTATATATAGTTAGATCATCTACTTAAAGCGTCTACTCTTCTATTATCTTTACCTAGGGTATACTAAATTTTAAACTTATATTATCCGAGAAGTTTAGACTATCTAACTTATTATTAATTTAATTCTTTTATTATAATAAATCCGACTAAGTTTTTATAATCGGTGAAGATAGTAAGCTTAGAATAACTTTCGGTATATACTCTCTAATACTATAGAGTATAGATAACTGCTAAGAGTTCCTTATCGTGTATATTATAGTTCTATTCTACTGCTGTCATTTTTCTTAAGTAGTAAGCTACTAGGTGCCATTTGCCATTCTTCTACTAATATAAGTAGGCTCTAATTACAAGGTCTAAAGCATCCGTCTCGATATGTACTAGCTCTCCGTTATAAAATATATAGAGTACTAGTAGATCTATATAAGCTTGCTTTAGTTCGGTAAATACTTTCCTTTAGTTAGTATCCTATCGGAATCCCGTGTCTTTCTTAGTGATTTCAGTTAGTGGTAAGGCCTTCTTAGAGTAGCCTTCTATAAAACGTCTATTAAAGTTAGCGAATCCTAAGAATCCTTATACTAATTTAATATTATATAGTATAGGCCATTCTTATATAGTCTAGATCTTCTTAGGACTTATATAAACGCCTTTAATTATTATTATAAACCCTAAGAACTCGATTAAGGTCTTATAAAACTCGTACTTCTCTAGTTTTAGAAGGAGTCCCGCTTATAATAGATATGTTAATATATCCTATATATAAGGGATATACTCTTTAAGAGTTTTAGAGTAGATTAATATGTTATTAAGGTATATAATCGCTATTTAATCTAAATAAGCTCGTATAATATTATTAACTAGTGCTTAGCAGGTTACTAGTATATTAGTAAGGCTAAACGGTATAACTAGGTACTTGTAATATCTATATCGAGTCTTAAATGCTATTTTCTATTCGTTACCTTCTTTTATTTAAATTAAGTTATACGCCCCTCTAAGATCTAACTTTATAAAGATCTTAGCTTTAGCTAGCCGATCCTATAGCTCGCTAATATTTAGTAGAGGATAATAATTCTTAATTATCATATCGTTTAACTTTTAATAGTCTACGTATAACCGTAATAATCCGTCTTTCTTCTTTATAAAGAGTATTAGGTATCCTACTAGTAATTTAGATTCTTAAATAAATCCCTTTTTTAGGTTCTTATCTAAGTACCCGCGTAGTACTAAGAGTTCCTTTTTAGATAACGTATAAATTAGTCTAAATATTAGTTCCTTCCCTAGTTTAAGTTTAATCTTATAATCCTAAGGTTAGTATTTAGGCAGAGCTTTTACTATTATCTCTTTTATAAAGAGGCGCTTCCATCTTTAATACTCTTATAGGATATTAGGAGTACTATTAGTTACTCTAATAACTCTAACTTATTAACCCTACGGACCTCTATAAGTGTCTATTAAGCCGGATCCTTATTCTTTAAGGCTATCTTTATTTGAAATTAAGGTAATATATACCCCGACTATCTTTTAGTTTAATTTCTTATCTACCGTCGTTTATAGTCGGCGTGTAGGTTAGAACTTAGTAATATTACTAGTTCGCTTAAACTTAAGTACTTTTATTCTCTAGTTAATTACTAGATTATACTTCTTTAACTAAGGTATTCCTAGGATAACGTGATAAGTAGCTATCCTAATTATATTAAAGGAAATTTCCTTATAGTAGCACTGAATTATAAATAGTAATAAGGTTATCTCCTTAACTATACTTCCTATTAATAGTTCTAACCCGTCGGCTATCTATAAGCTATATAGATCTTTCTTCTTCCGTGTTAGTAGGCCTACTAACTATACTAACGCTTTAGAGATAAAATTTCTAGATACTCTAGAATCTATTATTACTATAGTTCTCTAACTATCTATTCTAACCGGTATATTTACGTGTATTATATAGTCCGTTAGACCTAACTATTATATTTTAGGGATTAGGACATTAATCTCCTTATACTTCCCCTTAGTATAAGGGATTACTCTTTTCCTAAGTTAGGGAGGAATCCGGTAATTTTCTTCTGCCGTATATATTTCTTATACTTATCGTGAAAACATGCGTACTATTCTATTAAGTAGCACTTTATAGTATCCTTATTATACTTCAGGTACCCGTAGAGACTATTATACCATCTTTAGTTATAGTTTAGGAACTATATACGTTTCCTCTTTATTACTAGGTGCCAGTTATAGCTTATATTATAGTAACTAGTCTAAATCTTTCTATATATACGTATCCTAATCGCTTTTCCCAAGTTTCTCTTTACTTAGTTATATATTAGGTATTATATATCGGCGTAAGCCGTCTAGTATATTACTCTATACTATAGGTGTTATAAATTATTTTAGAATTCCTTCTAAAGGAGTCCGTCTAAAACCTTTTCCTAGTAAAATTCCATTCTTTCCTCGAGTTTTATCTATTATAGATCGTTTAACGTGGAGACGCAAGATTTTTTAAGGCTTTTCTCCTTACCCTTCTTAGGTTCCTGACTAAGGTCTTCCTAGTTGGAGTCTTCATTTTCTTAGTCTTGCTTAGGATATTCCTTCCGAGCCTAACTACCGTTACTATTATTATCGGAACCTAATTCCTTAAGTTTACTTATAAATTCGCTTGAGTCGGTCTTTAATTCTTCCGATATTTCTCTATTTTACTGCGATTTCTTTATATAGCTCTTTTTCCCTAATCTAGAGTTCTTTAATATTCTTATCTATTAGATAATCGACGAGTACTAGTAAATCTTCTATAATTATATCTAGTTCTTTATTACCGTATTCATCCTCTAGTTAATCCCTTAGAGGTCCAGTCGTTTTAATTAGTACTCGCTCTAATATATTTAACTATAGTCGTTTTACTATATTTTTTAACCTATAGTCCTTAGCGATATGGCCTGGTTTATTATAGCTATAGTATTTTATTGCTTTTCTATCCCCTTACTACTTCTTACCCCTGAATTTGCCTTTCTTTTAAGTGAAGTCTAATTCCATTAGCATAGGTCCGTAAGGATTATATTACACATGTCTCTTATTATAGTATCCCCCGGAATAGATCCCTGCTCGTCTAAGTCTAGCGATACTACTATTATAATGTAATTCTATTATAAGCTCGTGGAGTTAGTTATTAATTCTTACTACGGCTTAGATAAGTATATCTAGCGTATTATATATCGCTCTATCTCGTATAAGTTCTTTCTTAACGTTGTCCTTTAATCCTCTTTAATATATTATTATAAGTACGTTATTATCCTAGTTAGTTCGAGCGGAGTATTATTAAAACTATATTAAGTACTCTAACGCTGACTTCTTCTATATTAAATGCTAGATGACTCGTACTACTACACTTTCTTTATTAGAAGGCCCGAATATTCGCCTTATCTTAACACGGAAGTAAGTAAAGCTCTCTATCTATACCTTAATAATAGCGTTTTTATTATTATTAGGTCTTTCTATATATCGTTTAAGATATAAGGCGGACTACCTCTAGGCCCGTCCTTATATATAAGTTATTATAAATAGTAATTACTTACTTAATCTAATAGCGTCTTGATTAAAAGAGAAGTATAGCTATATTTATACTAACTACTCTTCTAACTTATCTTAATCGCTATAGTATAAGTCTAGTTTAGTAATCTTAATACTATCTTTAACTTCAGCTATTACTAACTATTATAAACCTTATTTACTTAGGGTAGGGTTCCTGTCTCCTAAGGTACTTATCTTAAGGGTACTTAAAGTATTACGACCCGTAACTTATAGAGGTTATCAGGGATCGGTAGGTTAATCTTATAGAGAGGAGTATTAAGGAGAAGGCAAGTAGGCTTTATACTAAACTAGTCTAGTATAGAATTATATTTAGTATCTAGGAGATTAGTCTAGTAGATAATATAAGTTAAGTATAAAGCTCCTATTTAAAGGGAAAGTAACGCTATCTATATAGATATAGGAAAGTCTATGCTTGTACTAATTACTAGTACTTAACCTGCGTCGACTAGAGTAACTTAGTAAGCGATCGCCTAGCTCGCTACGGTTATCTTATAGTAATTATAGTGACTAAGTAAGCGGTCGCTCGACTTATTATACTAAGGTATATTCGACTTTAGTAAGCGCTTATAGCGTCTACTAAGGCTCGCGTACTAAGGGCGTAATATTTAACTACTTAAACGCCGCTCTTATAATATTACTTAATATTAACTTTCTATTTTTAATATATAGATAATTATTTATTAGATAGTCTATTAACGCCGCGGTTATAAAGGAATAGTACTTAATAAAATAATAGTAGAAATTAGTAAACCCTAAAAAGATTTAAATATCCTTAATACTCCTAGGTTCTAGCTATTCTACTATAAAATCTACTCTATATAAATCTATATATACGCCGTTATAACTAATAATAAAGCTAAGGAATTCTACTTCTACTACTATAAATTTATATTTCTTTAAGTTAATATAAAGTTTAAATTTATAAAGATATTATAATACTACCTTTATAACTCTAATATAAGACTTTTTATCCTAGGAGTAGATAAGGATATTATCTAGATAAATAATATATATAATATTAAGTAGTCCCGCTAGGGCTATATTAATATATACTTAAAATAAGGTAGGTATATTAATAAGTCTAAAAGGTATAACTATATATTTAAAATAGCTATACCTTATATAGAATATAATCTTCTATTTATTACCCTTTCTTATCTATAAGTAATAATATATATCCTTAAGATCTAACTTAGTTAAGTACTTAGTACTAATTAATCTTATTAATATTTTATTAATTAATAGAAGTAGATAGTAATTCTTAATTATAATCTTATTAAGCGCCTTATAATTAATATATAAATATAATATTCTATCCTTCTTTAATATAAAAAGAATTAGTATACCTACTAAACTTATAAAATAATAAATCTATCCCTTTTCTAAAGCCTACTTAAGGTACTCCCTTAGTACGCGTAACTCTTTCTCTAATAGGTTATAAAGTAGGTTAAAGGGAGGTTCTTTATTCTCCTTTATATTAATCGCGTAATTATAATATATATAGTTTAATAGCGCCCTAATATTCTTAATTAAAAAGACGTCTTAGAATTCCTAAAATTCTGAAGGGAGCTTAAATTTAGGTAGTAGGCCTTTATTACCTACTCCTAAGTATATTATAATAAATATAACGCTATTAAGCTACTCCTTTAAGGCTTTAGTAGTATTAAAGTACTCCTTAATATTACTTTTCTTAATAGGGAATTACTAGTTTTATATAGGTTAATCTACTTAGGGATTTTATTCTTCTAATTATAAATATTTAAGGTAGAAGTTATAATTAAAGTTTACTATTATATAAAAGGCGCCCCTATAATATTATATAATACTATTAGAATTAATAAGTTTAATTCCTCTTATATAAGAACCTAGTAATAATATTAAGTTCCTAACTCTATTATATAGGGTATTACTAGAGCTTAGGTCTATTTCCTAATCCTACTCCTTTATTAAGCATATATTAATATAATTAGTATCTACTTTAAAGTTAATTAATATAATAAATTCTCTTTATAAGCTCTTAAGCTCTACTTATAATATAATAATAAGTCGCCGTATCTACTTCTTCCCTTATACTATAATAGTAGATATAATTATAATACTTAGGGGTTTTTTAAATTTAAGCCTTTCTCTAGCTTATTACTAAATATCTTATTAGCCGTAGGCTTATTAATTATAATACTTATAATTATTAATTTTACGCTCTAGTAATCCTTAATTATATATCCCTTCTTTTAATAATTATAATACTTAATAGTAGAAAGGTTAAGCTTAAGCCTTTAAGGAAGGTATAATAATACCCTAATAGCGCCCCGCCCTTCTTACTTTATATATAGGCTATTATCTCTTCGCCCTTAGAAATTTCCTCTTCCTCTTTAAGGATATTAACCCCTAGTAGGAGTATTATCCCTTTAGTCTTTATATATAAGTAGTGTTATATAAGGCTCTAGTTAGGTTACTAATATAATAAGAGTATCCCTTATCTCTAGGATATTAAGTTATATTATAAGTTAATTATAAAGATCCTTATATAACTTATTTAGAAGGTTATTATAGAGTATATACTCTATTAATAGCTTAAGTTATCTTTCTAACTTAATAAGGTAATTTATAAAGTCTATAATCTTTTAATATTCCTTTTACTTAGCTTTTAAGTAGTACTTACTAGTTATTAGATATTAATTTTAAGGATCTTTTATTTAATCTATTAGGAAGCCGTTAAAGTATTTCTAGGACTATTTATCCTTTAATATATCCTTTATATACTTACGCTATATAGCCTTAGGGTCTAGGGTTATATAATATAACGCGTATTAGATTTTTATAAAGTTATTAAGAAAATAAGCTATATTTATTTTATTTATATTAATTATATTATTAAACTATTCTTAATATTCTTATACTAACTTCCCGTTATATATATATAGGTCCTACGGCCTAAGAATATAGGTTCTATATTAAAGACGCTTTAGTTTAGATTCTTCTATTAATAATAGGTAATATTAATAACCCGCTTAAGCGGTATTATTAGTATATATTTCCTACTCTAACTCTTATAGATATTATTATAGATCTTATATCTACTACCTCTTAGAGACTTCTTCTTTAAGTTCTTATATCCTTTATAATAGTACTTCTTAGGTTTTAGGTAGTAGGGACTAGGTTTATACGCCTAGTAGCTACCCCTAGATAGTTAGTTATAATCGCGATATATCTATTATTAATTTATTAACTAATTCTTAAGACTTACTTTCTTTATAAGCTTAATCCCTTATATTTAAGCGGGTTATCTATACTAGTTAACTAACCTTTTTACCTTATACTTATAACGACCCTTCTCTACTTATCTTACTAATAGTTAGGCTACTACCCTTAAATAGGGTAGAGTAATTAGAATATAAGGGTACTATATAATAATATAGCTATTAAGTATTATAAATAGTACATATATATATATATATATAGAACTCTCTATTCTTATTAATAGTAAGACTAATCGCTACCCTTCCCTTTAAGGGGAATTCCCTCCTCTATATACTATAAGTAAAGGGGTAGCGTAGTACTACTACGTACTATAAACGCCACGTTAATAGTAGTACTATATTCCTAACTAGTCCTTACAAGTAATTAGTACTAAAAAAGTAGAGATATTTACCTACTTCTATTTATTAAGGAACGAGGTCTAGATAACTACTATATAGTTAGGTAAGGCTACTTAATATATTATTATAATTAGTAGGATTAGGTCTAGTATCTCTTTACTATAATAGAATATATTAGGGATACTTATTAGGAAGGTCTCCTACCTAATTAGGTAGTAATATTTCTTAGTTAGGAATATTAAAACTACTATATTTCTTCCTATTCTACTTATATATATACCTATCCTTTATAATATTTTCTACTTAAATAAAGTTATATAGCTTATATAGACGTACTTAACACTCTAATAATAATAAAATTTAGTCTATTTATTTAGAAGATATATCTAAATAACTAGTTTTACCTACTATTATTAGTACGCCTATACCTAACTAAATATTAAATCCTAATACTACTCCGCCTCTATTCTAGTTACCTAATAATATATATAATATTAATCTATATAGAGTAAAGTATACGTCTTATTCTAAGGAATATAATACTATTAGAACTATCTAAATTAGTATATAGGTATATAAGATATAGCTAATACTATTATATTTACAGGCTAAATTCCTATATCTTAGTATTTATAACTAGAATTATTCTATTAAAAAAAATCTAATTCCTATTACTATTATTAGTATATCTAGTTATAATATTAATAATGCCTACCGTATTATATCTCAATTTATTATAAATCTTAGTAATACTTCTATAGTATTATAAGTAGTTATATAGTAATATTATAAGCGTAGAGCTAACGCGTGAAAGTAATAGTAATAATAGTAGTTATACTCTTAGTATTAATAGTAACGATACCCTTATATCCCTCCTACTCCTCCTCTTTCTCCTCCTCCTTATCTAAATTAGAATATATTCTTAGTATAGTAGACGTAACTAGCTAAGCCCTACTATAAACCCTAGTATATAGTTAATAGATAGTAGATATATAAAAATAACTATAGATTAGATAGAAGTTTCTTTAAATCCTAGTAATACTAGTAGCCTACTAATTACCTAATATTTAATATCTAGACCTTTAGTAGTAAATTCTATACTAATTATTATAAAACCTAAGTAGTTAGATTATAATAGGAGTAATAGCAGGATTAATAGATAATAGAATATAAGAACTTTAAATATATTATTAAGATTAAGATATATAAGATATAGGATTTTAAGGATTTTAATATTAAGGATAATTTATTAAAGAGCTAGCTCCTTAGCTACTTTTATACTATAATATATTATTTTAATTTAGGGGTAAAACTAAGGAGACTACCTTATAAAGACTAGCTACGCTACTATATAATATTCTATAAGGACCTAGCTAAAAGATAGGTAGAAATATAGAGGTTATATACTACTAAATCAACCCGCCTACTAATTAAAAATGCCGTCTTCTATAATAATAAACCTAGTATAAAGCGGGAGGTTTAGAAAATTCTACTAGAGCTATATTATAGGAGTAAGGCTAAAAAGCGTAAAGAGAAGGAAGATACTATTCTCTTTAACGTGATATCGCTTAAGGAACAAGCTAAGGAAAAACGTTAATAATAGGCTACTATAAAAAAGAGAATTAGTAATAGATATATATAAGAGTAGATAACTATACTAGTAGTAATAGCGTTATAGATACTAGTAGAATACCCGCCTAATATGTAACGAACGGCTTAATTATACTAGAAATACTATAAAACTTATTAATAAAGACCTTATATAGCTATTTTATAGTTTTATTATACTATAAAAAACTTCTAGGGTTTTATAATAATATCTTACTTATAACCTAGGTTATTATTAACTATATATCCAAATATCTTCTATAATAGCTCCGGACCTTCTTTATTATTATACCTACCTCTAGAGCTAGTACTTAGAATATAGGGTTAAGTATTAGTATTATCGTCGTATAGTATAGAAGTATTCTCTAGATACTACTAGATATTAGCTATAACTTAATAAATATAACTACTTAGATTTACTTCAGGTAGCTTTTCTTAGTAATAAATATTATAATCCTAATATACTCTCCCTACTATTCTAGTTAACTAATAACGTATATAATATATATTATTATATACGTATAGATATATCTTATTCTCGCGATTTTAACGCTATTACAATTATTTAAATCGGTGTATAGGTATATATAATATTATTAATATAGCTAATATTATCGCTTTTATAAGCTAAATCCTATTAAATACCTAATATACTCCCTACTATTCTAGTTACCTACTAACGTATATAATATTAGTCTAAATAGCGTAAAAGATACGTCTTATTCCAGCGATTCTAATACTATTAGAATAATTCAGATCGGTATATAGGTGTATATAATATAGCTAATATTATCGCTTTTACAGGCTAAACCCTATATCTTAGCGCGTAAAATCCATAGTATTATTCCCTAAACGCCGGGTAGTAGGGGTGAAATTCGATACGTAAAAATCTTGAATTTTTACAGGTATTTACTAGTATAGGATAAAAGATAAAGAAGGAAAGATAGTAAGATAGGAATATAAGGTAAAACCTAAGACGCTAAGATACTAAGTATCTAATCTAACTAAGAAAGTATATCTAACTTAGAATAAAAGGGGTTTAATAAATCTAAAGGGATTTAATAAATTAATTAGGCTAGGTAACTAGGTTAGGCTAACTTAGCCTAACCTTAGTAGATCTTATACTATAATAGTAGCTCCCCTTTTAAAGGCTAAACTCCTATAAAGGGTTAGCGGGTATAGCGGGATAAAGATAAAGGTAAGGATAGGGGTATAAAATTAACGCGGTAAGGTAGTTAATAAACTAGCTAAGGAGCGGAAATAGAAGGATAAGAGATAAGGTTCTTAGGGGGTAACCCTTAGGTCTATTATAAATAGGATTAGTAAGAGTACTAGCGGAAAACTAGAGTCTAAGGCTAACTTAGCCTAACTTAGGAGGATAGAAGTAGGAACTAGAATCTAAGGCTATCTTAGCCTAATTTAGGAGGGTAGGATAAGACTAGAGTCTAAGGCTAGCGTAGCCTAACTTAGGGGGATAGAGGGTAGAACTAGAGTCTAAAGCTATCTTAGCCTAACTTAGAATAATTAATAGGACTAGAGTCTAAAGCTATCTTAACTTAACTTAAGAGGGATAAGATAGGTACTAGAGTCTAAGACTATCTTAATCTAACTTAGGAGGGCGAAGAATAGAATTAGAGTCTAAGGCTATCTTAGCTTAACTTAGGATAGAGGTTTAGTAAGGGTTAGGGAGTTAGGCTAACTTAGCCTAACTTAGGATAACTTAAATTTAATAAGGGACTAGGCGTAGATTAAGGCTAGGGGTTAAGGTATTAATAATAAGGAACCTAATAGGGTAGGATATAAGGCCTAGTAGCTAATAGGTTAGCTTAGTAGAACTTGTTAATAGCTTATTAATAATTTTTAAGGAGGTTAAATAGGTCCTATATAGGGATATAAGACTCCTAGTTAATAAAATACTTAAGGAGTAGTAGCTAGAAGCGTTAGTTAAGCTTAGAATTAAGTATACTATCTATATACTAGCTACGTTTACTATTTTTAATAATAATAAGGGCGCGGGGTTCCTAGTATTATCTAGGTAGGGGATCCTAGGCTATATATTATAGGAGACTAGTATAGAAGACTAGATAGATCTTTATAAACTTAGAAAGGTTAAGTTTAATAACTAGGGGGTTACTAAAAATATATTTAATAGGGAAGAGATCTACGCTATAATTATCTAGCTTAATTATAAGACGAGCGGTATTTAGGTTCTTAATATATAACTAAACTAGATCTCCTAGGAAGTAATAAGGGTAAGGACGGCGCTTCTAATTAATTAAAGATTTATAAATAGCTTAAGTAATTAATATCTCTTCCTAAAGGTAGTTAGTAATATCCTTAAGTTTCTTAGTAAACTCTTTAATATTTATTAGCTTTACCCTAGCCTAGGTAGTAAGGTAAGGGGGTAATAGAAGGGGTAGTTTAAAACTAAGGCGAGGGTTTTATCCTAAATTAGTTATAAAAGGTAATATAAGTATAGTTATAAAAGGAATATTATTTAAGGTAAACTTAGCTCTAGGTAATTATAATACCTAATTATCTTATATATAATTTATAAAGGCTTAGAGGTAATATTCTATAATAGTATTAGCCCGTTCTATCTAGCTATTAGTCTAGAGATAGTAACTAGTTAATAGTCTAGTATCTATCTTAAGGATTTAATAAAGATATTCCTAAATATTAGAGGTAAATTATATACTTTAATTAGATATAAAATACTTAGGTACTTTATAGAGTTTAAAGATATTAGTATAAAAGGCGTAAGAAGCTTCTTCTACTTCTATAAAGGTAGTAGGGATAAGGTGTCTTATCTTAGTAAGATAGTTAATAAAGATAAGGATATAATAGTATATTATTCCTATAAAGGTATTAAGTAGAAGAGGACTTATATAGTTTATAGAAATATTATACTATTAGCGCTTAGGGATAGGTAAGGGGCGAAGCTAGCCTTAAAGCTTTTATCTAGAAGGCTTAGAACGGGTATAAGTATAATAATTATAGATAAATTACTTAATAGAATTATATAGGTTTAGCTACTAGTATACTCTATTAATTAACTTATAGTAGTTAGTTCTTCTAGTATATCTACCTAGGATACTATTATAAGTAAGCTAGATAATTTATAAGTAAAGATAAGCTAAGTTTAGGATATATCTTCTATCTTAAAAATATAGGGAACTATCTTATTCTATATATTTAGCTAACTAGATTTTACTATAATAGTAGGCTCTACTTTAGAGGGCTTTAAGGACGGGGGGGGTAAACTAGTTATTACTCTAGGCTTAGTCTTATAAGGTTTAGGTTAAGGTATCTTAAAGGTCTTCCTTAAGATTAATTACTTCTAGATTAAGTTAAGATTTATAGTCTATAACTTTAAGTTCTAGCTTAGGTTCCACGTTTATAGGAGCTAAGGTAATAGGGTAGTAAGGTGAGGGGGTTTCTAGATAGAGCTCTATTAAATTAAGGTAAATAGTATAATATTATAATTTAACTATCTTTAAATCTAAGACGTACTTCTTTAATATAGTTTAGTATTAATATTAGTAATATAGGTTAGAAGTATCCCTCTCTTTAAGGAGGTCTCTAAAATAATAGGTAAGGGAATTAGGTTTAGCTCCTACTTTACTAGGGCGGTAAATAAATTAATAATTAAATTAAGATAGGAATTTACTCTAATAAGCTTAGTAATAGCTAAGTTCTTTAATTAATATAAAGTACTTAAGGTTTTTATAATTAGTAATTACCTTAATAGGTTTAGATAAGCCTTCTAGCTTAAGACGCTATTCTTAGAAGGCGTAGATAATAGTTATAAGTTCTTTATTATAAATCTTATAATTATACTTAGCTAAGTTATACTTCTTAGAAAAGTAAGTTATAGGGTAGAGTATACTATTATTATTATACTAAGATAAGATACCTTCTAATATAAAGTTAGAGGTATTAATTTCTACTATAATCTTTCTATTAGGATTATAATAGTAGAGGATAATATTAGAGGTAAAGGCTTTCTTTAAGATATTAAAGGCATTCTAGTAATTATTATTCTAGAGGAAGAGTACGTCTTTATATATTAGGTTAGTAAGTAATATAACTATCTTACTATAATTATAAATAAACCTCTTATAAAAGTTTATAAACTTAAAGAAACTTTAGATATCTTTAATATTAACTAGGGCTAGCTAATTAATTATAATATTAACTTTAGATAGATCTATCTTAATCCCTTTAATAGTAATAATTAGGCCTAAGTAGGGAACCTACTAGATATAGAACTTATATTTAGTAATATCTACTTAAAGTCTTATAGCCCTTAACTTCTAAAGGATACGCTTAACGTAGATTTTATATTCTACCTCTATTTTATTATAAATTAGAATATTATCTAGGTAGGCTATATAGAAATTATTAAGATATTCTTAAAGTATATTATTAATATAATACTAGAATAAGGTAGGACTATTATAGAGTCTAAAGGGTATAATAAGGTACTTAAATAAACTAAATTAAGTATAAAAGGCTATAAGTTCTTTATCTCCTTTATAAATTTAGAGGTAATTAAAAGCTAATATAATATCTAGCTTAGTAAATACCTTAGCGCGACTTAAGCGATCTAGGGTTTTAATAATAAGGGGTAAGGGATAGTAGTTCTTAATTATAATAGTATTTAGGCCGCGGTAGTTAATATAAAAGCGGAGGCCTCCTCTAGGCTTCTTAATAAATAGGATAAGGGATATAGACTAGGATCTACTAGCTTAGATAAAGCCCTTAATAAGGTTATTATTAAGGTACTAGCGGAGTTTATTAGTTTTATTACGGCTTATACTATATAATATAGTAGCTAGGGGCTAGGTACCTTCTTTAAGGTTAATAGTGTAGTTATAAGTATAGTACTCTAGTAGGGTATCTATATCCTTCTTAGAAAAGATATCTAGGAATTTATAATAATATAGAGGGAGCTTAGTAGTAGGATTAATATTCTTATTCTATTAATATACCTCTAGGTCTTTTTAAGTTATAGTAGTAGTAAGATAGAATTCTTCTTCTATCCTTTATATAGCTAGGTAATAGTTACCTTTATAAGTACTAGGTTTAAAGGCTTAGGACGAGATAAAGACTCTTCTTTAAATAAGGGAACTAGGACTCCCTATAATTAGATAAGGGGATTAAGGTTTCTAGATCCTAAGGTAATAATTAATTTTACTAAGGGTAATATTAAATATTTCTACGTCTTTAAACTAGCTAATATAATTAAATATACGGGCTCTAATTTTATAGATATCTAGGTAGATTAGGGGTTTTTAGATCTACTAGGTACGTCTTTAACTAGATATCCGGCGAGATAAGGGACTTTAGTACTTAATTTTAAGATTATAGCCTTTCTAAAGGGCTTAATTAATTTAACTAGGAAGGTCTTCTTTTAGATTTAGCGTAGGCGTAGGTAAGTCTAATACTTAACTTAGGACTTAGGATAGAGACTAGGGTAACTTAGGCTAAGTTAGGCTTAACTTAGGCTAAGCTAGACTAGGGCGGGATAACTCCTTCTAAGTTAGGCTAAGAACCTCCTTTTAAGGTAGACTAGTTAACTCCTTTTAAGTTAGATAGAGAACCTCCTTTTAAGGTAGGTTAGATAACTCCTTTTAAGTTAGATTAAGTAACTCCTTTTAAGTAAAACTAAATACCTCCTTCTAAAGTAGGCTAAGAACTAATAAATCTTAAATTTATACTAGGGATGAAGACGTAGATAACTTCTTCTAAGTTAGGGCTAGGCTAAGTAACTAGGTAGTTTAAAGCTAGGACTAGGACTACTAATCTTTAAACTCCTAAACTTTTTAGGATTCTTTAATAGAAAGGAATTCTTCTTCCTTTTTAATAATAGCTTAAACTATAGTAGGCTCTAGGTAATAATAGCTAAGGTAGAAGGGCGAGGATAAAAATAAGGTATTTAATCTAAAATTAATAGGAATAGAATAGTAGTAGAGCTATAGATAACCTAGGACTATAAGGTAATACTTTAATCCTATAATATATAAGAAAAGTCTCTTAATATAAGTACTAAGCGCTAATATTATTTCTACTACATAGGTAATATTACCTGTAAGCGTAGGTTATCTATTAAACCCTTAGAGGTAATAGGGGTATCTAATTAAGTATAAGGGAAAGTAGTATTATTACGCGAATATCTTATTAATAAAAGTATAGGCGGAAGCTCTATAATTAATAAAGATAAGAGTTAGTATTCTAAACTAAGCTTAATATAGAGTACTTAAGATAATTATATAACTATCTTAAAATATTAGATTAGTCTTAAATAACTCTAGAGTAGAATAGGTAGAAAACTTCTTATATAACTATAAAGGAGGTAAGAATAATAAGGCTAGGAGGTAGAAGGAAATTAATAAAATAGAATTAGGTCCTTATACGCGACTTTATATAGGGACTAGATATTTTCTAATAAGAGGGGTACCTACGCTAAAGGTATTATTAGCGTTTATAAAATATAAGACCCTTAGCTTACCCTTATTAAGATATTCCTAGGTAGTCTTACTAGGGTATTAGAGTTTATAATAGTAGTATAACTTCTACTTATTATAAATATCTTTAACTCTAGGTATCTAAAGTCGCTAGCCCTAAACGCGGGTTATAGTAGAACTAAGGTCTATAGGTTTACCTCCTAGGAAAGGTGCGGTAGGTATAGGGGCTATAGGAATAATAGGGAGGGATAGGGTAGACTTAAGCCCTATAGGATTATTAGATATAGGGGAGTTCTTCCTTAACTTATAACTCGTACTTATAGAGGTCTTTATTCTAGATAGAATACTTACCTATCTTAGTATATAATACTTAAGTTATTAGATTTCCTTATTAGTATCTAAGTAGGCTTAGACCTATTCTTTAAAGCTATATAGTTTTATTCCTATTAAAGTTTACTAGGATATAGTATTAATCTAGGTAGTATAATTAATATTCTTCTTAAGAGCGTTAATTAGAGAGGCTAATTCTATCTAGGAATATTCCTTCTTCTAAGAGAAAAGGTTATAGTATTTATTAAAGCTTAGACTATCTTATCTAAGGGTATTATAAAGATAGGTATAGGTATCTTTAACTTTAAATAGGTTATTATAAGTCTTATAAAGCTTCTTTTATTAGTCCTTAAAGCTAGTTAGGGTATAGAGCCTATTAATATAGTATTAGCCTATAAGGTTATAGGCTTTCTTTTTAATAGTAAGGTGGTTCTTACTATACTTAATTTTCTTCTAATTAGTAGGGTACTAATTATAGTTCGCGTATATCTTATAAATAAGACTTTATTCCTACGTATCTAGCTTATCTATATCCTTATTATATTTAATAATATTAGGGAGCTTTTTAGATTTAGAGATAGGAATAGCGGGAATAGTAGAGGTAGGAGGAGGGGCTAATAAAGTACTATTATATAGTACTTAGGCGAAGGCGTTAGTTATTATAGCTAAGACCTATAGGTCTATAACTAAATTCAGGGCTTAAGGAGGAGGAGACGGGTTTTTAGCTATTATAGGAGTATTAGTAGTAGAGGTAGTAGTAGTAATAGCCTATTACTAGAGGTTCTTAAGGTGTCTTAGGAAAGTAACGGGGTTACTACTTATTTAAGTAAGTAGTACTTATATACGCTCCTCCTTATAAGTAGGTTTAATAGAATTCTCTATTCTAGGTTAATAACTAGGATTACTAAGGATTAAGGACTTAGTCTAGTATATAGAAGTACTATTAGGAAGGTTAGTCTTTTATAATATTAAGGAATAAGGTCTAGATAACTACTATATAATTAGGTAAGGCTACTTAATATATTATTATAATTAGTAGGGTTAGGTCTAGTATATAAGATAAAAGATAAAGAAGGAAAGATAGTAAGATAGGAATATAAGGTAGAACCTAAGACGCTAAGATACTAAGTATCTAATCTAACTAAGAAAGTATACCTAACTTAGAATAAAAGGGATTTAATAAATTAATTAGGCTAGGTGACTAGGTTAGGCTAACTTAGCCTAACCTTAGTAGATCTTATACTATAATACTATTACTATTTAGGCTATTTATACTCCTTATACTAATTTAACTACTTTTTAGTATTACTAGGGTTAATCTAACTCTTCTAATATATATAATACTTATAATATCCCGCTTTATTTATATAGTTCCTAACTATAATACTTATAAGAGGAGGGCTAAATATAAGAGGTAGATATACTAGTAGAAGTAGCTAATAAGAATCTCTAGTAAAAACATCTTATAACTTAATCCGCTAGTTATATTAATCCTCTAATAACTTAATTATCTTACCTAATATCTCCTCCTCTATCTTTTTAAGAGCCCTAAAATATTATTTACTAGGCCGGTACTAGGGTTTATTAATTATTCTTTACTAAGTATATAGCTTAACGTAAGTCTTTATCTTAATATTAGCCCTAGAGTATCCCTTATAATCTAGCTATTAAACCTTGATTCTCTTTAGCGTAAGGTACTTATAACCGGTAATTAGATTAGATAAGAAGGTAGGAGTAGATAGGCGCTTACGTTATACTATAATAATAATATTATTAGTGGTAGGAAGGTAGGTTTCTCGAAAAATTAATAGGGGCGGGCCTACTAAATCGCGGGGATCGATATCGGACACGACTTTTTTTACCGACCCTCGTCCGAGGATATGGTCTTATCCCAGTAATTTGCTTGATGGTTGCTTATAAGGCACATTTCTTCCGAAATCTGGCAATATTAAGACATGACTCATCTGCAGACTCCTCTCATGAACTAGATCAAACTCGACACTTGCAATCATGTGGGCCTTGACCCATATGATTGCAACAATAGCAAGCATGTAAATGTCAAGCACGCTATGATGAGTTGCATTAAAACACGTATCTCGTAGTATCCAGCTTTTGCTCTTAAGTCGCAGAATGCCTGTATTTTCCAATCACGATACAATGATCTGAGATACGATGTCAGCAAATGAGAGTCTGTAATGCGGAGCCACGAAACGCTCACCTCGTTCAAAAGGCTCCAATGTCAACTGCTCCATTGGCTTTATCTTTTCTTCCTTCATCTTCTGTACTTCGCGAGCGAAAACCTTGGAGATCCCAAAGGTCAGTAGCGGCTCCTTCAGAGCAAGGATTTTGATGGTGAATGGCTTGACTCAACCTGTGGAAGACCTACTTGTTCGGGTGCTGCCGTACTATCAATACAGTTCGCCTTGATACTAACGACTATTCCACCTCCGACTTTGAGGTAAAGATGAGCGTTCTTAATATCCTTGGTCAGCCAGAGCCCAAGAGTCCGAGCGGGTATCACTCACTAAGCCAACAATCCGAGCTTGATCGGGCTGCGCAACATCTCTTAGAAAGGGTTAGTGAAGGTACATCACGAGTCCCTGAAAATACTTTAGAGAGACCTACGCGAAGATACTGTTATACATTAGCAAGCAGACCCGTTCGAATCCAAGCGAGATGCAATGAGCTTACACATCGACCATGCTAACGAGCATGCGGTACCGCAGAGGGTGTCGAGCGTCTTCAATGATGGGAATGACATTTGTCCTATGGGTAGCCATGTTGATGAGATCTCTACCCGATCGATGCGAAAATTCGACGGCGAATACGACGCCAGTAGGCCCAACAATGTCCGCCACATGCGAGACCGAGGTTCCGCTGGCCGCACCTAGGTAGAGCACCTTGACACCCGGACGCACGCTACCACGGTATTAGTCTAACAAAGTCTAGGAAATTGGCAACTCGGGTCTCTAACAAGATCTCATCGAGGCCTCCTAGTATTCCTGCAGCGAGCTTAGATCTGAAAGGATTCCAGACTCTGTACTCTGTTTTCGTTGCAGGTGGGGCATCGCCATTCGAGAGCGCAGGGGTAGTGTTGGCATTCGATTCGACGGAGATGCGCTTCTCCCCGTACACGGATTCACCTGGTGTAAGGTTTTTTGTCCTACCCAACACTAAGTCAGCATCCCCAATGAATCTTGCTGAGAAAAGCGTGATTACTTACACCAACATGTCTTCTTTACCCCTCGCAACAAAGACCCCCGGATGTCGATGAGGCTCCTGTTCGAACCTATGGTCAGTTCTAACCATCGACCCCAGTGACTAGACTCTTCGTAAACATACGATTATGACCTTGGCACCTGCCTTAGCACCACCACGCATTCCTCCTCTACCACCTCTTGGGGCGCCGCGGCCTCTCGGTGCGCCCCTCCCTGCACCTCTGCCACCTCGATCGCCGAAACCACCTTCACAGTTGCTTTAGCAAATATCACCACGACTAGAAGACATGCAGGCTAACCTCTACCACCACCCCTACCGCCTCTATCCCCAAATCCACCGCGAGAGCCACCGCGGAAACCTCCTCGATCTCCGCCTCTACCTCCCCCACGGTCTCCGCCTCTTCCTCGGGGCGTGAATACCATTGCAAACTTCGTGTATGTAAGTGTAGATGCTTATGTAGGGGTTATGAGCTCCCAGCGCTGTGGTTGGGTTGTGGCAATCTAGATGTTGTAATTGTAGCTAAGACGTCGTCCACGTGAATCGCAGATCTAGAGGGCGCGCGCCAGTCAGCATCGCTCAACCTAATGTTCATACCTCGGACAGGGAGCTCCTAACAGAACATACCTCGACACATTTTGTAATGTAAAGATTATTATGCGCCGTCGTTGTGTGAGGGAACAACGCAGCTAAAATTGATGAAGCTCGAAAATTATACATGAGCTAGTCTGCAAAGCGGCTAGCGCCACACACATGCTAAGCGACCTCGAATTTCGGCGTCACCAAGGCCAACAGCAAGACCATCAATCCATCGCCAACCCCACCGCAAACTCGAGCAAGATGGTAAGGACCCAATCCAACTCTTCGCACTCTCAAAGTCCATCACCCATGTCGCCATCGCTATCCCTAAACCCCCAGCGACATCCCATCCCACGCGCTCACCCTCCAATCCACCATCCATAAACTCCTACCATCACTCACGCAGCTAACCCCCCCTCTCAATCTCAGGTCCGCTACGCAGCCACCACGATCGAGCAAGGTAAATCCGCCCGCTCTCACGGCTCCTACCTCCGCGTCTCCTTCAAAAACACCCGCGAAACCGCACAAGCCATCAACGGCTGGAAGCTACAGCGCGCCCTGACCTATCTGAGCAATGTGATCGAACACAAGGAGGCGGTACCCATGAGGCGATATGCAGGAAGTACAGGAAGGACTGCGCAAGGTGAGTTAACACAGTGATACGACGGACTTGACACGATGGACGCATGTACAGCCGTCATCCTCACAGCACAGCGCAACCCTCACATCAAACCCTCTTTACCCCCCCAACATATCCATACTACACCTTTACCTACCCCATTCTAAAAGAAACCCGCCACTAACCCTCACCCCCGCTCAACAGGAAAACAATTCGGCGTCTCCAAAGCCCGCTGGCCCAAAAAATCCGCCGAGTTCCTACTCGGCCTCCTCAAAAATGCAGAGTCAAACGCCGACACCAAAGGCCTCGATACCGGAAACCTGATCGTCAAACACATCCAGGTGAATCAGGCGCCGAAGCAACGTCGTCGTACTTATCGTGCGCATGGACGCGTATGTTCTCCCTCTCCCTTTCTTTCCTTCCTGCTGTGTGTTCCTTGCACAATATTTTGCGTATTCAGCTCGATGGATGGACGTAAGAGGCCAAAGACTAATCCTAGAGAACGCTAGATCAACCCCTACATGTCAAACCCATGCCATATCGAACTCATCCTCACCGAAGGCGAAGAAGTGGTGCAGAAGGGTCCTCAGGTTGTGGAGATGGAGAAGAAGCGACTGAATTCTCGACAGCGGGGTGCGACCATGCGAAGGGCGATTACGAGTGCGTAGGTTGCTTTGTTTGGTATGGCGTGTGAGGCTTGAAAGTAGAGGGGGGAGGGGATGGTAGCTAGCCAGCTAGCTGTGGTGCATACGTGCACTTTGTAGTAGAGAAGCCTGCACTAGACATCAAGAATTTCTATGACTACCATCTCTCCCAAATCACCATGTTTTTGACTTGCTCAGCTATTACCCTGTATGTATGTTGTATGAGGTTCAGTATCAATTCTGTGAGAAGTACATCAATCATAGTCTAGTCGATTTTGATTAGCTAGAGCGCATGCTACCTATCAATTCATCACACTCGTATCTATCAATCCGATCGTATCGCTCATAAATCCCACATCACAAAAAACACAAAAGAGCCAGCCCAGATCAGCAAGCAACGCACGGGTATCTCGCATTCGAAAAATAGCATCCAGACGCCCCAATATCGTACAACATTCGCAAGCCAACAGCACATAAATCTCACCACCATCAATCCCAGATATCAAATCTCATCAACAAACACCAACCTCTCCACCCTACCCGTAAACCTCCCCTCCCCTCCCAACGGCTGTCCATCCTCCAGCGCATCCAACCCCTCCCCCTCAGGCCATCCAATGCGCATAGGAAACCCAGTCTCGAACACAGACTCATCCGCATCAGGCAGTGCAGGCACGATCTGGCCCAGCAGCCGATCGGAACGGCGATGCATCATGATAGGTTTCAGGTCCTGCGCGCGCGCACAGAGGTTGTGAGGTGGGCTGTTGACTACATCTGGAAGACTGGATTGATCAAAGGACTCGGCTGGCTGGTTGACAAGTCGGACGTAGCCGCACGAGATGAAGTTGATGAGTTCGAGAGATCCTGGGTTGGGTCTGGGGGGTGGGTGCTCGATGTATTGGAAGGCGTAGCGGACTAGGTCGAGGGTGGGAGCGGGCGAGATCGTGTCGATGACGTCGGCCCATGATCCAACGCGGTCAGCGGTATTGACCCAGGAGTTGTGGTTGCCAGGGACTGGATCTGCGATGGCTGGATCTGTGTAAGAGTCGCGTTGTGCGAAAAGGTTGCCGAGGTGAGGATCGTCAACGAAGCGTAGAGGATGGCCCACGGGACTGGGATAAATATCATCCCGAAAAGATTCTTCTTGAGTGAAATACAAACCGCCTGTATGAGCTGAAAGAGAGACTGAGTCCAATGTCAGTGAGCGCAATTTCGCGCTCCGCGTCAAGGATATGAAGGTCTTTAAGATTGGCGGAGCGATCCAACAGTTCGTGAAGCTCAGATGTCGGACATGTGGTAGATAGAGGACACTCTTGAACCTCCGATCGAATACATCCTTATTGGCGTAATCTGCCAAGGGCGCTGGAAGGACAAACTTATTGCGACCATAGATCCCAGTCTGCCGTTCTCCTCCTCCAGAGAAACCAAGACTCATGGTGTCAATGTTTTTCATTTTCGCGACGTACGTCTTGAGCAAATTGAAGAATTGCATAGCGGCCCCGGAGGGATCGATGTCGTTTGCTTCAACTTCCCCATTGCCATTCTTTGAGATGGTGCGAAAGTCTGCAGCAACATTCATGATGAGTTTCGAGAGACTTGGCAAAGCAGTCCAGAAGTCATCGCGTTCCAGCGCTCCCAGATGCTTGCTGGAGAGCTTGGCAATGTTGAGGGTGTGGACGTGTTGGAACGTGAGTGAGTTGTCGGTCAGTGCCATGCAATAGCTCGAAAGAAACGCTCGTTGAGCCCATTCAGTTTCCATCAGCCATTCTGCTTGTAGCGTCGTGAGTTCATTGGGTACAATGGGTGCAACGATAAAAACTGATCGTTTTTTACCTTTAGACAGATCGAGAAGGTCGGCAGTAGGAGTCGCACGCGCGGCGGGCTGCCCGTTCTCAATCTCGATGCCTTGGAACACCAATGGCCGACCAGAAGCGTTGCGATGGTAGGTGAATTTCATGCGGGGCTTGCAGCTACGTGGATAGACGATGGCTTGATAAAAGCCATGCTCATTTCGTGATATGGGAAGCTCTTCTTGGCTGGTTGTTCCTTCGTCCGCAATGTAGATTGAGCCGTCGTCAGGTCTGAGCGAATTCACTATCTTTGTCCACGTTTCTTCCTTCTCGCTGAGATTCGCTTCCAGTTCTGGCTTTCTGCCGCCGAATATTGTAGTTTTCTGTTTGAAGACCTGGGCACGATCCGAGATGTCGGGCCCAGAAAGCCAGCCTAAACCATTGTCTATGCAGAGCCCCAATACCTGCACGCCTCGAAGGTTTGACAACGCAGTGCTCATATAGCGATGTTCGTCTGCCTTCTTTTCAAGGCCGCACAGAAGCTCAAATCGGCGGTAATCAGGATGCGGCCATTTATAGGAACCGAAGAACGCGTCGGAGACCTCGAACTTGCTTTTGACTGGAGGCCTCGCTAGCTGGTCTACCTTGACTTAGCTTGAGGATACGACACCGAAGGCATCGGAAAGCAAGATGTTAGAATCTTACCTTCAGAAACCTCAAAGGCCATGGCAAATTCCCTGACCTCGGATCCCCAGGCTTCGAACACTCGCATTCCATCATGGACTGCCTTGGTGGTCTTTTCTGTTCATACGAATGAGTGCAAGCGTCCCTTTTGGAATCGTTTTGCCTACCTTTTTCCTTGCCCTTCCCTTTCACATCAGCAACTCTTAGGGGCGGCCGACGGGGGTCGATGATGTCGTAGATTTCAGGTCGGAAAGACACCACCACCCTACGGAATTGGACGTTCGAGATATTGCGCTCAAATTCGCGGCTAACAAGACGCATTGACTCTAGAGCGCTGCGTGGAAGGAAGCGAGCTATATTAAGATACACTTCGAGCGGTAGACTAGAGGGCGCGACAGGCCAGCCTTGACCATTAGAGCCTAATGGTGCATCGTTGCGATCGCTGGAGGACGATTCGACATTCCACGTAGGCTTGAGGGAGATGTGATAATGGATAATCGGGCCCATCGGAGGCACTGCGATACAAGCTGGTATGTAAGGGGCCCGGATCCGTAGGATATTGATAATTCTTCTACGCTTCCTCGTACCAAGGCTCGCTGGGATCAGCTGAGAAGTGAATATGAGATGACGCATGGGAATGTACGCTGGTAAGAGGGTTGCGGCGAATTTCTGAATTGCGCCGGTGGGCGTAAGGTGCTGTTTCGCGTGCCAGTCGCTAGTCAATCCCATGGTTTCTGGAAAGGTTTGGTTGAAATCGACTGGCTGCCCTCCAACCGACGAACTTGGAGCTATTGGCGCTAATTCAGGCACAAATACCGGGGCTTCAGCACGCAGTCTCGAGCGGCCTGGCATTGAGGTGTTGGTGACAGCTCGTCTGGCAACCGTCCCTGGTGCCCCTATATAACCGGGTGGTACAGCCTCCTGCGGTGATCTATCTGTACGTCTTCGCTTTCGGTCATGGTCGACTAGTCTGGCTAGTCTGGCTAGCCCTGGTGTACCAGCCACAGATTGATGGGTTGAGGTACTTGTCATTTCTAGAGGAGGGGTGTTTCTTCTTGAAGGAAACCTCGATGGCCGCTGCTTGGCCCTTGCGGCGAAAGCTGATGCTCGCCGGGATCGACGGTGGTCCATTTCTTGCATCTGGATATAATTGGAGGATAAGTTGTGCTCATTGGATGGCAAAGAGCTCGGCCAATCCGTAAAGTCTGGTCTGAAATGATCTTCGCCGTCCGAGTCGTTCCCAGCCTCGCGCGCATCATCATCGACGCGCTTTTGCCATAGTGCGGAGGCATATGGATCTTCTTCGTAGATGTATGGTGACCCATCAGACCGATAACTCCCAGAGCTTCCTTCGGTGCAGATGTCGGAGTCCGGAGTCATCAAGGGAGAAGACTGAACCTGCTCAGTCGAATCAAGGATATCATTCGTCAGATAATTGCGATCTTGAGTCAACGGTGGAAGGAGGGATCTGGAAGCAAGCTCTTGCGTTACTTGATTACTGCGGGAGGCTCGCGGAGATGGTTGTTGCAATCCCACTGCTCCTCTTCCAGCTGCCGGCTCTTGGGCCACATACTCTTGGGAAGCCACTGGCGGATATTGACTATAGAGGGCTTCATTCGAGCCATATAATTCCACCGAGCGGTAGCTCTGATTTGGCACAAAGGGATTGATGGCATATTCCCTGGAAGGCAGACCGTCCCTTGTGTTGTTGGTCCCGGCTCTGTAATATGGCCGTACGAGGTTCATTTTCACCATCTGACTAGGTGTCAATCGACCTCTTTTGCGCGGTCCCATGGGCTCTCCATCACCAATGCTAGTAACAGGCTCATCGGTACCAGGATTGGTAGCCCACCATTCGTCTATAGAGGCCTCCCGGGTCTGGGGGTTGATGTCCATGGTGAGGGAGACAATGGGGAGGGCTTGGGGGGGTAACTAGGCGACCTATCTCAAATGGTCAGGTCAATTGACTGTCCAACCATAGTTCATTACTGTTTCGCCAATACGCACTGCGAGTGCTAGCGTAGCATACTGGCACTCTATCCCAGTCCTCGACTCTAGCTGTCTAGCCCTTCGAGCTATATCGCGACCTCTTTTACGGGAATAGTTCTGCCTCGCCTACTAAAAGGGTCAAGCGTACATGGAAAAGCGCATTGACAGGTCTATGTGATTGAGTAGTCCTGATCAACAGGCAAGAGGGAAGCTCCACCTGATGACTGCCAAGGATCGCTTGCGTTGATCTAACGGAGCAATTGTTGATAATGAGTAGACGACAAACATGGAGTACTGCTTTCCCAAAGAACGTTGTTGTTGAAGATGTGCTTGGCATGAAGGAATTCATGCGAGATGATGTTATTGCGATGAATTTGGTATGTGGGGAGGACGCCAAGCCGCTACCGGAGGCCGCTATTCTCCTAGTTCTAGTGAAAGTTCTGAATAGTTTCCATTCATTTTGCAAACGTCAAAACTTCTGACAACGCTAAGCGAAGGTTACGGAGGTTGGCTCAGAGTCAAGCCGGGATGCAGTTGTCTTCCACAGGGGTTTTTCACAAAAGCTTTCAACAAATTTAGGTTATTCTATTTTAGGTGAAGCTTGCGTCGTGCCTCCTCTCGAGACTAGAACTAAGCGTCCTTCTTTGCCGACGTTTCCTCTCCGCCCCGAGTGTTTCTCATTAGGCGTTATGAAATAATAAAGCAAAGTCTCTGGCCTCGGTCGGTCCCCCATGTACGTGACTGCTGCTGTCCTGCCATGTACTTACTAGCTGTTGAATAGGGTTTGCAACGAGAGCAAGCCATTGGTGCAGAGTTTGATCTTGTGGGAGCGATCATTGGGGGCGGAGGGGGGGCCACGAGACGGTCTGACCATTGCATGCATGAGGGATTGAGGGGCAGCTTTCTCTCGTGGCCCGCTCCGGCAAAGCGGAAAATAGTACGGAGGAGTAGCTCTACAACATACACGCTCGGGAGAGTCGGGAGTAAGGCTAGTGACGCCACCAGTGTACCACGCCTCACGCTTGAAACAAACATTCGTAATCTTCAGATTACATATCGATCTTAGAACGATCGCGACTACCACTCTTCCTTGCTAGTAATATGACTTTGTACCTGGGAGAGGGTGTGATGGACACAAGGCGAGGCCTCGTGGGTGGGATGGCGCGTCTTCATGGATGGCATCCTCGCTAATCTGAAACCCAGACTGCATGGTACCAACGGCTGGGAAATTAAGTGATTGTCCACCATGTGTATGGTCTGCCAGGGCGACATCATCACTGTACATATAATTGATACTGTCTCCCACATACCACTGACCCTAAGACACTCATTTTCCTACTCTCTCTTAGCCATCATGTTTTTCGTCGGTACTTTCTTTCTTTTCTTCTCTACACTCTTTACTACAGTCTTTTCCCAATACAATGGCACAACAGGCTTTACTAATGTGACTTCCACGGCGGAGAACATCACAGTCTCAGATGCGCCCTATTGGCTTCAAAATATCAAGCATCAGGGCGTGGCAGCATTCCGGTCAGATTCCACCTACCAAGTCTTCCGTAATGTGAAAACCTTTGGCGCCAAAGGTACATATCTACCCAGCACCATTGAACGAAACTTACTGATACGGTGAAGGCGATGGCATCAACGACGACACCGCAGCGATCAATCTGGCCATCAGTAGCGGCGGACGCTGTGGGCCGGGAACGTGCGAGTCTTCGACCACCAGTCCAGCCGTAGTCTACTTTCCTGCCGGTACATACCGGATAACAGCGCCGATCATCGATTACTACTACACCCAGATCATCGGGAACCCGAACAGCCTCCCAGTCATCAAAGCTGCATCCAACTTTACAGCTTTCGCCCTCATCGATGGTGATCAGTATCAACCAGGCAATGCAGCCGATCCCGCGGGAAAGTTGGGTTTCAAGGCAACCAACACTTTCTATCGACAGATCAGGAACTTGATACTCGATACCACCAGCGTTTCAGTTAATGTGGTTGTCAATTGTATCCACTGGCCCACAGCACAGGCCACAAGCCTGCAAAACGTGATTTTCCGCATGAGCGAGGCTGAGGGGACCCAGCATCAAGGCCTACTCATCGAAGATGGTGAGTCCTAGGTAGGATACAATATGGAGATGTATATATGCTAATTGCGTTTAATCAGGATCCGGTGGCTTCATGGGTGACCTTGTCTTTTATGGGGGTTTGGCGGGTGCCGTCCTTGGAAATCAACAATTCACCTCACGAAATCTATCGTTCTACGGCTGCGTTACCGCAATCAATCAAGCGTACGATTGGGGTAAGTATGCGTGCACGTCTAATGCGCTGTACTAACTGGACACAGGCTGGACGTACAAGTCTATCAATATCAAAAATTGCAGCACCGGGCTGAACATGACCTTCGGAGGGGCTCAAGCTGTAGGATCCGTAACTTTTATCGACAGCAGCATCGAAGATACTCCGATTGGTATCCTGACTGGACAGACTTCGGATCCCTCTCCATCTTCAATTGGGAGCCTGATTCTAGAGAACGTCAGCTTCAAGAACGTTCAGACTGCCGTTCAAGGACCGAAGAATACGATCATGCTGGCTGGCTCCTCAGGCTCAGTCAATGTCGCAGGCTGGGGTCGAGGGCACTTGTACAGTCCACGCGGACCCAACGACTTCGACGGGGATATAGCGCCTTTCCCGAGACCGGGCAAGCTGGTGAGGGGTAGCAAGTACTACGAACGCTCGAAGCCTAGCTATGCAGACATTCCCGCATCTCAATTCGTAAGCGTTCGCTCGTACGGCGCCAAAGGCGTAAGTGTTGTCTTTGCCAATATCTTATCTATAATGCGCTGATAGGATACTGATTCCGATCTCATGTAGGACGGCGTTACAGATGACACCGCTGCTCTTCAGAAGGCTGTGAGTGCGGGTGCGCAGGATGGCAAGCCGGTGTTCATCGACTCGGGTACCTATCGGATCACCGAGACGATCTATATACCAAGTGGCTCAAAGTTAGTGGGTGAGAGCTACCCAGTCATCATGTCCAGCGGCGGCGCCTTTGCGAATATGGAATACCCGAGAGCCGTGATCCAAGTTGGAAAACCTGGTGAAACTGGGAACGCTGAGTTGTCGGACATCGTCATTGCGACTCAAGGCGCTCAGCCTGGCGCTCTGCTGATCGAATGGAACTTGGACAGCTCCGGCGAACCTTCTGGCATTTGGGATGTTCATACGAGAATAGGCGGGTTTGCGGGGTCCAAACTTCAGCTTGCGGATTGTCCAGCAACGCCTGGCTCTGCACCGGGTACCAACTCAACGACAAGTAATTCCACAACTCCGGCATCCCCAACCGGCACCGCCTCAGCCTCAAACCCTTCGCACAGCAGTCAAACCGGCCCATACAGCAACAGCTCCAAGATCGACACCTCGTGCATCGGCGCCTTTATGTCGATGCACGTTTCCAAAACAGCATCCGGTCTCTACATGGAAAATAACTGGCTGTGGACAGCAGATCACGATCTCGACGCTCACTTCACGAACATCACCGTCTACTCCGGCAGAGGCCTGTACATCGAAAGCGAAAAAGGTAACATCTGGACCGTCGCATCGTCCGTGGAGCATCACGCGCTATACCAATACCAACTCGCCAACACCAAGGATATATTCATGGGCCAGATCCAAACGGAGACGGCATACTATCAACCCCATCCCGATATCAGTGCCCCCTTCAGCGCAGTGGCTACTCTCAACGACCCCACTGATGCGGCAGTCTGTCGTACGAACGGAACGAATTGCGATGGGTGGGGCCTGCGGATATTGGATTCGCAGAATGTAAATGTCTACGGAGCAGGTCTCTACAGCTTCTTCAACGATTACAACAATTGTAAGACCCCTACCCTACTTTACCTTCCCATCCTCTATCCACTACTAATCAACGAACAAACAGCATGCTCCTTCCCCATCAACGGCGAAACCTGCCAAAGCAGCATCTTCAGCATCGAGGGCCCGAAGACCAAAAACATCAACGTCTACAATCTGAACACCGTCGGTGCAATCAGTATGATCGATCTGGACGGTGTGAGCGTGGCGCGGTTTGCGGACAATGTGGATGTGTTTCCGGATACTATTGCTGCGTTTCGACTTGAGTGAGGCACATAATCATCTCTTCTGATCGATTGATTGTACGAGTATGAGTATATGGATATGGATGGATACATGGGGACATTACATATGAGGAAAAGCTGGGGGGATGGTATTGTACAACATAGGAAACTGGTGGCTTCTAATGTCTCAACACAACTACCGTTCTTGTAAATACTTAATCTCGGGTAACTATGAATAAACAAACAAATTCTACCTTCACTTTTCCTCTAGCATCCATCATCCGAATTAGGGAGAACTGCTTTGAGTAATTTGTTTAGGGAGGCTATCACCGAACGCTGGCGTTATCATGTCTGTAGTGTAAGTTAGAACCTAAGTATGCACCTGGCTTGCCTTTGTCCACAGAAATCTACGCGCGTAGTGACTTGTCAATCAAGCTCGAGTAATGGACCGTTTCACAACACATCCCACACCCAAACCCCTACCATCTAATCCAATCAAACGTCCTCCCATGACACCTTCATACAACGCCACTCTCTCCCCCTTCCTCATCACTCAGCGCCTCTCCCTCCTCTCCCTCAATCTCACCCATCGGCACATATACCAAAACCCGCGTTCCACCCCCTTCTTCTTCTTTCCCTTCCCCTTCATCCTCAGAATATCTATCCTAGAGAATCCGAGTTCCATAAATCCTGCGTGCGTATATGTCGTACTATCTAAGAAACTTCAGAGATTTTATTTCTAGGCTCGAAAAACGCTATAATAGGATATATTAATTATAAGAGGACGGTTCGTTCCCCTCTCCCTCTCTTCGCTATCTGCGAATTCATGCGGGATGAGTATTGGATTTTGAGTTTTGAGGTTTGAGGTTTGAGGCATAGCAGGGGGTGTTTTGTCCTACGACTGACTTGGTTATTGGTATATCTAACGAGCGTTGCTGCATACCGGAGCTGAATATTCTCGGTTATAGAGCGGGTTTGTTTCGGTATTACGCACCAGCACCCATCCTCGTCTTCAGATCACTAATACTCTCCTCTCCAGTAGATACCCACCCACCCGCAAAATGCCCCACCCAACCCCCCTCATCCGCTCCATCTCCACCCCCCCCTCCTCCTCCCTCTCAAACACCCCTCACCAAGACACCCTCCGCCGCTCCACCAACCCCGACACAACCGCCACGACCCACAACATCGATACCGAAGGCGCTGTGTATTCGCTCTTGGCCGCGCTTATTCTCGTTACCATTGTTGCGGTGGGGATTTGCTGTAGGAAGGTTATGGGTAAGAAGGGTGGGGAGGAAGGTATGTTGGTTTTCGGGATTTTGTGTTTGGGGAGGGGGGAAGGGTTGTGCTGATTGCTTGTGTCTGTGCAGGGGGGGAGATGGGGAAGGGGAATGGGGTTGTTGAGCGGGGTTGAGGGATGAGATTTGGATTTGGATTTGGATTTTGCAAGGAGGGTGTTTCGTGGGGATGAAGGACTTTGTTCGCTTGTGGGACGGGTGGGATGGGGTTTGCTGGTATGTATGTTGTATGGAGTTGTGGGATTGCCTGGATGGTATTGCTCTTCGGTTGGGTGTAGGGTGAGAGGCGAGAATCTATCTATGTTGAACGGATGGATGAATGTATGGACGCTTTTCTTGAAAGGCTTGAGATTGCTATGATATGATTGTAGGGGCTGTAGCTGCGATCGTTTGATAGACTACGAGTTGTTTTTCTCTGTGCAGCGTAAAGTGCCTAGCCTATGTTGTAGACAACGGTGTGATGATACTGCGATCAACGCTGAGACAGTTGCTGTTATTGTTATTGGTGTAGTTGATAGAGTGACGATTCTAGCTATTATGATCTGTGTTGAAGCTCCCCTGCTCGAACTGCTTCTGCCTGGTCGGTTATTGCAAAAGATGAGAGGCTAAGGTACTTGTGTAACTTGATTGATTTGTGAATGGTTGTTCGCAAGGTAAATCTTTAATGAGCTTCGGATCTTTGAAAAGTTCGACATTTCTAGTGGATATAATACAGCAGTTTGCAAAGGCATTGGCCAGACGCTAGTGGCCCGCAAATCGTCGAAGCTCCCCCACCAGAAGTGGGTGGTAAGGCCTCAACGGCATGCGGTCTCAATTATAGCCTATAGACATTCAATAAACGTTGAAATGAAGCTGTAAATTGTCCTGTATACATGATCCATAGTGTTTTAGCCCCTAGCCTGTAACCCTGCTGTCGCCGCCCCCCATAGTTACCCCCGCCGTGGCCTCATCATAGCCCCTGTAGGCCGCTGCTACTGTCTTGCTGTAGGCCCTGCTATTATCATGCTGTAGGCCCTGCTGTTGTCATGCTGTAGGCCCTGCTATTGTCATGCTGTAGGCCCTATGGCCGCTGCTACTATCATGTTGTAGGCCCTGCTATTATTATGTTGTAGGCTGTTATGATTGCTAATCATAGGGGTTTTGTAGTGATGTGAAATCAGTCCATTTTCATAGTAAGACTAATTCTTAAGAAATCTAAGAATTATTCTACGGAGGATCTAATAAACCCCTTAAAGAGACTAGTAAGCCTTATATATTATTTCCCCTTACGGGTCGACGTAAGGACGTAATATATACTAAGCGTATATATTATATAGCCTATTTAATTAGTTATAATAATTACCTCCTCTCTTAAAGAAACTTATCCTTAAGTTTAATATAAAAGACTTATTTATTTAAGTTTAATAAAAACCTTTAAACCTAGTATAAAATATAAGGAAAAGAACTTAATAAAGCGAGATTATAACCTATATAATAGTATAGTAGTTATAGTATATAATACTTATAGCTTTATATTATAATATAGCTATTTACTATAAGTAGATATTATAATTTAAGGTATATATATTATATATAATAACTTTATATAGATAATAATAATAGTTATACTAATATAGTCTTAGCGCCTTAGTATTATTATTATAATACCTAAAATTTTCCTTAATACTTTCTTCCTTATAATTATTATTAATATCTTTCTTAGGTACTTTATACCCTCTCTTCTTATATATCTATAATATATATAATATATATAATATATATAATAATAGCTAATTATATAGTATAATATCTAATATCTTAATAATATCTTAAGTATTACTTATAAGTTAGGTTACTAGCTCTTTATATAAACGTAGCTAATATAAAATATATATAATACGCCTAGCTTTTATAATAGAAGTTAAAGTAGATCCTAATACCTTATTAGGTAGTTAAATAAATAAGGATCTAGTTAAAACCCCTATTATAAATCCTATAAAGGTTCTTATTAAAAATCCTATTAAGGAGCCTACTCCTTTACCGCGTAAGCCTATCCCTAAGCCTACTTCTTACCCTAGCTCTACTATAGGTATTAATAACCCGTTTAGCCTAGATAATAATCTAGTTATACCTACTTATTATCCCTCTTTTTAGAGGTAAGTACTTAGGTATATTTAGACTATATAACTAATATAAAGTAGCGTATTATTCTTACTCCTACTTCCCTAGCTATATATTCCTAGGGAATTCCCCGTCTTAAATAAAATATATATAAGAGATATATCTATTATATTAATAAAGGACTTATAAAGTATAAGTACTTATAATAGTATTATACTTAGCGTATTTATTAATAGTATAAGTAATACTATATTTATAATTATTAATAGTAAAAAGATAATACTTAAGTAATATAACTATTATTTAAAAGTTTATTATAACTATAAATTAGTAGGTTTTCCCTATATTCTTAAGTTACTTTTATAGTTATAGTATATACTAATTACTTAACTTCTAGATTCCTAATAATATAATCCTAGTTTATAATAAGGTAATTAAGCTCTATTAATTAATTAATAATATAGATTATCTAGATACTTTAAAGGATAAATTAAAGCTTTAAGTAGTAGGTATTACCCTTATAAATATTATAATTACTATCTACTTTAAGCTAGCTTTTTATAATTATATTATAATATATCTTAGTAGTAAAAAGAAATTAATAAGTATATTAAAAGTATAAATTATAATTCTTTAAATAATAGAATATATTAGTAAAACCCTTATAATTATTTATAATATTAAGTAAGCTAAGGTATACTTCCTTATACTTTTATTATATTTATTAATTATTATAACTACTACTTATATATCTTTAAGTAGGCCTTAAGCCCTTAGCCTCTAGCCTAGAGGATAAGATAAATATAGATAATAAGGAGTAGGTACCTAGTATATTAATATTATATTACCTATACTTATATAAGTAGCTAAGTAAGCTTTAACTACTTAGCGCTAGGTTCCCTTCTTCTAATTTAATTAGATAGTTTTTTATTTCTTTCTTAAGTTATCCTTATATACTAACGCCCCTAGGGCGTTTTACCTACTCTTAGTAAGTAAGATAAAAGAGATTAATACTCTTTATACTTACTTTTAAGTAACTAATTAAATATTCTTTTTTACCTTTATTAATTTTATCTTAATATTTATAACTCCTATTTATAATAATAGTACTTTTACTTTTTATTAAAGTCTTTATATATTTTTTATATATCTTCTAGATTTTCTTCTAGAACCTATTAATTATATTAAGGAGGGTATCCCTTCTATTTAATAAGATACTAGAGTTTACCCTTTTTTATCTTTTCATTTAAAATCTCTTTTAACTCCTACTACTTATTATTATTAATAAGTTCTAGAGGTAGTAGCTTAGGTATAAAGGTATTACCTTACCTATATATATATAACTCTAAGAGAGAAATATAAAAAATAGGGTAAATTATATATATTAATAGTAATATTAGGTAATATACCTACTTACTAATAGGTCTAAAGATATAAAATAGGCTAATAAGCTTATATAATAACTTCCTACTTAATTACTTTTACTTTAAGTTCTTTATATTTAGTATAACTAAGTCTCTTTAATTAAAAGATATTAGCTTATACTTCTTATTATAAAACTTTACTTATATTTCTAATATATCTTTCTATTAACTTAATAAGTCTTTATATAATTTATAAAGTTTTTAAATATATTATCTTATATCTAGTACCTCCTCTTAGTAAGTTCTATCTCTAGAATATATAAGAATCTTAGGCTAATATTTATAATAAAGCTTAAAAGGATTATAGCCTATTATTATATTCTTTATACTATAATATATAAATTTAGCTAGGGGTAATAACCCTACTTAATTATCTTATTTATTATTATAATAAGTTCTTAAATAATATTCTAATATCTAATTCTATTATTCTATCTAGCTATTAATTTATAGATAGAAGGCTATACTTAACTTATAATTTAACTTTAAATAATAGTATAAGTCTAATTAATAAATACTTATAAATAGACTCCTTTAATCTAATATAATATTATTAGGTATATTATACTTAAGGAAGACTTCTTTAAATAAGATATTTATAAGATTAGTTACCTTAAAGTCCTTTTATATAAGAAGCTAGTAAAGTATCTTTATATACCTATTAATAATTATAAGGATAGTATTATAAATACCTTTATACCATTTACTTAAGGGAAGATTTATAATAAAATCTATTATAATTAACCTTTATAATTTAGTAGGCTTAGGAAGTATAATTAAGTTATTATATAATTAATATTATTTTACCTTAACTCTTTGATAAACTTAAAACACCCTATTAAAGGGTTATTATAATAGTATTTTAATAGCTCTTTATAGACTAATAAGTCTTTAAGAATATATAATTTCTTATTATACTTAAGTAAACCTTAATTATTAAATATCTATTAATTAGCTCTTTTAACTTATCTATCTATTATTTTACCTACGCGTTACTAGCTAATAAAAATATCTTCTTATTAAAGTACTTTAATTAATTTAATTATAAACTTTAAAGTTATAATATATATTATTTTATTTTCTATTATTATACTAGCTAGAAAATATAAAATAAGTTATTTATAATTAATAGTTCTAGTAATAGGATTAAGCTATCTCTTAGTTATATTATAAGTATATTAAGGTAATATCTTACTTATACTCCTTATATTTCTAGGTTAAAGGTCTTTATACCTTAATAAATATACTCTAACTAAAACTATTATTCTAATAGTTATATTAATAATTCCTAGTACTATTAATCTTATAACTAGTATTAATATTTATAACTACCTTATATATATATTATATATTATAATAAGTTTACCTTTATTATTAGAGGGTTATAAGCCCTATCCTAGTATAAGAAATATATAGGCCTCTATTATAATATAAAAAATAGGGTTTAATAAACCTATTATTATTAATAGGTTTTATTATAATATAGGGATAAGTTTATTTATTACCCTACCCTTACTTTTATAATTAGGGCGCCTTAATAGTATATTAATTAAGTTAGTCTTACCTAGTTTATACTTAATAATAAAGTTATAAGTTAAGAGCCTTATTACCTATCTTACTTATTAACTATTTAAGGCCTTTATATTTATAAAACCCCTTATATTATTATAATTAATAAGTACTTTAACTAGATAAAAACTAACTTCTAGGTAGTATCTCTACTACTTAAAGATTATAACTATTATAAGTAACTCTTTATTATAAGTTTTATAATATTCTTTAATAAAGTTTATTTTCTTACTTTAAAAGGTTATAAGATATTATAAATCTAATTCCTAGAGTTATAATAATATATTAACTAGTTTAAAATTTAATATATTAATCTTAACTTATATAAGTAATATAAGATTAAAGTATCTTAATATTAATATATTAAGAAATACTTAATAGAGTATATTAAATATATATACTACTCTATTAAGCTAATTAAAAGGACCTATCTTAATACCTTTTATACTACTCTTTAATAGCCCTATTAAGGGTAATATAATTTATAAATAATAATAAATAAAATAATAATAAAAATTTATAAATCTAAAGAAAATCTATACTTTATAAAAGCTCTTTAGCCTAGGTTATAACTAGAGAGTATCTACCTTATACTAATCTATTATAATACCTTTAATAGATATAATAAATCCTAAGAACTCTACTTATATTATAAAGAATTAATATTTCTTTAAATTAATAAATAATTTATATTATTAAAGTTATTTAAGTACTTAATATATATAATCCCTATACTTTATATATAATTCTAAATAAATAAGAATATTATTAAGATAAATAATATAGAATTTATCTAATAACCCTATTAGGGACTAAGTTAATATAAGCTTAAAAGGTTACTAGAGTATTTATAAGATTAAATAGTATTATTAAATACTTAAAATAACTATATTATATATAAAATATAATCTTCTACTTATCTCCTTTTTAAATATAAATATAATAATATATATCCTTAAGATTAAGCTTTATAAAGACCTTTACTCTATTTAAGTAATCTAATATCTTACTAATTAAGGGTAAAGAATATCTATTCTTAATAGTTATCTTATTTAACTTATAGTAATTAATATATAAATATAGGCCTCTATCCTTCTTTAGAATAAATAGGATAGGTAATCTTATAGGACTTTTAAAGTACTTAATCTATCCTTTTATTAAGGCTTTATTTAGATAGTATCTTAATTTCATTAATTCTATATTTAATAAGTTATAGAAGGGTTTATAAGGTGGGTTACTAGTTATATTAATAGTATAATTACTTCTTTAATAAGATAATAGATATCTAGCTTCTTTAACTAAGAATATATCTAAGAACTCGCTAAACTCTAGAGGTAATATATATAAATTAATTATATATTCCTTATTTAGATTACTTATACCTACTACTCTAAATCTTAATTATATAGGTTCTAGATTAATAATATTAGAAATAAGAAGTATATAAATAGTAGGCTATTTCTTTAAGAACTTTATAAACTACTATAAATTATTTAGTTAGAATAATAACTTATTAATTTTTAAATACTACTTCCTTATACTTATATTAACCTTAATACCTATTATATACTATATAAGTATTATAACTATCTAAATAGGTTCTATATTATATACGCTTAATATATATTACGTCCTTATATTAACCTGTAAGGGGAAATAATATACTAGGCTTACTAGTCTCCTTAAAGGGTTTATTAGATCCCTTATAGAATAATTCTTAGATTTCTTAAGAATTAGTCTTACTATAAAAATAGACTAATTTTATATTATTATATAACCCTTATAATTTATAATTATAATAATTCTAATTCTTCTACCTAGTTAAGGGTAGTAATCTATTATTAGTTATAGTTAATATAACTTATTTAAGTGGAATTATAAGTAATATACTATTATAATATAGTTAAGATAAAAGTAGTTTATTAAATACTATTAATAATAATCCTAGCCTATTAGAAAGGGGATAGGAAAGCTATATTAAGGGAATAAATAAATCTAATAATACTTAAAATACCCCTAAGGGAGATTTAGAAAATTATAAAGGAAGTATTCCCCCTATATAAAAATACCTTATATAGGTAAGATATAAGTAAGAAGAGTTATTATAAATTTAATAACTTAAAGAAGTTAAAGTAGATATTATTATCCTAGAATTAGAGGAATAGGTTTCTCTTTATAATAATAGTACTATAAGTTAGAAGTATATATATAATAAAGTTAAGAAGTACTTAAGTCCCTTTTAAAATATATTAAAGCTAACCCTTATTCCTAATTATTATAATAAGAATATCTATAAATATTAAGACTAGATATAATAATATAATATATCTTTTTTATAGACTTTATTTAACTTTATTATATAAATATTATATATTCTATTTATAATACTAGTACTTAAGGGTAACTTAGAATAACTTTAAGCTACTTATTTATATTCTTTTCTATTAGAAATATTAAGTTAAAAGGATTTTATAAACTTCTTATTAAACTATATTAAGGATCTTATAAATAGGGAGTTAAGTATATATTAATAGTATACTAATATATATTAATATATAATATAAGTAATTTATAAGTTTAAAATATAATTAATATCTTTAGAATCTTAACTTCTTAAAAAGGTTAAAAGTAAGCGGGTAATAAATTTATATACTAAGCTTATTAAAGAGCTCTAAATTACCCTTATAAATTAGGGGTCCCTATCTAATATAAGGGATAAACTCCTATTATTAGTAGTACGCTTTAAAGCTAATATTAATAAGACTAAAAGCTTAAGTAAGAAAGGCTAGTAAAATATATTATATAAGTACGCGGATTATAATAAAGGTAAAAAATTATAAATAAATAGGGATAATATTATAAAGGAATAAGGAATAAGTAGTTATAATTATAAGGGTACTACGTAATAACGTGGCTATTAAGTATTATAAACGGTATATATACGTATATATATAGAACTCTCTATTCTTATTAATAGTAAGACTAATTACTACCCTTCCCTTTAAGGGGAATTCCCTCCTTTATATACTACAGGGAAAGGGGTAGCGTAGTACTACTATATACTATAGATACCACGTTAATAATAGTATTATATTCCTAACTAGTCCTTATAATTATCTCCCTATCTAGGCTCTTAGGCTTTAAGAGTATAAAAGGTTATAATCTATAGGAGATACTCCCTTAGTAATAAAATATCGCTCTAATAAGAGTATAATAATATAACTATTTATAAGGCCTTCTAAGCTAAGCCTTAATAATATATAATATTATTAAATTATAATAATTACGGATAATACTCTTATATATAATCCTTATACTATAATATATTCCTATTACACTTCTTATTATCCTTTATTAATTTATTATAAAAGTAGTTAAAAGTCTTAGTATTTTAAAGTAAATAGGAAGTTATTACTATTAAGGGTTTATTAAGTACTTAAGGCGTACCTTCTTTATATAACTTTAATATTATTCTTCTAATTATAATATCTTTATTTTTTATTAATTATATTAAGTCCTTTTTAAGTCTTATTTATATTATTACCCCCTCTATACCTTATTATACCTCCTTATACTTCTAGTAGTTATTTTATAAGTAATCCTTAGTAATAAACTTACCCTTACTATTAATTAAAAGAAGACTACTACTACCCCCTCTACTTATAATAGTATATAACCTCCCCTACTAAGCCGCTCCTAGCCTATTCTTATATTATCTTATATAATATACCTTTATTATATTATATTCTAATTTAAAGAGTTATAAGTCTAATATTTTAAGTTAAGGCTTTACTTATCCCTTTAGTAGTATAACTTATATATACGTCTCCCCTAGCTCTATTAAATATAGTTATTATAAAGATCTTAATATTAAATATTAATAGGAGATCCCTACTTATACTTACTATACTTATACGCGCCTTCTTTAATCCTTAAACGCCGTAGCTACTTTAGATACTAGCTCTAACCTCCCTTAGCTTACTAGATTCTAATAAACCTTTAATAGGCTTATTTAATAGTATTATTATTACCTTTACTACGCCTCCTCTACCCCCGCTATTATTATAGCTCCTACTAGGGTTAACCTAGCTATTACTATCTATATTATAAATACCTTAAAGGGTATTCTTAATATCCTTTATTAATATATATATATTATTCTATCTCCCCTTTTAAAGTACTTTTAAAGCCTTACTAATATATTATAAGAGCGCCTCCCTCCTATTATAAAGGATAAAGAAGAGGATAATAAGGAGGATACTCCTATTACTAGTAGTAGTAATAGTAATAGGCCTAGTATTACTACTAGTATAATATAACGGCCCTCTCTTATTACGCCCTTAGTAGTCTAGTTATATTAGGTATCTTTTCTTTTTTATCTATAATAATAGAAATTATTTCCCCTCCTATATAATATAAATTTTATACCTTAAGGTAATCCTACTTAAATCTTTCTAATATATCTAGTATATTAACTAAGTCCTACTTATATAACTATTAATTATAATTATAAGACTAACCCTTCTACTTTACTAAATATTAAGGTTTATTATAAGAGATTTTATAGTTATAAATAGTTTTAACTTCCTATTTATCTTTAATATTTATAAGCTCTACTTATATAACTTTTATAATACTCTTACTATTACCTTAATATAGCTTTATAAGTAAGATGTAAAAGATATTATATATATAAAAGGTATTAGGTAGTTATAACTTATATACCTAACTATTAATATAATTAAAGACCTTAAAAGGCCTTAAATAATATTATAATAGTTTTTTAGTTACTTATATTAATCTAATATACTTTATATTTAATAAGATATAATTACTTATATTATATTATCTTTACTTTTATTATTTATTTATATACTCTACTTATATAGCTTATACTTAATATAAGTACTACTTTAAACCTTCCCTTTATTTCTAAAGTAATTTAACCCTTTCTTATATTAATAGGACTTCTCTTAATAGTAGCTTTAAAAGCTTTATATCTAGCTTAAGTAAGTAGTTATAAAGCGCCTTATATAAAGGTAACCTAGTACTAGTATACTTCGTATAATTATATATAAACTCTACTAGATAAAGTAACTCCACCTAGTTATCTTATCTCTAAGTAGAATAGTAGCGTAGATACTACTTAAACGTGCTATTTTATCTCTCTATTTAACTATCTATTTAAGGGTAGAAAGTAGTATTAAGCTTTCTTTTTATATTAGTATAATAATATATAGCTACCTAGTAGCTACTTATAAATACTATCCCTTAATTACTAATAATACCTTCTAGCTAATTAAACCTTAAAAAGATTTTATAATATAATAGGTTAGTAATGCTAATAGTATTAACTATCTTTATAATAAGTAAATACCTAGCTACCTTAGTATAATAGTTTATAACTACTAAGATTACATCGTAGATACTACCCTTCTATTTACTTAGAGGGAGATTTATAATAAAATTTATTATAATTTCCTAAAAAGGTCTTATAAGTATTAGTAATAGTAATAGTATACTATAAATAGTATATCTACGCGGCTTTATTAATTAATAGGTTAAGTATTCTTATATATAATTATAATTATCTTATCTTATTAATTTCTAATAGAACTTCTACTTAATAAGCTCCTACGTATACTTTTATAAGTAGTAGCTAGCGTAAGGGTTATTATAATAAAGCTTTAAGATTTCTTATCTAATTACTTTATTATTAGATATAAAAACTACGCCGCCCTTATAAAGGACTCCTATCTTATCTAGTAATAGAGATATATTAGCGGCCTTTTTATAGCCCTAGGACTTTAATAATTATTTCTTATTATAAATATCCTCGTCTCCCTTTTAGAGATATTAGAGTATCTTTAATATTAAGTTATTATACTTATTTTATACGCGCTCTATTATTAACGCGGTTATAATATACCTTCTAAGTACTATTTAATTAATATTAAACTATCTTATAATAGGGTTTAGGCTATTACTTATACTATTCTATATCCCTAAGAGCGCGTTACTCTCCCCTATTTTTAGGGTATAAGGCTTTCTAAGCCCTATCTCTAACCTTTCGCGCTATTTATAGCTATAAGCCTTATTATCTTATAAACCTTTATAAACGCTATATATATAATACTTATTAGAAGGAATATACCTAATATTCTTTCACTTATTTTATAATATTAGTAGATAAGTATCTTCTTTATCTATTACTAGTATATAATCTAGTCGCCTTAACGGGGTATTAGCTAGGTTCTTAGTACCCGTATAATAGTATATCTTAAAGTTATATACTATAAGCTTTATTACCTAATATACTTATCTCCTTATTAATAATAACGTCGTCTAGAAATACCTTAAATTATTATAATTAGTAATTACTATAATTAGGTATAAGCTACCTTCTAAGAAATACTATTATACCTAGAACGCCTTAATAATTATAAGTAGTTCCTAATTATAGGTCTTATATCTAGTTTCTACTAAATATAACTTATAAGAGTAGAAGGTAATAAGATACTATTCTACTTCCGCCCCTTTAATATTAATTAGGAACTTTTATAATAAAATAGTTATAATAGCTAGAATTAAAGTATTAATCTCTAATTAGATTTCTCTTATAGGGTTAAAATATATAAGTAATAGTACCTCTTAAAAGAGTTACTTTAGCTACTTAAATACTACTCTTATAATATTACTTAATATTAACTTTCTATTTTTAATATATAGATAATTATTTTTTAGATAGTCTATTAATACTACGGTAATAGAGGAATAGTATTTAATAAAATAATAGTAGAAATTAGTAAACCTTAAAAAGATCTAAATATCCTTAATACTTCTAGGTTCTAGCTATTCTATTATAGTATCTAATTTACGTAGATCTATATATACGCCGTCGCGGCTAATAATAAAGCTAAGGAATTCTACCTCTACTATTATAAGTTTATATTTCTTTAAGTTAATATAAAGTTTAAATTCGCGAAGACGTTATAATACTACCTTTATAACTCTAATATAGGACTTTTTATCCTAGGAGTAGATAAAAATATTATCTAGATAAATAATATATATAATATTAAGTAGTCCTATTAAGGCCTTATTAATATATACTTAGAATAAGGTAGGTATATTAATAAGTTTAAAAGGTATAATTATATATTTAAAATAGCCGTACCTTATATAAAACGTAGTCTTTTATTTATTATCCTTTCTTATCTATAAGTAATAATATATATCCTTAAGATTTAATATAGTTAAGTACTTAGTACTAACTAATCTTATTAATATTTTATTAATTAATAGAAGTAGATAATAATTCTTAATTATAATCTTATTAAGCGCCTTATAATTAATATATAAGTGTAATATTCTATCCTTTTTTAATATAAAAAGAATTAGTATACCTACTAGACTTATAAAATAATAAATCTATCCCTTTTTTAAAGTTTACTTAAAGTACTCCTTTAGTACGCGTAACTCTTTCTTTAATAGGTTATAAAGTAGGTTAAAGGGAGGTTCCTTATTCTCTTTTATATTAATCGCGTAATTATAATATATATAATCTAATAGCGCCCTAGTATTCTTAATTAAGAAGATATCTTAGAATTCCTAAAATTTTAAAGGGAGCTTAACTTTAGGTAGTAGGCTTTTATTACCTACTCCTAAGTATATTATAATAAATACGACGCTATTAAGCTACTCCTTTAGGGCTTTAGTAGTATTAAAGTACTCTTTAATATTACTTTTCTTAATAGGGAATTACTAGATCTACGTAGGCTAATCTACTTAAGGATTTTATTCTTCTAATTATAAATACTTAAGGTAGAAGTTATAGTTAAGGTTTACTATTATATAGAAGGCGCCCTTATAATATTATATAATACTATTAAAATTAATAAGTTTAATTTCTCTTATATAGGAACTTAGTAATAATATTAAGTTCCTAACTCTATTAAATAGGGTATTACTAGAGCTTAGGTCTATTTCCTAATCCTACTCCTTTATTAAGCGTGCGTTAATATAATTAATATTTACTCTAGAGTTAATTAGTATAATAAATTCTCTTTATAAGCTCTTAAGCTCTACTTATATTATAATAATAAGTTATTATATCTACTTCTTCCTTTATACTATAATAGTAGACGTAATTATAATACTTAAGGGCTTTTTAAATTTAAGCCTCTCTTAGCTAGCTTATTACTAGATATCTTATTAATTATTAGCTTATTAATTATAGTACTTATAACTATTAATTTTACGCTCTAGTAATTCTTAGTTATATATCCCTTCTTTTAAAAATTATAATACTTAATAGTAGAGAGGTTAGGCTTAGGCCTTTAAGGAAGGTATAGTAATACTCTAATACTACCCCGCCCTTCTTACTTTATATATAAGCTATTATTTCTTTACCCTTAGAAATTTCCTCTTCCTCTTTAAGGACGTTAACCCCTAGTAGGAGTATTATCCCTTTAGTCTTTATATATAAGTAGTGTTATATAAGGCTCTAGTTAGGTTACTAATATAATAAGAGTATCCTTTATCTCTAAGATATTAGGTTATATTATAAGTTAATTATAAAGATCTTTATATAACTTATTTAGAAGGTTATTATAGAGTATATACTCTATTAATAGCTTAAGTTATCTTTCTAACTTAATAAGGTAATTTATAAAGTCTATAATCTTTTAATATTCCTTTTACTTAGCTTTTAAGTAGTACTTACTAGTTATTAGATATTAATTTTAAGGATCTTCTATTTAATTTATTAGGAAACTATTAAAGTATTTCTAAGACTATTTATCCTTTAGTATATCCTTTATATACTTACGTTATATAGCCTTAAGATCTAGGGCTATATATTATAACGCGTATTAGATTTTTATAGAGTTATTAAAAAAATAGGTTATACTTATTTTAATTATATTAACTATATTATTAAACTATTCTTAATATTTTTATACTAACTTCCCGTTATATATATATAGGTCCTACGGCCTAAGAATATAGGTTCTATATTAAGGACGCTTTAGTTCTAATTCTTCTATTAATAATAGGTAATATTAATAACCCGCTCGAGCGGCGTTATTAGTATATATTTCCCGCTCTAACTCTTATAAATATTATTATAGATCTTATATCTATTACCTCTTAGAGACTTCTTCTTTAAGTTCTTATATCTTTTATAATAGTACTTCTTAAGTTTTAGGTAGTAGGGACTAGGTTTATACGCCTAGTAGCTACCCTTAGATAGTTAGTTATAATTACGATGCGTCTATTATTAATTTATTAACTAATTCTTAAGACTCGCTTTCTTTATAAGCTTAATCCCTTATATTTAAGCGGGTTATCTACGCTAGTTAATTAACCTTTTTACCTTATACTTATAATAACCCTTCTCTACTTATCTTATTAATAGTTAGGCTACTACCCTTAAATAGGGTAGAGTAATTAGAATATAAGGGTACTACGTAATAATATAGCTATTAAGTATTATAAACGGTATATATATATATATATATAGAACTCTCTATTCTTATTAATAGTAAGATTAATCGCTACCCTTCCCTTTAAGGGGAATTTCTCCTTTATATACTATAGGGAAAGGGGTAGCGTAGTACTACTACGTACTATAAACGCCACGTTAATAGTAGTATTATATTCCTAACTAGTCCTTATAATAATAGTAAGAGTAGTTATAATAAGCTTAAATTATATAACTTATTAAATATTACTTATTAGAATTATAATAAAAAGGGCTATTATACTACTAATTATCTTAATCTATTAAAATAAGGTAGATTTTAAATAAAAGGAAGATATTTAAACCTTAGTATTATAAGTAAATAGGGCTAATATATAAGTAAGTAGTAGGGAAAAGGTTAGACCTTATTAAAGACTCTAAATTATTAGGGGAGAGGTTATAAGGAGTAGAGGTTAAACCTCTAATATTATATTAATATAAGGTCAAGATAATATTAAAGTATAAGCCTCTTAAATATAAGATATATTTTAATTATAATTCCTAGCTTAATATTATCTTATAAGCTTATATTATAAAAGTAGGTTTAAAATATATTAAAGATACCTAGTTATTATAACTAGGCTTTATAAATAGTAAGCCTATCTTCTATTATAATATATATAATATAATATACTAAACTATTAATAGTTAGAGTTCTTCTTATTAATATACTTATATCTTTTATATAATAGATAAGGTAGGACTACTACTAGTTATTAATAGACTTATATAGTATATAATAGGTATTAAGGTTAATATAAATATAAGGAAGTAGTATTTTAGAATTAATAAGTTATTATTCTAACTAAATAACTTACAATAGTTTATAAAATTCTTAAAGAAATAGCCTACTATTTATATACTTCTTATTTCTAATATTATTAATCTAGAACCTATATAATTAAGACTTAGAGTAGTAGGTATAAGTAATCTAGATAATAGATATATAGTTAATTTATATATATTACCTCTAGAGTTTAATAAGTTCTTAGATATATTCTTAATTAAAGAAGCTAGATATCTACTATCTTATTAAGGACGTAATTATACTATTAATATAACTAGTAACCCGCCTTATAAACCCTTATATAACCTATTAAATATAGAGTTAATAGAATTAAGATACTATCTAGATAAAGCCTTAATAAAAGGATAGATTAGATACTCTAAGAGTCTTATAAGATTACCTATCCTATTTATCTTAAAGAAGGATAGAGGCCTATATCTATATATTAACTACTATAAGTTAAATAAAGTAACTATTAAGAATAGATACTCTTTACCCCTAATTAATAAAATATTAAATTACTTAAATAAAGTAAAGGTCTTTATAAAACTTAATCTTAAAGATATATATTATTATATTTATATCTAAAAAGGAGATAAGTAGAAGACTATATTTTATATATAATAAAATTATTTTAAATATTTAGTAATATTATTTAATCTTATAAATACTTTAATAACCTTTTAAGCTTATATTAATAAGTCCTTAATAGGGTTACTAAATAAATTCTATATTATTTATCTTAATAATATTCTTATCTACTTAGAATTATATATAAAGTATAGGGATTATATATATAAAGTACTTAAGCGGCTTTAATAGTATAAATTATTTACTAACTTAAAGAAATATTAATTTTTTATAATTAAAGTAGAGTTCTTAAAATTTATTATATTAATTAAAGGTATAATAATAGATTAATATAAGGTAGATACTATTTAATTATAATTTAAATTAAAGAGCTTCTATAAAATATAGATTTTTCTTAGATTTATAAATTTTTATTATTATTTTATTTATTAATATTTATAAATTATATTACTTTTAATAGGGCTATTAAAGGGTAATATAAAAGATATTAAGATAAGTCCTTTAAATTAGCTTAATAGAGTAGAGTATATATTTAATATACTCTACTAGGTATTTCTTAATATATTAATATTAAGATACTTTAATCTTATATATCTTATATAAATTAAGATTAATATATTAGATTTTAGACTAGCTAGTATTTTATTATAACTCTAGGAATTAGGTTAATAGTATCTTATAATCTTTTAAAGTAAGAAAATAAATTTAGTTAAAGAATATTATAAAACTTATAATAAAGAGTTACTTATAATAACTATAGTCTTTAAGTAGTAGAGATATTACTTAAAAGGTAATTTCTATCTAATTAAAGTACTTATTAATTATAATAATCTAAGAGATTTTATAAATATAAAGGCCTTAAATAGTTAATAAGTAAGATAGGTAATAAGACTCTTAACTTATAACTTTATTATTAAGTATAAGCTAAGTAAGATTAACCTAATTAATATACTATTAAAGCGCCCTAATTATAAAAATAAGGGTAGGGTAATAAATAAACTTATCCTTATATTATAATAAAAGCTATTAATAGTAGTAGGTTTATTAAACCCTATATTCTATATTATAATTAAAGCCTATATATAATATATTTCTTATACTAGGATAGGGCTTATAACTCTCTAATAATAAAGGTAAACTTATTATAATATATAATATATATAAGGTAGTTATAAATACTAATATTAATTATAAGATTAATAGTACTAAAAATTATTAATATAGCTATTAGAATAATAATTTTAAATGAAGTATATATATTAAGGTATAAAGACCCTTAACTTAATAATATAAGGAGTATAAGTAAGATACTACCTTAATATACTTATAATATAGCTAAGATATAACTTAATCCTATTACTAGAACTATTAATTATAAATAACTTATTTTATATTTTCTAGTTAGTATAATAGTAGAGAATAAAATAGTATATATTATAACTTTAAAATTTATAATTAAACTAATTAAAATACTTTAATAAGAAGATATTTTTATTAGCTAGTAATATATAAGTAAAATAATAGATAGATAAGTTAAAAGAGCTAGTTAATAGATATCTAATAGTTAAGGTTTACTTAAGTATAATAAGAAATTATATATTCTTAAAGACTTGTTAATTTATAAAGAGTTATTAAAATACTATTATAATAACCCCTTAATAGGGTACTTTAAGCTTAATAAGACGCTTAGTCTCCTTTATTAAAAGTATATATTAGTAAGGAAACCTATATATTATAAAAATATACGTATTATACCTATATAATATATACGTGACTAATACGCTTATATATTAGCCCTAGAGCTCGTAGAGATTAAAATAATACTATAAGTTAAAAAATACGTATTTAGTAACTTTTAGAAATACTAGGTAATAGGACTAATAGGGGATAAGTCCTACTAATTAGTTATAATATAACTATATTAGGCTAGTACTAACTAGGTAATTATAATAAGGTACTAAGTCTTAATAGTAGTTAATAGTACTAATACTTAGTAAGAGAATTAATCGCAGGCGTAATATAGGTATAAGAAACGGGACAAGGCTAGGGGGAGTACTCTACGCGTATATAAATTACGTGAATCGACTGTATTTAAAACCTATATTACGCTAGCGTTAATAATATAGCCGTTATAACTCTAGTAAGCTTCCCGTTTCTTCCTAGCGCTAGAGGAAAATCACGGACTTAAGGCCTTAAATCCAGATTTTCTATATTTAGGACTTTTAGGCTAGAATAAAAAAACCCTGAAATTTTCCTATTTATTACCTGTATTTTACCTGAAAAATACGCTTTTAATAGAATTAGTAGTTTAAATTTTCTATACAGGTTCCTAGTTTACTAATATACCTAGATAGGTATAGAGGTAGATATTAAAGAATATATTAATTCTTATAATATTTATTAAAGAGTTAAGGTAAAATAATATTAATTATATAATAATTTAACTATACTTCTTAAGCCTACTAAGTTATAAAGGTTAATTATAATAGATTTTATTATAAATCTTCCCTTATATAAGTAGTATAAAAGGGTTTATAATATTATTCTTATAGTTATTAATAAGTATATAAAGATACTTTACTACCTTTCTATATAAAAAGACTTTAAGGTAACTAATCTTATAAATATCTTATTTAAAGAAGTCTTCTTAAAGTATAATACTTCTAATAATATTATATTAGATTAAGGGAGTCTATTTATAAGTACTTATTAATCTAACTTATACTACTATTTAAAATTAAATTATAAGTTAAGTATAGCCTTCTATTTATAAACTAATAGCTAAATAGAATATTAGAATTAAATATTAAAATATTATTTAAGGACTTACTATAATAATAAATAAGATAATTAGGTAGGGTTATTACCTTTAACTAAATTTATATATTATAATATAAAGAATATAATAATAAGTTATAATCCTTTTAAGCTTTATTATAACTATTAACCTAAGATTCTTATATATTCTAAGAATAGAACTTATTAAAAGGAGGTACTAGATATAAGATAATATATCTAAAAACTTTATAAGTTATATAAAGACCTATTAAGTTAATAGTAAGATATATTAGAAATATAAGTAAAGTTTTATAATAGGAAGTATAAGCTAATATCTTTTAATTAAAGAGACTTAGTTATACTAAATATAAAGAACTTAAAGTAAAAGTAATTAAGTAGGAAGCTATCTTATAAGTTTATTAGTCTATTTTATATCTTTAAACCTATTAATAAATAGGTATATTACCTAGTATTATTATTAATATACTTAATCTATCTAAGTTTTTATATTTCTCTTTTAAAGCTATATATATATAGGTAAGGTAATACCTTTATACCTAAGCTACTACCTCTAGAACTTATTAATAATAATAAGTAGTAGGAGTTAGAAGAGATTTTAGATAAGAAGATAAAGAAGGGTAAAGTCTAATATCTTATTAAGTAGAAGGGATATCCTCCTTAATATAATTTATAAGTTTTAAAAGAAAATCTAAAGGATATATAAGAAATATATAAAGATTTTAATAAGAAGTAAAAGTACTATTATTATAAATAGGAGTTATAAATATTAAGATAGACTTAATAAATATAAAAAAGGAGATTTAATTAATTACTTAAAAGTAAATATAAAGAGTATTAATCTCTTTTATCTTACCTACTAAGAGTAGGTAAAACGCTCTAAGGGCGCTAGTATATAAAGATAACTTAGGAAAGAAGTAAAAAACTATTTAATTAAATTAGGAGAAAGAAGCTTAGTACTAAGTAGTTAAAGCTTACTTAGCTACTTATATAAGTATAAGTAATATAATATTAATATATTAAGTACCTACTCCTTATTATTTATATCTATCTTATCCTCTAGGCTAGAGGCTAAGGGCTTAAAGCCTACTTAAAGATATATAAGTAATAGTTATAATAATTAATAAATATAATAGAAGTATAAAGAAGTATACCTTAACTTACTTAATATTATAAATACTTATAAGGGTTTTAATAATATATTTTATTATTTAAAGAATAGTAGTTTATACTTCTAATATACTTATTAGTTTCTTTTTACTACCTAGATATCTTATAACGCGGTTATAAGAAGCTAGCTAAGAGTAGATAATAATTATAATATTTATAAGGGTAATACCTACTTCTTAAAGCTTTAATTTATCCTCTAGAGTATCTAGATAGTTAGTATTATTAATTAATTAATAAAGCTTAATTACCTTATTATAAAGTAGGATTATATTATTAGGAATCTAGAAGTTAAGTAATTAATATATATTATAACTATAAAAATAATTAAAGAAGATAGGGAAAACCTATTAGATTATAAGGGTAATAGACTTTTATATAGTATTTATATTACTTTAATAGAATCTTCTTTTTATTAGTTATTATAAATATAGTATTACCTATATTATTAGTATATAAATTAAGTATAATATAATTATAAATACTTATACTTTATAAGTCCTTTATTAATATAATAAATATACCTCTTATATATATTTTATTTTAAATAGGGAACTCCTTAAGAACGCGTAGCTAGGGAAGTAGGGGTAAGAATAATATATTACTTTATATTAGCTATATAATTAAAGTATAACTAAGTATTTACCTCTATAAAAGAGGAATAATAAGTAGGTATAATAGGATTATTATTTAGGTTAAAAGGATTATTAATACTCGCGTTAGAACTAGAGTAAGGAGTAGGCTTAAGGATAAGATTACGCGGAGGAGGAGTAGGCTCCTTAATAGGATTATTAATAGGAATCTCTATAGGATTTATAATAGGAGTTTTTATAAGATCCTTAATAATTAGATTATCTAACTAGGTATTAGAATCTACTTCTACTTTTATTATAAAAGTTAGGCGTATTATATATATTTTATATTAGATTAAGTTATATTATATTAGTTATATTTATATTAAGAGCTAGTAAACTAATTTATAAGTAATACCTAAGATATTAAGATATTAGATATTATATTATATAATTAGCTATTATTATATATATTATATATATTATATATATATAAGAAGAGAGGGCGCTAAGTACTTAGAAGAATATTAATAATAGTTATAAAAGAGAAAGTATTAAGATAAATTTTAGGTATTATAATAATAATATTAAGGCGCTAAGATTATATTAATATAGCTATTATTATTATTTATATAGATTTATTATATATAATATATATATCTTAGATTATAATATCTACTTATAATAGATAGCTATACTATAATATAAAGTTATAAGTACTATATATTATAATTATAATATAGATTAATCTTACTTTATTAAGTTCTTTTCCTTATATCTTATACTAGGTTTAAAGGTTTTTATTAAACTTAATTAAATAGGCTATTTATATTAAACTTAAAGACGAGTTTCTTTAAGAGAGGAGGTAATTATTATAACTAACTAAATAGGTTCTATATTATATATACTTAGTATATATTACATCCTTATATTAACTTATAAGGGGAAATAATATACTAGGCTTACTAATCTCCTTAAGGGGTTTATTAGATCCCTTATAGAATAATTCTTAGATTTCTTAAGAATTAATCTTACTATATAACCCTTATAATTTATAATTATAATTATAGGTCTACTAATAACTAATAGTAGTCCTACCTTATTAATTAAATAGAAAATATAAGTATATTAATAAGAAGAACCCTAACTATTAATAGTTTAGTATATTCTATTATATATATTATAATAGAAGATAGGCTTACTATTTATAAAGCCTAGATATAATAACTTAGTATTTTTAATATATTTTAAGCTTACTTTAATAGTATAAGCTTAAAAGATAATATTTAATTATAAATTATAATTAAGATATCCCTTATATTTAAGAGGCTTAAACTTTAATATTATCTTAACTTTATATTAATATAATATTAGAGGTTTAACCTCTACTCCTTATAACCTCTCCCCTAATAATTTAGAGTCTTTAATAGGGTCTAGGATTTTCCCTACTCTTTACTTATACATTAGCCCTATTTACTTATAATAATAAAGTTTAAGTATCTTCCTTTTTATTAGAATTTATCTTATTTTAGTAGATTAAGATAACTTATAATATAATAGCCCTTCTTATTATAATTTTAATAAGTAATATCTAATAGGTCGCGTAATTTAAACTTATTATAACTACTCTTACTATTATAACTACCTATTCCTTATCCCCTTATAATATTATCTCTATTTATTTATAGTTTTTTTATCTTTATTATAATTTAAGGGCTTATATAGTATATTTTATTAGCCTTTTTTATTAAGGCTTCTAGACTTATTAATATTAGCCTTAAGGTGTACTACTCTAGTATATAGGAAAACTATAGAAGGAAATTATAAGACCCTAGAACTAGTATATAAGATCTACCTTAAATAGGCTTTAATATATAAGGTAAGCTTCGCCCCCTAGAAGTATAAGTTAGTTTATCTTACCTACTACCCCCGCCGCTTTAATATAAGCGCGGTAGTTAGTCTAAGGTATATAATAATAAAACCCTAGGTAGAGATCTAAGTCCTAGGACTATATATTAATAGTAAATTATAATAGAGCCTATATTTAAAGAGGGTATAAGTAAAGCTTACTACTTAGAGCCTAGCCCTTTTTATAATATTAGTATTAATATAGGGAGCTACCCTTAATAAGGCTAGGAGGGTATATAATATAGTAATAAGGCTAGTAATAACCTATATATCTATTATATAGTATATATTATAAGGCCTAAGGGAAATAAAGAAGATATATATAAAGAAGCTTAAAGTTATCTAGAATAGCTATTTAAGACGCGTATTAGGGGTATATAAAGCTACCTTAATATAAGTATTAGAGGTAGAGGTAGGGATAGCCCTTATATAACTAATATTAGACTACTTAATTCTCCGCTAGTATATATTAAAAGGGATTTACCTAGTAATAGTAATAGGGAATAGATATATCTAGAGGAAGCTTAAGGCTAGGAGAGGGAAGAGGAGAAAGGTAGTAGAGTCCCCTATAAAGGAGAAGAATAAGTAGGCTCTATGCTCCCTATACCTAGATAACTAGAACGCGGTTATAGCTAGGGAGGTAACCTAATACCCTTAAGGGATTAGGAAGAAGATATACTATTAGTAGAAGTCCTCCTAGGAGGTAATATAAGAAGAATACTAGGTAGGACTAAGGGCTAGGGACTATCCCCTAGCCTAGCTTAAAGGCTTATAGACTAGTAGGAGGGCCCTTTATAAGGGCCTTTAAAAGGCTAAGAGCTCCGCCTTTATATAAATAAAAATAGAGAAGATAGGGCTAGCTACCTTCTTATATTAATATAGAGTCCCTAGCGTTATATTTATAGGTTATAAGTATAGCTAGCGTAGGTAGGATATAAGATATATCCTTATTAACTACCCTAGGTTATATAACCGCTACTAGGAGCTAAGGGATACCTTAGGTATATTAGATACTTATAAGATACTTATAAGTATAAAGGGGGTAAAGTAGGTAGTAAAATAGATAATTTAAACTAGGATACTAGGCTAGTTCTTACTTATAACGACGTAGCTATATTAAGACTAAGCTAAGGTATAAGTCCCTACTATTAGAATAATACCCGTCGCTATAATATATAATCTAGCCCTAGGGAGCTAGGATAATAAGGTAATAAATATAGGTACTAAGTATAAAGAGCTAAATATAGTATAAAGAGAAACGGACTAGAAGTTATAAAGAGATAGGAATAGTAAGGGTTTTTACCTAGGCCTTTATAAGGTATAAGTATACGGTTTCCCTTATAAGTTAGCTACTATAGTAGTAATTATAATATACTTATAAGCCCCCGTAATTATCTTTTAATAGTTTAGATAGACGCGAGTATAACTTATTAATTAAGGCGTACTACTAATAATAGGAGTTTATCCCTTATATTAAGTAGGGACACCTAATTTATAAGAGTAATTTAAAGCTCTTTAATAAGCTTAATATATAAATTTATTACCTACTTACTTTTAACTTTTTTAGGAAGTTAGGCTTCTAAAGATATTAAGTATATTTTAAATTTATAAGTTACTTATATTAAGTATTAATATATACTTAACTCCCTATTTATAAGATCTTTAATATAATTTAATAAAAAGTTTATAAAATCCTTTTAACTTAATATTTTTAATAAATAAGAATATAAATAAGTAGCTTAAAGTTATTCTAAATTACTCTTAAGCGCTAGTATTATAAATAGAATATATAATATCTATATAAAAAAGTTAAATAGAGTTTATAAAAAAGATATATTATATTATTATATCTAGTCTTAATATTTATAGATATTCTTATTATAATAGTTAGAGATAGGGGTTAACTTTAATATACTTTAAATAGAATTAGAGTACTCCTTAGCTTTATTATATATATACTTCTAACCTATAATATTATTACTATAAAGAGAAATCTATTCCCCTAATTTTAGGGTAGTAATATCTACTTTAACTTCTTTAATTTACTAAGTTTATAATAACTCTTCTTACTTATATCTTACTTATATAAGGTGTTTTATTATAAGGGGAATACTTCCTTTATAATTCTCTAAATCTCCCTTAAGGGTATTTTTAGTATTATTAGCTTTATTTATATCCCTAATATAACTTTCCTATTCCCTTTCCTATTAGCTAGGATTATTATTAAAAGTATTTAATAAATTACTTTTATCTTAACTCTACTATAATAGTATATTACTTATAATACTACTAGAGTAAGTTATATTTACTATAACTAATAATAGATTACTACCCTTAAATAAGTAGAAGAATTAGAATTATTATAATTACTAATTATAAGGGTTTTATAATAATATAAAATTAGTCTATTTTTATAATAAGACTAATTCTTAAGAAATCTAAGAATTATTCTATAAGGGATCTAATAAACCCCTTAAAGAGACTAGTAAGCCTTATATATTATTTTCCCTTATAAGTTAATACAAGGATGTAATATATACTAAGTATATATATTATATAACCTATTTAGTTAGTTATAATATAAGCCCTACTATTACTATACTATAGGCCTTATAACTACTACTACTATTATATTATAAGCCCTACTATTACTATATTATAAGCCCTACTATTACTATATTATAAGCCCTACTATTATTATACTATAGACCCTACTATTATTATACTATAAGCCCTACTATTATTATACTATAAACCCTGTAACTACTACTACTATCTTATTATAAGCCCTACTATTATTATACTATAGACCTTATAACTACTACTACTATTATACTATAAGCCTTATAACTACTACTACTATCTTACTATAGGTCCTACTATTATTATACTATAGGCCATACTACCTAATTCTAGTAGGGGAGCTTCGACGATTTGCGGGCCACTAGCGTCTGGCCAATGCCTTTGCAAACTGCTGTAATAGATCGCGAAGAGATTAGATTTTACCAACGCTAGAATTTAGTGGCTTGGCATCTGATTTCACCAGTGACAATCAAATCTTTGATCTTCCAACATCATCTTCTTTGAAGCAGATTTAATACCCGATGTCGCGATTCTTCTGACCGACGAAACACGAAGGATAACTGGGATTCAAAACCTTCAACGGTAAAACGTCTATTACCTACGTTGTTATTGTACGGGCGGCACACAGTGATGAAGACACAAAACTTTGGCGGACGTTCCCTCGGGATCAATCATGCAACATATTTGTTGCATATATGGACCAGGGTCCATTATTTCTGCAGCGGTGGACTCCTCGGACTGAAAGGCAGCTGCTCCCATGTTCAGGTAGTTATTACAGGCTTTAGCTTTTGACTGGAGAAAATGCACACAAGCACAGACACAGCAAGCACACGGTGTTTTAGGGCGATGTCAGTGATATCAACGATAAAACGATCATTTGCGCAATTGAGCCGGCTCTTACATATTTACATCGTTGAGTGTCTCGGAATGAAACCCAGCTTCCTTTGTTTTCAGACCAAGATCATGCTCGGTGAGTGTCAATACGGCACGATGTATATTGGACTGTGCATGCCAGGACCCTGTAAGTTATTCTCGTTCTACAAGAATAGAACAGTCTCAAGCTAAATTGGGAACAAAAGGAACACTTCAAAGGTGTCTTGTTCGTCGATGCCGAACAATCTGAAACTCCCCATTCACTTACTTGAGACAACTTTATAAGAGATCTACAGTCCGTCCCTGCTTCTATCATCAATATCAGCTTCGATATACTACGCTCTCTGCAATACTGTCCTTCATCACCAACAGCAGGCCTGTATCTTGAAGTCTCTATTTACCGCTTTCGGTCCGGAGTTCCTTCACTATCTACGCATTTTCCTACACAGTCTCCCACCTCAAGCTGCTCTGCTGATAGTAATACGAAATTATTTCCAATATATTCCGTTTCACAGGGGACCCTTCAACTTGGCACTTGATATCAGTACACAATGATCAATCCCCTCTCAATCCTAACCTTCGGTGCTCTCATTTCCAATGCTCTCGCTCTTCCACAACGCGAAACAGGCCTGGACCCAGTAACGAATCTCCACAAACGCCAAGATGACACTGGCCTATTCCTCGAAACCTGGAAGGAACTAGGCTGCCACGGAAAGCCGACCGCCAAACACGAGCTCCTAGTGAACACGAACATCGTCCTCGACCAGAACATCTTGGCCTACAAGGTCAGCCGGCCAATGGGAAGCACCGAGCAACTCGATTTCAGCCAAGCCGACCCAAACTCATTGACTCCCCCAAGCGATACGCCGGACTACTACTGTGCTAAATTCGTGGAGAAGACTAATCCGATGAGGACCCAAGAATTTGGTTCGTCGCTATTGCAGAAGGGGCACTGTTATCAATTGACAGGCGGTGTATCGGCGCGGGTAAGTCACCTTGCTTGTCTTCTCTGTGGACCAAAGCTGATCTTCTTAGTGCGCCAATTTACATATACGAACCTAAGTTTTCCAAAGGCTCGCAGTCTACGCGATAAGGGAAATTTTATTTCGTTAGCATGGAGCTGGATCGAGGAACTGAAGGGGTACTTACCTGCAGTCCAGCATAAAATTCAAGGGCGGAAAGGAAATTCCAGTCTGTGAACACCTCAAATCCTGACTAGAGAATGCGTGTAGTATACTTATAGGCGGACAAAATACTTCGAATGCGATATTTTGATATATTGACGGACAGTAGTCTTGGCGGGTTTCTGCACTAATTGCAATATACTATGGCCACTTTTCTAAACCTCAATTATCACTTGTCCGATTGGCTGCTAGTAGCTACATACTTGAGGAAGCGTGGCGATCCGTACAACCCCACAAGAGTAACGATTCTCCTATATCAACTATACAATCACTAACTCGACGAAATTGATAAGTCTAATTCATCATTGTTCAATATGTCCGAAGGATCACGTTTCAGTAAGGAGAATACCAATGTCCTTCAATACAACATGCTAAAGATCACATATAGTGTTTGTCATACTGTAAGGTCAGATGACCATGCCTGCACAGCGTCTCGGAGCTATTTTGAGCTAACATCTTGTGCGACTCCTGCTATGGACCAAATGAACGCCTCTTCGAGATGATTTGCATCAGAGCCTCCGTTCCTGAAACGTGGTATTACTTGATGATTCATTTCAAGTCTGAGGTTACTCAAATGGTGCAACTCTACCAGTAAAGCGTGCTTTGATGACTGGCACTAGAACATTTCGCGTACAACATCAGGAAGACCATTCACCTAGGTTTGGTAAGACTATAAAAGGTTTACTCGATCTTCTTCCTTCCTTCTCTCTTCCACATCAATTTCATACCCTGAGCTCTCTGCAATAGTTCTCTTTTCACCAACAGCAGGCCTGTTTATCTAAGTCTCCTATATACCGCTTTCAGTTTACAATCTCTGTATACTACTGAAGTCACCTACAACCTAGTCAACACAGCAGGTCTGTCTTCCAACTCAGGCTGCTCTTTCTAGCACAAGACACCATCAAACCTCGAACTCTTGCGTATACTCAGCAGCATTATTATCACCGACCTGATCCCCTCTACTCAGAGCCCTACACGTCAACACCAATACAAGATGATCAGTCCCCTCACAGCTCTGGCCACTATTATACTCATTACCCATGCTATTGCGCTTCCACAACGTGAGGCAAGCTTAAATCCGGTGGACCTTCTCAAACGTCAACATGACCCTTTCCGCCTCAAAATCTGGGAACAGCCGCACTGCCCAGGGAAGCCAAACCACGCCTACGATTTCACAAAGCGTTCAGTTGGTACATTCAGCCACAATGTCACGTCCTATCAAGTTAGTCGAAACATGACATATGAAGATACCCTCTATTTTTATACAATCGACCCAAATGGGTCGACTCCTCCAAGCGAGTTACGAGAGTTCATTTGCGCTAAAATCGTGGAGCAAGCCAATCCGATGGCTGAGGATAAACATGGGGCATCACTTTTACAGAAGGATCACTGCTATCAATTCACTGGCGACAAGTCGGCGCGGGTGAGTTTCTCTACTCTACTCAATCTATGCTGTGGACCATAGCTGATCCTCTTAGTGCGTCGGTTGGTGGGGCTGACGCTTCCTACGCAATGGGACCTCATATTTTCTTTCAACATGACGCTGGACCGAGGAATTCGGAAAAGGAACGTACCTGATTTCGAGCGTATGGGTAAGAGCGAAAGAGATCTATTCATTAAAGGGTGTGGCATTTGGGGGTCATTGCACGTATGGAGATCTCATATTCTAACTGGACTATGCGTGCAGTGTATTCATAGGTCGACGAAAGACTCAGCATACAACATCTATCCTAGCATGAATCATCATAGCACCAATGACTCGAATTGGACGCATATATGATATCGAAAGGATCATCGAATCAAACCTCTTCAAGCATAACATAGGTCCTCGGTGCGTTTGCGTACTAACGATTCCGAAACTAAGGTAATCCATTTCTGGTATTTCATTGCCATTCGACTAATAGGACATTAGCGACCATCTATAAAAATAGGTGTGGGGATCTGTACGACCCTATCGAACAATGACCATTTCCAAGTCTAGGCGCTGACAAGGTTTCAGAGTTTTCTGTACTACATAAAACACAAAAAACGAAACACGAAGGTATTACACCGATTTCATATCCCTTGCCTTCTTCACCGCCTGTCCTACCCTATACACCCTCCCATTCCTTTTGAAGAATCAGCAGAGCTATCTATCCACTACACTATCTCTCCCCTAGATCCTTCTAACAGTGCAGTCATCAGATCCACGCCTCCCTACACTCCCCTCCAAACAACCTCCCCTCCCTACACCCCTCCTACTAAAACCCCAACATTCGCCGCCACATCCCCGCCCTATCGACTACCTCTAACTCCCCGGAATACGATCACCATAGACAACCTCTCCGCTTCCAACCCGACACTCAATCTACCCTTCCAATTTCCATTTTTAAGCATGCAAACTGAAATTGTCAGGCGTTCTGGTATCATTGCGTTCTTATCATGTCGGGTATCTTGTGTAGGGGAGGGAAGACGGAAGACGGACGACGGAAGGATGGAAGAGGAAACGGTGTCGCTGTGATATAGATGATACGCATATATAAAGCAAGGATGGGCTTAATAAAGAAGTACAATCGAGTACACGGACGCTATCACCATCATAACCAAGTATATCCAACCATCCCCACGCAGAACTCAAATCAGCATCTCCCCTCCCCAAACCCCTTTATCCCCAAAGACCCTCTCACACATATCAAAACCCCCTCCCACCTCAAACTAACTTCCGCGCCCGTATCGATAGTGATTCATAGTGCCTACGCGTATACCGACCGCAGTCCAACTCAAAGACCCTCTTCTACACCACTTACCCTTCCCACGATCAGTTTCAAAAAATCTATAAATTAAACAGGAAATATAGTGTAGCATGCTCGTACGTATATAGGGGTTTTACGAGACATGAGATAGATTCCTTCGTGTTGTTTGGAGAGGGGAAGGGAAGGAAAGGAAAGGAAAGGCCTAAGAGATCGGTTCTCTATGTCTGTTTGTGGGAGGGGGGGGGGGGGGGGATTGATATGGAATCTAAGGCGGCGTTTGCTATATTTGGTATTGAGTGGGTTTGTGGGAGGTGTTTTGGGGGTTTTGTGGATTTGATGGATTTATTGTTGTATGCGTGTTGTGTGTATGAGTTGTGTAACAGAATTCCTGACCCGCGTTGGATGTCTGTGGGGACTATTTTGACATGAAACTTACCGCGGCGTTACTATACATGGTATCATGTTCATTGGTTTCGCCGGAGATGTTTTGGATTATTAATATTATGGATTATTAATATTATGGATTATTAATATTATGGATATGTTCGAGTACCTGATAAGTTTTCCTGTTTATTTGCATTCTGAAACAGTCTTTTCGGCGTTATGCCGCTGGGTCTTCGACGGTCTGTGGGATAGATAAGGATCGATGGGGGATCATTTGAAGTGACGATTTTCTCTTTTTCTTCTGACGGTTTCCTAGATATATGACAAGGTCGTCATTCTAGCAGGTCTGTTATGTTCAAGATCCCAGTGTCCTCTCGCGTTTTCCCACCGCTGATGATATCCTCATAGCTTACCAGATCTCTTCTATCGAACATCGCAGGTATACGATACGACCTTCATCACAATTTGATCCTTGTCACCGACAGCACAACCATACACCATCCCCAACCACCTTAATTAGCGCAAACATCCGTATATCCTTCCCACAACCACAACAAGCACAACCACCACAACCACAACCACAACAACAATGACACCACTCCCCTCCACCCCAACCAAAACCTTGGCCCCCTCAGCCCGCCACACCGCACACGAACTCGTCCGTCGCGCCAACGATCCGAGTGCCGGCGCCCCTAAATACAACACCGGTACCATCATCTTGATAGCCGTAATAGCGTTCTTCGTCGTCGCCTGTATCATCACGCTTGTGCATCAGATTTACCAGTGTCATCTTCGTTTACGACGAAGGCCTATCGGGTACAAGGGGGAGGCTGGGCAGGAGATGGCTTAGGGGTGTTGGGGTGGAGTGTGGGGATGGAGGTGGGTGGTGTGGGGGGTTTTTTGTTGAGGGTTTTAGGGGATGGGGTTTTGGGGAGGGGGGTGGTGGGGAGGGGTTAGGAGGGTGGAGAGGTGGATAGTGGGGATTGGTTGGTGTGTGATCTTTCGGGAGCGGGAGTTATGTTGGGGCTGTGGGTGTGGTATGGTATTCTTGTACGTGGGACATCTAATCACCCAAATTAGAATCATTAGCTCTTGCAAACTTGCGGGTATCCTAAGGGCTGTGTGGGTGGGCCATAGACCATACTTTTCGTGGTTGGGTCGTACCAAGTGGCAATCGAACAAAGAAAGCGGAAGGACTTTCGAATTTGTTTCCGAAATGATCCCATCAACCACTGTGCCGGGCAGCTCGCACGTAAGACTTCGGCGCAGTTCGGCTTTCTTTTCGCGGCGCGTAGGTTTGGGATAAGTATGTCTCCACCGGCTCGCACTCCTGTTTCTTTTTCATCTTTTCATAGTATTGCAGCTTGTCAATTCTAGGTTCCAGTAAGCCTGTCTCAGCATCCAGACATCCTCTCCAAAACCGTTGATGGCTAACACTGATGCAGCATTAGCTCGTCGTCTTCTCCCAAACCTCGCGCTCGTCCTGGCTGCAATTTGACTACCAAGCAGACGCCCTACCAACCCTCTACTCAGTGGTAAGACAGAATCTTTACCCCTCTCAACAGCCACTGATACTCACCGCTCTACTGATTTCCTTCGAGGACAGAGAACCATATAATCTGCTTCCCCATATCCCTGTCAGATCCATCGTCGACATCAACGTTCTTACGCTCTACCATCAACGCAAAATCGAAAGCTTGACAATGACCATTCACATGCCAAAGCCTTGTGAGGACCCGGGTAGTTACGAGACCTCGAGAGACTGTTCCCAGTATCTCACGCCGTGGCAAAAACTCAGTTCAAACCCACTTGCACTCATCGCAGTTCTCACTCTCGGCCCAGCCGCCGGCTGCTTAGTTCTTGGATTTATCATCACCATTCTCTACTGGAAATTGAAAGAGTATAGAGCTTCAGGAGGACGATGGCGAAGAGGCCGCCTTTGGTGGTGATGAGGGTGTACATATTGAAATGGACAACATCAGGAAATCTAGGACTTGGCGGTGATCATCGATGTCTCGGATCCGGAACGTGATATGAGGGGGGCGTTTTTTACTTTTACCACTTGAAGATGTAGCATGGTTCGCGCATACCGGCATGCTTCCATGGTGGGAGTGTTGCTTTATTTGATGCGGCAAATGTAATAATAGCGCTTGCGTGCTCACCAGTGTCATAACGGTCTCGTGATTCCGCTGCTATGTTGGGTCAGGAGCAGAAAAGGATAGTTCGTTGACGGGTGCAGCATCTATGCGGTGACGAATTGGAGTATGGTGGAAACATCCGGCCAAGTGATCTGTGGAAGGAGGTCAGGATGAAACATAAGAACCTCACAGCCTTGCTTTATCCCCTTCTTGTATGCTTAGCGTACGTGCAGTCACATTAAGTTTCATATTTCCATCCCTGCCAATGCAGCGAGTTTTCTTGGAGACATCCGTCCTTCATGCCTCCCATGATCACTTCTTCCAATTGTTTAATTCCCGGCCGGGCATTTTCAATGGCTTTCACTGGCTGATGGCTTGTGACCGTACCACTGATACAAAGCGCATCTCGATCAGATATCTACGTCGTCTTTCTTCGCTGAGTAAAAATGACAAGGATATTCCATTATTGATGCATGTGCTTCAAATATTTTTTCCATCCTTCCAAGTCGGCTCAATAGTGACCCGCAAAGCAAAATACCTCTCGAATAGCGGGTTTGAGTTTGCCCAATGCATTGCAGCTTCAATCTCGGCACAGAACCAACATAGGGTCGCAGGCCCAGCAAATCAACAGCCAGCACTATGAATTTAGAAATGATCACTGGCTGCAGGCAGTCTGGTGTAACCAATACATCATCATCATCAACCTTTTGAAACTTGAAAGTAGTATGACGGGTAACCAAAATAGGAATCCAAGTCAAAGTTGCAGAAAGTACTGGGTACCTACGATGATTGCAAGTATATCAAGAAGGGAGATCGAGCGAACATCATAGACATGCGCGACTCTGTTAGCGCTGGTTATGGCTCGATTGTTAAGGCAACTTTGCATCTTTCGTTTGACTTTCCCTGCCATGTCTCCTTGCCCTGGCGTGCCTGGTGACAATCAGTGAAGATACACGATGTGACACAGGTACGAAGCAAGACTGGACCAGCTACTCGCAGAGCGGCCAAGCAAAAGGAAGCAGATACGCATATCTGCCTTTGAAGATCTCCAGAGGCGGATATAAAATACAATCCTTCTCAAGAAAATGATTCCGCTTCACGAATGAGTAAGGGCAATGCTATCAGCTCATCATGGGCACCAGGAACGCTGTAATGGCTCGAGATTGCTTGGCGGGATGGAGCTACTGACAGTCAACGTTTATGACTTGCCTCAGTGCTAGAACCAGAACGATTCTCCATCGCCCTTGGATCACCAAGATGTCTTAAAATAGCAATATCGTAACGGTCTTCATTGATATAGTAACTACGTAAAGTAGATAGTAGAGAAGTCCCACATTAAATGGTCCATGTTTCATCTGCTCAGCCCCAGCGCTTCACATCTTCTTGATACGATACACTAGCTTCATAGGGTAGAGTGCCCGACCCTAGTGCACCATCTAGCGCTGTCATAGGTCAATTCACGAGAAGGCTGAATAGGCGAAGCAGGGGATGGGATCCTTCGTGTGCCTCACTCACGAATGGACTGGCGGGCTGTGCTGCTCGGTGGAGACAGTGGAAGAAGATAAAGCTAGGACTAGTTTCAGGGTGCAACTTTCCGCCGAACGTCTGTCGCAATGACTTCAACTCCGACCTTCTCTCTTCTCGAGAGTCTCCTCGAGAGTCTGTTGCTCCCTCCTCATCCAATGCCTTCAGATGCCTGACCCGATTACCATCATTGGAGGGGTCGCATCCATCCTTCAGATCATCTCGAGTGTCACCAGAGTTGCCAAGAGCCTGAACGAGGTCCGCGAAAGCTACGACAATGTCGCTCTCAACACAACCCTGGTCGCCAGCCAGCTTTCCACCGTCAGAGCCGCCTTAGAAGCTCTGCACGCATGGCGAGTGAGCGACACCGTGGAGTCAGAAGCCACCGTCCAGCTGGACAAGGACCTTGGCCTTTCCCTGAGCTGCTGCGCGATTCTGATCACCGTGATCGATGGCAAACTGGCCGAGTCTGGCTATACACCCGGCATGGGAGTGAAGCAGAAGATCAGATACCTTTGGCTGGAGGATATACTCAAGGAATACGTCTCGAATCTGGAAGGCCAGGTGCGGGCACTACAGCTCCTGCTGACCATCTTCCAATGCAGAACGGCAACGGAGCAAAAGCAGCAACTTGCCAATCAGAAGAGTCGGGAGATCATTGAGCAAGTGAGGGCGGAGACGATGACTTTGGGATTTGGGGAGACGGAGATGGATGATGCGATATCCATACTATCACACGATCCTTCCGTCCATCTGGATGTGGACTCCATACTCATGAGATCGCCTGCTTATCTACGCGTCTATGGTGCAGAGGTTCGAATTTCCGCAAGTGACTGGTTAATAAATTGCTTACAGCTATGCAGAAGCACGAGGCCCGTCGTCGGAAAATGCTAGCTGGTAAACCACCACCTCCGCCACCTCGTCGGAAGCCAGCACCCCAGCCCACTCCCCAGCCCGAAACCATATCTCCGACGATATTGTATTCCGTCGAGTTAGCCCTACCACCACCTCAAGAGCCAGCACTATTACCTCCTACACCTCAAATCCCTACACCTCTCTCAGAACTGGAGCCGCAGCCACCACAAGTACCACCTCGCCCAAAGTCTCGTACACAATCGTCCCCTCGAAAAGATTCAACGCAGAGTCAAGAGCAGCCAAGAAATCATGGGAGGATCAATGTTTGGGATTTCCTAGGTTCACGGCAGGAAGAGGAGGTCCGGGACTCCGCAGCGGTGGTCAGGGTAGATTCTGTCCCAGTGCCGGAGCTCCACACTGCGCCTGAAGAGTCTCGAGAAGGAAATGCGCCACTACAAGTACAGGGAGCACCACATGATCAGGATGTTATGCCCCAACCAAAATTAGCACTAGATTCGGAAAGGTCCATGACAATTCCAGCTGTGTCGCGAAAGCCAGATCCTGTTGCTATTAATCCGGACTATGTTTTGCCCGAGCAGCTACACAGCTTAGAGCCGCCAGCAATTGATGGTCCTTCAGCCCGCCGATCATTTCACCTCCCGGATACCCCTCCAGTAATGGCCAAGGCGACGTTACCGAAAGACAAGGAAATATCGATTGAAGCACCTTCATCTCTCGAGAGGTTCAGGTACCAGTTGGACATGGCATTCGAGGAAAGAAGCCCGTCGGAAACGTTAGATGACGGACTGGGTGCTTCTTTCTCAATGATCGAGCCTAGGAGCACTCCTGTACGAGAAAAAGAGGATGCCATGACCGTTGAAGCGGAACCGAATCTTCACCTAGTGAAGTCTGCTAGCAGCGATTTACAGACTCCAGCAGGTAATGATCCTCCGCGGAGGACATTATCAATACATTCCAGCGTGGATCTGTATGATGCGAGCGTCAAGGATATGCCGACAGAAGACGCTCTTCGTTCAGCTTCCCCGCAATCTCATACCGTTCATGACTCTGCTGAAGGCGCACGGATTGACGCAGTGGATGACAATCTCGAGGCCGAGATGGAAGGACTCTCCGTTCTGAACAGGCAACTAGCTTCTAAGAGTAGCGAGGTTCACCTCGAAGATGAAAGTGCTCCATTGAAAGCGACGGCAGGGGACGAATTGTCTGGTGCCAACCTGCAAGGTGACAAGCCAGCGGCGACCCTTGTTGAACCCATAGACCCAATCGCAACGTCTCCGACAGACTTGATGCCCAGCCCTCGGATTACCATGACACCGTCCGAAAACATCGACCATAGCTTGGCTGGGAATACTCCCCCTCAACCTACCACTGAATCAACACCGAACTCCCCTGCTCGAGCTCCGCCTCCACCTCCCACACGTACTGTCATCATACCACCCATACCCTACACTAACCCACCGCCTTTCAGTCAAGTTATGAACTCTAGGGTAGAGACATCCACAATATCATCAGGTCGGGACTCATCCGTTTTCGAAGCTTCTCCATCCACAATCTCGTCATCCGAGCCGTCTATAGACAATACAATCTTGACTCTGCAACAGTCCACATCCGATACTGCGGCAACTTCCACAAGCATTGATGGGGGCGCGTCCGCTCGAGAACAGGCCCAGACTGATTTGCGACGACTACAAGTTGAGCTTACTGCCGCCAAGGCCCGCGGAGATTCCAAAGCTGCTCAAAATTCTTTGCAAGAGTCCATCGAGGTGATCAGGGCCACCTATCTTACAGCGTCAGCGCCTGCAGAGACCAAGAAGTCACGCAGTCCAAGGCTTGGGACTCGCGCAAGTCTCATTCGTTTCCCTTCCATCCCGGGCATTACAAAGTCGTCTGCCCTTGGCGATTCGGCAGCTGCTGGCGATCTTGCTAGTGTAAAATCATTCCTGGATCACAAGGTGAATGTCGATGCCCGGAGCGATAGCTTCAAAACCCCACTGATGCGAGCGGCAATGAATGGCTATGTGGACTGTATGGACATACTCAAGCAAGGTGGCGCCGATGAGTTTGCGGTCGATGCAATGGGACGGACTGTGCTTCACCTTGCGGTTGCGAGTAATCGACTGCTCGCGGTCAAGTGGTTACTGGATGCTTATCCTCCGCATCGGCCTGATCAACTCAAACATCGAGGCTCACTCTTGTTCAAGGCAACCGAAAGTATCATCAGTCGTTCTCCCAAGAGCTTACGGGAAGCCTCTGATGCAGAGGGTTCGAAGCCACTCCATGTTGCGATTGATAAAGATCACGCTGGCATAATGAAGGTTCTGCTTACAACCGGTGCCGATATTGAGTCGAAGAATAATTGGGGTCGGACTCCTCTGCATCAAGCCATCATCTCGAATCGCCGCGACTGTCTTGACATTTTGCTTACGAATAATGCTGATATAAATGTTGTGGATGCCCGAGGAATGTCTCCATTACATTGGGCAGCAAAGACGGGTCACTTGGACGTTATCGACAAGCTCCTTGCCAAAGGAGCAGACCGGTACGGATTTGATCTTGACGGCAACCAACCCATGCATCAGGCTGCCTGGGTTGGACGAGTCCTTGCCGTTGAGACACTCCTCCATGAACGTGACGACCTGAAGACCAGAACAAAGCAAGGGGAGACCTTGCTGCACATTGCTTGTCTGAACAAGAACCTGGAGCTGGCGAGCTATTTGATAAACAACGGCGTCGAGGTGAACCCAGAAGCTGTGCCCCAGCCTTCGCTGTTGAATGCCCTGTCCAAGTTCAAGATCATCGGGACATCATTGACTCCACTACACTACGCTTGCTGTCTCGGAGACTACGAAATGGTTCTACTATTGTTAGACCACGACGCATGGGTCAATGCTCCCACGCCCCAAGGCGCAACGGCCCTCATGATGGCCACCGAGAGTGAAGACACCAACACCGTCAATCTCTTGCTCAACCGTGGTGCAAAAGTCAATGCTAGTATGTCAGGCAAGTTGACGACTGCACTCCACATTGCAGCCCGTCGTGGAGACCTCGACACTGTCCAGCAGCTCTGCCGCGCCGGTGCCAATCCTGACGCCCGCACCCATGGCGGCAGCTACGGTCGAACACCGTCGGAAGAAGCCACGAAGCATTGCGCCGACAAGGTGAAGCGGTGTGCCGTGGAAGAATACTTCTGTACCATCCGCTTGAATAAACGTCGGAACGCAAGAGTGCAACTCGTGCACGACTATCAGCCTTATGAGATGGTTGGACGTGCCAACTCCACTGTACCTGCAGATCGAAATTCATTCCAGCAGCCCGCCAGCTATGCATCGTGGGGCCACCACAGCGTGCCTTCGCAGACCATGGTCCCTACACAACCTCAACCAATGTATCAGCAGCAATGGCCTGCCACCTATCCGCAATTGATAGAACGAGCGCAGCCACCGCCACAGGGGCAGATAATGCCGCAACAGTGGTACGATCCGAATCCCCTAACGCATGTGGAAAGCCCGCCGCCTTATCAACCTGGGCCGTCGATGTCGGCACGCTTGGCCAATCAAGCGCCTGTGCATCGGCCGGGAGACTCGACTGGGCCCAAGTATTCTTGAGCAGGGGACTCGATGTTCTCACTTTTCGATAGCATTGTTTTGATACCTCAGGTCTGCCAGATCTGATATTTGTTGCGGATCTACATCTACAGATGCCCATGTGTCATATGTTATTTAACTCTCTGAACTAATGTTTATATAGCGATGTTCGGTAGAATTTGTATACCCTGATAATATATCCGCCAATGCATGCGAAGCATGATATGATTCCCCCACGTGCTATGCCCCTGTTCTGCAATTACGTGCCGTGCGTCAATTGCATATTACAAGCTGGGAGGCTGGATAAAGTATAAGGTTCCACACCCTCCATCGGACTAACCCTTTTCCATCGTTAGCCGTCGTCGCAGGACCCATAACATAACCCTACGCGGCTCTTTCCTACTCTCGCATCCCATCATCCATTTCATCTTATATTCTCGTGCACACCCACTTCCCCAATACTCTCCCACCCACTCTCCCACCCACTTCCCCACGCGTCCCCTTCCACGAATCCGCCCCTTCTCCCCTTCCAGCTAACCAAATCGAACCCGCGCGCTATAAGGTCGTATGAATCTACGTGTACCTTCAATAGCATCCATGTACTCTTGTAACATAGTGTTGTATGTGGAATGGATGTATAAATGCGTGATTGGCTATACTATGAATTACTACGTACCGCTGCTAGTTTGTTTTGATTTGGTTTGGTTTGGTTTGGGTAACGTGCGAGGTACGAAGCGTGAGGTGCGAAGAGGGATGGTAAGGAGATATTTTTCTATATATACTTATAGCTAGGGTATAGCGGTATAATTACTTACTTATATACTTATAATACTTATGATATTAACTAGATTCTCCTTACCTCTCCCCTCCCCTTACCTCTCCTTCCTCTCCTCTCCTCTCCCCTTTACTCCTCTCCTCTCCTCTCCTTCCTCTCCTCTCCTCTCCCCTCTACTCTTCTCCTCTCTTACACCCCCAGCAACGAACCCTAATCCTCCTCCCGATTAAAGAGAAAAACAAGGCTATAACTCTACCTCCCTACCTCTTTACCCCTCTTACCCCTCCTACCGATCCTATCCTATCCTATCGATTACTCCATTTATAATACACAACTCTCCGTACTTTACCTCTCCCTACCCCTATCTGAATCCGAATCCGAATCCGAATCTATATTCATATCCCTATCCCCTTCCTAAAAAAATCCTATTATACTACTACGTAAATATAAATATCTACTACCTTAGCTCGTTCCCTACTCGACGTCTTACCTTGACATGGATTCCTAAAGCAAAGAACCCTTGTACTATATCCTATATACTACATCCTACATCCTACATACTACATCCTACATCCTATATTCTATATCCTATATTCCACATCCCATCTACGTTACATACAATTAGAATCGCCTCCTCCTCGTCCTAACCCCCTAACTCCCTATCCCCTCGTTTCGGATCTATTATATTACATTACATTACATTCCTTTATCTTCGAAGAGATGTGACGGGATATCGTGTAATTCTGCGTAGTGCTGGGGAATAGATCTTGGTTTATGGTTTTTATTCTAGGGGTTCGACATAATATATAGACAAGCAAACCAAACAAACTGAACGATCGCAAATCCATCTACTCCAATCCATCTGCATTTCTTTTTCCGCCAATCCTCTCGAAAAAACCCCGTTCTATCTTCTACCGAACCGCCACAGCTGCCGCGCCGCCAACGACGATGCCGATCGTGATGGCGACGTCTGAGCACGCGAATGTGCATCCTGTAGTAGCATGCCTACGAGCGACATATCCCATTCCTCCTCTTCCTCCACGAGTCGCACCCTCCTTCGCCTTACGGGCTCTATGGTCTCCATAGCCGCGCCACGGCGGGTTCTTCTCTCGAAGCGTTGGGATGTATATATGAGTGGCGGATTCGGATTGGGATTTTGACGGTAAGTGGAAATGGTGTTGGTGTTGGGGTTTTTGGCAGGGATGGATAGGGGGAAGAGGACGCACCGGCATAGAGGACAGGTGTTGTGGGATGTGAGCCAGGCTGCTATGCAGGGGGTGTGGAGGGTGTGGGTGCAGGGGAGGTGGGTTGGAGGGGGGGAGGAGGTGGTGGTGGTGGTGGTGGTGATTTCTTCGAGGCAGATTGGGCAGGTTGTGGAGGCAAGGGGGGTGGGGACGGTGGGGAGGGTAGAGAGGAATGCTGAGGCCATTTTTCTTGGATGTGGGGATGATAGTGATGGGTGAGGGGGCGGTGAGGTTGTCCGGAGGGGGATCTTGGGTTTGAGAGGGGGAGGGAACGATGGGATGGCGAGGATTGAAAGGGGGATGGATACGAGAGGAGTGGACGGGGTGATGAGGGAGGTGGATGTTTTTGTTTTATTAGAGATGATAATAAAGGAAATTGTCTGGGAGACCTTGCATTGTGTATTGATGGCTCTTTGTTTCTCTTCATTGTTGTGGGCGTTGCAAGACGGAAACAAAAGATAGGAACAATGGATGGCTTTGAAGAGGTTATCCACAGACTTAGACAGGGAGGGTGTGCGTGGTTACTTCGAGGCTGTGGAGGTGGTGGGGAGTGAAAGATGGGATCAACACATCATGAGCTAGGGAGTTGATCTATTAGATCCTGAGATCGTAACGGTTCTTCTAATATGCTGAACTTGGTTTGGTAAAAATATCGACACTATATCAATTCCACTGGTCAGAAAATCTCTTCCTACACTTGAGAGTGCATAGATTGCTAGATCTATCACCAACTTACAACAATCCTCACCAAATCTCATCGGTTCTGTTTTCGATGACTTGTACTGTTAACTGCAATGACCAGCCACCAAGGCTGCATTTAGCCATTCACCAATGTGAGCCGCGATGGCGGAAAATCCGAGGGTACCACACAGTCCGCGCCCATTCAGCCTCTATGGGCCCAAGGCTTGGTCTGTAGCTGAAGCCCAGATCCCGCATCAGTTCCCACATCTCACGCCTAGTTGTCACTAGAGCCGCGGACCCTTCCACGTCGTCACCGGGACTTTCCATGTTGTCGCCCCAGAGCTCATTGAAGGTACCCCCTTCTTCGAGATCTCTAAAGAGAAGGTCGCTAAGCTCTTGCTCGAGCTCGATCAATGGAGAGTCAAATGGTTCCGGTATATCCTGATCACGGGCTTGCAGGGTCCTGTAGTGTGCACGCTCACGTTGCCGTCTCCAAGCATGATCCACGACATCCTCAGTTAAATCTTGATTTCCATGTCGAGACGGCGTGGTCGATCTAAGGTCTACATACTGATCTCTGTCGTGGATATCGAAATCGGCAACGTCGAGGACCTGATGATGTGGGTTGCCCCAATCGACGAATTCTTCGTCTAGTTCGGCTGCTATAGGAAAAGGGCGGCAGAAAAAGACGTGGCGGCATAAGGGGCAGCTGTTCCCTCCCCCAGTCAGCCAGAGTGTGATGCATTCTGAGCCCATGATGTGGTCACAGGGTAGTTTGACTGGGCGTTCGATGATTCCTCGGGTGGAAGGCTGCGTACCGTACTCTTCTTGGCATAGGCAGCATTTTTGATTGTCTTTGTCCAGTACGCCTCTACAGACGTTGGGTAATGATGCGATAAAGGATGCAGCCATGGTGAAACGGTATTTGCTGGGTCAAACTGTGACGTCCAATCTAGTTGATGAAAACCGTCGAGGCTGCGGGGGATGTTGAGGTTTGGAAAGACCGAGTACAAGGAGGAAAAAGTATATATAGGCGGCGGAGAGTGTTCTCTGCCACGACACAATAAGGATATCCATGAGCCGCCAACTCCTCAAAGGCTTTGTCCTTCAATGCAAATATACCAACTTCGAAGCTCCATTTTCCCCACAAAGCCGCCTTGATGCAATAGTAGTCGGATCAGCAGTGGTTTCCACTGTAAAGGCCACCAGATAACGTAGACAAGGTGGCATCAACTTGTGCCTTTATGTGCAGGTCTTCATGTTCATCCAGTCAACTTGGCACGATCAAATAGCGTTGCCGCGACTTTCAAACTATCCCGATCATGCAATCCTATAAGGATTGTGCATAGACGTTTGGGAATAAAAGGGTCTCGACGTTTTGTGTATCTTCGTCAATAAAGCATGGCCGTTGCCTCATGCTCCAAAGTGTCGATTTCAGGATCTAAGTGGCATGCAGTGGCACAAGTCTGTAGAGGCCGACCAGTACGATCGAGGCTGACACAATGTATGATTCCAATGCATTTGAGTTTCCCTTGTCCTACCTGCGTGTCCGTTTCGAGGGAATGCCAACGTCTATCTTGGCAAACCCAAGCATGCCGCAACATATACCTTGGCGGAGTACCCAACATTGCCCTATTGCATCAGTCTTATTTGATCTTTCCGAAGTGGCTGTTCGGGCCCTTTCGGGTCCGTGTGCATCTCACATGATTGATGTAGCCCCTCTCCTTTTCAAAAGAGGACGAAGGATTAGGATCACCTGCCGATAAGTCGCCTTCAATTCGCGAGATTTGTCTAGTGTTTGAAAAGTTGCCTGATTACCGGAGGTTTGGTAAGTGGATTAGAAGATACGCCGTGCTTGTACTATCCTACCACTTCGGATGGTCTTGATCCTTGGGTGGTCGGAATAACACGCCTTGCGCCTAGTTCGGGATGGGGACCTTGCCGAAATGGGTGCATGTTCGTCACTAAGTATGCCTCTGTGTCTCCACGATATATCCTTCGTATACCTTGTACGTCGTTCTCCTCCTATACAGTGTCTCGGTTCTCGATCACAGAATTGGAACTCTTTGGGTACAGGATCCACCGATACTATGTTGTACAAACTCACACAAAACACCCCGCGGATCATACAATCACTTTGGCTGAAGAGAAGACTTCTGTTCGTCCTCCAATTCGCAGGTTTGCGTCTTGCTGAATATTTGCAAGTTTTTGAGTCGATACAATGCCTCGTGGATCTCCCAGTCGCCTCACAGGCCGAAACTTTGCGGTCGGAGAATATGCGCGATGGCTTGACGCAATGAGTGACCGCGACTACAACAACCTGAGAAGTCGATACAACTCCCATGGCGGAAGACGTAACATGGAGACCTTCGAAGACTCGCTTCGCAGCTTCGACAGGGAGCTGCGTGAATACCTGCAGTTCAATAGCGCAGCAGGGTACATGAGTGGTCAGCACTCTGCTACGATTTGAGCCACTGAAACTAACACTTGCAGTGCCTGGCCCTCTGACCATCGAGAGTATGCTCTCCGCGTGGCTCGGGAGAGACAGTCGCGGCGAGCCTACTCCAGAGGCCGTGGCCGAACAACGCATTAGTGAGAGACGTGAGATCGTTGGTAGTTTTGTTACTAACGGGCTAACAGTCTCCGAGCGTGCGGGCTTCCGACCCGTTGGACGTGAAGGATATGGTATTCGTGGAGTGCGCCCTAGTGAACGTGGCGGACCGCGCCAGCGAAGTCCTTTTGACGATCATCGTGGAGGCCGCAGCTCTGGTCGATTTGGTGAACCGCGCCAGCGACCCTATCGGGAGCCGTTTCGGGATAACGAACGTAACCGTCGTCCACCCTTTCAAGACCCACGCAACCCATTCGTGACTGCTCCTCGAGGTGGCCGAAGTGGTCCCCGTGGGACTTATACATCTCGGCACGAACCTAATCGAGAGAGCCATCGTCATAGACAAGGGGTTGCTCCACCGATCCGTGAGCCTCGTGATCGAGAGTATTCGTATGGTCCAAGCCGTCGCTTAGCACAGCCTCCTTCCATCGTGGGATACTCTGGAGATGATGAAGCGTCGACTGAATGAGGGTTGGGAGGACAATCTGCATAAGAATTTGAAGGGGGCTTCGATTAGATACGGAGAACCGGGTTGGGGTCTGAGTTTTGATCGATGAAGATATGTTCGGACCAGAAGGGCTACATGCTTTTCGGAGTGAACGGGTGTAAGCCCTAGAATATCTAGTCTCATATTAGAAATTCCTTGACATAATCGCGCTCTTATCAAGCTCTCTGGGTATGCGAGACGCTAACAGGTGCGGGTAGACGAACATAGGTGAGGATTGGTGTCCGGCATTGTCCTCGACGGGTGATTTTGTAACGTGGCCCGTGGTATGTTCATCCGCCAGCTTGACGGCCTTGTAGGATCACTATCTTAGCCAGCATGGTGACAAGGCTATAGTAGTCATAGCCCTGATACCTCCAGATATAACATGTGATATTTCACTATCGTCAATACAATCCATCCAGGCGAGATTTATACGCTGCCTCCCCTCGTGTGTATAGCCAAGAAGTGACTCAAAGTCGACTCGATTTCCTCTCCCATGTACCTCGTATACGCAAAGGCCTAACGGATCCTGGTGTGGGGTAGCTGTTACTGCCCAGCTCTTCTTGTTGGCTTCGCAGGGAGGAGCTAGGGATGGCGATGAAATGGGCTGATCCTAGCTGTGCAAGATATGATTGAAGTCTGTATATAGCTGTAATGGAGGTGGTATATATACTGGTTCCGGCGTGTTGAGCAATAATGTCCCCGTTGTAGTGATGGAGTAGTACGTACCTAGGTAGAGCACGTGAGCACCTCCACGTCTAGTTCTATTATCAGCCCTACGCCGATCACAGTAGAATAGGACCTGTTATACCCGAATCAAGTTTAGAATATGCCTGACAATGTGGAACAGACTCACTGTCATCTGTTTTGGCAACAATGGCCCATCGCGGTATCAGCCGGGGTCATGACACAATAGGGTCCTCAGTGATGTGTATACCTTGTCTTCCGCGCACTTTCAAAGTACAGACATGTGAAGAAAATGCTGATCTTGGGTTTCTGTCTCTTGCTACGCATCATGGATCATCTGCCTTCTTGTCATTGCTCACTTCATATCCACCATCTTGAGGATCGCCCGATAATTCTTGAGTCATGCCAGGCGTTCGCGCTCGCACAACCTTTGCCTCTCCCCAAAACCTATCTCCAAAACCCGTAAAACTGATTGGGACACGCTACTGAATGGGCAAAATGATTTTCCGTTCATTTTGCGAGCTTGGGGCGCCAACTTAAAAACATCAATGCCATCCATGCCAGCCTCCGGGCAGAGACCCTGAGACACTGTGAGGATACCTCTCTTCCTGGTACGCTCGCCAACGCTGTTGAGATGAGGATCGTATCCCAAGGTTCCCCGACGGAGACTGTAGATAAGGAAAGATTTAGAGAGAAAGGTAAGCCACAAATCGAATTCTCCATTCACCACGACGGCATAGATTTGAGGGAGGAATGGAGCAGACTGCTGCGACGACGTTCCGTATCAATCAGCACTGACACAATACAGCATGTACAGTACGGTCCTCCCAATCGGCAGAGCAACACCTAAAAGAACCACGAGCGAACCAGCATCTGAGTATCTTGTGGGAGATGACTTACGAGCGTATGTCAAGTAGTATCAGTCACCGTTTTCATGGAGATCATCGCTATTCAGATATCATAGTCTGGATTCTAGTATGGCCAATTACACAGCCAAAACCAAGATCCATGGTTTCGAAAGTCACCCATCCATTCAAAAAAGCCACTGCGCAGGGGCTCGATTTCACGTCCAATCATCACAACTAAACCAACAGCTTCAATCGGATGCACATCTTCGATAGTTATGCGCTAGACTCATTCCTTCCTACAACACCAGATTCTGCTTATCATATTTATTGGATGAGGCCCTTGCCACCTGGACAGAACATCGCAATTTTCCTACATAAGAAAGCTCTCAGCAACATATGGCTGTCCTTTGGAGAAATAGCCGTCCTAGAACCCAACTTTGGGTCGTCCACATGTGTTGAGTGACAGATTTTGGACGGGTAGCTGGATCGCGCAACGTACAGGCGAAGGTCCACTGGCTATCTTAGCCTCAGCCCCTGTTTAAAGACAGTCCTCCCTACTTCGCCATTACCGAGTTCTGCTGGTGACTAGCGGCTTGGATTTGAGTTAGGAGGCATTGCTTCCCACGAACCCACTTCACGCGAAATAGACCTAACCCCAATCAGCGATATTCATGTGTTAACTCTCGCGTGCACAACCTAAATTAAAGGGCTATCTAGCACTGCCCGGTTGTCATGGCGGATAGGATCACCTTGGCAGTCCGCCACTGGAGACTACACTTTCACGTCATCTGTGACTGTCTCGATTTCAAAACAAATGATCAGTGTTCTTTAGGAGACGGCAGATGCAATGGCCATGGTCAGCTATCCAAATCGCCGTTCGATATCCCGAGTGAATGCCCATCATCGATTGTTGATCTATGGAGATAAAATTGCAGGTTCAAGTGGATGAGACTTGCTGGAGTCTTGTAGACGATCATCTTGTGAGTTTTTAGCTTGCAAGCATGATGGATACTATCCAGAGCCTCTTGAGAGCTCCATCGCTTGCAATCGACGGTCATCATCAACATGATGGTCGTGATATCCCGGCGGTTACTTCACTTTCACATTTTCCCACCAGAACATGTGTGAATCAACGAGAACATCGTTGCTACCAGGAGCCTTCGAAGTACGGCAGCTGAGCCACTCTATATGAGTCAAGAGGTACTTGTACACCTTCCCAAGATCAAATATACATGTCTTGGCGGTTCGCTTCACTTCGATCCCCGAGGTACCCTAGCTCTGTACGACCCGAAGACATCAATAGATCTCCCCATCGGCCCCACACCTCATGACTCAGGATAAGTGGATATAGATACTGTGGTCAGCAGACCATGACACCCGAATGCACGATGTGTTGTGAGTCAATTGGAACATAACATCGGCTGCTTGAGGTTTGCCCTGCAACTACAAGAGTTGCCTCATCCCAAGCGTTATCGTTCGTTCGCCACACCGCACTTACAAGTATTCCCAATCGCCCAGAAATGGCAGCTTCGACTTGGAAAATCACATACATTCGTACAGAATACCACTCACGTCAAACCATGCCTCACCGACCAACTCCAAAGCAGGCATCATCCAGCCGGTTCTGCATCCACTTCTACACCTTCGGCCATTACTACAACCGCATCCCAGAACTGAGCCATCCTCTCCTCATGCACGTCGAATGCAGATCCCTCACCGCACCTCCCGAAAACCTATGCGATCGCTACACAGGCCTCGACCCCAAGATCCGCGACGACTTCTTCTCCCACCGCTCAAACGAGGCCGCATTCCAGTCCAACCTCACCACTCTCCGCGAAAAACTCGATCGACGCAGAAACTCCGCCGGCTGTCTCGCAGTCCTGGTCTCCTGCCGCATGGGCATGCACCGCAGCGTCGCCATGGCCGAAAGATTGTCCAAGAGTGTCGCGGCGATGGGCTACAAAACCTCCTGCAAGCATCTCGACCTCGCCGCATCAGATGTTCCCCGGCAGCGGCGGCTTCGGCGCGAATTGGAAGGTCTGGCGAAAGCGAAAGCTGCCTCTAAGATCGATCTTGTGAAAGAAAACCAGAGGCTGACGAGAGAGAACGATAGATTGGCCAAGGGAAATGATAGATTGGCAAAGGGAAATGACAGATTGGCCAAGGAGAATGCAGTCGTTGATAGAAGGAGAGTTCAGCGTACGAGAGAATGGGCCGTGGATCAGGATGTGGTAAGGAAGACAATAGCTGCTGCATCATCTTCATCTCTACCTCCATACCATACCCAGCCATCAGCGCCGAAAAATTCGAATCCTGTAAGCGGCTGGGAGAGGGAGAGGGAGACAACCACACGCACCCATTATGGCGGCAAACCGGCTCCGGAGATCGCGGCGGCTTTCAGATTTACACCACATAATGGGTGGGTGCAAGTTCGTGCCTTACCAGCTTGAATCCTTGTAAAATATACAGCTGGCACATAGACAGATAGATGAAATATAGCTACAACCCACTCAGCCAGCTAGCCAATTATTCATTCATCCATTCATCCATCCGGAGGCCTCATCGAAACCCACACACACCCCTCTTCCTCAAGTGGAAAGCATGCCTACTGCGCACCCATCAGCGAACATGATAGCCATATCTCCAGCTTGAAATTCATACCTTGCCGGCTTGAATTACCTATGTACAGCTAGCTGGCACATGAAGAGATAGATAGATAAACTACATCTACATCTACACCTCACTCACTCCCTCACTCACTCCCTCCCTCACTCACTCACTCACACAGCCAACCACCCAGCCATCCATCCATCCATCCATCCATTCATCCATCCATTCGTCAGAGACCTCATCGAAACCCACACCTACCTATCCATCTTCCTCCTCGCGTAGACACCCCGCCCTCTTACCCATCCACCTACCACCCACCCATCCATCTTCCTCAGTATACACCCCGCCCTCTTACCCATCCACCCATCACCCACTATTGAACACCATCCCCCCACCACCACCATAACCATCACCGCATCCCCATCTCCAGCTTAAGCTCGATCTTCAGCTTCTCTACCATACCATATAATGGGTGGGTGCAAGTTCATACCTTACCAGCATAACTTACGCATAATCGTCATGTAAATAGATAGGTCAGATCTACACCTCACCTGACCAGTCAACCCATTCAATCAACCCATTCATTGTAGAATATTTCATCTACATCCCATCTACATTCCCATCATCCTCATCATCCTCAAGTTAAACCATACCCATACCCGCCTTTCCACCTCCATCTTTCCCCCCTTCCCACCCCCCAACCCCTAATCCCCTATCCAACAGCCCCTTTCCATTTTCATACCAGGAACGCATGTCCCACACATCCATCCCCCATCCCCACCCACCAGTCCTTCAAAACCCCAACCACGACATCCGCAGCGTGGCATCCCACCTCCCTCGCCTCTATAGGTAAAACACGAAGGACCACCACCCAACCATAAAAAAACCCCCTATTGATTATTAGCGTTACGTGTCCGACAAGGCACTTATTTTATACGATGGATAGGGGAAGGAAGTAAGGAAGGTGGCAGGATGGGGGGTTGGGGTGGTAGGGGTTTGTGGAGGTGGAATGTGGGGATAGGATGGGGTTTAGAGGGTTGAGATGGTGAGGGTTTGGAGCGCGGGGGGTGAGTGCTGATAGGTGGGTGAGTGAGTGGTGAGTTCTTGAGGATTGGTAGATGGTGATGAGCTGGATGGTGATGGTGATGGGTTTGGGGTATCAATCGGGGTTATTCTAGGAATGGCCCTAAACTACTACAGCGATGGCACGTCTCAAAACCAAACCATGTCAGTGTCGCTTCCATTACCTTATACAGCCGTGCGGTCCGGTATTCTCAATGTTCAAACATAATTAAAAGATGAGATCCTTGAATGCGGTAGTGCCTTCTACGGCTTGGGGATTCAGTTCCTTGGAGGGGTCGTAGAGTGGAGGCGCATTTGTGGTTTGGGAGAATGGTCGTGGGATGGAGCGATAGGGGCACTGGAGGGGATTGTCGGGGTTGAGTGGTATTGGAATGTATGGTTGTTGGAGCAGGTGCTGACTTGGCACGGATGATAGTCCTCATTGCTCGCGAAATAGCGCAATTCAGATTGCCATGAAACGACATTTGAGATATCCGCTCACTCATTTTCCGACCCGCAAATTCTTTCACCGCATACCTGATTCGCAAGAGGCTGGCGAGTATGAACGAATATCATTATTTGTTCTTTGGAGATGGTTTGTGGTCGTGCGATACTGCAGCTTCAATGACAGGAAGCGCTTTTTTAGCATAGTAACATGGGTTCGTTCGTCACTTTTGTTTGAATGTCCGAGAATTACTCGCTTGGGTGATTACTTCGGATGTTTGAAGTGGGATTCCTGAGGCTGTATCAGGGCCATCATGAGGTCGCGTCTTCAAGACCGAACGCACAGCACAATCCAACATATTGTTGAAGATGTACATGAAAAGTGGGTGGAAGCATACGCGGCGTGTGAGTATTGGTAGGGTTAAGAAGTGAGATTGTTGGCTTGGTGTCGCCGCGGGTTTGACATCATCAATGAGTGGTAACTTGGATGCGAATGTCTGAACCACTCAGGAGAGCATCGAATAGGACGAACCGTGAACAGTAAAACGCGGACTCAGGATGGTAGCAATGCCCCAAGACAGTCACGAGGATGAACCATTCATACTTGCATTGATGGTTCGACTGGTTTGCAGTAGGAATCGTGATCGATGGTCTTTGGGAAAGAGGATTGGAGTTCATAGCGCACCGCTGGCTAGTACGCCGGCGAGAGGGGCTTGGCACGATACTCTCACTCTCTAATCTCTTGCGTGAAATACCAATTCAGATCGTTGTGGTGCGCATGTTGCAACTGACGTGGTTCCAGTAATTGAAGCGTGGTATTTCTACAAGCAGTCCTGTTCAGTAATCCCATCAACCTGATGAGTGTTGTACTTAGTCGGGACCATGTCTGAACGGAAGTGTCGAGCTACAGCCCGAGAACGGTGTCAGTCAGCTCTGCTGACAGTGCTCGTATCAAGACGAAGGATCTCACCGTGTTCGCCTCAAGACATCACCGTCATCTTAATACTAGATACACCATGTCAGCAGTGGCGCTGACCACGAGGTGGCATTTTCATTATTGATTTTCATCAGTAGAGGAGGCGAGACCGCAAGGTCAAGGAGATAATCGTAGCCGAGGTCATGGTTAGTGTTGATTGGATCATCGCCACATCGTATTCAATGCTGACCAACAATAAAACCCCAGCTAGGAGCTGCCATTGGTCAATGCGTCCTTGGTCCAGACAGCCAATGGGCATTCAGATGTGGATAAAGCATGAGGTGACATCGCGTGGCTTTACATGATCATCGTAGAGTAACATGGCCATGCATGGTATTTAATTCCATGCAGAGCTGACAGCATTGGAATAGCAGTGGACTGCTTCTCAAATAAGGCATGCATGGCGAGAGACCCTAGCTTTTCTTCTTTTACTGGTGCATCTTCTCTAGATTGATGTATTGTACCTCGGTACCTTGAACGGCACATGATGGGATTGAAACCAAACATTTACCGGGTCTGTGGTCGAGGCCCTAGAGCTGGTAATTTTGTGGACCGATATTAGCCGGAAATTGTCGCCAAGATCGGCTAGTCCTCCCCAGACTGCGGAGATGGCCGAAGCGGCCGCTAAGCTAGCCGAGATTCAATGCGTCCTGCATCTCGATTTGGGGATGAATGCGGTAGGGTGCCGCAATGCAGCGCTCGACTCTTGTCGTAGACTCGAGCACATCCATCCGTTGCAGGCTTTCCGTGCGTCGAAGAGTTTCGACTTCTTAATACTTCTTGCTGACAACTGACAAGCTTTGGTAGAGGAACAAAGCTTGGACATCGAGATGTGTCAGTAAATCACGAGTCGTGCAAACCTTGTGTTGAAAGTGTTGGAATTGACGCTCAAAGAAGGCGGGTCGGCTGATTTCCCACCACTCACGCTCCGACTCGCATTCCGATGGCGGGTACGCTAGTGGCGAGCTAGAAGAGCATTGTCCCTTCCACTAATCACACTAACGACACTAATGACCCAGGAGCGGGGAAGTCTGGTTCGTCGCTGGTCTCGTGTTCCTGCCAATTTCCCACTCAGCACTTGTTTCGATAAATTACGGTACTAGCAACTTACCTGTAACGCCTTTCGGGCGCTATGATAAGATAAAAGTCACTGTTCAAGCAGATCTCCGTACTGAGTACCAGTACAACGTGGTAGATGTGCTGTACGGTATCACTGGTACATCGGACTTCAGCCGTCTTGCAATACAGGTGTGATTGGGTGGCCATGGGTGCGACACCTGATCATGGGTTGATCTCCGGCGCCGTATCCCTGCGCGGCGGGCGCCGTCCAATCGTTTTGCGGGGTCCCGGCACTTGCATACTTTATTCACTTCGTTTTCGGCGGTGTTGGAGGAGGAGGGGGTGTTGCACAAAAACCTCGTGATCCCCTGCACCCAACTCATTTTCCACTCTTTTGAATTCTCCACCTCAATCATCTTTTTCATCCACAACAACAACAACCCACTTCTCATCTTCGCAGTCGACAACCGCCATCATGCCTGGAGGAGGAGTTGCCCCCGTCGTCATCACTGGCACCACCGATACCTCCCGCCTCGAAGCCCCCATCACCCTCAAAGCCTACCTCATCTGTGCCTTCGCTGCCTTTGGCGGTATTTTCTTCGGATATGACACCGGCTGGATGGGTGGAGTTTTGGCCATGCCATACTTCATCAACCAGTACACCGGTCTCCCATACCCCGATCCAACCAAGTCCACCTACAAGGACGACAAGGCAGCGTTTGCACTACCCGCCAGCAATCAGTCCCTACTTACCTCGATTCTGTCTCTGGGTACCTTCTTGGGTGCTTTGATCGCAGGTGACTTTGCAGACTTCACGGGTCGTCGAACGACCATCATTATTGGATGTGGTATCTTCACCGTGGGATGCATTCTGGAGACTGCCTCGACTGGTCTAGGTGTTATGGTCGCTGGTCGCGTCATTTGCGGTCTGGGTGTTGGCTTCATCTCCGCCATTGTCATCCTGTACATGTCGGTAAGGAAAACATTCCAGAATGGTCAACCAAATGAGTGTTCTGACCGTGCGCAGGAAATCGCACCAAAGAAAGTCCGAGGAGCCGTTGTGTCAGGGTACCAATTCTGTATCACGATCGGAATCCTCCTGGCCAATTGCGTCGTATACGCGACCCAAAACCGTCTCGACACCGGATCCTACCGTATCCCAGTCGCTGTGCAATTCTTATGGGCTATAATCTTGGCAGCCGGTCTTGCGGTCCTCCCAGAATCACCGCGTTACTTTGTCAAGAAAGGAAAGCTCGAGAAAGCTGCGAAGGCACTCGCATCTGTCCGTGGACAACCAGTTGATTCAGCTTACATCCAGGACGAGCTGGCTGAGATCATTGCCAATCACGAGTATGAGCTTCAAATCGTGCCACAAACCAGTTGGATTGGGAGCTGGGCCAATTGCTTCACGGGGTCGATCCTGCGCGGCAGCAGCAATAGCCGTCGTACCCTTGTTGGTGAGCAATCTGTCACATCTTTTTTCTCGGGTCGTAGCTGACATCAATGGTACAGGCATCCTGATGCAGATGATGCAGCAATTGACCGGTATCAACTTCATCTTCTATTTCGGTACCGTCTTCTTCACCTCCCTCGGCACGATCAAGAATCCCTTCTTGATCTCCCTCGTCACCACCCTCGTCAATGTCTGCTCTACACCCATCTCCTTCTACACCGTTGAGCGATTCGGTCGTCGCAAGCTCCTCATCATTGGTGCCACCGGTATGGTCGTCATGCAGTTCATCGTGGGCATCGTCGGTGTCACCGCGGGCAAGGAATCCAAGCACAACACCGCGGCAGTCTCGGCCATGATCGCATTCATCTGCTTCAACATCTGCTTCTTCGCTAACACATGGGGACCTTGCGCCTGGGTTGTGATTGGCGAGATTTTCCCTCTCCCCATCCGCTCTCGTGGTGTAGCCTTGTCCACCGCTTCCAATTGGTTCTGGAACTGCGTAAGTCTTGCACATCCACATACGCAAACCCCTCACTAACCTCACGACCAAAGATCATCGCAGTCATCACCCCCTACCTCGTCGGCACCAAAAAGGGCGACGCCAACCTCGGTGCCAAAGTCTTCTTCCTCTGGGGCTCCCTCTGCTGCCTCTCCCTCGCCTTCGCCTACTTCCTCGTGCCCGAGACCAAAGGCCTCTCGCTCGAACAGGTCGACAAGATGCTTGAGGAGGTCACGCCCCGCAAGTCGGCGTCGTGGGTGCCGCACTCCACCTTTGCGCATCAGATGGGCCTGACAGAGAAGGGCATGTCCATCTCCGTGCCTCCGGAGGATATCCCTCGGCACCTGGAAGCGGTGGGGAAGTCCGAGGTTTGAATATGATATCCTGATTGATTGAGGGGAGGAATGCGTGCGGGATCTGATGCGAAGGATACGGCTGAATTGTACATAGAACTAGTGCGGTAGCTGTGACTGTGTAGCAGATACACCTGGTCATGTCACATTCATGTCCCCACGTCTCCATTCGATGACCGCAGCATAGTCTTCGACCACTTCTCGTATTTCAGCACCGATCCTGCTGTTCGAGCAGGAGAGCGGAGCGAAAATTCAGATGGCCCAGAAAAGCTATTCTAGTTCGAATCTGGCTTAAAGTGGACCTTTTTTGCAAGTTCAAAGGTCGTCGGAGGAGGAGGAGGTCGATATTACAACTTCATCATGGAAATTGCACGATCCATCCATCTCACATATCATATCAATCACCCCCTCCCTCTACAACACCCCCCCCCAAGAACCCCACCACATCCCCCACTCCCCTCTCCACACATTGGCTGAATTGAAGCGAGCGAGCGAGCACATACATAGAGACGACTGCATATCATATCGATTTCATTAGTAACGATGATCCCTTCTCGATATTATATACTATACTCCTCGATTCCCTCTTCATCACTCCATCACCCTCCTCCTCATCGCATAAGGTATGAAAGCCGCTCTCCTTTAAAAACCCCACAACATCCCCCCCCCCTTCCCCGCCCAAGAACCCCAAATGGCCCCCCTCCTCCCTCTCCACCCATCTCAGCTTCATCCCCAATCCCTCTAGTATACTTCGTGTCTGCCGTCCTAAATTTATATCTATGATTTCGTCGTCGGTTGTGTGGGCTAGGAAGAGGGGCGTGGGGAG
>JAABUP010000064.1_pt1 | contig 229840 bp, 369 predicted proteins | sample 5559201 | NCBI WGS metagenome assembly JAABUP01 (sample SAMN10711887, study PRJNA513373) | rock metagenome | isolation source: Antarctica rocks | place: Antarctica
TGTCCTCGAGTTATTCCAGCCAAGTTCGACCACGGTAGTCCAACTTTGCCGAAGCTCAGACGACCGTCGCCGATTCTAGGAGCTGAGCGTCGGGCCTATTTGCTGGTCGACGTAGCACCGTGACAGCAGCTGCATCTTGTCCTTTGCTTTCGTGCATAATGATATCCATTTTCCGTAGATGCGAGTAGCCTCTTTACATACTATCACAGTACCGCGTATTGGGAATCCCACTTAAACTCCAGAATCCGTAATGTGGTGAATGTGATTCGGCAGATGTCCCAGCCAATAGAGTGTATGATAACCCTCCCAGTATGGTCCGTCAGTGAAGAGGGCAGTCGCCAGTTGTGCTTGATCCTTGAGTCGCGCGGAGTACTTGGGGCCTGTATCCTCTTGAGGGTGACGAAGACGTGTCTTCCATCTCGGAGTACAGCGCCGAGCGCACCGTCAGCGTCGTGCCACATTCCCTTATCCCCGGGGTTTTGACTGAATAGGGAAAGCCGCGCAGCCTCCTTTGAGTGTGCATTGCGAATCGGTGAAACGCCGCTTCGGTCCGGCTCGGCCGTTTGCCCGAATCCAGTCGTCAACGCAAGCATTCGACCAGGGGCGCGACCGAAATATTCCGGCAGGGTCTGATCGATAACCCAAAGCGACGTGGCTCAGCCAGGCGGATCAAGCCTTTCATTCCGCAAGGTGCGGGTAGATCCGGCACATCAGAGACCGGATCCAGATATCGCAGAATCACTGGGAAACCCCGATCCCAACACGGGGTCCTGGCCATCGGCCGGGTGTGTTCCCCACAGAGTGGAGGTGGTCCACCTTGAAAGTAAGTCAACTACGGACTCAGGAACATGAGCTGACGCGATGCAGCAGATTAAGCGTCATGTCCACGCCCTTGTCTGTCTCGCACACCAATCCCGATCGTATCTCGCCCGCAAGATCTAGTCCTCCTTCATCAACAACCTCTTCCGTTCACCTCAGCACACACGCTGCCTCGGAACACTCAAACGGAGCACCTTCGTCTTCATCTCCTTATATCAATAACCAACAGCGCTCACCCCAGGCGTTCCCCACCCAAGCCTCTGGATCTTCCATCCGGCCTCCCTATTCCCCGCAAACCGTAGCAGGGCCCAGCCGACCGTCTCAACCCCAACCTTCGCAATCTCAATCGTCAATACCGTCCAGCCCTCAGCTTGATATTCCCAACGGATCTCTCCAGCAGTCAACCCTCTACAATGCTGCTGATCCCCAAGCACTGCAGGCGCTGCTTTCCCCAGCCCATCAGGCGATGCAAGCGAATATGCAGCGGCCACACGAGGACGCTTCACTATACGCTGGTGGAGGGAAGCAGATACAGCCCGAGCGAGGCGAGAGGAGGTTGTCCGGGCCGACGCCGGAATGGGCGGCAGCTGCGACTGCGATGAGGGGAGACGGGACCATGAGCAACATGCAAGGTGCAAGCAAAGAGGCGATCCTCAAGCAGGTGAGGAACTGCCTCTCCAGATATTGAAAAGCTCATAGGGAATCACACTACACAGCTCCAAGCGCTTCAAAGCTCGCATGCTCAACGAGCGCGTCTCGCCTCAGCTGCCCAGCCCTCGACTCCACAGAGCGGTGCCAACGGCATATCTGCTCCATCCCCAGCCTCCTTCAGCGCACCATCACCCGCAAGCGCTTCATCTGCGGCAGCTTCCTTGCCACCTCAAAGCGGGACCTTTCCATCAGGCAACGCTGTCGCGGGACCCTCCGCCCCTTCTCAGCATACCGCTCAAATATCTCAAAACTCTCAATCCTCAGATCCGGTTCACCCCGCTTCGACTGTCGCTCCAACACCGGGCCGTCCTCCGGTCGGTCTCAACGGTGTCCAGGTCGCGAATGGACCGGGTACGGGACCCGCCGCGGCGGGTTTGCAAATGACTCAGCAGCAGAAAGACTTCCTGCTCGCCCAGCAAGACCGGATACGTGCTGCTCAGCAGCAGCAACCACAACAACCGCTGCCGCCTCGACTTCCTCCGAGCGTGCAGAATGCCGCTGCCACGACTTCTCATTTACCGTCCTCTCCGAAGGCCCCATCTCCTGGTCGACCACAGGCAGGCGCACGACCGCCTCAGACACTGGCTGAGCAACGAAGGCAATTCCTCAGTTCCCTCGCCTCGTTTCACAAGCAGTACAATCTCTCTCTCCCCAGAGAAATCTTCAACCGGGAGAAAGACGGGGCGGTCAAGGTCGGCGATTCGCGAGTGGAGATGCTTGATCTGTTCATGCTGGTTATGAAGAACCAGGGCATCGCAAATGTCAGTCTTTTTCCTTCGAATATGGGGCGAACTCAAGAGTTTGCAGGTGGTGAAGCAATCGCCGGACAGTCACCTGTGGCAGAGCTTTTTGAGGGCGAACCAGGTCCCCAGTCCCCTTGCAGAAGCGATCCCTCTGCCGCGACCGCCTAACGCTCCGCCTGACGCGCCGGTGAATACCACGACCAATCCGGTCCAATACTTGCTTGCGGCGTATTTGACTTGGTTGCAGCCTTTCGAGCAGCATATGACTCGACACAGGCAGGCGAATCAACAACGTCAAGCTGCTGCAGCAGGAGCGGATGGTCGGCCACCGTCATCGGCAAACGGAACATCGCAGCCCGGGCAAGCTCCTTCACCTGCGCAAACAACGGTTTCCAGTCCAGCACCCAATGGCATTTCGACATCATCCGGCCTCACGACCTCGTCATCAGCCCCAGCTACGGAATCTTTCACTACCTCTAACTCTAACCATATCCCGCAGGCAAAGGATGCCAGACCAGCCCCTTTGCCGAAGAGCAAGAGCAAGGAATTGCCCAATAAACCGGTGCCAACGCCGATAAAGACCGATGTGGGGATGCAGCCAACATTTGAGGCGGTGGCGGACACACCTGCCGCGAATCTCGCAAAGAAGCGGAAGCGGGACAAACGGGGTGAGTTGGATCTCTTTGACACTTGACCCGTGATTAACGTCAAGCCAGGTTTGGAGTCTGGAGATGGAGAATCTGGCCCCTCAATACCCGCCGGGAGCTCTACAGCTCTCACTTCCGCTCCAGCCGCTTTGCCGCCCGAACGACCAGCCACGCCTAAGCGCGCAAGATACCGCGTCGAGTACCGCCCATTACACCCTCTATTGCCCACCCTTGGCGGATGGGACGAGCGCTCTGTGGTGTCAACCCTTCCCAAGAATAACCTTGGACATTCATCCCGCTCCATCCATGAGCTCGGTATCGTCGACATGGAAGCTGTCCTTATGGGGCTGCGGTCCCGCCTGCCCCGGGAGCTGGGCTATGCACTCACCGTACTTTCGATGCTGTCGATGCCTCATCCCGAGGAGAACATCGGAGGACTGCCGCTCACGCATTTACCCGAGATCTATCTTGAGCTGTTGGACCTCGTTGGTGAAGCGACTTTTGGCGAGGATGGCTTCGAAGTCTGGGACCGAAAAGAGGCTCTGCGAAAGCGAGATGGAGTATGCGCCACTGCCGATCTCAATCAGTTGAGCTTTGTCGATCTGGAGCAGCTAGGTCAGGACATGGACATTTCCCTCGAGGAAGACGAGGGCTTGCGATCTCAGAGAGCGCGCGATCAAACTGGAGGGCAGACGGATATCATACTGGCCAGCCTGAATATCCTTCGCAATTTCTCGATGCTGCAGGAGAATCAACGGACGATGGCGTCTAGACCGGAGCTAATTCAACTCCTCGCAGCTGTGTCCGACGCTCGGCTTTGCCGTTTTCCAGGCGACCTCAGCTCGGGAAAGCCATACTCAATGCTCGAACTGGCTCGGGTTCGTCGTGATGTCGTCTGCATATTGACAAATGTCGGGACGTACATCAACCTCCGAGGAATTCCCTTCATGTACATCCTCGCAATCTTCCATCTCCTCACGACGTACCTGACGACAGGCTGGGAGGCCATTCTCGCGGAGGATTCGCCATACGGGCCATCACCCAGCATACGTGACGGCCTTCCACCAATCATACTCTCCATAGACCGCGCCATTGAAGCGTTCTGCAAGCTCGCTACATCCGACGCCAACCGAGAAGTCCTCTCTCATGTCCCGTCAGAAGGCCTCGTCTCCCTCTTCGCTGGCCTAATCCGCCTCCTGCCCTCGACCCCGCGATCATTCGAGGCGATGCATACGATGGAAGATTACCTTGCCCACACCGAATCGCTGACTCACTGCCTCTACTCCCTCGTCTTCCTTGCTCCCTCGTCCGCCCGAGCAGGGATGCGCTCCACACCTGGGGCGGTCGGTATTCTCACCCGACTCATCTTCGACACCGTCGGGCGGGGATACGACTTCAAGTCGAACCCCTTCGGAATCCTGTGTCGGCGATTATGCGAGACTCTGGGCGTACTGAATGGGACGGTCAGCGCATCGGGTGATGTTGAGCGCATGGGCTTCAGCGCGGGGAGTGGAGGCGGGAAGGGATGGAAGTTTGCTAGTAAGGTTGTGGAGAAGGGTTTGTTGGCGAGTGAGCAGGAGAGGTTGATGGATTGTTTGGGTGTGAGGGGCTTGGATCTGCCCGCGTTTGGGGATTTGGATGGGATGTGGTGGGTGGGGGCGGAGTGAGCGGAAGAGGGGATGTATGATGAAGGGATGTCAGAGAGGAGGCTGTCTTCCTTCATGAGGCGAGTCATCGTGAGAAGAGCATCTCGTGTCGGTCAATACATTGCATGTGCATGGTCTTTCCTATGTGTCATCCGGCTGGGCAGGTCTCTCGACTTGGCATCAAGTTTGAGTCAAGTGTGAGTCTAGTTCTGGAGTCGAAGGTTCCGCAATCCTCCTGGAAGTTAACGATGTATATGCATGGATATCCTAGTCCCGATCCGTCATACCCATCTATGCAACGATCTACTGCCTGACGGCAAGCGAGAGCACGAATCTCTCCTCACTCGTCAGATCCTCCGCGTCCTTCGCCCTCTTCTCTACCGCAGTCATCTTCTTCCCTGCCCCGACCTGACTCATAAGTACCGGCGCCCCACCGATCTGCTTGACCAGGAACTCCTCGTGCTCCCTCACCGCCGAACCGAGCACGTCTTCCTGGCCGTCATCGTACTCATACAGGATATCGACTTTGTCTGTGGCTTTTAGGCCCGCCTCTTTCCGCAGCTTGTTGACTCTCGACGTCAGAGCGCGCAACAAGGCCATCGATTCGAGGTCCGCATGTTTCCGCACGTCGAGCAGGATGATGACGTCCAGGTCGGTAGCGGAGTCGTGGCTTCCCCCATCCGCCGACTCAACATACCGTGACACGACGAGATCACCGACAACGAGCTCGACCCCATTGATGTCGATGTTGCCCATTTTGACGAAGTCCTTGCACTGCTCGCTCGTCATATTCGGAAGAGCAGATTTGACTTTCCCGATGTCTTTCCGGAGCTTCTTGCCGAGTGTTGGCCAGTCGGCTGCGGCCCTGTACTTGATGCCAATAGCAGCCTCGTCTGAGGAGTAGGTGATGTTGACGACATTGAGCTCGGCAGAAACGTAGCTTTCGAGGGATTGGACGTCATCGAGGTATTCCTGTTCGTGATGGAAGATGATGAGTTCCTTGAGTGGCATCTGCGGCACCATGAGCCATTGCACATACATCAAGAGAAAGGCTATAGCTCACCTTGACCTTGAGGGTCCGTTTATCTCGGATAGATCGGCCAAGGTCGATCACCGCCTTCAATCGATGCACCTGTCGCTCGATGACGGGGTCGAAGTATTCTGCACGAACGGTCGGGAAGGGAAGGAAGTGAACGGATCGGATGTCCAGGTTGGGGTTCTTGGGTGATGGTGATGTTGCCAGAAGGCTCTGATAGACGATCTCACTAGTGAAGGGGGTGAAGGATGCCTGAAAAGCGTCAGCTCCTGTTTGCTTTCAAATTCTGGGGCTCTCACCATGGTCAGGCAAAGGGTAAAGAGGGTCTCGTAGAGTGTGTTGAGGGCTGCTCGGGTATCCTCGATTCCGCCAGCGCCCTTCAAGCGCGTCCGGTTGAAGCGAATGTACCAATTTGTGAGGTCGGCGACGAGGTCTAGTAGTTTAGGAATAACGGTGTACAGTCGGTATGCTAACCACTATCAGCTTCACCGCATGGCCGTTATTCCGCACTCACCAGCCATTTCCTGGTTCACGTGCTTGATCAAAGTCTGACAGCTCGCCAAGATCCATCGGTCCAAAACATTTGTGCTCTTCGGTGCATCGTGGTCGTAGACGAACTTTTCTCCCGCGTGGGCAAGGAGCTCGACCTGACCGAGGTAGAAGTTGAGCGAGTTGATCCATTTGAGAATCACGTTAGAGAGAACTTCTCGAACGCCTTCTTCCCGGAAGCGGAGGTTGTCGGCACGGACAACTGGCGAGTTGACGAGGAATAACCGGACGCAGTCGGCGCCGTATTTGGAGACCACCTCCATGGGATCCGGGTAATTTTTCAGCTTCTTGCTCATCTTCTTCCCGTCTCTGTGAGATTGTTAGACGGCGTATTTTTCTGACTGTGATGAGGCTCACGCTGCTAGGATCAGTCCCGTTACTATGAGGTTCTTCCACGGTGCGGTATTGTACAGATGCGTTCCGAGCACCAGTAAAGTGTAGAACCATCCCCGAGTCTGATCAATACCCTCCGAAACAAAGTCGGCGGGGTAACCCTTCTCGAAGCGCTCCTTGTTTTCGAAGGGGAAGTGATTTTGGGCATATGGCATGCTAATAGAGCATCAGCATTACTCGAAACGAAGACAGGGGTTCTCACCTGCCCGACTCGAACCAACAGTCGAAGACCTCTTCAATCCTCTTGAGGTCTCCTTTGCCCTTCTGAGACGGGATCACGATGTCATCAATGTTCTCTCGATGCAGGTCCTTGATACCCGTTCTCCCCGACAATTTCTCGAGCTGCTCGATGGAGCTGATGCAGATAACCTAACGACCTTCAGTATCGCTCTCATCACCCTGGAGATCTCACCTCCTCAAGATCAGCGCTGGCCCACAGAGGGATTGGCGTTCCCCAATATCGGTTCCTCGAGATATTCCAATCCCGAGCATTCTTCAGCCATCCTCCGAAACGACCCTCGCCAACACTAGCTGGCACCCTGATCCAAATTGGAAAGTGAGTGGACCCCGTGTGACCCCGGCGAAACACCCACCATCTCGTCTTCTCGTTGTTTGCCACCAGCTTGTCCGAGATGCTGGCGACTCGCACAAACCAAACAGGAATAGCCCGATAGATAAGCGGAGTTCCAGATCTGCATCTTAGTCAGAGGGCAGCTTCGGAATGTGGGGGCATGTGCTTACCTCCAGCAGAAAGGATAGCTATGCATCAGGGTGTCTCGGACAATCAAACGGCCTTTCTTCTGCAGATCCTTGATGATAGCTGGGTCCGCTTCCTGACTTGTGTCTCAGCTATCGAGTCGACCTCGGTCGAAGTGTGGCAAGCGAGCCGCAACCTACCTTTACGTGCTTGCCCTGATAGTCCGGAACCGCTGCGGTAAATCGTCCCGCCTCGTCGATCGGACAGGGTGGAATCTCGTCGTCCCGCACCAGGCCATTTGCGACAGCTATCCTATGGTCGTCCTCTCCGAAAGCCGGTGCTTGCTGAACGATACCGGTTCCAGAGGTGTCCGTGACGTAGGTATCTGCCATGACACGGAAAGCTCGGTCTTCGTACTAGACACGGAGATTTAGCATTCATCCTGCGCTTGGGTGAAGTACACACCTGCTCGGTGAAATAGTCAAAGATCGGTGTAAATCTCCATCCAACCATATCTTTCCCAACGAAAGTCCCGACCTTCTTGAACTTCGGCTTCTCCTCCTTATCCTTCTTCTTGGCGTCCGGCTTCTTATTCGCGTCATACCCCTTGTAGACAGTGCCGAGGAGATTCTCGAGGAGGATGAAATTTTGATTCCGTTCGAAATCGTGGATTTTGATGTAGGTGAAACCAGGGTGAACGCAGAGTCCGAGATTCGAAGGAAGTGTCCAGGGTGTGGTAGTCCAGGCGAGGAGAGAGGTGGAAGGGTCATCGACGAGGGGAAAGGAAACCGTAACTTTCAGTAATGCCTTTGTCAGCTGAAGCTGGGCGAACAAGGTGATCAGGACGTACTGGCTGGGTCGTTCGTATCCCGATAGTCCTCCCCAGCCTCGAAATTACTCAAGGGCGTAGTGCACCCTGTCGAATACGGCATGACCCTCAAACCCCTATACACCTGTCCCTTCTCCCACAATTGCCCAAACACCCACCAAACGCTCTCCATAAAAGTAGTGTCGAGGGTCTTGTACCCGGTCTCGAAGTCGATCCACCTTCCCATCCGCTCGACCGTAGACTTCCACTCTCCAGCATAGCGCATGACGATCTCCCTGCAGGCGGCATTGTACTTGTCAATCCCCATGGCCAAGACGTCCTCTTTGCCTTGGATATTGAGGGTTTTGTCGATTTCATGCTCTACAGGCAGACCGTGCGTGTCCCAGCCGAAGCGGCGCTCGACGTGGTACCCGGTGGAGTGAGCATGGCGCGTGACAACGTCCTGGAGAAGGTGGTCGTTGAAATGTGCCGATAGTTTGAGAAAGGAACGCGCTCACTTTGATAGTTCCAGCTAGCAAATGCCCATAATGTGGTTTGCCCGTCGCGAAGGGCGGTCCATCAAAGAAGGTGTACTCCGGCTTCCCCTCGGAAAGCTTCTGTGATGTCTTAAAGGCATCAATCTCGCGCCAAAGATTGAGGACATTCAGCTCGGAGGTAGGAATATGAATAGGAACAGAGGCTGAGAAGAGTTGATCAGCAGGTAGGTCCTCTTAGGTGGCGGCTGCTTACGATTATGAGCTTTGTAAGGCATGAGTGCTGTTTAAATGAGAAGCTCTTGACTCGATGCCGATGGACAACAGGAAGTTAGAGACAGTGCCACTGGGCGGATTGCCGGAAAGCCGGGACCAGGCGTGTCGCCTGGTCTTTCATTGACTCTGATTCTCTTACATTCTGCGCTGCACAATGAGCTTTTCCATGCGCTTCCTGAGTACACCTTCCCGGGCCTTCGTCCGCCGAATCCAATGGTTCAAGCGATGACGTGGGCACTCTCGCTAAGACCGACATCAGCCCTCCAATGGGTAACGTCATCTCCATCGTCTGCATCGCCAGCCCAGCAATCTGGGCACTTCATCTCGACTCGGTCGTAATTTAGGAAGGACGTGACAGATCACACCGTAAGAGCTACCAACATGCTTGAATGTCACTTATGGGCTTACAGGTCGAGCTTGCTGTCATCAAGACAACGATCGGCGGTTTCTCAGCGCCGAGCGACGGGAAGACTCCCTCAGAGAGTAAACTTAAGTCTGGGGTGCATTCCTCGACACTCGTGTTTTTAATCACCCATTAGGAAGCGAAGCAGCGGTAAAGAATGCGGTCGTCAATCGGGAACCTAGAAACTTCTTTTGGGTACGTCACCGGGCTGAATCGGGTCTGAACTGCTGCTTATGAGATGCGATGACGGTAGATGCAGAGACGGTAGAAGCGATATATGACGAAGTATGTATGACCTCATGACCTCACGCGGAGTCCACTTGACACATATGAATATGATACAGAATGATACAGAACAATTTAGCCTCCTTCCCTTTCCTTATCAGGTCCTGTCAGATAAGTCTGTCCTGTAGATTATGAAATTCAACGACATCGAATATTTCATGGATGGCTCGAGCGATGGCCTCTGATGCTCCAAAGGCAGGATTGAGCATCCAGGGAAAGGCTCGAGACGATGCGCGACCATCTCTTCCTTCGACTTCTCGACCCGGGAAGCGAGATCGAAGAAAGCGAAGGGGAACAGCAAAGTCATCGGACAACATCGATCTGACTGCCGAAGATGGGGCCGACCAGAGATCGGGAAGTTCGAGAGGTGATCGGAGCTGCATCAGCTTTACAGGTGTCGATGAGCTGGCGTGCCCTGGCGCAGGACCTAGCAAGCTGAGATCGCCTATACCTTCCTATACGCCCACATCGTTCACGCCTATATCTCGATCCATTCTCGCCGGGTTGTCCCGCCGTCCGTCTCCCTCTCCCCGACCGAGAAGTCTCTCGTCTACCGAAGCACGGGTCCAATGTGGCGATGTCGCCGTCGAAGAACAGCCCGACCCGACGTCGCCCGACCCGACGTCGCGAGCTCCCTCACCTCGTCGAAGCCCCGCCCAAGCTCCTCAAGCTTCGAGCGAGCACTTCGAGCCGCCTGACCTATTTTCGACCTCGTTGATGCCTAGTATCGATTGCACATCCGGCCAGGTCGACCTTCACAAGCCGATCGAGAACGGGAAGAGCGATGGCTCGGCCGCAGAGGAGGACAAGCTGCTCCTGCCATCGCACGTCTTGCTGGACTCGGTATCACCTCACGCGGACCTGATCGTTCGTGGGCGGGAAGAGGTAGATGCCGATAGCCGGGAGGGGGACAGCTACATGGAGGGATTGCATTTCCTGGATGACGACGTGTCAAAGGTACGTTACGGTCACTATGGCCAGGACGAGTTTGACCCGTGCGCTTCGTAGGGCGTAGCACGCTATTTCGATCCCTCGTCACCACCTCGCACCGCCGAAGCCACTTTCCTAGCCATCGCCGACCAGAGCAAGATATGTCAGAATTGCAAGCGGCCGGGTCACCGGATGAAGGACTGTCCCCATACGATTGTACGCCTTGCGAGTCTGCATGATCATTTAGCTGAATGGGGATTTGCAGTGTATCACATGTGGAGCGGAAGATCAGCACGAGCGGAGAGACTGTCCTTTGGCTCTAGTGTGCTTTGGATGCGGGCAAAGAGGGCATCGACAGGCCGTTTGTCGTGACCCTCGATCCTCTCGACAACGCTGAATTCAGGGCGTGGCAGGAATGCCCAGATCCAAAGTCGAGGGTATTGCGAAGACAGGGATGCGATCGCTGTGGAAGTCGAGATCACCTCGATAATGCATGTGTTTAGCTTCTCCTGTGTGACCTTAGCTAATCGTCCTTGCAGAGTTGCCCATCCTTGTGGCGCATCTATTCCTACCGATCACAAGAAGATCGCCGAGCGGTGCAGGACGAGAAAGCCAGTGCGGAGGGATGGACGCAGGAAGCGATCGGCGGAGGCGTGGAGGAGGAGTGGTGCTACAATTGCGCCGAAGAGGGGCATCTCGGAGATGTAAGTCGCTTACGATATCTCACTATTCATGTTGAGCTTTTCACAGGATTGTCAACAACGTCGCCGCTCCCTCGCTCGTCTTTTCGTCCCTTCTGCATTCTCCATCGCCATGTCCACCTTGGGACCGTACGCCGACGCCGGACCATCGCGATCGACGGCTCCCGCCACGCATGCGAGGTGGAACGACGATGGCGAGCTGCCATACATGACCCCGGCATTCGAAGGGGCCATGGCAGGGAGGAAGAGTCGAGATAAGGCGAAGCGGCGGATGATGGAGAGCGACCGCAGGGGCCAGGACGATGAGGAGGATTGGTTTGGCGGCTCGCAGCGGAAGAACGGTATCTCGATCCGCGGAAGGGGCTCCGGGAGGGGAACTCCAATTCAGAGACGGCCGTGGCCATCCGACCATGGACCTGGGCTCAAGAGCAATCCGTCTTCCCAGCGCGATCATCTCCCCTTCTCTCACTCCCACCTCATGTCGCCCGCTCCAGCATCTGCGCCCGCCAAAGGTATCGCCTTCGGCAAGCTCACCCTACCCGTCGACTCACCGACAATCGGGAAAGGCAGAAAGCCAGCCAATCCTGCACTGGCAATGGTCAATCGTATCACCAGCAGCGCTTCAGCAAGCAGGAACGCAAGCCAACCTAATGCATCCTCGGGAAGTCCTACCCCTGGGTCATCTCGGTCGAAGAAACGGCGAAAGAGATGCGAAGAGCACGGACGAGACTGGGAGGGCGAATGGCGGGCCAGTGGTCAGGGTGGTGGACCGGTCATGGGGTGGGGAAAGGATATTAATTGGGAGGAACGGAAGGTGAAGAAGGAGGCTGCGAAGGTTGCGGGGCAGAGGTATACGGGAGGCTACTAGGTCAGAGTACCATGTGACGCCTGACTTCCGGACGATCAGGCGGACCTGTGCCGACCTTTGAATACTGATGTTCATCTAGCAAAGAATACAGATCAACCAAACAAGTCGTATCAAATGTCAAGCATCCTTTGGACTACCACTATCATGCGCTTCAAAGAAGAAGCATAATACACTATCTTGTGCTGCCTTGGGCGGACTGATGTCGAAACGGCTTCTTTAGCCATGCATGAACACACTCTACCAATCAAGTAGTGACAGATAACAAGCAATCTAACCAAAATGATACAACTAATCGCAGAAGAGCGTCCCTCTATGACAACTGGATCTCAGAATTGTCTACGCCGTGGAGTTCGGCCGTGGTAGCAATTGATTCTTCATTCACCGACCCAATACTCATCAATCGGCAGGGTGAACCAATTTAGCGCCTTCTTCTCACCGCTCTCTTGCGAGGCGGACTTCCCGCTCGACGTGGGTGAGGAGTTCGGGGTCCAAGATGGATGCTTTGCTGAAGGGTTCCATGAGTAATTTCAGGTCGATTTTACGTTGTTTGGCTTCGGTGACCAACAGGGCTCGGCGAACGGCGATGGCTTTTGAAAGGTGGGGCTGGCGGAAGTTCTCTTGGTGGTCTGTGATGTATCAGAGATGGACAGCGGATAAGGAGGATGTACTCACAGCCTTCGCGGATGAGAGTGGAGCTTCTGACCTGGTTACCACATCGAGTTCCGTCTGCATTCACCTGAGCGGCTTAATCAGCTACAACGTCCTCTATAGAGTGGTACAACTCACAGCCGTGCACGCATGCTGATGAGACGAAAGCAACAATTGGAATGTCAATTGAAGTCACGAAGCCCGACAGACCACCGGAAAGCAGCAGCAACCTACTCACCTGCGAGCAGAACATAGTTCCTTCCGCTTGTAGACGAGAGCAATCACCAAATGGCCGAATACAGCACTGCAAACCACACCGATGAGCTCAAGTCAGGTGGCGACATGCGTCAAGGAGCTGATGCGTGGACTCACGAGGTGCGCGATCCAAGCATCACAGTCAGTCAGACAAAACGAGGCACACGGCGAGGGCCCCGTTTCCTATCAGTCGATGAAGCGGTGATAGGCATCAGCAAGGGTTGAGAGACTGGGTTTAGGGAGAGAGCGGCGCCCGGATCTGCGGTAACGACAAGGGCGATTTCGACCGGCAGAGCATGGGGAGGGAGGTACGCTGGGGGGCTAGGTTCGGTGATATTGGGGCTGCTTGCCCATGGTCGCGACAAGCGCATGTTGACTTCGTTGAAAGGGTGACAGAGATGTGTGTGGAGGTTTGTTTGGTTCCTATGCTGGTGAGTTGATGGGAATCCCGTTGTTTCGGTATTGAACTTGCCCTGGTCGAGGACAAAGGAACAATGAGAAAGGACAGGGGGACTTGTCGGAAAGGGTAGGGTTTATTCCCTGGGAAAGGAGCGTGAGAATCCCGATGTGAGACGATTGAATGCCGATGAATTCGATTGCTGTGTCGCCGATGAATCAACCGCTTGATGGGGGAAGATAAGCACGTTGAGGAGGCTGAAGGTACCTGGTTTCGGAAATTGCGCCGGACCTTGACTTTGCAGATTGATGGGGAAAGGTCGAGAAGAAGACTTCCCAGTTTGCATTATTCAGGTAAGCCCATTAGATGTCATGCATGAGAGAGGTTTCACTGTTCTCACCGGGTCAATATCAGTATTGGGGCTGTATGCAGGCCGTGCAGGTCATACATAGACATTTGCGGACGGTGCTCGGCGTGCGAACCCCCTTCTTTCGGAGGGAGAGGCAGCCGAGGATGGTGATGTGTCAGGAACTGAAAACTCAGGTGATATTGCTTCTCTGACGACTACACGCGACCCGAAGTCAGCACGACATCGCTCTGCTCGCCTCAAAGGCACAGGGAAACCATTTACTCTCAGCCCACTCGTCGGCAGCGTTCCTCTCCTCCTCCACCGGATCCTTCCGTCTCTTTTTCCTCCCAAACAGCGCCTCAACCCATCCTACATCCGCCGTATCCCTCCATTCCACGAATTTATCCCTCGTCAAGCCCGTCCTCTCCCTCAGCCCCACCATCTCCATATCCCTCCTCATCTCCTCTTCACCGAGCTCCTCCCCTTTACCAACCCGCTCAATCATGCCTTTCAGCACTGACTCCTGGGCTCGGCACTTGCCGAGTTCATCACGGGACCGGATACGGATTTGTAGGAGGTTCACGGCGAGGGAGGTAATGATTGACCATTTGATGAAGAAGGGGATGAGGGGCTTGAGGCGGTCTCGGATAGGAGGGACGTCGGTCGGGCCAAAGGTCGATACGGACCGGGTTTGACGATATGTAGATCGAGTAATGCGACGAGGAGAACGGCGTGTCACCCGTATCATGGCGGAAGAGGGTCTCATCATGCCTCTTATATGGTTGCAGTAGTCCAGAGGATCTCATTGTGTTCAGGGGTCTAAATCACCAAGCACGTGACACGATTGCAGCTAAAGATTGGTGGGTCCCGGCTGTTAACAGCCGTTCGTGCCGCCTTTATTGCGCAGCTGCCCTTACGTGAGCTTGTTTCGAAACCCACGCCTGGACGCACACAAGTGACAATAATACTCTCGTTATCATCAAGATATCACCTACTCGTCTAATCTACCGTCCTTTCTCCGCACTCAAGATGCCTCGACCCGTCTACCACCGCGGTTCCTTCTCCATCAGCAGGACCGCTTCACCCGTCGGTAGCCTTGGTCCAAACGACCACGCCAATGTCAACGGCACGGTTAGTCGCCGGGTCGCTCCGGGTAGTCTGCCATGCGCTAATACGCCGAGAAGTTTGTCCAACCCACACAACCGGTCACCACCGGAAAGCAACTCCCCACATCAATCGAACTCCCCATCCTTCCCGCTGTCGACGCTGCCAAGAGATTGGCAGCGTTCGCTGCTGTCGACCGACATGTCAAAATAGAAGACAGGGTGAGCTTTATCCATACGTCTCAAAGGAGGATCTTAATCTTGCATCCCCAGTTCATTGGCATAGGTTCAGGTTCGACAGTACCCTACGTTGTTGACCGGATCGTTCAACAAGGTCAAGAAGCAAATCGAAGTCGTGTCTTCATCCCAACAGGTGTGTAGCATGACATGTTCTCCTTACTGAAGCTGACGTGCCTCAGGTTTCCAGTCGAAAGAGCTCATCATCAAAGCGGGCTTGACACTGGGCGATATAGACCAGTACCCCAGGCTCGACGTGACCATTGACGGTGCGGATGAGTGAGCGAGCCGTCCATATCCCAAGGCATAGACCTGAATGGCGATAGGGTGGACAATGACCTGTGCGCGATCAAAGGCGGAGGTGCTTGTCAACTGCGGGAGAAGGTGCTGGCGGAAGCGGCAAAGACCTGGATCATCGTTGCAGACTCCCGGAAGAATTCGCAGATCCTCGGAACCACCGTGCGTCTCCTCCTTGATCAAGCGCAACGCGGAGATTTGACGACCCGCCTAGTGGACCCAAGGTATACCTATCGAGGTCGCGCCATTCGCATACGCCAAGGTGCTCACCAACCTACATGAGATGGGGTCGACACAATTCATGCCTTCCGGCAAACCAGGCTTGACCTTGAGGATGGGCAAGATGAAGGCCGGGCCGGTGGTCAGCGATAACGGATGTCTCATCATTGATGCCCCGTTTCCCGAGGCGATGATGAAGGAGCCTGAGGACGTGAGTCGACCCTGACCGGCACGAGTCCATCTTGGCTGACGCGTGGTTATAGCTATTGCACCGGATCAAGATGCTCACAGGGGTAGTGGAGGTCGGGCTATTTTGCGGGATGGCAAAGGCGGCGTACTTTGGCAATGAGGTGAGACCTCGAACTACCGGAGAGCCGGAGCTGATGTGCATCTCCTCAGGATGGTACGGTACAGATACGGAACGAGGACGGTTCGGTATCTCAGCTCGAGACGGTACCGGAATTCCCCGCATTGGCATTACAGATGAGGAACGGAATCTCAGATTGAGTATCGTGGTTGAGGGTTTTGGTTATACACGTAGATCTTGTATCTTATCATGGTTCACGGGGCTCAATATACGAGTGTTGAGGATTTCTGCATGTTTGTATCAAACTCCTCTTCTCCTAGGGCATCGGACTTTAGCTTCGAGGCGTATAGGCTCATAGGTATGATCGCTGCTATGCCACGTGCAACTTCGCCTCGAGCCCGGTACCTCAACCAAAGGCAAGATTGAACGGCGTGCCAACACTTGCGCGAAAGAGCGAGAGCGCTGTATTTTTCCCGGACGACTCGCAGATCTGTGGCCTCGGGCGTGAGCGGCGACATGGTGAATCGAGATCCGTCGGTATGATCAATCAATCACAGACACACAGACTCCCCATCACACCCGGTAGGTTCCTTCGCTTTCAACAGAGGGCTGTCGAGTTCGGGGATCAGCTCGTACCCTTAGATAGATAGACCACCCTGTCAAATGGTGCTACGCTCGGGTGGAAGCAATGCCGACTTCATGAGCTGACATCTGGTTCTCTCAACAAGGGGACGCCCACGCTATCTTTCGGCTTCCTCGTGAGCGATAGGCGTCCACCTCCAACCCCACTTGGATGTCGACGTCGGGAGCCGGAGCGGGTCCTTCCACTCGGCCCGCAAAGGCATCGTCTCCTCCTCCCTTGCTCGTCACCTCCGGTCCCAATGCTAAACCACATGACTTGGAACATGCCAGCACGTCGTCAACAAAGCTATTCACGCTGTCCAAGCGACTGCGGGGCAAACTTCCCGCATTCAACGCTCGTCTCGTGACGGATGGCGATTCCAAGAGGGATATACTCGAGCTCGGCCAGCTACTTGACATCCTAACCTCGAAAGTCACCCCTTCCCAATGTGGACCAGCTCTCTCCGAACAAGAGGCTCGTTCAAGAAGCGGCAAATCACCACCTCAGCCTCCCCCGAACAAAGTCGATGCCAATTCTCACCAGGCAGCGCTTCTCCAGTCGGCTCGGAGGAAGGTGTCGTTGCAGGATGAGGAAGCCATCCGGAAGGCTCGAATAACGATGATGGAGCTCTCCAATTCTAGCTCGTCAAGCGCAAGTTGGAGAAGTGATCCGTCGTTCCCTGCCGAGGCACAGGAGCCGCCGAGCGGGCAGCTGGGATCGATGGAAGATTACGAGGATAGTAGCAGAACTCCGACGTGTTCTACGGGAGATCGAATTGCGTCCAACGGGGATGTACCGATCGCCCAGACGTCGACAAATACAACGGGTGTAAACGAAGAAGCGCTTGATCACGCTCAGTCACCACCAGCAGTCAATACAGACCTCGTCATCGCCGTCGTGGGACATCGAGGTGTTGGCAAATCAACTGTCATCAGAAAGGCAGTCAAGGCTTGGGGCGTTTCCGAGCCTGTCATAGTCGTCAACCCGGCTGGACACATCCGTAAGTCCGCCACGTCCTCCTTGGATTTCGCATTACTGATCTACGTAGTCTGCTCAAGCTTCTCCATGATCCAGCCCGGGGGCAAACTGCAGAACGCTTTGAAAGTCGAGTTCGTCGAGATGAACATGGCAGCCCTCAATCTCTCCGAAACATCCCAGTCCATCTGGCCGACTCTTCTCACTCGAGCCTCGGGTGTCATTCTGTGCTATGACGCCTTGCGCCAAAACACTCTTCAAGGCATCGCGCCTTTGCTCGGTGAGTCGCGCCGGTTCTTCAAATAGTATGTCTAGACTGACAACTCAGAGCGTCTGTCCGCCGAAGAAGTCCCCGCCGTCATGCTCGCGTGCAAGTCGGACCCAGACATCGCCCTTCGGGTTGCCGCTGTGGATGGCAATGCCCTTGCCGAGCCCTTCAACATAGGTCTGATCGAGGTCACGACCGCTACAGCGGATGGAAGAGGAAAAATCCGGAATGGCCTGCGGTGGCTGCTGTACAAGCTCGAGCAGCGGCACCGTCGGCCTTCTATGAACATAGGATCGAATCAAATGAACGGGGTCTCAGGTCGAAATCGACGCGAGCCTGTTGTGAACTCGATCATTGCCCCGTCTCCTGCATCCTCACACCACCCCAGCATCTACACCGAAACTATCAAGTCACCGGAAACTGACAGCTCATTCGGTGCTCGTCGTCTCGTCTCGCATCATCATATTGGCATGAGTGCCACCAACAGCACTCAAAGTACCGACTCGGAAATGAGACGCAACTCGTCCAGCCTGACATGGATGAAGAAGGCGCCGTTGCGCTATCCCGGAGGTCCGATGGAGCTTGCCTCTGGGTCATCAGATCAAGGGAGCTTGGCGAGAGAGAGCCTAGAGATCATCGGGACAAGCGAGCCGTCAGAAGATACACACGCGACGAGGTGAGTACAACCCGGTTGCGAATGGTCAATATTGATTGGAGGTTTTAAGGAAGACACCTCATTGGGCGAGCTTGGAGGACCTCTGCACTCAGCTGTTCACCGCCATCGTCTCGGCGGATGGTAGGCTACACGTCATCTTGAGTACTACTGCTTAGGGTAAAATTTAGATGACTCCTTCGGCCTGGCCTTTTTCATGACCTATCGACGCTTTTGCGAGCCACAAGAAGTCATGGCAGAGTTTCTTGATCGATTTCGAATGGTCGAGGGGCATGCAACGCCAAACGAGGTCCGACATTGGGCTCTCGTGAGGTGAGCCTTGTCACGTCACCATTTCATTACTGACCAAAGTAAAGGATGACCGGCGCTTTGTTCGACTGGTCCTCTCGATATCCCGGCGATTTGTCTGGCGCTGAAACGCAGAAGCTCTTTCGTGAAACGCTTGCTGTTATCCTCAAATACACCTTCATGGCGCATCTAATCGCCGACCTCGTCTTCATCGAGCAGTCTCTTCCCGATCTCGCGGATGTCGATGCCTCCTGGTCATTGACTTCCGCAATCGATTTTGCTTCAGCGTCAAAGCTTGCGGCGTCCGAGAGCCAATTCACCGTCAACGGGGATCAGGTGAACCATGGCGGATCGAGCTTGGACGGGAATCAGAATGAGCAGTCTGTCACGAAGGAGACCTTTTACTCCAGCCATTCCCTGTCGACTCCGACGCTGAATCTCGGCAACGATGCAGCAGCACCGACGTACCGGAAAATGCATGGCTCGGCGCCGATTCTCCTCGATCAACCTGGGAAGCTTGACAATCCGGATGATGACGCTCGGTCTTCCGGTTGGACAGCTGCCATGGCTTACTTGCTGAACAATGAACCACGGGCGATTGCGATGGAGTTGGCAAGGATGCAATGGAGGTACTTCAGGGCTGTCAGGGTGAGCTGCGTCTCGGATATTGGCTAAAGCCAGCCTCGAGATGTCTTTCGGCATGACTTTGGCAAAGAACGCGACAGTCCCGTCGGGAGATCAATCGACTACTTCAACCACCTTTCGCGCTGGGTCTCTACCCTCATCCTCGCCGATCCGAGGCCTAAGCTTCGAGCACACATCTATGAACGATTCGTCCTCATCATCCATCAGCTTCGCCATCTCAAAGACTACGAAACGCTCTATGCCGTTATATCTGGCATACGCGAGACCTCGGTGCAGCGATTATCGCAGACCTATCAGCTCGTACAGCTGCCACTGGGGATTGAGCAGGAGTTTCAAGGCTATCTAGCTTTGTTCGATCCGGGGGGCGGGTATGTCAGGTACAGAAGAGCAATCCAGGCGGACCTAGCAGACGGGCAGGCCGCCATCCCAGTTCTGTGAGTGCAGTACTCACAAGGTACCAGAAGCTTATGAGGCAGTACCTCGATTCTCGGTCTCGTCAACCGACTGCAGACGGTCCGACCTGAGGACAAGCGCGCCGACGGGGCCATCCAGTGGGACAAATTCGCGCGATTTGGCGAGATACTCTCCATCATCCCGGTATGCCAGAGTAAGGGTCCATTCGTATCTGGTGAGCCGTCAGACGCGTTCCGACGCATCCTGGAGGACACGACTGTCATCTCAAGCGAGGATGTGAGTCTCCTACTCACCGACTCGACGCTATCTCATGGCTTCTAGAAACTGTTCGAGCGGAGTAGGATGCTCGAGCCTCAAAGGGGAGGTATGGGAGCCGGAGGCGGCAGTGGCGGAAACAACGTCTTGCGACGATTGGCCAGTATGGGTCTTTGAGAGACAGAGGGGGGGGAGTATCACGGATGATCATCAGGAGGACACCCAGCACGGTTATACCCAGGGTAGTACATCAACATCGCATCATATGCATTGCTAGGCTAGGGATCCGAGGCGGGATATGTTTTGATCAGTTTGACCACCTCCCACCGGGCCAAGTTCCGTTGGGGATCTCTCTGGTTGCGTACGCGGTCGACATTTGACAGAAACGTCTACCCTTTCCGACCGTCTCATCCCCTTTGAAAAAATCTCATCGAAGTGGCCTCGCTGAGCATGATTTCCGGCTCATCATGGCGGAGCGGAAACGCGTGGTGACGAGGGGACGTTGTCGTCATTCCCCGGTCTGAAATGTCAGTCAACCTACCTTCCGGCCTTTCTCCAACCTATTGGCGGTCATGGCACCCTTCTCGCTCCGGCTTGAGCGTTTCCGAGTCACTCGACGTAGACGAGGAGTGGATTGGAGGTTGGGACGGTGTTGGTTTGTACGAAGGGTACGACCCACCCCCAAGCCCTTTCCTCATCCTTTCCAGCATTCTTGATGATGGTTTCTGGTCCAGGAACAACAAGTTACCAAATCACCAATCCACATCCATCCACCTCACCACCCACCGCCTCATCCTCATCCCCGACCCCTCCACCCCGTCCTCCTCCACATCCCGACCGACCCCAGCTCTTCAGACCCTCCTCTCTAATATTCGACAAGCCGAATTCTATACAGGCTTCATGCGATCGAGTCCAAAGATTACGCTCTTCCTCGGTCGGCAGCCGTCTGGAAAGGCCAATGAGGATGGTGAGGTGGGAAGTAGCTGGACCTGTGGAGTATGCGGGTTCGTCAATCCCGTTTCGTCGAGCGACATCGGTCCTGGACCGGGGACGACGTGCGGGCTGTGCGGAGTGGCGTTCTCCACGTCAAGGTCTACCTCCTCCTTACCCGTGACAAGGACTGGCGCGCCTGCTCCAACTACCCCGAGTCTTCGGAATACCCCGAGTCTTGGTTCGGTCGATGATCCGGAAGGGCGAATACCTTGTCCGGTATGTACCTTCCTCAACCACCGGTCCATGGCAAACTGCGAGATCTGCTCGTCCCCTCTGCGGGGGGTGAAGAAACAGCCAGTCAAGATGGGGAACGGCGAGGAGAAGTTGGATATCGTGCGGCTGAGCTTCAGGAAGGGAGGGGAGAAGGAGGCATATAGCAAGATGAAGGTTGTGTTGGGGATGAAGGCGTGGGAGGGGCAGGTGAGCGGGTCCGAGACTTCCTTCTAGGACAGGGATTGACGTAGGTGAGGAAGGATGGAGGGACACAGCGAGGGCCTCGGCCAGACTCTGTTGTGGGATCGGTTGAGGGGTTGAGTGGAAGAAACACCCTTCGACCTGGTGCTGGAATAGGTTCGGCTTCCCGTTCATCCGGGCTGGACTAAGCTGACTGTACTGGGACAGACGGAATACTCCAGTCGATCAGCCTGGACGTGAAAGCCCAAGACGAAAACATGCAATCCGCCTTTCAGGACCTGGAAGTCCTGATGGTCCGTGCCGGCGAGATGGTGGTGTCCACATTCCAGCGCTTCCTTCTCAGCTGACCCATTGGTTCCTCAGGTCCGCCTCGCACAATCCCTCAACGCGAAGCTCACAGCTCAACAAGCATCATCCAGCACACCTAACCCATCAGAGGAGGAAGCGACCCTGATCCGGACCTCGCTCGTCCAGCTCGGTCTGCCGGCACCAGCACTTACGCAGGATATGGTGCGAGATGACCAAGCGTATCTTGAGGGTCTGGCGAAGGAGTTGGGGTCGCTTCTGACCGGGAGGGATGGGAAGCCTGGGTTGATGATGGGAGTGGGGAGTCGAGGAGTGATAGGTTTGGATGAGGTATGGGGATTGTGGATGCGGGCAAGGGGTGTTGGTGCGCATTCTCAAGCTCAATCTGGAACTCGTGCTGATGGAGGCTACAGCGTTACTACCACCCGCCACACTCATCTCCGTCCTCCCCTTCCTCCAGAGCTATACATCCCCGCCGATCCGCTCCCTGAGCTTGCCTTCCTCCCTCATGGTCCTTTACTCGCCATACTATGCGCCACCCAACATCCTATCCCGCCTCGTCACCCGACTCACCCCTACACTCGCTTCGACTTCAGAACCAAGTCTGAGCCTGATCGAGATAGCCGCACATGAGGGACTGGCGATAGGTTTAGCGAAGGAGCTGATGGAGGAGATCGAGGCTATTCGGCCGCCTGATGGGTCGGAAGAGGTGATGGGAGTAGTTAGGGACGATCAAGCGGGTCAGGAGTCGGGTGGAGTAAGGTGGTACCGGGATATCATCACATCATGGCGCGTCGAGGTCTAGTCATCGCGTCCATCATCGTTGCATTGCGTTGAATGGTACATGTGTGCTAGGTCTTGGTTATACAGTGTCCTTTATCGTTCACCACGAATACATCCGCGGCAGCCGCTTCTCATGACCACTCCTCGACGACCCTTACGCCGGCTTCCTCCAGTCTCTCCAATACGCCCTCCCATACTTCCCTCTCATAGGGACCCTTCACCCCGCGCCCTTTCACGTGCCCATCCAAGACTCGTAAAGCGGCGAAAGCAAGAGTCTTGCCGACAGTCGTAGCCATGGCACTCGCTTCTTCCGTCCCAGTGCAGAAGAGGGAGACAGTGACTGTCTGCCGAGGCGCGGATGGATCTGAGACGGAAGTATTCAGCTTGAATGAGTGGTGGAGAAGGACGATATCGCGTTCATGCGGAAGATAGGCGAGTTTGGCGGAAAGGAGATGGGCGAACAGATCGATTGGTGCTATTTGCTTCGACGTTATCCTTGGCCCGGTTCGACCGCTGTGTCGACTATCGGGAAGGAGCGAGAGCCTTGAGGTCGTCTCAGCAATAAAAAGGGTCTGGGTAAAGTCAGACGTACCAGCGAAGAGCCTCGAGTGTCTCTTCCGCCTGTTGTGTCCCGACGATATCGGAAACAGCAGATCTCACATCCGCTGGCTTCAGGCTGGTTGGGCTCCCGACAGCTCTTGCCGTGCTTGCCAGGAAGAAATCCTCCCAGCATGCTGGAATTGACGAGAGGGACTGGACGCTGAGCAGTCCAAGACGGCGAAATGAGTCAAGCAGCCTTGAGAACCCTTGATAGCGCAAAGTACCGCGAAAGAGATCGGTCAGTCCCTCAACCGGACCAAGGCCGTATTTCTCGGCATACGGCAGTGAGTCACGGTTCGCAAGTCCTTCGAGAGCGAGGCCTCTCCACAGTGGTACTGATGGGAGATGGGAGAACAGCAGCTTGTCCCCAGAGATCTCACGTATTTGTCCGTCGAGCTTGTAACGCGCGTCATTTAATGCGGCTGTGAGTACCGCTCGAGGGGACCAGGAGAACTTGTATCCCAATGGCACGTTGCTTGAGGATGGTTGCGGCAGCCCACCGCACCAAGAGATAAAGGCGGAGACCCGCTTTCCCTCACGTCTGACTCGATCGTGGATTCGCATCGCCGCCATAGAATCGATGCCAGGATCGAGGCCGCATTCACCGAGGAGTAGGACATCGTTCTCCTTTGCTGCTTGATCAAGGGCCGCCATGTCTGGCGAGATATAGGATGCCGTGACAAGATGCTTGCCGTGAGCGATACAATGTTTCGCCACTTGTGGGTGCATGGGTGCTGGCAGGAGGCTGACAACGACGTCCGATGCAGAGACCGCTCTTCCAAGAGCGGGATCGTCCCCGACATCCAGCGACAGCGTTTCCAGGTTGGAACGGTCCCTCACTAGCGCATGAGCTTCGGCGCTGTTATTGCTTGCGATGATCAGTTGTTGATCTGTCCTCGCAGCGAAGACCTCTACAGCTGGCCCCGCAACTAGACCACTCCCGAGCAGCAAGACCTTCTTGCGCCCAGGTATCCTGGACGGTGTGGCTGATATGTCGCTCCGCCTGATTGGCGATTCGGCAGCTCTCAATGCATCGACTCCTGTTTGCAGCCAGGAATGCTGGGCTGTGAGTTCTCCAGAATCGACAATCACCGCCCTTCCGAGCGACTCCCCCTTCTCCTTGTCAAGTTGAGACGGATTAAGAAGACGCCGCACATAAGGCAGAATGCAGCTCGAGAAATGCTCCGACGCGTCGGCAGGCAGTTCTGTCGGTAGAATATCGACTGCACTGATGAGTAGTTCGCCTGGTCCATCGAAATACGGCTGATCAATCGTGGTATGGCGATCGACAAATTCGAGGTTTCCCTTGATGTCGCATGTGATATCCTGAACAGCCACGAGCTTGGGTCGCCCTGCATTGGATGTTATGGGAGTCTCGAGGTCGACGTTAGACATGATCGTCGGAAAGCCGTTTCGCCATCCAGCACCGTTGATCAGGGTCGTCAGATGAGGAGCGATCTGCCTTCGTCTTCAGTACGCCGGATGCAAGCGGCATTTAACCCACGCGCTCCGCAAACACGCTGCGGTACTGATCAGGCGAAGTATAGTAATCTTCCCGATTGTAAGGGGACCCATCGAAGCGGGTGAAATAAGCGGAGGGAGGAATAGCACACGCGTAGATTCGGTGCGGCCCTCCTGATTTGCAGCGTGAGTCCACTGGTCTGTGCAAGAGGATGTGAATAGCTGACCAGCTGTGCGCAAGCTTTCCAGGCGTTGCCAGTCGATCCAGGTTACGCCTAAAGTGTCGAGCATGTCCCTCGCCCCATCCGCCACATTCCCAGCTCTTCCGATACATTAGGCTCTCAGGGCTTCGACAGACCAGACCGGCTCACCCAATGATGCCTAGTATCATTGGCTCCTGTGTCTGTCTGGATGAAGCCGAACGGAGCACTTCGCCTGTCCGACCAAGAGCCTGCTTGAAGTCGACCAAGGATGGAAAGGTGTGCGGTCTAGGAAGATGCTATCAACAGCTGTCAGCTTGTGATTCATTCAGTCTGAGAGGCTGACCAGAAGGGAGGTTGCAATCCCTCGCTTAAGCAATGCCAAACCAGTCATGGATAACGCCTCGCCAGCTCCAACCGCTATTATCCAGCAGACCGAATATCAGCTCCATACAGCCAGGGTGAAGAGGTAATCGTTCACCGCCGGCGAACCACCCGAACCCAGCGGCCCGCTTGAATACGCCCTGATCTTCTGATAAGGTGGTGAGCAGCTCGTAGTCGATCAGAGTCTGGGTCTTAGAGGGGTCGAGGAAGGCTGCGAGGAGGGGCGTGTTGTACTCCTACAAAGGCTTAAGCTGAGCAATGCAACGGACAGGTAAGAGTCTGACTCACCTGGCCTTTGTGAGTATGTGAAAATACCATCCAGATCCTCTTCCTATCCTCCAGCCCGACTAGGCGGAGTACCTCGGCCATCGGAGGCTCCTTGATCCCAAGCACCAAGTCGACATCTCCCTGGAGGCTCGGTACGATATTTGCCCCAACCTGATTCATCAGATCAAGGAAGTGGCCTTTCGCAAGCTCACTCGACAAAAAGCAAGGTCCGGGAAGCATCGTCTCCCACAGCTCTCCACCTGAACTTCGAGTTGGCCCTTCCCGGCTTTAAACAATTCCGCAACCGCAGACGGTGTGAGGGGAGCTCGACGTTCCCATACTCGCGAAGGATCTTCGCGGCGGATTCCAAGGGTTGTGAAGTTACGCGCTCTGATGCGATAGATATCCTGGATGAGAAATCCTCTTGTCCGTCGATGTACCCTCATACGGAGCTAGTCATGGGGGTCGCTAGATATCACAACTTGGCACGGAGAAGTGGTGAGGTGATGATTGAGGGAAAAATACGAGATACAGCAAATGGTTAAGGGGCTTCAGGAGCTTCCAGAAGATGGAAGCGAGCATAGAGGGAAGATCCTCCCAGCATCCCCCCTTTAACGACATCGATCTCAGGTGTCGCTTAGAGCGAAGCTGAAACCGGCCGGCTTATCAATCGGCAATGGATCAAGTCCACGTAAGGCAGTCCGGCTCACCTCCTCGGGGTCTCCATGCTTGTTCGTTGCGGGGGCTGAGGTTTGTCTCGCATCAGCGGGGAGAAGATGTCGATTTCTTCCGATCAATTTCCCAGCTGAAACTCGCAACTTGGCTATCGTTCATCCACTGCTTCTTCATATCTATTTGATTCAGCCATCGCGATGTCCGTCTCGTCAGGCACCACCCTCGTCTCCCCGAGCGTCAACATTTCCAATCACCATGCGCAAAACGGAATGCGCCGCAATTCATCCCACTCATCGCATCCATCACATGCCCATCATGCCAAGCGACGAGGTTCAGCCCATGTGCATCATAACAGTGCAGGAACGAGTCGGCGCTTATCGGATGGCGAGTCTGGGAGAAGGGCGCTGACTTCGGGATTGGCGATGCACGCGCTTGACCAACCGAAGATTCGGCGGAAGAGTTCCAATGATGTAAGTGATTCGCGTGAAGCTGTACTGAGCGAATGTCGTTAGGGGCCATTACCGAAAGCGACTCGCTCCGACACTCACCTTCCTCGCCTTTCGCGGACAACGAGCGTAAATTCGATCGGGTCCGACGCTAGTCATGCGTCTGTCGGGAAGCGACCGACGAAAAGCCGCAAACGAAGTGGAGAAAGCGTTCAGATCCTTAGCGAGAGCGGCAATGAAGCGGAAACAGCGGGGTCGGGAGAAGAAGGCTGGGAGGATGGAGATGGCGATGTGACTGCTGCTAAAGGGAAGAGCAAAGCCGATGGCGCTAGGTTGAGGCGGACGGCCAGCGATGCACAAGCGGAGACGTCGAGGCCTAGCGGATCGGATCGACTCCAAGAAGACATCGCTACCGCTACCTCACCAGGAGCGCTACCAGCTGAATTCCACCATCCTCATCTACAGACGATGAAGACCAAGGGCTTCTCCGGGAGCGTGCAAACACCGGATCCGCAATTGGCGATGCAGACACACCTCAATGATGGCATGCCGCATTGGAACGATCCGACACATATCATGCCGGCGCACCAATTGAGACATCAGCAGTCCTCTCGGACTCTCGCCGCTCTGGCAAAGGCGAACGACGATGAACCTGGAGGTGCACGAGGGGAGGCGAAGACAAACGGACCGTCGGCACCACAAGGAACGAGATCCTCCGCGGGGAGTGGGCTTCCTATCACTCACGAGTCACCTTCCTTCCCCTTCCCCACAGTGAACGTCCTGTACTCCGCATCTTCTCCATTAGCTTCCACCGATCCAACAACCCTACGAGATCGCATATCGTCTGCGGATGGGATATCGAAGCCCCGAAGGCGTCTTGCCTCCGGCACCGAACCACCACGGATACCACATCGACGTTCGATTTCATCGCTTCGATCCGCGCATTTCTTGCGCGCTCCACCACATCCACTAAATTCTTCTACAGGCTATCGCAGTGAGATGCTCCCGACCGTCGGGACGTCTAGACCTGGTAGCGCCTTCACCGCACCTGAGAAGAAAGACCGAGTACCGAGCATGCACCATCCGCCGCTTGCGCCGCCGATAGTGTACCGCGAGAATGCAAGTGGTCAGGGCTGGGATGATCCCGAACGTCAGGAGAGCAGCGGGAGAGTCCAGATCAACAGCCATGATATGGGCCAAAGGAAGAGCTCCTCGTCCTCCGCCAGAAGTCTAAACGGCATCTTGACCGGCCCTATATACAACCGCCCTCAAGTCTCCCCGGCGGCTTCCTCAGCCTCCTCCCATGCGAGCAATGCGCCTCGGCCCCGACGGAGCGCTCTGGAAGCGGCGGCCAGCATGTCAAAATTACCGACCACACATGATCCCGCACTCTACTACCAATCCCTCGGTTTACCCTCGACTTCCGCCGAAACCGCACACCTAATCTCGCGATTCCTCCCGCAGAAGAAGATCGTTCGTCCATCGTGGGAGATCTCACCGGCCGAAGCTCGTGAGGGACATGTAGGGATCGGTCTGACCAACGGGGATTATCGCGAGGCACACGAATCGCTCGTCCGAAGTATGCGGGATTTGTCGCTCGGGACCACTGCGAGTCGGAGAAGTGCGAGCAAGAGCTATTCTTATCGAAATCTGCTGGGCTCGGGATCGAGCTCGGCTACGGATGTGGTCGCGCAAGGGGGAGTTGGGATGATATCGGGGATAAATGGGCCGAAGATGGTTTCGAGGGGTGCGTGGAGGGGGAGGACGCCGTTCGAGCTGAGTGTCGAGAGGTGTCTGGCGCAGAGGCCGAAGGGACCTGTGTCGGGCCTTCAGGCTTGAACGTAGTAATGTGATTAGCTTGATGCCTTCGTTCGAATACCTCCGCAGTTGAATCACGGACATGATGCCACTTGAGACACGGGACACGATGGGTTTGCTTCCGCTCGACCCGAGGATTTCTGGGTGCTTCCATTCAGCGCAATCTTCTGTTCACCTTGCTTTGTCGATCTCGGTTCAACATGGCTTTCTCGGACGAGACCAAGGACAGATTCAACGCCGCAATAGGGTACGTATCTCATTTCTCCCCTACTCACCAATATTATTGCCTGCATACTACTTTCCAGGAGGGACGAGACATGCTGATCATCGCGGTGACATAGAGTCGCAAAGGTCTGTCTCACTCATCCGATTGAGAGCCGGACCCAGCTGGCTATCGGTAGCATGACTGGCTGACAGCAGACATCGTTGATCACAGACAATCGTCACTGTCGGCTGGATCCCGATGATCATCTACATCGGATACCGTAACTCTTCCCCTCAACCATCTTTCATCAAGTGAGCTTTATGGACATCTATTCCTACGGTTGCGGAACGGCCGTCGTGAGGACTCTGTCGGAAGGCTCATTTGTCTCTGTAGATTGATCACTCCGCTGGCATAGACGGGTCGGGGGGAAGGAAGGGGACGGGGAAGGTAGGAGTCGAATGGAAAATGGGAGCCTTGCTCACTCGAAGATAATAGGGATCGTTGTACCATCACCTCTCATGCAGCATATTCTCCCATACCTAGTAGGAGCAAGCGCACCTCCCTACATCTCATCACGGGCGGGATTCGTAATCCTGCACGGGTTCCTGCTACACTCGCGGAATTACCGCTCGATCCTGTTCCTCCCCTTCTTCCCCCCTCCTTCCGTGCCGAATCTGTGCTGCTGAAGCCACACACAAATTCAGCCTCCCTTCAAGCAGTCTCCAGCTCGAGACCGCAGCCCTTGCGTATGACCCAGCGATGATGAGCCCCACCCGAGGATCTGCGTCTAGTGGAGACGTCCGGACTCGCCCAGCCTTCACAAGCTCGGGCGAGGATGGGGATGTTGGGAGGCCCGGCTGAGCTGGCGACGGGAGATGACGAAATTCATTTTCATGATATGCTATGCTGGTAACAAACTCAGGATTTGAGAAAGGCAGGGCTCGTTCCGAACGAGGACTTTAGGGTCACGAAGGACTTTAAGGTCACAGAAACGCTCTTTACTAGACTCCGCATATACTTCATCTTTGCTCAACCCATACAATACTTCAAATCTCGCTCCTCACTTCTCCAACCGCTTAACCTGCTCAGTGCCCCAGAGGTAGACCATCTCAGCCTAGGCCTTGACGCTGCTGAGGCATCCCTCGCAGGTACAATTCCCCGGCGGGCAATGGCACGATGCGCCGCAGCTGCGAATACCCAGTGTTACTTTTATCCCTAAAGTTGATGTGCCGAGAAGACTCACGTGCAGGCCGGCTTGGAGGCTCGCTTCTGCTGGGCCGCCTGCGCAGCGTTGTGCCCCGGGTGAGGACAGTCTTCGCAGGTGCATTCGCCGGGGGCGCATTGGCAGTCATGCTTGGCTTGGCAGCTGTGCGAAGGCGATGATGGCGAGACAAGCGAGATCAAGATAAACAGCGGTGAGCAAGGCAAGATCGTGCATCATCAAGAACAGGCGAGATACTCACGCGCAAGTGTCATGGTCCTTGTCGTTCTGACACGAGCACCCGGCTGAACCGCCCGGCCTTGGGAGGGTAGCAGCTTGTTCGAAGCTACATATGCTTCATCAGCTGATAGCTCTCTCCTCCGACTGCATCTCAAGTTCGCTCACTCGGACATGGCTTGAATATATTTGTTCTCTGGACGTGTAAGAAAGCGGGATCGAGTGAGTGAACGAGGAAAATAGGGATTCGCTGACGCGATTATATTAGCCGAATACAAGTGGCAATCGCTGAAACACCGCGCCTCGTTGGTTTGAGCTGATTTTGCGGGAGAATGGAAGGTCATGGAAGATCTGGGGAGACGCACGAAGCGAGGTTGGCTACTAGCGAATGAGTCCCATACCAGAACAGCTGGAAATGTCTCTGTCTCGGCTACTTGCATCATGAACCGCCACAAGGCTACTTACATAATGGGTTGTCCACCTCTTCTTTGAATGTACCCCTGGGTATGTCTACGACCACATGACCTCGCTGGTCCCAATGGCTCTTATCCGGCTTCGACGTCAACATCACTCCCTCCACCCGCCCTACCTCCTTCACCTACCCCGTCCTGCTGACCTGGCCAGTCCAGAAAGTCAGGGATACCTGGTTGACCATATCCTCCATGACCTCGTGATTCAGGATGTCCAGCCGGAAAGAGGATATCGGATAGCGTTCTGGAAGAGGGTCGTGAGTGAGCTCGAGGAGGGAGTAAGGACGCTGCAAGCGGAAGATCAGGAACATATTGATGTGAGGAGCTACTGAGAGACGAGAAATGGGCTGATGAGAACTAGGACTATGAGGTCGATGAGCGAATCTACGAGGCTCTGGCCGAGCTGATGATCTCGAACCCCTCTGACGGGCCTTCCGACATGTAAGGCCGCAGTATCGAGGTTCGGGCTAATGACTTCAGGCCAAGGCATTCGTATCGGACATTCCTGTATGATCGACCTCCTTGGATGTCGGGGAGAGGAGAAGGGAGGGTGACGCTGCTCGAAGAGCAGGTCGCCATACAGGCTGGTACTACGGGGTTGCGGACATGGTACGAGCCGTCCCAGATCAGTATTCAGGCAGCTGACTATTGCTAGGACATCGAGGTATGTCCAATTCCTTCGACAGCAATCATATCTCTGAGGGGCCCGAAACAGCCTGCACCTCGCCCACCATGTCCTTCATCATCCGGAGATCCTATCGTTTCCTTCCACTAGAAGCAGCTCCGCGCTGGCTCCAATGATCGAACTTGGTGCCGGCACTGGCTTCTTCTCCATCCTCCTCTCTCAGCTCGGAGTGGACGTTGTCGCGACCGACCTCGGCGATAACGACAACGAGCAACTTCGCCAAGCCCCTTTGAACCGCTTGAACGGGAATGTCGCACTCAGTCAGTCCTCACAAGGAATCTTAGGTAGAGCTAAGGGTCAAAATCAGATGAGCTGGAGAACCCGCCAATGGTCATGCCGCTGAACTGGACGGATGCGCTGCGACCGCCGGCTGCACGACCGCCAGTATGGCAAGAGATCGCCAGCGGCCCGTCCAGGACCATCGTCGCCGCAGATGTCGTCCGTGTCGTGGGATAGTCTGGTAGACTAGGCTGATCACTGCCCAGATATACGATCCCGACCTCATCCCTGCCGTTGTCGCAACCATCGTCGTATTGCTGCGAGGATTCCAGAGCAGCCTTAGTCTCATCGCCGCGACCGTCCGCAATGAGGCAACTCTCGAGCACTTCGTTACGACCTGCAGTGAGTGATCGCTATACCAATGATGAGACCCGCAATTGAGTTGATCCTCCAGCCGAGCACGGCCTCTTTGTCAAAACCTTGGACCTAACACCCATGAATGCCGACCAGCCCACCTTCTGGGACTCAGCTCTGGACCGATGTTCAGAGGTCCGAATAATGCGCATAGTCCTGTCCGAGAACGGATGAGATGCGATTGGTGGACTCATGAAATGAATGCATCTCTCTACGAAGTCTCCACTTGCAACTGCGTCACATCAGCATCTTGGGAATTTGCTGTTAAGTTCAGAAGCTCACCAGATCCGAGTCACCAGCGTCCTGGATGCTCATCACTCCCACGCGGTAAAGCTTCCCTGCAGCGGTCCCGAGGTCGACGTTGGACCCGTCGTAATGGTGGACCGAGGTCTTCGAGCTATTGAGCGTTAGCACCGAAGCCTCGACGAGAGGTGGAGACGCTATTCACAGCATGGCGTAGTATTCGATCTCGGATTTGCGAAGGGGAGGGCAGTTTTTGGAGATGAGGATGAGTTTGGCTGTAAGGACAAAACATGTTATCAACATCGTACAAGACATCGTACAGATCCAGCATTGCAGGTCAATACGGAAGGAGACCCACCTCTGCCAGACCGGAGCTGCTTCAGAGCCTGCTTGTACCCGAGCGTATACTACCCCTCATCAGCGACCTTTTCTGGGCTACAAGATCGAAAGCTAACCTTGCCCGACTTGACGACGAGCTGGAGACGCGTATTTATAGACTCGGACGTCTTCGCCGACTTTGATTTCTTGACGGGTGCCATGGTGTCGGTGTGAGCGAGGGTGCTTGAGATCAATTGACGAGAGTGAGGGTGAGGGGGTGAATTTCGGAGGACGGGATTTTGGAAGAGGCCACGGGAAAACAGAACTGTGGCGTAATGTCGATTTGATTCCGGTCGCAAGATTATCGTTTGGCCACGACTTCCTCTACCCCTCGATAGATCCACCACGCCAGCCCATGGAGCTGCGCATCGAGGAAATCCTGAGCGTCTCCACCATCACCATCTGACCCGGACCGACATCACAGGTCGCCTTCTAATCTCAAAACACGCTCTTTCCCCACCCTCTCCTTCCCCTTCTTCAACATGAGCGCACTCGCCCTGGGCCTCGGTATCCTCGGAGCCGGTCTCGGCGGTCGAGTAGCCTATCAGATGTTCCGAGCGAGTCGAGGTGGAACCGAGCAGTTTCTGAGGGGAGGGTTCAAGGCGAAGATGGATAAATCGGAGGCGTTGCAGGTGTTGGGATTAAGGTGAGTAGCCCTTCAAAGCAATTTCCGTTGCGGCGGTTAGACTATCTGGAATGCTTTCGAGAGAGATTGCTGATCGACGTCATGATTGGCCTTCAGAGAACCGATCACTTCCGTTCGATTGAAGGACGCACATCGGAAATTGATGCTCGCGAATCATCCGGATCGAGGAGGATCGCCGTACTTGGCGGGGAAGGTGAATGAAGCGAGAGTTTTACTTGAGTGAGTCATCATACTTCACACTCAATCTCACGCAGCCGCCTCGGGTCCCGATGCGCGGAACCCCAACGAATATGAACTGATAAAGTCTGTTTCCTTCCTGCTGTTCCTCCTTGGTGTTGCTCCACCTTGGTACGCCACCATCGCTTTTCCCTCGTAGGAAGGACGTCCGGAGATGAGGGCATATGTTTCCGGGGGCTTGGCTATCTCAGAACGAAGGAGATATCTGTATCAAGCGGACGGCTGTATCATCATCACATCCCCATTCCTCGGCCCTCTTCACAGCATTACTCTTTTCAATCACTTGTATGCATTTTCCAGCGTTGTCCTTCCCGCGTGCCTCTCTGCTGAGGAAGGGGTCATCTCCTGGAGCTCGCGCTCGTCTTTGCGCAGAATCAGGGGTGAGCAGGCTTAACACGAACATAAAAGTCAAATGCCCTCCGCTACTTTGTCCAACCGTTTCCTGCGTTTCGATTTGTTCGTCCACCGCTATCTTCTTGATCGTCACCTCAATAATTCGGCCTTTTAGCATCGGCGGTCACACCGACATGCCAGTCGAAACCGATGACGAAGATGACCCCTTCCTCTCCCTCCCACCCCCCTCCACAATCCCGGTTCAATCCATGCTCACCAACTATCAAACAATAAACGTCCTCGCCCCTCTCGTCCGATGCTCGAAACTCCCCTTCCGGCACCTCTGTTCCCTCTACGAGACCCACGTGATGCACACACCCATGGTTCTCGCCGAGGAGTTTTCTCGCTCCCAGGCGGCCCGGATTAGCGATTTCACGACTAGTCGCGACGAACGGGGCGTTTTTTGGATGGAGCCGAGAGGGTCTAGCTCTTCTGGGTATTCCAATGGACATTCGGAGGATCGGGAGGGTGTTACGTTTCATAAGCCGGGCTCGACGAGTCGACTTCCACCGACTCCGGAACCCCCGACGAAGCATTCGGAACTGGTCCGAGGAGCTCTGATCGCGCAATTCGCCTCGCCGAACGCTACTTCCCTGGCAGACGCGGCGGAGCTGATTGCGCCGTACGTCGATGGAGTCGACCTGAACTGCGGATGTCCGCAGAGATGGGCGTATAATGAGGGTATCGGTTGTGCACTTCTGAGGAAACCGGAATTGGTGCGCGAGATGGTCCGGGCTGTCAAGGGAAGGTTGGGCTGGGATTGGCCTGTCAGCATTAAGATCCGGGTCGATCCGGACCTCAAGTAGGCTCGTCTCAAGGATTCGCTGGCTGGACTGACCAATGCAGATTGACGGATCGGCTAGTGAAGACTGCCTTACAGGCAAACGTATCCCACATAACGATCCATGGACGAACACGACATCAAGCATCTACCGAGCCGGTCTCGTTGCCGGGCATCAGGTTTGCTGTGGAAGCTGCGAGAGGCGAGGTACCCTGTGTAGGCAACGGCGACCTATGGGATCTAGAGGACGCAGCGAGGATGCGAGACGAGACGGGAGTGAGGGGAGTCATGGGGGCCAGAGGTTTACTCGCCAAGTCGGTCGATGGCTCACTCTGCTGGTCAAGCTGAATAATATAGTCCTGCGCTGTTTGCGGGGTACGAGACGACACCGAAGCACGCTGTCCAGCAGTTCGTCGATCTTTCGATTGATTATGGCTTCATCTTCCCTCTCTTGTGAGCAGCCTCCTGGATCGGCGTCCTTCGTCTGACCGATCCAGTCAACGTCATTTGTCCTACATGCTCGAATCGCATTTCTCGAAGCCAGAACAGACATACTTCAATTCTCTACCCAGCTCCGTATCAGCCATCAACTACCTCTCGACTCGCGGTCTCGACTTCTCAGCGGCGCGCAGCACACCCATGTGGGATGCGCGGCGTGGTCGGACTCTCTTCTAGCATCATTGCAGGCCAATACCCCCTTTCATATACCCGGCACAGATCATCACCCAGCATCTTCGATTCCGACCCATTTCTTCCGCATGCAGTTCAGATTTACAGCTCTGTGCATACAATAGGCGGAAGGCCACTACACGCTTCTCAGAGCCTCGATCTCTCGAGACTGTAAAGCAGACGGAGCAGACAAGTGGTCCCTACGCTGCATGTCTGGAGCCGAATAATTCCCGTTAAGTTACCATTTCATCCGGGAAATCCTCGGAGCTCGGTAGACTTCGGATTTGGGGATCATCTGTGCTGGAATCCAACACCTCCTTCCAGAGGGTTTACATTGCTCACCTCTGTTGAAACTTGTCACCATGTCAGGCCTCGATGAGAGGCTGGCAGCCATGCTGGCGGACAGGAAGGGGAAAGGGCGATTCCGACAGTTGAGGGAGTATGATACCTCCTCCAGCTCTGATCTGATTGACTTTGTGAGTGTCCCTCACCGATCTAGGAGACACCGTATCTCTATTCGCATTGAAGTTTCATGACGCAAGCTGATGACTGTGTCGCAGTCCTCCAACGACTACCTGTCCCTCACCAACTCACCCAGACTCCGGCAGTCCTACCTCGACCGACTAACCACAACCCCCTCTATCCTAGGCTCAACAGGCTCCCGACTTTTAAGCGGCTCTCACCCCGCCCACACCCATCTCGAAACCCGCTTCTCGCGATTCTTCGAGGCCCCCGCAAGCCTCCTATTCAATTCAGGCTGGGACGGGAATGTCTCGTTTTTCTCGACCGTGCCCCAGAGCTCTGACTGGGTGATCTACGATGAGCTTGTGCACGCTAGTGTACATTCTGGACTTCGGGCATCACGAGTACCGCTGGAAAGGCGACTCTTGTTCTCGCATAACAGGTTGGGATCACTGAGGAAGGTGTTGAAACGGATCGAGAAGGATGGATCGGGACCGACAGTCTTCCTGGCGCTCGAATCGCTGTACTCGATGGACGGGGACTTCGCCCCGCTCAAGGAGATGCTGGATGTCTTGGATGAGCATGTACCGAGGGAGAGGCAGTGCGTCGTGCTGGACGAGGCGCACTCGACTGGGATCTACGGAGGTAGGGGGAGAGGAGTCGCTCATCTTCTTAGTGAAGCCGGTGCCGAAAGGGGAAGGGTAGGGGTGAGATTGATGACCTTTGGTAAAGCCGTAGGATGCTCGGGAGGTGCGTATCTCACTCATAGGCGAGAAGGCTATTGATTACGATGTTAGCTGTCCTGCTGTGCTCGCCCACGATCCGGACTTTCCTGATCAACTTCGCTCGACCGCTCATCTTCTCGACCGCCCTTCCGCACTCCTCGCTCATCGCGCTTGATTGCGCATGGGACCTCCTGCAGAGCGATGAAGGCGAAAAGGTGAGCTTACCTGAGTCCTCTGCCTGGACTGCAGTTGACCCAATTTTCGATAGCGCCGCACCAGCCTCTTCGCCCTCATTGCATACCTCCACTCCCTCCTCGCACCGCTCCTATCGCGTACCCCCTCGTACCTCCTCCACCTCCCACCCACCGCCACGATGACCACCCCTTCACCGATCCTAGGTCTCCTAACTCCCACCCCGCACGCGCTCTCCGCCTTCCTCCTCCAGACAGGCTTCATAATACGTCCCGTCGTCCCGCCCACTGTCCCACTTGGAGGAGAGAGGGTCCGGATCTGTTTGCGCGCGGGTATGGAAAGAGAGGTGCTGGATCGGCTGGTATCGGCGCTTGGGGAGTGGGTGGATGGGAAGATGCGAGGAGACGGTGAGGGTAGGACTCGAGAAAGGGGCGTGATGGCGGAGGGGAGGGTGGAAGGGAAGTTGTGAGACGGGATGCCGGATACCCCGCAATATGAGTAGACCCGGCATGTATATAACAGAGTCGACTGTGCAAATCCATCATGTTTCGCTGAGCGTTCCGGCAATGGTGCTCACGATATCCAGGCTTATGTCCAGACATGGCTCAGATTGATGCCAAGTCCCATACCAACGTTCATTTTGGTCGCTGATACGGACCGCAGAAGAATTCATGCATATACTAGAGCTTCGGCGATCTATGTCCTCCTCTATCAGCCTCTCTATATGCCGATTGCCTGGTGTTGATTCTGGATCAACGAACCTCACGGGATCGACGAGAGGACTTCCTGTAGCGCCTTCTGAGCGACTCTGGGCTTTTCAGGCGCGGTAGCATCCTTCTCTGTCTCGCAATTTTCTGTCTCCCTCCCCTCCTCGCCCTCTACCTCGGATCGACCCTTGTGCTGAGCGGCATCACTGGACTGATCCCTCTTGACCACCATCCGGCTCCATGCCCTGACCACTCATCAGTACTGTTTAGTCCAGCGCCAAGCTCGACTCACCTCTCGTATTGGACAGCAGGAGCCACCGCGCAACCGAGCTCTTGAGCAGCGCGCAAGGGGAAATCGATATCTCGAAGCACCTGCCGAGCGAGGAGGACGACGTCGGCTTGGTCATTCTCGATGATGTCATTGGCTTGGATCGGGTCGGTGATGATCCCGACCGTACCGACGAGGATATTCGAGACGCGCTTCTTGATGTGCTCGGCGAATGGGACCTCTGACCAGGAATCAGCGAGACTCTTTGAGGTGAAGTAGCACGTACGGTAGGACGGCTGGACATCGATCTTCTGACGGGTATCGTTACCGCCGGACGAGACATCGATGAGGTCGATACCGATATCCGCGAGTTTCTGGGTCAGGATCGTCGTTTGATCGATGCCCCTGCACACGAAGAGTTGGCAAGCCTAAAGGAGAGAGCTAACCACTCACCACCACGCATACTCCTCCTTCTCGTTCGGATGCTGCTTCTCCGGCCCGAGAACATCGTCGAGCCAATCGCTCGCGCTGACACGGTAGAAGAGGGGTTTGTCCCATGCTTGTCGGACGATCTGGGAAACCTCGAGGGGGAGACGGATGCGGTTCTCGAGTGATCCGCCGTAGTGGTCGGTACGCTTGTTGGTGAGAGGGTCGGTGAATTCTACGGGACGATCAAATATGGTCCATTGAGCGAGTGAATACAGTCACCATGGAAGAGGTAGCCTGCAAATTTTTCATTACGATCAGCTACCTGTCTCGTCACCAAGAGTATACTGACCGTGCGCGCCATGGATCTCGATAAAGTCAAAGCCCGCTTTCTTACATCTATTTGCACCGATCAGCGTCGACTCGGAGGGAGGGTAACCCTAGACCCACCGCTCGGTTGCGTCAAGCCAGGACTGCTTCAACGACGAGATGTACTCGGGGCTGGCCTCCTTTGGCTCGGGGTACTTCCCAGGAGCAAACGAGATCGCCGACGGCCCGACCACTACTCACCCATCAGCTTTAAGACGCTTGTCAGATTCTGATTTGTTACTTGCCATTTTCAGGCCAACCACCCGCTTTCTCATCCGAAGTAATCCCCCCTTCCCAACCACCATCCTGCGCGGTCCGCTGCACCCATGGCGAGAGCGTCGAAGCTTTGCGGCCGGCATGGGCGAGCTGGATCCCGATTATTCCCTTGTGGGCGTGAACGAAGTCGACGATCCGCTTGAATCCGGCTATCTGGGAGTCTTGCCACAACCCCTATATTATTGGTCAAAACTGCGATGAAAGTCGTGCTGGAGGTGTCGTGGACTCGCGGAGTCTTCAGGTGAGATCCGACCTTCAGGGACGACGGCTGTAGCTTCGACCATCGTACTTCCCCAGCCCCGCATCGCCATGCTTCCAAGATGGACGAGATGGTGATCCGTCGCATGCCCGTCATCCGAGGAGTCTAATGAATCAGATTTCAATGTCCGGAAGAAGCTGAACAACTTACACTGGCACATCGGCGCGACCCATGCCCTATTAGAGAAAATGACGCCCTTGATCGTGATGGGCTTAAAGAGCTTGGGCGGGTCTGCATTCTGTGGGAACTCTTGAGAATCGAGGAGCGAGCCGATAGGTTGGGGCTGTTGGGGCATGAAAGTGGGGTAGCCCGGGACGGAGGTTGAAGGGAAAGGAGCGAGAGGGGATTTGTGGCCGTAGCCATTGGTGTGAGCCATGGTGATATATGTCTACTGAGGTCTAAACCTCTGAGATGAGATCAACGAGTTGTGTGAAAGATGATCAATTTTACTTGGAGCTCGTCGAAAAACTCGGTTTTTGTTTCATGACGTGCTCGGAGTAATCCGCCTCCACTCCGATAAGTCATTCCTTGTTCGTACGCGGCAGGGGTTCCGGCAATTGCTGTCTGCTTACATAATGAAGAGCTAACCATGAGTCAGGGTTACGATGGTTGAGCCTGCGCTTTCGAAGTATGTGAAACGTTTTCACGTGAAGTACTCGGGTTCAGGGCCACGGGGTCAACAGGAGTCAATAGGGGGCTTGAATAGGGTCCATCCGCCACGCGAGTTGAATCCGGATTCTATTCTGAATCCCTCAACGAGGTGATCTGTCCTTCGTTTCAGATAATTGTGTCATCTATCCAGGATTCTGTCCAGTCCAACGCTCATTAACGGCTACGTCTCTCGCGAATCGAATTAATCTCCCCTCACCACGACACTCGCCCCACCATGTTCGGCTTCGGCCGTCTCTCCCACCTCGCTTTCGACCTGATAGCCATCTCCACCCTCGTCGCCGGCGTCAAGAAGTCTACAGGATTCGCGTCAGTCTTTCCCTCCTGATCCTGCTCCTACTCCTCTTGAGCTTCTTTTTCCCAGCTAGATTCGCTGATGCGGACCAGACCCCATACATCACGGATTGAGAATCCCTCGATCCGGTCATTCTTCGAGTCGTATTTCGCTTGGGGCGATACAGTGTTCGGCATGCTTTGTGGATACGTGATAAATTCGGGATGGTTCAGGAAGACGATGCAATGATGGCGTGTGGGAAAGGCGGAGGAGTGGGTGTGGATCACGGGAAGTGAGGTAGTGCAAGCGAGAAAAGGGGGGGGGGCCGAAGAGCGGCATCGAGGTGTATCGTGATCGGAGATAGGTCCGTAGGGATGCGGATCTGTGAGGAGCGATCCCGGTGGCTGCTGGAAGGATGCCGAAGGTGATGCTGTATCGCAGAATACGTTGTCATGCATTGTTGCGATTGCTCAATACATTCCCGTGACAGCGCGGAGATCTTGCGAAAATCGCGCCAACGATCAGCTCTTCAGATCCAGTCAACGCGAGAGCTGCCATAATGGACCAATATATCGTGTACGCTTATACAACGCTAGGAAGCCTCTATGTAGCTCAAACCGCCCTGCTATTCCTCGCTGGCCTCCGAAGTCCTGCGACTCCTCTCCTCGCCCGTATGCGTCATCCCCGACTCGGTATTCGTCTCGGTCACAGTCGACTCTGTACCATCTTCCGAGTCTTCCGGGACGGGTGCGAAGCTACTGATCGCGGTAGGCGCTGTCGTCTCAGACTGCGACTGTCTTCAGCATTGCTTCCCCTTGCACCGATAGAGACGCCTCACGCCTCCAATCGTGGAATGTCCCATTATACTCCGCTTCATCCCCTCGGGCATCCTCCTCATCCCACCGAGCGCACTACTCTCCACCTCCTCCCATTCGTTCCGCCTGCGCTCCGCTTCACGACGCTCCTCTCGATCCCGCTGCTCGAACACCCTCTTCCGCTGTTCCTCTAGCAGAGCCTCCTCGGACATCGGCTGGCTATCGTCCTTGCTCTTGATGGCTTTGGCCTTAGACGCGCGTTTGGAGGGTCGGGTGAGGTAGGATATGACGAGGAACGCGAAGAGGGATGAGGATAGCGTCAGGGAGAGGGAGACAGGGGGAAGGAGGAGAAGCGGGGGAAGCGGGTGCGAAGCGAGGAGCCAGCTGCAGAGGATATAAGCGAAGCCCGCGACACAATAGCGGAGACTTGCCGGATGCCAGTCGGTCGAGGGAGGAAGCGGACGACGACCCAGCCGGTCGTGCGCACTTCACGAGGCTGCACACTGCATTGAACGGCAGTGTCTGATGTCTCGGTGAAGGAATCCTCTCTCCCTGCGGAAAACCCGTGAGCGATTATCCGTCAAAAAGCCCAACGAAGGACTAGTACAGTTCGTTCGTCAACTCACCGATACTAACGAAAGCCGACCCGATGACCGCATCTCCCCCTCTTCCAGGATTCAGCATTACCCCCTCCATCAGCTCCTTTCTCAGTAAGACCACATCCTTCCCCTGCGCTGGACTCGCAAACATGGCGTTCGCTCTCCGCTCCCTTATCTTTGAGTCGGGCTTGCCTCCGTAATCAAGGAGGCGGGATGGACAGAGAGACCGAAAGGGCCATGGGATGATACAGGGAGGAAGGTACGAGGTAGAGATGGACGGGACATAAAGAACGCTGCTGGGCAAGGAAGGAGGCGGGAGAGACTGAAGACCAATCAGATCCGACCGGGAAGCGGGAGGGAAGCCTACAGGTTGCGCAGCGGTGATGATTGCCAGATCTGTGTTGCGAAGCGAGCGAAGTTCGAGGGAGAGCATGAAATTGCCTGTCCTCATAGCGTTAGCGAGCGACTTGTTCCAGCCGCTGGTAGCAAGCAGATTGCTACGGGTCTGCAAGTCACTCACCCATCTCCTCGGAGCCTCGCGGAGGCCGCACAAGCTCCATCTCGACCTGAACATCATATCGCAGATCCTCCTGGAATCGGTCGGAAGGCAGGGAGATGAGCGTGTGCGGCGTTCGATGCGCTTTCGACCTTTAACAAAGGAATTGAGCAGCTGCTCGATACAGGAAGGCGGGGACTCGCCCATACCGCAGCCATCCCTCAACCTCAATAGCCCCACCCGTACCCCAAGAGTACCAGAATGCTCCTACAGCTAAGATAGAGAACACCCCTGAAGCCAGGGTAAGTACACCGAGAAGGGCGAGTTTGAGGGCGAGGCTGATGGTGAGGGGAGATGTCAAAGTTTGATGGATGATTCGAAGGGGAATGGTTACACTGAACGACATCAGCTTGAACCGTGTTGTGGATTTGGGTCTCACGGTGCCAAAACTAGGTCCAGAAGATGACGAAGGAAGTCGAGGAAGTCTGCATCCCCGGGAGTCTCGTTGTCAATATGCCTTCGCGCGGTGCGAGGAGGATGTGAAGGGATGAGGGATGGATTGATAGCTCGGGCGCGAAGGTATGGCTCGAGCGAGGGTGTCGGCATCGCTGTTGACATGTTTGCTGTTGCGAGCAGTGGCAAGAAATCAAGAGACGGCGGTAAACATCAACCCGCTTCAGCTACAATCGATTGGGGCTCGACTTAAAATCCCATATCCCGGGTCGTGCCTGATTATGACGACAAAAGCAACATTTGGGCTCACTGGGTTCACTCATCCTTTCCTGTCGTCGCTAATATGGATGATACTCGATACCCTATAGTCACTCCTCTCCCACCTTCTTCCTCTTTAAATACCGATCATCATGGTCCGAGTGGTCGGCAAAAAGCAGCGCTTCCCGATGACCGACCGAACTACTTCCAGAACCCTTGGCGGTCATATCGCGCTGCGTCAATCAGCGATGCTTGGCTCGCCTATCAGAGAGGCGCAGCGATAGCTCCGGATCAAGCCAAGCTCGCTGGACCATCTCGGCGACCCAAAAGAGCATCGTCGACGTCATTGGACGACGATGAGCTGGAAAATGAACCGCTAGTCCAGGCGAAATCTAGGGTCTATGTGCGACCGGAGTTCTCGGTATGGCATGAGGAGGACCACGAGGACGATTGGCGAGATCCACCGATAGACGTCGTCAAGCCGTGCTGGAATGAGGGGCCACCGGATAAGCCGAGTGTGACCTGGTTGGGGCATGCGGGGGTGATGGTGCAGATCCCTTGGAAGCGAGCGGGCAAGGGGAGAGCGGGGATGTGCGCGGTGGTGTTTGATCCGATCTTCTCATACAGGCGAGTCATTTGTCTAGCCAAGTAGCTCAATGATCAGGTAGGAGGATTACTATGATCACTGACACAAAACCGTCAGATGCTCGCCTTCACAGTATGTCGGCCCAGCTCGATACCTTGAACCACCATGTACCGTGGCCGAACTACCTGAAATCCATGTATGCTGCATATCTCACGACCACTGTAAGCCGCCTTATTGACCTTTGGTGAATGAGCTGAAGCCTGGTCCTCAAGATGACCATCTTGACTATTACACGATAATGGACCTTTGGCAACATCACGAAGCCACGATCCACTTCTTCCTTCCCATAGGTCAGTTGAATCTCATTTGTCGGACTTCGACCGAATTGACAGTCTCTTTCGACTGACAACCCGTGTATCAGGCCTCAAAGCCTGGTTCACCGCGTCTGGCATCCCAGCAAACCGCGTGACCGAACTCGACTGGTATCACGAGACCCTCCTCACCTTGCCCTCTCCCGACTCGCCCTTAGCGGGACCTACCTCACCACCAGACCCGTCTCTGCAGTATCCACCATACGAGATCCCGGTACCAAGTGTCGATCTGAAAGCGGCACTGACTCTCAAGATCGCCTTTACGCCGGCGCAACACCGATCCGGGAGGGGTTTCTTTGATCACATGAGTACATTGTGGGGGAGCTGGTGTGTTGGTGTGGTGGAGGAGAGTGATGCAGAGAGAGCGTTGGAGGCGGGCATGAAAGAGTGGGAGGGGTTCAAAGTATTCTTTGGAGGGTAAGTCTAAACTTGTCCAACCCGCAATTTCGTTCACCTGCTGAAAGACTATTCAGGGATACTGGATATCGGTATGCGACCGCACCCGAGGGCGACCTCGATGCGATCTGCCCTGCTTTCCAACGTACGCCCGTCCATTTGATCATCTGACGCCAAATGACCCGGACTCCTGATCTAGACATTGCTGCCCTCTACTCCCCCTTCACCCTCTCCCTCCTCCCCCTCTCGACCGGCTCCTCCCTCCCGTTCCTACGAAACCTCCTCTCCCTCTCGTTCGACCAATACACACTAACCTCCTCCCTCCACTGTTCCCCCGCCGACTCACTTGAGATCCACCGGATTCTCGGTGCTGAGCGATCAGTGGGTATCCATTGGGGCACGTTCTGCCATGCGGATGAGGCGAGGGGGACGAGGGTTGAGTTTGGACGGAGGAGGAGGGATTTTGGGGTTAAGGGGAGTTGGGAGGGGGATGGGGAGATGGGTGAGGCTGCGGAGGGGAAGGGGAGGTTCGTGGTTTGTGATATTGGGGAGACTTTAGTATTTCCGATATGAACAGAAGTTTTCTTTCCTTCTGATAATCTTCTTTCCGTCGTAAACAAGAAGGTCATACAAGATGAGTGTCATGAATCCATCCCGGCATAACTGCGACAAAGGCAGATGTTGCGACATTTTCAACACTTGGTGACAAATGTCTGCCGAATTTGCTCCACTGTGCGGAAAGTTTTGACGCCTGCGAGTACCTAGGTACCTATACCTACGAAGTGAGGAAGCCAAATCGCATCCACGCCGTTCACCATGCGGCGCCGAGCCCTGGCTGCAACTTTCGGCGCCACGTTGGCCAGGCAAGATCCATGTGAGTCTCGCCCAGACAGCAGTGCCTTCGATGAGGCAGTCCTCGGGTGACATTTTGTCCATTGGCGCACACATGTGGCACGTCCTGCTACCAAGCTTCACAAGTGGCTAGGTGAAAGCAGGTGATCATGTCGGCAGCCCGTCTTGGCCGACCTCGGGTTACTTCGTAGATAACATATCATATGCAATATCCCTGAGACCCTGAGATCCTACAAGACTTAGGCGACCACCCTGGGAGGGCAGGCGAATTGGAAGCACCTTGATGTTCTCCCGCCATCATCCCGGATAATACGAAGCGCCTGGAAAGTGGTCTCCCGTATTTTCCAGGTTAACTTACCAGGTACATCCATGGAGAACCGGTGGAACTTTATTGTGAGATCTGCCTACTCTCCCTCGGCGGAGCACTCTTCAGTTGAGTGTCCCGAAGCGCACATGGGACTGCCCCGTTCTAGTTTCGCCACGGGACCTCACGGGCGCCGGTCACAAGCATGGTTTATTATCCACAATTTGCGCCGAACGCCGTCCGGTCCAGACATCCAACCTTACAGGCTTCCGGAAGTGTACTTCCACTCGGACCGGATGAGAAGAGGGTCGACACTCGAGGACGCCTTAGAGCGTCCCGCTCAGTCCCTCGTCCTCGTGACGACATCAACTGAGCAGGTATATCTGATGGCTACATCCTCGCACCGTCAGCTCTCCCCTCCAACCCTCTCTCCCCTTCAGACCATTTTCCCTTTCATTTATTTCCCCTTCAGTTTTTTACTTGACTCGCAGTTCTCTTCCCAACAGCGTTTGCCGGGTATGTGTTTGATCTAGGAAGTTGATGACGAGGGACTGACAGCAGATCATGACAGGACTTTGATATCGCGCAGTTCCCACTGGGAATTCGACCATCATGGCAAGCAAAAGCGCCAAGCCAGATCCTGAGCACCGTTTCATCTGTTCCGAGGATCCCAAAATCACCCAACTCGCCACCGGTAAAGGAGCGAGCGATTGTCTGCAGACGTCAAGGGCAGTTAGCGTCGAGGAGGACTATTCGGGTGCCAAGTCTGCCTACTACTTCGTCTCTACACGGCACCGCTCACCTCACGGCGGACTTGAGTCCCCCACAAAGCACAACAAAGCAAGCGCCAAGGCTACAGCGAACAATATGGCAACATCGAAAACACCCCGAGCACCGAAGAAGGGTGTATGACAGGTGGATCGGCCGGACCACAGTCTCATTACTACGGTCATGAGTCTTACGGCTCCGGCACGCGGTACCAGAACACCGCATACTCGCCCATGCAATCTCCTAATGCTTATACTTGATGGGCCATTTTCACTTGGGATCGACATGTACAATTACAACGCGTGGCAACAGTGCATCTGCGGCGCAGATCAAGGCACCTCGGTGACGACCGGAGCGGTCCAGTACATCTGGAACGATGCGGGTTTCAACGGTTACAGTCAGTGCTGGAACAGCGGCTGCGATGGCGCATAGGCGGGGTCGGGGTTTCAAAGGAGGTTGTAGGAGGGGTTTTTGGGTACGGAAGCAAGAAGGGGACTCAGATATGCTAAACAAGGCGCCAAGGAAGGGAAGGCAGGGACATTCGAGCAAGGAGTAAATAGGTTTGCTTAATTAAATTCGGAACAGGGAAGAATGTGCATGGGCTGCAACTCGGTCTAGGCGAACATGGTGGACAAAGCATTCCGTTTCAATGTGAGTGGGCTGCGGTGTACATCCGAGCAAGGCATCTCAGACAAGAGCTGTGCCCTTGACCGGACTCTTACTATGGTCGACGGAAAGTCGGTCACACCCTTGACGGAACAGGATTTCCTAATGATGTTTGCTTGGACTCCGATCCACTCACTGCCTGAAGAAAAAATGCATTGACTCGTGAAACCATTGGTTAATCAGATCGTAACTCCTACTCACTCATCATGCTCAACAACAAAGTCGCCGTCAAGCCTCACCCTTCATGCGCTCCTTCTTCGACCGCTCTTTCGCCAACCTCCTTTCCCTCTCCTCCCTCCCGGCCAACTCATCCTCCTTCCGTGCAATCCTCGCAGTCCTCTGCTCCTCCAGCTCCACATCCGACAACCCAGCCTCCATATCGCTCGACGCGTCTGAATCTGCGTATCTCCTCGGCTCTGGACGACCTGGTCGACGGAATATCGCTTGGATCTGTGCGCTCATGGCGGCTTGGCTCGACGGGTCGAGGGCTGGGGACCGAGAGCGGGGTCGTTTGGTGCGTGGTGGTGGAGTGGCGGATGATGAAGTGGAGGGCGATGATGAGGCGCGTCGTCTTTTGGGTGGATCTGCATGGGCCGATGGCCGAGGAGCGCAGTTCGAGCGAGGTGTTGCCCAAGCAGGTCGAGCGGTGGAAGGTATAGGTTTCGGTTTCGGTTTCGGAGTGGGTTTCGCTTCGACAGGAGATACACTCCTCGACCGCTTGACCGGCGACGCACTCCTCGAACGCTTGGTCGGGACCTCGTCACCACCTTTCCTCGCCTTGATATCCGCATGGATCTGGTCAATCGTCCTCCGATCCCGCGTCGATCGGTCCGGGCAGAGCTTTCGCATCCCATCCACAGAAGCTTGCTTCTTCATCCTGTCCTTCATGCTCATCGTAGGCTTCGTGGGGGCAACATACCGAGCGATTCTCTGAGCGGGTGGAGCAGGCGATCCACTCGCTTCTCGGCCCTCGACTAGCGAACGGATAGAAAAGACGCTCTCAGCCGAGCGGGCAGGCTTTTTCGCGGTCTCGGCGAAGCGCTTCGCGGCTTTCTCCTTCCGACCGAGAGGAGGTGGGGACGCACGTTCCTTCGAAGTGGTTCCGGACGGCTTGGAAGGACCTGGTCTAGATAACGATCGCTCTGCATGAATGCTGGTAGAAGGCTTCGTACTGGGCTTCGCAGCGGTGATTGCATTCTGCAGGAGGTCAAGTTCAGCTGTGCTCTTCCGTCATGTCCAGTAAAACTGACCTGGGAGCTACCCGCGCTATTTGTCGGCGCTGGCCGAGGCTCGTCCTCCGCGAATGGATCATACTCCATCCTCCGATTCCCCTCGCCAGCATTGCCAGCCTGCTGCCGTTTCACAAGCTCATCGTTCGCTCGCATCAGCTCGAGACGGCGAGACTCTTTCGCTAAAGCTTCGCGGCGCTTCCGCTTCTAGGCCCAAAAGCACGATCAGCTCAGCCACTATTGGAATCAAAGCGATACACTCACTTCATCCTCATCCAGAGCTCGCTGCTTGTCCTTCTCCGCCTTAAGGGCAAGCTCTCGCTTGAAGTCCTCCTCCTTCTCGCGCTGTAGCTCTAGGGCTCGCGCTTTGAGCTTCTGATACTGCAAAAGTGGGGTGGATCAGCTCTTCATTGGAAACGGGGACTAGCAATCTCACGTCTGACATGGCGAATCAAGCGCAGGAGCCCAAAGCTTTTCCTCCTCAAGCATATGATAAATCAGAGGTCGTGCTATGTCATGTCTCGTTTACGGGAATAGGCCCTGAAGTGACTCGAGGGCCGATGAAGCGTAAGATCGAGTCAGACTGGCGCTGGCCCTGATGCGGTTCGAGGACAATGATACAGTGCATACGAAACGGTCAAAGGGGCTCGGGCTCAGCTGGCCGGCTGGCTTGGACTGTGTGGATTGATGAACGCGTGCCTAGCGGCGCTGAACGAATAAGGCGTGCAGGGAGCGCTCGCGTGTTCATCGCTGATCGCGATATTTTTCCAGTGGGAACACCTTCATTCACTACGGTGCGCCTTTGATCAGTCATTCCTTGAATCCGATACCAGTCGAAGCGTTCGATCACCTCGCATAGCGAAGTATTGGCAAGATGGACCCGAATCTGATGCGATTACTGCAAGGTGGACGAGGAGGAGGTTTCGGTCAAAGAGGGATGCCGACGGGAGAGAGGGGACTTGCAGACAAGTGAGTAGGGATGATCCAGGCATAGCTGCCTACCGCTCTCCAGTCGAAGCTTCCTACTCACAGTCAATCTTAGCGGCGAGACGGTCCACATCTCCTCACTCGCCCTTCTCAAAGTGCGTCCCTTCTTGACGTTGCCCCAGGTCCCGGCTGACAGGAAGACTAGATGTTGAAGCATGGACGAGCGGGTGTTCCGATGGAGGTCATGGGTCTCATGCTCGGCGAGTTCGTCGATGACTACACTGTGGGTATTTAATCCCTGTCATATTGATATGATCCGATGCTGACGAACAGTAGATCTCCTGCGTCGACGTCTTCGCAATGCCGCAGTCGGGAACGACGGTGACTGTGGAGAGTGTGGATCATGTCTTCCAGACGAAGATGCTGGACATGCTCAAGCAGACTGGGCGGTCCGTCCCTTACAGCTTTCGTTGCTGGCAAGCTGATGGTTTGGATATCGTGATATAGGCCAGAGATGGTGGTGGGATGGTATCACTCTCATCCCGGATTTGGTTGCTGGCTTTCCAGTGTCGACATAAATACCCAGCAGGTCAGTCCCTTTTCTCTAGCTGATGATCTTCCTGACGTTGCCCTGGTAGTCCTTCGAGCAACTCCACCCTAGAGCCGTCGCCGTCGTCGTCGACCCGATCCAGTCCGTCCGCGGGAAGGTCGTCATCGACGCCTTCCGATCCATCAACCCGCAATCTCTCATTGCTGGACAAGAATCACGGCAGACAACTAGCAATATCGGGCATCTGCATAAGCCGAGTATCCAGGCTTTGATACATGGGTTGAATCGACATTACTACAGTCAGTTATGCTTGCCGAAAGAGGGAGAGAGAGAAAAGGCCAGCTAATGGTTGTGCTCACAGGTCTGGCGATCGATTACCGGAAGACGGAAGCGGAGCAGGGGATGTTGCTGAATCTGCATAAGCGGGGATGGACCGAGGGACTGAAGCTACGGAACTTTGAGGAGTTGAAGGAGGGGAACGAGAAGGCTGTGAAGGTGGGATCTCCATTGAATCCCGAGCGAGAATTGCGTCTGACCTTCTGCAGGAAATGCTGTCACTCGCGGCGTCATATACCAAATCGGTCCGGGAAGAGGCCACCCTCACCGCCGACCAGCTCAAGACACGGCATGTTGGCAAGCTGGACCCAAAAAGACACCTCGAGGAGGCGGTGGAGAAGGCCATGGGAGATCAGGTGACGCAGAGCTTGGCAATGGGCGTGTTGGCGGAGCTGTGAGGTGGAAGCATGCATACGATAAAACTCGCCATGACCCTCTAAGGCATGCGACCGACACTGGCTAAAAGGTGGAGAAGGGTACAACATTAGATCATTCTGTGCTCCATACCTATACTAATCATTTGCGGCAATGAGTTAATGAAGCCCCGCAAAATTGAGCGACCAAAAGGTACACCATCAACTGCGCCCAGCAAGCATGAGCCACTCCTCGCAGTATTGGTCATGCGAGTATCGACTCACCACACCCACGACCCCGCTCAGCGCCATGATCCGGACATTCCGCCACCACTGCTGCCGCCTGACGCTCCGAGCACCTCTTCGGAACGCATAAGCCTGACCCGCGAGTGTACCGGTCTTGTCGACGAGCAGGTCGAGTCGTTCTCCTCGTTGAAGGATCGAGTCGATGTTCTGCACCATGATGTCTTTCCTGTGATTGCCGTCAGCCTGCGTTGCACCCGATTGGCTGAGTCTTGCTGTCTGAATGAGATCTTTTGAATAGGTTGTGAACTCACACGTTGTCCATATCTGTTCGGGCCTGCTTGAGCGGGTCGGCAGGCGGCGCGGTGGTGTATTGATGCATAAGCTGAGTCCCGCCTTCGATCAGCCCAGACTGGAAAGATACGCAAAATGCACCAACCCGTGCGAGCTCCGGCTCAAACTCTCCCAGACTATGCGCTCCAGCCGAGACTACCAGATCAGACGAGAACATCGACGTGAACTAGACGAATTCATCATGAGCCGGAGAGCATCCGAGAGCGAGCTGGAATCCAGCTGCTATAGGCCGCACCGACTCACCCGTCTCTCCACCTCGGCGAGGAACGCAAACGGCATCCTCCGCCCCACCGAATCGTCCGCCATGATGAGGTATATCACCCCGTCTGCCGAGACGTAGTGGATGAGTCGGTCTTGCCATACGTCTGAGGATGTTAGAAGGTCTCAAAGGAGGAGGGATGGAGACGTACAGGTGAGCTTGGAGTTGTTGGGTGGGATCTTGGAGAGGATGGCGATTTGGGCAGCTGAACGATGGGTTTGTCAGCGGGATGAATTTGTGGGATTTGGAGCGGGCGGAACGGCAGTCGGGGATGCTCACCCGGCTGGAGCTCGGCGGAGCCAGTGGCGTGCTCGGCGAGCACCTTCGTCCCTCGCGCCACGAGGGCGTGGATCAGCGACATGCTGTCGGTTTATCAGACAGTGTTGAACCGGGAGAAAGCGGAGATAACGCTTGCGCAATAAGCTATTATTGAGCTGATGTAGAAAGGCGAAGTTCAAGAAGCGACGTTTCACGGCACCGGAATGGGCAAGGCGTGTGATACGTTTGCCTACGTTCCACGTCATCGCGTGTCAAACAGCTTGCCGCCTTTGCTTTAGGGGTTATGACTTCGATTTCCACGACAAGAGATGATGAAGCGGAAAGTATGCGAGTTGGAGAGGAGAATGTGAACATTTCCTCATACCCTTTCACCGAGCTGTACATCGTTCACGGTGACATGGCTATGGAAACACCCAACACTCGAAGTCGGCGGAAGAGGGAGATGGACGATTCGCAGGAGGATGGAGCTTCGATCACTTGGATGCATGATCAGGCTTTGAGGAAAGCTCTGCTCATGGCTACTGAGCACGGTCAGACTCTCCAAAACTTACACTAAAAATAAACATGCTGAGCTATAGGCAGAACACATCGCAACCCCAACCCCAACGCAGAAACCTCGACCGATCTCCTCCCTTCTCTCCCTGTCGTCTCCTTCCCTGAACCGCCGCTCATCGTCCAAACCTCGCAAACGACCATGCCGGACCCACCGTTCCCTTCCTATCCCCAATACCGACTCATACTCCACATCCACGGTGCAAGGACCGAGTAGTGCGCCCCTATCCTTTGCGGTTGGAAAGCAGGAGTCCCAGAACGGGGTGGACCTGCTCATGAGCGAGTTTGAGAAGTATCGCCTGGGGACGAGAGGAGAAAGGCGCGAAGAGGTGACACAGGGAGAAGATCGACAGATGTCAAAACCTACATCTTCGGCCAGGACAGCACTACGACCAACAACCATGAATGCCCGATCCCGTCTCAAAGGCACTACGTACCTAGAGCTAGCCCAGCCATCACCATTTACGAAGACGCCTACATCTGCCAAACCCCCATCGCCGATGAAGCCTGGCCTCGCACCACGCATAGGTCTTCGCTCACATAATACGCCTACACCATCCACCCAAAAAGCCTTCCGACCACCCCTTCTCGCCCCCCAAGGCCCGCGTTCCAGCCCACGACGGACAACGCCCAATCCTCCATCCACGAAACGACCCATCCGTGGTCCATCGACACCGACCATGCGGTCCGATGTCAGTAAGACCAACACGGATCCCAGCTCGGACGGGTTGGGCGAAGAGAGCTTCGACAGTTTCGATGGGATGTTTCAGGATGGTGGAGCGGAGATTGAGGAGTTGCTGAGGAAGGTTGATGGGTCGCAGTGATTCCTTTGCATTCGGTTCAGTGCGCATCATCATTCGGGCTTTGTACTGCTCATGGGGCAAGTTGCCCGTGAACAATGCATCAGTTGCTCGGAAGGATGTCCAAGATGTTTGTGCCGCGATCCGCGGTCCCAAATGGAGCTTGCGGCTGATACACTACTCGATCCCAAGCATTTATCCAACCTAAGCGAATGACGAATCCGCTCACATCTATCCAAGTGTACCTCCATCCCCGCCCATCTCCTCCTAAGCAGTCTTCCTGACACCCGCTGCGCTTTGTTTGCGCCATTGCGTCTGCAGGGACATGTACGAGGTCGTCGCTCTGAGTGAGGAAAACGGGTATCGTCAGCGTCGACTCTAGTCTGAAACCAATGAAAATTCCGAAGATATGGAACGGAACTGACCCGAGGAAACCGAGGACCCCATCGTTGAGTTTCGTGTACCCAAGATTAGTCGCCGGGATCCAAATATCGCAAGAATCCATGACAAGCTGGGACAACAGGGTCTGCCGTTGCCTAGTACCACATCCGTCAACATGACGCGGCCAAATGCGAGAAAGCGACATACGCAAGCAGCGCCCTCCCCTTCTCCCGCCTCTCCTCCTCATCCCTCACTCTCTCCTCAGACGATTTCTCGGACCCCGTCTCCCGTCTCGCCATATCGTTGCTCAGAGCAAATCGCCGTCCGTCGGCTCGCAGTTTGACTAACGAGGCTGAAGACGAGACGAGCGAGAGGGCTATGCCGGTGAACCAGCAGGTCATCGAGATGTCCTGGATTCGCTTGAGTTTGCTTAGCCACCAGTCAGCCTGGCATAATCGTAAAAGTGGTGTGGACGCACGCCTTGTCATATTTGAGGAAACGGATGGTCCCGAGCCAGACGAGCATGTCGGAGCCTAGAAAACCGGCGTAGCCTAGTTGACGGCCAATCTGGGCGACCTGAGCCAGCTGACCGGGTCCGCTCAGGTTTGAGCTGCGTAAAGATATGTCAGCGGATAAGAAAGCAAGAAGGAGGGGGAGATGAACGTTGGCCGTTGAGCAAGCTTCATCGCAGCCTGCATGAACTCGAGAGGTCGGAATACACGCATGACTGCGAGGTTTCTCAGTCAGAGCCGCGTGTGAAGTAGCTGTACAGCTTCAATAGGCCCTCATCACTGACCTCGACGACCCGTTGCGAGACCGTTCTTGAGCCCATCCCACCTGTCCGCGGATTCGAGGTTGCCACGTCGAAGGAAGGACCAGGCGATCAGTCGAGCGAGATACTGGACGAGTCGGTAGACCTGTCGAGACCGGGTTCAGCATACGCATTTGGAAGTTATGACGGGCGGCCTCATGCCGGTCAAAACAAAGAGGGGTACTTGGAACGCACCTTATCTCGCCCGAGGGTGGTCGCGAGGACAGCCAAGCTCTGATTGAGCTGAGGATGGAGGATAAGGTTCGCAGCGAGAGTGGACATGGTGATGATAGATTCCCAAGCTGCTGTTTGTGAGGAGGAGAGACGTCTTTGGTAGGGGACGCGCTGCAGATAGAAAGGGTTGGACGGCAAATATTCAGAGTAGCAACTTCAGAGTAGCCGGGTTCAGAGCAACTGGCGGGAAACAAACCTCGGCACTGGCCCGAGTTGTATAACGTTACCGCTTTGCTACAATTGCACCCGTCACTTCCCGTTGTCACCAATCATCGATATGATTGGTCGATCCGCGAGTTTGCTCGCGCGTACAGCCTTGCAGAGTGCCTCGACATGTATACGCTGCTCACCACCTTTGCCGCTTCCTCGACCGGCCATCGCCGCAATCCAGGACTTATCCCAGCGATATGCCTCTAGCGATCGGTACCCGACACAGCAAGAGCGGCACGAGCGACCCTCTCCCGAATCATCCTCCAGCAAGCCTCAACAAGCACGTAAGAAGAAGCCTCAATCGCACAAACCGCCAAAACGGCGACTCGAAGCCGCATCTCAACCGCTTCGTAACGCCCCATCCTCGACTCGAGGTCCGGTGCTACAGTGTATCGCTCACACCACTGCGGAGAAGTATGATCTCGTCAGCTTGGGTATCGCTCTCCGATCGCTTGGCGTGCGGTGGGACGAGGTGCCTGAAGGTGATCGGGAACGCGCATTCGTCATCGGGCCGTGGAAAGGTCGTGGCGGCGCAGAACGACTCATCAGTGGCAAGGATGTGCGGCGGGTCACTCCTACTCCTCCGGGTCTGATGGATGCGGAGGTCGACAATGATGCGGAGATGCTTGATATGGGGTTCGGTGACGGGGATCGAGGCGAGATCTGGGTGTTCAATTCGGGTTCCTTCGTCACTTGGGGAATGACGGAGGAAGAGGGAAGGGCATTCTTACGGGAAGTGATCAGAAGGAAAGGGTCGATCGTGGAGATTGAGAGGTTGCCGTCGCAGGATCATGAGGTCGAGGAAGTGGATTTCGTAGTTGACCCTACAGCGGGAGTTCAACAAACTTTGTTCTCGAGCCGTCCGCTAACCTGAATCAAACAGTGCAACACACGTCCTCGGCAACCTCATCCTCCTTGGTCGACCACCCGAACTCGCAACCTTTCCCTCATCTCCCTCTCTCGCTTCTCTCCTCGCTCGATATACCCTGTCACTATCCATTAGCCGCTCAACATCCCTATCTGTCCTTGAGGACAGGTTGGATCGGCATATTGCCTCGGTCTCGACATTACCTCGAGCACTGGAACGCTCAGGTGCCCAGCCGATGGGACGGCGAGAGGTCATCCGGAAGCTGGGAGAATTGATGACACTGAGGATGGCGGTCAATACGCGGGGAGGTGGTCTCGAGGAAACGCCTGAGGTTTGCCATGTCTCTTCTCCCTTGGAAGGGTACTGACAGAATCCAGATCTATTGGTCCGAACCGGATCTAGAATGTAAATCTTACCACACAGGTTGATGGACCCGCTGATCATCCATCCAGCTTACTTCGATTCGATTGCTACCGAGTTCGAGATCAAAGAGCGAATCGACGCGTTCAACAAGAAGATCGACTACGCTCAGGAGGTCCAGAGCACTCTGCGTGCTCTGCTGACCGAGGTCAGCCTTACTTGTTGGCTTCACTTCAGATGACTAATCCTCCTTGCAAGGCGTCGGGTCACCGGATGGAGGTGATCATTATCCTGCTCATTGCCGTGGAGGTTGTAATTGTGCGCGCTTTTCCTCCCTTCAAATCTGAAGCTAAGCCCGATCAGGTCTTGATCCGCGAAGGTCCAGAACTTGGGCACAAGCTCGCCCACCCTATGGTCCAGTACATCCGGTCCGTAATCGATCCCGAAGCAGCGGAACAGACACCTGGCGAGGTGATCGACGAGGAATTTCCGAAGATGCGCGATGCCGTCGAAAGGCTACCACATCTCGGGATATTGCCACCGTCTGCGCATTCAGGTGGCACGGTGGAGCGAGTCGTCTGATCTCCTTCACATCTGCCGTTTACTTATGCATTCCTCATCCTACCGATCGCCTTACACTAGGTCTACTGCCTCAATTCCTGACTACTGATACAAACCGTCATCGAGCTAACATATCACAGCCTTCCTCACTCGTCCTTGTGCGCGTCCAGCTCGAAGGAGCGCTTGATCTGTGCGCACGCCTGACCCATGCACGGCTCGGGCGAGCGCTTGATCTCGTCGCAGTCCCCGTTGATGCACGGCTCGGGAGAGCGCTTGATCTCAGCGCACCTGACCCAGCATCAGTATACGTCTTTATCGGGAAGGGCGACTCACGCTTCGCTTCCGCAGCGGGTCTCCATGTGATGAGTCGGAAGATCGCGACTCACAGCACACCTGATCATCAATATTGGGGTGTGTGAACGAGACGTACGCTTCGTCCACGCAGCGGTCCGCGACGGTGTCGTTCATCAGCGGCATGGCGGTGGTGAGCATGGCGAGGGCCAAAGCGAAGAGGAGGCTGAAGATCTTCATGATGTGGTGTGCAGTGAGAACAGAGATCAAGCGGGTGAGTATGAGTAATGTGGTCTGATGGATGATAACGACGTGAGAGTGAGATGGAAGGGGGGAATGTTTACGGGAAGCAGTCTCTTATACTGCATCATCGAACTAGATCCCTCCTTCAACGATCACGACATCTTCCAAGCGTTAGAGATAAGACGGGCGATGACGCATGGAGGGAGAAAGGGAAGTGAGACGTATAAAGCAAGAGATGTGACGTTGAGATGTGGGTTGGGGACGAGAGTGTAAGGATGGTAAGGCGTGATGTCACGGTATACACAAGGGATGCTGGCCATCTGGGGATAAAGGGTGATAGTATCATCATTCACATATCGGATTCGAGGTGCTCTTCTCAGCTTATCTTGAAGTCCTCGTCTTCGTGAGGCTTGACTCCACAGGACGCCTTCTGAGAAATCATTCCAATCACGCCTTTCAGCGAAGGGAAGGCCATTCGCTCAATCACGCCATTGTCTTCACAGACATGGAGACGTCAAGATCAGTCGAATGCGTGGATATACACCTCAGACGGTCAGCCCATCAAGCCGTACTTCGAGCCGTACTCCAGCAGTGTATGCATGTCTTGAGCTGACGCTGACAGAAGCCTTCTCGCGGCTCCGTTTGTTCTTACCACTCCATCTTCTTCTTCGCACCTCCGCCAACCGGCATTGCAACCACCTTTCCTCCCTTCTTTGCATAGCCGATACCGTCAAGCCAAGGCCAAACAGCCGTGCGCTTCTCCTCGAATTTTTCGATGAGATCGCGGTGCTCTAGGGTGAGACCGATATCATCGAGTCCGTTGATTAAGCAATGACGACGGAAGGAGTCGACCTTGAAGGGGATTGCGGGCCTGCCATTGGGTCGGACAACCTCTTGCTTTTCGAGATCTACGGCGAGCTCGAGACCCCCGCTGGCGTCCTCGTATATCGTCTCAAGATCGGCCTGGGGAAGTTCCAAGGGTAGCATACCGTTTTTGAAGCAGCTATGTAATGATGAGCACCTGTTGGATTTGAGCAGGTTCATAACTCACTTTGTCTTGAAGATGTCGCCGAAGCTCGGCGCCATGACGCAGCGAATACCGAAGTCATTCAGCGCCCATGGTGCATGCTCTCGGGAGCTTCCGCAACCAAAGTTGGCACCGGTACAGACGAGCAGACTAGAGTGACGGTATGGCTCCTTATTGAGGACGAAGTCGGGAACCTCGGCACCGCTCTTCACATCGTATCGCAGAGGCCAGAAGAGGGCTGAGCCAAGGCCAGTGCGGAGAAGGGTCTTGAGGAACTGCTTGGGGATGATCTTGTCGGTATCGATGTTGGCTTCCCACATCGGGGTGCAGATACCCTTGACCACATTGAATTTCGGTAGTCCAGCCGAAGCTGCGGCAGAAGCATGAATTGGAGTCTTGGACGCGGCTGTCTCCTCAGTAACCTCCTCAGGCGGTGCTGGTACGGTGACCGGGGTGAGATAGTCGGAGTACGAGGTGATCTTCAGCCCGCCATCGTCGTTGATGTGGACGCCCATAAGTTTTCGCACATCGGTAAGGCGGCCAGTGAGGGCGGCGGCAGCAACCATAGCAGGGCTCATCAAGTGAGTACGGCCGCCCGCTCCTTGTCGGCCCTCGAAGTTGCGGTTCGAAGTACTGGCACACCGCTCCTGCGGCTGCAGCTGATCTGGGTTCATACCGAGACACATCGAGCATCCAGCTTCTCGCCAGTCGAAGCCGGCCTTCCTGAAGATGACGTCCAGACCCTCCGCCTCCGCCTGTTGCTTAACCAGACTAGAGCCCGGTACGACCATGGCGTATATACCTTCGGCGACAGACGAGGGGCCGCCATTCTTCTCAGAGGCGATGATGACTCTGGCGGCGGATCGGAGATCCTCAATCCGGCCATTGGTGCAAGAGCCAACGAATGCCTTATCGATCTTGATCTCCTCCATCGGGGTACTGCCAGTGAGACCCATATACTCGAGTGAGCGGAGGGCATTTCCTCGCTTTCCCTGTGACATCTTGGCTGGGTCGGGAACCGAACCGGTGATGGGGGAAACGTCTTGAGGACTGGTGCCCCATGTAACTGTAGGAACGATGTCTGTCGCCTTGATCTCCACCTCAATGTCATATTTCGCTCCGGAATCCGTCTTGAGTAATCGCCAGTACTCCTCTGCCTTGTCCCACTCCTCCCCATCTCTTGGACTGAGCGGTCGACCCTTGAGATACTCGAAGGTGATATCGTCTGGAGCGATCATGCCAGCCCTGGCACCACCCTCGATCGACATGTTGCAGATTGACATCCGCGCCTCCATGCTCAACGCCCGTATAGTCGAACCGGCGAATTCAACAACGCAGCCGGTACCGCCTGCGGTACCGATCAACCCGATGATGTGAAGGACGATATCCTTGGAGTTCACGCCCTCCGGAAGCTCGCCCTCGACGTTGATTCGCATGTTCTTGGACTTGGCTTGTGGAATAGTCTGAGTGGCGAGGACATGCTCTAGCTCGGATGTACCAATGCCGAACGCAAGTGCACCGAAGGCCCCATGCGCTAAATTTGTATTAGCAGTGTTCCTGACTCTCATATCAGAAGACTCACTCGAGGTGTGCGAGTCCCCGCAGACAAGAATGGTACCGGGGAGTGTGAAGCCTTGCTCTGGGCCGATGATGTGTACGATGCCTGGTGGAAGGCTTATGTCAGTGATGTGTCAGGGGTTTCCGGAAGGTAACATACCTTGCCGCTTGTCGTCCATCCCAAAGTAGGTCAGGCCAAACTCCTTCACATTCTCCTCGAGAGCTGCGCATTGTGCCCGGCTATCTGGCTCTCCAATAAAAGTTGCGATGCTCTTAAAGTTCTTTCGCGGGACAGTACTGACTCAGACCTGTCAGCGACCTTCCGCACACTGAGATCGAAAGCTTACGGAATGTTGTGGTCCAAGGTTGCCAAGGTACAGTCCGTTCTCCTCACCTGACGACCAGCGTTTCGAAGCCCTTCAAAGGCCTGTGGCGATGTGACCTCATGAACAAGGTGTCGGTCTACATATAGAAGGGTATCTCCCTCGCCAGAATAGACGACATGGTCATCGAAGACCTTGTCGTACAGCGTGCGGGGTGCGTTGGTCGGAGCAGGCATGATGCCTTACAAGCTTTTAGGGCCTGGGACGACCTGTCAACGACAAGGAGAACTTAGGATGATTACGTGAGCTACAAGCAGTCGACGTACGAAGCAAATGCTTCGCGGTCTGGGGATACGATTGGAGCTCGCTTTCGGAGCTGAAAGGAATGCTGAAATGAACGGAAGAGAATGAGTTATGTCAACTCCCATTGGTGGAGGTCTTCCTTCGGCCGATTACCTGATCATAGGCACGGATAAAAGGATAACAATACAGGAAACAATTGATTTTCATACGGGGGGTATCAATAAGGACAGACGCGCCTACTTTCAATGGATGATGGGAATTCAAAACACCCAGGCCGATTGACAATTCCTCTCATTCTCCTTCTTGCTTTTGCTGTCAAATCCAGTGTCCATTTGCTCTTCAAATCTGTGGCCAAAAAGCATTAGGCGGCGCAGAGAGCCTTCAAACCTTCGGCCTCGATACGAGTGGACAAAGTTGCGCGTCTGAGGCGGCTGTCTGAGGGGTGGGGGACATCAAAATGGATACCAATTCCATTCAGATATGCGGTCGGGCCTCAGCTCCCACTACTGCACAGTATACTGATATCAGGCAAATACAGTCAGGGTTCGGCCTTGGCATCCTGAAAAAGAGCTTCCTTACATCATTCAACCCTCAAATCAGACATTCTTTCTGGGCGATGGTAACTTTGGGTTATCGCCTCGGAAGCCACCAGGAGGATCGCTGAGAGAGGTACTCGGTGCGTGCACATGTTTCGGGCAAGTCATGATGCTAATCCCTGTCTGATCTAAACAGATGTAATGGATCATCGACAGCTGGACTTCGACAAGCCGGAGCAGGGAGTAGAGATGCGGAGGGGTCAGCCGGGAGCCAAACGGTATAAAAATCGACGGTGGGTTTCCACAATCCTTCGAGAGCTTCGCGCTCAGGGAAGACTCTGATTCTGGGCGCAGGTACATATTCGACAGAGTGTTCGAGAAGGACTCAACGCAGGAGAGGGTGTTTGAGCATAGCGCGAAGCCTTTGCTGGAGGGTTTGTTGGATGGGTATAACGCAACAGTATTCGCGTATGGCGTGAGTGCACTGAATTTGCAGCCAACGAATCTCTAATTTTGATCAGGCTACTGGCTGTGGGAAAACCCACACAATCAGCGGTAACCCAGAGGACCCTGGTGTCACCATCCGGCTCATGCGCGAGCTCTTCGAGCGGATCGAGGATAGCAAGGACAAGTTCGACACCTACATCGAGCTGTCAATGGTCGAAATCTACAACGAGAACATCCGCGATCTTCTCCATGACGATTTTCCGTCAAGCCCTACTGGCGGTCTAAAGCTGCTCGAGAACGAAAAGGAACGAGTGAGGATCGCAAATGTCACCTTGAGACGGCCCCAGTCTGTGACAGAGGTCATGCAGCTCGTCATGCTTGGCAACCAACGGCGAAGCACATCCGCGACGGAGAGCAATAGCGTATCGTCTCGTTCGCATGCTGTTCTACAGATCAATGTCGGTCGAAATAGTCATGGACACGAAGTGGACGATGCGCAAGAGCTCGTCCGGCAATGCGTCTCCTCGGCCACGCTTTCTATCATCGATCTCGCCGGCAGCGAGCGGGCGGCAGCGACGCGTAATATGGGCGCGAGGATGAAAGAAGGTGCAAACATCAACAAATCGCTACTCGCACTCAGCAGCTGCATCAGTGCCCTGTGCCAGGCATCAGTACGCGGAGTGAAGCCCCACGTACCCTATCGGAACAGCAAACTCACTCGAATGCTCAAATTCTCCCTCGGCGGCAATTGCCGGACTGTCATGATCGTCTGCGTCTCTCCAAGCTCCAAAGACATCGAGGACACGCACAACACCCTCGCCTGGGCTGACAAGGCCAAGAACGTGTCGACCAAGATTTCGCGGAACACAGCCGGGATCAACGTGTCAGTTGCGCAGTACCTGAGTACGATATCCGAAAAGGAACAACAGATCAGGATTCTTGAGGCTAAGCTCCTGGAGGGCCCGCCCGAGATGAGCGCATACCAACAGAAGAAGGTCGAGCAGGCCAGGGCGGATGCACGGCAAGCTCTAAGTCACCTGCGAAGCGAGCTCGATGGGTCAATACCGCTAGTACAGGAGGGCGCGACTTTACGGGCATTATGGGATGGAGCCGAATTACGCATTGCATCGCTCAAAAGGCGCATCGAGGCTATCGACAACGATTGTGGCGACCGGTCAGCCGAGGAAATCAAGAGGGAGAAGCAGTATATCCAGTCTCTGATTCACAAGCAAGACAGCGCGTATCGACTGAATAACGAAGTTCAGGCCGCAGTGCAGCGGGAGGCCATCAAAGCCGAGGGAGCAGCGAAGCTTCTCAAACGCGTCGAGGAGCGTGCATTCGGGAACGCACTCGAAGCTCCTGAGCTCGATAACGTGCGGCTAAAAGTCAGCCTGCAACGGGATCAATTGGCCAGGAGTATCGCGGACGCCCGGGAGATGGCATATCGCCGTGTCATCCAGCAGCAATCGGAGGACTCCGCTCGTGCCGCAGCTCTCCTGCACCGGATGGCCACGTCAGTCTTGGCCGAGGTTAACGTACTCTATGATCAAGCGCAAACTTCAGCCGAGGGGGATGCATTCGAGCCGTCGATCGCAAGGCTGATGACGATCGCTGCCTCGAGCGAGTCCGGTCTCAATAGCATTTTCGGGATATCCTCATCATCCGCATCACCGTTACCATCTCTTCCTGTTTCACAGACCGCCGATATCCATCCGAAGCTCGGCAATCCTTTTCGGCGACAATTCTCTATCTCTGTCAACCCCCCAAGCTTGCGAACTGCACCTCACACTCGGCGCGTCTCTGTTGCCGCCAAAGCCATTGCCTCTCCACGACGACTTGCTCGAGTGGCGGCATCTCCCCGCAAACAGCCTTTACGTCCTATATTGGTGACGGCACGAGACCCTGGTCAAAGCAGGAGGCCCTTACAATGGCGAGACGAGGCAGGCAAGGGAGACATTGACGATTCGGCCGTTGCCCCGGCAGCCCACGTATTCACAAGTTCGAGCAGCTCGTCAAGTCTGTCGCCGCAGCTCAACGGAAGCTCCGATGCTAGTGGCGAGTGGGACGACGAGCCGGACGAGCCCGCTCAGCCGGTCAAGGGGAATATGCTGCCTCCATCGCTCCCTACCACTACCCTGGCTGGTCCCCCTCTTCCCCTACCGGCGCCGACCAATTCGATAGCTCCACCGATGCCTGCGTGGAAGAAGAATCGCATCATACTGGGCAAGACGTCCTCGATCTTGGGGACCTTAGGCGAAGAAAATGCTGAGCAGTCTTCCCCTGAGGCTGGACCTAGCCAGCCGAAGCTTGGATCTATGGGACCACCTGCGAGGATGAATCGGGGACCGCTACTCGAGCGTCATCAGCTTCCCTCATCGACATCGACAAGCTTCCCCTCGTCTAGCTCCTCCTTGTTCAAGCCCACGGCCGCATCGGCCGCTCGAGCCGCCAGCATCTTCCCCTCCACCACGGCTCCTTCTCAGCCGTCTTCGTCACCCTCTCGCCGCACGTCCTCGATCGGCCGAGTTCCAATCACCACCTCGAAAGCTTCTCGTCGCGCTTCAAATGTGGGCCCGTACCGAAGGGGTCGCAACAGCATATTACCTCAACCCACCGGGTCGACATCGACGACAGACACGACATGCTCGTCGGCGTCACTTGCCGGTCCAATCTTCCCACTAGGTGGAGGCGTGCGTCGTACAGCTCAAGACGTGGCAGTCTCCATCTCGCCGAAAGACAGTAGCCGCCGTACATCGAACATAGGCGCGGTATCGGGGATGCCTCGACCCGCATTCGCTCCTCGGCCATCGGTCAGCATGAACTTCAATCCCGGCACACTGCCTCGCGCTCCTCTCGGCGCGGGAGGAGGCATGCCGACACTACACTCGAGACCCTCGATCTCGAGATTCAATACATTTGGCAGTGTGGCAGGTCTCGCTGGGGCAGGTGATACGTCGTCAAGGGCGGTGTGGCGGTGAGGTGTGTGGAATTGGGCTTTCGGTCGGGGACTTTACGGACACTAAAGGCTTCTCTCTTCCTCACTGATTTCTCTCACTGCATGGTTCGCTGTATAGAGAAGATCGTTGTACAGCCTGTCTGTGTATATGTATTTCTCCCCAAGGGTGCGAGAAGGGTTTCAGCCTAATGCCAACGCCCTTGAGCCCCAAACATGAAACGCTGCCACACTGCCACCTGGTCCGTTCCAAACGCGTCCCTCCTCATCCAGCTATGTCTGTCCATTCTCAGGTTCTGGCATGTCTCATCAGCGTCACGTCTCATCATTTTCCGCCCTCTGTGTTCGTCCAACCCGACTCAAAGTCGGGCCAGCTCAAAGTCACCCCCGATGCTGCCATTCTCCACCTCACCTACCCCTACCCTCTTCCCCTCACCGCCCTCCTCGACCTGATCTATACTTTTCGCAATAACGTCCTTCATGAGACCCCTAGATACCTCATCTTGTTGACCACCCTGCGTCTCGTCGTGCTTGGCGGATTCGTCGGGCTGAGCCCGAGGTGGAGGAGTCGCGGTGGATGGGTCGCTCTGGTCTGTGGATCGACAGTCGGGGTCGCCGTGTGGGAGGGATGCGCGGGGCAACTCAAGCGCCACAGGGATCGGAGCGGGGATGCAAATCCGAATCTGTCTATCTCTACCACCTTCCTTGTGGTGGTAAGTCGAGCGTTTCTCAAGGTGTTGAAGAGGGGCTCATGCAGTGCTCAGACCGCTTCGATAGCAGTGTTCGAATACGTAAGTTCCTGGCAAATCTCCGTCAGATGCGCTAGCTGACAGTGAGAAAGCTGCTCTTCTTGCTCCTCTTGCGTCTATCGCCTCCTCCACAACGAAATCAACCCTTCTCCCTCCGCCCGCCGCCGAGCACTGCTCAGTCCCCCCCCGCTATTCCCCCTTCCGGCTCCTCTGCGTATCATCCCGCCTCGCCTTCCGCAGGGCGACATTACCGACGAGCGAGCCAACGTACTGTCCTCTCCCTAAACACCGCCGGACCCGCAAGCTACCGAGATCACCACATCTTGGACCTAGATCTGGACGAGGAAGCCGGCGAGCCCGATGATCCAGAAGAGGACTTCACGTCCGACTCCGCCTCCTCCATCTCCGCCTCATCCATCATCGACCTACCCCCCGCCCTCTCGCCGAGCCGGATCATCCCTCCCACGAGTCTGAGTTTGGACCGGGGACTCAATCTCGCAGCGCTGGATGGCTCGCCAATCATTGGACCGCTCGTTAGACGGACGAGGAGCGCGAAATCCCTCGGGAGGAGGATTCTGAGTGGGATGTCTGGGCAGGTGGAGAGGGGGGAGGAGGAGGGGTATGGGACGTTTGAGGCGTCATCTTAGTCTGAGGCGAGGCCGTGATGGATCGCCATGCGTTTCGCGAGTCGTGCAGCATCTGGTGCTGATAGGGATGGACGTCGTGGTGCTGATCGTACAGGAGCTCAGAGGACCCCATGGTGTGCAGAAAGTATTGGTCATCTGAATGACGAACAGGACTCGAGACCCACCAGCCTAGATACCAAAGGGTGCCGATTGTCCCAGGGCTTACGCTCGTTGATGCAATGAGGCTTGTAAACGAGACGCTATCGCATATCCTTCATGCAACGATACTTGAGGAAAAGAGAAAAGCATTGTATCTCAATGTGACCTGAAAACAACGAAAAGAGCTGTGTGAACGACTAGCCTAGATACAAGATGAACGCCGAATGTGGTGCAAGAAATACCCAACATTGTGATAGGAGGTCAAGAAACGTGGACCGGGACATTTCTCACGGTGACCAGCGCCGCCCATGCCTTCCTCCCCTCCATCGACGTAAGTGTACGAAGACGCGGCATAGATATTCTGATTGAGCTCATAGAAGTTCGGCGTGGAGGGAGTGACCGTCCGTATCGTAATTAGAAAAGTTTGGACGTTCCAGATTGAGTTCTCGATGTTTGCCCCGTTGGGTTTACCACCGTCGCTCCTTCCTGCCACCGATTGCACCGCGCTGATCACCAGAGGATTTAGCAATGAAGGAGGCAGCTGAGTCAACATCGACCAACATGGTTCTTGTACCGCTCATACCTCCTGATCCGCTGGTGTACACGGACGAGAGGTAGGGTTCGCTGGTGAAGCTGACTTTATTCATGGACGAAGGATCCGAGTTGGAGAGGGTGAAACCGGTGATTCGGATCCCCACTCTGTCGGCATGTTCCCGATCAGCGTGATTCGGGGCGATTGAACCATTACAAGGAGGTTGACCAACCTGCCCTTTGTCTCGTCGTAGCCGAGGTAGCCGAGCGATGTATCCCGTTTCTCGATACCTCGTTTGTTGCTGTTCGGCTTGAAGACTTGAATCATCACATTGACCGCCTGAGGGGACGGTCCGGGAAACAGCTCGAGTTGAGACCATCAGCTTCATTGCGATGTGCGTCGAATCCTGTTGGCGTCCCGACTCGACTCACCATGAGGTTGTGTGGAGTCGTATCGCTTGATAGGAGCTTTCAGGGGTAAACCTCTTTGGATCCGCTCGGCATTGGTTAGGTCTTGGCGGTCGAGGCGTCTTGTCCTGGTAGGGGGCAGAGCAGCGACTCGCCAGGCGGAGAGGAAGAGAGGAGACATGGTACGAAGTAAGCTGTTGACAACTTGTTACGAGATACTAAAGGAGTGTGAGAGCTCTAGTGAGCTCTTGAAACAGGTGAAAGGCAAGGTGTGTTGATGCATCATTTCCATCATCTGAGACGGAGTAAACATCGCAAGGACAGGTATCGAGAGTCGTATGAGCTGGAACGAGGTAAACATACGTCAGGCCGATTAATATGGAATGTTCAATATGTTCAATGCAGCAAGTTGAGCGGTAGTTCCATCAGATCGTCTCGGACGTTCACTAAGAATGGAATCGGAACGACCGAGATCATGGTGTGCCGAAGATTTGATTGAAGGTCGTATATTGTAAACAGATCGTCAGCAAGAATGGCAATGGAGGAATGTGACGAGGTGCATCAAGATCCACAAAAGCTAACTATGGACCCGGAACAACAACAACAAAGCGACGCCCTGAAATGATGCCAGTGCACTGACAGCACGCCTCTTTTGGGAATAAAGACTTCCGCCCGCTTCTCGGGGTCGACGGCTCACGTTGAGGTCCCTCGAGGGGGAACATCGAACCTCCCCTCCAAGTCATCTCATAAGTTTCGGAATGGAGAGTCGCAGGGCTGTCGATCTCCGGCATGTAATAATCTTGCTTATCCGAGGTAATCCCGATTCAACCCGCTGTCCAGCATATGTTTAGGTTTTAATCGTTCGTATCCCCATGCGAACAGCATGATATGAGATTACAGAGCCAAAGGTCATCCGTCGGAACGGAAACGATCGTGCTTCTCCATCAAGAGCGCCAGCGACACTCGATAGTATTATACTATTCATCGTGAAACAATACTTTCGGGAGATCCCCATCACAGCACCTCAATTGACCAACCGGATCACCGACACCCCCATCCTTCCGCGGAAAGCCTCCATCCCCTTCTCCAGCGGCCATATGTTCTTCACGACCGGCTTGAACGTGGAGATACAAGGCTCCTCGAGCGCGTCGCGGCAGTCCACACCGGACGCGTCGACACCCGGCTCTCCCGAGCCCGTGGGGGAAAGGTATTCGAATGCGATGTATTTCGATTCTTTGCGGCGGGATGAGAAGGCGGCCCGAAGATTTCGGATACCGGACGGACGAGAGTGTACTTGACCATTGGCCGACATCGACGCTTCAGGTGGAACGATCGAGACGAGTCTGACGGAAATGTCAGCGTGGCAGGGGTGCAATAGTATAAGAAACGCTCACTTGCCACCATCCTTGAGGATCCGCTTCGCCGCGTCATATGCTCTTTGACGACCTTGTGTGTCGAAGATGTAATCCCATCCACCCTCATCCAGACCCAGCATGACAGCCGCGGGAGATCCCGTCAAGACACCGCTCGCGCCATGAGCCATGCAAGCCGTCTGCGCTTCGTGATGATCGTCACCTCCTCCAATGACTGCCGTAATGTTGACTCCGGCTCTTGACATTGCTTGGCAGACCAGCGCAGCAACCCCAGTATGCGCATCCATTATCACAGCCCGCGAATGGCGGACTAGATGTGTCCGGATGGCTCGGGCAGCGGCGATACCTTGAAGTGGAAGCAGAGCCATTTGCTCGAGAGTCAGAGTCGTAGGATACGGAGCTCTTGCCAAGCGACGACGGTCGCAGAGTATGTATTCAGCGAGAATTCCGCTCTATGCACGTCACCAGCTCCGTCGGTTCGGAGGTCACTGGGGAGAAAGGCAAAGTCACTCACCTTTCGGACATCAACCAGTCCTAGGACGATGTCTCCTCTGACAATCTCCTTCTCCTCGACTCCTACACTCAAACAGCGCCCCACAAAGCTCCGGCCTGGTACCCACTTGCCAACATCTCCTTTCCCCTTCGATCCCAGTGCATTAAGATCGACGTCGTCTATGGCCACAGCGTAGATCTGAATGAGCACTTGCGAGTTGCTAAGTTTCGTTGGCGGCTTGAGATGGGACGAAAAATCGACAGGTGGGTGCAGTTGGTGACGAAGGTGCATTGGGGTTGCAGATAGGCGATGAGCGGACGTCGAAAGGGTGATAGCTGCCATTGTCGAATGGGGCAGACCGAGGACGCGGGTGTTGATCTCGGAAGCCGACTTTGCCGGGTTCAGGGCTTTGTACGCACCCGAGGGCAGGATCATGTTGCTGACGCGGTATAAGCATTGCAAATCGCTAAGGAAGAGACACTCACGTATATCCCCCAGTGCTCTCTGAAACCCGACCGTTTGACTCCATGAGTTGCCCTTCGCCATAGCTGCTGCCTTCCCATTTCGCAGACAACCCGCCATTGCGACGTCCCTGAGCGGACTTGGCTCGTCGTGGAGTAAGCTCTGGCATCTCGTCGTCCTCGTCATGATCGCCTTCGCTATTCAAAGATCTGGCAAATCCGCCAAACATACTGTGCGATCTCTTTGGCATCGCATCTGGTCGACCAGACTGCCGGCTGCGTCCTGTTTCGGATTGTGTCGGTCTGTACGTCCTCGCCGAATCCTCGAGCGACATCTCAGGAAGGAGAGTGAGGGTATCAGGATTCAGAAAGCTAGGCGTGTCGAAGCCGATACGGGATGAGGGCCGGCTAGCCATGTCGTCCGGCATGATGGGTGACATCGGTCGGGAGTGCATCGAACCTGGCGACATCGGGCGCGAGGGGGATCGAGGAGGCCGAGGTATGACTGACGGCGGTCGACTCGGAAGCAGTACATCCGTTCGAGGCCAATGGTTGTCTGCGAGACTCGGCGTAGTGCTCCTCCGAGCCTCCGCGCACGGGTCGATAGGCGAAGGATTAGACAAGGTCCCGACGTACTCCTGCGATTGGCGCAGTTCAGCGGACGGAGTGCTGTCTTGACTCTGATCTTGGCTCGCACTCGGACTCCGGCTTCGGTCACTCCCGTAGTCCTTCTTCGCATATGACCTGCTCGGCTTCGGTAACAGCTCGTCTTCGTCGGATGACTGCGAGTACTCGCTTGGAGACGACCCCGTTGGCTCACGATGTCCGTTGTGGGTGACAGGAGGGGCCAGACCACCTTGGTACCCGCTGTTGAGCAATCTATCGAACGTCATTGGCTGAGATGCCGGGGGTAGAGGCGTAAAGCGCGACTCGCGGGGAGGCGCTTGGAAATGCGCCCATCCTTCATTGCCCGTCGTTGGCATGTACATCACGGGTGAAGAAGCTCCAGATCTCGACGCTGCTGCCGCTGCCCAACCGCCTTTCCCGTACCCGCTCGTACTACTCCGTATGCTGCCCTCTCGGACTGGGCGCGGATCGAACAAAGCTTCGGACTCTGCCATCGAGTCACGACGACGGACAACAAAATCGTCAAAAGGTCGATTCCGGACGGTCGACTGCCGTGATACTGATCGGTGGCCGTCCGCAGATGCCGAGATGCTGGACTTTACCACGGAACGAGGTCGCGAACGATCTCGACTGGTCGCAGCTCGTGAATGCGGCCGAGATGGGGGCCGAGAGTAGCTGCTCTGTCGAGTGTGGCGACCTCTACTAACGGCCGATTCCCCGACGCGCTCAGACTCTTCATCGGCATCCGAGCCGACCTCTCCGGAAGCACTCTCTGCATCAGAATGGTTCACTATCGGAGACGCATCCTGCTGGGGCACTGACGGGGGCGGACTTGTCATCGCCTTGTGCCGGGTCGTTTGTGTGGGTGTCTGTACTGTTGTCGAAGGATATGGTACGCCCATTGCCGGTAACATTCGGGATTGTGGCGGGCGGTCAGGATGCAGGGAAGACAAAGAGGCGGACGCCGTCGATTCAGAGTGGAAGGGCGAGGTCTCGGGGTCTGGTAAGGGTGCTGGAGTTGGAGGTAGGAAGTTGAAGGAGGGAGGTGATGTAGCCAGCGATGAGGGTGGAGCCGTCGTACGAGATCTGACCTTTATTGGTCCCCAGGAGAGCGGCGAGCCAAGAGAGGGGAATGACCGAGAAGTGGGGACCTGGCTGGATCGAGTGTCGGATGGGGCGGACGCGGGTGAAGAATATTGAACTGAGGAACTGCTCGGTAGGGCTATGGAAGCAGGCGTGGGCGGCTGAACGTGGAAAGAGAGGATGGGCATAGCTGGCGCCAATGGCCGTACAGTAACAAGGTCCCTCTCCACGGTGTCTGTGTCTTTTATTGTTGTGTCCGAAAAGTCGAGCGATGTCCGGGGAGTGTGGAACCCAGCGCCCTCATCATCTGTGGCATCCTCTGTAGGCAGAATGACGACGGGCGCTCTCGCTGGACGCTCGATCTCGGCTGGTTCCGGAAGGACTGGCGTGGACGGTGTAAATGAAATCACTCTGTCTCGCGACGCTGCAGAGGAATGTGCGCTGGACATGTCCGAGCTGGGCGGAGTAAGCGGTGCGACGAATGGCGCTGCGAAGGGTTTTTGGACCGCCGTCACCGCTGTTCGAGATTTCGAGAGCACCTCTGGACCAGGCGGTCGGGCTGTAGGAGCTGTGGGCGGGTCGGCGGATGAGATGGTACATGACGAGGATTCACTGCGAGCGGGGCGTGGTTGTGTTTGGAATGTTGGGATTTTGGCATTGACAGGCGAAGGCGAACTCATGGTGACCGGGGAGCTTGTTTCGGTATCGAGAAGCCTTGACTTCACCTTTCGACGAGGAGTGAATGAGGTGTTGGGAGGAGCAGGTGAAGTAGGCCGGACCGAAGCCACGGATGAAGCTACATCACTTCGAGCTTGGGCTTTCTTCTTCCTCCTGGGACCGGTGGATGCTGAGGAGTCTCGCTCGTCCACTATCCTGACAACAGCTCCGTCTCTCAATCCAATACTACTGGCCACCTTCTTCACGGGTTTCGGGAATCTCGTACCCATTGTAGTCTGTAGATCATTGCCGACAGATACGGTCGGTTTCGGTTTCCGAGGTTGGCTAGCCTCAGCGTCCCCTGCAGATTGTCGGTCACCGATTGCTGACACCGTCCCTTTCGCTCTCCGCGGCCAACTGGGTCCGGCTTCTTCCGACCCATCCCGCGACAATCCCCCACGAACATCGTCATGCTCTCGCGACTGGTAGCGGGATGGCGACCGATAGTCCTCCTGCTCCTCTCCCTCCTCTGAAGCTGGTCCGACAGGATGATCCGCCCATGGCGAAGGAGCGTCAGGGTCGGCGTATGACCTAGTCGGTTTGCGCAGGACGGATTGGAAGAAGGTCGGTTTGGGCATGGTGAAAGTGGATGCCAGAAGGCTGCTTACAAGTGCGAAGGCGGTGTGAGACCTCGATTGGCGTCGTTCAGACTATTCAAATCGATGTAGGATGTTTCAGATGCTAGGGAAAGATGGAGTATAATGTCCAGACAACATCTCGGAGTAAGCTTGGTATGCGGATGAAAATGATGAACAGAGGAACGACAACATAGGGACGGGGATCACGCATTTGGAACCGGGGATTACGACTCTCGACAAAGGTACGGCTAATTACGGCCTTTGTAAGTCTAGTCTGAATCTGTTAAGAGTATCCTTCAGACTCCTTTCCCACCACATGATCACCACCCCATACCACTTCTCCATCGTCGCTTGCCCATACACTTCCTCCGACCATGCGCGTGAGAGAGAGATCCTGTACCGAGGGTCGATCCCGGCTGCCCGAAATCTCCCCTTCGTCCGGAGATTGGGGCTGCGAACGATAGTCTACCTCCGCAAGAAGGAGCTCAAGGCGGATGATGCTTTGCTACGGTGGGCCAAGAAGTGTGGGGTGGAGATGAGGTGGTTCAAGGTCGAGGCTATGGGGGAGGAGAGTTTGGGTATGGGTAAGACCGAGGTGGGCGAGGTGCTCAAGGTGAGTTCAAAAGCCACCAGTATCCTTATGTACTTAATTGAGCCTTCACACCAGATCATACTGAACCCCTCAGCATACCCGCTATACATCGCAGATATCGACGGTATATCGCACACGACCCTCATCATCGCCTGCCTCCGAAAGCTCCAAGGGTGGCATCACGACAGCATCGTCAACGAGATCTGCAGATTCGAGCCGGGCCACGAAGATCTCCCGCTCATACCATTCCTTACGTCCTACCTCGCCGCATCCGAATCGACTCTTCAGCTCCCACCTCCACCTTACCCTTCTTGGTTATGGCCTACTTCCTCAAGTCCGCCCATCTCATCTCCGATCTCGCGGACGGCGACACGCGAGCGAACCCACACCATGCCACTGCTTGCAATCAACCCGTTACTGCCATTCCCGCACCCCTTGACGGCTCGAAAACATCCGACTATGCGCCTCGCCTTCCCGCCAGCTCCACAAGCTATCCAATCTCCACCTCTCAGCTCTTCCATCAATGCCAATGCCCTGTCCCGTGTATCCTCGCGCCGCGACAAGGCACTTGGCGAGGAGAATCAGCCTCTTGTTCCGCGCATCTCTGCTGGATCATCAGGCATGAGTGACGTGGACGCTGAGTCTTCCGAACCGGGGAAGATGTCAAGGATGGTCAGCTTCAGCCGAGGCCCGCTTTCAGCCGGGTCAACCAGTCCCGAGAAAGTCAGCAGGCAGCTCACTCACTCATCCCGTCCAGTATCCGAGGAGGACGAGGAAGAGGAAGAAGCGGCGATCTTGGTGGAGGAGCCGGAGGAAGATCCGCTCGAAGTCGAGGATGAAGAAGATTATGATGAGGAGGAAGAGAAGGAGGAGGAAGAAGTGCAGTCGACTTCGCAGTATATCAGCGCATTAGATCTAGCTGGGTTCGGGTGAGGATGGGAGAGTGCAGGGAGAACGTTCTGCATCTGCTGCCATCTTCTAGCTGCATGATCAAGTTTCCTGCCGGCTCGATGATCACTTTGTCGCCGCTGCCAGCTCGTACATGTAAGTCCCGAGCAGCTTCGTTCCCTGAAGCAGACATCAGCGGAATCTTGCGCCATCTCGTTCTTACGTACTCGAATGTAGTTGTCCCTGTCAAGCTTCTCGTTCGTGGAGTGAGGTCCTGAGCGATAAGATTCAGTGAGGATTGGGAATCACTTCATATGAACGGCTGACCGTCGTCGCCCCGTCCAACGGGCAAAAGGAGAACGTTGATATTGAGGATATTGGCAAAGTCCAAAGTGACGGGAATCGAGCCTGTTCCGAAAGTCAGATGGCATCACAGCGTTCCTAAGCGGATGTAATCACCTCCTTCTCGTATGTAGTCGGGACTTTGACCGTAGACAGCTTCCGTCGCCTTGTGGGCTGCGCGATAAGAGTAGTGCTGAGATTGGTCATGTCAGAGCATACCAGCTATGCAGAACGGCTGACTCACATTTATATCGGCCTGAATATTTCATGATCAAAGCTGACTCTCACCCAGGGTAGATCTTTCAACGTACCAGCCAAGGTTCGCCCGTATTCTGCAAGTAGACCTCACACTTGTTCTTCGATCCAATCTTCTTAAACTCATCCTGTACGAACTTGACGACGAGATCTGTGACACTCTTGACGGTAAGGTTCGGGACCAAGCGAATGGAGAATTTGCCTAAGAGCTCGTCTCAGCGGTGTGTCAAGATCTCTTGCTCACCCTTGACGGAGCAGGGTATCACTGTCTTCGACCCAGGCGCGGCTGAAGAGATAAAGATCAGTCGAGGTGGAACAAGGAAGAGGACCAGACGTACAGAAGGCGCCTTCGATACCGTGAAGGGACAAGCTGGGGTCACCTGTCCGTCGGGGTCAGCCTTTCACCAAACCATTTTGCTCGACTGCTCACGCATTCGGCCCATGAGCTACTCAGTGAGGTGAGCCAGAAGTCATAAAATAGAAATCAAGGCACTTACGGTCGTCACGGGGTCGTCGGTGAAAGTCTGATCAGCGCCCAGCGCAGTTTCGAAATCCTGTACAGACACTTTTCAGGACAGTCTGCTTTCAGATGTACCTCTTGACCAACCTTGATCTGGAAATGAATCGCTTCGAACTTCTTCCTTTCATCATCGGTGACCGGGGCAATCAACTCCTTGACGCCCGGCACAGTGATCTGGCCGTTCGGCTGCACAAGCTTCGACACTACGAAGCGGACAAGTTGTTAGGGGAATTCGCCCCGCTCTGATATCAGACTCACTCATGAGGATAAGATCCGTCATCGGTTCATGAACGGATCCGCCGAACACCCCAGAGTGCAGATCCTGGCCTGGTCCCCAGACCTTGATCTCGTAATAGCTGATTCCTCTGAGACCGTAAGTCAAACAAGGGGTCTTGGTGTCGAGCCAGTAACTGTCTAGAACAGCGTCAGCATAGCTTCCCGTACGCTACTTGTATGCGTACCGGAAATGCACATGCAGTCGACGCCTGAGAAAAATTTGTCCTTCTCAGACTCGATGAATTTATCGAGGTTGGTCGAACCGTTCTCCTCCATACCCTCAAAGCACATCTTCAGGTTGATCTGGAGACGCAGATTTAGCTTCCATCACTGGCACGACCAATTGAGCCTTTTCAACACTTACCGGTAGCTCGATGTCGAGATTCTTGTGTGCCTCCAGCACGTTAAGCCAACCCAACACGGGACCCTTATCATCCGTCGAGCCTCGCCCATACAGTTTGCCGGAACCCTTCGGATCCGGAGTAAGCTCGAACGGTGGGTACAGCCAGCCATCCTCCTTTAATGCCGGCTGAACATCGTAGTGCCCGTAGACCAGTAGTGTTTTCTGCGGGGAGGTCAATGTTCACAAACGAGAATAGGAGGTGATGCTTGCCTTCTTAGGGTCTTTGCCGGTTTCTGCGATGACGACCGGAGGGAGTTCAGTGTCCTTGCCCTCGAGTATGTGAGACCCGATAGCACGCTGCTCGGCCTTGATACCAAGAGTTGCGAGCTTCTCTACTAGGAAATCGGACATGGCGATGACATCTTTCACATGTCTAGCGACAGCGGGATAAGCGACCCTTGTGTCGTGGAACTCATCCACTTACCGCTGGTCACCAGAGATACTGAGAGGAAACGACGAACATCAGCAGGAGCTGAAAAGATGCTGCAGGGGTCTGAGGATTGTAGAGCTTCAGGGGGTATGTGTGAAACAAAGGGGACGAACGAAGGAATGGAGACAGCCTTAGCGAGGGTCTTGATATAATCCTCCTGATGCTCGTCCACATATTTGAGGAACTTTGGGTCGGCCATGATGCTGGTGTCAAGGGTTGTCTAGCTTGGAGGAGGCGGATATGGGCAGCTTTAGTATCAGTAGCTTCGCGAGCAATGCGAGATGACCACGTGGTAGTTCTGGGCTATACTGGGCCGGACCACTCCAAGATACCGTTCTCAGCCGATTCTGACTCCAAGCCTTCTTCGCAACTCCCGTATTTATGTCTCTCGATCTGTAACATACTTTCCTCCTTCTACGGTATACTTCTTATATATCTCCCCTGATTCTCGATTCTCTTCGCGTAAGATGTCATGCTAACTCTCGAAATGCGCCCTCGCTCCGCACCGCTGAGCCTGGAAGCTTCTTCTGACAGACCGCTTCGTGGCAGTCGGCCTGAGTTCGTCGGCAATTCCCGTCCCTCGTCTCCTTCTTCTGACCAAGGCGCAAGACCTTATAAGAAAAGCAAGAAAAGCAAGAGCGCTTCGAAGCCCGTAAGTTTTGTGGCCCCCTAGCTCGAGAACGCTGCTATCCCGGATGTACTGATCGTCTCAAGCCGACCCAAGCAAGCCGTTACTGATGATTACGAAGGTCAAGGCCCCACAATTCATCATCGTTGGCCCTCTGACGCCTCAATCTCTCCTGACCACTCACGCAGTATCGTAGAATGTGAGGCGGGCGGCAAGACTCGCGTTCCAAGCCTCTCGGATCTTGGGCATATCAGAGTCCTTGTGACCCCATTTCGAGCCGCCCCATGACCAAGTGCCTAAGCTTCCATCAGTGACTCGATCACAGGCAGCGTGAAATAAGATATGAGGGATGACGTCAAGGGACGTACCGATGGCCATGGGTGGGACTTGGACGCCGGCGATCATGGCGCGATTGGAGGCAGACCGGGTCTTGATCGTCGTGGTCGTCGCGGTCTTGGTGGTCGGCATGACGCGTATAAGTTTGTGAGTAAAGATCGTCGTGATATCGAAGACTGTGAAGTGAGTGGCGATTTGGCAATCGGATACATGTCTCACGATAATTTCATACGTTATAGCCAATGAATATATCAAAAGGGGATCACGCTGTCCGCAAGACGGATTGGAGACGCCAAAAAAACGGCGTATGGCCCGGAGTGGGGCCAATGCCCATATGCGTACTATGCGCGGACAAATGATCAGCTCTCCGCTCGGGATCTTCGCTTTGAGCGGTCATGCAGTACATCTCTCCATGCTGATGCTAACATACACAATGTCATACGTGGCGGGGATCATTCCGTGATCCTCGCCTGATCCTTCACCACCTCCTCCGCTTGCCTCATCAATTTCTGCTGTGAGATCCTCGCGAACTCAGCCGATTCCTCTCTTGTGAATCTACATGACCTATCAGCTAAAGGCCATTGCTTTGTCTCCTGCTTGACTTACCCATACCTGGTCCCCCTGATCTCCGCACTCGCTTCAGCCAGAGCAAATGGGTTGTAGTCCCGCTTGTGATCGAGATCGGCCAAAGAGTGGTTGACGAATCGGTGGGTCGCTTCGTCGGCCCGGACTGCTCGGATCACGTCGAGCAGTTTCGAGGAGGCGGGGAGACGCCAGTAGTCCTGTTTCAGTCTCGTTAGCCCTCGATCGGCTCAAGAGATGTAGGAGAACGAACGATGGCAATACGAGGAGCGGGGACGTTCTGCCATTCGGGGACGAGACCTCGCTCGATATCCTCAATGCAATGTGTGCTGCGATCCGGTCAGCATGTGATGTGAGACTTGATGGGTTGGACGTACTAGGTGCGAACCGCCTCTTCCTCCAGTGCTCCGACAAAGCGGTGTGCCAGCTTCGGCGAGAGGAGGTACATGAGGAAGAAGGCGTTGTAGAAGGCCCCCTGTGCGCCGAGGACGAGAGCGCGGGTGAAAAGCGTGGGTTGGGCGATGGTCATGAAAGTGCTGCTTGTCATCAGCGGACCTCTTCTTGCTGATGAGGTAGATCACGTACAGGAGATGCATCCGCTCATTCTCAGCCTCTTCGAGCAGAGTGTGAATCCATCCGCCGTCCCGTCTCTACTTGCATCAGCTCAATCCCTCCTGTTGTAACATTCAGACTCACCAGTAGTCGAAGACTCCTGAGATGTCGTAAAGTCCCTCCCACCATGCCTGGCACACCAGCGATACTCTCAAGCAAGATGATCCTCAACAGCCAGTTCTTGTCGGACAGCAGCTGTCCCCTCTCGCGTAGTTCTTTTACGGGTAAGGGGTTCATGGCGAGTACGGCATCGGGGATGGGGATCGCTTTGTAGCCGGTCGCGAAGTCGAAGACCCGACTGCTTCGATCAGCTTTATCGAACGGCTCGATGGAAGAAGCGGCGTACCGGAGAAGCTTGACGGTCCCGTGGGCGATCTTGTCACCTATCGTCTTCTCTGGTCGATGGATGATTTTGACCGTATTCAGTTCCTGCTGCGATCAGCCAGCGGTTTCGAGGTGGCAAGGGTTCAGCATACAGTCTCGGTGTAAATTGGGTTGAACAGTGTCCAAGCGCCTGTCCGGGACATATCGGTGAGCGGGTTGGCCGTCGTCCCCGTCATTTGATCTGGACCAGGTCGATCAGAAGGCCCTCTTGTTTGCTAATTGCATTGGCACTCACCTTGGTAGTGTGCCCCTTCCGCCCCCTTCACTTCATCCCCCACGACCTGCACCGACGCCGCACTCCGCTCCTCGCTTTCCCGGACATTCGTCTTCAAGGCCGTACTGGCACGATGGGGCTGTCCAGCCTGTACGAAGGCGCGGTTGGCAACGCTGAATGATCGGAGGGGAGCATGGCGGACGAGGCAGCCGCAAGATCGAACAAGTATGTTCGGTTTGACGAGCAAAGACATGGTTGTTCAAAGGATCTGATATGGGTTGGATGTGACTGTGTGTGATGATGAAAGATCATGATGAGTGGTATGGTGGTATTCTATATAGCTTGAGAGTGGCGGATCGGAGCGTGAACGGGAAGATACGGTGCGACTTGAAGTCTGCCGGAACGGCCCGGAATGAACTGCCGGCTGATTTTTTACGAGAAGGTTCCTGAAATTTCCCACCGGTCTCTCTTCTGTTTAGATTGACCAGATTGTACAAATTGAGCATAGGGATCCTTGCTAGCTCAGCCGCAGTCTCCTTAATAATCGGGTGCGCTAGTCTCCCGACACTTCTCTCAGATCTACTTTGACAAGCTCACGAGATTGACGAAGATCTGATCTGTTCTTGGAGCTGTGTCAAGCTATTGCTACCTAGGGGGGTCCCTCAATGACATCTGGGAACCAGTGACCTCTGAGGGACTTTCTGTGATCCAGCTCAGCATCGATCGAAAGAGACCCGAAGAGGGTACTCGCGCGAACCCTGCAGCGGCAGGCGAATTGTACTCGATCTATTCCGAGATGAGCATTTTGAGATCCAGACCGACGATGGAGAACTCTTTGCAAATGGGCTCGGAACATAGCCATTCAGTTCCCAGTCCAGAAAGTCTGATGATGCTCTGCGGAGAATTCCGCGAAGCTAACGAAAGAGACATCATTTGCTGTCGATCAAGATCGACGTTGAACTCCAGATCCATAACTCGTGTTCCTTTGCATTCCTTTCTCCTCGATAGTCGGACTGCCGCGCCAATCAAGCTGTGCTTTGACTTCGCGATGATCATCACGACTAAAGGCAATAATGATAGACTTAGGCAGCTTCACCGGGAAACTTTCTGGGCAAGGTGCGATTTGCAAGAGGCTAGCGAGAGTCATGAAGATTTACAAGAAAGGGTTCGTCGATAGTCTCTTGGGCAACCGCCCGCCATTAGGCATTTCCCCTATGCCGGTCGACGGGTCCTGGGCATGTGAAAGATCCTGTTGCATTGCTGGTTCCTCGACGCTGATATCTCGGTTCATCAGTATGGCCCAAGGTGAGTACCGATCGTATCTCAACCGCACGGTTGGCTTACAGACACGTCTAGGCACATGACGTTCCTCACACTCGCCATGACTTTTCAACTTCGCATGCACGGGTACATATGGATCCGCCTACCTTCCCCTGGGGTTACATTAACTGACAACAACTTCGTATCAGACCGGATTTGCCGCCGGAAATGAGGGGGGGAAGGGGAGTGGAGGGAGACGGGGGGGGAGGGGACTCGATCACCGTTTCGCTTCGCCACGAGTAGTTCTCCGTATGGTTGTTTGACGATTGTAAGCGGAGGATAACGAAAGCGGGCCGAGACGTCATTCGTGTTACGATACAAGAAGACGATGACCTTTCAAGCATGGTCCCGACGACTGATTGTGGATCGTGAGCCTGCTCGTGACGATTCCGTTGCGAAAAGGGTCAACATCTGGGTTTGCAGCGAAGGGCAATTGGTCTACACTGTGATCAATCTCAACTCACAATCAGGATTCTCACCTGCCACACCGCAATACACGGGACTTTACGTAATGACAACGCTGGAACGCCGCCGTTGCACCGGAGCCCGGGATCTTTCCCTTACGGGTAGTTGGGTCGAAAGAAATCGCTTTCATCACTTTCCTCCGTTTCTCACTTATCCACGACCTTTCGACGGGTCCGGTTGAAATCCTTCTCAAAGCTATGGCTCTCGGTGGACGAAGAATCCTTTCGGAATACCGCCTTACCGTTTGACCGCTTTTGGACCATTCCGCATCGTCCCTGTATTTCGCACTCGGGGTCATTCATATATCGTTGTCTGCTTCGACTTTTGGCTGAAGGCTTCGCGGGATCGTGAGTTCCATGTTCGCAGCCGACTCTGCCGTGTTTACCCGCACACAATCTGCGAGATTATCCGACCGAGAAAATCTGTACTGACCAACTTCAGAAGTTCCACTAGACAACAGCTTCCTACCGCACCCCTACAGCCTTTCCCGTCATGACGCCCTCATCTCCACCTTCTTTCGACACCTTATTCGACAACCAGCAGAACGGCCGGGAATCCCCCGGCAATTCTACCACCGATTACAACCAGTACGGGTATCCTCGACCTCCCTTCAACACCACACACCCCCATCAGCTCGGCGGAGACTTCCCCCTGACGGATGAGCCGCCACCGTTGAGTCGTCACGGAAGTCATGATGGTCATTTGAGGGGACGGACGGAATCGCTTGCGGATCGGGTCAAGGGAGTGAGCATGAACGATGGGAGGGGCGGGCCGTTCAAGCAGGACTCGTTGCAGTTCGACTTCGAGTCATCCAGTACCTTGATCGCCACTGCGCCCAGAGGCTCCAATCGACCATCACCAGGACAAAATGACAACGGGCATAGCGACAACATCGGCGAAACCGTGTTTGCTCCATCACCTCAACATGCCTCCTTCTCTGCCGATGGCCAGTATCAATTTCGCAATCAGCAATGGGATATGGCTGGCAATGACGGATATGGCCAGTATGCGGGGTTACGTCAAGACATGGCAAATCCCGCTAACCCCTTCCCATCAAACGAAGCGCCCTTTTCAGGTATGGGGTTGCAGGAGCCCCACCCATCGAATTCCGGAGACAACTCGTTCCTCTACAATCAGCACTCTCAGTTTCCGGCTGCGGTCGTCACGCCCAATCAGCCGATCGATGGAGCGTGGAGTCACGACTTCTTAGGGCAAGGAAACGGTGCGGCTTCTCTCGGTGGAGGTCAAGAGAGGCGCATGTCAGGTGCAAGTTGGTCCAGCGGTAACGGGATGGACCACGTGCTGTCTGTGGATGATCAGGAGCAGCTTCATGAGCTGGAACGGATGTGAGTGTAGACATATCTCCTGCCATCAAAGGATCCTCTGTATGAGACGAAATTGCGTCAGATTCTGATACTCGAACCTGCTTAGAATATCCAACGCGTCCTCGCCGGGCTCGCAATACCTATCTCGCGAACCCACGCCTATTGATCAGGGCGATTTCACCGAGTTCGGGTCAACAGAAGAGAAGCCAGAAGTTACACCCGATACCAACAGTGCTTTTAAAAGAAGTGATTCCATGTCCCGATCCGCCAGCCCGCTACCGCAAGTGTATGATCAACCAGTCTCGCCACCGGCTTTGGGCGGCTTCCACCACGCGACTGGTTCACCCCTTCGCAAACCTCAGTCTCCACCTGCCCTCATTATCCTCAATCAACCCAGTCCCTCACCTTCTCTTCCCCCAATCCTGACTACCACTGCTGCGTCAGGGAGCAACAATGCTAGAGGAGGCGTTCAGCAGCCTGTCCGGAATAGTAGTTCGGGCGGTGGTGGGGCGGGTGGACTCCTTCCTCCCGCAAATCCTGCGCTTGAACACTTCACCGGGATGGCCGGTATCAGCCCGATCGGACCCAGCACAGACGGTCCGATGATCTATATCCAGCCCAGCACGCCAATCAGCGGACTGAAGGACGGGCGTGGTGTATTCGAAGCGGCTATCAGGCGTGCTGGAGCAAACGGACCTCAGGATCGGCAGGGTCGAAATCAAAAGGGTCGCCCGCAGGGACAACAAAGTGGGCAGCAGCGAGATGACTTCAACGTGCCGCCACCAGCTTCCCATCCTTTGCTACGGAATGCATCAGGCGATCAATACACTCTTCAATCCAATCAGGCCAGCGGAGTCGATCAGCAGAATAACGACTTCAACGCTGCGATGCAGTTTCCCAACGCACAAGAATGGGGTGACCTGCGACCCAGCGGGCAGATGCGGCCTCGCGCCAAATCTGACTCTTTCATGGGGGCGTCCGCTAGCGATCTTTTCGATCGCCAGATGCTAGCAATGGCGGGTAACCCGCAGCAACGTGATTGGGCACAGGCCATGCAGCCTGGCATCGGTGGGCCCGACCTGCGCAGCACCATCGACAATTGGCGGGCGGCGCTGATCGGCGGGCAGGACGAGCAGCAGGTCCCTAATCCCACACTCGATCCCCGAACACTACCTGGCAACCAGGACGAGTCCGCCGTACAGGACTTCCTCCAACAGCTGCAGGTGTCTCAACAGTACTCTCGGCTCCAGGCACAACGAAGTCGCTTACCGTCGCTGAATACGAATACCGCGACGACTCAGTCAGGCGTTTTCCAGTACAAGCCTGGCGAGTTCTCCCCGACATCTCTTGCGTTTTATCAACAACTCGGGATCAACCCAACGAATGCCTCTCAGCTGGCAGGCACGTCTTCTGCCCCGTACTCGCAGTCGAACTTCCAGAACGTCCCGCAGAACGCCTGGCCCCAGACGGCAATCCCTGCAGCGCAGAGTTTCCTCGCTCCCGATCAACCAGGGCTGGGCCCTCGACGACGCTCATTTGCGGAAGGTACCAATCATCCGGCGTCAGGGGCAGGCACACCAGGGTATGGTATGGGCTTCACGACACCGCTCTCCCTCAATCCCGCCAGGTTACGAGCAGGGTCTCCGGGTGTTGGTCACAGGAGAGCGGTGCAGAGCGAGGATTTAGGAAGGGGTGGTGCTGGATGGGGTATGGCTGGTGCAGGATCCACGTGCGTTGCCTTCATGGTTTACAAGAGGTTCAAAGCTGAAGACCCACTCAGTACTGACTTCCTCAACTCAATCACAGCGAATGACGGTACCCTACTCCCACCTTCTCGCGGTCGATCCAACTCTCACTCTCGTCAATCATCGGGATCATCCGTGCGATCCGTCTCTCCGGCCCTGTCGATCTCCTCGCAAGGCTCGTCCTACTCGCATCACTCGCCACGGATGGACATGGACGACCCGGGTATCCCGCAGCGTTACCAGGAGAATAAGCGGAAAAAGGTGGCGAAGATGAAAGTGACGTCAATGGCGACGGAAGTGGCGAGCTCTAGCCGGAGAACGAACGATGGGGTGTTCGTCTGTCCTAGTGAGTGTCTACGTCGGAAACGATCTTTGTCCAGAACTTGACGTCTCCTCAGTACCAGGATGTGGGAGTACCTTTACGCGACATTTCAATCTGAAAGGACACCTGCGATCCCACAATGACGAGCGACCGTATAAGTGCCTGTACGATGGATGTCCGAAAGGTGAGTTGCATTCCTAGACAATGCGTGTATGAGGCGCTGAGATCCGTCAGCCGCCGTCGGTTTCGCACGACAGCATGACTGCAAGCGGCATATGCTTCTCCATGAGGGACTGCGACCCTTCGAATGTGAAGGATGCGGCAAGAAGTTCGCTCGCTTAGACGCCCTTACCCGTCATCGTGCGCCCTTCTCACCATATTGTCCGCTTCCACTCACATTCGAGATTGTTCCAGACAAATCCGAGCAAGGGCAAGAATGCGCCATCACTCATCCCTTACCCGTCAATCCCGACGGCAGCCCCATGTCTGAGTTGCAATACAAGATATACCGACAACAACAAGGTGGTCGAGGAGGTATGGGCGGTTTCAAGCGCGAGCCGAACTTTTTGGGGTACCCGAGCGGTGATGACCGGTCTGAGCAGGAGGACATGGATTTGGGGAATGGGAGTGGGATGGAGGAATACGATCGGTTCTGAGGGCGGGTGATGGGCGGTGGGGTGCAGGGTGTAGATCTATCGTAGCTTTGTAGATGGAGATATCGAAGCGGGATTCCGCCGGCTTTCGCATTGTAGCCTCCTGATAGCAAATACGCAGTTCAACTCGTCATATTGTATGGCACGCACATATGGCCATCGCTTTCACATCTGTTCACCTGGCTTGACCGGATGCTCAGTCCGAGATACGCCCCTACAATCGATACGATATTTCTGAGCGGATGTTGATACCGCTGCGAGAGTAGTGTAAAGTTGAGTGGGAGTTCAATCAATGGGCCATTTCTCGAAGGCGTCCCTCCCGCGCTAGAGCTTATCGTCGCCGAAGCGCACCAAACTTCGAGGCGTCCGATGGTACCTGTGCGTGTTCTCACTCCTCTTGGCATCACAGACACAAACATGGGAAGGTCGCCGTACTGGCTGGCTATAAACCAGACTCGTCCGCCAAACCAGTCCCATCCATGAACCACGCCTAACGATCTGTCTCTAACCCCGTTAACGAAATCCGACGAAATGTTTTCCCAATCCTTCGTCCTCATCACCCTCCTGACCCTCACCCAAATCCTAGCAACCGAGACCCTCACTCGGACCCGAATCGATCGCCAATCTCAGCTGAGCAACGCGGAGAGACTGAAGCGGGAGATTGCCGCCGAAGAGGAGGTTCGTTGCTAGCATGCCCCGACGTGAGTCTGCTCCCAAAATGCGTAAGATTGTGTCTGATAAGGGGAATAGCAGCGCTGCAGCCGAGAGCATCTGAGTTAATTCACCGTCCGTCCTCCGAGCTCAACATTCCGGATTCCCTACTCCTTCTTCATCGACAGGAGGATCATCACACTCTGTGGCCTACCACACTCTTTCCGAATACTCTACACTTCATTCCCACATTCACCGCATGGACAATCTTCTCTCTTTTTTTTGGACTTTTTGGGCTAGGGGTATCGCAATTGCAATCTAGGAATTGCGCTGTTATGGACAATCGGCATGAAGTCGTCACATGGACGCTCAGAGAGTAAGAATAATCAGTCGCTGTATCCCATCTGCCGGCGGACCCTTACCATCGGCCCGCTGCGAATTCTCCTTACTTTTCCCACTGTCCGCTTGGTATGTTGACAGCGCTCAACCTCCTCGGAGAGGCGGCGGGATCGGTGGACGGGAGTTTTCTGCATCTTCGTCGTCTCTGAGTGATGCGCCATCGCCGCCTTCCCCCCTCTCATCCTCCACTCCGACCCCCCCAAAAAATGAGCGATGTACTCCTCACTCCGGCCGAAACAGTCAAGCGTAGACGAGCAGGTAGTGCCGCGAAGAAGGCAACAGCAACACAATCGACAGCCAAGCAGAGCTCACCATCGCGAGTGACGCCGACTACCAAACCCCGTCGACGGAAAGCCATCGCTGCGCTCCCCCCTAGACCCGATAGCCTCCCTCGTATCCGGGCTAAACAGAAGAAGGTCCCATTCGTCGAGATCGAGGTCCCGGAGCCGAGAGCTGAGCCGGTTGATACCGTCATCGCGTCTTCGGAGAAGGGCGTGGTGGAGCCTGTCGGGAAGATTTGTCTCATCCAAGGTATATGACCGAGATATCCTCTGTATTCTCCGCGAATGCATCGCCGATTGTAGTGACAGTCGTCCCTCAGTCTCAATAAAGGTGTGCAGGAGCTGACCTCAGTCATCTCTCGCAGAGAGGGTCCGACATGATCCCTGGCGGATGCTAGTTGCCATAAGCCTACTCAACGTCACCTCCGGCCGAGCCGCTCGACCCGTCTACAAAGAATTGACACACCGATGGCCGAATCCTCAGGCTCTCGCAAACGGTCCGTCTACCTCATCGGTGTAAATCTAACATGTTACCGCAGAACTGATGTGCCCAGCGGAAATGTCGGAGCTGGTCACTCTCCTCCACCCGCTCGGACTGTTCAATCAGCGCGCCTCAAGCCTCATCCGCTTCAGCCAGCAATACATCGACCTCGGATGGCCTCTCGTCCCCCATCAATACAACACACAACCAACGCCGTCCCCGTCATCCCTCCCTCCATTGCCAGCGCCACTAGATGTGAAGGTCTTCCATGGTGCTGGGATCTACGCGTCGGATAGTTTCAGGATATACTCGGTCCTCCTGCCTGGACGGGGAGGGCCGGAGAAGGAGGGGCTGTGGCTTGAGAAGAGGGGTCGGGCTATGGAGAGGATGAAGGAGAAGAATGTGGGCGAGAATGTTGATGTGGGTGGGGTGGGTGTTGAGGAGGCGGGTGAGTGGTTGAGCGATGAGGAGGGGGATGATGGGGAGGAGGAATGGAGGACGGTGCGGGCGAAAGGTCCGCCATTTGTCTGCACGAAGCAATCGCACTGATGAGCTCGCTCGAAGATAAGGAGCTGAGGAGATACCTCGTGAGCGCCTTCTTCTTGAATGACGAGTTTGGATGCTGATGAGGGGTTACCGCAGATCTGGAGATGGGGTCTCGAGGGCATCGTCTACGATATCCATTCCGGACCGAAGATTACTCGAGCACGAGATCGACGGCGAATGAACGCGCTTTGCCCGGTGACCTGCTTGTCTACGTGATGGATGCTGCTTGCATGGTGATGTGCATGCTTGAATGTGAATGCTTGGGTGAAGGTATTAGGGCGAAGGGCTATATCATAAAGGTGTCGTGATGAAGGATAATGATAAGGGTATGATGATGAGTGTATCATGGTGGAGGTATCTGCTATCAATGCTTGGTATGAGAGGTGGATGTGAACGTATGTGAAGGCGATTAAGGAAAACAGGGAAAGCTAAGCGAAGAGGAAAGTGTCCCAAAAATGGAGGAGAAGTCGAAAGTGTCTCTCCTTGACCTATGTGACGGCTGGCTTCATCCCGAAGCACGTCTTGAACATGTTGTTGTACTCGAGAACGGCCTCGTCTTCGAGCTGGCTCGGGCGCTTTGCTGGCGAGGCACTCGATGTTGTTTGTTGGTGGGAGTTTCGGAAGATGGCGTTGGCGAGGGCGGCGATGGCGCCTGTCAAATGGACCAGATGATGAGGACAGCCGTGTGGGGTGGTGGAAGAGGAAGGTGAGGGAGACCGCCGGTGCTCGTCAGTGAAAGCTCTGTCTCAAAAAGTAGCGGATCGAACCTGATGCTACATCTAGAAATCCCGTCAGTACCCTGCTCGAGCGTTGATTGAGGACTTACGAAAGACATACCAATATGCGGGGCTTTCCTTCCCCCTCAATTTGCTCATCATCGACATCAGCGCACTAAACGGTCCATGCCTTGACTTGACGAAAAGAGCAATCCCATTCATCGCGACGCCCGACGTCACATTGACTGAAAGGCGTGGAGATGGTCGCTTGGCAGAGAGCGAGCAGGCCAAGGAGCAGGCCAAGGAGCTCTTGCGAGGATCTCGGGCGCAAATGCGACTGATCAAACCGATTTGAAAGTAGAAAGGAAGACAGACGTCGGCGATGAGATCCGCGTGGGAGACGAGGCTGATCGTGACGGGTCGTTTGCGTCCATCGGTCAGAAGACCGCCAGGAAGAGAGCTGTTCTGTCGGGATTTGAGGATTTGCCGAGCGGCTTGCGGAGAAGCGGTTTCGACGTACTGCGGTGAAGTGGTCAGCAAGTTTTATCTGTACTTCCAGGCAGTCCTTGGTCTTACCGTTGAAGTGATCGAGAAGGATATAAATCGGCTGAGGGTGATCATAGGGTAGGGCATCCACAGGTAGAAAGGCCTTGACGATAGCCGGCGTGATGTCCTGGTATTCCGTTCAGCATTGCAAGAGGGAAGAAAGCGAGGATACCCATGCGACATGGTCGATCCGCAGGACCACTGTCTGTATGTCGCTCGCCGAGTCTGTTGGAATAGGCTTGATCAAGGCGGTACCGTCACCAGTGTCTGTTTGTGCCACTTGATGTTCCCATGGTCGTCTTGCCATCGAGCTTCCCCAATCTCGAACGAAGTGACCTGCTCCATGCACGTCGCACACTTTGCAGGCCCAAGGGTGACCGAGACCGAGACAGCTCGTACAGAGGATGAGAAGCATGACGAGCATACCACATCCTGTGCGTCCCCGGAACGTCTGCATGGTCGCCCTGGTAGTATAGGAATCGCTCACACCGCACGGGGGCATCTTCATCATCTTCCCCGAATGCGTATTGTCGCCGCACGCATCGCATCTCGGAAAGACAGGCTCGCGAGATTTTGCGACTTCAAAGTCCGCGGCTGATGAAGGGGATTGTTTGGGTGAGACTCCCTCGGTCAGCGGAGCAGTAAGCTCCGGTGTAGATGTCACGACCGGTAGTAGGAAGGGATCATAGTCTTCGTCCTCGAGAATATGATTCAAACTGGGCGACAGCGGCGATGATATTGGCAGCTTCGGCTGATTGATCCGCAAAGATCGAGCCAGCGTCTGGGGAGGTGTCTAGACCGACGAAGCATACCTAGGCAGACTTGGCAGCAGACATTGGCTTTAGTAATCGAGCCTGACGGTCAAGCGTTAGAGGAAAGCCGCCAAATGAAAATTTCCTTACCAGGACCTGCGGATCGATGACCCGCCTTACGACCTTGTCACCATGGTAGCTATCGGTCAGCAGTACTATTGGTCTCCTTGTTCCTTGCTCGCCGATCCAGCTCTGTCCGCTCCAGCTCTCTGTCCGTCCATCGGTGCGTACTCCTCCAAATCAGGCATCGGAGCGGAATGTTCCACCCAGTCGACCGCGGGCACTGACGGTGAGCGGGAACAGTACTTTGCTGGAAGACCTTGGGACCTCTTGTAGGCGATGATTGAGCCGCGAGAGAGGCTTGTGCGCATGATCTTTGAGGCGGCGCTGGTCGAAGCGGAGCGGAAGAGATTGGAGGCCCCGGAGCTGTCGCTTGAGGACGATATTTCGACGCGGCTTATCGGCAGGGAGCATTAGCTGATGAGTCAGTTCAATACAGCGAGATCTACGGCGAGGGGAAGAGCGAGAGCATCATTGGACAGCTACGGTCCGAGACGGATCCGAAGATGAGGGACAGGCTATACATCGCCAGCAAATGTAAGCTCAAACTCGCGCGCATGTCACCTGGAGAGGTTGACGACAGCGCGTTCAGATTTGCCGCACCCTCGCCCAGCCAACTTCTTCGTCTTCACACCCGGTATCGTCGCGGCGGAAATCCATCGCCCGGCTCCGTGTCGAACAGCTTGATCTCTACCAGGTCCATCCGACAGGTGCCCCTAGTGCTGATGAGAACGGTAGATCCATGCGAACGTCGGTTTCCACAGCTTGGAGGCGATGGGTCGTGAGTTGGCGCAATGCTGCAAGCTCGGCCTAGTCAAGGCGGTCGGCGTATCCAACTTCAACACCAAAGAGCTGTACGCTTCACCCCGCATAAGCGCAATGGTGTTTGACACTGACATGTTGACCTAGCTTGGCGATGGTGGATATCCTCGCCCAGTATGACGTGCCTCTCTCGTCCAGCCTTCCTTTCAAACATGAAGCAAACCCCCTCGAACGAGCACCATTCAGCGAAGCTCTGAATTGGACTGAAAACTGGATAGGAAGCACTTGACGGCGGTATTTCAGGGAAGGAGTGGCGGTATCTCGATCAAGATTATTTTGTCAGAAAGACGCACGGACTTTTACCATTGAATCGAAAAACGACGCATAATTTGACGGATTCGAGCCACAGCAATATCGGTTCTTTCGATTCGCAATGAAGACCACACAATCTTACCATCCTATGGGAAGACCTGCTCACTTACGCCCTGCCATTATGATCTACTTCCCACTCGCTGGGCTTGATATCGGGCAGCAAGTTTCTGGGAGGGAGAAGTGTTGTCTATGAATCATGCCCCAGCAAGTCATCACCAACAGCCACCCTGCCTGGTTGGCCTGGTCCCACCGCTCCCCCTCACGTATCATTTCATCAGTGCATTTGGACAATTTGTTGCATGCACGGAGAAGCAGTCGTGAATGGAAATCACACGGTCAGAGTGTTCGGCCGTAAGATATATACAGTGGATAAAGTGGAGGAAAGAGGGTACTGATTCAGAAATTCCGCAAACAATCGCTAGAGGGTACAGTCGTACTTCAGGCGCTCTGCGTCTGAGAGACTGACGATGGCACTCACGGTACGCCCATCGTGGGCTCTATGTAGCCAATCGCTCGTCGGGATCCGGATTTGCCTCAAAACTTGGCGTCGATCTCCATTCATCATCAAAGCTCATGAGCCAGACCTCATCGCTCATATCGGTCTTGAATTTGTTGTATGGGTAGGCCCCATAGAGGATGGACAGAATGGGATCTCCTGAGGCAACGGTTGCCGCCAAATTGCCAAAGTGGTCCTCGATCTTGAATGAGCATTTGGTACGGCGCAATAACTGTCGTTTCAGAGATCAGTGAGGGAGTCTCGACCAAGTTTTGACGAGAGGCTACCAACCTCAAATTTGAGCTGTCCATTTGTCATGCCTTGACTTTGGCTCAATGGCAATGCAGCTTTGAGATGTTAGGTGAACCAAATGTGAGACGGCTCTCTTCCAAGCGCGATGCCGAGATTCGCCAGCCGCTCAGTGACAGCCGGTTTTTCGCTACGGTGACGGGAGGTGATGATGTGACATGGATGACCCATGGCTCGAATCTCCTTCAAGGCCTCAATGGCGCTTCCATTGGGATCGGTTTTGGAAAGGGGATTGGTCTCGCGTCGCGCTGTCCCCTCGGCGTTTACCTCTAATCCCGATCGTTAGTAGAGTATCGCTTCAAATCGTAATATAAGGGCGCACCATCTCGCGTGCCATAATCCAAGTTCTGGAGCAGATCATAGAACTCCATTTTGTGCCTTCCAATTCAACGCCATTACCAAAACTCTGGACAATGTATTGATACTCATAGATCCAACGAAGTCGCGTATGTTCCGTTGTGCCACTCAAACCATCGTCGCCTGTCCGCGCCAAGGACGACGTCGAAATCCCACCCGATCGGCCGGAGATGTCTTCGTGTCGGTAGCGGCCGTGTATGGTAATTGTCATCCGGAATGTCTAGAGAAGCTTCATTAGCTCCTCCGACGGATGACGTGGAGGACTCACCTTCAGCCCTGTCAGATATGCCGGCGGATGAAGTGGTTTTTTCGTAAGGCTGAGGAACGAGTGATGACGAAGACATGATGGACGACAGTCAAGAGGAAACGGTATCAGGAGAAGTCTTAACAGTCGTCGCTGGGGAGCAATGAATATTGGTCATGGAAGAACAAAGACGGAGATGCTAGAAGAGCGGCTCGATGTGACCTGACATCCTTTCAACGTGAAGGGAGTCAGCTTGAAAGGAGTGACCCTTTCAAGGTGAAGAGGTGCGTGGCATCAAGACGCCACAGCGAAGGTGCATCGAGAGATCCCCACATCGACCGAGGGGATATTGGAGGGTCCGTTTTGGAAGAATGTAGAAATCGTGAGGGATGTTCTGCGGAGATGATGTACTGCGAAATCCTTTCTTGGTGCACGGGCAGAAACTGCTCGAATCCCTTGAGTTTGCAGACATTTTTCGGAGGTGCGCATAATGGTAAGCATGTCGAGAAGCTGTAGTGACTTCGTGGCCTCTAGCAAAGTAGAATGGGATCGACCATGATGGCGTGTTCGAAGAATGCTGTCATCAGCAACGACCACTCGTCAGCAAGTGCGCCGTTTGCTGATGTTCGTTCTCTTGCTCAGGAGGGCTGATGAACACATGAATGTAAAAGAGGTGGATCAGCGGGCGACCGAGTTCTTTTCAGCTACGAGGTGATCTTCCGTCCCACGCGGTCCCACTTCTCCACCTCACGAATCACTTCGTCCCAATCCTTGACCCTGCGCAATCGAGCACTCTCGCTGATCTCGCCCCGCGGCAGCTCATTGCCGACGACGCCATCCTCTTGTCATAGCTCATAAGTTCGAGTTCGGTGCTTGCCCCGATGTCTTGGCGGTTCCACGGGTAAGACCCGAATAGGAGACACAGGATAGGATCTCCCGATTCGACGGTTGGGACTAGGTTGCCGTAGTCATCGTCGATGATGATGGACGCATTGATCTGGCGAAGCACCTGCCATGTAAGGAAGTACATCAGTAGTCTTTCATGTGATCTTCTGGCGAGAAAATATAGACCTCGAGCTTGCACTTCCCAGCCGCGTGACCTGCCTTTCCTTATAGGCGTGCCTTAACACCTCGTTCTGCTCCTCGTCCGTGCGTTCAGCGCTTTGCGTATCGTCCTGTTTGTTGGACGCGTTGTTCAGTGGACGGAACAGTCCCGTGAACTGAGCATTTTGTAGATGACGTCATCGGCGCGTGAACCGATAGTGACGCCCTGCTGCGCCAGCCAGGCGATCACCGCCAAATCTTCTGTTCTAGGCCGCGAAGTGACGATATGAAGGGCGTAGCCTTTGCGGCTGAGGGTGCGCAGAGCATCGGCGAGACCCGGAACAGGGAGCGTCCTCGAAATATCACGCCCGCGATTCTGGAGTTTCCGAATCGTGTCTGTTAGCGCAAGTCAACTCAATCGTCATTGCAGTAAGATCAGCGCACCCAATATCGAGCCCCAACCAGGGTTCGGGAACACGTAGTATGAATGCTCCTCCTCCCTTTCCTGAATCGCCTATCAGCGTAGCACGTGTGAGATGTGGACACTCACAGCGAAACGTTAGTGTCTTAATGGGCGTTATGCCAATCGCACATCTCCCTCTTATCTTGGCAACAGACGTCATCAAAGGCGATATCAATGACGAGCTTTTCACTACCTGGAGGGACACCATTGTGGTCAGGAGTATCATGGGAGACCGAGTCGGTCGTTCTGTCCGCAGCGTTTGAGGCCTTCTTGATCCTTGGAATCCGAGCTGTGGATTGAGGTGGGTGAAACTGAGTGGTCAGCCATTCCCGCCAATAAGTCGGGCTAGGTCTCGTTGGCGATGATGAGTGGTCGATCGTCGAAACTTTCGGAAACAAAGAATCGCACTTGGTGAGTAGAATCGAGGGCGAGGTAAGAAGGAAAGAAACACCAGGATCAAGCTGCTATCGTCGGCATTCAACAGGACGAGCTCCTCTATCTGATGGGATCCTTTGTTTGTCAACATACCATGATCCTAGCTCTCGCTCCTTCGCGTCGTAGGTCGAGAGCACGTCGTATCTGTTGACGGGGAAGAGAAGACCCGAGAGCTTGGTAAGACGGCCGTGATGTACTGAATCAGGCGTTGAAGCATCCGAGCGAACAGGGGATGGAACAGGTGAAGCAATGTTGCTGTGATGCATATGCTCTCCTCGTTGACAACACCGACGCCCGCGCCTAATGACCTGTTACTTGATCAGCCCCTTTCGAATTGGAGGGTGGATGGAAAATCCTTCACCTCGATGATCTCAATCAACAACCTGTCCATACCCATTCCGCCCTGAGCGGCCTCCACCGTTCTCATTCCACGACCCGTCTAGGCGGTCTCGGCTCCGTCTCCCCACCTCTCGGCGGCATCGATGGGTTATCGAAAGGTTTCGGCCGATCCTTCAACCGCGCGTCATTCTTCCTTATCTCGGTGAGGACGTAGAATGATACGGAACTGAGTACGGCGAGGCCGATGAGGATATAAGGATTCGGGCCTTTGCGGGACGGTCGCGGAGGTGGATTGATTGGGGTGGACATCGGAGTTTAAGGGAAAGGACATGCGAGGAATGGTGAGTTGAGATCGATTGCGGAGGTCGCCGCTGGGAGATGTTTTGGATGAGATGTCTCTTGCGGGCCCGGGTGTACTGGACATGAGGAATCTGAAGTGGTGCGAAGAGATAGCAATAGAGGAATGACTATATAATGTAACATGCCATGTGCTCTACTAATACAGTGTGAAAGTGATGACTTCGCCGCTATCGCTCCTGCGTACTCGATGCCGAGCCATTCGGAGTATCGACCCCCGTCGCGGCCGATTTCATCGTAGCCTCCTGTCTAACCCCAGGTGTACTCGTCTGTAATGCCGTCCGTCCAGGCGCAGGATCACTCTCTATATCTGCCGCATCACCCTTTGCAATCCGCTGCTCCCCTTGTTCCCTCCGTCAGGTATGATCTCGTTAAGTGAGGTTAAGATGAACGTACACATGAGCTGCTCGGTCGGACTCATTCCTTTTTTCTGTCGGTCTCGCCGACGGGCATCGTGTCCCTTTTTCACAAAATAGTAGCCGAAACCGGTGGCGACGCAGATAGCCTGAATACTCGTCAAATCCGGGTCTAGCTGATCGCTGAGGAGGTTTGGGGAACGAGAGGAGGGACGTACACCCCAGCCATACGCCTTCGATATGTCAGCAGGTTCTGATATAGGACGCGGGGATTATCGACGAGGAGAATTGAGCGTACCACTGATCCGGGGTTATTCATCGGACGATACGCTGTTGCTCTGGGTGAGCTCTGTGTCTGATGGAAGAGGTCGCGAACGGGAATCGAATCAGCCACAGCAGATATCCCCGTTCCCCTCTGAGATAAGCCCGTTATATGCATCTCTGCTCTCCCAGGAACCCGTCCAGCTGTTTTGCTGCACAAGTATTACTATCGACGTCACAGTAGCCTGGTAGCCGGGTCCCACGCACGACTAGATTTTCATTTGCAGGAAGCCAATTAAGCGAGAGCTTCTATTCAATTCGGAATGGGAATAGGTCACAGGTCCCTGATCTTCCATTATTGTCGATCAGGACCCGCGGCGCGATCTAACCGTACTATCAAAAGCTTCGACAGCCATTTGATGACGTCGGACATCACATGTCTCCACGGACATCAATCGCTTAAGCATATGCCTCCGTAACATGCCCAGCCGTGGTTCCGGACGACAGGAACGAGGTTTACCATCATTGTTCTTATTTTCCCCTAAGGTTTCAAGTATCAGGTTTCCCCTTTCCGTCCCCGTCGGAGGTATTGAAAAGCTGCCAACGGTCAGGTACCGGAACTCAAAACTACTGGTTTCGAGAGGGGCTTGCCGCAAAATGTGTACCTCTGTGCCTCAACAGGTCGTTCAAAGAGAGAAGCTCCTTCGGGGTTAAAAACCCTCGCACCGCTCACTTCTTGTATACCTTGCGTCTCCTCGTCCGAGCTATTCTACCATTGATTGAGAGATTTGGTGATTCGACCGTTTCATACCCCTGGAGTAGCGCTTTATCGTGCCCGAGCGGTCCGAGCGTACAAAGGCAATCGGCCTGCCGAGCCCGCGTCTGTACAACACTGGAATCGGAAACCGGAGACCGCACGTTGTCCTAGTAAAGAAGGGGAGGAGGACCGAGGGCTATCAGCTGGAGGAAAATTATTTCCAATCCTCCCGACCACCCGAAAACAGCTCCATCTGGTAGCGTTCAATCCATCACCATCAGCATCAATCCATCATCGCTTTACCGATCCATAAAAACTCCTCAACATCCACGTTGCGGAGGTCCCTGTCACTGGTTCCCCACCGGTGAGTTGAAACTCTCACTGAGCATCCTTTGGATCACGGGCGTAGCCGTGAGAGAATGGGGTTTCGGGATTTATTATGAGAATCTACAAAGCTGATCATGCCGTTCTTCCAGGTCTCGTTTTGCTTTGAACCTATCCTCGCCGTACTACGAAACATCGAGCTCTAGGCATTGATTTCGACTCACACCCCGTCCATACCTCACCCGCCCTCCTCACTACAAAATGGGCTGCACACAATCCACCGAAGATGTCGCTGCCAAGGCCCGTATGTCGACCTTGCCCTGCAATGGACTGTAGCTGATGCCGTCTCAGGCAATCAGGAGATCGAGGACCAACTGAAGCGGGATCGAGCGGATCTGCGGAATGAGATCAAGATGCTCCTTCTTGGTGCTGGTGAGTCGGGGAAATCGACGGTGCTCAAGCAAATGCGATTGATCTACAACAAGTGGGTCTTCAGCCTATGCACTGATCTCGTTCTGATGGGTGCGCAGGCCGTATGATGTCGAAGAGCGGGATAGTTATCGGGAGATCGTGTATTCAAATACCGTTCAGTCCATGAAGTGAGTTCTTCAGGGCGGTATCAGCCGGACAGACACTGAAGTTGATCAGGGTGTTGCTGGAAGGCGTCGCACTCATGGAGATCTCCATCGACCCCGCAAATCACGATCGATGGGACGTGATCGCGAATGCGCCAGGCCAGGTCGAAGGCGAACGGTTCCCACCCATACTCGCCGATGCAGTGAACGGTTTATGGAAAGATGAGGGAGTGAGGGAGGCGTTCTCGCGGCGCAATGAGTTGCAGCTGAACGACTCGGCACCATAGTGAGCCAGAGTTTCCTACAAAGGTAACATACGTCCTGATGTGGGTCTCAGCTACTTCGACGCGTTAGCTAGGATCGCTCTGCCGAGCTATATGCCGACTGACCAGGACATCCTTCGAGCACGAGTGAAGACGACAGGTATCACGTATGTTACGAAGCTTCGCTGCAAACAGCATACGCTGACGGAGCGGTAGCGAGACACACTTCAAGATCGGAGAGCTCACATACAAGCTCTTCGATGTTGGTGGTCAGCGGTCAGAGCGACGGAAGTGAGTCGGGTCGGGTGTTTATGACGAGACAGCGATGCTGATGGACTCTTAGGTGGTTGAACATTTTCGACTCCGTCACTGCCCTCGTCTTCCTCATCGCCATCAGCGAGTGTATGTCTTCCCTCTAATCCTCGAGCCCCATCCTTGACTGACGTTTGATCAGACGATCAAAAGCTGTACGAGGACGAAACGGTCAACCGAATGCAGGAAGCCATGACCCTCTTCGAGTCCGTCGCCAACAGCAGGTCAGTCCGCGTCCTATAGCATGACCATTCCTCGCTGACTGGACCCAGATGGTTCACCAAAACCTCCATCATCCTCTTCCTGAATAAGATCGATCTGTTCCGAGCCAAACTTCCCACTTCACCGCTCCACCTCACTTTCCCGGAATACCGAGGGGGGGCAAACTATGAAACGGCCTGCTCGTTCCTGCTGGAGAAGTTCGTGGGGTTGAATCAAAATCCAACAAAATCCATCTATGCGGTATGTTCCTTACCTTGGTATGGAGTAGCAAATCTGACAGATAAACAGCACTATACCGACGCGACGGACACGAGAGCATTAGCCTTCGTCATCTCCGCCATAAACGATGTGATCATCCAGGGTGAGTCTTTATTTCCTTCGTGACACTCTGTTGCTGACAGCTTGGCCAGTCAATCTACGCGACTGCGGGCTCTTGTGATATAATGCATCCTCATTTTGGTCTATTCAGTCTCGATATCGCTTCACCACATGGTCAATCCCCTTCATCTAGAGAGCCTTTCCGATTGTCTAGTAAAGTAAAGTCGTCTCCCCAGAGACATATTTGAGATGCATGTACCGCTGTGTATACGTCATTCGAAGTCGCTCTGCGGGATGAAATCCCACATGATCGCGTTGAATCAGTCAAAAGACCAGTACCTCTCGCCACATTGGTTGACACGGAAGCAATTCCTAACGCTCTCATGTTTCTTCGGCACCGGACCGCGTCATCGATAGGGCGAGCCCGACGTCGACGACCATGCTCCACTGAAGGCTGGCCTTCCTCGAGTTCAGCATGAGCACTAACCTTCAAGACTATGTCGAGGTGCGCTTCTCCGCGTCGGATATCTTCCGATCCACCGTGACTGATTTCCCGCTCAGCTACTCAACGCTGAGCAGCACGTCCAAGTCAACAAGCTCCGCGAGCATGCTCGTCATGGTGTCTCACCTCGGGTCCGCGGGGTATGCCTTTTCCAGACTAAGCTATCGACACGTCTGATTGAGGGTATGACAGGAAGTATGGATGTACCTCCTCGACGTCCTCTCCTCCGACAAGACCTCCGAGATCACCTCCCTCATTTCCCTCAATTCTTCCTATCAATCTCTCCCCTCCCGACTCCCATCCAACCTCACTTCCCTCATCCTCAAGACCGCCCTAGCACATCATACGCACCGGTTCTTTAACCCGACTTATGCGGGCTTGATCAGCTCAATCACATCCAAACCCCCCTCGTCCCGCGAGTCCAGCGGGATGATCCCGACTATCCAGGATACACGGAACCCACCCGCTTTCGCTATCCCGCCATGCGAATCCGAGGACACCCTCACTCTCCGTTCACAGTACGTGCGATTCCTCCCCCCGCCACCTAGCTCCCCGCCAGCGCGAGACGAGTACCTCATGATGGTCGAAGAGGTTCTCGGGAAGTTCTGGAGTACCGAGAAGGACAAGGGCAGGGATGAGGAGTGGAGGAGAACGGGTAGTGGGGGTATGGACGGGACGGAGAGGGATTGGGTGTACCTCGTTACCCCGTTCGTCTGCTGTCTCACTCGGCCTATGGCGGTATTCCTTGGATTCCAACGACTTGTGGAGAGGCTAGGTGCGTTCCTTTCCCCGCTTGGTCTGATCATGTTGATGTTAATTGGTTCCGTAGAAGGCTTTCCCTCGATGCCATCCCGCCTAGCCTCGCTACTCACGCTCTTCCGACTGACCCTCCCCGAACTATGGTCGTATTTCGGGGACGAGCAAGTCCCTTATGTCCAAATCGCGATGAGCTGGCTTCAGACCATGCTGGCCAAGGAGATGTGGCTCGGTGACGTGCTTCGTCTTTGGGGTACGTCACACCTACTCTAAAATGGTATCGCAATTGACGGGGATAGACGCTTATTTGGCGTCTGACGATATGTTTGCGCTGCATTGTTATGTCTGCGTGGCGATCCTGTCGACTTGCAAAGAGTGAGTCCACACAGAAACGTAACCAGTGAAAGTGCTATTGGTTGATGTGGACGGCAGGACCCTGGAAGAGCTGGACGGGTCGGAGGCTAAGCTGATGCTGCTAGACCTCCCACCGATGGACGTGGACCGGGTGAGCTTCGATCTATCAGGAACACCATACACCGCTGATGGCTGACATAACCTCAGTTGTTACAGGATGCGGCGAATCTTAGAGTCTCGTTTGCACTGCCGAGACCGGTATGCGAGAATGGCTGATTGCAAATATGCTCGAACAGCTCATTGCAAACGGCTCGGAGTGCTGATATTCAACAGACGCTCGAACAGCATGAACTGGATACGAGCTGGTCAGAAAAGGTTATGAGAGCGGTCTACATGACGCTGTCCTGCGAATCGAGAAGAGCAATGCGCAACAACGAAGATCAATTCTGGTTCGGGACATACCATCGGGGCTTTGGGAGGGATACTCAAATGGAGATCAGCTGATCGCACGATCATTGATGATGATATCCAGAACCAGTTTTTGAGCCCATGATTCCGATTCCAAAGAGACCATTGCACGGTCGGTACGCAGATGATCACCAAATTGTGTACCCATTGCACCCCCCGTGATAGCAGTCCTTACATCGTCTGCACATTGCTCTTCATTCGTCAAGCCATTACCCTCGTCACCCATCACTCCGCAATTCGATACCCGGCCACCGTCAATACCGTCGCCATCGTAACCTTTGCAATCGACACGATCTGCCCAAAATCGTAGTTCTCCCTCTGGGAGACGTCTCCGACGTCATGGTACATCGGATCGAGGATGGGCCCGTTGTGCTCGAACAGGTTGGTAGCGGGGAAACCGAAGGGGACGAAGGATTGGTGGTCGAAGCAGCAGACGGGTGTTCGGCCGACTAGGAGCTCGGGCGAGTAGATCTGGGAGATGTTGCCGACTAGATAGCCGGCTTCTGGTGTGCCGGATCTGAGCCGGGTGAGCTCAATCTTTGGGAAGGTAGGGGAGCTTGCGATTCGGGAAGACCCAGCTGCATTGCCTCGTGGGACTGATGCATGGATCAGCGATGGCTTCGATCAATCACAACAAGGCGACAGACATCATGGTACCCTACCTGATCCGCCGAGAGGTGCAATAGCACAGTGGCGTCGAGGCCGCGGAGGTATTCTGTCCCACGTCGATATGACTTTGAATGAGTTGGTTGCCAACTCACCGGCATAAGCGTGACTTCCGAGCAATCCCTGCTCTTCCCCAGAAAAGAACACCAAGGTCACCTGCTTCTCGAACTCCACCCCTTGACTGCCGATCGCCTCTGCCACGCCCAGAAGGTGCCCAGAGCCCGATCCGTCGTCATTACCTCCCGGAGCTCGAGGGATCCCAAACGATCCGCGAGAATCGTAGTGAGAGGAAAGGATGATTCGCTCGGACGAGTTTTGGAGGGAAGGGTAATGACAGATCACGTTCGGGGCGAAACCGTAGAGGAAGGGCTCGAGACTACAAGCCGCACCGGTGACTTCTACCTTGGCTGAGGAAGATCTGTAATCAGCGAGGTCGCCTGGAAGATTTCGGCACGTACACTTGAGCCAGTGAGCTGTCTTGATGGCGCCGGGCGTGAAGCTGTGTCTTGAAACGATGCCGCTCGGAGCCTCCCCTGTCAACCACCTCACATGTCTCCTGATGTCATCGAGTACGATCCCCTCGGTGATGATGCGGTCGATCTGAGGCGAGAATTGGAGTTTCGCAGTGAGGTCTAGAAGGTGTTTGGTGAGGTGGGATGGGACTGCTTCGAAGCCTGCGCCGCCTGAGGTGATTGCGGGCAAGGCGACAGGCACGAGATGAGGTGGGAGAAGGGTATCAATGATGGGCAGGAAGGAGCCCGGGACGTGCAGGAGGAGTGATGAATTCGAGGTATGAAGAAGCATGATTGGTTCGGTGTGATGTAGGATCACCTCGGTGCCGGCTTGCGAGAAGACGTCCTGCGCTTGGTCGACTCCGCTGATCAATTTCCACGCTCTCGACGAGGTCGTCTCCCAACTCTTCATCAAATCATCATACCCGTCGCTCTCCTTCCAGGTCGGGCCGACTCCAGCTTGACCGACCCAGAGCACACGTCCATCCTCTCCTGACGGCAGTGGTATGAGAGTGACAGCATCTAGGTCATCGAAAGCTCCAGTGGACGCTGCGCAGGTAGTATCAGGACGATAGATGTGTTCTTGGCCTGTGGACCCGCCGAAGGCACCGAGATAGGATGATATGAGGCATTCGGGGAGAGAGGGCAGCAGAGGGGTGCGAGTGATCACGAGAGAGGCTGCTGATAGCTGGTCAATGACCGCAGCTCCGGCGACCACTGAAGAGAGCGCGATGGTCGTAAAAGCTGGTAGACTGCGCATCACGATGGTGGAAGCTTATGGGGTGGAAACTGAAAGCAGACGATATGAAAGTCTCGTTGCGTCGGAGATTCCCGTCGGGCGTCGGCGGTGAGCGACCTTTGATTGGAGAAGGTGATAACGATGTACTCGGTACTTTGACTTCACCTTGGCTCTTCCCAACTGCATTCTGCCTCAAAAAGGTCAAGGACACCTTGTTCTGGTCCTCGACCAAGTGTTGGATGTCTTAGGTTGATGACGGCCCAAAGAAGTCTGTACGGCGGATCAAGCCATATTCTTGTGCGATTCTTATGCGTGAGTAGTCACTATGAACCAAATCCGACCCTTCACGACGTGCAAATCAGAATCCTTCATCGCGCACTTCATATTTGCATCCCTCACGTCATTCAACACGATCATAAGTACCCTCGACAGGCGTTGATTCTAGCAGACTGCACATTCGTTGTTTCTTGGCGCATTGAGTACACTTCAACTACCCTCAGAGCGCCCCTTACGTCCTTGACTTGGAAAGTGCGAGGCCAAACAGACTCTGACTTGGAACACGTCCTACTTCGGTACTCTGACTGCATGGTGTAGACCCCACCAGTCGGTCGAGGGGTTTTATCGGATTACTCTATTGTTGTGTCCTACATTGGGTCCATCACCACAGGCAGTCCATTGGAATCCTCCCCGAGATGTTGCCACGGAGGTAGCAGACTTTCTTCTTTGACCGGCACGTCTCACATTTGGACAGCTTTTCTAAACATTCTCAGACATTCTGCAATCGATCTTTCTTTGCTTATTGGGCTGTCTCGGTCTTCGCCCTGTTTTAGCTTGGACAGAGGTCAGCGGAAAACAGTACTGTGCCCTGCTCCGCGATGGATGCTATCATGAGTGTCACAGACTTGAGCTTACTTTCTATGAAGCCCTGTGAGGGCGATAAGGTGGTTTCCAGACTGTTGCTTCTTTCAAGAGCCATCGGTTGCCCGTCTTAATCCTTTGCAAGGATCTTTCCATTAAAGGAGCAGCCAATATGGCGTATTTGGCAATCTTCGCATGAATACAAGTTGCTCTTATCGTCTGAATAAGGCAATACAGGTCAATTGTCCATGCGGAACGCTGACAGAAGACGATGCTGCTGAGTTCCAAGCGGTGTGTGCGTGCGTCCCTCTGCGCTGATGCCCGGATGTGTGATGCTGATCCGAATGATGGCCACCAGGAGACCAATCCGCTGGACATTCCCCTTGCCAACTCAATCCAGCGGAAGGTGGTAATCTACGACGGGGATAGGATCCGACAAATCTGTGGTGCCCGCTCAGAATCACGAGATGAGCTTATGGACGAGATCCATCATTTCCTGCTCAACGGTCCGGGCGTATTCGTGGTGACCAAGTGCGTCCCGGATGTCGAGATCATCGAACGAGCGGAGCGGACTTTCCAGAAGATCATCGGAGGAGGAGAAGAGGTCGATGGGCGAGAAGGGAGATCATTTCGCGCCTGGAGGAGCCAATGATCGGTCGTTTCAGAAGCATGCGATACGTGATCCTGAGGGGTTCGTGGGGTACTACGGTCTTGTGAGTCACAACTCGGCGTCTTTGGTACAGGCTGATGTGTTTAGGGCTCTCGTCTGCGAAGCATGCCTTGGGCCCGGGTACCAGGTGACGGCGCAAGCCAACGTCGTGAAACCGGATGCGAAGGCGCAGAATCCTCACCGAGACTACCGTAAGCATTCATTCCGTTGACCTGGCGCTACCTCATGCGACTCAGATCTCGGCTTCCAGTCAGAAGCGACAACCTCCCGGTGTCCCATCCCCTCACAAGTCCCCTCCCAGCTGCTCACACTTCAAGGCGCCATCGCTCACTCCAATATGCCTCTCGCCTCCGGTCCAGCCGAACTACTCCCCTATTCACAACTATTCACGAACGGCTACACTGCATATCGACACCCGGAGTTCGTCGAGATGTTCCACAAGTCGATGGTCCAGCTGGAATTGAGCCGAGGCGATGCGATTTTCTTCAATCCAGCTCTATTTCACGCAGCTGGAGAGAATTCGACGACCGATGTGCGACGATCAGCGGATGCGCTGCAGATCTCAGCGTGTTGGGGGAAAGCGATGGAGTCGGTTGATCGTCAAGCTATCCTTCGTGCTACCTGGCCAGATCTCCGCGACCTCGCCGCCAGACGGTCGGGTGATAGCGATGAAATGAGGGTAGATGGGCTGCTTCAGGCCATCTGTGACGGCTATTCGTCCCCCACCAACCTCGATAGAGATCCACCGCCGGCGAACGGGGTAAGTCGGCACATCGTCGCTCCATGGCGGGCTCGGGTTCGTATCTACGAGAGAAAGGGACAGTCATGATGCGAGCAGCTTTGCTGCAGATCTACCTTACGTAACCCTGAAAACCGATCGAGAGGTTCAAACCACGTGACTTATTTCAGCTGCGCAATCAAAATATTGAGGCTTGACTGCACCGCATCACATCCCACCCGCCGAGACGACCGATCCTTTATCCTCTATACACATCTCTATCCCTCGTCACTGATTCCACTGGTAATTTGATAACTCTTGACCAACGAAATCGACGCGGAACACTCCTTCAATTGATACTCGTTACCGAGAACCCCCTTCATTCATCCCCTTTGCTTTCTCTCACATCAGAACATCATGCTCGGATATTCGTCAACATTGGTCGCTGGACTGGCATCGATAGCTGGAGTTCAGGCGTGAGTACTGGGCCCAGCCCCCAATGTAGCTCAGCTAACGAGTCACCCTTCTTGATAGGCTTTCAGCGTAAGTGACTCTATAGGATGGCTAGACCAATGACTGAACCCGCTAATGAATCAACCTCACAGGAGCTGCACCTCCCAAATCGCGTCTTTCGCCATTGGGGATCTCGGAAACTGTCTCCAGCTCACCAGTCTCCTTCCTGTTCTCAGCGTACGTCAAAATCCACTTCAACTCTGTATTACCTCTCAAAGCCAAAGCTGACCCCAGACAGGCATCCGGATCCATCATCTCCCCTCTCAACACCTATCTCACTTCGCTGTGCGCCTCTACCACACCAACATGCTCCAATACCACCCTCGCTTCCGCCCAATCATCCCTCTCATCGGGCTGTGCGAGCGACATCTCGGGCGTAGGGACGAATGCGGCGGAGATCCAGGCGCTCGAGGTGTTATTGAAGAATTACCCGGAGGTCTACGCGGGCGGTTGCTCAAAGAACTCGACGTCCGTGTTTATGACAGAGACCTGATTGACGAGCTGAGTGATTTTGATAGAAATGGCGACTTTTGCATCACGGACACATTGACCACCATCCAGACTGATACCGGCACAAATACCTCGGTCTCTTTCCTCACCTCCCTCCTCACGGGAAGTACCTCGCTACCACAAAGCGCGCTGAGCTCCGGGAACATTTGTACCGGATGCGTCCAGGGGTATATTTTCCCGCTCCTTTTCGTCTCAGATTGACTGACGTGCTGTTGTAGGCTTTACGCGCAAGCTCAACGAGCGAATTCGACGATCTCCACGTCCTCGATCGGATCAGCTCTCACACAGCGGTGCGGCTCGTCTTTCGCTAGTGCGTCCCTTACCTCTGATATCCTCCGCCTCTGACGCATCCCCTCAGACACCGCGCCATCAGGAGTATCATCCGCGTCGACGGGCGCATCGTCAACCGCTTCAGCTAGCGCCTCAGCTTCGCAGCCTGCTAGCGGGGCGCTAGGCTCTGGTCCTTCTGCGTTCCTCCCCATCGCAATAGGAGGCATCTCGGTGCTGTTTGCTGTTACGGTTGGCGGGAGCATCTTTTTGTAGGCAGGCGATACCCGACGGGGCACTCGCATCGCAAGGACTTTATCGCATCTATCTGTTATGTATTTCGAAAACATGTTCCCCCTCATCGTTGCTCGTTCCTGTTGGGCAATGGAAAGCCAGCAAATACGAGTTCGAGCGCTCACACATTTTCACAGCACGAACCAAAGGCATTGAGGGACTGATCGAAAGGGCAAAGTCACTATCCGTGCCAAGCATGTGGCCGGCGAGAATTCCGTCCCTGGGACGCGGAGACGGTCCTTTCAATACGGTCACCGCGTCGGGGCCGTCATCTTCCTTTGATAGTCAGGAGTCGTGTCATTGGTGTGCGCCTAGACGAGCCGATGGCGCTCTGGGTCCGTTCTCATCTCCGTAAGCTCGACAAATCGATAGCGAGGGCCGAGTCTGCGAGTATACCCACGAAAGGTATTTGGTATTTGTCGAACGCTGCATCGGCGGTGATTCGAGGCAGGAGCCTCTACACATGCGATTGATGAGTTACCGACACGGATAGGATGGGCCTCCATCTCTTGCCCAGTACGTCTCGGTCGGCTCATCCGTCCTTGCTGCCCAGCTCCTATGCCTTTTCCTTCCTCGCTTCTCGACATGGCCCTTCCTCGCGCTGAAGATGCCTCCCAGTTGAGATCGCCGCCATCGCCACAGCCTCCACCGCCGCCCTCCTCCTGCTCATCGCCACGTTCCGCCACCTCCTCAAGCGCCTTCGCCCCCCCTCCCGATCCTCATATCGCACCGGCCTCATGTCACCGATTCCGGGCGCATACGGCCTCACCCCCACCGCTGGCTTCACACCCAGTCCCTCTACAAGGCATTCCACCCTCGTCACCCCTTCCCCATCCGGTAGTCGACTTAAGAAAGGAGCCAAACCCCCCAGGATCGCAGAGCCGGAGAACGAGGAGATGGTGTTTGTCACCTACGAAGAGGGACTGGCGAAGCTCGGGCGCGAAAGAGGACACGGTCTTCATCCTGGACCACCGGCCCTCGCGTACGAGCACGAGCAGGAAGAAGAGATGACTTCTTCGCCGAGGGTTACACCGGGAAGGGGGCAGTATGAGTCTGAGTACTCCGTTGGAGTCGGGGCGAGTGAGGTGGATGGCGAATCGAATTGGTTACCTAGTTATTATCGCTCGTCTTCGAGAGATGGCCGAGAGGAGGTAGGATATAGAGTCGAGGGGGAGATGTACCGTCGGTTTTGACATCATGCATGATCATCTGATTCGTTAGGTCTAGCTCCAAGAGGGCAGGGAGGAAACGCACTCGTACTATGATGGCTGAGGTCTTGGCTTATCAATGACTCGCACCGACATGGGCGATTCGACGTGCTCGTCCCTTGTAGGCGGGAAGAACCAATCTTGGATGTACATCCCGCCGAATGCGTAAGCCGCGAGGGCGAGACCGAGGATGATACGATAGTTCGCCGACAGGGCTGGAATCGTCAGCGCATACCCACCAATCGCGAGTTGTGGGACAGACAGAAGTAGGAGCGGAAGACGCCTCTGGAGTTTGGTCCGAGAGGTGGGATTGTTGATGGGGTTTTGGTTTTGGGTGGTGTTAGGGGAGGAGGATGTCGATTGGGTGGGTAAGAGACTGGGCGGGGAGGGGCGGATGCTCCGGTCGTGTAGGAGTCTGCGGCGATCGGCTTTGGTGTCGGTCGAGAACGTGGTAAGATACGGGAAGGCGCTGTCGCCTGGCGAGACGGGGTGGATGAGCTGGCAATCTTCCGAGCTATGCCATGGGAGGCCGGAGCAAACCCAGAGTCTGAGGCTGCTTGGAACCGAAGCAGGAGCGTGACCGGCATGATGGTACGCCCCCTGTACAACGGACAAATAGAGGTGCAAAGGGAGGGAAACGACCCAGAAGTTCGCAGAAAACTCGAGGTTGAATCCGTTTCAATGTACGTCCATCCAGATGATAACGATGCATAGCAGTGCCGCATGAATGCCAACCTCACAGATTATGCACAAGCCGAAGAAGTGTCCACAGGATATACAAGAGATCGCCCCAGTCCCCATGCAACTGCACAATCTCAGAGGATCACGCATCCGCCACAACATCCCTTGTCGACCTTCTGCTTCTCGTTGGAACGGCCGCCAACGCCGCCAGTAGTCGATTTGCCTAGAGCCGTCATCGTTTGAGGTGGGCCCGACTCCTGCATTGGTCTCAGCCTGCATTGTACAGAGGAAGGGAATTGGTCGAAGTTACCTTCTGATACCGCCGGATGGCACGCACGACCGCGATGAACGCCTCGTCAACGTTGACGCGCTGCTTGGCTGATGTCTCTATGCATTGCGCGTTGAACCGCTTTGCGAGATCTCGGCCCTCTGGCGCAGATAAGCTGGGTCCGGGTCAAGAAGCGATACACTGACCATGAGGTTGGACCTGCCGCTCATACTCCAGGTCGCACTTGTTGGCGACGACCACGACGGGGAAGTAATCCTTATCTTTCACCTAGAACAGGAATCAGCACTCATCCCGCACCATCAGGGGCTTCAAGCCCTTCGGTTTCTGTGAGATTCGGAGCTTACCCGGAGGATCTGCTGATGAAATGTGGACACCTCCTCGAATGAGCTCCGCGAAGTGATCGAGTATACAAGAAGAAAGCCTTCGCCTACATGAAAGAGGCACTCAGCACACTCCTGGATAACCGTGGATGAAGGCGGAACATCTCAACTCACCCGTCCGCATGTACTGCTCTCGCATCGCTCCATACTCCTCCTGGCCTGCTGTATCCAAGACATCGAGCAATGCTACCTCCTCGTCGATGATACACTGTTTCCGGTACGAGTCCTCTGTAATGCAACTTCGCATCAGCCCAAGCTCCAAATAATGTTCGAAAGACGCGACGCACCAATCGTTGGGTCATACCTATAACCGGGGCGAACAGCATCAGCTTCGGCCCGTATACGACTTGGCAAGCATAGGATGCCAAACTCACTCGTCGACGAACTGAGAGCAGAGCAAGGTTCAGTACAAGTCTTGCCGGTAGATGCGACAGACTTACATGTGATTGGATAAACTGGATCGTCAAGGCCGACTTCCCTACTCCTATGCGACGATACCATCAGCTCGGGCCGCGTCTTCTCCACGCAAAGCTTCAGGGTGGTCCGAGCGAGTGATTGCCGGATTGGCCCAGTCTCGCCCACTTGGCAGCTTTCGGACCCCGGACTGCCGCAGCGGGTCCGATGTCGAGGAGGGTGAGGACGAGGGCAATCCGAACACAGCTGAACCAGCCCGGTCGTAACGCCTAATCGAACAGTCGAACCCACCTCCTCCGCCGACCACGACGAGCTTGTATTCCCTCAAGAACTGAGCCTAGGGATAGGAAACTCGTGAGCACACAAAAAGACTGAGCGACAGCGCAGATAATGCTTGCTGGACGAGTAAGGCTCACCTTTGACATGCTAATGAATCAATCTAGAGGTAAGGGACTTTCGGGAGCAAGTATCGCGGGCACGCCGATTCTTGATTCCACTGAACCAGACTCTGAACCTAAGATGACGCCAAGGACTGATCTACAGATGAGTGGAGTTTGTGTGCTCGTGACAGGCGGGGCTCAGCCCTTGGAAGTTAACGATGGCTGAAACGTGAATGAAGAGCTCAAAATCTGAAAAGGGGTCATACCGGACCAATTATCGAAGGGTCCCGGGATTGATCCCGGCTTCACGTCATTTTTTGACCGGGATTCAAAGGATACTAATCAGATCTCTTGTGCCGCTAGTGGCGTCCTTGGGAATCTGCTTAGTCCGCGGTACCCTTGCTGAAGTTATGCTAGTCAGGAGATGATTCTCCCAGCTGCATCCATTCCACTGGTATGAAATGGAGAAGATCGGCTCAACGACCCATCCACGACATCGCCTCGCTCCATCGCCACCCCCCGTCCCAGAGCCTGAGGATCCACGTCATATGACGCAAGCGAAGTGGCAGATGTACTCACCCGGCACCGATCATTCCTCCGGCAGCTTGCCATCTCATCGGCGGCGAGACGATGGCCCAGTCCGGCACCTAACCGAAACACATCAAAACAATCTTCTGCGAGGTAGAAGAACTTACTGGAACACCTGTTCGAAGCGGGAACAGCCGCGCGGCGAGTTCGAAGCCATCCTCGTCGTTACCGGCGATGAGTACCGCTAAAGATGTCGACGACGTCGGGTGGGGATGCAGGGTGATGATGCCTGGTACCCTCGCTTAGCAAGGGAAACAAAGCTCAGCTTGAAACCACGCCCTTCTCGTATACCAGTCGCACCGCGATGGTCAACACGCCCTTCGTAGGGAAGCTCACTGATACTCCTCAGCGCGGCTCGCTGATCATTGATACACACGTGGTACCCGCTTTTCAGCTATCATCCAGGCCGCAAATTGGTTCTCTTCCGGCCTTCCTAGCACCACAAGGCTCCCCTCGCCGATTGTTCCACATGCAACTCGCTGTAGTGCTTCCCATTCATCGATGATCTCGCTATCCGTCCGATGGTAGAGGTAGATATCGTGTACGATTCGCTTGGCGAGATGGAGTAGATTTGGCTTTCCGGCGACGATGGTAAACGGCGCGGACGTGGCGAGAAGGCGGATCATCGGGCCGTAGGCGCGAGATGTGTTGATAGGCTTGGACGTGCTCTCGACGTCTCCTTTGCCAATTGCATTCTTGGGGAAGTCAGACCATTCCAGCTGAAACGTCCCATTTCGCCTTGACCTGACCTCGCGGGACCCGTTGGTGATGACTTCTATCCGCTTGACATTCATTCCCCTCAGATCCAGCCCTTTGGCCGGCGATTCCCTCCGCCACTGCCTCGCATTCACGTCCAATCTCGCTAACCTACCACGTCAGCCATGCTGAGTCGCCAATCCGCTCACCGTCCCGGCATGTCCATCTCCACGATTCGGGTCCCCGCTCGTCCTCCAGAGTCCATCGAGTTCGCCGTCGTCAAAGTAAACCCCTTCTTCCCCTCTTCGTCCCAATTCCGCTTTCCGGGCAGCTGGTCCATCCATTCCGTCGCAGCCTTTTCGCGGAAACGGTCGTCCCACCAGTGGTTGCGCTTGGTATCTCGAGCAGCTTTATACTGTTCTGTACGCCCTCCCATGCATTAGTGAGGGCGACGTGCGTTCGGCTGTGGCGGACGGGAACATTATCTTCATCGGATCCATGTACGACGAGGACGGGTATATGAGCCAAATTGGAAGCGTAGAGATCGTTATTGTATGGTGTAAGAGAGGAGAAAGGAGACCAGTGAGGGCGGGGTCGGCGAAGTGGTGAGATGTACTATACATCAGCCCCCTGGATGAGTCTGCCACTCACAGCTCTTGATAAGGTACATAGTCTTGTATCTTGAGCCACCCAGAAGCCGCGATAACTGCAGCGTCAGCGCTACTCTCTTGGACCTCACTCACCTCCTACAATCTTCTCCGGATGTCTCGCAGCGAGGTGCCGAGCCCCTTGTCCCCCATTCGAGTGCCCAATGAGAAGCATTTCCCCGGAAACAGTCACTCCGAGCCGCTGAATGAGACCTGGTAGAGCGTCCCGTGCAGCCCAAGCATCCGCCATACTCCCACCATGCCAGTCCTCGCCCCACTCGTTCTTCCCGGTCGGTAGTACCGCCCAGCCGCCAGGACGTGAGGGCATTCCGCCTATCCACAAGGGGTTCTCGATATCAACGCCTGCACCGTGGAGGGCCAGGATCACAGGTGGAGGGCTCTCGATGTCAGGACTGGGCTCCTTTGGTGGAATGGCGATAGCGAAAGAGACGAGAGCGGGTGGAGCTCTTGCGGGATGTTCAGGAGAGGTAACGGTGATCTTGAATGGCGAAGTAGAATGCGGTCCGACATCTCGCAGCTGCACCTGCCACTTGATCGAGCTCTTCTCGCCAGCGATGATCACCTTGAAGGTGATCGTCATCGTCTTCGGTATCCAAAATAGTGGCCCGTCCTGCTTGATTCGTAGAGCGACCGGCCGAGGTTGCCCATCGAGGATCCTCACTGGTCCCGCCAGGTCGACGGCCACGGAGTTTGACTCTGCTGATGTGACCAGCACTTCCATCTCTCCTGCTGGCGCCCCCAACCCCACCGACAGCCGATCGCCCATGAACCATCCGTCCACAAGATCCGGCACCACGCTCGTCCCCTTCACCACTTCGACACCCTTGCCTTCATCAACGTCCACCTGGACCTTCAATCGGATGACCGGAGGTTTGCTCACCCCCGGGTCCCCAAACATCCGGATCTCGTACATCGCCCGGGCCAGCAGTGTGTATCCTCCAGGCTTCATCGCAAGAGATCTCGCAAAGTTCGATGTCGACCCATTCGTCTCTAGAGTACCGGATGGGGTCGTGGCGTAAGCATACACGTCGCCCGTATACCTTATCGTCGGTGTTGTCGATTCGGTATCTCGAGGGATGAGCGCGAACTCGGTGCCTTGGCTGACATCGATAAGGATGGGTGTTGCTTTTCGGCCTGGGATCGAAGGGATGGACAGTGATGTCCGGAGGACCGATTGGTGTTGTAATGCCGCCCAACCATGGTCTGATCGGAGCTGATCCCACCTGTCGTCTTCAGCTCGGATAACTCCGCAACGGAGGAGGACTTGCATCATATCAGGATACGAGATCTCCGTCCATCCGTCTGGACCAGTCTCGAAAGTCGTCCAACCGATTTCTCCGCCGAAGACAAGCTCGCTAGGCCACGTCTCACTCTCGTCGTAGGGTCGTCGGGCGAAATCGAGGTCTGGATCGCACTTCGGCGAGAGGAAAGCTGCAAGGGGTGAAGCCATCAGGGGATACTCTCGCATACCACTATCACCGCATTAGCCCCGTCACCGGGATAGTTCAAGCTCAGGTACCTTGGGAACGGGCCGACGGCCTGAGTCAAGCCATCAGCTTCGCCTAGAATTTACCGGGCTCATCTGACCTCCCATCTGGTCCCGTTCACTACCTCCCCCTTGACAGGCTCAAAATCCTCCTCATTCGAGCCAACGCCGTGCATGATGAGCTGCGGCTCTCACGATCCGGCGACGCTCGAGGTGAATGGGGAGCCGCGTAAAGTTCACAACTGTCCAGAAGCGGCGATCACCGCTTCGGCCTCGGCAACTGCCCGGAACCAGGTCCTCGCCGGAACTCAAAAAAACTTCTGGGATGTCGAGCAATGCTAGCCAGACCGATCCATGACGCTCCACCACCATCCTCATGGCCAGTAAGACATCCTCCACCTCGTTAAACCGCGTCTCTCGCCCACCTTCCCCTCATCGCTGCTGTCATTCCTCTACGACCCACCTAAACCTCTCGCTCCCAAACTCGCACCGCAGCCTACCCATCATTCAGCACACGTCCAGATCAAGCGAATCTCCAACATTTCACATCTGGCTCACTTCCAATTCGGTCTTCTCGCGAGGAAGAAGCTCGAAGGCGGTACCCTGATCATACCGTATCTCGGTATCATACTTGCAACTTTGGAGGGAGAAGTGGACGATCACGAAACGAGCGACTATGATCTCTGTCTCGTCCGGATCTCAGGATCACATCCCCTCAGCCCCACGTTGGAGAAACCCATTTCCATCGGCGTCGATGCGGCTCGTGCAGGTAACGCAGGTCGACTCGTGAACGACTATCGCTGCATCCGGTCATCCCCCAACGCAGAGTTTCGCGTCGGAAAAGGAGAGTCCGGGGCATTGAGGATGGAGATCTGGACCCTCAAGTGTGGCGTACCAAAAGGCGAAGAGGTTCTCGTCAGCTATGGAAAGGGCGGGTGGAATGCTACGAAAGGTGCATGATCATGGAGATAAGGGGACCGTACACCAATCCCATAGCCATCCGCCCCGGTCACCTTCGACGCCATCCTCGCCTGCCTCGAGAGCGCTGGCACTCGACCACTCGCCGCGACCGCATCGACGACGGATCATCGGGAAGGTGTCGTTGGAATAGGCGAGGAATGTGAGGGTATGGGTCGGTGTCTTGCGATCCCCGGCATCATCCTCAACGCCTCCTATAGCTACAGGCCATCGGTAAGTATCTCTCAATGACGCTAGAATTCGTACTCACCAGCCTCTTCCACCAATCCCACAGCATCACCACCGAACATCCACCTCAACCCATCTTCAATCCTCACCCGCCTCTCCCGGATTGGCGTTGCCATCTTTGCCTCGCCCTCCCCACCTGCAAAGGCTCGAAGGATCGGCAGTGAGCTGAATGCTGTGAGGGAAGGCTCGAGGACGAGAAGCTGGGTTCTGCGATCGCTACTTCCAAATTAGCCGCCGAGCTGAAATTGACTGTCATGAGACTTACGAGAGTATAAGGGATGAGAAATGGTTGACCACAGATCGTGCTGCCGCAACGACATTCATATACTGGGACAGCGAGACACTACCCTCCGCTTCAGCCTGATGCGAGACTATGCAGGGACGCTCGAACCTCTGCTTGAACCTCATCTCCTCCTTCTGCTTCACCCCTCCACCCCGCTCTTCAGGCGGGAGATTCTCATCCCCCTCCACGGCCTCCATGAACAGCCTCGCCACGTCCCACAGTATCACCAGTCCCGGGGCAGACTTCAGGCTCTTCGCGTCTCGTCCGCTCGCCTTGCTGTTCATCGAGAGGAGGGTGAGGAGGAGTAGCAGGTGTTCTGGAGTAGGACAATACCTCCTCCATCTTAGCGAGAAAGCGAAGGGATTGGGTGGACAGTTCACCGGATGTCTACCCGCTTGAGCCGATGTAACACCCCATAGTCCCCACCATGTTCCCTCAACCAATCCTCGTCATCCTCCTCAATCGCGTCTGCGAATCCCGCCTTCGGGCCCGTGACGATCAAAGCCCTCGCCAGTGATCTTCTATTTACGTCTTCGGTAGATGCCTCGTACTCGGGTAGGTCAGATAGAGCAACCCAATTGAGAGCGAAGTGCAGAGCCGAAGTCGGAGGCAGGGGTCCGAGGACAGCTGCGGATGGCGAGGGGAGGGGCTCTGACGGCCCAGCGAGGGAAGTGGGCGGGAGGAGGGCACTGATGAGGATTGGTAAAGGGGAGGGACGAGGTGGACGGGTCATGACGTGCTTCTGAAACGGAGAAGAACACGACGAAAGAATGGCATTCATACAGGCACGGTATGGGGTTCCCCTCGTCGAGATCTTCTCTGCCGCTTTCTCCCATCCACTACGGCCATCAAAGATGGGAAGTGGGTCTTCCTTCTGTAAGAAGACTGTAGCGTGACAACTGATGAAGCGCAGAGATCGTACACATCGTCCTCTGGAAGCTCAAGCCCCCTTCCGCGACCGCAGCCAGCGAGGAGGTCTTCGCGCAGGCCAAGAAGGCTATTGCAGCGCTCAAGACCGTTCCCGGGCCAGAGGCTGTCTGTCCTTTGCGAAAGTACTTGAGGGAATATGCTGATGAAGGAAGGTTCACCTCGGACCACCGGTGCTCAGCGATCGTGCTCAGGGGTACGACTGGGGTACAGATTTCCGCTTCTAGCGCTTGGCCAAAGCTGATACGCTTGACCAGGATTGTACTCGATCTTCTCCTCCAAGGAGGCACTACAGACCTACGCTGTCTCTGAGGCACATGTCAAGGTCGTCACCGAGAACGTCCGGCCGAACACCGAAGGTAAGCTCATCCTCAGGGATAATACTGTTCTCGACTGACTCGGGTCACAGGTGTGCTGGCTTACGATTTCGAACTGGTAGACTAGATGCCATGCATTGCTATGTTGATGCTACGGTATCCCCATTCGGCTGACTCTCCTGGACCTCTGCGCCAACGCGCCATGCTCGGGTCACACCCCCACCGCACCGCAGACAGCTCCACTTCTCCTCACCCTCTCCGCGCTTCTCGGAAGGTCTACTTGTCTTTTGCCGCGCCTCGAGAGTATCACGATGTTTCGTCAGCTCCCCAGCTATACAGTAATAACACCATCGACAGCCGCCCCAGCAATCTGTTTGAGCCGGGACGAAGATCCTCGTCTCTTCTTTGGACTGATCCTCTGGCAGCTCCGTCGAGAAGACGCTCCCGATCGGGGGTAGGTTGATAGCTGATCCAGAAGAGGTCGACGAGTCGAGGGGTACGGGCGCAGAGCTTAAGCGGAGATGACAAATAGGACACGTGGGTTTTGGCAGGGAAGCGAGAGGGCCGGAATGTGCTGCTGCCGAGACTTTAGACGATTTCTCGCTTGATGCAGGAAGTAGAGGGATGGAGGTGTAGTCGATCGAGGTGGGTTGGTTCAGGAAGGCTTTCAGAGGCGCGATCAGGGCGGACGGTGCGAAGAATGTGGGAAGTGGGGGGAGGAGCGGGACGAAGAACATCATGAATTCCTGCTCGGGATCAGCGGTTGGTATTGAATATCAGGGGACAGTATGAACCGTGAAGGCCCCCCAGACGAGCTTCCGGTTCATGAATTCGTAAGACACCAATCGGGTAAGGTGCGGTGAGGAAGGTACCAATCGCAGATCCAAAATCCGCATAAGCAAGGATGGGTACCTACATCAATATTAGCTGCGGCTCTTGCCATTCACGTGTTGGGCTACGCGGAGCGAGCAACGACGAGTTACAACTCACAGCCCATCCCACAAGAACCAGCCCCACCCTGCCAGCTCCCACGCTCTAGCAGCATTTTCAACCCTGATGATGGCTTTCCAGGCCTTCCTCCGCCAGTCATGAGGTGGTAAATCCGGCCATTGACGGGATAAGGCGTTCTCTCGCAGGCGGGTGAGGATGTAGCTCGGGAATATTGGGGGATGGAGGAGGAGGTACACAAGCAGGGTTCGACCTGATGCTGCAGCTCGTCAGATGAATTCCTTAGCGTATAGGACTCTGAGGAGACTCACGCCGGTGATCTGATGTCGCCGTGGAAGCGAGTTTAAGATTCACGAGCTTCGCGCCTGGCGAAGCTTGGGTTGATCCGTCCAAGATCCCATATCGAAATATGACGAGCTTGAGTACAAGCGCGATCTCGGGCTTGAGATCGAGCGGGAACGAGGACTGTGTCTGTCAGCTGTGGCTGGTGCGAAAACAAGGCTTCAACCCACCCGGAAGTTACCAAGCGATCTCAACACCTTCTCCCCCAAAATCGACACGAGCCCTTCGTCGAGGTCTTCGCAATCGATTTGGCTGACTCGAGGCGCACGGAAGAGATGATGAGCGCTGTCGAGACAAGACGAGGAGGCAATCGCTTTCGCCTCGAAACTGTCGGAAGCCATCCTGGCCACTGGCAATCTGCTGAGCAAGGTATGGAGGTTGTAGAACAGTTCTTCAAAACAGCTTAGGCGTCCGGTCCAAAACATACCCGACATTACAGCCGACGGAAGCATTTCTTCAAGAGTCTCTTGATTGATTTTTGTTGTCAACCTTCATTCGACCACACTGCTCAGATGCGCATCACATGAGACCGTTTCCATTGGCGGCTTTCGCCATAATCAATCTCCTCCCGTCAGCAAATGCGATCTGGCCATTTAGGCAGAAACGCTTCGTCGCCGAGGCCCTGATTGATGCGGGGCCGTTGGGTTTGGAGGCGATGACGGGGAGGGTTGTCGCTGTTGGGGACTGGAACGGGGATCAAAAGTTGACCTTTCACTTTTTGGGTGGAAGCCTGCTGATGATTTCAAGACTTGACCTCTTCACACTCAGCGAGGACTCCAAGACCTTACAAATCCATCTATGGGATCGAGGTGAGCTCTCATTAAGATCCTGACTTATAATGCTGAGGAAGGGCAGATTCGTTCCGCTATCAGCCCTCCCATAATATCACCTTCTCCTCCGAGATAGGCAATGTCATCCCTGGCGATCTCAACCACGATGGCCGTCTTGACCTGCTCGTCATGCTCGACAACGACAAGGGCGGATGGTGGGGCTCGAAGAGCGAGTCGCTCGGAATGGAGGTTTTTCTTGGCGGAGGCGTGGATGGTGGATTCCGTCAGTCCTTGGTTATTGCTCCAGACGAAGCTGAGATGAAGCCAGAAGAAGAACATTGGACGCTGCCGGCTTCGGCGAAGGCGCAACCGATGGTATTCGACGCCGATAGCAGTCTACGACCGTCCTTGCTGGGATATCAAGCGGCTTCGCCGTCTATGGACGCTATTTTGATGGCCTGGGCAAACAATGGGACCGGACTGACCATGTGGGTCTGGTCATACGAAGAGGCCGAAGGATGCGCTGATAAACCGCAGGCAGACCCCACCGCTACAGTCTCCTGGGCAGGCATGTCAGCTCGCGGATCCGCATAGCAGTGCATATGTAGATATCGACGGTGACTGCCTTCCGGGTGAGCCATACAATCGAAAGAGACAAAAGGAGCCTGAACGACTCGAAGATCTCGTGCTTCATTGTGAACGTCCGAACAGCCAGTCCCGCTTTATCCAGATCTGGCTTAATCGCGGGACCGGAGGCTATGTCCTGGCTCGAGAGTACGACCTACCTGATGGTAGCGGACCGCTGTCTTTCGCCGACATGGGTGGGTTTCTCACCACTTCCACGGACAAAGAGCTGAGCCAACTCAGACCGTGATGGTACAATCGACATGGTCTTCTCGGCCTGTCCTCGCCATTCGACTTCCGGAAGCATCGGCTTCGAATGCAGCATCAATATCGCATACAACAAGCAGGTGCCGGTCTGTCGTGGCGAGGGCCCTACGTATCGTGTGGATGAGACGATGCAAGGTGACCTCACCTGTAGAGGCTGGGGAGGGCTGTGTCTAGCGGATGAGGGATTCGAGTTCAGCTTCGATCCGTCTGACGAGGTGAGTAGAAAGCGGGTCACCCGAAACTGAGACTGATATTCTGTATCAACGTCGCAGTACTTCTCATCCATCCCGATGTCATCCATATTCACCATGTCCCCTGATGACGGACTTCTTCTCCACCCGCCTTCAAAACCTTTCATCCCCCTCCCGCTGCGACCCGGCGACTTCAAAGTCGACGGCTTCCCGGATCTGCTCATCACCTTCAGCAACTCCACCGCAGCCTCGGGCGGCGGAATATTCGGGGGTTCGCCGCGTTCCGGCAACCAGGTGCGGGTGGTGGAGAACGTTCCATGTGGTAAGGGCATCGCAGGCTGCGACGCCCGTGGTCATGGCAGGAGAGGTCTGCGCTTAGCCGGTGGTAAGGGATGGGAGGTACTCAACGAGATCTGGGATGTCAGCGGGGCTAGCTGGATCGATATCGATGATGATGTGGGTTGAGACAGGCTTTGGAGATACTCCATTACTGATCAGCAAATCGCAGGGCTCCCTCGACATCCTTGTTCAGCGGACAGGCGCGCAGTCAGGTCAGAAGGTCACCTTTATCCAGAACAACTTCTATCACGATGCGTTCTTCCTGAAAGCACAAGGTGAGCTAATGGCCGACCGAAGTTACGCTGCACTTGCAGCGGCTACTTAGGTATCATCAGCTCATACGCCCTTTTAGTGCTCAACGGCGCATGTGATGGCGAATGTCAGCCTGCTGATGGTGGGAAGAAGTACAGCGTAAGCTCTTATCTATTCATCGAATTTGTGATCTCAGGGATTATTAGGCACTTGGCGCCAGCTATTCCGGAGCGACGTATAAGTTCATTGTACTTGATACGCTTGGTCGTCGGGTGGCTCAGCAAGGTTGGTGCCTACTTGTTCACCTTTCATCCCTCAGGAAATTGCTGAGGGCTGATTATGCAGTCGCTCAACTCCCCCAGACCTCTTATCATGCTCTCCACACGCCTTACGCTGTCATCGGGCTCGGGAGGACAAACAATTATGTTGAGGTCAGCCGTTCATCTACTGGTCATTCACAGTAGGCTGTCGAAAGTACATCGGACGAGCTGATTCGATCCTTCAGCGCCTCTTCGTCGGAGCATCCCTTCGACCACCTGGGCACACATCGACCATCGAGTCCCTGATCCCAAACTCTCAGGTCATAATCAACCCTCCATCTCTACATCATCCAGATCAGATTGAGCAGTCTCCGCCTGTCAAAGCCAGATCACAAGAATGGCGATCTGAGCTCTTTTTGCATCCCGGTGACTGGATTCCATCGGTAGCCGCGGCGGTCATTGGCACGGTGCTGCTGCTGGGAATGGTGGTCTTTGGGCTGAACGAGCGGGAGAAGGTGCGTAATCGGCTGATGAGCTTCCCTTGGCTGTCACTGACGCGTTTTTTTGCGGTTCGTAGAAGGAGGACGAGAAAGAGCGTCGGCGGGCGCTGCATGCCATCAATTTCCAGGCGCTATAGCATGCATCTTCATATAATCTGCAGGCCTCGAAGACGTCGTCACGAACATTTACGGCAGATAATTCAGGCACAACTTGAAACGCGTCTCGCCGACCCTGCGAGGGAATCCTGCTGCACAAATCCTGCTGCACAGGATTCCCTGCGCTGACCATGTGGTGGAGTTGTGGTCGAGGAGCGAGGGCCCTGTTTTAGATTGGGTCCTTTGGTTCGCTATAGATAGAAACGCCGAGCTGGTCTCGTGCACCTTCCCCATCTCCCTTCTCCTGTCTATACCTCGACGTTGATCGTCCACCACATTCTTTGCCAGGTTGCGCTGAAAAAGGGCCTTCTCATCTCGGTGCATATCTCCGTGATCCCCTCAAGATGCTCTCTGCCCAGCTGGTCCTGGTCCTCGCCTCCCTCCTTCCGTTCACCCTCGGCCACATCGCTCTTTGGGACGAGGGGATGTACGGGTGGGTCCCGCTCTATCCGCTTTTCCAGACGTGAAAGTTTATACGACGCAGGTGGGACCCGAATGACCCGAACCAGTCCCAACCCGTGGAACCCCTCATGAACCTCCCTTTCTCCCAATGGTGGTTCCACGGCTATATCAACAACCCACCCCCAGCCGGAGCATACATGAACCTCCCTTCCCGCGGGACCTACCACGGGGAAGTCTCATGCAACAAAGCCCTCACCTCCTACGGCGATGATAAGGCGCAAGAGACTGGCGGCTACGCCTGCGATACGATCGGACCTATGCATACCGCCGACGCATGGGCTAGTCCTGATCCAAAAGACGTGAAAGGGTGCGGGATCGCCATAGCCTACGAGAGTGACGTGACCGAGATCCAACCCGAGGATTTCGCCGTCATCTCCGTAAACTACCAATGTCCATGGAAGAAGGACGTCGATTTCGAGATCCCTTCCGACCTACCCCCGTGTCCCGAGGGAGGGTGTCATTGTATGTGGGGATGGATCCATAATGCGGATTTGGGGAGTGAACAGATGTATTTCGTGGGGTATAGGTGTAATGTCACGGGTGCGACTGGGACAAAGGCGATCCCTCCGCGTGAGTGAACCTCTCCTCACCCGGTGCTATAATCAGGCAATGATGAGGGGGCGGGTCGTAGCGAAGATCGCGAACAAGTGTGATTATCCGAGCGATACGTCCAATTGCACGGTCGGCGCGAAACAGCCTCATTACTGGTTCCAGGCAGAGTGAGTCGACTCTTGTTCATCTGACGAGAGTTCAGCTGATCATTTGGCGATGCAGACGGAACAACAATCCGCAAGGCACCTACGAGCCGCCATTCTGTGAGTCAACTTCGTCTCCAAGGAGCAGTGGCTGATGGATCGCAGATAACGGCGCATACGGCTTCAAGGACGGCGCGCAAACCGATCTCTTCGCTGGTGTGGGTGGAGTGCCATCAGAGCAAACCTCTTCATCTGTCGTCGAAGTATCTAGCACCACATCTATCGCTGCGTCCAGCTCCTCGAAGACCCTGGCGGCCGCGAGCACCCCCTTGAGGTCGACAACCTCGACCACGACAGTCGCCCCAAGCTCGGAGACCACTCAAGCTGCTCTCACATCTGCTACTACCACGATCGCCACATCGAGCACCACCAGCCCAACCTCATCCACCACAACATCATCCGCTACTGCATCCCCAACATCGTCCAGCGTAACATGCAATCGCCGGCGCCGAGCACTATCAAACCTCTCTTCACCGGATACACTCAAGCGACACCAGTCACGCCAGGCGCGTCGATTCACGGAGCGTGTAGCAGCGGAACAAGACTTGGGACGAATCGCTAGGACTCTGAGAGAGTGGAGGGAGGAGAGGGAGAGGAGCGGGTTGGGATTGAGGAGTCTAGGGACGGCTCGGGCTTGAGCGGAGTATCAAACATTATCCTCGCTGAGCCGGATTGTCGGATTGTAGGACTACATGCGGTGCTAGCATGTCACTGGATGATTGCTCGACCACCACTCTGTGCTGAATATTCAGGGTGAGAACGACAAGTGTATGCTAACCCCCGACAGACCCCATGGTCTTCTTCAACCTCAATCGCAGCTGATCATCCCGCGTCACCGGGCTGCCCGGCGGGATGATCATGCCTTCAGGCTCCCTTGCGCCGTTTTTCTCCTCTATGATGGGCTCGACCTTCACCTCGCTCACCGTGGCTACCGTCGGAGGTGCTTTGAGAGCGTTCGGTGAAGGGGGAGCGTCTTTTGATTCCGAAGGGATGCGCTGTACCGTCTCCGTGCAGACTGCTCGGCGTTGCCATCTTCTCCGTCTCGTGAACTGTTGACTGTCAGAGTGGCTAGCCCACCGAGCTGATAGACGAACCTTTCCGAGACCACCTCGAGCACCCATACTCTCCCACTTATTGTCCCCGTAGACCCAGCCATCCGCATCCGTGACCTTCACACAACTGTTGTCAGCGAGTATACAAGTGCTCTCGAGTGCTCTCGAGCGACTTACATCGTCCTTCTCCACACTCGTCTCAACCGACGCCACCACTGCCGCCACCTCGAAAGCGCGCAGATCCTCACTGGCCTGACTACCCGCTCTACCGCGCTTGAACTCGCCGCTCGTCCGAGCAGGACTCGCGGTCACCGTTTTAGCCTGTGTGACCACCGGACTCGTCGTCCGCCCTTTCAAGCGTTCCAACCCTTTGCTGAAGGCATGTTCTGCTATGGACTGCGCTCGGACGGTAGGGGAGATGGTATCATCGAATACGCTCTGGCTGGGCTTTGGAGGGGAGCTGCCAAGACCCGTAGCGATCGAGAGAGATCGGTTGGATTGGTGCCCAAGGCTGAAGCCCTCATTTTCCGGTTCGGGAGAAGTTGCTGCGACGGATAAGGCGGGGGCGGAACTACCTGCTCGGACGACAGACCAGTCGTCATCTAGCCATCGCCAGGTTGCGGTCCTCTTCACCCGTGCATGTGGATCTTGCTTCGTCGGCGCAGGGAGGATTATGGAGGCAGCAGCAGGGAGAGTGAAAGATGGGGGAGGCGAAACGGGGAGGAGGTGGGAATCACACCAGCTTGGTCGTTCTTGAGGAAGAAGCGCGCTCGTCCAGTCAAGCCCCATCCACCATCGCTGATTCTCATGAACCTCGAAATGGAAGTAGATCGGGTTGCCAGCCTTCTCTTCCGCTTCCTCGGCCTCGATGGCCGAGCCATGTAGCGCCTCTTGATTTCCCCTTGGTCTGAAGGAGAAAGCCACTGACGGTCTGCGTGACGCCGTCCATTTTGACTTGGCCCATCCGAGGGCCGAGAAGTGCAGGGAGATAGGGTGGGTATGATCGGGTGGGGAGCCGAAAGTGAAGAGGAAGGCTAGAGCGACTGCTCGACGAACAGCGAGGGATTTATTGAGGAGGTTGATGAGGTGTGCGAGCGGTGGTGAAGGGAGGAGCAGGAAGATTGTTCCAGCAATGGCGAGAAGACTGTGAAATCCGATGATTCTGCCTAGGATGATCCAGGAGGCCCAAATCACCAGTAGACCTCGGACAAGACGGAAGTGTCCAAGTCGTTGAAAGCGGGAGTAGATGGAGGATGCGGTCGGTATTGGTGAGGGCGGGAGAAGAGCTTGGATGGAGTGCAGGTCCGAAAGGGTCACGAGGAGAGTCTCGAGCGTTGAGGGCTGTGCTGCACTCGACTGGGTCGATGGGGTTTTTTCGGGTCCAAGATTGAGCTTGCCGAGATTCAGTAGGGGTAGAAAGAGCAGCGGCGGCAGGAGGTACCTTTCTCTCAGCCTTGTCTACGAAGTTTGACTCACCGAAACGCATGCTTTGAGCCCAGACATAGTCCCCACCAAGCACCTATCACCATCCAGCTCTCCACCCTCTTCCCACTCTTCCAGCACAGTACCTCCAGTGCTGTTCGGAGGAAGGAGATTTGCCATGCGAAGAGGACGAGCAAGCGGAGGACTGGAGCTGGAAGGGATGCGACGAGATCCTGTGACGGCACAAGCTGAGGGCCAGGCACCTCATTCTGATGGGTTACCGGCGCAGGGGCTGGCATGTCGGAAATGATATGCTAGCATGACATGTCGAGATGCTGGCTCTTACACCCTCCTCTTAAGCAAGCCCATGGAGAAGATCATGCGATCCCAAGGGAAACCTCCGTCAGCCGGAATCCGGTTCGACGCCACCCGGAAACCGAAATCTGGGGTCCCCATATTCAATTTCAGCAAACATCTTCCTCGGTCACATTCTCAATTTCGCCTGTCTCTCAACTTATCACGCGAAGCATGGGTTCCACAAAGAAGGCTGCCGTGCAGCAGTCTCGTTCTGAATCACCGACAGCAAAGGCGAATGGTGGACCCATCCTCGATCAGGATGATGTGATGCGAGCGATGTTGGAAGCGAAAGGACCCAGTAACGGCGAGGAAAGGGATTCCGTGGAGGATGGCTCCGACGGAGACGATGGCAGTGAGCGAAGCTCCATGGAGCGTAAGGGGAGTATAGGCAGGACGAATGGCGTCAGAAGCTCTCGCAGATCTGCAAGCTTCGAACGAGACCTGTCCGAGCTAGATACTTCACCTGCTTCTCCCCCTAGTCGGCCCAGCGCCCAAGCTTCATCATCCCGGGTCAAGCTTCCGAGTCCTGGAAAGCCTGTATTCGACGGCAAATCCAAAGCTTATCGCCTCGATGACGCGGTCAAGCCCCCCTTCAGCGTCACATTCACCTCGCTTGGACTGTCGCAACCGCTGATCTCAGCACTGGAGACCATCAATATCCGGAAACCTACCGAGATTCAGGCGGCATGCATAAGGCCAATCATGGAAGGTGAGATAGGACCTTTTGTGCTGCTAGAGAATGGAATTGACGAGTCAAATAGGTCGAGATTGTATCGGCGGTGCGAAGACCGGCAGCGGTAAGACCATGGCGTTCGCCCTACCTATCGTCGAGCGGATAGCGAGAGATCCATATGGGATCTGGGCTGTCGTGCTCACTCCTACCAGGTGATTCTCTGTACCTAACCCTTGTCCTGGTACTGATGGGCACAGAGAACTGGCATATCAGCTCACGGAGCAGTTTCTTGTTGTTGGGCAGCCTTTGGGACTTACGACTGTGACGATCGTCGGCGGTATGGACATGATGGCTCAAGCGAAAGAGCTGGAGAAGAGACCGCACATCGTTGTGGCAACTCCTGGGAGGCTTTGCGATCTGATGAGGAGTGATGGCGCGGTAGGGGGCAAGCTGAGCCGCGTCAAAGTTTTAGTGCGTCGGACATCGCTTTGTTATGTTATCGGTATTGACATGATCTAGGTACTCGACGAAGCGGACCGTCTCCTTACCCCTACCTTCTCACCAGAGCTAGGCTATCTATTCTCACAGATTCCAGCGAGCCGCCAGACCTGCCTCTTCACAGCTACTATCAGCGAGGCGATCATGGAGCTGGCCAACAAGCCTCCGGCGCCCGGCAAGAAGGGGCCTTTCGTTCATCGTGTCCAATCAGAGTAAGTGCGCCCATCGATGTCGCTGAGACGTAGCACTTTAACAGTCGGGGGATTGAAGCAGAAGTATCTGTTCATCCCGAGCCAGGTCCGGGATCCGTACCTCTTCTACCTCTTGCATCATGCCCCGAACGAGATCGATGCGGCTCTTCGAGCACCGCACAAGAACGAAACGAGAGTTGATCATCGCAAATCCAAGAAGTCGAAGAAGGCGACGTCGGAGGGACAAGAGGAAGATGCTCCGCCTATACCGTCAACCGTCATCTTTACGCAACGATGCGCCACCGCACACCTTCTGCACCTCCTCCTCGACTCCTTGGATATTCCCTCCGTCCCCCTCCACTCCCATCTTACACAGCCACAGAGACTGCAGTCCCTCGCTCGCTTCCGAGCGGGCGAGGTCCCAGTCCTTGTAACGACCGACGTCGGGTCTCGCGGTCTCGATATACCCGAAGTGGCTATGGTGGTCAATTGGGACTGTCCTCGTCGATCCGACGATTACGTACATCGGGTCGGTCGAACTGCGAGAGCTGGGCGAGGTGGTGTGGCTATCACGATCATAACAGAACGGGATGTGGAGCTGGTCAAGATGATCGAAGATGAGGTCGGGACAACGATGGTCGAGCTGGAGTTGCCGGAAGAGGCGGTCTTGGAGAAGCTGAATGCGGTGTCCCTAGCGCGGCGGATGGCTACGATGGTGAGAAGATCCATCTAGCCCAGTCAGATTAAGCTGATCTTGTGCGAAGGAGATGCACGACTCGGGCTTTGGCGAGCGGCAAGCGACGAACAAGGCCAAGCAGATCAAGCGGATGAAGCGGGATGCGGCGCGATGATGCATCCATATGGGGCTCTGTCTTGAGCTGTATTTGCGAGAACTGTTCCGCCAACCAGCTTGTCAACTTGATTGGGAGCCAAGTGCGGGCGAGTCGCAGCACTCATCATGGGTACACGTGTGTGAACGGATGAGCATTCAATATGCCAGATGACCCTTTCGGTACCGATGCTGTGTGGAATGCGGCGGAAGCGCCGGAAGCAGATCTCGGAAACTTTCGTACAGAGGAAAAAGTCACTCGCGTATAAGAAGCTCGAATGGAGCAAACGATTGATTTTGATGCCAATTCTGAGGCTGCCATTGCTGAGTGGAACATCGATCATCGGAACGAGACGACTCAGAATGGAGGCAAATGAGACTGGTGAGTTGGTCACGGTGTAAACTTGCCAGTCGCTGAGATAGCCAGTACTGGTCGGGTGTATTGGCGGTAGTGGGTTGTATCACCTCGATAACCTCACGCCCATGTAAGTCTTTACGTCTGCCACTCAGCCGACCTCGCTGACTCAGCTCAGCAAATCGGTGGAGATCGATACAGTGAGTCCCCTAAACGGAAATAGCGCTAAATTGTAGCCTTGGGGCAAACCCTCCTCTCCCATCACCATTTCGGAACTCCCCTCCGGGGCCCTCATAGCCTTCCTAGCCCGACACGGTCCCGCCCACACCATCACCCCCACCGAAGTACCCTCCCGCGCCAACATCGCTGCTCTCAAGCACATAGGCTGCCAAGCCATCATCGCATTCTCCGCAGTCGGCTCACTCCGCGAAGAGATCGCTCCGGGCGATTTCGTCGTTCCAGACCAGATCATTGACCGGACGAAGGGAATTAGGGAGGATACGTTCTTCAGGGGAGATGGACTGGTGGCGCATTCGATGTTTGGGGATCCGTTTAGTAATAAGCTGAATGAGTTTGTTGGGCCGAGGGTGGAGATGATACTGGCGGAGGCAGGGGGTGGGGTTAAAGTGCACACCGGAAAGACCGTTGTCTGCATGGAGGGTATGTGGGATCTGACTACCTGAGATCAGCCTGAATTGACGTTTCGTAGGCCCCGCATTCTCGACCCGCGCCGAGTCGTTGATGTACCGCCAATGGGGAGGGGACATCATCAACATGTCCGTCATCCCGGAGGCCAAGCTAGCCCGCGAAGCAGAACTCGAGCAAATCATTCCACGCATTTCTGTTTCTTCGCTGATCGCGGCTCAGCTACACCCTAATCTGCACTTCGACGGACTTCGACGCTTGGCGCACAGGTCATGCCCCCGTGACTGTCGAGGAGGTGGTCAAGACTCTGCATACCAACGCCGGTAATGCCCGAGCCGTCGCGGCGGGACTCCTGCAGGACGTGCATGACGTCGTGGGTGAGGGGAAGGAGCTAGATGAGATCAAGGGGTGCATGAGGTTCTCTTGCATCACTCGAAAGGATGTGAGCGGTCTAGCATCAGGTGGGGTAATCTGGGCTGATGAGGATAGGCTCAACCCGCAGAAGCGAGGAAGAAGCTGTCTTTTATCTTGCCATATTTCGACTGAGATGCCAGCTTGTGGCGTTTCACAGAATGTAAAGAGGTGGACACTCGCGATACAAAAGGAATGCAGCATCATCTTCAACGCCACTCATCCGGTCGGGTGCCACTCATCCTTTCAGGACTACGGTGTTGCTAAACCGCCGGAGAAACCAGAAGAGTCCGTCGGCGCTCGGCCGAGCGGGAACTCTTCCACTTTCGGCCAGTGAGATTGGGACCCATAACATAGCGTTTCTGTTCGACTCCCTCGTTGCATATCAAGATGGGAGCCGAGAAACCTCTCCTTGAGCATGGCGAGCCCGCGGGCGAGACCGATCTACCTCAGCCCAATACTGCTCGTCCGGACTTGCGTCGTCGACTCCAAGTCACCCGCCAGATCATCTTCTTCTCCCTCATCACCATCCTCGCGGTATTCCACATCGTAAACTTCGTCGGGAAGCGCGAGGCTGCCAAGTCACTTCTCGATCATGACGAATACGATGCTACCGACCCTGTCAATGGTTATCTTTCCGGTGTCGCCACCAAGGGCATGCGCAAGGCGCTCTGCGGGATCAAGGTCAAGAAGGACAAGCACTTGCATGGATCGAAGCACGGTCACAAGCACCATGACAATCATCACAAGCATGGCAAGCACGATGACAAGCACGACAAGGGAAAACATGGGATGAAGATGATCCCGCCCAAGATGGCAGAGAAGATCTTCCTGTCCGTGCCAAACAACGAGAGTTGTCGCGCGTGAGTCGCTTCATCACTCGGCCGCGCCGGTCAGCACAGCTGATTTGTACCAGCGCTTCTCGACGATACACCACACACGCCCATCCCGCTGGATCGGGGTATGATTACGCTTCAGCGATCAACCTGAAGAATGAGTGGGAGCGCGCGCTCGGTCTCCCCGTCTCTGGACCCGAGGATTACCTATACGATGCAGGTGACTCGAGCAGTCAGGCCAGGATTCACAGCGGGATGGAAAAGATGGGCGTCTGGATTGATACTGTGGGCTAGCCGTGATGCTCTCTTTGATATCTGCTGATAAGGGGCGGCAGTACTACCCGGTCATGAACACCCCTGTCAGCTCCTCCGTCACTGTGCTCGCCGATCCACCCTTCTCCGCCAAGTTGCAGGAGGACATCGTTGAGGGTGACCCTGACTCGATCCTCCGCGATGAGATACGAGTCTTCCACGGATTGTCGGTCAGCGGGGACGTCACTGGCAAGTATGTGTATGCTGGGTACGGGAGGAAAGCGGACTTCGATCTTCTCCAGGACAAAGGTCAGTCTGGTGTCTCCCGCGCGAGGTTCCTTGCAGCGATATCGATAGATACTGAGTTGCTTTGTAGGAATCGACTTCTCCGGAACGATTGCGATCGTCAAGTACGGCGGAGTTTTCCGTGGTCTCAAGATCAAGGGTAAGTTTCCCATTCTGTTCTGTGCCAATGCAATATGCTGAAATCAATTCAGCCGCTCAGGAAGCTGGCGCTATTGGCTGCATCATCTTCACGGACCCAGGAGACGATGGTGAGATGACTGAGGCGAACGGGTACGAGCAGTACCCAAATGGCCCTGCCCGTCAGCCTAGCAGTGTGCAGCGAGGCAGTGTGCAATTCGTGGGTCTCAGTCCTTGTTGCGTACACTTTTGCTCACACCAAGCATAGATCTCCAAGTACCCAGGTGATCCGACGACACCTGGCAAGCCTGCCTACAAAAACGCTACCCGAGCAGAGGGTAGCAATCAGCCTTCGATTCCCTCGTATGTCCGGAATCGTCAACCTTTGATATGACAACGCGACTGATTCTTGCGCCATGACAGTCTTCCCATCTCGTACGAGGACGCTATTCCGATCCTCAAGCAGCTCCAAGGGAAGGGCATTCCCGCTGGTGATCTTGGCAAGGAGTGGGTTGGCGGTCTTGGCTACTATGGCGTGGAGTACTTCACCGGCCCCAGCGAGGTGGACATGCACTTCGTAAATGAGGTCAACACGGTGAGTGAGACGCTGGTCATCTTACTTGTCTCGCTGAGGCTTCCCTTGATAGCGGGTTATGCCAATTTGGAGTGAGTCCGATCGGTCGTGTGACACGTGGCGCGCCACTGATTGACTTCGGACGTTCAGACACCATGGCTACCATTCCTGGTCACATCACCGACGAAGTAATCATCCTCGGCAACCACCGTGACGGTTGGTCTACACGCTTGACGGCTGTATAAACTCTGATGGCCGGTAGCCTGGGTCCTTGGTGGCTCTGACCCCAACTCCGGTACCGCCTCTCAGTACGAGCTCATCCGCGGTCTTGGAAAGCTGCTTGCGATGGGATGGAAGCCTCTCCGTACCATCGTGCTCGCAAGCTGGGATGCTGAGGAGTATGGTCTGTTCGGCAGCACTGAATGGACTGAAGACTTTGGCTCATTCCTCGTGGAGAAAGGTGCGTCCATATATTAACAGTCTGAGGTCGTATTGACGGAGGCGAAGCCGCCGGATATCTCAACCTGGACTCATCAGTCTCGGGGCCCAGATTCGACGCCGCCGCCTCCCCGGTATGTACTTTCCTATCACAAAGGGTCGCTTCTCTGACATCTGTCAGTCCCTCGCCTGGCTGCTCCGCGGCGCCGCGGCGGACGTCATGACCGGTGCAGACCCGTCCCACAGTGTCTGGGAAACACGTGCGGATGGGGGAGATTGGAAGAAGTGGAGACTTAGCGCGCTAGGCATCCAAGAGGACGACATTGAGGCGCTCGCTTCGAGCGGGACTGGTGTCTCTCCACTGGGGTGAGTGCTAAGAATGCTTCTCGTCCGAATTTAGCTGATTGGTATCAGCTCGGGCTCCGACTTCACTTCTTTCCTCCAACGCTATGGAGTAAGACACGGCTCCCGTAGTTCACAGACTTCACTGATGTCCCCTCAGGTAGCGTCCGGCGAGATGAGCTTTGCCGGTATGTTTCGACTCTAATTCATGTTGAAATTCAAATCTGAGTGATCCGTAGGTGGACCAAAGAGCCCCGTCTACCATTATCACAGTATCTACGACTCCTTCCATTGGCAGGACGAGTGAGTTACCGGGTTTGATTTATTCTGACCGCCAGGTTCGCCGATCCAGGCTTCCATAAGCATGTCGATGCCGCCAAGATGCTTGGCCTTGCACGTATGTCTTTCGACCGTGGACTGGCTAACAAGCAGTGCTCCGTATGTCGGACAGTCTTATCCTTCCGCTCAACACTACGCAATATGCGATCGAGCTGTCATACTACCTCACCAAGTGCGTCTAGCCAGACCAACAGCACTCCGTCCGCTGACTATGAGCAGGGTCGAGCATATCGCCGACTCCATGAATGTCGCCTCCGACCTCAACTTTTCCTCCCTATCCACCTCCATCCAAAGCCTCATCGCGGGCTCGAAGTCCCTCGACGTGCAGAAATTCGATGCCCTCGATAAGCTTCGCAAGCTGCTTCCCAAGTCCAAATCTTCTAAACACGGTGTCTTTGGGTGCATCAAGCGCGGGTACTGGATGATGCGTGCTTCGTGTGGAAGCCAGAAAGGCCAGGACAGGCTCAGGCAGATGGAGCTCTGGCGAGAGCCGAGTGTGGAGGAGCAGCTGAGCGTGGTCAAGCATCACTCGAGGCCGAGCCCGCCGATGAAGAACATCAAGGAGATCAAAAAGGTCCTCCTTGAGATTAGGGGGATCAACCAGAAGCTCAAGGGCTTTGAGGGAGGTTTCATCTCTGAGGAGGGTATCAAGGTCAGCACAGTCTGACTGTTCGGCTGGAGCTAGCTGATGGGTTGAATAGGAGAGGGAGTGGTATAAGCACAAAGGTGTAGCACCCGGTCTTTGGCTCGGCTATGGCGCCACTACTGTGTGTTTGCATAATCTGAGGCGTAGACATCGGCTGACACCCTCATCTAGTTCCCTGCACTCACCGAAGGTCTGTGCAAGGGACTGTTGTTCTTGTCGGGATACTGACATTGGCTGTTTAGCCCTGACAATCGACCATTCGACCGAGCTCGCGCAGAAGGAGGCGGACGAGTTGGCGGAGATGATCAGCGAGATGGCCAAGAAGCTGTCCGCGTGAGGTCACTCGACATCGATAGTCATCAAGGGGATCTCAAGTCAACCGAGACTTGGCAAAAGGTTGTGACCGATCGGAAGGGCTGCACAGTAGAATATCGGAGATGCAACCAATGCATCAAAGACCTTCTCGAGCCCATTTGGGATCCGTCAATGCCGGATTTGCCTCCCGCATATCCTCCTCATCCCATCCGCTCGCGTCAATCCAGCTGGGAAATTGGGGGCGTCCGAGAGATGCGAGTACTAGATTGGAGAGGAGCGAGTCATTCGCAAATGGGTTGTCGGGCCTCTTGAAGGCTAAGAACAGGTTGGATGAGGCTGATGCACGGATCTGGGCGAGATCAGCTTATAGTAGGTGATGGGTTACGGAAAGGGCACTGACTTGTTCTACGGTGGTCAAGTTCCACAAGAGCAGCTATGGCATATCAGCTCAACGTATCCCACGTTCGCGGTTGAAGACCGTATCGAAGGAGGAGGAGGGTTTACCCGGATGTGATAGTAGAGCAGGAAACACATGGCCGGCAAGACTAGTACGCCGAGCAGGAAGCTCACAGCCGCTCCAGAACTGTCTTGAAGCGCTGTTCCGAAGGAGATGTGGTCGTGATGACAGAGCATGGAGAAGTGGATTGCTGAGAATACAACGATGTAAATGCTTGCAGTGGTCTAATCGACACCAACAGCAGATCAGTTCTAGGCTAGATGGTTTGCTGATGGGTAGACGCACTGACGAGATGAGGAGGACGATGAAGGAGAGATAGTTGCTCTTGCCTACGCAGGTGTGAATGTAGGAGCAGTGGTGATCTACCGATGTCAGAGAGAGAGAGAGCTGTCCGGCGCGACTGATGCGGACTGACCGATTCCGTCAACACAATTTCCACACTGAGTCTGGTTAGCTTGGTATCGATGTGGGTGGAAGGAATTACCATACGGCAATGGCTGCACCGTGGAGGCCGGTAGGTCTTGCATGTCTCGCAGTATTTGACGGGCACTCTAGCGATGCAGTCAGCGCGAAACCTGGCTGCCAGCTGGCGGCGCAGTCACGCAAGGGAAGCTGTCAATAGAAGGGCACTCACATCTCATCTTTGACTGCAACTTCCCGAGGTAGGGGATCCCACCAGCTGCCGATCTGAGATAAAGGGGGATCTGGATCCAGATTACGGGGTATGATTCCTGGTTCGCCTCAGCATCCCGAGGTGATATTCAGCTCGAAAGGCGCCTACCTGGATCTCGGAATGCGGAGGCTAACAGCGAGCTAAATGCTACTCCGAACAGGTACCTGACCTCATCAAGCACTGCTGGAGTATCATCGGACCACTCACACAAAGATGATCACGATAGCCACTCCGCCGCCCTTCGCCAACCCATACTCCCTCCCATGAACCCACAACCACGCCCCGGTTGTGCCCAGCCACACCCCGGCCAATCCCAGTAAGACAGTCAGCGCAAACGTCACCGAGAACAGCGAGTCTCCGCCGGTCACGAGGCAGCCTGCGCACAACCATGTCGTCTGCGGGTTTTCAAACTTGGTGTACTTTCGGACCCTCGTCCTTGTACTTCGATTCGGTGTTGATGGGTGCGAGACTGTTGCGTGGCCGATCGGGTTCTCTTCTCGTCCGCCATTGAGCTTTGGTCCGCCGTTGACGAGGTCGTCCGGGCTTATATCGGTGAAATGGGATTGCGGGAGCGTGGAGGTATCGGTCACGCTATGCCGATGTGATCGATCCCAGCTCCGGTCAGGCGTATGCTCCTCTACCGGTCCAGCAGCTAACACCGAAACGATGCCGAAGGGCTCGGTCGGACCTTCGTCTTCTTCAGGCGACTCATGGGTCAATTCGGAAGGGAACGCGGTTGCCGTATCTTTGTCTCTTTCTGACTGGGACTCTCTCGCCTGTGCCGCCGCTCGCTCCTTCTGCTCGAGGCGGAGAGCCGCAGCCGGCTTCTTCGGTGCGAGGAAGCCACGTGGTGTAGGTATGGGGACGGTGGAGCGGGATGAAGACTTCGGGAGGTAAGAGGAGCCGGATGAGGTAGGACGATCCGGGAAGGAAGTAGAGGTGTTGGGGCGGGGGCGGGACCGGCCTCGGAGGTTTGAGAGGCGGGATGAGGAGGGGTCACGGGGGATGTTGGGATGGGGTGAGGTGAAAGGCAGGCCGTACTGTGATGATTGGTACATCAGGTCCAACATAGATCTCGGATGTAAGATTAAAGGACTCACAAAGGTCTTGGTATCCCGGAGACTGTCCTTCCTATGCTCAGTAGCGGACGGGGCTTGCTCATCGCTTTGAGTGATCGGATGATTGTACATGTTACCCGCCGATCCACTTCCGCCAACACTTGTATTCAACGTCGACGTCGAAGCCGATCCTGCCCGAGCATTCTGCTCCATCCCATCCCCCCTTTTTCAAATAAGCTTCAATGGAAGTTGATGGAAAAGACAGCAACTGTACGCTTTGACCTCCCTCCAACAAAATTGAAGCCCGCCACAACAACAAGGCGAAACGGAGTTCACCACGTGGTCAGGTACAGCGGCTGGTCCTTTGGGACTCGACGTCACACGCTTGCTTGTTTTGACATCTCTCTGTTCAGCTAGTGCTCACCATGGGTCAGTAAGGCTTCTCCGCTCCCAAACACATGCTCATGACATCGAAGGTATCTTCAGCCACGATGTCTCAGATGACATCTCGGTATCCGCTTCCTTTCCCGAGACGAATCCATTTGGACGTGAGTTTTCATCTTGCGTATGGCACTGACCAGCAGTGGTCGTCAACGGCGAGCAAAACCCACTCCTTTTACATCTGATCAACTCGGGATCAAGGAATTACACTCTCGTATCGGCCTCCGCAAGTTTCCACGATCCTGAACAACATTGGAAATTGGTCATTCTTACCGTTCCCACAAGAATCCCCGTTGACTGTTGGGCAGATCAAGAACGCGTCGACGTTGCGGTATAATGTCCCTCTCGCTGTCGGATCCAATTTCAGCGCTCCTTTCTCGATGCACAGCGAGTAAGCGACCCATTCAAGACCCGACTGACAAACAGGTTCCGACCCCAAGAGATCGGCTTGACCGTCTGGGTCAACCTCGCGGAAAGCGGTTCCAAGGATCTCCAACCAATGACTGCACTGAACCAAACCGTCTCCATCGTCGAGCACCCCACCTCATGGCTCGACCCTGGACTCCTCTTCCTCTACCTTATAGTCGGCACCGCTCTCCTCGGCGGCGCCTATGCAGCGTACCAAACCTTCCTCGCGCCAAAGGGGAAGAAGGGGACCAAAGCCCCTAGGACCAAAAAAGCGGTCGTCCCAGCTGCTCAGGAGAAGAAGACTTATCCCGACGTCAAGCCTTATGAGGAGGAATGGATCCCGGAACAGCATTTGAAGAGCAGGGCGAGCAAGTTGAAGAAGAAGGATGGGGGTGTGAGTGCAGGGGAGGAGTTGATGAGTGGTGGGGAGGTGACGAGTGGGGCGGAGAGTCCGAGTGAGGGGAAGACGAGGAGAAGGAAGGGGAAGAAGGCTTAGGGTAGGGATGGATATTCGAAATGCATTTATGGAGTTTGCACAGGAACCAGCGCAAGGATGTGTATGAAGGTTGACCTCGACAGCCTCGATGAAAAAAGGTAGATCGACATCGACAGCTGACCACACGCGCACATTACTGAGGACGCCCAATTTCAACATCACTTTCCAAAAGCTCCTCGAGCGGGGGCCTGGGATCAGGTTGAGATAGAAGGAATGTTACATGGAAGGGTGCCTCGTCATATACCGCAGCTGACTTCAAGCCTCGACGAATCCCTTCGCATCCGCCAACCAAGCCATGTAATCCTTGAATGAGGTCAGCGGAGCCAATCCCGTTGAGATGGATACCTACCCTCTGCTCCTTGTATTCGCAAAATTGTAGCACAACCTGAGCTGAGAATGGGAGATCAGCCTCAGTACCGCATAGATGGTGAGCAGCAGATTCACCCAGTTCCTCGTTCACGCCGCGTTCCGCCAGATATCCCCTGAAAGCATCTTGAACCGATGAGTCGAGATGCTCAAACTCTACATAAGCCGAAACATCAGCGCTTGATGCATCTGCGTCCGAGACAGTAAGACTCGCGAGGCCCCATGTACCGACTCCTCCTCGCCCAATCCCCCTCAGCACCCTTCATCTCCCCAATCGCCTTCCCCATCATCGCAACATTCGTCACCTCGAACCCCTCCTCCCCGGCTTCCAGATCGACCGACATCGCACTTGGGAAAGTGGATTTTGTGACGAGGAGGGAACAGGTGATGAAGGGGGTTGAGGAGACGTCCTCTGCCGGAGGGTCTACGAGGACTCCATTCTCGTCGACGGATTCTTGGGTGGTCGGGTCGTCTAGGTCGGAGACTTGGAAGGTGATCTTGAGGCTGAATGGCCCGGTTTCCAGACGCGGTATTGAAAAAGCGACGAACAGGTTAAATAGAGGGTATGAAGAATGATGGATCGTCAGCCATCATTCAAATGTGACACTCCATGCACCTGCAGCCAGTACAATAGCTTGTTATTGCAGGACTCACGTCTCATTCCCGAAACTCCTCGTCAACGCAACATCGTCCACCCCAGGCAGATCCTGTACCTCCCAAACCTTCTCATTCATAAACCGTTCCAAGAACTCCGGGATCTCCGGGCCTTCCTTGGCGGCTTCAAGCTCATAAGTATGCTCGGATGCCAACGCAGCGGACAGAGCACCATCTGCTACTCCATATTAGCTTCTGAGCACAGATCCCCGAGGGTCGGACACGTACAGGTACCGGAGCCTAGAGATCGAGGGGTTGAGGTGAAGGTGCGGGATGCAGGAAGGATGGTAGCGGAGCGGAAGGAGGGTAGGATCCGGACCGCTGAAGCCGTCTTGTATATCCCTGCACTAGCGCGGAGAAGCGGTCTTGCCGCACGGAAAGACATCTTGCGGAAAGTCTTGATGGAGAATGGGACTTCGACAAGATCTTTCAGATTGTGCTCAAACAGCGGATCTCGTGCCACATAATCAAAATCGCCTGTATCGAATTTTTGGTTCAGGTACCGAATCTGAAACGTCTGATGACGTAAGCAAGACTGCCTTTAAGACGATCTTGTCCTCTGCTGAAATTATGGCTGCGACGTTGGTGAGATGAGGTGTGAGGACGGTAGAGCATCCAAAGCTTTTGGACAGGTCACGAAAGGACCGCGCTCGAAAGAACCTTAAGCCGCCGGAAAGGAGCAGACACGGAAGAAGTATTGCTGGCCGAGGTAAGCGATGCGATGAGTCCTTAAAAGACACTTTGCGCAGGCGTCATCTCTGCGGATCTCGCGAAGAAACGTTCTCCGTCGGTACTGGATATGACACTTGGGGCCGATAGGGAAGTGAAATTGCATGGAGATGCCCTTTACTTGAATATCCCTCTCACAGCTCGTCTCTCATGTACTGTTTCTCCATCCTCTCCTCCTTCTGATCCTCGCGGTCCCCATCGTTCCCCTTGAAGAACTCGAGCCGGACCGGATCATTCTTCGCTTGATAGTAAAGCTTCGATTCGTCGTGTGATAAGGTAATAGGCCGTGGGGGAGGTCGATGAAGGGGATCCCAAGTATGTGTAGGCGTGGGTGCTGGGCGCGTGGTGGATGGCGGATAGCTGATCTCGATCAGGAAACACCATGAGGACTGTGGGAGAGCTCACATGATGCCCTCGGCGGGACATGAGGATTGTCGATCGATGCGGAATGGGTGGAAGCTACCGTGTTGGAATGCACCTTGCACTTCGAGAGGCCATAGAACGGACTCGAGCGTAGCATTCTCGCATGTAACCTGGATGATCTGTCAATTCCGAAGAGATAAGAGTCAACGCACGATGGGGTGATGTCCGCCGAATGTCACGGCGTTGACGAGTTCGGAAAGAGAAAAGGTCGTGTCAGTGGAAGGTGTGATCTATTCTAGTCAGCTTGATTGATCCTGGAAATACAGAATCAATCACTCACATCGGCGTCCGCGAGCAATCGGGCCGTCGGAAACTTGCCGTGTAGCTGGTGAAGTGCATGGAAGAAGGCAGGGACCTGTCAGTAAGCTGGAGTTAGCAATGGGGCCTATCAGGCCATTGGGATTGCCTACATCTGCTTCGGCTGGTTGTTCGGGATGACAATGCGGTGCGAAGGTGGAGACATATCGTCCAGCCGTCTGCCACTACTCGACATTTAGGGTTTGGCCAATCGCGCAGCAAAACCCGGACGCACGGATCTTTCCCACCGTTCCTCAACGCCCTCGCCGACCTCACTCTGCGCCCACTCTCCCTCAGCTTGGAGAAAGCCGTCCTCTTCACCGAACAATTCGGAGTTATGGCAGTATGACCCTATCTCCTCGTGCGAATATGCTGGTGCGCAGGGGGACGCCGGAGTGGTCTGGGTTGTACAGCTGACGATGGCAGAACCATCAGCTGGATTCGGTATTCGTAGCCCATAAAGTTACCCGAGAACTTCCATGCCATCAATCCCCCAGCTACCGGCATCGCTTCCCGTATCCGGCTCGAATCGTTGCCTGAAGACGAACAATCCGCCAGGAGAGGGTGTGCAGCATGGATCAGCCCCACTGGATACGGCGCTATCCGAGCATGAAAGGGATTCAACGGAGTGGGCCGCATAGGTGTATCTGAGCGCGATGGAGAGGATGGAGAGGGTCGCGAGGCTGACGGACCGCATGCCGCCGACTGGAGAAAGAGGAATTCAGAGCTACGCGTCCGACGAACGACCACGGCGGAGATGAGCAGATCTCCGCCATGTCCCCAAATCGGCACGTGTTCACGAGTATTCACTTTGCCATCAGCGGCGCTCAAAATTCTCAATCCAATCTGTTTTTGGCTATTATCTCTCTTCTTGACTGCTCGTGCCATGCTTGCCCCGATATTCCTAGACCTTCAACACGTGAAATGTCGGAACGTGAAGTGCCCGAGCATGCCGAAACCCGATCATCCTCCTTCCCTATCTCGTCCCCGACGTTCTGGAACGAAGCCGCAAAGGTCTCTACCCCTCCACCGCCTAGCAAACGCGAGCGATCTCCGGAGGATGAAGGCCGTAACGAGGATGAAGGGGACGAGGGTCCGGCAAAACGAGCTCATCACCGCTCGCCGACTACAACTCTCGCCTACCTTCCCAACCGGACTGGACCCATCGATGTCGATGATCCCCATGCTTATCTCGTCAATGCGGAGTACGCACCGAATCGCTTCGGCGACATCGGCGACTACATGCGAAAGAAGGAGATCAAAGTGCAGACGCAGAATCGAGACATCGCCTTCGCCTCCGCTGCCTCGGGTCGTCCCCAGATATTCGCGGGTCTATCCTTCTACATCAACGGCAATACTCATCCACCGATGGAGGAGCTACGTAAGATGATACTCCAACGAGGAGGAGAAGTCCGGCCAGTATTAAGGAGCAAAGGGATGGTCAAGTTCATAATCGCTCCGATGCTGACCCAGAGCAAATTCAAGCAATTTGAGCGGTATCGGGTGGTTAGGGAAGGATGGATCACGGAGAGTTGCAAGGAGGAGAAACTTCTCGATTGGTCGCGGTGGAAGCTTAAGATCATTGGAGGGTGGGAGGAGGGCAGCAAGAAGGGCATGGAGGGTTTCTTGAAAGGCCAAGCGATCTTGAAAGGCCAAGCGAGCCAGATGAGGGAGGCGATCAAGGAGGACGACCTCGAAGATGATACTCCACCACCGCCTGATCCGGCACTGCCCGTCCCTGCTCTGCCGCATCAGCTTCTTTCAGCTTCCAACAGAAGTCTTCTCGTGACACCTCGCTCGTCCCCCATCCCGATCAGCTCCGGCATTGTCCGCGACCTCACCGCAAATGACCGGCCAGGCGCCAAGCTCGAATCTCCTCCAACCCCTGCTCGGTCGTCCCCGCTGGCGTCACCGACAAAGGACGAGTTAATCGCCCATGATGAAACTTTGCGTCCACCCAAGACCGCCACTATTCCGATCAGTCCCGGTGCAGTCCGAGGCGAGACTCCAGCGAAGGAGAAGACGCCAGCGAAAGTGCATAAGCCCGAAGGAGCTTGGGAATACTACTACAGCAAGGAGTCGAACGAGGATGCGGCGAGGCTATTGAAGAATCAGGAGTGGAGACTGAAGAATACTGCTGAGAGGGGAAACGAAGGTGGATTCATCGATGGGTATTACCAGAACAGCAGGTGAGATGAGCTTTGCTGGTCATGCTGATAAAAGGCTGCATCATCTCTCGACGTGGAAGGCTGAGCTGAAGGTCCTGGTCGCTGCGGCACAACGGCAATCAGAGGAGCAATCGCTTGAGATACCCTCGGCATCGTCCATCCCCCTTTTCTCGCTCTCGACCTCAGTACTTCCTAAGGCCGCTCAGGTCACTGCGGCTCCTGGCGAGAGGATCATATTTCATGTCGACTTCGACTGCTTCTTTGTTTCCTGCGGATTGGCGACTCGACCTCACCTGAAAGGCAAGCCGTCAGTAGTGTGTCACTCGCAAGCGGGACGTGCCGCATCGAGTACCTCCGAGATCGCCAGTGCGAGCTATGAGGCGAGAGCGAAAGGTGTCAAGAATGCTATGAGTCTGGGGAGGGCAAGGACATTAGTCGGGGACGAGCTGCAGACCATCCCGTAAGTCCTGCAGCGAGAGCTTGACTGAAACCGACAGGTACGAGTTTGACACCTACAAGAAGTTCTCGCTCGCTTTCTACACCGTCCTGATGGGCTATGCGGACGAGCTTCAGGCTGTCAGTGTGGACGAAGCTCTGATCGACGTGACCAGCGCCGTTACCGCACGGGCGATCGCACCTGAGGAAGCAAATGAAGGTTCACCTGATTCAGAATCGCCGGAGCCAGAGGGCCGCCCTCCTCGCGATCCTGCTGTCGAAATAGCTGAGAAGATCCGTGACGATGTGAGACGGCTTACCGACGGCTGTGAAGGTGAGCTCTGCGTTTGGAGTCCCGCTCACCTGTAGTGAGCATCGGTATTGCGCATAATATCTTCCTTGCCAAGCTGGCGACACGCCGCGCTAAACCCGCCGGAGTCTTCCATCTCCTTCCTCTCGCTATCCAAGACTTTCTCGCTCCTCTCGATGTCGAAGATTTCCCTTCAATTGGGTATTCGATCAAGTCCAAGGTGCAAGAGAAATTCGGCATAACCCTTTGTGAGAATTTACTTGAGCATAGCAGGCGAGCCTTCCAAGCCGTACTTGGTCCCAAGACTGGGGACATGTTGTACGGGTATTTGAGAGGATTGGACGACAGAAAGCTGGAGCCGCACAAGGAGAGGAAGAGCATCAGCGCGGAGATGAATGTGGGATGTATTGAGAGGGAATGCGGATCAGGCTGACGTTCAGTTCAGTATGGCATCCGCTTTCGGAGCCACGAGCAAGCGGAAATTTGCGTTGCCGACCTTGCAGCGGAAGTCGCAAAACGAATGAAGCAGGTCAACGCCCGCGGCCGACTCCTCACCCTCAAGCTACTCAAGCGCCACCCCGATGCACCTATTGAGCCCCCAAAGGTGAGCTTCAGTGCTGTAACGAGGCTGATGGCAGTTCCTGGGCCACGGTTGGTGTGAGACTTTCAATAAATCTGCTGGCATCAGTAATAAAGGCGGCTCACCGACGGACGATCCAGCCATACTTGGCGTGGAGAGCGTGAAGCTGCTTCGCGCGATGAAGCTCGATCCTGTGGAGCTGCGGGGCGTGGGTATTCAGATCACTAAGCTGGAGGGCGAGGCAAAAGCGGCGGAGCGGGAGCCTGGTCAAGGGATGTTGCCATTCGGAGCAAAGAAGGAGTCAGCATCCGTCTCTGCGGACACCGAGCGCAAAGAAACAGCTCGGCAATCACATTCGTTAAGTTCCGCCGAGCTCGATATTGAGCCTGACACGGAAGTCATCCACCATCCGGAAACGCTTTCAGCAGATGCTGGATCCCGGAGATCCCCAGAGCAAAACGACGCTGTCGACCAAATCGAACCGGGGAGCACTACGCCTATTTTAGCCGAACAAGGGGTACAAGAGGAAGTGCCACTCGAGGCGATTGGGGTGGGGCCTGTGATAGCTGAGGCGTCAGCACTACGCATTTCTCGCTCGGCACGGTCGACCTCGAGAGGATATCTCGCCGAGGACTCAGTCATCGCCGGACCATCCCGTCTGACCACCTCGTCCGACGGGATCGATCCCGACTTCCTCGCAGCACTCCCGGCGGAGCTTCGCCTTGAGGTCAAGCGAGACTTCGCGCGGACCCGTGCTGCGTCCGAGACGCCGCCTCCACCACCGCCAAATCCCGATCGTGGACCGAGAGCAACGACCATCTCTCCTGCGAAACCCAAAGGCATGCATGCAGCTGCGCACATCACGAGACAGCTGAGACCCAAAATGAAGACCCAGCTCAAGGCATCGGCTGTCGCGGATCTTCCCCTGTACGGTGCATGGGCCAAGGCGAAAGAGAAGGATGACGTTGTCGATCTCACCGCGGAGAACGATAGTACGATCGGAAAGTATCTCGCTTCCGAGCTCCGTGAGCTGGACATCGATCCGGACGTATTTGCCGAATTACCCGCAGAAATGCAGAACGAAGTGGTCCTCGAGGAACGTCGTAAGCATAAGCAGCGGAAGATCTTGCACCGACCCGCCGACCGTTCGCGCTTCCGATCACGAGAACGCCAGTCGACTCGTTCCGCCTCGCTTTCACCTTCCAGATCCTCTCGAGCCGGTTCCGTACCTCTCCAATATGCGAAACCTCAGCCGCGGATCACCATCACTCGTCTTCCTAAACCGGCTTTACTCAAGGCCGTTTCACTTCCCGATGTTTTGGAAACGGTTACTCGGTGGATTGAGTCCCGCGGCGAGTCTGGACCTGCACCTCGCGATGCGGGCAAGGTCAGAACCTACCTCATGAAATGCATGGGACCAGGAATAGGTCTAGGTGGGGTAGAGAATGTGGTGGAGGTGCTCAAGTGGATGCGTAGCGTTTTGTTGGAGCGTTGGGAGGAGGATGACAAGGAGAACAGGCAGGCTGGGAAGGAGTGGTGGGCGACCTGGCGAGGCTTCAAGGACGAGGTGGACCGGATCAGTCTACGGAGATTTGGGGCGCCGATCAGGTTGTAGGTGAAATTTCGTTTTGTTTGGGTTTGTCGGATACCCTGCATGGATACATCTGGTGAGGGTATTGTCAGCTCACCTCATATCACGACCTTGCGGCTCACGAGCTGCTGATCTTACCTCACCGACATCTCCGTCTGAACGGAAGCGAGCCATCGTACAGATTTGCTCGATCTCGCAGTCGAGGTTTCATGCCGATGACACTCAATGGCGGTACAGCCAAACTCGCTTTTCCCAGCGCTGAAAAAGAGATCATCATTGATAATTAGGCCGCTTCGTCCAGCTTTCGTCTTTCTTCCTACTCAGAGTCGACCTCCGTCATCACATATCCGGTAAACGTGCATCTGACATCAGGAACGCACACGGTCCGTTCACGGCAGGCACGGGTGAGTCGCCACCACTCGACGAAACTCACCTCCTTCATATTCCTTCTCTCCTTCATCTTTCTCTCTTTCCCTACGTCGTTCATCTGCACTTTCTCTCCTCTCCTATCCTACGTCTGACCTTGCGCGACACCTCTCCCATCTTTAATTCGGTGAAACCTGCGGAAGCAGTATCATGGATTTCAGCTTTCTAGCCGATCCGAACCCTACGGTCCAAAAGTATCTTCAAGGACACCCGATCCATGTCCTCGGTGTCGCGGCTCGCGGAAACTTCCACCCTCACCTTATAGAACCATTTCGTCATCCGGACACCGCTCCGCCGTATCAATGGCCTCGCAACCCAAATGCCTGGGGTTTCGTCGAGCGTTACCCTTCCCTCCAGGCCCCCAGGCCGCCGACAATGACCACAAGAAATAACCCGGTGTGGAATTCCGACCGCAACCGACTCGAGCGAGGGCAAGAGGGGAAGTACCCGGCCTTCATGTACAAGTCAGTCCATGATGTGCACCAACTAGGCAAATGGCATTGATACTTCACGCAGGCATCCGCGCCTGCCTTGATGTGGCATCCCAACTTTCTTCACATCCTGGGAAGTCGGCGAACGCACCCACCAGGCGATGATAGGGCCATGCTGGAGTTCCATCATGAAGGGAAAGCCGGAGAGTTGCAGGGTCAGAGGCACAAGGATCGAGTTCTCGTCAGCGGGGTATGGCCCGTACCGCCCCATGGGGCCTACCATCCGATCAGACGGAGGGAGCTCGGGAAGCTCAGATTCAGACTCGAATGTGGGTCAGCCTCTACATATAGCTGATGTTGACCCTGATCAGGATGATGATGACCCTCCCCCTCCACAATTTTCGCCGGACAGCATTGACGGTGGCGACGATGAGGACGGCGACGATAACGATGACGGAGGCGCGAATGATTCTGGCGACGACAATGCCCCTCCTCTTCCGCCCAGCTCAATAGTAAGTCTCCCTGGAGGATCGAGATTGACGTCCGGTTCAGCGCGGGCCAGAACCCTATCCGATGCCACGCTCTTCCCCACACGAGGTCATCGATCTATGTAGTGATTCTGAGGGCAGTCAGACTGTAGGTTCAACCCAAAACGGTGCTGATCGCGCAGTCGAGATCGGGAAAGAGCAAGAAGCGGCTTGGTAGTCGTGGCGGATCTGACAGCTGTAAGATCCAAGACGGTACTCCGCTGATCCGTCAGCCAAGCGATCCAGAGTCTCGGAGAGCGTCAAGTCGGATCCCGATATCTAATCCCAGTATCAAGCCGGTCACATCAAGGACCTGGAGGAGCAGATGCGAAACATGCGGCAGCAGACTGCCCATAGTCTAGACCAGAATGAAGCCAACCGTCAGAAGCAAGACGCCGAGATTAAGCGCCTCAAGCAACAAAACGCCCAACTCCAACACGAAGCTTCGGCAGTCCCGAAGCTGAGACAGCGAGTCCAACACCTGCAAGAGGAAGTAAGGTCGCGCGAAGCGACCATCGAGGCGAATGCGGCGGCGGTCTGTGAGGCGGTCAGTGAGATCCTCGAGGTGAACGAGAGGACGTCAAGGGACTTCTCTGTGCGGTGAGCGATCAGGAGGATGGTCGGATGCTGGGTGAATGCTAGGATCGGTGACGGACTCTGCATTGTACTTACTGTATACCGTACTAGACTGCTATACTCGTGTTGCTGGTGGTGGATGCTCGTGACTAGTATCGTCCACTCCTGGATGTCGATCGGGCAGAATCGTCTCAGGAGACTAAGGCCGACCCGCCAGAATGATCGCCACATTTAGGTATTCCCGGTTTTCCGCAAGATTTCCCTGACGGCGGCTACATGATACGTTTCCCCTCTCATCTCTATCCGTTATACTCCTTCATCGTCCATCAAGTAAGCGAGAGTGTGCAGTCGGGAGCCTTATGTCTTGGCGGTGGTGATTGGCGGTGGTGATTGTTGATAGCTCCACAGCTCACTGCATCAGTCACAGGGATCTGTCGGTGGCGCGTCGAGTAGTCTGACTGTGATCACTAAGCCTATCTCACCTTTCCTTATTCTCTCGACGTGATCACCCTCCCCTGCCTCTGTAGCCGACACCATGTCCTATCAAAACTATGCTGTTCCCTATCAGGCACCATACTATCCACCTATACCTCCTCCACCGGTTGATCCGTTTAGAGGCTACTATGCAGATCGGTTGAGAGCGCTCACCTTCAACTCGAGACCAATCATCCAAGATCTATCGGTACTCGCCAATGGTCAACGGGAACAGAACAACTGGGATGGTATGCGAGCAGTCGTCGAAGAGATCGAAGCAGCGACTCTGAGGGTATGTCGACGTGGCTGGATTGAATACTGATTTTTCTAGGCTCCACCTCACCAGAAACTCCCAATCCTCTACCTAATCGACTCGATTTCGAAGAATGTGGGACCACCGTACACCACTCACCTTTTCGCGCCAATCATTCCCAGAATGTATCTGAAGACTTACCGCGAGGTCGACGGCGTGACCAAGGCGAAGATGGAGGAGATGATTGGGCTTTGGCGGACGAGCGGGATCGACGGCGGCGATCTGTACGGTCCAGGAGTGAGAGAAACGATTGAAAGAGATATCTTCGGGTCGATAGGATACCAGCGACAGGCTCTGCCTACACGAGATCGAGTGCTTACGACCTTACATGCGACGCTCGAGGCTAAGCACCGTGAGAGCGCCGCACATCCTTGGAACCGAGCTATTTCACAGCAGGTCAACGTGCTCGTCCAGATTGGCGAGCTGCTCAACAGCACGCAGGTCTCACTCCCAGAGTTGCAGCAGATCATGGAACAGCTGAAATCGATGGCACCGCCCCCTGCAATCCAGCCTCCGCACGCCTATCCATCTCTTCTACAACCACCACCGCCGATGGACCACCCTGCGCTCGTCCGAACCCCAGCTCCTAACCTCCCTCTCTTCCCACATTCAATCCCTCGCGATCCCTACGCAATCCCGCCTCGACCTGCTCAGATATTTGTGGTCCCCACACCACCTCGCATGCCCAGCACGCCTGTTCCCAGCTCAGCTACTCCGGGTCCGTCCGCTCCCATACCCGCACAAGCATCTACCTCACTGCTCTCTGGCATCCCGGCTAACGTCGCCGACATCCTTCGCAACCTCAATACCTCTGGGATCAAGAGCGCCCCTCGCACACCCGATAGACAGGCAGCCAAAGCGGAACCCAAATCTCGCCTGGAGGCGTATGAAGACTTGATCATTAGCTTGGACGTCAGATTGGAGTCCCTTGATCTCAATCAGTGAGTGCTTTCTGGGACTATATCGGATGCGCTGATCATGGTGAAAGAATGTATACGTTACCTACTTCTCACCTTCCTCAGCGATGTAAACAGTGTGGTGTGCGATTTCCAGAAGGCGACGCCAAGATGCAAGCCCACATGGACTGGCACTTCCGTCGTAACCGCAAAGAGCGCGAGTCGGAAGGACGCGGAGCTCACCGTCGATGGCTTCCACGCGCAGAGGTGAGTACGCTTATAAGTCCTAAAGCTGACAAGCAGGAATGGATCAACGTTGCTGCTTCTACCGAGGCTGGACCGTCCCAGTCTCCCACAAATGCTCAATCTGGAAGTCAGCAACCCGCAAGACTTACTGCGGAGAAGGTCGCAGCACTACAGCGCAAATGGGTTAGAGTGCCCGGGGATTCGAGCAAGGCTGCAACGCCATGTCCGGTTTGCAAGGAGTCATTCAAGGCGGAATGGTCGGAAGAGGAGGAGGAGTGGGTCTGGCGGAACGCCGTGGACATCAACAGCACAGTAAGCGTCTAGGTCACTGCTATCGAACAGAGCTGACGAACAACAGATCTACCATGCGACGTGCCGAGCGGAGCAAATGTCGAGCGCGCTCGCAGCGAGACTTCTCGCGACTGAACCGAGAGCGCGTAGTACGAGTCGCAGCCCGCGAGGAACACCACAGCCGGAAGTACCGAGATCGGAGCCCTCGCCGATGAAACGAAAGGCCGAGGAAGAGGAAGGGGAGGCTAAGCGGGTCAAGATCGAGTCAGGGCATGCAGCGGCGGCTACACCCGAGGCAGCAAACCCTGAGGATGTGACGGCGGCAGCGCGCGGGCCAGCAAACGTTCAGTCGTCCGCCATGGCGGAGAATGAGGCGGAAGAGCAGATGAAGGTAGAGCCGATGGAGGAGTCGCCCGGGCAAGAGACGATTCGAGTCATACCGCCTACTCCGTCGGTCACAGCAGCACCGGTATCGTCGTCGCCAGCTGCACAGGCGATTCAGGTGATACCGCCTACTCCGTCGAGCGAGGTGAGATTGGTGGAGATTCACAAGGAGAGTGAAGTCAGAGTAGTGGAGGACGATGAGGCGATGAGTGATGGATTACGGGCGGATGAGGAAGATAGAGTGGAGAGCAAAGAAGGGACTGAGGAGCGGGAGTTTGAGCCGGATCTTGAGGTTGAGTTGGACCCGGAGCCGGAGGCGGAGGAAGTAGCATAATTGTCATAGTTCACACAAGCTTGGCATATGTTTGAATACGCATGAATTTGGATACATATACTTCATTGACCCGATGCGTCCATGCTCGAGTCTTTCTCAATAGTTCCAACCCTCTGAATTGCGGATGAGCTTGTAGAAGAAACGAGTGGTATTGAGGTGGCCGTCCAGGCTCATTTTCTATATCCCACCAAGTGAGCCATACTCCACAGCCCATTGGGCAGTACGCACCTCATTGACAGTATGCACATTCATTGTCTGCTCAAGTACGGCGGGGGTGAAGCGGTAGATGTTCTGCGTCAGATTCCACATCCATTTCGTATCCGTGTTCGCTAGCACCACATCGTCAGCCATCCCTGGGCCCAGATGTAGGTTCGGGAAGAAAGGGAACTGACCATACATGCCGGTCGGGGTAACGATCGTGTCCTCGCCAAATACGTGTTTGCAAGTCCCCGCCATCAGCTCGAAAGACTCAGAATCGCCAGACGTGATGGGAGCCGGTTCAAACCCTTTACCGGACTTGGAGAGCGTGATGTGGAAAGGCGAGGATTTGGGAGAGTCGTCGAATGCTGATACGGAGAAGTTGAGTGACTTGATGACTGGGGTGAGGACAGAGAGGATGTGCTCGAGGGTCTCGTTGGCAGAGGAAGTGCTGCATTCGATCAGCTGAAGATCTGGAGGAGGATCGAAAGGCTTACAAGGATATTCGGTGGTTGATCGTGGCTGCACGAGCCAATCAGCGGGATTCGGACGATGTTTTCCCAGAACGTACCGGTGACCACCTCTGGCAGCGCATTCACCTTGACTCCGCCTCGGACGAGATCGATAGCCTGAGTCGTCGCGAGGAAACTGTTGAGTCGCCTATCACGCGACGCAAGGTCCTTCGCCAAAGCCGGCCATTTCTTCGGGTTCTTCACCGCTGACCGGAGTGCCTTCGGGACGTCCGGGGCGTGTTCGGATATGCACGAGAGGTATTTGAGGAAAGGACTTTCGGGGTCGAGAGTAGGTTTGTATGGATTGGCTTCGAGCTCCGCAAGGAGGATGGACATGATCCCGACTGGTCCCGATCAGCACGACATCATAGCTATGAATGGTGGAGCGGAACATACTGCCGGTATGAGGAGGAGTAACGCTGGAGTGCCCGCCAAGCGTCTCGACCTTGATGTCCACATTGAGACTGCCCTTCTCAGCCATGCCCAGTGAAGCCACCGTCGAGCCATAATCCGTCGAGATGCCGGTGAATCCCTCATCCACGATGAAAGCGATCGAGTCAGAGCCGTATCGTTCTTCAAGAAGCTCCGCGATCTTGGCCGCACCCCTTGGACCGCCGATCTACGGACGCCACAGATCAGTAAATGGCTGTATGAGATGTGGTCGACTGACCTCTTCGTCGAAGCCGTTGGCCAGTATGATTGTCCTCTCCGGCTCAAACCCCTCTGACACAAGCCTCTCCAAAGCCCCATAGATCCCCATGAGGTGCTGCTTGCAGTCACTCGATCCCCTGCCCCAAATCCAGGTGCCCGGCGTCAAGGGCGTAGCGTCAACCACGATTTTCCCCTCGAACGGCGGATATGTCCATTGATCGAGGGTAGCAGGAAGGACGGGGACGACGTCCATATGCGCCATGAGCAATATAGGCTGGAGATCAGGGTTCGAGCCCTGCCAAGTGAAGAGGTGTCCATGAGTATTGACAGTCTCATGCTTGATCGGGTCATTGAACATCTTGGGGAACTCCACCTCGAGGAAGTGTGTGAAGGTGGAGAACTTGTCGAAGGCGGGATCGGAGGCGTCGAGGGGGACATCATCGAATGATTCGGTGGGAATTTGAACGGCTTTGGAAAGACGGTTCACCGCGAGTTCGGCGTAGGCTTCGTCGGTCAACGGGTTCCAGTCGGTGCCGATGTTGCAAGCAGGTGGTTGGGCTGGACATTTGGAGACTGCCAGAGCTGCTTTGTTGCTGATCCGTCCGTCTCGGCAAGAACAGTATTCGGCGATGTGAGCGTAGAGATGTCCAGCAGGAAGGAGGAGAGAACATATGATGAGTGTGAGGATGAGGCGGTGGCGAAGATTATCCCAGCGTGGAGCCGGTCTATCCGGGACTTTAAAGGGCAAGGAATCATCCTTCTCGATTGGTGACATGGCTGATGAGCCAAGAAGACGAGGAGGATGTGTTTTGTCACAAATGAAAAGTGACAAGGCGGTATACGCCGACGACGCATCAGAAAAAGGCGGAATGACAAACTGATCTAGTCACTCAAGATGAAGTCGACCCGGTCTGCGAAAAAGTAGTCTACCAGCTCCGACACAGTCAATCATGCCATATCACCTGGACTACACCCTTCCCTCCCTTCCAAAGTCCGTCATGTCGCCGCGTTTTTTTTTTTTGAGAAACTCACAGCTAACGCCAGACCAGGGGAGGGCCAATACCCAATCCGCCCGGCTACCTCCCTCCCACATCCGCCAACGACCTCGCCCGAGTCCGTCAATCCTCCTCTTCAAAATTTCCTACTGAGGCCTTCACCATCACCAGATCCTCGCAGTCAAGCCCGAGACCATTGCCATCCAAGCCCGCCGGTCCACCGACCTCAAGATCCGGCGGGCTTGGGATCTTGCCCTTGCGTATGTCCCACCACTCTTCGTGTTCCCGCAGCTGATGACATGGGCATTTGATAGGCCCGCAAAGAGCTTACCGATGCAGGGGATCATGCTCTACTTCTCAGGGTCAGGCGTGCAGATTTTCTCGTTGGGGATGATCTTTATGCTCGTCACTGGACCTATCACGGCGGTCTTTAGTATCTTCCGAGGTAAGCTCTTCCTCCTGCTTCCAACCTTGGATCATCAAACCGTGGTGGTTCTGATACTGGATGGTGGATAGCGTTCGAGGCATTCCGACCTACAACCCCACAGTCACAGCCGAGTGCCGATGCCGGGACGACGGAGAAAGCGGTCGCACAGCCGAGTTATGCGCCGTTGACACTGCCGATGATGGCGTATGTGGGTTGCCAGGCGGCCGTGTAAGCATATCGTCTGGAAAGCGGTGATGATCCTCATTGCCGTCATTCAGATTTGCCCTGGGACTGTATAAATGCTCGACAATGGGGATCCTTCCCACAGGTTCGTCAGACTGGCTACAATTCGAGACCCGCAACGATGTGAGTGACTCTCCTACCATGATGCGCTCTCGAGGGCCTGACGCTACTCAGCCCCCAGAATGGTCCGCCGCACGAGCTTTCTCCCTGGGATAGTACTATGCATGCGATCCTTCAGGTCTGAAATCGTCCTCGCCTGACACCCGAGTTGATTGACTCGCCCCACGCTCCAGCTCCACCCCCTTTCCTCTTGGCCCCTCGTACTCACCCACCCGTTCGTAGAGGAGCATAAACACCGCTCCTCTCGCTTCCACCAATGCCTCCTCCCCGACTTCCTCCACGTCCGCATCGCTTACTTGCAACCATCCTCGTCCAGGTACACTAGGTTCTCTCACTTGCCCAAAATACATACATGACTCGCAGCTACACCCGTCTGGACAGCTCTTCCGCACCGAGCTCGGTCGGTAAAGGTCTCCATCTTTCCGAGGCTTCCGGCGGATGCAGACGAAGTGGCCGGAGGAATGGGTGTAGCCATGATGCAGGATGGCGGATTCGAGCCTGTACAGCATCCTCGGCGGTGGCTTTCCGGTTTTCAGACCCTCTGCGAGGAGACTGCGCACGTCGGATCGTTCCTCCCATACTCCGCGTGATACAAAAGGGCTCATGTTGAGGATAAGAGGGAAGGCGACGCGGGCAGTCTTTTTGACTAGCGAGCCATAGGGTGTATATCCAGACCGGATAAAGTGGAGGCGCAAGCTCTGCGGGACTCGAGTGATGAGACCTTCTCTGACCGAATCGGTATTGACTTTCTGCCATTTGATTGGGAGAGGTTTCGAGCCGGAAGGTCCAGTGGGAAGAGAAGGCTCCTCAAAACCCGCGACGGCGTTTGACTCCAGCATCTCTTGCAGACGCGTCTCGACTCGCCGAGCGTCCCTTGCCTTCTTTTTCCGCTTGTCTGTCATTGACCCGGAAGAGTCTGCGGAAGGGAGGTTCTCGAGAGCGGCGAAGGATCCTGAGGCCGTGCTGGAGTGATTAGCATGACCGTTCAGGTGAGATTGGCTGGGCGGGAGGGATAGTCGTGTAGCCTCGGATCGGTAGAAGTCGATTGTTTGGCGGAGGGAACACTTCTCACACGTCACGCCAGTCAGGAGTTCCGGAGCGAGATACTCTGCTATACAAGCGTCGAGCGTCGTGTCGCCCTATCGTACATCAGACCAATCCCTGGATATGCACGAGACAGCTCGACCCACATGCAGAGGTACGGGCAACTCCATCCCGCCCAACGTATCCATCCTCACCGCCTCACTCCACCCACACCTCCGACAGACCCTCCGTCTCGCCATCAAACCCTCCCAAGGCTGCGCCAGTCCCTTTGTCTTCACCCTCTTCTCCTTCCCCACATTCCTCTTGACCTCCCCACCTGTCTTGCTCATACAGTACGCAGGCAACGAGAGGACCTCGGCGATACCTCGTAGCTTTACAACTTCCGCTGCGACCTTGAGCGCCTCGTCGGAGACCGCTTCGGCCAGGACGACGAAAAGCTCGTGGGCGTCTTGCTGTTCGCGGGTGGAGAGCAGGCGGCGGATCTGGGGGAGGGGTTGAAGGGCGTGGAGGAGTTCGTGAGGACGGAGGGCGGACGATTGTCGGCGTTGGGGGGTGTTCAGATCTGATACCTCGACATTAGCTTGAGTGATGGTCATAAGGCAAGGGAAATGAGGGACCCCTGAGAACGTCGGAGAGTGCATCGGCGACCGGTGTTGGCATATCGGCTTCGACGGCGAGCGCGATGATACGTTCAAGATGGTTGACGAGGGACGGGATAGACGCCAGGGACTGATTTGATCAGCTTGGAGCTTTCTGCTCTCGCTCGAAGCAGCATACCTGCAGGACCGAATTCATGTAACAAAGCACCCCACTGAGATTCACCATCCCTGGAAAGTACTGCGTGACCTCTAAGTCCATGAGTCATGCCCGAATCAGCGTAACCGTACTGACCAGTGACCTCCTCCTTCCGTCGTCGCCGCTTGACCTTCTTCTCCCCCCCAGGCTGGTCAAGGAGCTTCACGCCCTCCTCCGCTTCACCATCCGCACCATCGTCACGAGCACCCCACCACCCAGTCAAACCCAGAGCCATGCGATTGATCGAGTCGAAGAAATCGTAGTACAGCCCGATGAGGGTGGTTCTACACAGCGAGACGAGGTCATTGGGATTGACGTAAGCGGCGAATGGCTTTGACGACTCGCGACATCCAGCATCGATTGTATGTACAGGTGAGGAAACTGGTGATCGCGTCGTGCGACGACGTCTCATCTCCGATCTCGAAACATCTCACAGGCCGACCGGTATGACGATCAAAAGGAAATGAGTGGTCGAGTGGAGGAATGAAACGCGGACGATGGCGAACTGAAATGTTTGACTTTTTGTCTCTCGCCGTTCGCCGTCCATTTGACGAAACGGGATATGTCGGCCGCAGCAGTAGACGAGGCGCGATTGCAGAATGCGAGGGAGACCATTGACTGTGAGCGGATTGGATTTGACGTAAGGACGAGCTGATGAGGAACAGCGCTACATGATCTGAGTCAATTGCTTCAAACTGGTAGGTCACAGGTTAAGGGTCGTCGCGTCAGGGCTGACGTCGAGCTGTTTAGGTCTGGATAAGCAGACGCTTTCGATCTGTGTGGGGATGATTGAGGCTGGAGCGAATCCGGATACGCTTGCGGTGCGTACGCCGATGTGTAGCAGCTTGGAACGAGCTGATATGTTCGGGTGGTCAGGCGGTGATCAAGGAGCTTAGGCGGGAAGGGGAGGTGTTGCGGACTCAGCAAGTAGCGGAGTGACACGCTTTGAGCAAAGAGTACATTTTGGGCGTTTTACGAACATGCGCCAGAGATGATACCCAACAAGAAGTCCAGATCCATAATGATTCTGAATATACATTGCTGGCGATGACTCGTAGACCACCTCCCTAATCCCGCTTCATATGACCACCAATGGCCAAAGTCAACGTCGAAGGCAGCTTCGTCTCCCCAATCGTATACAGCAGGGCTACGCTGCCCACAACCATCCCCACAAGCAGTAACGAAGAGAATATCAGGATCACGAATGGTCTGTCAATCTCGTCAGTCTCGCTCAAAGATGGTCAAGGGGAACATACACCGAATAATCCTCCTTCTGACACTCAACGCCGGCGTATCCCGTAGCGCACTTGCAGCCCCAGCACTCGCCGGCACTATTGCTCGACTTCAGCGTGCAAGATCCTCGGCCGTAGCACGATGTCGAGTCGGAGCAGGTTCCATTTGACTCATAGCAGCCTGCAGCGAGCGAGGTTCTTGCCCGTTGCTGAAGCGGTGTTTCGGCGCGGGAGTGAAGAATAGACGAGGTGGATGGCATAATCACGAGAAGAAGAGGGGGAGAGTCCGGTGTCGTCATCTGAAAGACATGAGGGATGTCCTGAAGGGTCTGAAGGTAGACATACCGCTTCAAGACCGGCTTTGACGACTTTTCTTCCAGTCTCCCATACTTTGTCATCCCGTTCGACCTGACCAAGAGAAGAGATGGTGATGGCTTCCCAAGGATACGAGTGCTTCGAATGGTCGATCCAAGGGATCGAGTCGGCCAGTGCTGTGAGGCATGACAGCTCATGCGAGAGCGCAGCGGCAGCTTCTGGAAGTAGACGTCAGCTTTAGACAGACACGAGAATGGAGAGACGTACTGGTCCCAGCAAGATCGAACGTGTCTTTGAAGCCTTTTGAGATCGAGGGAATCGAGTCGAGTATGTGCGAGAGGAAGTGGGACGCTCTTGCTAAGTACGGCGCCAAGAGGGAGCGAGTCGAGGACCCCTCGGGGAGGTAGAATGAGGGTGAAGATGATAGAGTCGTCGGTAAGACATCTGGCAGGATTAAAGTCTGCTCTGACTAATACGAGTAGCGCCCGACTTACCTTGCGGCGAAACTCCCCCTTCGATGACCACAACTCTCGCCTTTCCGCTCTCCTTCTCGCCTTGCCACATCCCCATCAAATGTCTCCATAATCCCTCATCAGTCGGGATCTCATCGAAGTCACTGATCGGTTCTCCGAGGTGATGAGCTAGTACCGCTTTCCCCTGGTCGGCTGAAAGTGTCGGGGCGGATTGGGAGTGAGAAGGAAGAGTGGGAGTGGGGTGAAGGTAGACTTGAATCGGCTGCTGGACCGAGCGAGCAAAAATGAGAGGGAGCAGGAAGATCGAGAGCCCAAAGAAGCGCATGATGATACAGCTCCTCCAGGGCAGACAATTCATAGACGTATAGTTTCTATACATCCTATTGTCAAAGGATTCAGCGTATACTCCGGAGCGGAGGGACTGAATAAAATTCCCTACCTCCAACCTGGATTTTTTTGGGATTTTGATCAGAACACTGGGGACCTAGTTACGATTGTTTTCTCAACAGCTGTTTGGGATACCTGAGCGATATAATATAATCGAGTACACTCGCCAAGATGTCCTCGGATCTGGCGCAAAACGTCGAGTTTGTCATCTTTGACATGGACGGACTGCTCAGTCGGTTCACCTCTTCATTCGTCCGACTGCGGGCTGATGGACCCAGTGTGAGTCCCGGCTGCGAGTCAAGGAGCGCGTTTCTCTGAGCTGATATCTCCTCGTCTAGCGATTCCGAGAAGATTTACACTGTGGTCACAAGTCAGCTAGATCCCCCATCAGCTCAAAATTCTGCTCACGGAGCTCAGACAAGATTCTCGGTCGATACGGCTTCAACATGACATGGGACATCAAAGCCGGAGTCATGGGCAAACGTGCGTTGCCTCCTCCACCCACTTTTGGCCTGCGCGGCAGCTGACTCCTCTCAGCCGCGATACCCGCAGCCGAATTCATCTTCTCCCACTTTCCTGGCCTGGAGCAGCAATTGACCGTCAAGGAGTACTTGCGAGAGAGCTCGGAGATGCAGGCGGAGTACTTCAAGACGGTCGAGCCTCTGCGAGGAGCTCTGACCCTCGTGCGGGGTCTGGTGGGTCTTTTATTGACCCCCAGCCGAGTGTGGGACTGATTGATGACTTAGCATGATAGCGGAGTACCGATCGCCCTCGCATCCGGATCGAGTCTGGCCAATTTCAAGGTCAAAAGCGTGAGACCGTCTCCATGCTGCCACACGAAAGCAATAGCTGATTCAAGACGCCAGTCCCACCTTTCTCACATCTTCTCCCTCTTCCCCCCAGCCTCCGTCCTCACAGCCGACTCTCCCCTAGTTCCCCCAGGCCGAGGAAAGCCTTTCCCTGATATCTACCTTGCTGCAGCACGGAGTCTTGGTGCGTCCTTTGGGAAGGATTCCTAGAGGTGGCTGATATTTCAGGCCGCGATGTGGGGACGCCGGAAGAATGTAGCGAGGCGCAGAAGGCTGAGCGGGCCAAGGGGATCATCTTCGAAGACGCGGTTCCGGTATGTTACCATCGTCCGTCGTGGTCGTCGTGCTGAGACATGTGTTTAGGGCGTTCATGCCGGTGTGGCTGCAGGAATGAACGGTACACTCATCTATTTCCAGCAGTCGCTCAACGCTGACTGCCCGACGCAGTCATATGGGTGCCCGATCCGCAATTGCGAGCTGTCTTGCCGAATGACGATTACGGGGCGAAGCAAGTCCTAGGCTCACTTGAGGAATTTGATCCCACTGCATGGGGCATGAAACCCATCCGGTAAATTCGCCCTCCCGATCACGACGAATACACGTCAATGCCCTTCAGAAACCGGCCTTAATACAGACCCAATAGGTCACGCATGCATCCAGCATCAGTCGTCCTTATTTCGCTTCGTAACCCCTCAAACCGTCAACGATCCTCCAGATCCCCCACGCCCCCGGATCCGGCACAGCCGATTTCTTCAGATCCTCCTGATTGACATAAGCACCCCGTCCCGCTTTCGCGACGAGCTCTTTGGTCTTGTCTGCGGCGGCATGCGCTTCGTCCGCCGCACCGCTCAGTCCTTTGGACCGGAGGGACTGGATGAACGTCTCGAGCGGATCGACGAGGGTACGGGAAGGGGGTCGTGCGCGTGTGTCTGAGCTCGTTAGCGCGAAAGCAAGACGAGGGACATGCAGACGGACACTTGTAAAGCGTGGCGAGGGCTTCTGCGCTGGCTTTTGACCAGACCTCAGGTGTTGTGCTCTTCGCGCCCCTACTCGCAGCATCGCGCAGTGCCGTTCCGAGACCAGCAAAGAAGATTCTGCAACCAGATCAGCGAGGATACCCGTCCGAAAGTGGCAGTGGTTGACGAGTAGAGAGCCCCCGACGTCCCGCCCATATCCTCCTCCACGACCTCTGCGATGACGTCTATATCCTCAATGACGTTTTGCCCCTTGAGCTTGCCCGTGTCGATAGCTTTGAGAACCGCTTTGGCCCCCGCTTCCAGGGTGAGACCCGCATCTCCGTCGCCGGCGATGCGGTCTTGCTCAGTGAGTTCTGGTTCGGCCTCGATCAAAGCTTTGCAAGCGCGGGTGATCGCGCTCAGGAAGGCTTTCGAGTCGGCAGCTATGATGAACCAGTCAGATCTGATTCTCCGCTATTGGAACGGTAGACTTACGAGCCAAGTCCACCTCTTTGCCTTTCGTCACTACCGCTTCACTCTGCGCTTTTGCACCCAGCGCACCAGGCTCTTTGCCCGAAGTCCAGGCCCACCCGGGTGCATTTGCGGGGGCGTCGAGCAGTTCGAGGATCTGTTTCGAAGAGTACGGCTCGCCTGAGCCGGACGGAAGGAGCAGGAGGGTGAGAGAGAAACCAGGCATGTTGAGGGAGGTCATGTATGTCCCCGCCATGACCCTTCGGACCTTGATCTCGTGTTCTTGCAACCACTTGATAGCTATGCTCCTAATCAGCATTGTGCAGCCTCTCACCTAAGGCTGCACTCACCTTCACTAGTGATCCCGCTCATCTCGAGCTGCGAGATCGCGCCGAGGCAATTGACCATGAGCACCACCTCGTCCGACCCATCTCCCTTGAATGGTACGAATGAGCGATCAGAGTGAGTCGTGTCGGTGATGGTCTTGAGCATGGTGCCGACCAGCTCGGATACCTTGGGGAGCGGAAGCTTCGACGTGCCGGGCTCATTGTGGATTCCCATACCCAGTTCGAGCTCGTTTTGTCCAAGGTGCGATTCGCCGGAGCGAGTACCGGGTACATGACAATGGTCCAGCCCGATCCCTAGGGTGCCAAGTCGGCCCGAGATGTATTTGGCGATCTTCTCTACCGCGTCCAGATCCGCTCCTTGGTCCGAAAGCGCCGATGCGACCTTGTACACCAAAATCGTCCCTGCCAACCCCCTATCCTCATCAGCCTCCTCTCTCCACCTTGAATCCATATTTTACCGGCGACCAACGATGCTCCCTTGCTCCTTCCCAACCGCCACATCGTCGCCAACAATTAGGACCCTGACATCCCCGACACCACCTTTGCTCCTATACTGCTCCGCCGCCAATCCAAAATGAAGCGCATCACCTGTATAGTTCATCACCACGATGAGCGCGCCCTTCTCCTTCGTGACGAGCTCGATCCCCCGCCGGATTTGAGCGACGTTGGGCGAGGCGAAAATGTTGCCGCATATCGCGGCGTCAAGAAGACCGGGACCGACGAAGCCGGCGTGAGCGGGCTCGTGGCCGGATCCGCCACCCGAGAGGAGCGCAACGCGGAGTTTGGACGGGGAGGTATAGATTACTAGAGCCTTCGTCAGTCGGGAGAAGCGGAGAAGGACGGACGGACCTCGTTGGGCTTCATCGAACGAAATTTCCGGGTTGAGATTGACGAGTCCCTTCAACGAGTCGACAACGAGGGTAGAGGGGTCGTTCAGGACATGCTTGTCTGCCGAGAGGATCAGCTTCTATGGTGCTTCCGAAGGAGAACCGATGGGGACCATCTGTCCTTTTAGGAGGTCGGGCTCACGCTCGGGCGCCATGGTATCAGCAGTATCCTCCAGTCAATACAGGCTGGTATGGGTTCTGCTAAGATTCTTCAATCGCTGTATCAAAGCGAGCTGCGTTTAGTAGCAACTCTCCCTTCCGCAAGTTACTCCACCAGACACGGTCCGGTGCCTAGCGGAGCCTTCCGTTGGAGCGGCGAAACTGCGGATGTGTGCTAACAAGAAGTGCATCATATCAACGTCCGAGGATCAACACCTACAACTCCTCAATGTCCTGCCGCAGCTAGACGTCTTTTGTACGCCTCCTCACCAGCGAGACGGATTGCCCAGGTCTGTCCCGGCTAATCAGCGGAAGCTCTTAGGGGTCGTTTGGCATCTTACCAGCTTGTATGTGTCCGCCGCATCCTGGAAAGTGGAAAGGATGGCCGAACGATCCGCCTTCCCGTCAATCACGTCGATTATGGCGGAAAACTCGGAGAAATAGCAGTCGTCATCGGTGAAGACGGTACGGGCTGGACCGGCGAAGGTCAGCTTCAGGGAGATCATGCGGGACATATTTAGAGGGACTCACTTTCTTCTGTCAATCCAGGCCGTCGGACGTACAGCCTCGGTGCGGTACCATATGGATCCACGAGGCGTAGCTTCCAGCCGTTGGCGAGGACGACCAATTCACAGTCATAATCTCCCTCTGTTATGAATCAGTTCTGATGCCGCATTCATCCCGAGGACATCGTGAGCATACCGGCTAGTGCGACCCCATGAAGAAGATGCCCAGTTGCTCCACCTTCCCACTGCCAGATGGCATTGGTGATCCGAGGTATGCGATTCTCTATGGCGATCATGTCGTTCTCATCAAAATCGAGTGACAGCTTTCCGGCTGGGTCGGTGTGCTCGACGGTGTGGACGTGGATGGAGTCGATGACAGGTGGCGGGGCGAGATATCGGGCAAGGTCGCAAATGTGGGTAGCTTGGCTTACAACAGCTGGATCGTCGTCAGCGAGATCTCTACAATGCGAGCAGAGCAGGAGAGGAAGTGTGGTCTGGCGGGAGGGGGAATGTGGGGAAGGAAGCCAGGGTATCTCAAGACTCACGTCCTTGATCCATGCTTTTGTCCCAGTAGCCTCTAGCGTGATGCAGGTTTTCTACCTTCGCAGCGTATGAGCTGTAACGTATCAGCAATGGGCCAGTCTCCCAGCCGGATAATCACACTAAGCCATGAGGTATGTAGCCATAGTCGCGGTGACCGTCAAGTTGTTCTCGGTGAGGATCTTCCTGCTCATCATCAGCCAGAGTCCTACTAAAGAAAGGCTTCACTCGCTTCATCTCTTGGACCGCTGCAAGGTCATCAGCTTTATGCGTTGGAGTCACGCGACAATGCACCTTTGAGATATCTCAACATGTACCCCACACTCGTCACCCGGCCCCTCAACGCTTCCGCAACCTTGTCCACCTCCTCGAACGTATCCGACGATATGGGCTTCTCGATGAAGATGGCCGCCTCCGGGAAGTGCTTGATGATCTGGATTTCTGCATCTTTGCCAGGACGCGTCGAGCCTCGCGGAAGTGGACCGTAGCCTAATACCGCAAGGCTACGCGGAACAATCAGCGAAGATTCCGCAATGATGGTTTGGGCCGAGCTTACTGCGGCTTCTCGGGACCCTGGAGAAGAGGCCCCGCTTCGTCGAGGCTGCTGAAGATCCGTGTGTTCGCATAACCCGCCTTGACTGTGTCGTCGTTACGCTTGATAGTGAGCGCGCGTTCCGCTTTGGCGAGGTCTCGGTCGATCAGTCCGACTACGATGAGCCGGGTGCCGAGCTTCTGCTCAAGTCGTTTACTCTAGCGCAAGTCTACCGTCAGCTTCCGGCACCAAGCTTGGAATGAGAGTAGCGTACATGGTTCCATGGCCCCTCGGTCGTGCCTATACTTAGTCAGTCAGAATCTAGGTGGTAATGAGAAAGGACTTACCGAAAATGATAGGGCCAGCTCCAAGTAGGAGTACATTCATACGCTGAGCATTTGCTGGCGAGGACGAGGCGAGATCATCAATGGCGACTGGCAACATGGCTTGTTCAGGTGTGAGGGTGATCGGGCTGATTCCAAGTTTTAGAAGCTGTGATCGGTATGTCGAGAAAGTCACCTCAGCAGAGCGGGGCTATATACACAAGGCGTCTCCTCGGCGTATAGATGGAAGAGACCAGGTGTCTTTGATTAGATTCCGATGGAGATCTACTCCTGAGATCCTCCGCATAAAGTCCATCTGCACGTGACTGCAAGGCATGAATCTTTGCTTCGTGGCCGTCGCATGGATGCCCGAGGAAATGTAAGGTTTGACATAAACGGCAAGATCAGCGGGGCCGAGCCCGAAGTTCCTGCGGTCATTTTAGGCCGGTACACGTGGTTGGGGACGGAGGTCGATTGTGGGAATGAGATCCCTTCGTGATAGCGCGACGCATCCCTCATCGTCTCATCGGCCGAGCGTGATGCGACCAACATACACCGAGTTGATCTCCGTGCTAGCTTGCACCGCATCTGATAAGAACGGCGATCGAGATGCCTCTGACACAAGCGGGAGGTGGGAATATGAATTGACTCCATGCCAAAAGCCGTCAGTACAGGCGAGCGGATTCACCATCGATGCGATACAATATATGCTGATTGGATGCTACAATTGATCTGTCATGCTGAAGAAGCGATTTCAAGCGCGAGACTAAGCAATATTGGGTAATCCGGAATAAGCCGGATGCCGATCAATGACTGGACTGCTCGGCCGAGATTTCGATTGCGTAATCCTTACCGATGCCCGCTAGCCTTTCGCTCACCGAGCATCGGACGCCCTCATCACCAGGCTTATATGCCCGCCGACGGAGAAGTGAGAGGTATATAGTCCACCTGTTCTGGTTGGGAATTCCTCACCAGCAACAACTTCTGCTATCATCACATTCGAATCACTACCAACTACCAAACACCCAATCAACTACAAACTAACCATCATGTCTATCATGGGACGACCAGGGACTCCCTTCCCGCACACCCACCAGATCTCCCACCATCACCAGTCGAGCTACGACTTCTCGCACCAACCGCTTCACTTCGCGGTTCCTGCACTTCCCTCCCCGACACCACCGTCGCTCCTCATGCGCTCTTCGTCTTCGGGATCATCCTCTTCCACGCGTCGTGACAGCACTTCAAGCACCCCGAGCCCACCCTTTATGGGATCGAACATGCGCCGAGTCTCCACATCCTCCACTGTATCCTCGAGCATGCCTGCTACCCCAGTCCTCGACCTCGAGGTACCCCACGCACCCCCACCAACACCTTGCGACGCCTCCGAGACTCTCTTCTCAATACAGGGTTCGCTGAGCCCCCTCGCGATGCCCCCACCCGATTACAACTGGTCCGACAAGGCGATCACCTCCAACACCGCCTTTGCCTTCTCCTACTCGTCCAAGCGACCCCCTCTTGTTCGCCGAGACACACCACGACCCACCACCACTACCCTTCAATCGCTCGCCATGTCATCCACCGAGGATGTGTGCACCAAGCGACGGAGACCTTTGGGCTCTGCGAGGGATGGCGCGGATTTGTGACCAAGCACTAAGGCGTGGAGCTTGGGCTGAGAAGGAGTGATGATGACGACAGGACACGTTGTTTAGACAAAAGATATTGTATTCATCAAATTATATTATGCTCGATGACGATTATCTCTTCTCCCAAACATTGCATTACATTTCCGCGCTGGCATCATGAGACCAAGGAACGGAAGCCTTCTTGGACCGTTCACTACATAACGGGAATGGTCCACCGTCCGGAAGCAATTTCTAGAATACTCTAGATTCTTCGCGTAACATCCACGTGTCTTTCGAACTCGGCATCACTCTGTCGTCGATAGTGTAAAATCCTCATTACTCAGTGTTTCTTTTCGAATATCGTCTCTGACAGTCCCACAGCGTCACAGATCCCGTCTACTTGATTCTCCATCATGGACAACTTCACAGACAAGACCTCGGAGGTCATCAAGGCCTCCTTCGACAAGGCGGAAGAGATGGCAAATTCCCAGGTCCATCCCCTCCACCTTGTCTCCATCCTATGGGACGACCCTTCTGCCTCCACTTCCACCGATATCAAGCCTACATTGCTGAAAGGCATTATCGAGCGAGTCGGCGGTAATATCACCCAGTTCAACCGCGCTCTCCTCTCCCGCCTAAACAAGCTACCAATCGTCCACCCAACACCTACACCCCCTATCCCTCTCACCAACTCTTACCATGCCGTACTACGGGAAGCTCAGAAGCTTCAGAAGGATCAGGGCGACCAGTTTGTCGCGGTGGACCACCTCCTTCTTGCGATCATCCACGTCGACCATACGGAGATGAAGGACCTGCTAAAGGCGAGCGGTACGGACGGGAAGGCGCTCGAGGCGGAACTGAAGAGGAAGAGGGGGGGAAGGAAGGTTGACAGCCGAGGTGCAGAATCTCAATTCGAAGCTTTGACCAAGTGTCAGTCTTCTCATCTCCGCTCCGCGCAGTATCATCGCTGACTTAACGTAAGATTGCACGGATCTCACTGCACTCGCTGAACAAGGCAAGATCGACCCGGTCATTGGCCGCGACAACGAAATCCGCCGAATCATCCGCGTTCTGTCCCGCCGTACAAAAGGCAATCCCGTTCTCATCGGGGAACCCGGTGTAGGTAAGACCGCTATCGTCGAGGGTCTCGCACAGAGAATCGTCGACCGGGACGTTCCAGCCAGTCTACTCGGCAGGCTCTTGGCCCTTGACATGGGTGCTCTGATGGCTGGTGCCAAGTACAAGGGCGAATATGAGGAGCGGGTCAAGGCTGTCCTGAGCGAAGTGGAGAGGTCTGGAGATGAGGGGACACAGATCCTGCTTTTCGTGGATGAACTGCACCTCATCATGGCCGGCTCCAAGGACTCGAGCGGAGGCATGGATGCTGCAAACTTGCTCAAACCGATGCTCGCGAGGGGAAAGCTGAAGCTCATCGGTGCCACGACTCTTAACGAGTACCGGGAGTATATCGAGAAGGATTCGGCATTCGAGCGGCGCTTCGCACAGGTCCTCGTAGAGGAACCGTCAGTCCCGGACACGGTCGGAATCATGCGTGGTATCCGGGAAAAATACGAAACATATCACGGGGTACGGATCATGGACTCAGCTCTCGTCCTTGCGGCACAACTCGCAAAGCAGTATCTCACCTCCCGGCGATTACCCGACTCCGCCATAGACCTGCTCGACGAAGCAGCCGCCGCTGTCAAAGTGGCAAGAGAGACCAAACCTGAGGCGATTGACGAGCTGGAGAGACGGAAGCTGGGGTTGGAGGTTGAGGTGCACGCATTGGAACGCGAGAAAGATGAGGCTTCGAAAGAGCGACTGGAGACCGCCAAACAGGCTATTGCCGATGTCGAGGACAAGCTTGGACCCCTCAAGCATCACTACGACAACGAAAAGCACTTGGGAGACGAGATCAATGACCTGCGGCGGAAGATCGAAGAGCTCCGAGCGAAAGCAGACGAGGCTGAGAGACGATACGATCTCGCCACGGCTGCTGATATCCGATACCACTCGATTCCCAATCGCGAGACCAAGCTGAAGGAGCTCGAGGCGAAGGAGATGGAGCGGGGGGGTGCCGCTCAGCGGGTGACTCCAGAGATGATTGCCGAAGTCGTTGCTCGATGGACGGGCGTACCCGTATCGACACTCGTCGAGACGGAAAAGGCCAAGCTTTTACGGCTAGAGCGGCTAATCTCGAAGAAGGTCATCGGCCAACCTGAAGCAGTCAAAGCAGTCGCAAATGCCATCCGCCTCAACCGATCCGGCCTGTCCAACCAGAACCGCCCTATCGCGTCTTTCCTCCTTGTCGGTCCCTCTGGTACGGGCAAGACATTACTCGCCAAGACCCTTGCGGGAGTCATGTTCAATAGCGAAGAAGCGATGGTCCGGATCGACGCGTCCGAATACTCAGAAAAGCACTCAGTGTCCCGCTTGATCGGTGCTGCCCCTGGCTACATTGGTCACGACTCTGGCGGTCAGCTCACAGAAGCGGTCCGACGCAAGCCGTACTCCCTCATCCTGATTGACGAGATCGAAAAAGCCGCGAAGGAGTTTCATCAGCTCTTCCTCCAGGTCCTGGACGATGGCCGGCTCACCGACAACAAAGGCCGGATTGTCGACTTTAGGAATACGATCATCATGATGACCAGTAATATCGGCTCGGCATATCTTAATGAGAACCCAAGCGAGGGACCAGTCCAGCCGGACGTTAGACAGAAGGTTATGAGTGCTATCTCGGCGACTTTTCCGCCAGAGTTTATCAACCGTATCGATGATATCATACTCTACCGCTCCTTGAGCAAAAGCGACATACGCAAAGTCGTCGAGGTCCGCCTCCGCGAACTGCAAAAGCGATTCGATGACAATAACCGCAAGCTCAAGCTCGCCGTCGACCAGCAGTCTATGGATTGGCTCGGTTCAGCTGGGTATTCACCGAGTTACGGTGCGCGACCGATGGCTCGACTTATCCAGACTGAGATCCTCAATCCCCTATCAAAGCTCCTTTTGCAGAATCGGATACGAGACGGCGAGACCGCGCATGTGACGGCGGATCTTAGGCGGAATAGACTGGTCGTGGTTCCCAATCATGAGCCGGACGTATCCTACCCGGATGATAGTGAGGACGAGGACGATGATGCTATGGACATTGAGGTGGAGGAGATGGACTGACTGGGCAAAGGGTATAGGGCGGGATCAGGGATTTTCCGCATACGACGACATTCCATATCATAGCATAGTCATGACATATTTAACACGTAGCCGCTTTCACGTCGTATTGGAAGAAGCTTGCTTCCACCCCGCTAACTAGATAATGTCCAAATTTCTTCCGTGATCCCAGTGAGGAGCATAATTATACCTTCGGTCCTTCAACTATCAGACCGTTAATTTTCCAGCCAACCAGCCAAATCAGTGAGAGAAAACGACTGACTGATGACCTTGATCGCCAGATTACCATCCGGCCCCTTGCTGTCTTTCGTGGTCTTGAAAGCCTTCGCGGCATCGTTGAATGAGAATCTACGGAAGCCATCAGTCTGCATACACCTCGAGGCTGGGCTGAAGCTTACTTGTGGGTCAAGAGCGGTTTGAGATCGATCATTCCTCTTGAGACCAGGTCGATGGCCATTCGGAAAGTCCCCGGGCCATACTGCGGATCAAATGAGACGCTGCATCGGCGCCGGAAAAGGCTGAGCTCACGCGGAAGGACCCCTTGATGTTCAGTTCACGGTTGATGACCATGAGCATTGGGATGCTATTATACAACGCGCCATTGCCGACCTAGCCTGATCAGCGCAACATTTGACGATCACAGCGAGACGTACCTGAACAAACTTTCCTTTCCGCCTCAAGAGCCACAGACCCGTCTGCACGCTCACCTCCGCGCCAGAACATTCGAGGACGACATCGATCCCCGGTTGTCCTCGAACCCCGATGTTAAACTCCTCTTGGATGATCTCGGCCTATGCCGACACCCGTCAGCGCTGTCTCTGGATGATTCGGTAAGGGAGTCCTACATGTCGCCGGGAATAGACTCCTCTGTCTTCGCCCTTCTCCACGGGAGATGCAAGGTGCACCTCGACTCCCAAATACTGTTTGGCGAACTCGAGACGGGCGGGTTGGACATCGACTGCTATGATGCGCCGTGCGCCAAAGGCTTTCGCAGCGGCCATGGTACTGCGTCATAGTCAGGCTTATATTCTCGTAAAATGGGACGAGATGAGCGACTCACAGAAGTCCGACGGGACCTGCGCCGAAGACCGCAACGTGGGACAGGGGTCGGAGCTCGGCAACGTGGGCTACTGCGTTGACCGCGACTGATAGGGGTTCCATCTAGTATCGAGACTGTTCAGCGAAGATCAGTCAAGTGGGTGGTGAGCTTACCAAAGCGCCTTCTTCCAGTGATATATTCTGCCCAGTCGTCGAATCAGCTTGAAGCCTAGATCAACGGAGGTACCGTACATCCGGGAGCTTGTAACACCTTCACGTCACATCAGCCAGGTATCCAACGAAACAGCAAAGACGCACAGGTCTGCAGGAAGGGTATAGTATCCTTGCAGTGTCCCGTCCATCCCAGCCGCAGCTGCAAACTTCATAGACTCGCATTGCGCATCCAAGGAGGTCTCAGCGGCCAGCTACATGACAAATAAAGAAAAACACACAGGCCCCTGACTTGCAAAATTCGCAGCGGTAGCATGCTTCCCCTGGCTTTTACCAAAGTCAGTCATCATGCATGAAGTATTGATAAGAGCGGACTGACCTCTAATGCAACACGGTCTCCGGGTTGTACGTCTCGGACGTTCTCGCCCACTGCCTCAGCTTCAGCTCTGATTTATCAAGTCAAGGAACGACTGACCTCTTGTCACGATACCCGAACACTCGTGGCCGAGGACAAAGGGTTTCGAGAAGGGCTTGTCGCCGACCTGTACCAATCAGCTCCAGGTCGTACTTCTCGATCGGCATACTCACCATGCCCTCGACGTAGACGTGCATGTCTGAGCCACTGTCCTCTGATAAGACATCCTCTTCACTCAACAGCGACGTAGACCTACCAGATACCAGTTCGCTTCGGGCATACGACCGCACTGGCCCATCGTCAGCTCAAGGCGGCAAGGAGACAGGCTGAGGGTGAGGATGAGGATGAGTGGCAACTCACTCCCAAGCTCCGCATGTGACCGGTATCTCCCTCTTCTTCATCTCGAGCTTCTCCACCCCGATCATCTCGCACACCCAATTCTCCCTGGGTGCGAGCGCGTCATCCTCGTCTGACTCGAAGAGCGAATAGGCGCCGCTTCCGCTCCCGTTCTCGGTGCGCTTGTCAAGCTTTGTGACGTCCGGCATTGTGTGTATCTCGATTGGGCTGGCTATCATATGCACCACGGTCTCTTGGATGAAGGAGGGTGGAGAAGTTGGATTATGTCATGCATGGATTATGTTTCGTGCGGAGAGTCAGGTGGTGAAAAGGGCGGTAAAAAGAATTGGGATGCCGAGATTGCCTCCTCCGTCATTGAATCACGTGACGATGAACTGTGATGATGCCGACGGCCGAACCGCTTGTGATTGCCTTGAAGCTACCAGCATTCGTTGTCGAGACAGACATGCCCTCGAAATGGGTACCACTAGAAGCGTCGCCTGAAGTCTGTTGCTCCTGACCTTCTCTGCGCCCCATCAGCTAACCCAGTCGGAGTCAGGTGTTCAACACCGTTCGTCTCCCTCGCGTGACCTACCCGCCAACATTACTGACGATCGTAGTGGGCGCGCACCCTCGGCCTTCCCGACTCCCCACTTTCTTTCCAAGACCTCTTCTCCCTCGATCCCGAGTTCCTCTCATTCATCCCTCAACCCGTTGAAGCCGTCCTTCTCCTCTTCCCGTCCAAAGGGGAGCTCCATGACGCTAGGGAGAAGGAAGAGAAGGATGGGGAGGGCATATGGAATGGTGACGGGGTCTGGTGGATCAAGCAGACGGTGAGTTCTCCTCCATCTTCGATCGGAGATGGATCGGTCCAAGATGGAGCTAATGAAATGGCAGATCCCCAATGCGTGCGGATCGATCGGGTTATTGCATGCGCTTCTGAACCTACCGAGCTCGGGACCGCTCGCACTCACACCAGACTCGACATTGGTGAAATTCAAAACTGCGACTCTCCCACGTTCTCGTACGTAGCTCTCCCATGTATGCGCTCAATGGCTGATGGTCTCGGTCGATCAGCCGTCGATCGAGCCAAGGTGCTCGAAGAGACCGACTTCTTCGAAGCTGCTCATGTAACGGCTGCGCAGAGCGGACAATCTGCCGTACCGACTGACTTGGACGTGGACACGCACTTCATCGCCTTCGTCGAGGCGGAGAACGATAAGGGGTTAGCTGAAAAGCTGCTTATTGGTGACTTCCGCTGACGGTTGTCTGTAGTGAGAAACGGGTGGTCGAGCTCGATGGTGGTCGGAGTGGGCCGTTTGATAGGGGACCATGCACCAATCTGCTCCACGTAAGTGTGCCAGCAACAGTTGGTGCCGTTGCTGATGGGACCGCATCAATCAGGACGTCGCGAAAGTGGTGCAAGAGAAATACATTGCCCGATCTAGTGGGGATATCAACTTCAACATGATCGTCCTCGCAGGTCAGGAGCAAGATTGAGCTATACATGCACGAAGGATCTCCCGACGTCCACTCATGAGATGTATACCTTGCGCAATCGCGAGAAGGCACATGTCTCCCTCGTCCGAGGACATGTCACCACGTCGAAGTTGTTCTTCGCCATCTCCGCCAATGCCTAATACCACATTAGCACATGCTGCATCTGATCCCATCAGGCACTCACCTTTGACGAATACACGCAGCCATTCGGGAACGCCATCGGCTCGTTCTGGCTGTCCATCACCTGCCCGCTGATCCGACACACGATCGTGGAGTTGACATGGTGTGACATCGGCACCTCATGCGCGAGGACCTTGATATCCTCATTACAGGTCGGACAGTCTACATTCCCCACTTGTGCCTCCGGGTATTCGTGCAGATCGTTCTTTGGCGAGGATGGCACACCGCCGATAGGCGCTGTGAGGTCTTCCCCGCTCATCAGTCCGAGCGCTTCTTCGAGATTATGCAGTGGAGGTGCGGCGGGTAGGAGGGGTAGGACAGGGGACCTCGGCTTCGAGACGAGGGATTTGGAGTTCACGTAAGGTACGCAGGAGGGTACTCGGAGGGATGACAGGCCGGCGGAGAGCGAGAGAGCGAGGAGGGATTGTGAGGGCAGTGCGTAAAGGTTGAGGAAGGTTTCCCGGAATTGGTCTCGCACTGCGAGCCATCGCGAGCGATCATACAGTTTCTATGACAATGAGTAATTATCCGGCAGCTTCTGCAAGAGACGCACACGATATAGTCCCACACCGGTCTTCTCCCCAAACGCAAGTAGCGTCATGCCCTGCTGTAGCTCACGCATATGCGACGATGCCCATTGTCCGAGATTCTTGCGGGAATAACCAATCGCGCCTGACGTATCTCGCTTCCGACATAGCTCGATGAGCTCTTGTAGCCGTAATGTAAACTCGAGGTTGTTCTGCTCCTTCATCAGCCCGGCTGTGTGACGAAGAAGTCGACGACATGCCTTGGTCTTCTTGAGCGTCCCGCGGTTCTCGCCACACCATGCCAACGCCTCCGCAACGGACTGCTTGTCCACAAGCGCTCGCTCCACTCGGACCAGCTCAGCGAAGAGCTTGACATCCACGAGGCTCTAGGAGGTGTGATAAGACGGACCCAGTCTTTCCGGTGAAATTCCCACCTCGATACCCCGCTTCTCCGCCAGGACTTTCGCAGCCTTCATCCGTCCATTCCGTAGAAGGTAGTCGACGATATACCGGTCTAGCGTGGAGTCGCCCTCGACCTGGCCTTCACTAGTATAATTCTTAGCCAAGCGTTCCAGAAGTCCCGCGAGACTGCTGACCTTGTCACAGGTGTTTTCGACCCGTCTGTCCCGTTGATCCCATTTGTGCCGGTGAGTGAATCGACGTAGCGTATCCTCGCCCTTAGTGGTGTCGGCTGCTTCTCGCTCGGCTGTAGGTCATCGAGCTATATGGTAAATATTTCAGCTAAAGTTCAAGATCCCAAATCGCAAATGCGTCCCGTACCTTGCGCTTCAGCCCATTCATCCGTTCTCCAGCTTGATCGAGCTTCGTCACAAGGCCATCCCGCCCTTCCTCCGATGTACTAGCGGCCGCTCCGGAAGCTTTCAGTAGTGTTTGGAGAGCCGCCTGAGACAGATCAACATGCTTAGAGAAAGCCCGTGAAAGCGCTCACTTGAACCGCCGAGAACTCCTTCTCCACCTGGCGTTGGGCTGAGCGATGAGATCGTCGGAGGAGCTCATAGGGCGTCTGTAGAGATCTCAGCGCGACCGAAGATTAAAGACGATCCAGACTAGATCTAGAAGCCTGATCGACATGACTGACCCGTATGAGCGGTTCCTCTAGCAGTAGTGCGCCATTGGACGAGCTGGGAGGTCCGGCTGGCATGCCGAGAGCGAGGGATCGACTTTCGAGGACAGGGTCAATGAAGCAATACGCAGTGACTAGCGTCGTCGGACGTGAGGAATCGCAGTGGCCTGAGGAGATGTCCAGAGAACAGAAGGCTAGATATGCAAGAATCCAATGAACAAGAGCGGGTCTTGGTTGCCGGAATTATGTTATGCCAAAATGCTTGCGCTTGCTCTAGGCTGATGTAGCCTTTGCACTGGGAGGGACGAAAGGTGTACAGGATTCCAAGCTAGATACCGCAGAATGTATACGACATTGCAGAACTCCCTGGACAGCTCAGCGAACTCCCAAACTCCTCTTCATCTCGCTCCACAGTCTCTCCTTATCCTCCTTCCCAATCTCCATGAACATGATCGGGCCGACCTCATCTTCGCTACGCGAGCTCACTCCAGACACTGTCCGCTGCCTCGGTGGCGTCGTCGGCTGTCCCGGCAAATCTGGGGTTTTGGTCGAAGAGTAGAGGGCTGTTGGAGAGGTCGAGTGCAGGGCGCGTCGGGAGGTCATGGATAGAAAGGTCTGGCGGGAGTGATGATAAAGTCTGTTGCCGGCGTCACATCCTGTATACCCTTACCTAAGATGAAGGATGGAGAGGCTCACGACCATATTTGCTTGTTGACTGCTTCATCTTCCTTGATCGACGACAGGGAATGAGTTTTGAAGCTGTTCTTCAGGCTGTGCAGTAGTAGCGGAACATGGTCCACTCGAGGTCTGACGATTGTCTTTGAGCATTTTCGGAGCTTGGGGAGATAGGACGGACCGCCATTGAGAAAAACGTCCTCTAGGTCTCCAGATTTTCGTTTTCGGATCCACCATGGCTACGGTCGCATGTCATCAGCTCTCCTCTGCCGGGCGGCAGTCATGAGAGGGGACACACGATGGAAGACGTCCGAGTCGAAGCGGACCACCGGCGGTTCTTGCGGGTAGGTCAAAGGGAAGCGGAGGGTAAAGCGCAGGACCGAGCCGACATATGGACCTGCAAGTGAGGCCGGGCAGGGCAAAGGCAGGGCGAAAATACACTATCAGCTTGATTGTGCGAGCGCAAGGAGATGCTTACCACGGTGGACAAAGAACACGCCATGCCATTTCAACAGCGTCTCGGGTGATGGAGTGAGGTAAATCCCGGTCGGACATTTGTTGACAGCTCTCAGAGAGGCACTGGAGAATAGAGCACGCGTCAGATGTCATATAGGCTCCAAGGGATGGTGAAGGGAGGAACTCACTATCCGAGGCCGAGCTCAGCTGCTAGGAGTGTCGAGAATTCGGGAGGCTCGGGTCTGCTCGACGATTCGGCTCGGCGATGGGCCAACATGGTAGTTTGTCGGTGAAAACTATGTGTATTGAGAGGATGGTATTGCGTGCGGTCAAGCCGGAATTGAGGGGGGCATGATCTCGAATGAAAGCAAGTGAAGTGGAGGTCCAAGCGCGGCGCTTGCGCTCACAGCGAGCGAGCTATGGGTTTCGAGTCCTGTTTACTCTGCGTGAGTGAATTTGCAATTCCGGGACCTTCCAAGTCCTTTAAAGCTTGGCTGGTGCTCAAGCGCGTCATTTTCAACGTGATCTGGAAACTCGTCTCAGCTCAGTCACCTAGTGTAGGATGTGGCCTCCAGATGCTACATACTGCTTGTCCTCTGGGGGTATATTTCAGCATTCGGGAGCGAGAGCATGTATTAAGACGATGCATACCACCTAGAAGACCTGGGATATCTATCACTTAGTAATAAGTAAAGTTATTTCATGCGGGAGATCGCCTTCCTTCCCAGGGATGACGTGGAGGGAAGCAATATTCTGAGGGCCCCTACCAGGACGTACTCTGCGAGGTGAGACGCGAGACGTTATCAACAACTTATCAGCCGCGCGATTACTCCGCAATTATCCCAGCATGATCTATGTGGAGGGCATCTTGGGGATTCCCGCTTATCCAGCGTCTAGGGACAGACTACTCTGTTGCGCTAGGCATCCGGATCGTCGGGTTCTGGCGCTCAGACGCTGCCGGTTTTTTGTCTCGGTAATAGTCGGTGTCTACAGCACCACATGAGCCGCTTCCCGAAGTCCTTGCCCTTCGGGGAGACTTGTCTCGGAAGCGTCTCCCTTCTCTCGCTCCAACAGCCGGAACACCGGACCGATTTTCCCCTAAGAGCGAAAACAGCGCCGCTTTTGCTTCCGGTTCCCCCATCGACGCTTTGTCGACGCAAATGTCGATTTAGGGACCATGTGGCCACGCTAAAAGGGGTAAAGGGTAATTCCGGGTGGGGCTTTTCCCCTGCTCCCGCCGGCCGGGAAACGGACTTGTTAGGCCGCGTTGTGCCGTATGAGGAGAATTGTCCGGCCTACGACATCCGGTCGGATGGGATCGGACAATTTAGGCGATTCTGTCATCCATTCCCATCGACTCACCCGTCGCCCCACAAGTTTCGCCGACGTATATATGTCCCTTGCTTTCGCTGCACCGCGCTTTCGATAAATTGAAATAATTCCACCAAATGGAGCACCGATAGCGGCAAAATAGGTGAGTTTGTGTCATCGAGCCGCTATTGTGCGGGACGAGTCTTGATTTGTTTCGTGCGGGCGCATGCGCGGGAGAACGATCGTGGGCGGATGAGACTTTGAGGGAACCGTTGGTGCATACGCGGAAGGAGGAATCAAATTCGGGACAGTGCCTTCTTTGGCATTGGTCACGGTCCCACGCTCGGGCCAACCTTCGCTTCGTCGCCGAGGCCACCCGGTGGGGACTTACCCCATTCGATTCTTTACTTCCCCCCCTTTCATCACTCCATCGCGGATCATTCCTTTCGGCACTCCTTCCGATCGTGGCCGCCGTCGCCCTTTGCAGACGGGTGTTTCCCGATCATCTCGTTGAAAGGGGGATCCGAGGGTGCCTTACTTCCCCACGACCTCGCAGACCCCTTTGTCTTCACCCGCCTCATCCGCAATCCTTCTTACCTTTCTCCTCCGTCAATCGCCTCTTTTCGGGTTTTACTTGGTCTTGTGGTTACTATTCCGCGATCTAGTACTCTCCTGGTTGCGGTCACATCTCCGCCGATCATCTCCGCCGAGGGTCTTCGATCGACTTTCCTCTCCTTGCCACCCTCTCCATTTCCGTTCGGACGGCAATGAATCGTTTCATCCTTCCCGTTCGTGAAGCATAAAACGTAGTTCATTTCGCTGACTTCTTTCCCATGACAGTCATCTCGACTTCACCTTTCTTCGGCGAGCACACCCTCATCAATCCATCCCAATCCCGCAGCCTTTCATCCTGTCACCGTCGCTCCCATCACCACCATGTCCACTTCTGTGCCCGCCTACCGCGCCACCTCAGATTCACCACCCTCCTCCTCCCGCAAAGCCGTCAAATCTTCCGCCACCGCTTCCGCCTCATCATCCCGACCACCCACTCGGTCACCAGCAGATCCGTTCTATGGCCACGAGGAGACCTCGACCTTGTGTGCTCGCTTCGTGAGTTTCCTTCGATGGCGCCGATCCCGTTACTGACCACCTTGCTGTTCCCAGATCACGTCCCTTTTCAAATGCCCTAGTATGCTCACCGCCACCGCCACCGGAGCACCCACACCTTCCCTCGCCCACTTCGTCGCATACGCCCTCCACCGGACGCGTCTCCCTTCCATCGTCACCTTCGCCGCCCTACTCCTCCTTCACCGATTAAAGACTCGCTTCCCTGCCGCACGAGGATCATCTGGGCACCGCTTATTCATCTCGGCATTCATGATCGCGTCCAAGGTCATATGTGACGACACTTACTCGAACCAATCGTGGGGTATCGTCGCGCAGAAAATGTTCGCCCTGAAGGAGATCAACCAGATGGAACGAGAGATGTGCGGCTATCTCGAGTGGAATCTCAATGTCATGGGCGATGAGGTTGTCGAATTCGAGGAGAAGGTTCGAGCGGAGCACGGCCCAGAAGCGGTCGCGAAGGCCAAGATGTATCCCTCCGACGGATCAGTCATGGTCTCCGCTCTCTCAAGCTTCTACCCATCCCCCGAGACAACGCCCGACCCGCAGATGGTTGCGCGACCGATCCGACCTGTTCCATCACCGTACAAGAATAAATCGGCATATCGACCTCTCTCCGCGACATCCCTTCCATCACCACCGGTCTCGCCATTTCAGTACCTCCACCCCTCGCACTCGCCTCAGCCTCCACATTTCGCGTCGGGCAGCTCGTCCCTGACATCATCGCCTGCTTCGGATGACTGCAAGACACCGTCACCGGTCGCACATCCTTTGAATGGCTCATCGCACATACATCATCAAAAGGCGATGGACGTGTCTCGAGCGTATGATGGACGACCGCGGCAATCTGCCAATATCACCTTTAGCGGCTACCCGTTGAATGCCAGCAGCTGGTGATGCTTTTGGGTTTTGGGTCCAACATCCATCTTATACCCCCTTTGTGTCTATATCCTTGTTGTACGTAGATACCACCTCTGTGTTTGCATTGGGACCGAATCATCATCTGTCTTGTCTGGCCTCTTCTAGAAGTCATGCCCTTCTTGTCTAGTAGAACATCCTGGCGGTCACTAGACCTGCTACCAATCATGCAAATCATATCGGAATATCTTGCTGCATCCTCCACAATCCAAATTCGCTCTTAACTGTGATCTGAGCGTGACGCTACGTCAGGTCATTTCGGGTTGAGTCAATCGCCGCCATAGTTTGCTTCCGAACCGAGATACCCGCTCAGAACGCCTCCACTTCCCGTCACGTCGTCGAAATCCGATCGACTCCTGGGAACAGCCGAGCACGGTTCCCACACTCCCGCTCCGCACGTACCATCCCCAAGGAATCTCCATATCACCTAAGCGGTGGTCGGCAGCGATCGAGTCGTACAAATCAGCAATGAGACCGAGTGTGCCTTGAGCGGATCAAATAAGAGGCACGATGGGTGGACACCAAATGGCGGATCCGCCGGTCGTCGGAATTCGTCTGCATCTGGTGGCGCTCTGTCCCGCCCAGGCCTTCTAAATTGGACTGCGCGTCATCGGCTCGCAGGCGATCTGATGATCACCGTGATCTGGGGCAGCCATGTAGAGGCGCGAGCTGCGTATGGCTCGCAAGCGGCGTGATTGAAAAGCAGATCTGATTGAGATGGCTAGGCCTTCCGGAATCACCGACCCGACGGGACAGCTCGCGATGTGGCTGAGCGCAAAGATGCGGCTCCTGCGACGCAGCAGTCGCCGGCCTAGCCTCAGCGGCGAACCGCCTTGGCTTCCTTGAGATGCGGTCTGGAAGGACTCTATGCCATTGGGTAACAAGGCTACCACCCCGCTGCCACCTCCGTCCGCCCTCCACCGCCTTCCGGCCCTGCTTCTCGAGGCAGGTCCGGCTTCCGGTATTCCACTTTGTCCACCTTCACCTGCGGAAGGAGTCAGCTCGTGCCCCTGAGAGTAGAGGGCAAATGATCGCTGCTCGTATTCTCGATGGGATAGCAGCTCACCTCCCCGTCGACAAGCTGGTACACGTATGTCACGATCACCGAACCTTGCACATCCATCAAGGCAAATGACGGAGTCGCTTCTCTAAATCCCACACAATGAGCAATGCGCACAGACCTCAAGCATGACTGACCCATTCCACAGCGCACTCCACGCTCCAGTAGCAGATCCGGGATTCACGAAGAATCTCCCCTCAAACTCAAAGGCCTCGAACCTGCTCTCCATTGTCAATTCTGTCACCCGCGATGTATGCTTCGGAGATGACGCACCGATGTGTTCCTCCGCTGACTAAAACATCGACGTCCATCTGCCTAGCCAGTGCCGCCAGCATGTCCGCATCTCCTGCTGGCACTATTTGCTGCCCATGGATGAGGCCTATTCGGAGGGATCGGTGCGTGATGGTGAGGGAAAGGGGGAAGTGGGTGTTCTAGCGAGACTCGAGCTCAGCTAATTTCTCGAAAAGCTTAAGAAAGCTGTGGTGATGGAAGAATGGAGCGGCCCACCTCGTCAAACTCGCCTCGAACGACGTGCACCTCCGGCGCTATCGTTCGTAGGTAATCGTATGTCTCCCTGTCCGAGACATTCCCGGTACAGATGATCTGCCCAATCTTGCCTGGTACCTGAACGTTCGAATATGCATGATCAGCCTGAGTGGGTGGAGTCTGAGCTATGTCATAGTCACCAAGAGCTTCTTGAACTTCGCTGGGAGGTCGTGAGTGAGGGTGGGGATGTGGAGATCACCGATCACCAAGACCAAGACCATGGCAAGGCTTCTGGTACGTCGAGAGGGTGGGAGATCCCAATGGGGCTATTTGAAGAATCACTCTCCAGTCTTCAGAAAACAAGGGCGAGAAATTGGGAGCAAGGAGGACGTCTTCCTCTGATATTCCCTCTTTGGGAAACCTTGGCTGCCATGTTTCAGGCTGATCGGCGAGGCACACACACCTCTTTCCCACTCACTCAGTCTCTCACCTGTTCATCACGACATCATGTCGGCCTCAAGCTCATCCATCACCCTACACGAGCCTGGCTCATCCCACCCTTCGTTAGCAGATGGACCTGGCGGGTTCGACAGGACGTGGTTCATGGGGAGATGGGGAGTGGCTTGGAGCACACTACCTATGTGGAAGGCAAGTCCACCTTCTAAGCTCATTTAGCAACCGCGAAGTAATGGGCGAGCTTGAGCTGGATCTGATCTTTACATGTTTCTTTAGGATAAGAAGGGTGAGCATGGCTTGTGCAAGCTGAGGTCGGTAGCTTATCGTCCGGCTTAGACGTCACCATCACCTATAAACCCGTCGCTCCCGAATCCAAGATCAATACGACCTTCGACGATCTCGTCGAATATCGCAAGCAGTCTGCTGCAGATAGTAGCGCACCTAGTACAGGCCAGTGCTCGCCCGAGCCTACCAGCTCTCGGTGTTCTGTAGCTTTCTTGGCCGGTGCTGACGTTGTTCCCTTCCCTACAGTCAGAGGGGTCGATACGTTAATCACCGGGTAGGCGCTGCTCCTCTCAATATGCAATAATGGAGCTGAGTTTCGGTTGTCCATCACAGAGCAAATGGCGCGACTTTCGGCTGGAAAGGCTCGAACTACCTATTCTTCGTGCATTCACATTGGGAGGTTCTTGGATATGGGAGAGACGCGGAGAATACTATGGAATGGGCGGTGACATGTACGCTTGTCGATTCTCGGCTGTCAAGCGGTCACTGATTGTGGTTGTCTGATAGACTTCTCGAAAACCTTGTTCACCCCGGCTGGTATCGACATCTACCTCCGCACATCCCCTTCGACAGCGACAACAGCGACGTCAAGAGCCGACCCAACGGGTCGAGCTCCTCTTTTGGAGAGCATTGTGGCCGTGGTGAAGGCGAATGGTCATCACGGTGTTGCGACGATGGCTACGGAGGGGTTTGAAGTGCCGGGAATCGTGACGAGCGAAGGATTCACGTATCTCACTTCCGGGGGAAAAGCGTTGCTGAAAACCTTGCATACGTGAGTGGTTCCTCGTGACTACTTCCGATCATCCTGATACGAGCTGATCAGCTTATGCCGGCAAAGCCGTTCCAAGTGATAGCGGACAACGAAGGCTCGGCGCTGTGGCCTTGACCATGAAAGATCTGGACAGTAGCCGAGGACGAGCGTACACCATGGACTTCAACGAATCGAAGCGCCTCCTGCCCTCACGGTCTATGATCTTTTCGCGCGACATGTAACTCATGAGCGGATTTTATTGTCCGATTTCGCATCCCCGCTCCTTTCGCACACGCCACCTGAAACGGTCCTACATCTCATCCTTTGTCGGATCAACAGAGGCCAGCTCCGACGCTTTGCTGATGATTTTTCGCCCACATGTTCTTTGCTGTCGTCTTCCTTCTGCTAGCATCGTCATTATGGAAACCGAAATTCACACCTCCGGTGAGTGCTCCTCAGGCTGCCGGTCTGTCAAAAAAGCTAATGAATACATCAAGCGACCCCCGAATCGAACCTGAATCCGATCCTCGTCTTGAGACACGATACCGACGAACTCCCCCATCTTTGGACGTCAGAAGAACTCGACACGATATTCAGCGAGGTCGGCTCTATCCGTGAGCTACTCGAGCAACAGCTTGAGCAGGAGCAACCTGGACCTCAATTGCACGCCGGCCTACTTTCGCCACCGAATTCTGATGAAAGTGCCGGGAGCGTCCCTCTGTTTCTCACTCCTGACGAATTCGTTGATCTGCTTGAGAAGGACCAAGAAATGGACACTTTAGGCGAGGCATGGCCTAGTGAGCTGGAGGACAGTCGCTTTGCCGCAATGTTTTCCCCCTCCTCTCCGCTGGACGGCAGTCCTTCTCGCGGTGTGAGTGAGAGTTCAGCGAGGGGGCCGGAGGCTCAAATCTCAGACTCCTCTGCGACCGGGACGCTTGTCCCAGGTGACAGCAGATGTGCTCGTCGCCGCAAGACTTCTCACTCGGGCTCATCAAGGACGGCCAAAGAGAAACGGCATGCTCCGCGCAATTACGCACGAAGCAAGAACATGGCTCACCCCAACAATTCGACCCTCACAAACACTAAAAGGTTATCTACCTTAGCTCTGATGCGAAGGGCAAGAAAGGACAAAATTCTCCACATTTCTAAATGGAGTCGCCGATGTACCAACTGCATAAGTTGCGGTCGTACTGCGTGTTCTCAGGAGCGGATCAACGGGGAGTTTGACTCTTGCCTATGGTGTATCGTAAATCCTCCTGAGGTAGAAGGTATCTCGAGGACTACTTGCAGCAAACGGGGAAGGGGAGCGAAGCGAAAGGAAACGGCGCATCTCAACGGCAAGATAATCTGCCGAACCTAGCGATATCAAGGAGTAGGATTGAGACGGCCAGTATAGCAGATCACTCTTTCAGCGATGCGATGGTGAAGGAGCGATGTGATAATCTTCTTCTCATATCCTTTCCCCGGTGACCGAGCGCGTCAATGATCTTCTGCTTGTGTCTCGTTGAGTGTCTCTCCCTCAATAAGGCGTTGCGGAATCTCTGTCTACATGCGTTATTCCCATTTCTCGGGCTCTCGCCGGACTGAACGAGCTAAACAGACGCCTCTGCGTACACGAGACGTCATACCCTTCGTGGTGGGTGAACCCTGCGCCATCGAATCCATCATGACAGGTCCTCTTGATCTCAAGCGGCTCCGCAGCTTTGCGTCAGACGACTTCGAGAAGTAGTTTGACTCGAGAGCGATCGGATGGGGGTAGACGGCCGAGGATGAGGTTCGCGAGTGGTAGCAATGATGGAGTCTGATGGCCGTGCTCCTCGTGGACAAAGCTATCAAGCCGGGGACTGTCGTTTCTTGAGGATCCGCTCTAGCGCCTTCTCCAGCTTATTCGCCTGTTGTGTGTACGTGTTCTTGTCCCCGTTATACTGTCGACAGTTGTTGAACATGAGGCTTGCATCGGTCACGAATTGCTCGACGCTCTCGTAGTGGTTGTTGTCGAGCTTAAACTCCATGGTAGACAAATCTGCAGAAGCACTCAGCCCTCGCCAAAGGCAGAAAGGCATAGCCTACCCATGGGATTCGTGATGACTTCGTAGTAATCTCGCACTGTATTGCTGTCGACAGGCTTGACAAATGGCCAAGCGGAAGGTTCATCTTGGAGGTCGTTGAGGACGTGCTGAAGGAGGGAATGATGAGGATTTCGCTTCGGCTGGCGAATGCTACGCCATTGTTAGCGAAGAAAGTGGGTCTAGCCAGCGGCGCCTCACATTTCGTCAAGATCGGGATTCCATCCACTTTCGGCTGGAGATCTTCGGTCAGCGGGTCAGAGTGTGCAGGAAATCCCAACTCACCCAGACCTGGCACATCTTCCTTGGAAAGCCTGATCTCTCCCTCCTTCTTGTCCCGAAACACCTTCAGTCCAGGATGAACAACATGGCTCTTCGAAATTGTCCGGATCTTCGCCAATATCGCCTATCAACCCTTAGCACCACCCTATACTTTGACGTGCTTCAAGCTCACGGCCTTCTGATCCGCAAGCATCTGGTGCACTTCACCATACCGCACTTTGGGCATCATGGTGCCCTGCATGATCGTCCCACCTTCATAATCCTTGATATATCCGACCCACTGTGCGCGGGCGAGGCTGATCTCTTTCTTGAAGCCTTGCTTCTTGAAGTAGCCGACAGCGTAGTTGTCGGCGTATGTCAGGAAATGGTTGATTGTTGGGTGAGCTTTCCGGACGTGATCTTTGAGGGAGTTCATCAGATGCGATCCATAGCCCTGTTCGAAAGATCAGCCAATTTTCTCTTCGCGGAAGGACTTGTCCACCTTGATTTGCTCGGAGCTGTCGACGGCAAAGAAAACGATCTCTGCAAAGCCTCGACTCTCGAAGGGGCGATAGCAGACCCCGCCCACGACGTTCCAACCGCGCTTGACGATCGCCATGCTGATATGATTCTTGTCGAGGACTAACCGAGTGATATACTCTCGAGGCATCTTGGGGAGTTGGCGCTGGAATAGGTTTTTTAGGCCGATGAGGAGGATGCTGGCGACGGGATTGGGATTGCGGGAGGCGACGACGGTGAGCATAATCTCCTGGCGCGACTCTTCGACCGCTGCAGGCCGCGGAGGGAGTTTGGGCTACGTGACCTGTCAGCGACGTAACCGATACTCAGTGGCGAGGAGCCATACCAGCTCGACCCCCTCCCACTCTTCCACTTCTACCCCTGGCTCCGCCTTCGCCAGTCCCTCACCACCAACCTCGACATTCGCACCTTTGGTCAACCGCCGCACCACCTCATCCTCTCTCTCTTTCTCCTTCACCTTGATGACCTCTCTTCGACGTCGTTCCCCCTCATCCAGCTGCGGTCGCTTCGCAAGCGGTATATCCTCATACTCATCCTCATCCTCATCCTCATCCTCATCCTCATCCTCTTCGTCCCCATCATTCGCCTCGTCCGCCACGGCACTATCCGGTAGACGCCCAGCAATATGCTGATCTCCGGCCGCATCGATCTCCATCGGTATCAGGCCCCTCGCACCGCGCACTACCGTTCGAGGCTTTGTACCCTTCCCAGCAGTCTTTCCACCAGGCTTCTTCCCATGACGAGGAGACAATGTCTGCTCTCGCTTCTCAGCCTCGGCATCCCCATTGGCAGCAGTGGTAGCTGTTTGACTTCGCTTCCGAGGTCGCTCGTCCTCAGATTCGGCAGGAGTGCCATTCCGGGCTGAGAAAGGCGATCCTGAATCTGGTGAGAGCTCGAGAGGGCGGAGAAAGGGAAGGGCAGGCTTCTTGCCGGAAGGTCGAACGAAGTGGTGGAGCTGCTTGAGTAGTGACGTGATCGAGTCCGGCTCGGGTGTTTTGAAGGTAGTTAGAAGGTTGTCGTCCTATCTACTTGTTTTTACTCGGTACAGGTGAGCTGCTCATGGACGAACCTGCAAAATCTCCTCTACCCGCCCTACCACCTTTCCCCTCCTCGTCCTCTCCGCAGCAGTCACGTCATCAGGGAAGACGTGCCCTTCTCCTTCCTCCCACCCATGCCGACAACGTCCACATCTCCTCCACCATCCCTCGTCCGTCCTCCAGCTATCGTCACCACTCATGTTCACATCTCCATCCATTTCTTCTCGGGTCGTCAGCACAACCTCATTCCCCTCTGGTGGTTCCAGGCCCAAACAATCACATCCGTCGACAGTACACCGCAAAAAACGAGCAACTTTGAACGTCTTCTCCCGGTCGGACAATTCGGTGAAGTCGGGTACTGAAGCGGGATACCTAAATACTATCTCGCTGGGAGATTCATCATCCTCATTCGCGTCTTCATCGGGTTGAGATTTCCTGGAACATCCTTCTGGCTGAGCGTCCGCTTCGTGGCTGGTCTCGTCGGAGGAGAGGGATTGACCGGATTTGATGGGTGAAAGGGAGCTTGAGCCGGATGTAGTGGAGTGGGAGGATGGAGCGGGTGGTGGAGCGGGAGGAACACGAGCAGCGACTGGACCCCGGCCTCTCGGAGGCATTGGGCTCGGCGAGGTGAAACCAATACACGAGGTGCAAATGGGAAGAGACTGGATGGGTAACGCGGTCGGGACAACCAAAGCAAGGGGGCACCACACTCAATTTCTGGTTCCGGATCTTGGGCGAGCCTATCCGGAGTCTCTTACGTTTAGCAATAGAGGTAATGCTGCTATCCAAAATGCTATGTAACCATCACGAGGTCCGTATGCACAGTGTCCATATGTCCTCAAAGCCAAACCCATAATCCCTCAATCCCGCCGAACAATCTTCGCATAAGACGGCGCTCCCAAAATCGCCTTCCCCGACGGTGGACCAATGCTTACTCCTGCGTTTAAGGACACGGCCGCGAGCTTAGCTTCGATGAGCTCGTCGGACGTCATACCGCTCGACGACAACGGGGTCGCCGGCCTGTCTCCATTCACAGAAGATGCTCGAGACAAAGGCTGAGGCGCAGACGGATCAAAGAGGGTTGGGGCCGTACGGCTGCTCGGAATGCGGCGCGGGAAATCGGGATCGGATTCTGTCGCGATCGACGTATTCGACGTATCGGCGATCGGTGGCGTGCTTGGCGGTCCGGTGGGTGCAGGGGAGATCATTGCTGGCCGAGGGGAAGGAGGAGCTCCGTTCGCCGGTGATATGACCTGGACCTGTTGCTGCGCCTTGACCGCGGTACCGTTCCACACCGTGCCGCTTGGTCGGGCCTTCGCCCTCTCCACTTGCATAGGCTCAGCGTTGGTTCCGTTTCGAAGCAAAGGTGGGAAATCGGTTGTGCTCGGCTCAGGCGTTCGCAATGGTTGACTAGGCATGGGTGAAGGGTGGTAGGGCACGTTGTTAGCTGCCCAGTCTGGCCGCTGGGGGAGCTGATGTTGCTGAGGGGGATTGAGGATAATCGACGCCGCCCGTCGGGATGAGCGGGATGACGCTGATGTAGCTGAAGACTGTTTCTTGAAGTCAGCTTCTTTCCATAGCTTCATCGCGGGGAACTCACCGGACTATGCCCCCTAGTACTCCTTCTCTCGCCCAGACCGAAGCTCGTCATACCGTTGAAACTCTGACCCTTCAGCCCCTTCTGCCTGTAGCTTGGTGGATGACCAGCCGGATACATCGCTCCAAGTCTAACGCTGCTGGCAGCGCTTCTCGTGCTCGTCGTCGAACCTCGTGAGTGTGGTCGCGAGTGGTCGTGATACGATCTTGATGAGATCGAGGAAGCAGAAGAGCTGTGAGGGTAGGGATTCGGTCGCATAGGTGTCGGCTGGACAAGGTTCGGGTACATGCCTTGCTGAATTGGGTATTGATAGATTGGCTGGTAGGGCTGCATGCCCTGTGGAATCATAGGCATCGGGTAGCCGTGACCAGTCATCTGCTGCATTCCGCTTTGATAGGCCCACCCCTGCCCAGGCATGGGCATGGCATACATAGCCAATTGCCCCGGCATCAAGTTTGCCGGTTGATTGGGCGGCATCATCGCAGGATACGCCTCAGAAGGGGGACCTTCTTGCCAAGTCTGACCGAAGTTATTGACCGGTTGACCCATGTAGGTGGAGTGAGAGTGCAAGCTCGGACCTCCATAGGATTGTTGAACGAGATATTGTGGTTGGCCGAGCTGCGAATTGGAGGTATAGCCGTTTGACATTTGGGCTCCATTCGGATACCCGCCCAGGGATTGCATTGGTGGCATTTGCGGGTATGCCGGATAATGGTTTCCGTTTGGTGCAAAGGCGAAGTTTGAGGAGGAGGAATGGTCTTCAGACAGCGAGGCGGCCTGAGAGTGCTGATCTGATTTCGGCGGATGGTACAAGGAGGGATACACTGGTTGAAATACCGCTGGCATAACACCGGCAGACTCGTAGATGTGTTGTGGGACGGGATCAGGCTCCTCTTCATGTCGTCGTGCTGTTCGTCCGCGAGCTTCCTCTCCATCAGCGGGCCCCTGCTCGTCCAGCGGTCCCGATCCATCCTTCATGATATCGCCGTATATCCTCTGCCTCGCCAGCTCGTAATCTGCCTGTTTCTCCTCAAGCGTCCTGTACCTCGATGCCGCTGAATCCTGCCCAGATTCGTCGCCCATAGTGCCGGATGTGCGAGAAACATTCGCAGCGGCTGCTCGCTGCATGATTCGGAAGTTCTGCTTCGGTGATGGCGGTTTAGGCACCAAGCCGCATAGGCTGAGGTTCGGTCTGACCGTCAGCTCTTGCGACACGAGTGCGACTTACGCCTTCTCATCCAGCGAGTCCAAAACGCCAATGATCATCGTACCGTCCGGTCCGGGCGCAGCCTTCAGTCCATACCATTCCGCCGCCTTGTACACTAGCATCCTCTGAAACTTGCTGGTAGCCGCTGCGGTCACCACGAAAGAGGGCCCTAGCGCAGCCAGCATCGAAGTGGAGGTCGCCTCGGGAGTCGCGGTCGTCTGATGGCCGTTCACCGCAGATGCCACAAAGCCCTCGATCTCCTTGCCGAGGACAAGGAGGAATATCCTATCCTTCCCCAGAAGCGAGTCTTTGAGCTGGTTCTCGGTGGCTAAAGTGCATAGTCCGACCGAGGCCGGTACGGCAAGGGTAGAGTTGTACTGAGACTGTTGGGAGGGATGGGATGGATGACTGGCAGTAGATACCGAAGTGGAGTTGGCCGAATTGTCGTCTGGGTGTGAAGGGTCGCTCGAGCCGCTGTGGGAGATTCGGCCGGAATCGCTGGCGACCGGGGTCATACGACTAGAACATGGCAGCATGTGTTTCATGATGAGAGCAATAGAGCGTACCCATCCGAATCTGCACGGCCTTCGACATGATCGCCCTTCAAAGGCGAGCCATGTAGTTCCTCAGCCGCTCTAGGCGTGGCCCCCGCATCCGCGCGAGCAGTCCGGCCCTCACTCTGTACCACCTCCCTCTGTCCATTCGCAATCTGATTGGACCTGGGCGTATGTCCTCTAGTCCCGTTAAGCGAGAGGAGCGGCATTGAAGGCGGTGCGAGGATAGCCATGGCAGGACGAGGGGTGGCCATGGTCGGTGAGGAAATACCAGGTGTCATGACTGCGACATTCACCATATCAGAATGGGAGTGGGGTGTTTAGAAAAAGAAACAGGAGCCGGACTTTGGGGAAGGCGGCATGGGAAATCCGAAGCGTTTGTCAGGAGAAAGGAGTGCGAGGAAGACTTTTACGTACGGCTAGAGCTGATTGCGAGAGGTGCGGTCGCTGTCGACATGCTCCCAAAACCCCAAATAGGGTAGCTTGGGGAACCCGAAGCAGGATGAGGGCGTGAGAAGAAAGCAAGGACGGATGAGGAAAAGGCGGTAACTCTGATCCCCGATCCCCGATAGTAACGGAAATCTTAGTTGAGAAAGGGAAGCAAGCGTGTGTTGACCACCTACAAAAGCTAATGCAAGAGGGTGATCGAGAGGAAATGAATTGGATGGCTGGTAGACCGCCTGAACTGCTCATGACCTCGGGGTAACAGGACGAAGTGTGGTTGCATGATTGACTTTGAATTCGGGATTGGCACACGCGACAAAATCGGACCGCGGCACGGAACCATTTCTCGTAGCTTTTGCGCAGTACACTTTCCGAGCAATGTCATGAACAGCAGAGCGGGCATGAGACAGACTGAGAAGTGAGCCGTCCATTGAAGAGACAAACATGATCCATCGCGGCGCGACTGCCCATACAAATCGAACAACAGGGTACTCCCATTCATTACAAGGTATACTGTCCCTACGTCCCTGCCTTCAAGTCTCAAGCACGATCTCAGCCACCATTCTCCGTCTTCTCGATGCTGTCGTCGAACCGAGTCTCTTCGTTCGAGCCAAGGGTTGATCCGCTTCATTTTCCTTTCCTCTCGCAGTCTGCTTCCTTGGCCTGCTGCTGCTGCTCTTCGCTTTGGGTGACCCAAAGACTTCATTCTTCACACACTCGTCGATAATCGCTGTTGTGTTCGGAGTTGCGAAGAGATTGCCTCGTCCAGGTGTGCCCGCCAGACCTGTCCGCGGTGGAAGCACGGACCTGGCCTTTTTTGTCAGGCTATCTCCGCTCTCAGGAGTAACGGAACCGACGTTGGCCCGTCGCTTGCTCGGTGAAAGTGGTGTATGCGGTGCGGCATTGGCGGTTGTTGTTCTCTGAACACTCTTGCTTGACTTGCCGGGCAGGGCGACGGGCGATGAGGGGAGGGAGGAGAGGGGGGAGGAGCTGAGGGATAATTTGCGGGGAGATTGGGAACAGCGAGCAGTCGGCAATTGCACGGGCTCTGGCGGGATGTTCTCCTTGCTCGATACGTCCGGTGCTGCGGTCCATCAGCATCAAGTTTGGATTCCCACGGCACTTCAACTGACCTTTCGCCTTGGCTTTGCCCTTAGCGATAGTCGAAATCACATCACCATCCAACAAGGTCTGCGTCTCCCAGTCCTGCGGCCTGAATCTCCTCCATTCCTCCTCCACCATCTCCACCCACCTATCCGTCTCTCCATGAACGTGCACGTCGATCACCCCTTCCCATTCCCTACTCGGTGATGTAGCATTGACGAAAATCACCGATCCCTTCTTCGCATGCACGGCTTTTGCAAACTCCTTGACGAGCCGCTTGAGGCCATGGACCTTGAGGGAGGTGCCCATGATTAGGAGTAAATCGGGTGATCGGGAGAGGTCGTAGGATTGGAGATCGCCAATGGCGTCTCCGTGCGGATGAGGCTCGTCGTATAGGACGATCGCGGGGCGGAGAGTGCCCACGGGAAGTGCTCGTGCTGCTCGTAAAATTCGCGACTCACCTGAGAAAATACCCTGATCAGTGGACATTTCCCTTGCCATTGCCCTACTTACATCTCTCCTCACAAGCAGGACATTCCGGGGCCTCGCCCTCCCTAAAAATCTCCACCCACTCCCTCCTCGCCTCAAAATCCGCCATACACAAGACACATCTTACCCTCCCCAGATCCCCATGAAGCTCCACATTTCTCGTACCCTTCTTCTTCAACCCCTTCCCTCTCCCTCCACTCTCCAGTCCTATCCGTCTCTCCAGTCCATCCACGTTCTGGGTGTATGACCGGAGCAGCTTCCCCTTCGATTCGATTTTGGATAGGAAGTGGTGTGTCTTGGTGGGTTTTGCGGCGGAACAGGCGATGGAGAGCTCGGCGATGAAGGTGTAGAAGAGGGAGGTAGTGGTGGGATTCGAGAAGAGACCGGAGGAGAAGAGGTCGCGCCCGGTCACGAAGGCGTCGGGGTAGCGAGCTTTCACAAGCGAGTAAAGTCCATCTGCAGAGCGAAAATCCTGACCTCCAGCATCAGCATACATCCGAGTTCACCGCAGTGCAGAATGACGGGCGAGGTCATCCAGGCCCGCCATATGGTACGCAAGCAGTGAACTCGACCCACCGGTATTCCGCTAGAGCAGCTAATCCCTGCTCCGCTTACGACGATCACCCGCTTGCTCTTCGCTACCGCAAGTGAAACGTTCGAGAGCGCTCGTCGTGTCGAGGACTCGGCTGAATGGGTGGAAGACAAGAGGTGATCCAAGGGGAGATGAACGATGGGCATGGCGGATTCGTCCCTTGTTTTCCCGTTATCCGTCAAGTGATCAAGCAGTTCTGGGGAAGGGAAAGCGAGTGAACGATGTCGACGCGATCAAGCAAGCCTGCAAGATTGTCCTTCAAGCTCGAGGTGGAAGATGAGGACAAGCTCGAGATGGGAGTTGAGAAAGGAGTGAGGGAGATGAAGAGATGTTGGGTGATTTCGTTCGGTGCCAAAACGCCAAAGCTGCACGCGTCTCACCGGACGTGTTATGTCGCCACTTTCGGCTCTCCATGCTGCCACATTGCTACGAACCGAGGTATAAGATACCAAGAAGTGGCATAGTGCAGACATGCAACGAGGACAGTAAGACAACGATCGAAGCAACACCTACACCCGCATAGCCCTCACTCCCCATAACGCGGTGGCAGTTCCTCATCACCATCAGCCTGCCTAATCTCCTCCTCGAGCTGAGACGCCAAATCCCCCGACTCAAACTCCGTCACCGTCGACCCGAAACCCTTGAGCTTCTCCACGTCCCTTCTCGCCTCTTCGAATAGGGCATCTTCCCGCTCCCAAGACCGGGCGTCGTCGTATCCCGCAGACTTGGCTAAATACACCTTGTCTGATCTCGCATTAGCATCATTATGGCTGCATTTGAAAAAGAGACTGACCAAGCGGCCTGCGATTGAGGATCGCCGCGGTCATGCGTGCCGTATTGTCGCGGTTCTCGCGGAGACCTTTTCGCTTGAGCTGCTTCACATCTCGTCCGGGGAAGTACGCCTTCATGAGGGTATAGTTCTCTCCGGTCTCACCGAGCACCTAGAATGCCTATTCAGCGCTGAGTCCGTGCTCTGGCAAAATATACCATGTAGAAGAATTCTGTCTCCTCCGATGTCCATCTCTCAGAGACCGATTGCCTCTTCCCAAAAGTAGCCGCGTTGACCATGGTCGTCTCGTCATCTTGCTCCTCGACAGCTCGTTCGCCCATCTCCTCTCGGATCCGTCGTCGTTCCTCCTCTCGCTGGACCCGAAGTGCTTCGATGTCGTCCTGATGCATGTCCCAATCGATCTCTTCGTCTTCCTCCTCGTCCCCCCTATCTTCCGGCCTGACATCGCTAGAGACGAGAAACCCAGCGGCCCGGAGCTCAGCATCCGCTTCGTCTTCGTCGGCTCGAGGGGCTACATCCATATTCTCCTCCACAGCAGCTTCGTCATTCCCTTCTTCATCCTCGAGACCAGCAGTCGCCCGATCCTCTCCTTCATCCTCCTCCTCATGATGATGCTCGGACGGGATCCTCGAGGGCGAAATCCTTCCTGGCGGTTCTGGCGAAGACGGCGGTGTCATCCTGTCGGGCTGTGGCTCAAACGTCTCCTCCGAGTCGTCCGAATCCGCTGAAACCTCATCCTCATCGTCCCCCGTGCTTCCCATCTCTTCCCTCCGCCTCGCTCGATCCGCATTGTGCTCCGCCCGCAATTTCCGTCTCTGGATCTGCTTACACCGCCAAGTCGCCTCCGCTCGCTCAAAGCGCTCCATACGTTTCCTCTCCTCCTCTTCTCGCTGGAAGGCGTGCAGCTTCAACGCACGCGATGACACCTTACCCTCGCTCAAAAGCTTCGTGGCGAGATCTTTCATGGTCATCGCGTGAGGATCCACTTGGATTCCCACCATCTCGTTGGCCTGTACTCCATCGAGTTCGGGATGCGTTCTCGCCGGGGCGTAAGGCTGTTTCCGCTTATGAGCGTTCGCCTTGATGCGTTTGTCGAATGGTGTTCCTGCTACGGTACGGGCATTATACGTCCCACGTCTCTTTCTCACGATTGGTCGCGTACCTTCACTCTCAACAGCCTGTTCCTCTACAGCTTCTTCGTCTGCACTTTCGTCCGCAGAAGCTGCGTTGTCTACGTCCATCTCAGACAGGTTGGGACGCCTTCGAAGTATTTTTGATGGTCGTGCCGCATCCGCCTTCCGCTTTTCTTCCCATCGCGATGAGGATGTTCCCAGGACTCCATCGGACACCCGTCCTTCTTCGTAATTGTGCTCTGAGGCCACAGTCTTACGTACCCGCTTTACAGCCTGACCATTTGGCGCTCTCTTCCTTTTGAGCACAGGTGTCCGTCTCGGTGGCGGCTCGGTACCGGAAATAGGTCTGATCGACGCTACCAGAGCAGCAGCCATGGATGCCGGGTCAGGTGCCGGAGTCGCAGCAGGAGTAGATCTCCGTGATGGACCCGCTGCTAGGGAGGGCGGAAGGCTGCCGCGCCCGGTGGAAGGCGGGGATGATGGTCGGAGAGTAGGAGGTAGACCATGGGTACTGCTGGCGGTCGATGTGGATGTTCTGGGTGGTAGTCGTCCGGGTGACCGGCCAGTAGAGGTGTGATTCTCAGCTGCGGCAATGAGGGCTGGTCGACCTGTGCGAAGGACACTAGCTCGCGAGACATCTCTTCGGGATGTTGGAGGGATGCTGCTCTGGAGGGTCGGCACGAAATTCACTCGAGGTGATACTGGCGCAGGGGGAATCGTTTCGGGGACTGGGGTGGGAGCCTTTGAATGTCCCAAGGCAGCAGGATAGGAGCCATTGACAGCGGGGTCATTGACAGGTGTAGACGAGGCAAGTTGCGGAAACAATCCTACGAGGGGAGCGGAAGGAGCGGCTTCTGGCTGAGAGGCGATAGTCGGAGGTGGGATTATAGATGGAGGTGGGATTGAGGATTGTCGAGCTGGTCTTGGCGGCTCTGAGGGAAGGGAAGAGGGCAGTGCATGAATGGTTGGAGGATTAGGTTTTGTCGGAGCACGCCTCACTGGCTTGAAGGTATTGGTCCGACTCGCTGTCACACTCGTCAACACGGACCGGTAGGGTTCTAGGGGTATATGACGAAGACTCACGCAGACGTAAAGACATCCTGGCGAAGCAGGTCGGAGCCCCTTGTTAAGCTTGAAGCTTGTAAAAGTCACAACGCAGACCACCACCTCGCCACCAGGGCTCTGAGGAGAGGCAAAGAGGTCTTCCAGGCTACGCAGTCTTCACAACATTTGGGGTCCAAAATTCAAAGATCCGAGCGAAAGGAAGGGCAAATAGTCAGACCCGTGTGAGTGGCAACTTTTCTTCAGTACAGTATGTTTCGCGTATGAAAGCGAGATTCAGAGCGCCTAATACAAGTCCGCCTATTTCCCTTCCAGTGTCACGTATCGTTCAACCCCCTGTGCTTCACCACCATCTCCTCTGCGTCTCAACAAAATGCTCCGACCCACCCTCCTTCGCTCAGCCGTCCCGCGTCTCCTTCCTCGCCTCACAACATTCCTCGTCCCCCGCTTCGCCACGACCCACGCCCCGACCACCTCATCAGGCCCGGTCTCTGGTGAGATCTCGACACCACTAGCTCCTGGCGGGGAGGTCGACCCGCAACGTGAGTGACCTCCCATCTCTCGCTTCCCGTATCATATGATCCTGACGGCGCATGGCCCTTGGTGTAGTCAATGGCTATCCTCAACTCCCGTATGTCTCCATTCAGCGACGATCCCCTTTAGGATGGTGGAATGTGCAGGACCGAAAGAACTTTGGCGAGGTGGTGAGCTGCTCGGACTGATTTTCTTCCCCTCTCCGATCCCCTGGAGAGGTATATGAGCTGATGAGCTCGCCAGATGCACGAGGAGGCAGACGCGCTCGGTATGTGGGGTCCTGACGACTACAAGCTCTCGCCTTGGAATGCCCTTGGTCAAGTATGTCATACACCTTCTCACCTCGTCTCGCTTCGACGTGCTGACACGGGTCACAGTTGTCGCTTGTACTCGGCGTCATGGGTGGATTCGCTTACTTCATCTATCTATTTGCGCCGGAGAACCCGGCGACGTCGAGAAGTTATCCGTTCAATGGGTTGGAGGCGGAGATGGGAGGACGGAATGTAGCCAAGCCGGAGGAGGAGAATGTCGGCGACGAGTAGAGGTGTGGAGTGTACAACAAGACAAACGACGCAGCATGACCTGCCATCCTATTCTGAGCGACAACGGGCCAGATGGCGGCAATGCGGTACATGCTGATTGATGGTGCTACGAAGTGCAGAGATGTCTTGGCTACAATGCAAATGCTTACTCCACGACAACCTCTCCCGACTGTGTGCGAGATGGCGCCCGCCCCCGACCTCTACCTCGACCACGGCCCACCGAGGCAGTCCGCTTCCTGCGCCCTCGCTGATTGACATCCTCTCCCGCTCCTACACTCGAGCCCACCGACTCCGTCCCCATCTCCGAGATAGTAGCACTCGAAGCCGCCCTTTTCAGCTTCGCCCTACTCTCAGACTTCCTCCTTTTCGGTACACTCTCACTATCCTCCTCGGTATCGCCCCCTTCCTCTTCCAGAGTTTTGCTCTTCCTCCTCTTTCCCGTTCCCCTGCCTTTCGGATCCTCCTCATCCAGGTCAACCATCATCGTACCCCAACCTTCGGGCTGTTGACCTGTAACGCGTGCTTCCGCCTCGCGGTACTGCTTGATCACTCCCATGAGACGCTTGCTGACATTTGCGGTCGTTCGGCGGCGAGGTGCATAATTGCCTTGCCCAATGCTCAGATCGAAGAAGGGGTCCAAAGTCGCTTGCTTGTTTACAGCGCCGACCTGAGGAGGATCAGTCAGACCGGAAAAGGGTGAAACTCAACTCACCTTACCACGCCGAGCAATACGCTGCACGATGGGGGTGAGCTCGTCATCGACTTTGGAAATCGACCACGAAAGCTCTTCGTGCAGGTAGCTTGATTCAAGTCCTCAGTACCTCGATTGATTGTTCGGAGTCCAACATACCTTCGAAGCGCCGACAGCTTAGGAAAGCCCCAGTGAAAGGGCTCCTCCGACTCATCAGTCGTAGGATACTTGTACGCCTCCCTCTGCGACGAGCATAAGCTTCCTCGATTAATAAAACAGAAGTGAGACCTACGACGAGGTGATTTGGCCAATCGGCTTGGATGAAGATGAGCGAGCTATAGCGTTTCTTCTGTATGCTATATCAGTTCAAGCCGTAGAGACGGCGAACGAAGCCTTACGAAGGTCTTCTTCCACTTGATCTCGGAGTCCACCTCTGTATCTTGTCCCCGCTGGACTTTCGTCCACCATGTCTTGAAATCGGCTATCCCAGTTGGCCCTGGAAAGTTCGCGAGCAGTTCCAATGCAACGACGGGTCCGACACCTGGCAGGCCGATGGTGTAGTCACTTCCCAGGAGATACGCCAGCGAGATGAGCCTTTCTCGGGTCAAGCTGAGCTCTCGGTCGATGTCGGTCAGCAGAAAACATTCGGCGTATTTCGCATCGTTGAAGATGTTCTTGAAGCACTGCTTGCCGCCAAAGAGGAATACATCGGAGTCGTCGGTAATGATCCCGTCCACGAGATTCAGCTCGGCCAGTTTGGCGCACTGAGCTTCGGCTTCCATTGGTGCAGTGATGTATGGGATTCCGAAATGCCGGAGAAGCGTCTGAACTTTAGCTTGGTTCCGGAGCGGTATAGCTCACCTGAATCTGCGCAATCATGGCTTGTGTGATCTCATCGGAGTCCCGCATCGCCACCTTATTCTGCGAGTTCAAAACACGGATCTCGTCGTCGATCTCCGTCCGGACTTCGTTGAGATCACGATTCTTGATCTGCGCCATGAAACGGGCATAGTCATCCTCCTCCGCCACCATGTCCTCACGCGCCATGTCGGCCTCCTCATCCTCGACTTCGGAGGGTATAGCCTCGCCTGATTGCTCGGTTTGCAATGGAGGACGAGACAACGCAGCTGAAGAAGGTGATCTCGACCATGCGATCGAACAAGAGTCTTCCTCGTCCTCCGTCGCCTCACTCCGTTGGTCAGCCATATCGAGATCGGATCCCTCGGTGACAGATTGCTCGGTAGACGTCGATCGAGAGGAGATATTTCTATCGCTGACACCGTTTGATCTCGTACTTGTACGATGTTCGCTCTTCTCAGGGCGAATGGGAGGCGGCAAGGGCTGACGGAACTCGGAAGACCACAAGGGAATGGCACCGGGAAGCTCGGGTTCTTCGCTTCCCGATGGGGAAGCAGGTAACGCCTGCGGCGATGACGGAGTCGTCGAATCAGGATGAATCTTCCCGTTGGGTTTAGCAGACGTATAGCGGGCAGGTGACGGAATGCCAATCGCTTGTGCTGACGGACTAGGCTGAACTTCTTGAGCGGTCAATCCGACTGATGGGCGGACTGCGGATGGGAGTGGTGGTCTCGTCGTCATCCCGGGGGTATCTTGCCCGTCATCTGGAACGCCAGGTCTCGCTCTGGCGGGTGATGGGACAGGCTTCGACCTCGAGCTGCCTATCACCTCCGTGGCGCTGGGCTGCCTTGTTGGCGCTTGTGCCTGTCTCGTTGGCGGCGGTGGTGATTGAGAAGGTACAGCCTTCGGTATGAGGGACGGCTGTTTCGCGCCGGTTGAAGCATCCGATCCTTTCCGAGGCGAATCCTTCACCTCCTGCAATGCTGAGTCGACGTTTCTCAGCGCTTTCGGAGACGTGACTTGCTTCGCGGACCGTGTGATAGCATTCTTCGCTATCGGAAGCGATGCGATCTCGTCGAGGTCGTCTTCATCATCGTCAACCGCGATGACATCCAGCGGTGTGTGATCTCCAGAGAGAGGCTGCGGTGTGCTCCTGCTGGACGGAACAAGGGAGACTTCTTCGAGCGTGTCATCAGACTCCTCGCCATTCCGAATCGGGGGAGCTTCTGATTTAGCTCGTAGTGACGTTTCAGCTTCCCTTCGGCTCTGCGCCAAAGCTCGGGCTAGGTCTTCGTCTGCCTGGTCCTCGTCCGAGCCCAATTCCTCCTGCTGTAGAGCCAACGCCAAAGCCTCGTCATTGGCGGAAGGCACGATCGCCTCTTCGTCCTCGAACAATGGCGCCGCGCCAGGTGGTCGTCGATTGCCGAAAGGCTTCACGGCTAGGTCAAGTGATGGTTTGGGAGGCTTCTTCGTGGTGTAGCGTGCAGCCAAAGCCTCGAGCATCTCTCGACGACGGTGTTCGCGCAAATCTGGGTCGATGGACTGCTGCACGGGACTGCTGCTAGTTAGTCTTGAAATCAAATAATGGGTCAGGCACATACGCTGGTACTTCCTCGACGTCCGACTCCTCCTCGCTCTCCTCACTCTCCTCACTCTCCTCACTCTCGGACTTGTGCTGCTTCTCGTCCGGATCCACCTTGATAGGGTTCGCCTTGGTCCCCTCTCGGATCCCTAATGCCCATCCACCACCTTCATTCTCCCCTCTTTTCACCAGTACATATTCTCTGTTCCTCTCCGCCGCTATCCGTACAGGAATCGTCAAATGTGCCTTTCCGACCATATCGGTCACCGTTAACAGCTGCTGTGTCAAGGCATTCCGCTGACTGAGATGCTTGATCTGCGCCATCGAAAAGTCCAGGGCACTCGCCGCAGCTCGCAGCATGTCGACCAGTCTACGATGCGATTGTTGGCGAGACCGGATCCGGAGGTCACCGATGATCTCATATTGCACTTCGGTTGGGAGCGCTCGGAACTCGGCAGAGTCGACGTCGATGTCTTCGGGGTGCATCTCGTCTATGAATTGCTTGAGTTCCTCCTCGGTCGCGAGGCGGGCATCGGGCTTATCTTCCGTAGAGACGCTGGGAATTGTCGCCTCGGGGAGCCGATATGGGTCATGCTTCTTGAATTTGCGCCTCCGGAGCTCCGCTGCATCTGGCTCATCGTCCGCAGGAGCTGGTGCTGGTCGAAAAGCCGCCGTGTTGCTGTCTGTTCGCGGTCGTGAAGGTCCAGGTCGGCCTTCAAGATCCTCGAGATAGATCGCATTCTCTGCTACTTGCTCCCCAGCATCATCGTCGTATCGTGTAGCCGCCTCCACGGCGTCCCTAGCCGCTTCCCTAGCCGTTTGCTCATCACGGGCGCTGTTTTGGTCAGCCAGTACTCGAGTCACACGATACATCGCTCCTCACCTCTGCGCCACCTTCACCGCTTCTCTCCGCATCTGTGCTGCGAAGAGCCGCTCCGCCATCCTCGCATGATTCGCTGCAGCTCCAGCTTTCCGCCTCTTTCGCTCACCCTGGCGCAAACGTGAGCTCAATGGCGTGTATCCAATACTAAGCCTGTCATACGATGGTGGCCCTCTTCAACACCGGTGCACCGCCATCAAACACGAAGACCGGCTTGATACCATGGAACAGCAGCTTATTGATCCGTCTCAAGAACCCTACACCTCTGTCAGCATGCTCACTGGGAAGCAACAGCTGCGACACACCCAGAACATGTGCGTTCACCAGCACTCTTCCATCCTTGTCCCTCATCGTAGCTTGGAACTACCCGATGTCAGTGATGGACGTAAAACAAAGGTGGACACACTTGGTAGAGCCAGATGGAGCTATCGATCGCGAGTCGCTTGCCCTCCATGCTCTCAATCCTACAATACAGTGTAAGTGTCTCGACAATATTCTGAACGAGATTGACTGACTGTACTGGTCGAGCGACCGGATTGAGCAGGGACCAGAGGCCTTTGACACCCATCTTGAGTCGACTCGCTCAGGAATTGCAGACAGCATGGAGACGATCGCTGAGCGTCTCGTAGCTTGAATCCCTTTCTTGCAAAGCCGAAGTGCACTTTGCTCGAGCACATCGAAGATTCACGATTTTCCACATGGACTTCGGGCGTTAACTATATAATAATGCTTCCGTCGTTACAAGTTGGGACCGGCTCCGGTGATTTGACCGTCATACCCCTTCCCAAAACTTGCATCTCTCGCTTTGCAACCCATGTCTGCGTTCGCGAGGCGATCTATCCGAATGGTGTCGTCCTCAGCACCACCTTCTCAGTCCGCGAGTGTCCGTCTGGTAGCCATTTCGAGACACCTCAATACATCGACAGCAATGTCCGCATCACCCACTAGTCCAGGTAGTGGTGGTCCAAGATTCAAGGACACAGCTGGACAGATGGAAGTGAGCTCCTTGTACTGTCCTCCTCCGTGCGCGGCGTTGAACGCTTTTGGACCAGGCCGACATTGCATACGAGACGGACAACTATGCTCGGATATACAAGCTCACCCGGATGAAAGCCTACAACGCCTTGAATCAAGACATGATCACCTCGTTGAGCTCAAAGCTAAGAGTGCGTCGAGCTACTCAGTCTCTTGAGCCGATAGCATGGCTCGATAGTGACTTTTGGAGCTTGACTAACGCTATCTGCCAGACCTGGCGAGAATCGGACAAATGCAAGGTGATCATCGGGATGGGCAGCGAGAAAGCCTTTTGTGCAGGTGGGGACGTGAAGCGTACGTATCTCTTGATGACCGAGAAAGAGCAAAGCTGAATGGTATTTTTCGCCCCTCTCTTTCGTCTGACGTGTCAACAGAAATGGTTATCGCCCTGAAAGAAGGACGTCAAACAGCATTACCATTCTTCAAACAGGAGTTCGAGCTCAACTGGCTCATGGCTCGTCTCGGCAAGCCTTATGTCGCGATCATGGACGGTATCACCAGTGAGTGGTACCAATATCGCCCTTGTTGGCTGTTACTTACGCCGAGACAGTGGGTGGTGGTGCGGGTATCGCTCTTCCAGCACAAATCCGCATCGCTACTCCTCGCTCCCACTTCGCCATGCCGGAGACCAAGATTGGATATTCACCTGATGTTGGGGTCACCTACTACCTCGCTCAGCTGGACGGCGCAGTGGGTGCTTGGCTCGCCGTGACTGGGCAGGACATCTTCGGCCGAGCGGTCTAGTGTGTTGGCAGACCTTTGGATGAAGCGTGATTTCTGACGGATCCTCGCAGCGAGCTCGGCTTGGCAACGCATTACGTCACGCCCAATTCCTTCGACGACATGATGCTCCAAATCAAACAGCTTGATGACCCCAAATCTTCCCAAATCTCTTCCATCGTTGCTTCATACGCTCCTCCCCTTCCATCCGCTAACAGCCCGACATCGGCAAAAGCCACTCCCGACGGTCCATCACCCATTGTGGGAGAGATTCGGGACTTTCTTGACAGCACATTCGGCTTGAAGAGCATCAAAGACATATATGAGGCATTGCTAAAGGCAGCGGAGGATGCAAGCTTGACAACGGAAGTGAAGAGTTGGGCAAACGAGCAGAAGGTAATGATGGATCTGCGGAGTCCTACCGGAATGGCGGTCGCGCTCGAGGGGTACAAGAAAGCCAGGAAGGCGCAACGATTAGACGTGACGCTACAAGATGGTTTGTCTCAAGCATCTTTTTGTGTCCAGCCAAGCTGAGTGGTATAAGACATGTCTATGGCGACCGGCTTCTTAGTGAAGTTTCCACCGTCGCACCGACATCCCCAAGAGCTGATGTGATCCAGGGTTTTGCGAATCCAGCAACGAAAGACTTTGTCATTGGTGTGACTCAGGTGCTGATCGACAAGAAGAAGGATCGAGCTTCCTGGTCGCCATCGACAATCGACGACTCGTCACTTACCCCTATAGCTATCGACTCCCGCTTCTTCGACTTAAAGTCCCGTCATCTGACCGACCGGCCCGAGCTTGACCTCAAGCCGGTATCGACATCCCGCGTGACAGCACCGTATGACTCTACATGGGGTCGGTTCCGCCGATATGGTCTACCGTCGGAAGCAGAAGTGGAAGCCGCCGTCAAAGGTTCTTCGCCTGGATCTGGGGCATTCAAGATCACGGAGGCAGAGTTGATTGAGCGGCTGGTGGAAGCGCGGGGCGATGCTGGTGGACCGAGGCATAAGGAGGTGGAGGAGGTGATCAGGCGGTCTGTGAGACGATTATGCGATGTCAAGGAGGGATATCTGGATTGGAAGAGATGATAACGAAATGCATGCATGAGGTAGATCAGAACGTTGCCTCGTATAGGTATTCGTCGAGGGTGATGCTGAGGTCTGTTGCCAGGCTTTTCGCCATCTCGTAGTCAATCTCGCACCGGAGCATGACATTGTCCAGCCGATCCGGCGGTGAGACCCGTCTCAGCAGGCCCTGGCCTTCCAGCTCGGGTATCTTTTATTGCACCACGTCAGTCATAGCCTAACAAGACACCCTCTGCCACGTACCAGCGACCATAGCTTCACCGACATAGTCAGATGATCCACCTCATCCTCCCACCTCTCATCTCTTTCCGTATCCCTCGCCCGCCGCCTCTCTGCTTTGGCCTGTGACTGGGCCGTGGAAGGAAACCAGCCGTCCTCCTTCTCGGATCCTGAGCTCGCATCGTCCAAAGCAGCTTGGAGATCTTCGGGGCGCTCGGCGTGCTCTGCGTAGATTGAGGCGAAGAGCGCGAGGAGTCGATCGAACGGGAACGGTTTCGGTCCGAGGAGGCGTTGCGGGACCTGCGTACCAAGGTGAGTACTTGGCGATACTAGGTGTGGTGGGAAGCGAGCTCACCTTTCCGATCCTCGTTCGACCGTATCCAGCTCGTCTCATCCCACCCCCTCGTCTCCTTTTCCCATCCGGTCCCGTCCCCCTCCCAAACAGTCTCAAATCGCTCTTCGCCGGATTATAGCTAGCACAGTATCCCGCGACCAACAAATACCTCGCACACGTTGACAGGTCCAATCCCGGCGGCTTGGGTACTGTCCTTGCGCGCAACATCGCTGCCGTATAGTCTGATCTCCCGGTCAGGCGGGGTAAGACGTTCTCCAACGCCGCTGCTAGGGGTAGGGAGATCTGATGCTTGAGGTCGGTGAGAAGCTTGACGGTGATGCTTAGTGGTGGAGGTGGGTTTGAAGGGTCGGGGTAAGAGCGGGAGAGGAGGTTTTGTTCAAGATGAGGGGGGAGGGAGGAGGTATAGATTGGCCAGAGGCATTCGGATAGGTAATCCAGCTCGGCGGGGAGGGAGGTGGGGATGAGTGAAGATACGGTCGCCACGAGGAGGTCGAGGAAGCGGTAATAGAGGGGATGGTCGGAGCCAGGACGGAGTGAGCGAAGGGCATCTAAGGCAGGATCAGAAATCAGAGTATTTCTGAGTATGGTCATGATGACCTACCGTCCCGACTTAGCGGCGGTAGGTAGACATGAACAGGCTCGAGAGCATCACCTCGAGCTGGTCGAACCTGGTCCCAAGGCGCGGCAGAAGCCAGTACCACAGTAGCAGGTACCCCAGTCTATGCTGCTGTCTCAGCAACAACTCCCTCGCTACGAAGAGGACGCACGAGCTCAGCTAGTCGAGTGATGACGGCCCAACTCCTTCCCAGTACCGTCCGTAACCTTTCAGCCTTGGTGATGATCAATATCACCCTCCTCTCCTTCCCACCCTCCGTCTCGTCCGTCTCGTCCGCCTCTCCCTTCCCCTTGCTCCTACTTTTCGTCCAAATCTCTCTCAGCCGACGAGAGAATCCATCCCATGTGCTCACTTCGCCCTCGCCATCCGGGTCGAGCCGATTCAATGCTCCAGAGAGCAAGAGCCGAGGAGTGTGGTGCTCGATGGCGTCAAGGTGAGCGACCATACATCGTGTAGGAAGTTCTGGGACCGCCGAGGATGAGGGGTGATGTGGGTGGTGCAGGTAGATGAAAGGTGGAGCGCTCGAAGAGGAGAAAAGGGTGTCGTTGGTGTCCATCCGTCCCGCTCCGGCACAAGGAGCAGAGCAGCTCTTGGTCCCCTACCGCTAGTCTCCCAGCGAGTCACAAAGACGAGCCAGAGAAAAAGTCCAGCGAATTTGAACACACAGCTGTGCCTGAACGCGCTGATCCAAATCTCTTTCCTCTTCTTGCGACTTCGATCCACCCTAAATCATCGCACGCTCAGCCAATCAGTCAAGTGCGATCTCCGTCCTCATCGCCAAGCGAAGGCTTCTCGTGACGCGGACTTTCCCTCAACAATGGTTTACTATCCACATCCACCGCCACCTGGAATACGACGAGTCATCTGGTTCTGGTGGTGAGTCCCCTCGTCTCGATCAGACGAAGCCTGTTGTAGGTTCTTAAATCGCTACACATCACGGCTACCTCTGTCCCGAGTTGATTTCATGATCGTAGGATCCGATTCGAGTCGACCTTCGGACTCGCAATGATGGAAACCTGGGAAAAAGCCCTGATCTGTCCGTCACCCCTACCTCCTCCTTGTTCTTACTGATCGAGTCAGATGGCACATGCCTATTCATAACCCTCTTCTTCTGGCTCTCCGTCTTCACTTACTACCCCGGCCACCTCGCTTACCTCTCTCGCCGCTTCTCATATTACGTGTTCGAGGATGAGAGTGTGGATGTAGGGTTGATGGTGAGGGAATGGATAGCGGGGCGGATACGAAGAGGCCGGGACGGGATCAGGATGATTGGAGGGTCGGGAGGGAAGGCAGAGCTGTGAGGTGGCAGGGGCGTGATTCGGTTCTTTTTATACAATATAATCACATGTCACAGCTATTTACACTCGATTCTCATCTGCATCGACCGGCAAGCGGAAAGGCCAAAAACGTCGGAGCAAGCAATAAATCCACAAACGGAAGTCGAGTCATCACGTTAAAGCTTGGACGATCCCACAGCCCCGTCGACCGGGGAACCGCTTGCGCCGACACGAGACTGATCGTGTAGCCCCGGGACAGTCTCGTTCGTGCTGCCGATAGGCCCATCGATGTGAGCGTCGATCCACTGACTGATCATATTGGCCAGCTGAGTAGGGACGGGCTCGAACTCATTGTGCACCTCGTGATACATACCCTGATCGGTCAGTCAGCTCGGTTACCTCCTACCAGATCTCGCCAGAATGTCGTCCACGAAACGGAGTCAGATCAGTTGGAGCTCACCTCGATGATCTCGACCTTCTTGTCTTTCGCCTTGACATTCTTCCCGAAGCTGATCGTCGCTTTGGGATCCGTGATCTTGTCGTCCCCACCGTGATACAGGAGGATAGGGAGGTCCTCGGGCCAAGCGTTCCAGCCGGAGGGCGAATCGAGTTCCATGCCGCCGTTGAGCATATCTGAAACGCCTCGAACTGAACCGACAGCCTCGCAGAAAGGGTCCTTTTTGGCCCTCTCATTCATAGCCGTGTCGTGCGAGAGTACCTACGAGTACATAAGAAGCTGTGAGGCGAGGAGTGAATGCTCGTACGTCAGCAACCACCGGTGCAGGGATGACCATATTGGCGAGGCCGAGATTGGCGGCAAGGCTTCCGACCTTCAGCTAAGGCGGTGATCGGTGATGCGAGGGACACCACAAAATGGCAGACCGGCTCACCAGGAGAGTTGGAGGTTTGTTGGTAATACGGAAGAGTGGTCCGCCAACGATTATGCCTGACAGCAATCCGAGCGTTTCTCGAGAAGGAGGTGCTTGAGGTCTCGTAGCAAAGGCGACTACCTCTGCACCCCCCTGCGAAGTCAATATCAGCAACCTTACTATCAATCAAGCTGCGGCGATGGCTCTTGTACCTCGCATCCAAGGGAACGCTCACCATGCTGAACCCCTCCAAGAACACCTTCTTTCCCTTACTCTTCGCCAACTCGCTCTCCCTCCTCACAAACCACTCGATATCCGGCATGACCTTCGCCCAACCGCCACTCTTCCGCTTGCCATCTTTCTCAAGTTTGAACGTCTTCCCCTCTTTCCTCCAAGCGATCACATCAGGCGCGGAGGCGGTCAGCGGGGCTTGGGAGGTACGTCCGAAGCCACGTTGGTCAAAGGCTGTGATGTGGAGGGATGATGGCGGCGCGGCGAGGCGATTGAAGAAGTTATGGTATCGGGTGATGTGTTCGGAGAAGCCTGATTGCATGTGAGTCATCCTCGTCAGGCTCATGAGAGGGGGAAACAAGTACCATGGACGAAGAGGACATACGCCTTTGGCTCGTCGTTCTTCGGTGACCACTAGATCGCTCAGTCAGAAGAGAAAGTGTATATCCTTTCGACACCCACTCTGGTCGTGAAGAACGGCGTGTCCTCTGGTCCGATCACCCATTCGTCCACGGTCGAGACTTCGGGGTGCGGGACTGGCTCAGTCATCTTTGCGTATTACAGCGTTGAGCGAGATTCTGCGGGGTGAAATGGGATGAAGGATCAAAGAGAGGAGTGGGTATTCCGGTAATTTGGGTTATCAACCTGCTAGCTTCCCAATTCCTTTTCCTGGTTTGATTTTTTACAAAAAGAGTTGGTGCCCACCCAGCTCTCCCTGCGCTCCTACAACCGTCCAATCCTCTTGAAGCCCAAATGCCAATCCAGCCAGACTGATCCGTTGCCGGCCTGTCCACCGTCGATTAGATCGACGTATACTGGCCTGATCACCGAGCGATTAAACCATAGACGCGAAACCGTGAGGCTTCGGTGGGGCTCGAACACTCGTGCTAGAGGAGACTGGGTTGTACAGTGGGAGCGCTGGGGAGAGGAGTTCCGTTGATTGAAATAGACACCTTCCCAAACCCGTCACAGGATGGCAAAATGCTTTACTGTCTCAACTATACCTCAGTGTACATTTTCTGCTCACCGCTATTGATCAGCATGTAGACTCGATGAAATAACTCCATGCTGGTCATCCATCGAGACTTCTTCAGCGCGTGACTGAAGTGACCAACGCTTGAAGCCGATGCACATGCGACACTATAGACCGCGATCAGCGCCGAAGCTTTCAAAATGCAGCCTCATCCGACTTCAAAGTATCGAGACGTCCATGGCATATCTTCGATTCTTGCGATATTGGCTATCTCACCTCCAGCTTACGCCATTCCGTCGCACCGTCTCCCCAGGCATCACTCGTCACGCGAAGAAGCTACCACTCTTCTTGAGGTTCTTGACCTGTATCATGCCAGCCTATCCCAACCTCGCTGGGCGGAACACAGGCTCACCAGGGCGAACCAATGAAGCCTTACGCCCGGAGATCCCCTATGCGTGAGCGTTCCGTCATTCCTGATCTCCTGCCAGCGCGGCCCTCGATCAGCTCGATAAAAGTCGCGCATCTTTCGCCGCCGTCCAGTTCTGAAAGTCTCCTCAACGGGTTCATTCACGAGAAGATCGAAGCGGAGACGAGGGGACTGATCCTGCTTATGCTGCTTCTTAGCCTTCTTTCCTGAAGTGCCTGAGGCTGGCGGCGTTGGCGGGGTACTCCCGCGCTCGCGCTTGGCCTTGGGCATGATGACGGTCTGACAGGTGTGATGAGAAAGCAAAGGTGTAGGACTGGCACTGATGCGGTTGTTTCGACTGAGGATGGCGGATGAGACGTGGAGCTGAGACCGAATGCGCTCATCGACGGCAAGGGCATGTGACCTGGGGTCTCCCTTGATGAAAGATGGAGCCTATCCTCCATGGCGTGATAACCCTCGATCTGATCCCGGCATTGATCTTCGATGATCTGCTGACCCTCAAAGGACCCTCTGGGTCAGCTCATCTCATCATCATTATTCATACCTCCATTCACCCATCGCCCCATCCTCCCAAGATTTGCCGTCTTTCTTCAGCACAACATCGCAGTGGCATTTCCAATATGAGCAGTCCCGACCCTACCAGCATCGAAGGCAATGCACCGTCGCAAGCTCGTCACACCGTACGTTCGCTTGTTTGTTGGCCTCGATCGCAACATGCATCCTGGCTGACGATACCCAGGAAATCGTTGTCCGCAAGATCATTGCCGATATCCTGCATTCCCGACCGACCTTCTACACCGTCTCAGGACTCCAAGGCGAAGTCGACGGCCATGGCGATAATCGCATCAGCAAGAAAGTCATCGAGATCTGCAAGCGGATCGCCTGAACCGAAGGATATGATGCCGGGATCGTGCAGGAGGTGATTGAGAAGGGGAGAACGAGGAAGGACGGAGCGAAGAAGGGAGGAGAAGGGAGGCGAGAATGGAGGTGCCCACTTGGGGATGATTGAGCGCATGACATTGCACTCCGATATAACGGCATTTTCTAAGCAACTATCACCCGATCCCGCTCAGTCATCCTCCTCTTTAATGAGCTTGAAAAAGTCTCGTCCATTACCTCCTCCTCATGTCCGACCTCCTTACTGAGCTATATCCTTCTTTCGGGCCAGACCCTCCCCTCGTGCGAAACCTGTTCCTCGTCCACGACAACCTCCCCGTTCATGATCTCCTCCTCGTACTCCGGATCGAGCCCAACTTCCCTCTTTGTGGGCTTAACATTCTCATCGTCTAGCCCGACCTCGTCCTTGTCGAGCCCCTGTTCCTCATCGAGCTCCACTTCCTCCTCCTCAAACTCAACATCCTCCTTGTGCTCGGCCCCGTCCTCGTCGAGCTCAACCTCCTCCTCCTCGATCTTGATCCCCTCATTCATGATCTCCTCCTCGTGCTCAATCGCCTCCTTCGCCATCTTTCTCCTCTTCGTGCTCAATCGCCTCCTTCGCCATCTTTCTCCTCTTCGTGCTCCCCTTCATCTCCTCATCCTCCTCGCGCGACTTTCTCCGTCTCACTCCCTTGCATATCTCCTCGATAATGAGATGTCTGCTCCCGTCCTCTCCTTCCACCAGCTTCTTCAGCAGGAACAACATCTTCTTGTTGATTCGAGTCCCTTCGTCGTATGATACCTCTTTAAGCTCGGGGATGTTGTGGAAGGTTTTGCGGGAGGCGAGGACTGTACGGATGATACCACGAAGGTGAGCGAGCTGAAGTCATGTGAGTCTGAGGAAAGAGGTACATGGGAAATCATGGACCGTGCGCTCGTTGGTCCAATGAATACGCTTGCAGTAAGGCATGATGGAAAGCTCGGAAACGGGACGTCGTCCGTCAGAGATTTGGCGGCTCTGAGCGGGTCTCGACGAAATTTGATATTCAATGGCAACAGGCCTGAGCTCACAATGCGAATGACTGCTCGACACCGATGAGGAGCACGCTCTCTCGTGTTTTCGTTTGATCACGATGCGAAGTGGAAGCTCGTCAAGATTGAATTTGATGAAATGTGTGCAACAGACGCTAATCAGGGCCAATGCCTTGCGGCTGGGTCCGTGCGTTAATCCCCGTGATTCTGATTGAATTGCGGGATAGGTACCATCGAAGCGATTCTGATCGTGGGACCAGGGTCAGAATTGCTACGATAAACTTGACGGCTCAACAAGGATTTAGGAGCTGCGATAGGCGGAAATCGGCGCCATTCATCAGCTTTACAACTCCGCGTACCTTCAATACGAGGCATACACGTCTTGAGAAGTCTGTCGGTGAGCCCGACCAGCATGTTGCAGATGGCTAGCCGACTTGTATCCAGGTTTCACCATGCCCGCCCAGAAATCGTCAGCCAGCGCGAATGGTCCCACGACTCCCGGCTACCACGTCTGCAATGATCGCCACACAGTAAGTACCATCAGATCGAAATCTACTTTGCCATTGACTCCACACGAACAGGAAATCCTGATGTCCAGTCTCATCGCTCTCGTGCAGAGTCATCGCTCCGAGCTGCACAAGCTCGACAGCCTCTAGGGTGAGGTAGACAGCCACGGTGGCGATCGTATCCGCCAGAAGATCGACCTCGCTCTCAAAGGTTTGGCCAAGGAGCATTCAGTCGATCCGTCGGTCATCAAGAGCGGTGCTTCACGGAAAAAAAGGAAGAGCGAGGATGGGAACGGGAAGGGGAAGAAGAAGGCGACGAAGGTCGAGGCCGAGGAGGGGGGTGATTACTAGTAGTGCGATCCTTGGCGCTCGCTGCTTTCGATGCCATTCATAAACCATCTTACAGTCAGAACCTATCGGAAGAAGAACCCCGCACGACTTAGTAATCCTCCTGCTCCGCCTTGGCCTGCTCCGACGGCTCCTCCTTGACCTTACACCTCTTCGTTTTCTGCCCTTTCTCACCGGCCCCTCCTCCGCTGCCCCTTCTTGTCATCCTCTGCACCTCTTCATCGACGATCCCTTCCACCTTGCAAGCAGCGCAGAGCTTCTTCATGACCTGCTGCATCTTTTGGTTGATCCTGTTCCCGAAGTTCTCGTTGACTCCGTTGAGCGAAGGCGAGGCGTAAATCTTCGATCGGGAGGCGAGGAGCTCGGTGATCATTGCGCGGAGTGAGGCAGTCTGAACATGCATCAGGCGAGAGGACAATGATGAACAGCTTGACACGGATGGTGTGCTCCTCGGTCCAGGCTTCTTTGGCTGACGTGGCGTTCGGTTTCGTATTTCGCGGAGTGAGTCTGATGATGAACTTCCGTCAGCCAAGCCCAGAAGGCGGAAAGTCATGCTCACCACAAATCGGTATCGACTGATTGACAAGGCTGAAAGCGACGGTTGACGCGCATAAACTGGTTGACTTGGTGATGAGAAGCCAAAGACGGATACCTGTATCCAGTCGCTCCCCCACTGACTCCTCGCTTTCAGCCAGACGCTTTGCTCCCGGCTTCACGCCAATCCGTCCTTGCGTGATGACCGCCCGGTCTCTCCTTCCCGCCACCCCGGTTCCTCGCCATCAAGACAGTCATCAATCCATTCCCCGAGCAAGTCAGCAGACATCCTCGGAACCAAATGCCGAGGTGCGGGAGCAGAGGAGATAAGGGCTGATGGGATGGTACGCAGCTGTGATTGGTTGTCAAGTGATGTGGTGTCACCGGATCAGGTGAAGATTCGAGGGTGTCCTTTGGCTCGCCAGCACGAGCCCATGATCGTAAAGCATGGGATCGGGATCAAATCGGTCGAAAAGAAGATACAGGACGCGGGTTAAGAGGTCTTGACGACATATACATATCTGCCTGCTCTACCCATAGCGTCGTCAGCTGTCCTTCCAGTCACACCACACCAATCGCTCACAACAAGATGCCGGCCAAACGAGAACTATCCACTCCGCCAGGCACTCCGCCAGCTACCTCATCCGCGGAGCCCAGTCCATCGAAGAAGGCTCGTAATTCGCGCAGCACGGTATGTCCATCCGGTTATTGACCGGGGGCAGTATCTCCGCTGATATCCTACGAGCAGCCCAAGAAGCCCTGGTCTGCCAAGGAAGAAGCCCGGTTCCTGGCCGGGATCGACGCCATTGTGAAGAAAAGCCAATGGATCGAAGTCAGAGATGACGTGGCGCTGTCAAAGCGGGGCGGGAATGGGATCCGCTCGCACTGGGAAGCTCTGGTAAGTAAGTACAGCTTTCAAACCTGTACGGAAGATTCGCTGAGGTCGAGTCAGTATAAGAAGCTACAGAAGTGAAGGGGTGATCGAGACGTGATGTACGGGTACGGGGTACATTCACCCGGAATCACGTACAAGGCAATGAGACGAGTCGATATCTTAGTGTAAATGATATGGGAAGAGATTGGGCGGTCGACGATGTCAAACCAACCCGACTGATGACGTAAGCAACGAGGAAGTCTCAGCTAAGGAGGCCGTGAATCTTGATGTCATCCGCCGATGATGAGATTTAGGATCCTCAATATGATTTTTGACGAGCCGCACCATCGCTCTGACCTACAGTCCTTCGTCAGGGCTGTCGATCAAACGCGGGACACTCCTCTGTCTCCTTTGTTCCCGGTGTCTCTATAATTTACGCAGTGCTTGGTCGTAACTATGAACCTGTCCTATCGCGATTTCCATCAACCGTACTCTGACTTACCTTCCAAGTCCTTCATCATTAGGAAGATTGAAGATCAGCTCTCGTTACCCGAGCACCGGCCACCAAGCTCATACGGCGGTGTCGCCAGTATGGAGAAAGGAGTTGTCAACTCACAGGAATCTGTTACCCTTCCGGCGAGTCCAGTATCTGATTACGAGGATGAGGAAGATAAGTTGTCTCCCGAGAAGGCTTCAAAGTCTGGCAGTCCAAGTCACGAAGAACCAATCCATCGCTCGTCACCGCAGAGTCCAGCCTTTCATGACTCTTGGAGCGAAGGAGGCTCGGAAGGAGACGAGGATCTCCGTACTGATACTCTATCAAGCGTTGAGAGCGAACCTGAGCAGCAGAAGACCGGGCCTGAGTATGAAGTCGACGAACCCAATCTTGAGGTTCGGCCACGGAGATTTCCGACGAGGCGAACGATGAAGCACGAGCTGGTCCGCTTCGCCGCTCTTTGTCCGCACGCGACATCTCGGAGCGCATCATGAGCTGACACCCCGTAGATCTGTTCCCAGTGTTCCTCGTCCTCCCCCTATCACTCCTTCTCCATCTCACCAAGGTCATCCTTAGACCGCTCTACAATACCCTGCCCCTCAATCTCCACTCGCCTCTACTTTACGTGTACTTTACGATCCTGCCTTCGCTTGTATACTGGCAAGCCACCCTAAGAAGGAATGCAAGACTCGTCATCTCGGGCAGAGTGTGTTTCTCGATCGCGGCGCTAGCAGGAGACGTTCTGGCAGTGAGTGGACGGCGGATCGGAAGCTTGTCGGGAAGGCTTGTGGGACCAGAGTGGGGCGCTTTCGGTGCGAGAGCGGTACTAGGCATGGGCGTCGTCGGGGGAGGGACCGGCTTTGCCCTGCTGTGCTTTGTAAGCTATCTATCTCTTTGCATTCTACTGAAGACTAATCACCCTGATTAGGATCACATTCTACCTGTCATGTCGGCTGTCGCGCCAAAACGCGGAATGGGAGATTTCCCTCAGATTGTCCTTCGAGCCGCAGGGTACATGGGACACGTCTACCTTGGCGAGGAGCTATGGTCATACCTCCTGTTCGACGGGATGTCCCTCCTTGTCCGTCAACCCGAAGAGACAGTGAGTCAGCCCATGCATCACAGAACAAGCCGATCGTTCTCAGATTCTGTTCATCTCCCTTCTCCTCACGGCGCTATCCTTGTTGATTCGCCCTGCACCCTCCCCGACATCTTTCGCACACCGGGTTCACTCATTCGTTTCGTCCCGCCTGAACCTGTCCCCGTCAGCCCAAGACTCGCTCTCCGAGTTCACCGCGTTACTGCCCCGCCATGTCTTCCCGATCCTCCTGCTCTTACGTCTCCCACTGCTTGTCCTGGCTCTGCGTCAGCAGATCTTCCTCCACCCCAGTCCGCCACACATCACCGCTGGTGGTCAATTGCGTGTACTGAGCTCAGAGAAGAGTTTGACAGGGCAGATCGTGGTTGCTGAAAACTTGCGAGATGGATACAGGCTCCTGCGACGCGATCACTCGATACTCGGTGGAAGGTGGATCCGGCAGGTATCGAATGGTGGGAAGACAAGGACGGACTTGGGAGACTCGTACGTCTTCTCGAAGAAATTCTGGCTGATGAAGCAGGATCTTCGCGACTAGCCCGCTTCAGGAGATCGCGGTGCTTGCGCATCGGTCCGACGCAAATGACAGCGTGGCACGAGTGCTCGCTTTGACGACCGAGCCGGAGGTCGTACCACACACGTCAGATGATCGCTCGGGGGGCGAGAAGCCCCAAGAGCGAGCTCTGATCCTGTGAGCCGATTCATTGCTTGTCCCCCAGATCGCTGACCTTCTGGTAAGCGGCCTAGGAGTCGGTATCGCGGCGAGTGCTTTCGCCAAGCGGGGTCTAGCAGTCGACATCGTCGGTCCGTCCTATTGAGCTGTAACAGAGCACAACTGATCAGGAGAAGAGCCCGATCCGGCAATCTATCAAGCCGCCATCACGGACTTCCACCTTTCCCTTTCCCTGCCCTCCACGATCAACCTCGTAGACGGCGTAATTTACATCGATCAATTAGCCGGGGTCGGCGCGAGGTGGCAGTACGCAATACATGACTGTCATCAGGCGGAGACCCTCCCTTACGAGCATTTCACTGTTGAGTTTTGGGACGATCTGGCGGGGTTGATGGCGGAAGACGGGGTCGTATCGGTCGTGAATTACCTACATCTCTGCCGTATTTGCGCTGATAGTCGTTAAGAACCTCGCGGGACTTCTGGGTGATACAGCATCGAGAGCCGTAGTGGCCACGGTACTATCGGTGTTCAGCCAATGTCGTGCATTCGGAGATGGGTCTGCTCAGCAGGGAAGCCATGGACTGGTGAATATGGCCAGCTCCTCGATGTGTCCTTGTAACCTGGCTCATCTGGCTGCTCAGGTAATCCTCTGCACCGTGAGTGTCCCAATTGTCGCGCTGGGCTGACCGCAGATGACCCATTCGCCACTCCTTACCTTTCGGCGCCCGACAAGCGTTGACGTACAGCGTTCTCCGCTTCGGTACGTCGGCCCTCCATCTTTGCAAGCGTGACCTGAAGCGCCACAGATCACACATCTACAGCACCTTCCTACAAAACGAGATTCAGCTCGAAGATTTCATCCACGAAGACGATCGGACCAAACAGGAGCTCTTGCTTCGACGAGGACAAAGCGAGATGAGCGAGTGGCACGTCGGGACGAGTCTCGCAAGCTGGCGAGCTACGCAACGATGTGAGGGTGATATGCTAGCCGATCGCTCCGCTGACAAGACCCAGTGTTGACTCCAGCTATGTGGCTCGCTTGGTGAGATGGTGGCGGCTGGATGAGATAGCATTACAATGCGCGATGATAAACAACATGTCCTTTGTCCTCGATGTCTTTCGCCTTGCGCCTCATACAACGCGTCTCATACAAGAGCCTCGTCCCGATACACCAGAACCGAACCGATACCTCCACTCTGCTGATCCTCCTCCACAATCAATCCGTCGAACCCCAGCAATCCTGCTCATCAGCTCATGCCTTCCCTGATGACTCACTACTCCCGCCCAACGCAATCACCCCTTCCAATCCCCCTTCCGCGACCCGATCAAGCATCATAGCATCCATCGGTTCCTCGACCCCCGCATCCGAGCTCGCACTGACGGGCGAACCAGCTCGCTTCTTCTTCTTCTCGCCGGTCGTAGGCACGCTGAGACGCACTTCATCGCTGTATTGTGCTTGTGATTTTGACGAGAGGTTTGCGCGGAAGGAGGTGAGTGGGGAGATGAAGTTGAGTGTTCCCATGGAGATGGGGATTGTCCATGGGCATCGAGCGTAGCGCTGGAAGAGGGGCGTTCCGGGCTGGTACGGATCAGCTACGATGCTCACATAATGGAGTCGAGAGGGAGACGCGCGATGTTGGAATGGAGGATGATCTTGGTAACGTATCCAGATGACGAGATGAGGAAGTCCAGGCCGTACTGGAAGTAGTTCCAGAAGCCTAAGTCATCCTCAGCATCCAGCATTCCAGCTAGAGGTGCAGACATACACTGGCCATGCTCGCCGTTGGAGCTCTTGCCATCGCCCCACATCCGTTCGACCCGATCATCCTCCTTCCAGAACTTCCTCAGCGGTGGACCGAGGTCGACTAGGAGGTCCTGAGCGGTCGTCTCACCAATGATTATCTCAAGCGGCTCAGGGAGATGGATCGTGATCCCTCTATTCGGCTATCCAGACTCAGCTTTACGTTCTGGCATGATATGCTGGACCCACATTCACGATGACCGACGGAATAGGACCAGTAGACGCTGGTTCGTCCGACCTAGGTATAATCGTGATAGCATCGATGAGATCCTCCCTCCCTCCCGACGCGCTGGACAAGTCGAACGCGATACCGGGGTACGACAACTTCGAGCTGCTCGCCGAAGCGTACGTCGGGCCTAGTATCCGCCCCACTCGTGCTCGAGTCAAAAGTTGATTTGGCGAGATGAGAACTTGATCGTCGTAGGTGAGCGTCTGACCTGATGTGGGGAGGGAGGGGATAAGGATGAGCTGGAGTCGTTGGTGTAGGGAATGCGGGAAGTAGAGGGTTATGTGGGGGAGGTGGATCGTCGCTGCGGATTTATGGGGTTCCTGCTTCTCGTCAGGCAAATGGGAAGGTCGCAAGTACAGCGACGCACGTCAGGATCCCAGGATAACTCAACTTTCGGGTAGGTGGTCTTGTGGGATCGTAAGAGGTCGAGGATGTGCCATAATGTGTCGCCTGAACCCATCATCAGAAGAGACAGCTGGAAGGGTGAGGGTACCGACCTAGCTGGAATATCCCGACCTCTACTCCGGGTTGGACACCGTATGTCGGCAGCATCCTCACCGGCAACGCCAAGAGGGCTCATGCGAGCCTGTAGGCGGAGTCTTGGGAGGGTTCAAGAAATCGGGTGGCGATATGAAACCTCAAAAGAAAACCACGACGTCATTTCGGGTTCTCCTTTCATCCTCTTCTTTTCGAGTCCAAGGGCCTTCCTAGGCGTTCTGCGGCTTGGTGGATAATACGACGCCCCATGGCGAGCCCCGAGCGCCAGACGTCGCACGAAGCCGACCCGTCACCACCTCCCCGACCGCGCCCACCGAGCATCACCCAAAGTCCGGCCGACGAGACTTCCGCCATCACCGCTTCGCTCACCGTACGTCGTCTCCGGCGAGGCTCAATCCGACACGTCTTCTCCCGCAAGACGGCGAAAGAGAAGGCTAGGAATGAGGATGGGGAACCAGATGGGCGGGATTCCGAGGCGGAGGAGGATGAGGATGAGTCGGTTTTGAGAGCTGTGGTGGAGGAGGGGGAGAGGATGAAGGCGGAGATGCCGGAGGCGGTGGAGGTGCTTAAGGGTGGGAAGAAAGTGGATTTGGAGGATGAGCAGGGAGGGGAGGTCAGGCAGGAGTTTGTCTGGGATGGTGGGTGCCCGAGCCAGCGATGAGGTTGGCTGATTGGATCTAGTCCTGTTCGAGAACCAGCGAGGGTGGGTCTAGAGATTGAGAATCAGCTGACGATAGTGTCTACCTCCTCGGCAAAGCCTACTTCTCATCCCGTACTCTCCTCCCCATCGACCCCTCCGCATTCACAGTCCCCTCCCACACCCTCCCCTCGGCTTCCTCATTCGCCATCTCCGCTCCAGACGGGACCACCAAATTCCAGCGCAAACGCACCAAACCATCCAAGAACACCCGAGATCCCAAAGACCGGACCATCAGGACTCTCTACACTCCCGAGACGTATCAGACTCCCTCACCCGCCTGGATGTGGATCACGCCTTGGATGGTGAATATGAGGAATGGGACGGATGAAGGTGGTTGGCGATATAATGCTTGGTTCAAGAAGGGGGGCTGGGGGAGTCATGCTGGTCCTGCTGGATGGGGTGGGTGGGTAAGGAGGAGAGAATGGGTCAGGTTGCGAGCTGTCATGCCGAAAGGTAAGGAGCTGGAGGCGCCGGGAGTGAGGGAGGATGAGGTGGTGGATACCACCAAGGGATTGGGGGAGGTCACGAGCTCGGCTCACGTACAGGATAATGTGGATAGTGTGCTCAAGGCGATGGGGAGGATGCCGTTGGATAGGCAGAAGGTGGATACGTGGAGGCGGTGGTTGGATGATGGGGATGAGCGGTCATTCAAGCGAATTCAGCGGTTACTCGACACGGAAGGAGCTGTATGTTTCGCCCAGCCAGATTGTCCTATACTGAAACTGCGCAGCGCGACCAGCTCCTCCGATCCGTAACCCATCACACGACCGTCACAACCCTGCTCCACCTATTCAAGCAACATGATCTTTCCATGCCCATTCCGACCGCGCCCAGCCCCGAATCCCCACCTATCCCTTCTCCCGACTCGCCCCCTCCTGATCCGCGAGATAAACCCTCAACTTCTCCAACGCCCGATACCGATGACTGATCGCATTCTTCCCCGTCCCATCCATCTCAGCATACGTCCGTCCCCCGCTCTCATCTGGCTCGAAGATCGGATCCCAACCGAAATGTGTCGGTCCTCGTGCTGGAACAATATGTCCCTCGGTACGACCTTCGAAGAGAATAGGCTCGTGGCCGGGTCCGTGAGAGTAGGCGAACGTGCAGAGAGCTGTGGCGGAGGTGGTGGGGAAGCCGGTGAGGAGGGTATTCAGTCCTGGTAGTATCGCAAGTTCAGTACATCAGCATCGTCTCTGAGCTTCCTGTTGTTGCATGATCGTACGGGCATGTCCGAGCTTGAGAAGGAAGTCCTTGATGTATGGTCCAGGGAGACCACCGAGGGCTTCGAAGCATAAAGCCGTGTCTTCCGTCACACATGCTGTTCCGAGCTACCAAACCCGTCAGCCGAGTATTCGATTGAACAGCGCTTGGGTGAAGACCACTTTCTCAGCCGCAGCTCGGCATTTCGCAATGGCTACTTCCTGGGTCGAGCCCTGTACTTCGGGAACTATCTTACTGTCAGTCCGTGCGAGCAGAGTAGGTGTGGGTCGACTGACCGTCCACGGCTTGAGAGGTGACCTCGATACCACTTCCTCCGACTGCGAGGATGGCTTTGACCTCTTTTAGCTTGTTGGCGTTGCCGGTGACGAACACTGCCGCGCATAAGCAATGCTCAAGCTGAAGCGGGAATGCGTACCAAAAGACACCATCAGCTGGTTATAGCTAAGTAGGTGTGGAGAAATCAACTCCATAATCCGGGACTTCCAACGGGACTATTCATTCCGGCGGAAAAGAATTCTTGACTGAAGAGATGTCGCAGATTTTGTAAGGGTGCAGATGCAATGCTACGGCGCAATATCTCATGCCAGATCTCCCAGCCCCTCCAAAAACTTTTGATAATCATCATCCCCTCCTCCTTTCTTCTCATCCCGCTTCATCTCCCCCAACACCCCGCTCAGCTTCCCCATCAATCCCCCTCCATCCGACCGCTTCGTCCGGACCTCATCCCCATCTGCGTCAATCTCACCCGCTCCAGGCGCTGCATTGATCTCGACTCCGCCAGTCGGAGCCTTTTTCCGCTTGACCCCTCGCGGGACGAATGCGGTAGCTTCTTTTCGGAAATCGCGGAGTTGGGGTTCGGCGGAGATGGTCCCGTTTCCTGTCGGAGGTGCTGAAGAGGCTGGCTTGGGTACTGCATCGGTGATTCCAGCTGATGAAGAAGTTGGGCGGGGTGGCAGCTCATGCTTTGACATTCGATAGCCCTGGTATGTCTGGGTCGGAGCGTCTGAGAGCGGATCTTGAAAGGTTGGCGGGCGATTATGTGGGACTGCAGCGCGGTGTGGAGGGCGGGTCGGTGCTGGATGGAATGAGGACGGACCGGGAGGAAAGGGCGGCATGCCCATTTGGGGCATATACAGCTGTGCGAAAGGTGGTCGGACGGGAAGACGCATGGGTGGGGCGGAGAAGGTGGATGCTCCAGCTGTCGGTAGTGGTATTGCTTTCGGCGGTGGAGGACCTCCAGGAAGGGGAATGTCGTCCGATTCATCCGAATCTTCATCCTCATTCGGCTCTGGCGGCGGTCCCTCGGGCATGATGATCTCGTCATCACTTTCTTCCTCGCTCTCGTCAGACTCCTCGTCCTCCTCGTCAGGGGCTAGACACATGTTTATTAGCTACTCTGTCTCAGGCGTAAAAGAAGCACTCACTTGTCTCCCTGTAAGGCATGCCCGGCGGAGGCACCCCAAAAGGGTTATACACCGGATCATAATACACGCTCCTCGTCGGATCCCTCAGCTTCCCCTCCTTGTTGTACAGATGCGACACATCCTCCTCGCCATCGGCATCTCGTCGAGGACCGCCCTCGCGGTGTTGCCGGAAGACCTTGTCGCGGGCTTCGGGATGCTCGGAAACGAATTTCTCCTTGACTTTGGCGATGTAGCTGAGCTCGGATTTGAGCTCGGATAGTCGTGTTTTGGCGGCGGCATCGAGCTTGCCTGGGTGGAACGTCAGCATTTGAATCCGATCTCAATACCTTGAGTATGCTAGAAGCCGGGTGGAAGCTGACCTTGTCCCTTCAGCTCTCGGATCTCGCTCTCGAGCTCTGTTTGTGGATTGTGAGCTCTGGATGCCGACTGCAAAAATTACCACCTACCCCTAGTATCCTTCTTCACCGTCTGAGTCTCCCGAACCTGTTTGCGGCCCTCCCTGTTCTGTACCCCATACTCAGCGACAGGGATACGGGACAAGGGCATGCACGAGCACCTTCTTCAGCTCTCTCGCCCGCTGCTGCTTGCCTAAGAATGATCAGCGTAGAGCCTGGCCAGTCGGAAGACCAAAGCTCACGAAACGCATCGACTGGGTTACTGGATTTCTTGGCCATCTTTGTTCAAGCTGTTCAAGCTGTTACCACCAAGTCGGACCCGAGCGAAGCGGTCTCCTAGAGTTCTTCTCCTCGAGTATTAGAACCCTGGATTCTCCAACGAGCCGTACCTCCTCCCTCGAAAGATAGAATATAGTTATAAATATTCGCAACCGAGGTCAAAGGTAGCGACCGGTTTCTACGTGCGACAGAAGGACTCCCTCCACCTCCCTATCCAATCCCCCGACCTGACCTTTTGCCTTTCTTCCCTCAAATCCCTCTCACACTCCACAGCATCCCACGTCATGGCCGACACCGCCTTCCGCAAGATCGACATCGATTCACTGGAAGAGGACGTCCTCGTCGAATCCGATCTATACGACCCAGATCCGCGAGGACGGGACGCGGTGAATGCAGAGGCCAAGCAGAAGTCGGGCGAGGCTAGGGGATTGGTATCCAAGTGAGTTGGCTGAGGGCCTAGTCTCCAGGCTTGTCACTGCCCGGGAGTTAGGCTGAAGTGTAGCTGACGATGGTCCAAGGGGAGACGTTGCGGGAGCATTGAATCTGATCTTGACGGACCCTCCTTATGGGGTAGGAGTGGATGACGCGAAGGTGCGATCTGTTTCGTTATCGCTGTTTCCATGTCGGATAGCTGGGACCCCATTCATGCTGATGAATCATGGTAGACTGTGACGACCGGCGTACTGCTTACCATCCTCAACTCGACTCGGGCGGCGGAAATCCCCAACATCTTGAAGAATCTGGGGGAACAGCAGCAGGATCACCTCATGGCATATCTATATAAGGTGAGCTCGTCCTGCCGGACACTTGAAGCTGCGGGAAGCTTTGGCTAGTTTGTGGTACTGACGAGCTTCTCATCAGGGTATGGCGGCGTTGGGCGGTGGAAGTGATGTCAGCGGGTCGGTACTGTTGACATGGCATGAGAAGGTACATCCACCGGATGTCCCGCCTTTCTTCCCGCTGGGTACTGCTGATACAACTGCCCTGTAGCTCACCGAGGTCGCTGGTGTGGGGTGTATTGTGCGTGTTATGACGGACCGCAGAACGCTGTAGAGATTTGGGAAGATGCATTGATCATGTACTCTATCACCGTCAAAGCCCCTCGAGCCCCGTTACCCCCCTGTCCGCTTCCCAACATCACAGATTCAACAGGTGTCATTTCTTTCCATATCGCGTCTTCTTCCCAAGATCGAAGGGGATGTACTTGTACTTGATCATGTGTCTGCGAATCATGCACTGAGCTGAGTCTGACAGGAGTGAATGGAGACTTTACTGGATTTGCCGGCGCATGGTGATGCCGAATAGGGTAAAGAAGTAGATGAGGAGGATAGGCCAGTATACGGGGACATCTGTTGCGCGAGTGACAGTGCAGCCGAGGGCGATGGCAGTCGCCTTCGTGGCAGAGTACCAGAACTTGAACTCTGATTCCAGTATTCAGCTTTGACCTCACCTGTTCGGAGACCTCTTAACCCACCTGGAAGCCGTCGGATGAATGGCCGGAACTCCTCGTCCTCGCCCGCGCTGGAGAAGCCGTTCATGAGCCCTCTCAGCCCACCTCCAGGTGACTTCGGTTCAGATCCAGGTAGACCGGGTGCGCCTTCCTCCACGTCGTCCGCTGCGAGGTCGGCGGCCAGTGAGGGGTCGAAGCGGGGTTGTAAGAACGCCAAGAAGAGGTTAAGAATGTATATTGCCAGAGCATAGCACACGATGTACCACTACTCTCCTTCAGCCTTGCTATCCCACCGAAAACAACCACACGTACCCCCTGACGAAGGATCACGCTCAACGCGAACAGTAGGAACAGTCCCCCGGTGGTAAGCCATCGCTCCATCACATGGGGTGTGGACCGATCAAGTAACGCTTGGAATTTGCGGGCGTAAACGTTGGTGTTCTCCTTGACCAGCTGTGCAACGTTCTTCTCTTCCGGAAGTCCACCGCGTATACCTGATCCGGAACCGGGGGACATGTTCATACCGGGTGCTGGTGAGAGGGAGTGAGGTTGCATTCCGGCGAGACCGGAACGGGGAGGGAAGCCGGAACCTGGACCTGCTGCGGGGACTGATGGCGCGGATGAGGTGCTGGGATAAGGGTTGACGGAGGAAGGGTACGCCGGAGCGCCCTGTTGAGGCTGTTTGCGGCATCAGTTCTCGGCCGGGATCTGTTGCTTACCATCATCTTCTTGCCTTCAGACTGGTTGAGGAGAATCTAGGGAACGCGCGCAGCAAGAAAACCGACCTGTCGAGGGGGGGCGGACTACAACGCTTATCAGGAATCAAGATCTAATCCACGTCAGCCTCAACCACCTGCGGCGAATCAAGAAAATGGGGAATTGACTTTGTTGGTTTCGTTGCGCGTCTTGCTACTCGTTGTGTGAGCAGAACTCGAGTCGGTAGCTGGAAAGAGCTGCACATACTTACTCACCTTCCCGAGTACTTCGGTCTTCCAAAGAGAACCCGACTCCTGAGCCTGAGCCTGAGCTTGCTTGAATGAAAGATCTTCGATCCGTCTCCGAGGATCGTCCAACATGACACCACGACCCTCCACCGTTCATGTTGTCAACCGTCTTTGGCTCCTCTCGACATCCTCATCACCTACCACCGCCCTCTTCTACGCCCGTCTCTGGTATTCTCTGTTCCCCCCATCTGAGCTCGACCACGAGAGCTTGCATGTGCTTGCTCTCTGCTTCCTCCAAGCCGAACAACCATATTCCGCCCTACACCTTGTACGAGACACCGCCGACCCGGACGCGGACGATGAGAACGATGCAAATTCCGCCCGATATCGTAGACCGGGCTGTTTCGGTTGCGCCATTGTGGTAGCGAACTGCTGCGAGCGCCTATCGAGGTTCAGCGAAGGGAAAGCCGTCCTCGAGCGAGCATTGAAGGGGAGCTTGCCAATGAGTGAGCTCAAGGTTGAGCTAGGCTAATACTCAGCTTTACCGAATCTCTGTCCGGCTTCCCCGTCTGCAACCGCGCATCTCCTTCTTGCCTCCTTATCAGACAAGGGCAAAGCTCGAGAACAGGCGGTCGAGCAATATACGAAAGCTCTGCAAGAAGACCCTTGGCTGTGGGAGGCTTTCACCGGGCTCTGTGACATCGGTGAGAATTGGTACGACGTACTCTACTCACGATCCAGGCTCCGCTCCCTCTCCTGACCTCCTGTTCGCTGATCCGTCAGCACCTGCACGATCCTCCTCATCCCGAACATCCCTGCCACCTACACTGTCACCGAATCCCATGCCCAGAAGCTCAGCTTCGGAGATGCCAGGCCTCATGCCGAACCGGAGACAGCTCAGTCCACTGGCAAATGGGGGTGGAGGGTTCTTCACGCCCGACGTGGTGAACGGCGGGAGCGGTCTGCCCAGATTAGGCATGATGGGGAACGCTAGTGCTTGGGAGTGAGGCAACCTTGCGGTTTTCGGTAAGCGTATGCTCAAGAGTCACAGGACCCCTTCTGTAGTCGGCGACACCACCTTCCCTGCACTAATGGGACACCCTTCCGTTCCCGCCCCGACCCGCCGACCCCTCCCGAATCTAATTTCCGCCTTCATCCCCTCCGCATCATCCATGCTGCCTGTATCCTTCCGTTCGACCACTACTCCGGCAAACGCCGAACCCGTCCCAGCCAGACCGCCCGCCATGAAGCGGTCCAGAGGAGGGAATGGGGTGAAGAAAGCTATGGAAACGCCACAAAGTGGTGCCGTGCTATCTAGGGAGTTACGGGCCATCAAATCGATTGAACCGAATGGAGAGGAGCACCCACCGAGGCGAAGCACTAGACTGAAATCGACGTCGACGAAGCCAAGTTCGAAGGTGAGTCTGCTCGTGTGCATAGATGGACCTTCTCTGGATTCTGAATATTTAGATGACGCGGGAACAACGGACAACACGATCAAGATCAGCGACATCATCAGCATCCGGCGCGACCGTTGACACCTCGTCGACTCCATCGCAGGATGCTCAGCTTCAGCTAGCTGCCGACGACTGGTTGCGAGACATCGTTCGACGGTGCGCACGGGCCTACCGAACATTGAGCCTATATCAATGCCAAGAAGCCATGCGAGAGATAGACACACTGCCTCCGGAGATCCATTCCTCAGCATGGGCTCTCGATATCATCGCACGATCTTACTATGAGATGGCAAATTACATTCTTGCCCGTCGAGCCTTCGAAGCTCTTCTCGAAGTCGAACCATACCGCCTCCAATCGATGGAAGCCTACTCGACCCTTCTATGGCATCTTGGCGACCCGCCAAGCCTTTCCCACCTCTCGCAATCGCTGATCGCTATCGACCGAGAAGCACCTCAACCTTGGATCGCGGCTGGAAACTGTTTCTCCCTTCAGAAAAATCATGATGAGGCGATGCGGTGTTTCCGGCGAGCAGCGCAGGTAGATCCGGGATGCGCATACGCATGGACACTGTGTGGTTACGAGGCTATCGAGATGGAGGAATATGAACGGGCGATCGCGTTCTATCGGACGGCCATTCGCACAGATGCGAGGCACTACAATGCCTGGTCCGTGCCCTTCCTCTACTACGACTAGTTTAAAGCTGACCGCATCAGGTACGGCATGGGTCTGGTCTACCTCAAGACTGGCAAGCACAAGTATGCAGAGCACCACTTCCGCCGAGCGGCGGAGATCAATCCGACGAATGCAGTGCTCCTGTGCTGTATTGGCATGGTCCGTCGACCCTGTGCCATCCGCTTCCAAGACTCTGATAAAGATTGCTTAGGTCCTGGAGCAGTTGGACGACTCGATGCAAGCTTTGACATGCTATGAGCTGGCGTGCAAGTACGCCCCGGACAGCCCGATGGTCACCTTCAAGCGGATCAGGCTGTTGGTCAAGCTTCAGCGGATCGAGGTGAGCAGGTGAAACGATGTGACATAACTTCGCTCAAGTCTGTGGACTTGCAGGAAGCAATCGCCGGTCTCGAACCCCTGTCCCGCGAAGCTCCAGACGAAGCGAACATCCATTTCCTTCTTGGCAAGTGCTACCTCCGTCAAGGCCGACGAGGGGATGCGACTGTCGCGTTCACGTCCGCGCGGGAGCTACAGCCGAAATTAGAAGGCGCGATCAAATCTGCGATGGAAGCGGATGGCGAGGAGGACGAGGGGGAGGAATGATGCATCTCGTCTCGTGCGACACCTCCGCACTCGTATCCTACATCCAGCATCTGCCTCATCCATCACTTGTGAGATCTCTGCAAAGGTTGGTCATAAGTCAATTTCGATCACAGGGCACAACCACTGCATGTCCTCAACCCCTGGAATACAACTGGTTATCCGGCATTATCCCCAGGTATGGGAGACATATTCTCTTAACCTGAACCCCGTTTTGACTCCCGTCTGTTGTTTCCAAAACTGCTCGTCACATCAGCACGAGAAGCGCATACGAGAAGCGGGAGACAGACCGTCGCGAGCTGCTCCTTTCCCTGACCATCTGCGCCTGTCCACGGTGGTCTCGGATCGATATCCCGTTCCCGCATGATCGAGTAGATCGCGGTAGTCCGGCGAGCATACATCTCCAATTGTGACTGAGGTGCCCGTCCTTCTGACCCTGCGCCCAGCCCATCAGTGAAATGTCATAGCTTTCTTTGGGAACAGGAAGGTGACTCACTCAGGATAGCCCGATTGACCTGCTCTGCCAACGCGATCCTCCTACTCTGTTGCAGAAACCCCTTGAGTATAGACGTCTCCGGCTCTGTATACGCAAACAGCGCTCCGACATCCTTGATCTCCTGCAAATACACCGCTCTCACATCCGGGGGTAACTTCTTCGCCTCGCTATGCAATCCCTGCGCGGCTGTCAATGCGTGAGTGAGAGTGACGGATGATCCGTTGGTGATGGTGGTATTGGAGACGTGCATTGAGCTCGTGAGGGACGAGATGGAGGATGAGGGGGAAGATGGGGAAGAAGGTGCGAGTTGGCGGAAGGATTCGATGAATTGCTGGATCTGGAGGTTGAGGCGGACGTGGGAGGGGGAATGGGAGTGTGGGAAGACGGGGAGGGAGTGGTCGGTTACGGGTCCCGACGAGAACAAGGGGGGATGGGAATGACCGTTGGTATAGGATGTTGACGGTGAGGTGGAGTGGCCGTTGGTATGCTCGGACGCCGCACCGGTAGTTGTGGAAGAGGACGGGAAGGATTCGTCGAGGACGGATGTAAAGTGGGAATTGAGAGCTTCGACCGCACGTATGATGGCTCCATTCAGGATGTAGTTGAGGATGACTGCCCATCAGCTCCACCTCTTCTGGCGACACGTACCTCTCCGCCTCTCGATGGATTGCAGCGAGTCCTGATCCAGCACCTGATCCCTTGCTCTCTTCGGCCTCTTCTCCGCTTCACGCGAGCTCGACCCTTCACCCGTATCGTCCATACTCAACTCATCGCTCAATCCTTTTGTTGAAGTGAAGGCATAGGATCGAGGACGGGAGAGAATTTTGGCAGTGGAGGCGAAGGCGTGCGTGGTGATATAGTCGAGAACGACGTCGTGCTCCGGGTTGTCAGCCCAATGAATAGCAAAAGGGGGTGCTTACCAGACTCGTGACTGGATGAGAGGAAGTGGCCGCCTTTGTCACCTCCATGATGAGCAGCTGAGATCTAAGGTAGGATTGAAGTGGTCGTTGCGAATGGACAGGTTTGAGCGATATCGCAACATAAACGAGACGAGATCCCAGGTACGGGAGCATCTTTGTGGCAGCAACTCTGTGGCGGTTCATAATCGGCATTCAAGCTTTGCGGGGGTGTCCAAGAAGGTCATCAAGAGACTTCTGCATGGACGAATATACATATCCTGAGTGAAGGGTGTGACCCCAATCAAGTCTTAGACAGCGTCTAAGGCTAGCTGCCAAGTGAGAAAATACCCTTATAGCCCATAATCGCGTCCCGATGCCTTCGCCAAGAATCCAAAAGCCACTATCACGCTTGAGAATGCTGGAAAGTGTATGACTTCTCCGAGGCTGAGGCTACGTCCGCTATCACTCGTCTTGTTGGAAGTGCTAGAGGGGCTGGCGAATGTGCTAGAAGCCGAAGCACCGGACGAGGCGGATCCGGCAGGAGTCGATGACGAGCTGTAGGTTTGTGGAGGGTAGGCGGAACCGGCGGGTTTGATCTCGAAGGAGTCGGAGGTGGCGTAATCATCTGGGGTCAAACAGTCAGCCATTGCGGTACATTTCACACGCCAGCTGCGCGAAAGAATAGCAGAGGAAACCGGAGTGAAAAGGGCAGGAAAATTGGATGACCGCAGGAGACGGTTGGACGTACTGGTCGAATTGAGTATGTCTGTCAATTGTATCTGAAATCCAGTGCCGGGATTAAGTTCCCCCTTCCCTCATCAGCATTACCCTTCCCTTTTCAAGCAGATACTCACGGGTTGACGTTTTTCGAGTACTCGTACGTCGGTTCTGTCAATCAGCTCAATCTTACCTCTCTACGCCAACCTATAGAAATGAGAGCCAGCTTGTCCGACTTTTGAGTGCCTCATCAGCTTCGAAGGCACCCGAGGACAAGGGGGAGACTGACGAGGAGAGCGGTGTTGGGGTTGGTGAGGAAGACCGAGAATTGGGATGGGGCAGATGGGGCACCGGAGCCAGTCCTCCAAGCCAGGGTGTTGACAATGTCCTTGACCCCTGTGACAAGCAAGGAAGCGAATCTGTCTGTGAGCCTCGTCGTGAAAGACTTGGAGTATGACGGATACGCACACCAATGATCGGTGGTTGGCTGGGTGATGGTCAGTTGCGCAGACGCGACGGTGACGATCAGGGTGAGAGTGACTGATACGGAGGTGGCGATGGCGAACATGGTAGAGCTAGGGTCGTGAGTACGCGTATAACGGTCGAGCGGGAAGCGAGGGTGGGAGATGAAAAAGTGCAAGAATAATAGGAGAACTGCTGACCGAAAGATAGTAGGGTGGAAATCGGGGTGAAACAGGGCGGGCCTATCTATAAACAAGGTGGCGCGGCATACTCGGTCCACTTCGTTTGTTTCATACCATTCTGGTAGAGACTGAGATCAACAATGCATTCTTTGATGTCTCCTGCAGATCCGAACGATGCTGCTCACTTGCGGGCGAGCACAGGATTCTTGCCAGGCTATCGTGCGGATGAATCTACCCGACGCGCCCAAATATTATCCTCTTGAACCATCGCTTCACATGCTCTCCTAATCGTCGAGCTTGGCAGATGTTGTAGGTCTTGCTGAAGCCTTAGCTCACGACGTCAAATGGTACTCTTGGTGGACCGTTCGGTAGACCGTTGTTGGCCCGTTGGTGTGGACCGCTGCTCAGCCCTTCCCTAGGATTGCTGCCATCTCCTTCTCGTCCGCCGCATCGATGCCCCGTCCCCTAGCCTTCAATCTCAAGTTCCGATCAAACGTCACCAATAGCACTTTCGTCGCGGTCGTGCCGGCACCTGGAAGTCCTAGCAGCTGCGACCGATCGACGAAGTGTTCCGCCTGGAAGGAAGCGATGTTGAGGATCAGGTCGTCCATGGTTCGGGAGACCGTTTCTGGATTGGCGCCTCCAGCCTGGAAGTCGAGATGCTCTGTGCGAATGAGAAGGTCGGAGAGGTAGTTGCCTTTGGAAGTCTGGATTTTCAGGCATAGCGAGTGCGTCCGAATACGCCCTTCGAGGTAGGCTACAGCGGCATGCGCGGCGGCTCCGAGGGGAGGGGGATTCTTGGACAGTCCGTCGAGCTCCGTGACCACTGATCGTCAGCAAAAGCCACCGGAACTATCTCACCTGGCAGAGGAATAACAACGCTCCATTGGCCACCTTCGACGACTTTCGAGAATAGAGATAGCGCGGAAAGCAGAACATTCGTGTCAAAGATGAGCATCGTGTAGCCTGGAACGACCCGCAGCGATTTCTTCGCACCGCGGTTGGACCTAGGAACCTTCTTGACAGGAATATTGAGCAGAGACCGCAGATGATGTCGACGTTCCTATAGCCATGAGCGGTAATCCCAAGTGTCACTCACTTTCAGCACAACAAGCTCCGGATCGTCATCCTCGCTGTCCGTGTCGACCAGCTCTTCGGCATCCTCCTCGGACTCCTCGGCAGTCGGCTGGCGCTTTTGCCCGACAACGGCGAGGTTCTGATCTCTGAGCTCTGCAAGCCTCGCTGCCAGTGCACCCTGGATGACCATTCTCTCCCCTTCAATATCGAGTCCATCCACATGTTTGGCGAGGATACCGGCAGCCCAGGCGACGCGCTTCCATCTCCTCTGATTGACCGCCACCGGCCCATCGGTGAGATCCGTGCCGTCTGCCTCTTCCACCACACCCTCGCTGATATCGATCGCCGAGTCGAAGCTCGCCAACAGCACGTCCATCTCGCTCTGGAATCGCTCCCCGGTCTTTGGTATGGCCATCATACCAGAAGCTCGGCCGGATCCCCTCGCCTTCCAGAAGCCGCGCTCGTACACTCTGCGACCCACCCATTCCATCCCTCGGACAGCCCAGTCTTCGGGGAGCGGCGGACCGGCTGCGAGTCGCGTCTCCTCGTGGAATTCGATGTTTGCAGAATTCAGGAAATCGACGAGAGCCTGCCATGGAACAGCAGACATTAGAGCCGCCCCTACGTGTGGTTGCCGGAAGAGGGTTGCGAGGAACGTCAACAGCACGGTGATGTAGGGGTTGAGAACCGAGTGAATGCCTTGTAAGCGATTCGGATGGCCGAGGGTGAAGTTGAAGACCGCAAAAGCGAGTTCAAGCGCATTGGTGATTGTCGGCGTAATGATAACCCCTTCTGATGCCGGCCTTGGCACATCCTTCTCTTCTGCCAGTGGAGCCAGTGGTTCGATACCATCCTCGCCGTCGAGATCCCCCTCCTCGTTCAGATCATCCGCCACGGCCTGCTGGCGTCGCCTGTCTTGCCCTTCCTGGGCCAGAGCCTTCCGGATAACCCCTACTCCAGAGCCGTACTGCAGCACCGCAGCGAGGTTTGCAGTCGCCATGAGCATCCAATCGACCTGTGTGATTGTCGCTTTGCGACTCACACCGTCCAAGCTGGCGTCCTCCTCGAGTCGCTCCATATACCTTGACATGACGGAAGGGAAGTCGTCGAGCTGAATTCTGGTGAATAGCATGCCGTGCAATCGGACGAATAGATCCATCGCTGTGGCCTCGGGAAGAGACCGCTGAGATTGGAGAGCCGAGTCAAAAAGGGGGAGTATGGATTCGCGGGATGTCTCATATTCATGAGTCACGATGAGACTGCCGTCAGCCCGATTTACTTGTGTCATTCACCTTTTTGAAAAATGATGCAGAGCTCGGCCCTCATCTCCACGGACATCTCTGCACAACAGCGCAAGGTGATGATGGAGTCGCCCTTCTCCCGGCTTCTCGGTAATCCCCATCGTATACCAGTCTCTCGCTGTCGTCCGCCAAGTCTCCTTGTCCTCCACATCCCATGCTTCCGCCACCTCTGCACCGATGCTCGCGCCCGATGGAATCGGCTCGTCGTCATCATCGATTCTCGCCAGCAGTGGGGAGGAGGAAGGCTTGACGGTATCAACCACGTGAGAAGCGATTGCCATTCTGTATCTCGCCAGATCCCCCAACGCCTCGATCCAAGCTGTTCGGAAGTTGAGTAGAGCCGCATCCTCCAGTAGATCGGTGTAGAACTTGTATGCGTAGTAAACCAGATCCGTCAGGAGGTCAAGCGCGGCAGGCTGACTGGACATCCAGGCGTGACGGAGTCGCTCGAGGATGAGGTGGAAGCCGGTCTGCCAGAGGCGAGACGGGATATTATATTTGACTGTGAGCTGCTGGTACGTCGAGGGGATGAGGGGGTCGAACACACGATCCAAGAAATCGTGATGCAGATCGGCGAGCCTGCCGTCAGAGATGTCTGGTTTGTGTTACTCACTCCTTATGCTTCCCAATCAGGTCCATCCAGGCGGCAGCGTCATTGTCGGTCGCCCTAATCTCTCGCGAATAGGGATTGGCTGGCCGGTCTAGGAGCACCGATATTCCTGCCTCTGGATCCAGGGCCATCTTGTGATGCATTTCCGTCAACTCCTGCTCGAGTATTCGTATCTTGCTGTGTAGGTCCCTCAAGATCAACTTGATCCCGGTGTCACTGAACGTCAGCCTTGTTTGGCGAATGTGCCACTCACCCCTTAGCTTTCCCCCTCTCGCGATCTTTGAGGCTCTCGCTGCCCTCGCTACTCCGGCTCCCCTTGCTCTTCGCATCCACATCTTTCCGCTTGCTCGCGTGACTACCTCTCTCACTACCCTCTCTCCTCTTCCGCCGTTCTCGTTCCCGATCAGCCTCTTCTTCCGGCGTTCTTCCGTTGGGTGCCGGACGAAGGAGTGAGCGGGACGAGCTCCCACTGTCCTGCCGTGCGGGTTCGACAGGACGGGGATGAAAGCTGTGGGGATCATGGATAGCAGGATTGAAAAGCCTCTTCACAGGAGCCTCTGTCCGCCTAATGGGAGGATCGGCTCGTGGGCGTCGAGGTCGGTCCTCGGTGTCCGATCGTGGCTGCACAAGCGGGATCGGTCTGGCAGGATCGAAGAGAGTCTTCTGCACCGGCGCAATCTCTGCGCCTCGGCTAAATTCGTCGACTTGAACTACGAGTTTTCGGGTGAGAACGGTCCTGTTCCCATCAGCCATGCTCGATCAGACAGACTCACCGAGGTCTTGTGGAGAGCGCAGCATTTCGCCGCTGCAGTGCGATGATGCGGTCTGCTAGGTTCGTTGGATCAGGACGTGGAAGCCGTGATGGGCCAGAGACTGGGGAGTCATTCATGACTCGAGATGGTCCGTCGCAGTCATGTGCTCATGATATATGTTGCCCGCTCCCGAAATCGAGGCAGCGGAGATCGGGGATGGCTCGTCAAAGGTGTGTTGAGAAGAAGAATTCAATCTGAAGGGAAGAGCATTGAGAGACCCGAGGAAAAGGTTTACCGCGTATGAGACCGTTGGGGTTGATATTCTGGATTGAAACGCCCTCTGCCAAAACAACACTACCTTTCCAGTCCACAGTTCCGCAGTCGTTCCACGTGGTAATCCATCTCCGCCGGAATCCGGTGTACAATTAGTCATGCTTCAATTTACTTAATTGGCACCCACCAGATCCGATGTGACAGGCAGGATCCGAGGACTTGGTCCACATCGATCCCTTGAAGTTTGACATTTCTTATTGTGCAGGCTTTCGAATGCGCCGAAAGGCCTTGTAGACTGACGGATAGATGCTCCTAGACTGCAGACGATATTGATTGATTCCTCTTGTTTCCCGAACAGGATCCTGCAATTTTCGCGCAGCAATGATGAAAAAAAAGGCTGTTATGACCGTGCCCAACCTCAACAATGTGCTTTTGATCAACAAGACTACTACTTTGACGGTAATCACAGCTGTTCGCTGCTTTTTCGGTCTCTTTTGTCTACACATATATCAATACCTTACTAGAGCGTCCGACACAGCCTGTTCCACCATCCAAACAAACGCCTAGGCTCTCAGCCACTTCATCAAGCTCTTTCGACATGTCAGTTCTCCGGATGGAGACTCTTTCGAAGCACCACAGACTAAGACTGGAACGCGGAGTGTCTCTGACTTGTCACTGGAGGTATTGGGGCTGTGACCCAATGTCACGGGGGACAGGTGGCAGGTGGTCTGACAGAGCTAAAGCTGCATACAAGTCATGGCAAGACTTTATAATAGCGGTTAAGGGGAAGATGCGTCAACGAGTTACAAGTACCCAGAGCGAATCGGCGGCATCTCGGCGAATCTGGCGATTTGTGGTGTGGCGTCCATGACGCAATGTGGACTTAAACTGGAGTTGTGATATCAAGAATCAAGAGCTGGGGCTCTGTCTGCTTTTACTTATACCTTTGCAGGCGGTTTGTAAATAGAACGGGTTGCAAAGGGTTGAAGGATTTTTCGACCAATCAGAAAAATGCCTCAATTCCTGCGCTTGTGACACCGTCATGGACCACGCCACACCACAAATCGCCACTCGACGAAATCAACGAGATTCGTAGACGTATCTTGCCCTTAGCCGCTATTATATAGTCTCGCCTTGACTCGTATGCAACCTTGCCAGCCCTGTTAGACCACCCTGCTCCTGTATCCCATGACAGAATAGCGGTCAAATCGGTCGTCCCGGCTCAAGCGCATCACACGATCCTGGCTTTTGGACGTTGAATGACAACTCGTCGACAACAGTCCACACTCGACTCTCTATCTCACCTCCCCTTCCCCTCGTCGACGTCAAAGATGCTCGACGAGGGGGCCACTACTGCGGACTTGTCCGCACGGATCGACGAGCTCGATGCGCTCGTTCTTCGACTTTCGGCTTCGCCGACTCCCGTTTCCGTCCCTTCGCCCTCGCCCTCGGCAGTCGTACCTGCCCGCCCCTTCTCTGCCCTTCGCTCCGCTCTGTTCTCGGGTTCCGAAAACCCGGAGACCTTCATCAATGACCTCGAACGCCACTACCGCCTCAACGTCCCGTTTTTCGCATCCATCGACGACTCTCGCCGAGTCGACGAAGCCCGCACCGCCATGAGCGGTGCCGCCGCCGTCTGGTTTGACAACCTCGCCCGTATCCGCCCGCTCACGACTTGGTCTGCCTTTCTTGACGAGTTTCGTCGAGTCTATCTATCCGCTCGCGGACTCGACAACGAGTTCGATCGCCTTCGCTCGCTCCGGATGACTGGTCCTATCCAGGAGTTTGTGGCCGAGTTCAACGCCCGGCTGGCGCGCTGCGAAAATACGCCCTCTCGCTCCGCCATCTGTGACTTTCGCCGCGCGCTTCTTCCGTCCCTGTCCGCCGAACTCGAGCGCTCTCGGGCAACGAGGTTTGGTGGTTCGACTGAATGGCCAAATCTCGTCGAAATCCAATCTGCCGCTGCCGCCCTCATCGCCGCCACGCCCCGCCCAACGCCTCTATCCGCTCGCACCGCCCCCTACTCGTCCATGCTTTCGTCAACCACGCTCCCCACTCGCCAAACTCGCCGAACTCGCCCCTACTCGTCCATGCTTTCGTCGACCCCGCTCTCCCCACTCGCCAAACTCGCCGAACTCGCCGAACTCGCCGAACTCGCCCAAACCCTTCCATGCTTTCGTCGACCCCGCTCCCCACTCGCCAAACTCGCCCAAACTCGTCCATGCCTGTAACGCTCCCATCCGCTCGTGCCGCCCCCTACTCGTCCACGCTTTCGTCGACCCCGCTCCCCACTCGCCAAACTCGCCAAACTCGCCAAACTCGCCAAACTCGCCAAACTCGCCAAACTCGCCAAACTCGCCAAACTCGCCAAACTCGCCAAACTCGCCAAACTCGCCCAATCCCGACCTTGACCCCAATTGTCCTCTCCCATGCCTCGTTCAACGCCCAACAATACACTGACCTCTTAATAGTCGACGCCACCGCTTCCT